>Ga0180880_103_pt1 | contig 498292 bp, 539 predicted proteins | sample Deesub1362A_J573_FD_124186 | JGI IMG/M metagenome (GOLD analysis project Ga0180880, IMG submission 124186) | Candidatus Bathyarchaeota archaeon JdFR-11
GCCGCCTTCGTAGGCTTTCACCGTCCAGGTGCCTGTGGGGTCTTGGGCGGAGAAAGTGTAGATGTTGGCGGCGGAGTAGGCGCCGGCGGCGTCGGCCTCCGCTTGGGCTATGGCCACCCGAACCCCGTCGGGGTCGAACAGCTGAAGAGACACCAAAGCGTTGGCCGCAGCTGTACCGCTCACCGAAAGGCTGTCCCCCGGCTCGTAGGTGTCCTTATCCGTGGCAACCGTGGGGGCGGCGAAAGCCAAAGGCAAAACTGCTGCGGCGACGATGAGCACTGCTACCATAAAGAAAGGTAGGGATTTTTGGGGTGTCATCGGGTACATTTTGGGTCAGCTCCTTTTACGAGGTGGCGGTCACTGTGGCTGTGCTGACTTCTGATAGGGGTGTCGGGTCTGTCCAGCTGTGCCAGGCGAAGACTTCGACGGTGTAGTCTCCGGCTTCAGCCGGAATCCACGGAACTCCGAAGGTGTAGGTGGCTCCGGCTGGGACGGTGCCGCTGATGAAGCTGAGGCTCACCACACGGCCTGCGGCGTCTTTGACCTGGACGATGTAGAGCATGGCTTGGTCTTCAGCGGCGCTGTTGGTCATCTCGGTGGACAGGAGCACCGTGGTGCCCACGGTGGCTGCGGCGATGGGGTTGCCGTTGACGTCCAGCAGAGACGGTGCACCGGCGGAGATGACAACTCCGGGCGCAACCGGGGTCACCGTCAGGGTGGCGGTGGCCTTAATCCTCTGTGCCAGACCGTCGGCGTTGGCGGCGTCGTCGTAGACCGCTGTGATGATGTCGCCCACGGCAGCCTGCAGCTTGGTGCCTTGGGATGTGCCTGTGGTGAAGGTGAAGCTCTCCGAGAATACTCCGGAGTCGACAGCTGTCTCGGTTAAGGTCAGCCTTATGCCCGCGGGGTCGGTGCTTGAAGTTATTGCGATGTTGGCGGATTCTCTGAGGGCTGGTTCAAGGTTGAGGTCGGGGTCATTGAGGGTGACCACAGGTGAGTCATCCATGGTGTAGGAGGCCATGTCGAAGCTGAGGATGCCTGTGTTGTAGGTGACCAAAGCTGTCTTCCTGACGGCTACATCCAAGTTGCCCGCGGCATCCGCAGCGTCGATGTAGACCACCGTCAGGCCGTCGTCGTCCGCAGCCTTCAACTCGTCGGCAGCATCGTTGGTGGCTGCTGCCAACGTGATGATGGCTTGGAAGACGCCTGTGTCAGGCCCTGTTTCTGTGAGGGTGAAGTAGATGCCTGTGGGGTCGCTGGTGGTGAAGGCTCTGGCTCTTTCCGTTGTTTCATCAAGTTCGTCGTTGACGAGGGAGTTGACGTTGAGGTCGGGGTCGGTCACTGTGACGGTGACCTTTCCTCTGGGCGTGTAGACGGTCTTGTCCAGTTCGAGGGTGCCTGTGGTGGCTGTGATCGTCGCTGTAGCGGTGATGGTTATAGCTCCTCCGCCTCCGGCTGTGGCCGCGTCTCTGTATTGGACGGTGACCGTGTCGGCGCGGGATACTAGAAGGTACTCGTCATTTGTGGCTTGGGTTTCAGACACGATAATCGTGTCGGTGAAGACGTTGGTGTCCCAGCCTGTTTCTGTGAGAACTATGACCTCGCCTGTGGGATCCGTGCTGCTCTTTATCAGGACTTCGCTGTCTTCCAGTGTGTCGTCACCGTCGTCGGGAGTTGTGTCCGCTGCTTCCGGGTCAGTGTTCAGATCTGGGTCGGTCAGGGTTATCGTTATCGTATCGCCGATGCTGTATTCGGATTTGTCCAGCGACAATGTCCCTGTGTTAGTCCTAACTGAGGCTGTGTCTTGGAGGGTGGAGGTGCCGCCTGCACTGTTAGCCGGATCGATGTATTTAACGTAGAATGTATCTCCGGCTGCTTCGAGAACAGTTGCGTGGCTGAGGTCTATTCGTATCTCGAAGACTCCTGTGTTAACACCCGTCTCGTCGAAGTCGGTTTCAACCGCAGCACTATCTTCGAACTGGTGTTCATCTTCAGTGCCAGAGGTAAGAGGCCAGCTTGTGCTGTAGAAGGTCAGAGCTGTGTCCGCCAGACTGTCGAAGGCGTCGTCTACCACGTAGGCGTCAGTGTTGAGGTCTGGATCGGTTAGTTGGACTAGGATGGTGGTGTCCGGCGAGATCACCGACTTGAGGATGTCGATGGACCCTGTCTGGCTTCTGAAGGTAGCTGTGTCAGTCACGTCCACGGCATTACCGGCTGCATCCACCGCATCGGTGTAAGTTACAGTCACTGTTCCGCCGATGGCAACTTCCACCGTCGGAATGGTGCCAGCAGTTCCTGCACCGTCTGTGGTGGTGAACCGGAACTGGCCGGTGAAGACACCTGTGTCAGGTCCCGTCTCCAAGATCATGATGGCGTGGGGAGCGTTCTGGTCAGCTGCGCTGGTGACATCCAGCACGTTTAAGGAGTAGTATCTCTCCCGAGCGCTGGAGTCGGTGTTCAGGTCCATGTCCGTCACGGTGACGGTAGCTACGGCGTTGGGGCCGTAGGTGTCCCTGTCCAAGGCAACAGTTCCTGTGTGGGTGACGAAGTCAGCCGTAGCTGTGAGGTCCACGTTCGTCCGACCGTCCGCCGTGTTGGCGTCGGTGTAGGTTACGGTGATCGTAGCTCCACTGGCCACTTCGATGATGGGGTCGTTGCCAGCGGTGCTGTCGTCGTTTGCATCTCCGTCGTCTAGGACGAAGGAGAACTGGCCGGTGAAGACACCTGTGTTGACGCCTGTCTCATCCATGTCCACAGCGTAGTTTCCTACAGCAGCCGGCAGGTCTACTGTGACTTTCAGCACGTTAACGTTGTTAACCTCGTCAGCGGCCTCCGCGTTGAGGTTAAGGTCTGGGTCAGTCAGGGTTATGGTAGCCACATCGTTGATGTCGTACTCCGCCTTGTCCAAGGTCACGGCGCCTGTGTTGGCTGTGACCACGGCGGTTACCACCACGTTGTCTCCTCCGGCATCGTAGGTCACCGTGATGATGTCTCCTACTGCTGTTCCCGCAGGCAGCGCTATGGCGTCCTCAAACACGCCCGTGGTGGGACCTGTTTCAGTCATAGTCTGGACGCCTACAGCACCACCTGTGGTGGTGGCGAGGTTCAGCAAGGCTGCGGTTGTCTCCGCAGCTGTGGGGTCGGCGTTCAGGTCTACGTCCTCTACATCGATGTTGACAGTAGCGCCTAGTGGGTACTCTTCACGGTCAAGGGTAACAGCGCCCGTGATGGCACCGTAGCTTACGGTCACAGAAACATCCTGGAAGGGATCTACATCATGGTAGATGATCGTAACAGAGGTCACACCTGCATCAGCAAAGTCGAACTCTTCAACGACCTCATCAAATTCGCCCAACTCTGTGACGCCATCACCGTCGTCATCAGCATTCGGTTCGTTAGCGCCGAGGTTGGCTTCTTGGTTGGGCGGATTAGCTGGACGGCCTTCGTTTGTAGGAGTATCAAAGGCGTCGTCCACGATCCACGCAACCCAAGCGCCTCCCACTATTTGATAGAGGTCTATGGCTACGCCGTTTACCTCAACACTGGGCATTCCAGCAGTGGCAGCGGCGATATCTGGGTCTGTGATGGTTATCTGAAGTAGGTTGTCGCCGCTGAACCTGTCGGATGATACGGTTATGGTTCCCAGGGTGCCTGCGTGGGCTTTGGGTAGGACGATGGGTATGGCGGCTAGTACTCCTAGGAGGAGTATGGCGATGGTTGCTATGCCTAAACCTTTTTTCATGTCGATATTCAAGCCTATGGTATTCATCTTTTTCTCACACTCATACCGTTAGATATTTCCAACCTCAAACTAGCCCTCCGACAGTATATATACCTTAGCTTACATTTTATATACAAATGTAAACAAAAAACAACAAAAACCACCCTAAACAGCCGCCTGAAAAACCACAACACCCCAGCCCCAGAGCAGAGTCCCTAAAAGTGCGCGATAGTGGCATATGGTGGCATAGGTTTTCGGCGGAAAGACGCCCTTAAACTTTCTGAGAACACCTCGCTTAACCCTTCAACAAGAAAAGTTGAACATTCCAGACCCTACGGACTCACCCTCCTACAAAACCAGCAGTCCTGAAAAACCTTGCAAAAAACTCACACCACACAATCCAACGGGCGTAAAGCTTAATAGAGCGGAAAACCGCGTTCAAAAGCGGGGATATTTTTTTGGGCATCACCCACCTCGAAGGAACCGTGAAGGGCCCGGCTGGAGAAGAGCAAGTGCGCTTCCTCGTCGACAGCAGCGCAACCTACTCCCTACTTCCCCAAAAAGTATGGCGGAAAATCGGGCTGAAGCCCATGCGGGAGCACACCTTCACCCTAGCCGACGGAAGCGCGATAACCCGGAAGGTTTCAGAATGCTACATCATCCTTCCCCAAGGAGAAGCCCGCACCCCCGTCATTCTAGGAGAGGCGGGNGATGAGGCACTGTTAGGCGTGGTCACCTTGGAAATTTTGGGACTGGTCCTCGACCCCTTCAAACGCACACTAAAACCCATGCGAATGCTCCTAGTCTAAGTTTCCATCCGAGACAGCGGCTTCACGTTTCCCTCCAGCTCAGCCAAGCCTCAAACTCTCCGAGGACGCCCAGCCTTCCCCTTCGGAGCCCCGGCCTTCAACTGAAGCCCCAGGGAAGCCACAGCCAAGACCACGGCCACAGCCGCCAAAGCCAGAACTCCCCGTATCAAACCCTCAACCCCAGCCACCTCACCGGCCAAGTCGTCCACGGCGTCCCCCAACGCAACTACCTGAGCTTCCAGGGAAGCAGCCTCCGAAGAAAGCTCAGCCACCCGGCTTTCCAAAGCAGCCAGCCGCCCGTCCTCGCCCTCGGGGGCAGGGGGCTCCGAAACCCGAAGCCTCCAAAGGGCTCCGTCGCCTGTGCCAACGGGGCTTCCGAACCTAGCCAGGTACAGGTTTCCCAAGGGGTCGAAGGCGATGCCGTAGACCCTCCCCAGGTCGGAGAGGACTACCTCCGGCTCCCCGCCCTCAGGCTTCAAAACCTTCAGCGTCCCCGCCTTCTCGGTGAAGTAAACCCAGCCCCGGCCGTCCACAGCCACGTCGTAGGGGTTCCGCAGCCCCTCCAGCAGGGTCAGAGGCTCCGCCGACCCCGGGGGAAGCATCCTCAGGGCTCCGTTGCTCTCCGTTCTGTTCCCAAACTCCACCCAGTAGACACTGCCAGCTCCGTCCACGGCCACTCCGTAGGGGACGTTCAAACCCTCCACCAAGGTTTCAGGCCGCTCAGCCCCGGGGCTCAGCCTCAGCAGCGCCCCCTCCACCGACCGGATGGTAATGTAAAGGTTGCCGTCTCCGTCCAAGGCCAAGTCCCACATCCCCAAGGTCTCCTCCACCACAGCCTCAGGCTCCGAAGCTCCGGGCCTCAGCCTCCAGAGCACCCCTTCAGCGCCCTCCACCACGTAGACGTCGCCTTCAGGCCCCACTGCCACCCCCGGCGCGGAGGTGAGGTTGGAGAGCAGCGTGGAAACCCGGCCGTCCGCCCAGTATTTTTTAAGAGCTCCCTCCAAACCGAACTCCGTGAAGTAAACGTTGCCCTCCTGGTCCACAGCCAAACCTGTAGGGTGATTCAGCCCCTCCAGCAGAACTTCGACCTCCCCTTGGAGGGCGGCTGCGGAGGCCAAGGCCGTCAAGCTGCCGAGGGAGAGAAGGACTGCGAAGAAAAAGGGGTAAAACTTTCGGAAGCCTGAAACCTGCAAGGTTGCTCCGCCTCCCATAAAGCTGGGGAGCTGAAAAAGTTTTCGGAGTCCAGCTCTGCTACTCTATCAGAGGCTTCAGCCGACCTTTGCCCAACTCCAAGCTGCTTACCCCCGCCTCCCGGGTTTCCTGAAGTTTCTGATACTCCAGAGCCTTCTTCACCAACGCCTTCACCCTCGGCGTGTCCTCCATGCCTGAGAAGAGGACGATGCTCATCATGGTTTTAGACTTGGGAAGCGGGTAGTCGCCCACCCTCAGCTCCGCGTTCACGGCAACGCTCTCCAGCCAGCTTCGAGCATGATCGATGCCGGCGCGGCTCATCTCCCGCGGAGGCCCGGCTACCATGAACAAGACCCGGCGGGCCTGCTTTATGTCGCACTCAGCCGTCAGCTTCCCCGTCACAGCCAGTCTTATGAGCTCGTGGATGTCCACTTTTTTACTCCACAGCCCACCCAGCTGGACTTCCGAATGGCCTAGGACAGTGAACTGGCGGATGGTGTTCATAATGTCGGAGGCGTCTACCACCTTGGCGCCTATTTTATCCTTAGCCGTGACCTCCCCGGCTCCCATCAGCACAGGCAGAGGCTTGACCACCTGGTGGTTCATGGCGTCGTAGCTGGCTTGGATGGGCAGCCCTTCCCTCCTCCAGAGGTTGTTGTCGAAAAGAATGATTCCGTCCGCCTTGTCTTTGAGGGAAACCAGGCTTCTCGCCGCGTTGTAGCACATCAGGCCTCCCTCATCGTCGCTGGGCAGCACTCCGAGGACATAGACAGGCTCCCCGTAGCTCTCCTTCAATGCTTTAACCAGCACGGGGGTTCCCCCTGAACCTGTGCCCCCGCCAAGCCCGGCTATCAGGAGGAAGGCGTCGATGTCCAAGTGCTCCCGCTCACTCAGCACTCTCTTGATCATCGGATGGTCTTTTTCCATTATTTTAGCCGCCAGCTCGTTGTTTAATCCTACTCCGTGGCCTTTCACAGCGCTCTGCCCTATGAGGACCCTGTGCTTCTGGGGGATGGTTCTCAAGCCTATGAGGTCCGACTTGGAGGTATTAACAGCCATACAGGAGGCCACAATATGCTTGTGTCTTCCCCAAGTATCATAATGGAGGAGTAGGTCGACGATTCTCCCGCCAGCCTGCCCTAAACCTATGGTTACAAGCTTCAAACAACTTTAGCCTCATATCGATTAATTCTCAAGAAGAATATAGCCTTCCCCCACATATAAAAATCTACGTCTCAAAACGTCTGCGAAAAAAGGGGGAAACCGGCCTCCCAAAAAAAAGGGGCTACTTCTCCATGTCTTCAAGGCCGTGGTGGGCGTGGACGGCTCTGAGCTTATGCCTCACGATGGTGTTCTCCAGCTCCTCCCTCAGCAATTCGAAAAGTTCTTTTTGAAACTTCAAGAAACGGGGTTCTCCCCTATTCCTAGGCCTCTTAAGGTGGACGGGGACATTGCACTTAAGTCTAGCCGGCTTCGAACTTAGGACAATAATCCTGTCAGCCATCTCTATGGCTTCCGTCAGGTTGTGGGTAACAAGCAGGAAGGTTTTCTCCGTCTCCTCCCAAAGCTCCAGAACCTCGCTTCTCAAAACCTGCGCCGTAAATTCGTCGACCGCGCTGAAGGCCTCATCCATCAGGATGACCTCGGGGTCGACGGCTAAGGCCCTTGCAATGCCGACTCTCTGCTTCATCCCCCCGGAAATCTCTTTGGGATAAAGGTTCTCCAGACCCTTCAATCCCACCATTTCCAGAAGCTCGAGGGCGATTTTCCTCCTCTGAGGGCGGGGGACTCCCCTGGCTTCAAGGCCGAATTCCACGTTTTGAACCACCGTCCTCCAAGGGAAAAGGGCGAAGGATTGGAACACCATGCTTATCTTGGGATGAGGCTCCTCGATGCTTTCACCCCTAAGCCTGACCTCCCCGGTGGAGGGCGCATCTAAGCCGGCGATGATCTTGAGAAGCGTGGACTTCCCGCAGCCGCTGGGCCCGATGATGCACACGAACTCTTTGTCGTGGACGTCGAAGGTTACCTCGTGGAGGGTGCAGACTCTCTCCCTACGATGGGGGAAGTGCTTGGTTACCTTCTCAACCTCCAAGCACACGGTCATTCATGCCACTTCCTGATGTAGTTCTCCAGCCGCTGGAAGACAGTCCTGTCAATGATGATGGCTAAGCCTCCGATGGCGAAGATGCCGGCGAAAGCTTGGGTGAGAGACTCAGCCTGAACGGAGTGGTTGATGAAGAAGCCTATGCCGTGGATGCTGGCTATGATTTCTATGGCTAAGACTATTTCCCATAGAAACTCGTAAGCCAACCTCACCCCAGTTACGATCTGAGGCAAAACAGCGGGGAAAACCAGCTTGGTGTAGACTTGGTATTTTTTCGCCTTGTAGATCTCCGCCACATGGAAATAGTCTTGAGGAATATCTTTCACACCCTCCCTCACGGTGAAGAACACGGGGAAAAACGCCACCACAGTGGCCATGAACACAGCGGCCGCCATCCCGGGGCCGAACCAGAAGACTATCAAAGGGAGAAGCGCCAGGTCAGGCAGCGCTCCCACTATCATCACCAAAGGGGTAAGCGTGGAATCAACCCGAGACTTCAACCCCGTCCCGATGGCTAGGGGTATGGCGAAAACACTGGCTATGATGATGCCTAAGACCAAGTTGGCCATGCTGTGGAGGATAAGATAGACGAATTCAGGATTGCCTAGGTTGGTGAACAAAACCGCGAGGATCTCAGAGGGGGAAGGCGCGAATTTAACGAAAAACAGGTTCAGCCTCGCAGCGGCCTCCCAGCCTGCGAAGATGGCTCCTAGGGGGAGGAGGAACAGGAAATTGTCTGCGGCGGCCCCGTTGGAGCGAGAAGGGGCGTTGGAAGAGCGATGCTTCATCCTCCGTAAGAAACCTGAGAAAGCCATCGGGAGTCCTTCCGCATTCTTTCATCAAACTGAAGAATCACATAAAAATTTACGGAGAAGGACGGATGAAACCTTTGATGAAACGATGAGAAGGTGGAGGCGAATCCTATCTTCGCACTTAGCATAAACCTGTAAAAAAATCGGGAAGTCTTGGGGAAAAATTAAAGACGTTCCAATAAAGAATTTCCTTCACCGAATGAACTCTCATGAAAGAATTTTGATTCGCAACTTTATAAACTGCCAACGGCATGAAGGGGAGGGAAGGGAAAACATAAAGAATGCTTAAGACCTGGTAGAAGCTGGAAAGGGTTTTCCTCGGTTTTTGATCCCTCTCCCCCGCAACCGCAACTGAAGCAGCGGGTTTCACTCGGGAAGACGCTTACCAAGGTTTTCAAAACATTTAATAGCCTGTTACTACCTTAGCTTGCCGAACTGGGAAAGGGTGAATGTTTTCTCTTTGCCTAGAAAGGTGCTGTTGGACTCCAGCTTCCTTTTTCTCCCAACTCATAGGAGAATAGATATATTTAAGGAACTGGAGAGACTTTTATCAACGAAAGTCGAACCTGTGGTTTTGCCCCCGGTGCTGGAGGAGGTTGAAAAAATAGCTTCCAACTCTGAGACCGGCCTTGGAAGAAAGGCCGCCCACGCCCTGAGAATAGCGGAGCGCTGTCTGAAGGCTGATTTCAATAAGCTCCCCGGAGAGTCTGTGGACGAGTACTTGGTCAGGGCTGCGGAAGCATTAGGCTGCCCGGTGGCCACAGGGGACTCGAAGCTGAGAAGGCAGCTTCGCGCTAAAGGTTTACCTGTTGTATTCTTGAGGGAGAAGACCCGTTTGGTTTTGGAGGGGTATGTAGCCTAAATGTTTGAGCTTGTGAAATGCCAAGACATCGTCAGGATTCCCCCGGAAAAGTTCAGCTCCGACCTGAAGAAGGTAGCTGAGGAGGAGTTGAGCAAGAAATACGAGGGCATCCTCAGCAAGGACCTAGGCTACGTCATCGCCGTCACGTCGGTGGAGATATCCCCGGTGGGCAAGATTCTTCCCGGGGACGGAGGCACCTACCACACGGCAACCTTCACCCTCCTAAACTACAAGCCGGAAGTTCAGGAGATCGTCGAGGGGGAGGTGGTTGAAATCGGGGACTTCGGCTCCTTCGTGAGAATAGGCCCTGTGGAGGCTCTGCTTCACATCTCCCAGATAATCGACGACTACGTGGTCTACGAAGAAAAGCAAGGAACCCTCCTGGGAAGGGAGACCCTTAGGAAGCTGGCCAGCGGGGATAAGGTTCGAGCGAGGGTGACAGCCATCAGCATAGCCAAAGGAGGCTCCAGCGGCAAGATAGGCATCACCATGAGGCAGCCCTATCTGGGGAAGCTGGAGTGGATCAGGGATGATGTTAAAAAACTGAGGGAAGCGGAGAAGCGAACTCCGCAGGCGGAGGGGAAGAAAAAGTGAAGGAGCGAGCCTGCGTCAAATGCCACCTCATCGTCTACGGCAACATCTGCCCTAACTGCAAGGAGTCTAGTCTCTCCGACGACTTCACAGGAGTTCTCATCATCCTCGACCCGGAGAAGTCCGAGATAGGGAAGAAGATGGGAATCACCAGAGCGGGAAGGTACGCCCTCAAAGTCAGGTAACTCCGGGTTTTCTCCGCCCTGCTGAGGAAAATTTCAGGCAAGGTTTAGATGCCCGTGGAAGCCGCTGCCTTAATTTTTACCGTCGGAGTCCTCATAGGCACACTGGGCAGCATGCTGGGGCTGGGAGGAGGATTCCTCTTCGTCCCCTACCTTCACTTTCTCCTCGGCCAGTCTATCCATTCGGCTGTGGGAACCTCCATGGCATCCAACCTTTTCACCACCTCCTCAGCCACGCTGAGCTACTTCCACCAGAAGCGCGTAGACTACAAGCTGGGGCTCCTCCTAGAGTCCGCCGCGGCTCCCGGCTCCTTTCTGGGAGCCTCCCTAACCGGATTCTTGGAGCCGACGGTTCTGCGCACAGTTTTCGGAGTTCTCGCCGCCTACGCGGGGGTCAGTATGCTGACGGGATTCAGCCTTTGGAGGAAGAGGATATTCCCCGCTAGGCTGAGCCCTAAGCCGCTGTTGTGGAGGCGGCTGTTTGTGGACGGAGAGAACAAGAAGTTTGAATTCACCGTCAACGTTGTCCCCCTACTAGCCGGAGGGTTCGCCGTAGGCCTCCTTTCAGGCATAGCCGGTATAGGCGGAGGGCTTCTTAAGGTGCCCTTGATGACCTTGGGTTTAGGCGTCCCTGTCCACGTGGCCATAGCCNCCTCCAGCCTCACCAGCCTCATCACCTCCGCCTTCGGAGCCGCAGCTCACTCGACTCTAGGCCACGTCAACCTCCCCCTCACCTTAGCGCTGGGCTTAGGCGCCTTTGGAGGAGCGCAGGTGGGAGTTAGAATTTCGAAAAAGGCCGGGGCGCCGGTGCTTCGGAGGATTTTCGGCCTCGTCCTCCTCCTCATAGCCTTCAGAATGCTATGGGTCGGCTGAACTTTCCCGTTATATCATAGTGGAGGATGGGTTCTAGAGCCGCCTACTAGTTTCTTCCATTTTTTCCACTTCTCAGGTTTGGCTTTAACCCACCAACCGGGAACTCTGACCTTCCGGTATTCGTCTACATCCGAAAAGTCGAAGGGTTTCAAGTCCAACACAGGGGAGCCGTCTAAGGCGTCCAAGCCTCGAACCTTCAACACACAGTCTTCCCTCTCCAAAAGCTCAACCAAGGTCAGCCCCAGAGGATTAGGGCGGCTGGGGGAGCGGGTGGCGAAAACGCCCAGCAAAGGCATCTCCCGGCTTCCCCAAGGGTGAACCTTCAGTTTGGGAGCTTCTCTGATTTTGTGAAGCCAGTAGATGACGTAGAGGTGGGAGAAGCCCTCCAAGCCTTCCAGCCCCGCCGAGTAGGTTTTTTCTAAAACAATCTCCGAGGTTAAACTTCGATCTTTGACGGTTCCCTCCTTTTGGGGCGAACGGACGAAGCCTATGGGTTTCAGGGGGATGGTCTTTTCTTTAAGCGGCCTAAGCCTTTTTTCCACGCTGCCCAACCTGCGTCCTCCATGCTTATCGGAGGGTGATGAACCCATAAATAATTCAGGGTTTCCAAAAAACTATAATATCACCGCAGACCCATCCTACTGGAGAAGCACAGTTAGCCGCATTGCACACTTCGCAGGAGGGCAGGTGAGATGGTGAAAATTCTGGTCTGCGATAAAATTCATGAAGAAGGCCTAAACCTGCTGAGGGAGGCTGGATTCGACGTCGACGAGAAACTGGATTTGAAGCCTGAAGAGTTGGAGAAGATAGCTAGAGACTATGATGCCTTGATCGTGAGAAGCAGAACGAAAGTCACCAAAGACGTGGTTCCTGAAAATTCTAGGGTGAAAGTCATAGGAAGAGTGGGGGTGGGAGTGGACAACATAGATGCGGAGGTCATCAAAAGGACGAAGGTGCTGACATCCCCCGAAGCCGTCACCGACGCCGTAGCTGAACTCACCATAGGCTTGATGATCGCTGTGGCAAGGCAGATCCCCTTAGCCGACAGCGCCCTCAAAAAGGGGGAGTGGCTGAAAAGTAAAATAATGGGCCGTCAGCTTCAAGGCCAGACCCTCGGAGTGATAGGCTTCGGCCGGATAGGCTCTAGGGTGGCGAAGATCGCCAAAACCTTGGGGATGAATATTTTAGCCTACGACCCCTTCATGAACGAAGCTGCACTGAAGGAGGTGGGAGGGAAGGCTGTCTCCTTGGAGGAGCTGCTGAGAAATTCAGACATCATAACTCTGCACGCTACCTTGCTTCCGGAAACCTACCACATGATCGGGGAAAAAGAATTCGCCATGATGAAGGACGGCGTGATCATCATAAACATAGCCAGGGGAGCGCTCATCGACGAGAAAGCCTTGTACAAAGCCCTGAAAACCGGCAAGGTCGCCGGCGCCGGGCTGGACTGCCATGAAACCGAGCCCCCCACCAACTTGGAGCTGGCTAAACTTCCCAACGTGGTCTGCACTCCCCACATAGGCGGACAGACTGAGGAGGCTCAAAGAAACGCCAGCGTTCTGATAGCCCACAAGATCATCGACTTCTTCAGAAAATAGAACCTTCAGCCCTTCCGGCGGCTTCGCTTCTTGTAATACTGCTTCAGCTTGAAGCTTTTGAAGTAAAGGCATTCTTTCGGGCTGATGTGAGTTTCCCTCACGTTCGCTTTCTCCCTGAGGGTAACGGGCGCCCCCCGAATGATGACCGCGGGAGTTCGCTCTCCTGTCTCTCCCATCAGCAGGTTGGCGGCGGAGGCTAGACTGTCAGCCACAGCCGTCCGGGTGATCAGTAGAGGCTTACCGTAAAGGTCCAGTTTCCCTCGGCAGTCTTCCACGGCGTTAAATCCAGCGACCCCTAAGGCTATTCCTGTGATCCCCAGCCTTAAGGGAAGGGTGTGACTGTCCACGATGAGAACCCCCACTTTTTTACCGGTTCGAAGGAAAAGCTCGCCTCTGATCCTCTCCGCAGCCCTTTGCGGGTTTGAAGGGAGAAGGACAACGTGGCCTCGAGGAGCATTCTTATGGTCGATGCCCGCGTTGGGTAGGAGAAGGGAGTCCTTCAAGGTGAGAAGCGCCCTGTAGACGCCTCCGTACACCTCCTCCGCCTCTCCCATGACCAACTCCACGAACCCCGGCTCCAGAGAATATTTTTCCGCCAGTTTTCTAGCCGCCTTGGAAGCAGGCTTTTCATCAATACGAATCACCCGGCCTTCCGCGTAGGAGAGAACCTTTGAAGATATCGCTAGGATGTCTCCCTCCTGAAGCTTTAAGCCCTGCTTCTTCACGCTGCGAAGTAGAATATCCACAAGGTTATCTTTGGGGCGGATTAGAGGGGTCTTTACACTGAAAAGCTGCATGGGCACAACCCTCTACGGGGAAGCGCTTCCCTCAGCCTGAGTCCCCAAAAGGGTATGTTCTTCTTCAAGCTTCAATAACTCTCGCAAAACCTCAGCAAGCCTCCAGCCTTCGAAAGGAGCCCTCTTTATTTTTTCCATAAACCCATTATACTGAGCCAAGGTACCCAGCAGAAGAACGTCCACAGCCTTTTCGCCAAAAACTAGGGCGGACTCTGGCAACGCCGCGTCGCCTCCTACTGCCAACATTTCCTGTTTCACGAGCAAGGCTAGAGGAGTTGGCAGGTTCTTCACTTTTATCGCCCGAAACACCGCCTTTTGGCTTAGGGCTTCCGCACCCGCAGCCCCCAGCTTTCTAATCTCTTCCGCCATATCATCTTTAAACCCTGCACCGGCCACCGTTTCCACCTCGATTCTACCGGAGGCTTTAAGGGAAACTTTCCTCCTCATGGATTCCGCCATCCTTACAGCTTCAACGGTAGCCGCTACGTCGTGGGTGCGGATCATGTGGGCGCCATTGTACACAGCTACAGCCTCCGAGGCCAAGGACCCGTAAAGTCTCTGTTCTGGATGCTCTTGCCCCAGAATTTTCCCGATGAAAGACTTTCTGGAAACAGCCACGAGGATAGGTCTCCCCAAAGACCTCAGCCGAAATAGGTTCCCCAACACGTAACAATCCCAGAGATACCAAGGATAGTCGGGAGGCCTCAGAAAACCTATGGCAGGGTCTACCACCAGCTTCTCCAAAGCCACACCCTTGACTTGGGCGATTTCCAGACTTTCCTTCAAAGCCGCTAAGATTCTCCCCACCGGCCCGCCTTCTCCCGGTTTTCTTTCACAAGCAGCCAAGTAGGCGACTGCCCCATATTCGGCTACGATGTCCGCCATCCTACCATCCCATTTGAAACCGCTGACATCATTGATGATGTCGGCTCCCACGTTAAGAGCAGCTTCAGCCACCTCGCTCAGGCGAGTGTCGGCGGAAACAGGCACGTCCACAACAGCCTTCACAGTCTTAATAGCGTTGACAAGTCTTTCCTTCTCCACAGCCACGGGGATTTCCTCAAATTTCCGATAGGGTGCCGTGGACACGGCTCCTAGGTCGATGGCTGCTGCTCCCTCGCCCACCATTTTTTCAGCTTGGAAGGCGATTTCTTCCCGGGTCAGCTTTATCGACCCTTTATAGAAAGAGTCCGGGCTTACATTTATCGCCCCGATGACGGCTACTGGAAAATTATCGCCCACTTCAATCCCGCATATCTTCGCTTCAATCATGAGAATTCAAAACCTCTACACTGATAAAAAGAGAACTGTTTACACTCTCCCCAGGGGAAGAACTTGCAGAGAGAATTTTGACTGAAAGGCCGTCAATGAGCGCTTCAATTTCATTAGGCGAAACTTTTAACTTTTCTCTGGGAAACGTTATTTCGTCGAAAGACCTCCTGAAATGGTTAAAAAAATAAGTACAAGGCTACCTACGTCATGAATGCGGGAATGAGCGGTAGATGTTAGATGAGCCCTGGATTTAAGGTTCGCCACCCTTTACTCGATCTGGAGATTGCGGCGGAGGAAGGAAGCAGGCTGAAATTTCACGAAGAAGTCTTGCCGAATCTTTTGGGCAAACTGACAGAAGTCATCAGAGCCGACGGATGCATCAAACATCCCATCATCGCAGATGCAAAGACACACATTATCTTGGACGGCATGCACAGAGTGGCGGCTGTGAAAAACCTTCACTTCCGCTACATCCCCGTATGCTTCGTAGACTATTCCAGTGACTTGGTGGAGATTGGCAGATGGTATAGAATGGTCACCGGCTCCGCGGAAAATACTTTGGAAATATTGATTTCGACAATGGAGAAACTTGGCTTTACAGCTGAGGAAAAACCGTTTGAACAGGTGAGCAGACTTGTGGAGGGGAGAAAGGCAACTTTAGGTTTGGCGAATTGGAGAAAGGCTTTCGCTGTTCAAGGCCAAAAAGAAGCCACAGTCAAAGAAGCCTACGATGCTGTAAAGCTGGCGGAAACACAATTCAAGTCAAGAGGCTTTAAAGTCACCTATCACACCGAACAGGATGCGGGAGAAAAGATCAAACTCAATAGGGTAACCGCCATGATGATGACTCCTCCGGTTACCAAGGAGGAAGTGGTGGAAACCGTGGAGAAAGGTCAGCTTTTCGCTCCAAAATCAACCCGGCATATGTTTCCTGTAAAATTCGCCTTCGTCAACATTCCCATCTCCTGGCTGAGCGGTGAATTAGAATTGGAGGAGGTTAACAGAAGAATCGTGGAGCACTTGGCTAAAAGGCAGATAGTGCATTTGATTTCCCGAAGGAAAACCTCGGCAGGCCGCTACGCTCCCGGAGTATACGTGTTCAAATAACCCGCCAGCTTCGTCGAAAAGAACAGGGAAACTTTTATGAAAACCTTAAACATAGTTTGTTCAGAAAGAAGGGGGATGGAAGAAAATTCAGTATTCTTCCATTTGGTCGAGGTTTAGATTCAGGTTTACCATTTCAACCTTTTCTGCTTCAACTTCATGTTCTTCCAAATCGTACAAGACAGCATCACTCCTTGGCAGGGGGGTTCTTCCTAGGTCTTCGGCGACGAGTACGGGGATTACTTTCATCTATCTCACTCCCTGAATGTGGTGTTATAGTGGAGGCTTATGTAATATATAATATGTATTTAAATTGTATTTAAATTGAAATACGAATGTTCTTTGCTTATATAAAGAATTCTATGCAAGCGTTTTTCCAATAGCATCGAATATGTCAAATATCATACTTCGAAAATTTTGTTTTTAACATTTCTGTAATCCATTACTTTCCCCAGCAACCAGTCGCATCCCTTCAAGTCTAACTGAAAAGCTTCATATCAAGCCTATTGAAGCAATACAGCCTCTAAATGAGTTGAAAAAGTTTCTACAACCCTTACCTCAAGAAACCTCCCCAAAAGGTTCTCTGTACTCTTCACGGCCACAGGCTTGTAGGCGATATTCCGTCCAATCCAAGAGTCCCCCCTCCCCTTTTCCTCTACAAGGATCTCCCCCTTCCAACCCAGCCATTTTCGGTTTTTATCCCAAGCTATGTTTCTGCATATTTGCGCCAGTTTTCTGGTTCTTTCCTTAACCTTCCAGGAGGGAAGCGGGTTCATCTCTTGGGCGGGTGTGCCGGGTCTGGGGAAAAATTTTGAAACATTGACGATGTCGGGTCTGATCTCCTCCAGCAACCTAATGGTCCGGCGGTGGGCTTCTTCGGATTCCCCGGGATGTCCGCATATGATGTCTGTGGCTAGAGTTAGCTGGGGAAATTTTCGGCGGAATTGGGAAACGATGTCTCTGAACTCCTCCACCGTGTAGCCTCGGTTCATCAGTTTCAAAACTTCATCGTCGCCGCTCTGAAGGGGGATGTGGAGAAATTTGAAGACCTTGGGGCTTTCGTAGGCTTTCAGCAACCCTTCTAGGAAGGAGTTCGAGAAGCCGCGGGGGTTCACCATGCCTACGCGGATGAAAAACCGTCCTTCGACCTTGGTTACGGCTTCTAAGAGGGTGGGAAGGTCTACGCCTAGGTCTCTGCCATAGCAGGAGAGGTCTTGCCCTGTAAACCAGAATTCCCGCCGCCCTAGCTTCACTTCCTTCTTCACGTATTCAACAACATCCTCTATAGGATAGCTTCTCAGCCTACCCCTAGCAAAGCGGACGCAGCAAAAGCTGCATGCGTTGAGGCAGCCGTAAGCTACGGGTATTATAGTCCTGACGGGTGAGGTTGAAATTTTAGGTAGAGAAAGAGGCGGTTTCCAGCCTTTCTCGAGGAGAACGGGTTTTTCCCCCATCTCAACCTTTCTAACCAAGTCGACTATTTCAGTCCCGGGAGCCGGCCCTATAGCTCCGTCGAATCTGACCTCCTTTTTCAGCCTCGGGAAATTGATGAGAGGCAGGCAGCCGGCTACTACCAATTTTTTGCCGGGAGGCACCTTTTGAAGGAGGGTGAGGGTCTTGTTTTCAGTGGGAGCCTTCACAGCGCAGGTATTGTAGATGACTATTCCCGCTTCGGACGGTTGAGGGACAAGGGTGTAGCCGGCTGCTTGAAGGCATCCGGCGATCCTTTCTCCGTCAGCCATGTTGGAAGAACAGCCGAAGCTTTCTACGTAAACCTTTGGAGCTTCTTCCACGGCTGCCAGCTTGGAAACCTCCCGGTCCATCGGTTTGCTCCCGGTTTTTTGTGGGCGCAGGAGCCGCCTGTGCTTTCAGCCTCCCCCCGCGGGCGGTAAAATTGCCAAGGAGGTTCCGTTTTTCAACCGGGTCTTAAGCCCTTCGAGAAGGTTCACGTTTTTCCCGTCGACGAGGATTTGCAGGTAGGACCTGAGCTTCCCTCCCTCAAAGAGGTATTCTGCGAAGGACGGCCCGTAGGTTTTGCAGAGTATTTCCAGAAGATTTTCCACGGTGGCGGTAGGGGGGAGGGTGAATTCTTCGTTTCTCTTGCCCACCATCTCCCTCAGGGTTGTGAAGAACTTGACGTTAACTTTGATGGGCTCCTCTGAACTCTCAGGCTGTTTTTCGCTTTTTCCCCTTTCTGAAGCCAGCTCGGACACCTACCTTTGACGAGAAAGCCGTGGGTAAAACCTTAGAGTGGATGGGGGTTTGGCTGTTATTAAGAATTTCGTCCCTGAAAAGGGAGGGTTAGGTGCCGAAGGCGAAGTATGGGGCTGTTTTCCTTTTAATTTCGACGAACTCGTTGAGGCATTCGATTTCATCCCTGCTTAGGATGTTTTGGTATTCGCTGCGGAGAAGCTTAACATGGCTTTCGGGAACATCCACATACAGGATGTCTTCCTCCCGGATGTGGCGTCCTACTGTGGGCTCCTTCATGGAGACGGCTACCTGCATGCCCTTGGATGCTTGTGGAATGGTTTCGCCTTTATCCTGTATTTGAACGATTTTTCCAACTTCCACCCCGTTGGCTCGGATGATTGGGGAGCCGGATTTAACCGTTCCAGCTAGGACCTCCACTCCGAAGATGGCGGGTTTGCTTCTGCGGAAAACAAGGCCTTTGAGCACCTTCAGCTTAGCCGGCCGCCACAGAGATTCCAAGGCTTTCCGGGTTTCCCTCTCCTTGAGGCTTCCCATCCATTCTAAATATTCTTCCAGCAACCCGTAGATGACGTTGTTCTGAAATATCAGCACGCCTCGCTTCGAAGCCTCCTCCGCAGCGTCGGGAAGAACCTTCACGTTGAAGCCTAAGACCACACCGTAGGCGGGCTCCTCAGCCTTCACAACCTCCGCTTCCACCACGTCTCTTCTGGATATGTCTCCCACATCCGCCAGTCGAACGGGGATGTTGGAGGATTCCAGCTCACCTACCAAGGCTTCCAAAGAGCCGAGGGTGTCCGCTTTGAGGACTACGCCGACTTTGTCGGTGGAGATTCTCACCCCCTCTATTTCTTCCCTAACCTTAGAGACCAACTGCTCCGGGGTGGAATCTTCGGAGAGAGCATAGAGGGGGCTTCCAGGCAGGGCTTCTTCAAGTCCCGGGGCCACTATCTTAACCCCTGCGGCGGCGGGAACTTCTTTGATTTTCAAGAATTTTTCCCTAGGGTCTCTTATTTCGTCCAGAGGCTTCGGTACAAGGATGGCTCGAACCTTGGTGGTGAAAACCTTCTGCTTACCTCCCACCACCAGTGTGTCGTTTTCTCGAAGAACTCCATCGTAGATTATGGTGTTGACGTTGACACCGAGCCCGGGGTCTTCCTTAACCTCTAAAATCGTGCCGCAGGCGCCTCCCTCAGAGACTACGAGTCGCTCTTTCATATATTGCTGGGTCAGCCCCACCAAGACAGTGAGGAGGTCGGGCAGCCCTTCTCCAGTTTTTGCGCTTACCGGAACTATCGCCACGTTTTTTCTAAAGTCCCTCACCCGGTCAAATCTTTCCCCGCTCAGCTTAAACTCAGCTAAACTCCCCACGATGAAGTAGATTTTTTCATCCAAAACCTTAACAACAGGCAGCCCCATCTTCTTCACGGACTCAAGGAAGCTGCCTCCCTCCGTAGACCGCCAGCCGGGAACCATGTCGAGTTTGTTGGCAGCAACCACAAAGGGAGTTTTTCGAGCCTTCAATATATCTATGGATTCCGCTGTCTGAGGCTTCACTCCCTCCATGAGGTCGATGACGAGGATGGCGATGTCCGCCACCGAGCCACCTCGCCTTCGCAGGTTGGAAAAAGCCGAGTGGCCGGGGGTGTCTATGAAAAGCAAGCCGGGGATGTCTATTTTGAACCGGAAAACCTCCAACAGCCCACGGCAGATGTCAGCCAGAACCTGAGCGGGAACAAAGCTGGCCCCTATGTGCTGGGAGATGGCTCCCGGCTCCCGGGCCGCTACAGCCGTTCCTCTAATTCTGTCTAGGAGGGTGGTTTTCCCGTGGTCGACATGACCTAAGACGACGACGATGGGCTGTCGGATGGGCAAGGGGAACCCCGCCGGGGTTTGCATGGGGAAGCACTTCAGGATTATAAAGCTTCAAGCCGCTTAATTCTCCGCGAATGGAATATTTATAAACCTAGCTCAAATAGAGTTAAAGTTAGATTTTACTGGCATAGGCTGAGTGACCATGGAGCCTATTATAATCGCGCCTATGGCTTCTCTCGCCGCCTTAGGTTTCGTCGGCTACCTCGTCTGGAGCATCCTAAAAGAGGAACTGGGGAACCCTCGGATGAGGGAAATCTACGAGGCTATCAGGGAAGGAGCTCAAGCCTACCTCAGCAGGCAATACCGCGCATTGCTAACCCTCATGGTCATCGTAGGTGTGGTGCTGGGTCTAGCCATCAACTGGAACACCGGGGTTTCCTTCATCGCAGGAGCCTGTCTTTCCGCCTTAGCGGGCTACCTAGGCATGAACGTGGCCGTCAAGGCCAACGTCCGAACGGCCAACGCTGCCCACAGGGGCATAGGCGCTGCGTTGCGGGTAGCCTTCAAAGGCGGAGCTGTGATGGGCTTGTTCATGGTGGGATTAGCCTTGATGGGCGTGACCGTCTTCTACTTCCTCTGGACCGACCCTATTCTCTTCGCAGGCTTCGGCTTCGGAGGAAGCCTTGTAGCCCTCTTTGCCAGGATAGGGGGAGGAATCTACACCAAATCCGCCGACGTGGGAGCGGACTTGGTGGGGAAGGTGGAGGCGGGGATACCGGAGGATGACCCTCGAAACCCGGCGGTGATAGCCGACGCCGTGGGGGACAACGTGGGGGATGTGGCCGGGATGGCTGCGGATCTCTTCGAAACCTACGCTGTGACCATCATCGGAGCCATGCTTTTGGGGGCTTTTCCGGTCTTCAACGCTCAGAGGGTTACCTATCCGCTGCTTTTGGGAGCTGTTGCCATTTTCGCCACCATCGTCGGCACTTTTTTTGTGAGAATCAGGAAGACTGGGAGTCCTACTTCAGCCATTCTCCAAGGGATAGCTGTCACAGTGGCCGTATCCATCGCCGGATTCTACATTCTGACCGTCTACACCGGGATGGGCATGGGAATCTTCTACACAACTATCGTAGGCGTGGTGATCGTGGTTCTCCTGGCTCTTCTAACCGACTATTATACTTCCTACGAGCACAGCCCTGTGCGCAAGGTTGCGGAGGCCTCCCAAGCAGGGCCGGGAATCAACATCATCTCAGGCTTGGCCAACGCCATGGAAAGCACCATCCTCCCCATCCTCGTCATCTGCGGAGGCGTCATAGCCGCCTACTTCCTAGCCGGGGGAGGTGTGGTGGGCTTCTACGGCGTGGCCATAGCCGCCATGTCCATGCTTTCCGTCGCGGGGATAATCGTCTCCGTAGACGCCTACGGTCCCATCGTGGACAACGCAGGGGGAATAGCAGAAATGGCTGAACTGTCCCCCGAGGTGAGGGAGGTCACCGACGCCTTGGACGCCGTGGGCAACACCACCAAGGCTTTAACCAAGGTCTTCGCCATCGGCTCAGCGGGGCTGGCGGCTTTATCCCTTCTCTTCGCCTACGTCCTAGAAGTCGCCAAGTTCGGCGGCGGTATTTCCTTGGACAATCCCGTCATCAACATCATGGACGCTAGGGTGCTGGTAGGTTTGCTGCTGGGTGGAGGGATCACTTTCATTTTCTCATCCCTCTGCCTCAAAGGCGTGGGCAAGGGTGCCTTCCGAATGGTGGAGGAGGTCCGAAGGCAGTTTAGGGAGATTGCAGGCATCATGGAGGGAAAAGCCAAACCGAACTACGGCCGATGCGTAGACATAAGCGTCCGCACCGCCTTGAGGGGGATGGCTCTCCCCGGCCTTTTAGCCGTTCTGTCACCCATCCTAGTAGGCTTCATATTGGGCGCTGAAGCTTTAGGCGGCTTGCTCATCGGCGCCATCGTAACCGGGCTGGCTTTAGCTCTCTTCATGGCCAACGGCGGCGGAGCTTGGGACAATGCCAAGAAATACGTGGAAACAGGAAAGCTGGGAGGAAAGCGGTCGCCAACCCACGCGGCCACAGTCATAGGGGACACGGTGGGCGACCCCTTCAAGGACACAGCAGGTCCGGCCATTAACCCTATGATTAAAGCCATCAACATGCTGTCGGTGATCTTCGCTCCCTTGATAGTGGCAGCGCCTCTTCTCTTAGTGCTCTAACAGATTTTCTGCCGAAAAAATATTTCGCGGGGTTAAAGGAGAAATCATCTGAGAAAAACTGCTTTTCAGCCTTTCTCAAGTCACTCTAAAATAGGCTGTTTCCCCTATCACGATAGGTGAGCCTTTGAAGCTGGCTTCAGGGATGATAGTGTAGATGCCGGTCGGGTCATCAGCTCCTATGTAAACCTCAAACATCATCTCTCCATCTTGATTGGTTATTCCTCTCAGGTCTGCAAACACGTTACCTTCTGGGTCGTAGATGATGAGGATAACTTCAGCTCCTTCAAAAACAGCCTCCTCCTCATGGACATGCTCCTCTACCACAGCCTCCTCCTCATGGACATGCTCCTCTACCACAGCCTCCTCCTCATGGACATGCTCATGAGGATGCGTACTGACCTTGACGTGGATGTACACAAAAGAGTCTCTGGAATAGGTTTCGCTATCCGTCGTGACTATCGGTTCCATGTGTGGAAACTCTTCCGCTTCCCCCACTCCTACAAGTGAAACGTATCCTTGGAAGGCGGTGAAGCTTAGGATCAGGAGAAGAAAGAAAACCAAAGGCGGAAATTTCAACAACCGAGCTAAGACGCTGTTTTTCATCTCTAACCCTCCACTATGAACAGTCCCCTCATGTAGTGGTGGAGGGGGCTGCATTGAACTGTACATTTAAACATGTAGACTCCCTCTTCCTCAGGTGTGAACTCCACCACCACCTTCTTTTCCGGATTAACAATCTTCACGTCGATGTCAAGGCCTTCGACAGTGAAGCCGTGGGAAACATCCATGCTTATGAGGACCAACCGGACAGTCTGCCCTTTCTTCACGGTTATGACTTCGGGGTCGAAGCCTCCGCTTTCCTTGATGCTCATCCTTACCACAATCTCGTCCGGCTCCCTCGGCATGAAAATCCCATCTGCCAAAGGAAGGAAAAACGCGGCCACAGCGACGACTACCAAGAGCAATGCAATGCTTTCCCACAACAGTACAGTTTTCTTCATCACTTCATTCACCCCGATATAATCCAGATGAAAACCAAGGCGGCAAGGGTGTGCAAAACACCCATGACCGTTGATGCTCTCAGAGCCTTAGCGTGGTCGCCGAAGAGTCTCACAGCGATGTTGTAGGTGCTGTTCACCGCCAAAGCTAGCCCTACAAGAACAATCGGTAGCTGGAAGTAGGGCAGAAAATCCGGAAGGATTGGTCTCCATGCAAACCGGGTTCCCAGCAGATTCCAACCCCACCCCAGAGGATCGGAAAAAGCCGTTAGGGGATATGCCCAGTTAACGGTTACGAGGGTGATGGCGAATGCCAGCCAAAGGAACAGGCTGTAGGGAGTCAAGGCGTAGCTGAAAGAGAGGAAGACTTGTTTAGGTGCGTGTTCAACATCGCCGGCAGTCTTCTTCGCCAGCCAAGAGAAGGCGTAGAACAGGGCAGGATAGCCTACTAATGCAGTGCCACCCACTATCACCGCCCATCCGAACCAGTTGCTCAGTCCTTGGAAAGAAGGTGTGAGAAGTCCTATGGTGGCCAGGTTAGCTCCGAAGATATTCCCCATGTTACCCCAGTCTTTAAACCAGAAGTAGGGGCCGAAAAAGACCAGCTGGTAAGTGATGACCAAGGTAAATCTGATGAAATCCATCCACGCCTCATCAAACTTGTCCTTGGCTTTGGTTGCTAGGTTAGCTAGGTCTTGGCCTATCATCCTCAGCTTCAGCGTCATATTGTCTAAGGGACAAGATTTGAGGCATTCAAAACACTGACCGCAGTAGGTGTTCTGGTCGTTGCCACCCGGATAGAGCACCCAAGGGCAACCGTAGCCTTTGGGACTTCCACCGATACACTCTTTAGCCACATGCTTATCGCAGACAGTTTTATTCCGGCATCTAATAGCGAGGATCGAAGCGTTAGAATGATGGCCTATGTATCCGCCCGCCGGACAGACAGAGCGACAGAAATATCTCCGGGTAAAAATTGGATGTAGAATCAAAGGGAGCACTATAAGTATGAGGAACAAAAACCCGGTCACTACGGGTCTTGTGACAAGCCAAGGAACGATGAGAGATATTCCTAAGAAACCGAAGGCCGGTATCCACATGTTGTTCAAGCTTTTAGGCCACTTTTTTCCCAAAGACAGCCACTTTCTCAGACTGTGAACACCGTAAAGTCTTCTTCTTGCAAGCCATTCTCCGAAAGCCGGTAGAGGACAGACAGTGCACCATAGTCTTCCAGCAAAGAGTATCATAAATTCAACAGCGGCAAACCAAAGTATCCAGACTACCGCTATGGAGAAGTTCTTGTTTCCTGTTGGATTACCGAAGAATGCTGTTGTTAAGACGATCATAAAGATCAGAAGGTTTGGCCAGATGAGTGCAAAGTGGATACCCCTCCATTGGAGAATCTTCTTCAAAATAGGCCCTACGATCTTAACCCTCAGCAAGTCAACATCCTTGTCAAGGGGAACTCCCAGCATTCGGTTACTGGGCCCTCGGCTGATGTAGAGAGTGGTGGCCCCGAACATGCCTAACGTTAAGAAGATGAAGGCTGGGAAAACATAATTGGGCTCCACGAGTATGTCCGCAACCATGAATGGATGCAGAGGCCCGCACGTTATCGCGCATCTTATCTTCAATTTACCCGGTCCGTCGAAAATTATCGGCCCCACATCCACGACTTCTCCCGGGGGGATGGTTACGAAGTAATCGTAGCCGTCGATGTAGAATCCGTGGGTGACATCCGCGCTCTTTATCCTGAAGATTACCTCCTCTCCCAGCTTTACGTGAATGATGTTGGGTTCGAAGGTGAACCTTTTCGCGGTGATCTCTATGATCTTGGGTGAAGAATCAGCTTCAGCCAGCCGGCCGGATTCTTCTTCGACTGTTAGGATTATTTCGCTCATCCGCCCTGTTACCGGTAGGGCGTAACCAAGAATAACCAAGGCGATGACGATTACGGCGACGGACAGCAGATGATTTTTCTTCATTCATCATCCCTGAGGGCTGAGCCGTAGATTATGCGGCCTATCTCCTCAAAAAGCTCCGGGGTTGACGCCCCAAAGAAATCCTCCCTAAGCCAAGCCACCTTCTTCTCTCCCTTGAGAAGGTAGATGTCAAAGCTTGAGGGTTGAAACCTTAAACCCCGCCTAGCTGCGAAATCCTCCACGGTTTTTTTGACCTTTGGATTAAACCTGAGTCTTGCCTCATCGTTCAGATGCATTCCCAGGATAAGAGGGTCGAAACTGTAAACTCTGTTTACGCGGAATCGTCCATGTCTAAACTCAGGTAACTGCATCTGGATCTGATGTTCTTGAAGCCCCTCCTTTTTTCCAGCTTCGACGTATTCAACCGCCTTTCTGAAAACTTCAGTCAATCCTTTTCCTTCCACTTGACCTGCAGGAGGGTTAGCTACCTTTTGGTATTCCTCCCAGAGTAGAGAGGACATGGCTTGGATTTCCTCCTTAAAGCTCAGACCTTCACCCGAGAGCGGGTTATTCCTGGAAGATTCAAGCTTGTTCCAAATTTCCTCCGCCAGCTTCATTCCAGCTTTCCAGATTCGATTGGCATCCTCCACGTCGGAGGCAAATCGGAAGCCTGTCCTTTTCAGCGTCTCGTAGAGAAGCAGAGAACCTGCATAGGCGCATTCGCTTCTTTTACTGAGGCCTGCCTTCCAAGCTTTGTGCACATAATCAGCCATCGAGAAGAAGAGGGAGATTACATCATCCTTAGCCAAAGGCTTCCCTTGGCGATGTAGCTTTAAGGCTTCTGCCATCATCCTAAGCGGGGAAGGTTTTGCTGTTTCGGAGGCGGGAGGTATTTCCGCAGGGCTGTCGCTCAAATGTCATCCATCTATTATAAATTTGTTACAAATTAATTATAAATTCAAGATATTTAGCTTTTACGTCTATACAATATTTTAACTATATAGACATATACACGCTGACCTGATGGGAAGGCGTTTTCACCGTCTTATAAGGCTTAAAAAGATCAAAAGCGCCGCTATCTCAAACGTTTCCGACAGAAGATGGAGAGGGATGTGCAAAGACCAAGCGAAAACAATCTGAAACAACATGGCCACGGCGAAGAGAATGAGACCTAAGTTAAACCTTGACCTTATGGCCCTATAATTTTGAATGAAATAGTAGATAATTATCAGGGTGATGGTTATTTGAACAATATGAGAAACTATATGCACACCACTCTCTAAAGTCATATCTGTTCAACCTTCCTGATGTCTTATACGTTGATTCACCCTTTCTTTTTATCTATCCTTTGGAGGCGATTCCATATTTCCTTGAAGAGCTCCCAGTTTGACTCAATCTCTGGGGAAAGAAAATAAACCGCCCCGTATTTACCCCCAGCATTGGTGAGGATGTTGTTGTCAACCAGCAGTTCCAGATGGAAGCGGATAGCCCTGTAGTGTAGTTGAAGAAGCTCAGCCAGCTGATTGGCGTTCAAAGGCCTCTCCTTCAAGGCGAGGATTATTTTTCCCCGGGTTACCCCTCCCCTCGTTCCGGCTATCATCCACCAAAGTGTACGCTTAAAGGCGCTGGAAAACACGGTGAACCAACATCTCGGTGATGAGGTCTATTAAAATTTAAAAAATCGCTCCTATTAAAGTGTCGCTGCCGGTGGGCGATGAACCCAGCATTTTAGGTGAGATGTAATTTTTACAAGTCGGAAGGTTTGTTAAAGGTCTAGGATTTCTTCCGGAGCGAAGAAGATAGCCGTCTCTCTCCTAGCGTTTTCCTGACTGTCCGCAGCGTGGATGGCGTTCTTAGTGACGGTTAACCCGTAGTCTCCCCGGATGGTTCCCTTCTCAGCCTCCGCAGGGTTGGTCGCTCCCACCAAGGCTCTGAGTCTTTGCACAGCACTTTCCCCTTCCACCACCATGACGAAGATGGGCCCGGAGGTGATGTGGCTTAAAAGTTCCTTGTAGAAGGGTTTTCCCACGTGCATCTCGTACAGTTTTTCCGCCTGCTTCTCAGTAGCCTTGACGAGTTTGGCGGCGCAGATTCTGAAGCCCTCTTGCTCAATCCGCCGAAGAACCTCTCCGACGAGGCCTCGGGCAACGGTTTCAGGTTTTAGTATGGCGAAGGTTTTTTCCACCATCAGCCTAACCTCGGCCTTTTTCCTTCTTTCCGTAGTAGGCTGTCCATTTGAGCTTCCTCGAGTCCCTCCGAAGGTGGAGGGAGCTTTTTCGGCATTTGCTGGAGCAATACCAGAGGATGGTTCCGTCGTTTTTAACGTACATCAAGCCGAATCCTTGGGGAAATTCTCTCCCACAGAAAGAGCATGACCTCGGTTTAGGCATCGACTATCCCTAGGTTAGGATATTCTTTTGGCTTCCCGCTCAGTCTCTCTCAGCATCAGAATGTCCCCTGTCCTAACAGGGCCTCGAACGTTTCTTGTGATCACTCGACCTTTGTCTTTGCCTTCGAGAATCTTAACTCTGACTTGGATGACCTCTCCCGTCACTCCGGTTCTCCCTACAACCTGAACAACTTCAGCAGGGGTGTTTTGCTGAGCGGAGCTCATGGAAGCTTAAAACCTCACGCTTTCTTCAAGGTTTCCAGTTTTTTGATGAGCTCGGAGAGCATTTCCTTGGATTCGCCGGGCTCAACGATGGCGACGGAGGCAGCTCTGACGTTGATTCCGGAGGCTTCTCCCAGCTTTTCTTTGCTGGACACGTAAATGTAGGGGATTTTCCTCTCTTCGCAGAGAAGGGGCAGATGGGCCACGACCTCAGGGGGCTCTACGTCTTCGGCTATGAGCACCAGTTTGGCGATTCCTCTTTCAACAGCCTTGGTGGTTTCGTTGGTTCCCCGTCTGATCTTTCCCGTGTCGTTGGCTATCCTAAGGGCTTCATAGGCTACATCTGCCAGTTCTTTTGGCACGTCAAACTTGACATAGAAGGCTTTTGGCATTCGCCTACACCCTTATAATGGTATGCTAGATTTAGGTTAGGAACCCAGTTTATAAGCTTTTGCGGGTTAATCGAACCGCTTCAGCTATTTGTGAGCGTAGAAGAAGGTGAGCTGGGGAGCTACAGCATCCACCCTGGCGAATCCCCATCTCTCCAGTTGAACCATTTCTCCCACCTTCAACCCTTTACAGGCTTCCTCGGAAAACCCTTCAATCCTAGAGCCATCGGGCATGACCATGAGGCTGGGAATGTTGGACGCAGCGGGCAGATAGTGAATTATGGGGACGTGCCCCTTCTGGGCCTCCTCATGGCTGGTCCCGGTGAAGCTGGCCAGAGCCTTGCCCTCTTGGAAGGCTTTAACTTGGATGTTGAAGAGGTTTTTCAGCCGGAGGTAGGCTCCGGATGTGAAAAGCGGGCGGTCGTTCCCGGAAACCAGCAGCCGGATTACTCCCTTGTCCGGTTTAATTTCAAAGGCCCGGAAACCTCTTTCCGGGTGCTCAGGGTGGAGGGGGTGCACAGCTTTGAAAGGCTTCTCAGCCCCTGAAACTTCGAGGAGGAAGGGTTGGGCGACGAAAAAGTAGCGGTTAGCCACGGGGTCCAGAATCCTGCGATTGTGAGAGTAGAGGGTATCCCAGCTTAGAGTAATGTCCACAGGCTTCAGGCCTATTTCTAGGATCATTTCCTCGATAGCCTGAGGCTTTATGCCTCTCCGCCGGAGGGCGGCGAAGGTGGCCAGTCGAGGGTCGCTGTAGCCTTCATAGACCCCCTGTTCGACTCCCAGCTTAATCTTGGACTTGCTGAGGAGGACTCCCTCTATCTTAAGCCGGCCGTAATGGATGGCTGTGGGATAGTCCCACCCCAGATGGTGGTAGAGGTATCGCTGACGCTGCTCGTTGGTGAGGTGCTCCTTACCCCGGATGACATGGGTGACTCCTAAGAGATGGTCGTCTAAGCCGCTGGAGAAATTGTAGAGAGGCCAAACTCTGTAGCGATCTCCCACCAAGGGGTGAGGCGTCTTCCCGGTGTCCACGATCCTCAAGGCAGGCCAGTCCCTCACAGCGGGGTTAGGGTGGCTGAGGTCGGTCTTCACCCTCACCACAGCCTCCCCCTCGCCGAATCCTCCGTCGAGCATTTTCTCCCACCTGTGAAGGTGGGTCTCGGGGGGTTGCTCCCGGCAGGGGCAAGGCTGCCTTGCTGATATTTTCCGCCTGAAAACCTCAGGCTGACAGGTGCAGACGTAGGCTTTTCCTTCTTCGAGAAGTTTTTTTGCGTAGATGTAGTAAAGGCCGAGTCTTTGGCTTTGAATGTATTCTCTATCCCACTTGCAGCCCAGCCAGAGGAGGTCCTCCCTTATGCTGTCGTAAAACTCCAGCGACGGCTTCTTCAAATGAGGGTCCGTGTCCTCAAACCTGAGGAGGAAAACACCGTGGTACATGCGGGCGTAACTCCAAGACAGAATTATGGCCCGCGCGGAGCCCATGTGGAGGACGCAGTCAGGATTGGGGGAAAACCTGGTGACAACCTGCGGGTATTTATCAGCCTCAGGAAGAGGAGGCAGCGCCCGCTCCTCCACCTTGGGCTTAGCTTCCAAAAGTTCAGGCCACGTTTCCTCCAAAATTTTTTTCTGCTCTTGGAGGGTTAACCTGTTTACTTCCTCCACCGCCCGTTTGACTTCGCTCAGAACTTCTAGGGCTTTTTTCTTGTATTGGGGCATTTCCCCCAAAACTTTGCTTAACACTGCTTGGGCGTGGGCCTTCCCCCTGTGGGTGTAAGCGTTCAAAATGGTGTATTTTCGGATTAAACTTTCAAGCTTCTGGTGTTCCCGGTCCTCTGACAAAGGAGCATCCCTAGGATTCCATTCTTTAAGGGAAGTTTCACCTTCATAAGCTGTTTGGTGAAGCCGCCTTCTCGGAAATCCGCTGCCAGAGGCGGCTGTTTCACCCTCCCAAATATTGGTCCATGATTTTCAGCGCACAGTATCGGCCGCACATTTTACACATAACGGTTTCCCCGCGGATCTGCCTTCCCTTTTCCCCTCCGTCTAAGGCGTGGAAGAACTGGCCTTCCCAGTCCTGTTTTCTTCTGTGAAGGCCAATGTTCCTATCGGCTTCGGAGAGGCCGTATTTCACGGTGTCCCCGATGTGGGCTGCAATCCTGCAGGCTAAGACTCCCTCCTTGACCTGTTCCACGGTGGGTAGGTTGAGGTGTTCCGCTGGGGTGATGTAGCAGAGATAGTCTGCCCCAGCTCCCGCGGCGAGGGCTCCTCCCACACAGGCTGCAATGTGGTCGTAGCCCACTGCCACGTCCACTGGCAGAGGCCCTGCCACGTAGAGGGGGCGTTGGCCTGTTATTTTGTTGAATTTTTCCACTGAAGGGGCTATGTTGCCGGCTGGGATGTGCCCGCCTAGACCTTCTATGATGACCTGCACTCCTCTCTCGTTGGCTTTCTCCGCGAGCTCCGTGTTCATGTGGAGTTCGTCCATTTGAGGCTCGTCAAGCTCATCGTAGACTGAACCGGAGCGCATAGTGTTTCCTAGGGAAAGCACCACATCACGGCTGTGGGCTATGTCCAAAATCTCGTCGAAGACCTCTAAGAAGGGGTTTTCCCTTCGGTGGGTAAGCATCCACATGGCGGTGTAGGAGCCTCCCTTTGAAACAATCCCCATGATGCGCTTTCTCTTCCTTACCTTTTCCAAGGTCTCCAAGGTGAAACCGGGGTGGATGACGATGGAGCTTATGCCTTGGTATACATCCCTTCGGAGGACTTTTAGAATCTTAGAAAGGCTCATCTTTTCAAAGCTTCTGCATTCGCTCAAAGCCTGATAGATGGGGACGGAGGAGACGGGAACGGTGGTCGCTTCAAGGATCTTCACCCTTAGGTAGGCGAGGTTTCCTCCCATGGATAAATCCGAAATGGTATGGGCTCCGTATTTTTCCGCAACCCGGGCTTTCTCTATCTCTTTTTCCTCATCCACAGCGTCGGAAGATGAGCCTATGTTGGCGTTCACCTTAGTGCGCAGCCCTTTTCCAATCCCCAAGGGTGAAAAACCAGGGCGCTGCAGAATCACAATCCTACCTTCCGCAACGCCTTCCCGAATGAACTTCTCTGAAACTCTCTCAGATTTCGCAACAGCCTTCATGGCCTCGGTGATGAGGCCCTCTCTTGCCTGCTCAAGCAGCGTCTTCACCGCTCATCCCTGCAGCCGACTCTTTTGAAAGAAAAGTTCTCCTATTTAAAATGAGGAGGAAAACAGCCGCCCTGAAAAAGCTTTTACAAAAATCGGTTTATTTTCTTTCAGGGTTAATTTTAATAACCTCCCCGGGGGATACTGTCAAACTAACACCCTTCAGCATTTTATAGGCCTATACAGCTTAACAAAAAGAAGGATGCTGAACAATGGTCGAAGAGAAAACAGCGGAGAGGAAAACCGACCACATTCGAATATGCCTCACCGAGAACGTTCAAGCTCGAACGACAACCACAGGCTTGGAAGATGTGCATCTGATCCATGACGCCGCGCCTGAAGCGAGGCTGGAGGACGTGGACACAGCTGTCCAATTTTTCGGGCATAAGCTCTCTTCACCCATTCTCATCTCCGCCATGACGGGGGGAACCAGGGAAGCTGCCAAGATAAACGCCTCCTTGGCGGAAGCAGCGGAGAAGACAGGGGTAGCCATGGGGGTAGGCAGCCAGAGGGTTGCCCTTGAAGACCCATCCAAAGCCTACTCCTTCCAGATAGCTCGGCAGAAGGCACCTCACGCCTTTTTGATAGCCAACCTAGGCTGCGCCCAGCTGGCGAAAGACTATGGAGTAAACGAAGCCTTGAAGGCTGTGGATATGATTGAAGCGGACGCCCTAGCTTTACATCTCAACCCCCTCCACGAGGCGGTTCAGCCCGAGGGCCAGACAGACTTCCGAAGGGTTCTGAAGAAGATCAAGGAGCTCTCCCAGTCCATCGATATACCCATCATAGCCAAGGAAACGGGGGCCGGCATCTCCGCGGAGACAGCTTTGAAGCTGAAGGAATCAGGCGTCCGGGGAATAGAGATAGGGGGAGCTGGAGGAACCAGCTGGGCTGCCGTCGAATACCATAGGGCGAGGAAGATGAAAAACATCCGACACCAGAGGCTCGGCCAAGCCTTTTGGGACTGGGGTATCCCCACCGTCGTCAGCCTCGTGGAGGTGCGGAAAGCCACGGACTTGACGGTGATAGCCACGGGAGGTGTCAGAACCGGCATGGATATCGCCAAAACCTTAGCCTTGGGGGCTCAATGTTCAGGAATAGCACGGCCTTTCCTCAAGCTGGCAGTCAAGGGCTCAGAGAGGGTTGTCCAAGAGTTAAACCTTCTCACCGCTGAGTTGAAAATCGCCATCTTCTTGGTAGGGGGAAAGTCCGTCATGGATCTTGCAATGAAGCCCTTGGTGGTTACCGGTAAAACAGCGGAGTGGTTGAGGGTTAGAGGTTTTAACCCAGAAGCCTACGCGAAGAGGGGGGAAGCAGTTAGGTCTTGAGGGCGGCTAGGGAGCAGTAGCCCACCACCGCTGAAAGGTCTCCTGTGACATCTCCCGACGTGGCGTATTTGAGGAGAACCCCCTTTTTGGCTCCGAGAAGTTTAGCCGCGCACAGCATGGCCGCCGTCGGCCCCACGCCGCACATGGAAATGCCCAAACGGTGGACTGTCTGGAAAAGCTCCTCTTCATTCAGTTTTTTCAACGCCTCGATGGCGACTTTGTCCTTTCTTTCAGCGGAACTCTGAGGCTCGTAGTGGGTCATGTCGCTGGAGGCAATAACTAGAGCGTTGGTTTCCTTCAAAGCCTCCGCCACCGCTTTGCCCACATCTAAAGCTACCTCCAAGTCTTGAAGCATCATGCATATGGGAACCATATCAAAGTTGGAGCCTAGAAAATACTGGAGAAAAGGCAGCTGAAGCTCGATGGAGTGCTCGTAGAGGTGGGCTTTGTCGTCTATGTCAAGGTATGCCGAGCGCTTCTGAATAGCCTTCGCCGCCGAAGAGTTTACGGGGACATCTCCCAAAGGAGTTCTCCAAACCCCCTCCACCATGAGGGAAACAGCGCTCCCCATCCCCGTATGATTCGGCCCTAGGATGACAACTGTTTCCGGCGGGCCGTCAGCGGCTAGAGCAAAATAAGAATGAGCCGCAATAGGGCCGGAATACATATAGCCGGCATGCGGGCATAGGAGTCCAACAACATTCCGAGAACCAGCTCGAGAGAGTTCCGGGACTTTCCCCGGGCCCAGCCTGTGGAGGAAACATTCATTTTCAATCTGCTTCTTAAGGGAAGCGGCTCCCCCAGCATACCATGACCCTGCGTTGTAAGGCTGCCTTATCTTCGACAAGAGTCCAGCCACCTATTTGGAATTAGGGAGTTTGCCCTTAAAAACCGCATGCCTTGCGGGATGCGGTAACACTTAGACCGGCTCTTTAAAGGGAAGGACTCCAGATTCCGTTAAAAACGGTTGGAGGGGAGTAGGCCTTTAAAAAAGTTTTATTGAGGCCGCTGCCTCTTTTTTTGAGAGAAGGGGAGCTCATGGTTTTAGCCTTTGTCATGGTAAACGTAGAACCGGGCACGGAGAAAGAAGTTGCGAAAGCCGTCACTGAGTTGAAAAGCGTTAAAGACGTGTACTTCGTCTACGGCATCTACGACCTCATAGCGAAAATAGAAGCGGAAACTGACGACGAACTGAAAGATTGCATAGCGGAGATCAGAAAACTGGAAAACGTAAAAAGCACACTGACGATGACCGTAATATGGAAGGCTTAGGCTGAAGACTCCTTTTTCATCTACAAACCGGCTAGCCGTCGGAAAAATTCTTGAACTTCTGGAACGCCTCGCACAAAAAACTTCGCCTTAGAAGGCCTTCTCCTAGCCGCCACGAGGATTGTAACTCCATCGTCTAAGGCTTTGAAGGCATCTTCATCCGTTTGATCATCTCCCAAGTAAATGGGGAAGCCGGAGTTTTTCATGGCCTTCAAAAGCCAGCGAACAGCCGCCCCTTTATCCCAAGCCACATCAGGCCTGATTTCAAATACCTTTTTACCCTCGGTGATTTTGACCTCCCCAAAACCGCGGGTTACTTGGAGAAGAGCCCTTTTCACGGAGGGGATTTTTTCTCGGGAAACTAGGCGATAGTGGAGACTGGCACTTAGCCCTTTGTCCTCCACCATAACCCCGGGCACCCGGCTTAACCGGCTCCTCAATTCCCGGCAGATTTGAGCGATGACAGGTCTTGCCGCCAATGCGCTGGGGTGCCTGAGAGTTAAGCCGGGGCCTTCTATTTCTAGGCCGTGGTTTCCCGCATAGTATACGCCTTTCACGCCAACCAATTTTTTGATGTCCTCCAAGGCTCTGCCTGTTATGATGGCGAGGGTGAAGTGGGGATGGTGAGCTAAGGAGTTGAGAAGCCTCCTCATCTTCTCCGGCAGCAAAGCCAGTTCAGGCCTATCGACTATAGGCGTTAAAGTGCCATCATAATCGCTCAGGATAACTGCTCTTCCTCGGGTTTTGATAAGTTTCTCGACATCCGGCCAATGAGCGAACAGATACCGCATGAGGATCAGGCGTCCTCTATATGGAGAAGTACGTTTAAGCTTTAAGCTCTGGGAGATTCTTATCGACGGTAGGTTTAAAAATTATCTGGCAGACCCGTTTTTGAGGGCTTCAACGCTTACGCGTCAAGAAAAATCCTCAAAAAACGTTAGGTGAACAAAGTTTAATTGTGAAAATATCGATCCTCTTAAGGGTATCTTGCTGATTTAAACCGATTCAAAGGAGCCTATAAAAATTTGGAGGAACTTGAGCCTCTAGTTTTCCCTTACGCCTTCGAAGTTACGGAGAAAGGACAGAAAAAAGAGGCTTCAAAAGAAGTTGAAATAGCCTTTCTTTTTTTGAGAATATGGTATGAATGGCTGGGAATAGATGGGGAACGGCCATTAATTGAAAAGTTCAAAGAGAAAATTGGGAAAAAACACTCTAAAACTGTTAAAAATCTGAGCGTCACCAAGATTTTCTATCCTCTCTGGGCTAAGCCTTGGAAAGATGAAACATGCCTGATCATTGAAGGGCTGGGAATCTTCCACAGCATCATAGACTACGATGAACTGCCAGACGTAGACAGTTTCCTCAACGATATCAAAGAGGTTAACTCCGCGGAAGATTATTTGGCAAGCCTGAGAAAACACCAAGTTACCTTTGCATGTTTTAGGGGATCCAGATCCTTCGCCGTTTCAGGGCTTGTCCCCCATGAAAGCTTCGTCTACGACCTCCAACCCTGCATGGCCCATTTTCGAAGGGAGGAAATTGCAAAAGCTGTATCCCTACCTCCCAGAGTATCCTGGGAACAGGTGGAGGAGATTTTCAACATTTTCACGAGAATGTACGCGGATGCATCTGAGGGTATCAAGAAACTTACCTCCGCCAAAGACCTTTTAGTGCATCAAACCTACCACTGGAGTCTACGTCAGATCGAGAGAATCAAGGAAATCGAGTCGGAGTTTCTCCCCTCCATAGAGAAAGAAAGTAAGACGGTTGAAACTAAGCTGGCTAAGCTATACGATAAATACCAGTCTCAGGTTACTGAGGTTGAAAAAACTTTAATTTCAACCCTCGACATGATGGAAAAAGACTCCTATAAATTGGAGGGGGAAATCAGGGAATTAAAACAAAAAAGAGAAGAATACAGTAGAATTTTATCTGAACTGAAGCCTCAAAAGGAAAGACTTGAAAGGGAACTTAAGAAAACCCTTAGCCAGCAAGATGTCTTATCCACGCAGTTGCACACCCTCACGATGCGGCTTAGTGACCTGAAAATGGAATACTCAAAGCTTCAAGGTCTAGTGGAAACCCACAAGGGCGGTAAGAGGGAGGAAGAGATAAGAAAGCCGTTGAAAAAAATAGAGCAAGAAATGGGGGAATTAAACCAAAAGATCCTTGAAATCCGTCAGGAAACTCGAAAAAAAGAGGAAACACGGCAGAAGGTTCAATCCAGCATAAGTGAGATTGAGCGGAGAATATACGACCTGAAGGAGAAGATTGTTGAGCTCGAGGAGTTGGAGAAAGAGAAAAGAGCTCACTTAGCGTCCCTCCCTAGGGAGATGGAGGATACTCGAATACGGGCGGAAGAAGAACATCAAAAAATTGAGAAACACTACCGCTCGCAGGTTAAAGACCTTCAAGCAAAAGTGCCTTTCCTTAAGGCTGAGATGAGGAAAAAAATCAGGGTTGAACAGAAGACCATCTATGAAATGAAAAAAAGGACGGAGGAAATAAGAAAACAAATTGACTGTTTGATAGAAAGCCAAACAGCCTTCATTGACAGCCTTCAGAAATACGTGATAACCACCAAGGGAATGAAGGTTGCTGAAACAACAGTTCTTCAGATTCCCTTCTACCATGTTTGCTACGAAACTTCGGAGGGGATTTCTGAGAAGATCTATCCGCCTATGATCGGGGAAACTGTAAAAGAAGCCTTAGGTAGAAAAAGAATTGTTTTGAAGCCCGCAAACGTCGGCTTTGAGAAAATTTTGGGGGCGAAGCTGCTGGAGGCCTTAAAGTGCGATGGCACCCTTTCTTTTGAAGTTAGAGAAAGCAGCTCCGTCGTCGACCTTGTCAAGGATAGCGAAACCCTGAGAGTTCTTTACGAGGGATTAGACCGACTGTCTTCAGCGAGACTGATTTCCAACAGTCAAGCTCAACAGGTTAAGATGGCGTTTACCCCGTATCTTAGTCAAGGCTTGAGGCCTGACTATTTTTTCCAGTTGTAGCCTAGGATATCTTCGTAAAGCTCTATGTTGTCTTTTACACCTCTGGCTACGCTGTAGTTTCTCTCATAGATTTCTCTCGCTCTCCTTCCCAGCTTTTCCTTAAGCTCTTTATCCGACAGAACCTTCACCAAGGCCTCAGCCAGCTGGGTGACGTTGCCTGCTTCAACCAGGTATCCGTTGACTCCAGGCCATATTTGGCTTTTTATTCCCCCCACAGCCGAGCCGATGACGGGTTTACCGAAGGCCATGCCTTCAGTTATCGCTAAGCCGAAACCTTCCATGATGGAGGGGAGAACAACGACGTCGCATGCTTTATAGGCTTGCATGAGGTCGCTTCTGGAAATGTGGCCGGTGAATATCACGTGATCTTTCAGATTCATTTCATGTATGAGGCTTTTCAAGCGCTCCTCATACTGCTTTTTTTCGCTGGCTTTAAGGACATCCTTGGTCATGGACCCGTTCCCCACAAAGACGCATCTCACATGGGGCTCTTTTTCCAAGATGCGAGGCAAAGCTTTTATCAGGATATCTTGACCCTTAAACTGGTCGATCCTGGCCACGCAGAGGATGATTTTTTCCTCCCGACTTAGCCCGTATTTTTTGCGGAAGCGGCTGACCTTTACTTTTTCCACGGCGACGAAAGGGTAGATGCATCGGACTTTATCCCAACTGAGGCCGCTTTGAAGGGCTGTGGACACGTAGACCCGGGTCGACAAGACTACGCGATCGTATTCTTGCATGTGTTGAACGATAAACTCCCGCCATCTTTTCGGAACCTCCTCGGTGAAGGGAATATGCCAAGTGAATACTTTGGGGATTTTCAGCTCCCGGAGCATAGACCCCATCAGGAGGACTTGAAAATCGTGCACGTGAAGAAGGTCGAATCCGGTTTCATCATAAAGCTCGCTGATCTTATCGGCGAACATTTTGTTGATGGCGAAATACTCGTTGAACCCGTAAAGATGCTTGTTTATCAGCTTCTCTTCAGAGCTTTCTTCACCGTGGAAAACTTTCAGGATCAGTTCTTTAAACCGAGTGTACCCGGAAACAATCCGCGGGTCTAAAGAGGTTTCCGGAACCCTGTAAACTTTGATGTCTTCCACCACGTCTTTGGCCGGAGCTTTCAAGGGGCGAAGGTGAACGACGTAGAGCTTATGCCCCTGCTTCCGCAGTTTCCGGCCTAACCACAGAAGGTAGTAGGAGACACCTCCTGCGTAGGGATAGAAAGACTGACTCACCGCGCAGATTTCCATCCTACTCCTTACCCTCCAATAATCATAGACAGCTTCAGTTAAGAACTTGACTTTGTGAACTTCGCACTCATCATTCGATGTTTACTGCTTTCTCTCTAGTAACTCAAAAAAATTATTTTCCTGGAGCGCTAGAACGCCTTCATCAAGGTTTATCAGACAACTTACTGCGTTGGAGAAGAAGATAGATCAAATCCATGGAGTCACGACGAGGAAAGTTAGGAGGGAAGTCATACGTGCGAGGTCGTTGGAGGCCCCAAGCACATCGCCGGTTATGCCTCCGAAGTTTCTGTTCGAAACCGCCACCAATACGAGGGCTGTGATGATCCCGGCGGCCAAGAGGAGCAGACCTCTTCCTCCAAGAAGGGGGAAGGCTATACCAGAGGATAGGAGTAGACCTCCTGCCAAGCGAAGTTTCCGGCCGCGCCCATGCATGGCTTTGATGAAGAGGCTGCTTAAACCCTCATGAGCCGGTCTGCCGGCCCAAGTGCCCACTACCATGGAGAGTTTAGCTGAGACTTCAGCCGCAACTAAGCCCCGCAGCGCCTCTAAGCCTAGTTCAGAGATAGCGAAGGCGGTAATCAGGATGACGACGAGACCTAGGACCAGTCCCCCTGTACCGGTTTGACGGTCGTGCATGACTTGGAGTTTGCGCTCCCAAGAGCCTTGGGCCATCAAGCCGTCTCCGAAGTCCAGCAGTCCGTCGGTATGGTGGAGGCCTGTGAGCAAAAGGATGAACCCCATTGTTACCATCCCTACGAGGAGAGGGGGAATGGCATGAAACAGAGCCCATGCGAGGAGACCGGCTGAAAGGCCGATGAAGCCGCCTGCCAGAGGGGATAGGAACATGTAGCTGGCGGTTCGGTTTAGAGATTGCGAGTCTGTTTTAACAGGGATGACGGTGAAGAAGCCGAAGATGTCCCTTATCGCCTTCAACCATTCCATGGGGTTTCATTTCCTTCCTAGGAGAGCCGTGTACATGTTCGACGAGACGCCGGCTACGAGGCCGCCTATGGCGTCGTCGGAGAAAGGCCCCAGCTTTCCGAGAACGCCGGGTTTAGCCTTGTCGAAGCGGACGAATTCGAAGACTCCCTTACTTCCGGCAATGTAGTTGCTGATGGCCATTCCTAAGATTTCGTCTGCCAACAGGTTTACCGGGTCTTCCCGGAAGATTTCCCCCGGCATGCCGGGGAGGAGGCTGAGGCTGCCTTCTTCTTCAAGCCTCAGCCCCGCCATCACCAAGGCGGCCACGTTCACGTCGGCTAGGGCTTTGTCGAAGCCTTCTTCTAAGATCTTTCTTATTCGCTCCTTAGACCCCATGCTGGGATGGTGAACGCAGAGCCTCATGGCTGTTTGAACTAGGCGGTTGAGGGTGATTCCTCTTTCTTTAAGCCTTTGGATGAGGGGGCGGTGGGGGACGAGGCCGTTCTGCCTTAGGACTGCCTCCTTCACAGCCAACTTGACCGACCGGCCTACCAGTTCACCGAGCTTTGTGGCGGTTCCCGCATATTCGATGAGGGCCCCTCGCCCCGTGTGGGCGACTGCCAAGGCGTCGCTGGTGGTTCCGCTGGCCAGCTGGCCTGAATATTGGCTTCTCACATCCAGCTCCCTCAACGCCACAGCCTTGGCTTCTGTGGCTGTTTTCACCACTCCCACCATGCAGCCTTCGCTGAGGTTGCCGTCGACGAGGAGGATGATGTTGATGGTGCCGGAAGCCGCTGGGTTAACGGGTCTGTCGCCTGCCGTGGCGGGGTTGGAAAGCCCAGCGGTGACCAAGGCGTAGACGGTGAGCTCTCGGCTTCTGTGAGTTATGGTAGCGGCTTTTCTCACGTCAGCCGCAGTCATCAAACCCACCACGGGCTCCGGTAGATTCAGCCGCCCAGCTACTTTTCTGAGGAATTCTCCGGGTTTCTTGTAGTGGAAGTTTTTGGGGACGTGGTGGTTGATGATGGCTTTGGCCTTGCGGATTCCCCCGTTTAAAACAGCTGAGCTTAGGACGGTGAGCAGCCGTTTAGACTCTAGGATGAGGGTGCCTTTTTCAAGGCGGCATCTCACATCTTCGATGGGAGTTTTTCCTTCGAACTTCACGGGTTTTTTCATCCGTTTCACCCTATGACTGTGATAATTCCCACAGCAACGGGGATAACCACCAACCCGATGAAGAGGTAGGCGGTTAGCTTCATAATGCGGAGAGACCTGAAAATATGCTCTGGTTTAAGAGGGCTGGCTCCGTCGCCGAGGGCGTAGAAGCCCGGCTTCTCCAACCTAACACCCAAGGCTCCAGCCATGGCGGAAAGAGGCCAGCCTGCGTTGATGCTGGGAGTTCTGCTTCTGTCCCTCCGCAGGGTTTCCAAGGCCTTCCGCCAATCCTCCCCCAGAAGCCCGGCGGCTAAGACCATCAGAAACCCTGTCAGCCTCGCCGGGCACCAGTTAGCCCAAGCGTCCAACCTGGCGGGAAAAAAGCCTAGGTTAGCGTACTTGTAGTTCCTGTAGCCCACCATCGAATCCAAGGTGTTAACAGCCCTGTAGGCAACGGCGGCGGGCACGCCTAGGAGGGCGAAGTAGAACAGAGGTGCCACCACCCCGTCTACGGTGCTTTCTCCCACCGACTCGACGGCGGCGGATATGACCTGCTCCTCGTTAAGCTCCGCTGTATCCCTGCCCACAATCCGCGAGACCAAGCGCCTCGCTTCCCCCAGCTTCCTCCGCCTCAATGCTTCAGCTATGGGAAAGGCATGTTCTTCCATGGCTTTGATGGCGAAGGTGAGTTTGAGGAGGACAGCCGCCGCCACCGTGTAGGCTGCTAAGCCGAGATGGTGTTTGGCCAAGGCTAGGGCGAAAAAAACCGGAACCGCGAACAGAAGAGGACAGGCTAGGGCTAAGAAAACGCCTCCCAGCTTTTCAACACGGGGACTTCTACCTCCCAGTTTGGGCTCTAAGGCCGCTGCGAATTTTCCCATCCAAACAGTGGGGTGAAACCTAGCAGGAGGCTCCCCGAACACGTAGTCGACCAGTAGGGCTAAGGCTAATATTCCGAGAGGAACACCCAACGGTAGAGTTCCAGGGGAGGCCATGTTCTTCAGCCGCCGAGGGGAGGCAGTCCCACTATTTCGCAGACTTTGTCCATGTCCACATGGTTTTTAACGGTTTGGGCTAGCTTTTCTAGGTCCCGCTGCCAAGCTTTCCAGACGCTTCCCCTAAACCGGTTGAAGACAGCGCCTTTCCGGGAGGATAGATAGGTGAGGAAGGCTTTCCGGATGGGGGGCGCGTCGAAAAGGCCGTGGATGTAGGTTCCGATGACTAGCCCCCGCCTGTCGGTGACGCCTTCCAGCCTTCGCGCAGGCTTTTTACCCAACCGGGTTATTCGGAAAGCCGGCTGAACGTCTTTCCCCAGATGGGTGGTGCCCATGTGGATTTCGTATCCGGAAAAGCTTTCACCCTTAACCGCCCCCAGCAGAGGGCCGTCTCCCACCACCTGAGCCGAAACCTGCCGGGTTGTCTTAGCGTACGCTCCGAACTCGGTGACCACGTCCAAGAGGCCTAAACCTTCCACGCATGTGGAAGACCCGCCTTCGATTCCTTTTTCGTCGACGACGCGTTTTCCCAGCATCTGGTAGCCTCCGCAGATTCCTAGGATAGGGGTATGGTCCTCCAACGCCCTTCGAATGATCTCAGCGGCTAACCCGGAGCTTCGCAGCCAGAGGAGGTCTTGAACGGTGTTCTTCGTCCCCGGGAGAATGATGGCGTCAGGCTTACCCAAGGCCTCAGCGCATTCCACGTAGCGAACCTGAACCCCCGGCTCCAGTTGGAGAGGGTCGAAGTCGGTGAAGTTGGATATCCTAGGCAGCCTGATGACGGCGATGTCCAACACTGGGGAAGCTGAAGGGCGGGTTTCTTCTAGGGAAACGGAGTCTTCCCCCGGCAGCAGCAGGCCGGGGATGTAAGGGAGAACCCCCAGCACAGGCTTCCCTGTGAGGGCTTCCAGCTGCTTCAGGCCTTTCTCCAAGAGGCTCAGATGGCCTCGGAACTTGTTGATGATGAAGCCTCTGACCAGTTTCCGGTGGCGAGGCTTAAGAAGCTCCATGGTGCCTACCAAGTTGGCGAAGACGCCGCCTCGGTCGATGTCGGCAACCAGCAGGACAGGCGCTCCCACGGCCTCCGCGGTGCGCATGTTGGCGATGTCCACTTCGTAGAGGTTAATCTCCGCAGGGCTCCCCGCCCCTTCGATGAGAACCAAATCGTATTCAGAAGCCAGCCGGTTGAAGGAGGCTTGGACGCCTTCCCAGCCTTTGGTGAGGGCGAAATCCCTGTAGTATTCTTCAACCCCCATATCCCTGTAGGGCTTGCCGTGGAAGACTATCTGAGAGGTCATGTCGCCTTTGGGCTTGAGCAGGATGGGGTTCATGTCCGCGGAGGGTTTAACCTCGCCGGCGAAGGCTTGGAGTGCCTGAGCCCGAGCGATTTCAGCTCCGTCCTCGGTGACAAAGGAGTTCAGGGACATGTTCTGAGCTTTGAAGGGTGCCACCCTATAGCCGGCGTCGGAAAAGATCCTGCAGAAAGCGGCGACCAGCAAGGTTTTACCGCAGTGGGAGGAAGTTCCTTGAACCATCAACGTTTTGGCCTTCATTTTCCCCGATCCTCCTCTGAGATTCGCCTTAAAATTCGAAGCAGCTGGCTGCGGTTGGGGGCCCCGGGCTTGTTTCTCACCTTTAACAGCTCGGCGAGCACTCGTTCAGCGATTTTAGGCTCATGAATCCATTCGCAGCCTTTGCAGCTCCAGACGGTTTTCCCTGTCTGGCTATTTTTCACCCATAGGCCTCCCTTGGACTCGTCCAAGCAGGGGTAGAAGGGACAGAAACACCATGTGCAGTCATGGCCTTCCCTGTGGCAGGGATAATAGGGGCAGGTCCTGTCAGGGCCTCTGAGCTTCCCTGACCGGATGGTTTCTTCCACGTAATCCCTGCCCATAGGCCTCATGGGTTTTTCAACACCTTTCGGAGGGCTTCCAGCAGCCTCAGGTTTTCCCTCCGACTTCTCACCGCCACTCGAACGTGGCGGCTGCTTAAACCTCGGAAGGAGCTGCAGTCCCTGATCAGGATACCTTGTCTCAACATTTTTTCTTTAAGCTGCGCTGCTGTTAAACCTGAGCCCTCTATGTCGATGAGAATGAAGTTGGCTTCCGTGGGGTAGACTCTCAGGTTGTTGAAACCTTTAAGCTCCTCCATCAGAAAAAGTCTTTCTTTTTGAATGAGCTCCCTAGTCTTCCGCGGGTAATCTTGAGCCTTTAAAGCTTGAAGAGCTGCGGCTTGAGCTAAGCAGTTAACGTTCCAAGGTATCTTCAACCCCAACATGGGTTCGATGATTTTTTTGGAGGCAAACCCGTAGCCTATTCGAAGGCCGGGCATACCGTAGAACTTGGTGAAGGACCTTAAAGTGAAGAGGTTAGGATGTTTTTCCACATTCCCTGACAGGGAGAAACGCTTCCCGTCTTCCACGAAATCCATGCAGTCTTCATCCAAGAAGACTAGGATGCCCTTCTCCTCCGCTTTTTCGATGAGGCTTATCAACTCTTCCGCAGGCATGAGGGCTCCGGTAGGGTTGTTGGGGTTGCACAAAAAAACCATAACAGTTCGGGAATCCACCTTCCCCAAAATCTTGTCGACTTGGAAAGAAAAATCTTCCCCCGCTTCTACGAAAACGGGTTTACCTCCAGCCTTCAGGACAGCGGCTTCATACTCCCCAAAGGTAGGAGAGGGGATAACCGCTCTGCTGCCTTTTCTCAGAAAAACTTGAGCGAAAAGGTGGATAAGCTCCGTGGAACCATTGCCTAAGATGACGTTTTCGGAGGTCAGGCCGCCCACATGCTGGGCTAGGGCCCTTCGAAGCGCCGCGGAATCTGTTTCAGGATAGAGGGAAACCTCCCACAGGCTGGCTTTAACAGCTTCAAGGGCCTCAGGCGGAGGCCCTAAGGGGTTTATGTTGGCGCTGAAATCCAGGAGCTCCCTAGGGTCTAGGCCGTATTTCTCTGCTACCTGAAAAATTTCTCCACCGTGCACACAGGGTTTCAGACTTGCTACTTCGGAGGGAGGCTTCAATGATACTACCTTCCAGAAAAATTTTATATATTTAGGTTTATAAAGTCTTGGATAGATTATCCAACCAGTGATTCAACCATGACTTCCCTAAAAATCCTATTCATAGGCGTGATCATAGCCGTCATCGTGGGAGGCGTCGCAGCGGCTTTTTGGCAGTATGCCACGCCCATCCAGCCTTCCGGCCCCGTCACGGTCACCGACGACCTTGGGAGAACAGTCACATTGACCAGTTACCCCCCGGAGAGGATAGTCTCCTTGGCGCCGAGCACCACGGAGATACTCTTCGCTCTAGGTTTAGGGGATAAAGTAGTAGGAGTGGACACCTACTCTGACTATCCTCCGGAGGCAGCGGACATAGAGCCAAAGGTAGGAGGCTTCGCCAACATCAACATCGAAGTTGTGGTAGGCTTAGAGCCGGACTTGGTGCTGGCTACAGGGGGAGTTCAGGAGAAATTTGTAGAACGGCTGGAGGAGTTGGGCATAACGGTCATAGCCTTGTCGCCGCAGGATATGGAAGACATACTGAACGACATAATTTTGGTTGGAGAAGCCACGGGGAGAGAGGAGGCTGCTGAGAAGCTTGTGGAAGAGCTGAGGCAGAGGATCGCAGCCATAACCGAGAAGACAGAGGCTATACCCAGAGAAGAGAGGCCGAAGGTTTACTATGAGGTTTGGCATGACCCTCTGATGAGCGCCGGGCCCGGCTCCTTCGCCCACAGCCTCATCGAACTGGCGGGAGGAGTTAACATCTTCGAAGACGCCGCGACCAAGTATCCGGAAGTCAGCTTGGAAACAGTGCTGAGCAGAAATCCCGACGTGATCATCATCACGCCTCCAGACGCTCCCATGCCGGGGGTGTCGCCTGAGGAGCTTAAAGCCAGACCCGGGTGGAGTGAAATAGAAGCTGTGAAAAACGACAGGATATATCAGATTCACCCCGACCTTCTCAGCAGGCCGGGCCCAAGGATCGTGAATGGGCTGGAAGCCTTGGCTAAAGCCATTCACCCCGAATTGTTTGAGCAGTAAGCGTCTAAGTGGCCAGAAGGAGTTGAAATTGGAAGGCAAAAAGATCGGAATAGTGCTGGATGAGCCGGCTTGGCCTGACGGAGGAGACATCTACTTCCATTATGTTAAAAACGTGACTGGCAGAGTCAGCAAGCCTGTTCCCCGTTCGCATAACGTCATAAGCTGCTTCGGCGACAATAAAACGGCCCGGGAAAACGCTGAATGGATATGCCTCTCCAAGGAAAGGAAGGCTACAAGGAAAGAGGGGCAAGGCTGGTTTTACTGCGACTGGATATGCCCGAGTAGGGAGAAATATCGCTCCTATCTTTTGAAGCTGATCGCGCAAACTTCCAGCGAAGAGGTAGAGGGCATCCACCTCGACTGCTTGGGTTTTCCGGGAGAAGAATACTGCGTCTGCGAAGAGTGCAAAAGAAAATGGAGAGAGAGCGGGCTTAACTGGGTTCGATGGCGGCAGCACGTGGTAAACGAATTCGTCGCGCAGGCTTCTGATCTAACAGACAAAGAGTTCTCAGTAACCCTCTATCCAGACCCCTTCCATCCTGAAAGGTTCGGTTTAGACTTAGACTTTCTCTCCAGCCATGTCAGCTTCTTCGTCGTCCCCATCTACGACCGAACTTATCTGACCCTCTACTGGGTTGAAATTCTAGCCAACGCCTTCAAGAGGAAGCTGAAGAAACCTTTCTACATAGGGCTCTACGCCAAAGAAGCGGAGACAGGAGCCCTTACCAAGGCCGCTCTTCTGGCATCCCGCTATGCGCAGGGCACCCTTCTCGCCTATGATCCGAAAAAAGCTCAAGAAGTATTGAAGATTCTGAAGCGGAGACAAAGCCAAATGGAGGGGAAGATGTAAAAGACATGTTCAGGGCAGCCTTCCAAGCCTTCGCCGGGCTTCCCACTGCCATCAGATGTCTTGGTTGAAAAAGCGTTGAAAGAAGGCCGAGACTATCTTAAACGGTTTGCTTGGTGGAAGATCTCCACTGTCCTCCTTTTTTTAGCGGTCTTAGGGACCATTATCTTCTCCACAGCCATAGGACCTGTTAAAATCCCCTTTTCCCACGTTTTCCAAGTCATCGTCCGGGAGCTACCCTACTTGGGAGGACTGGTTAAAGGGAGTCCTCCCTCCGACGTGGAGAGGATCATCGTCCTCCACGCTCGACTCCCGAGAGTGTTGGGGGCGGGTCTAGTGGGGGCGGCGCTGGCTGTAGCAGGGGTAGTCTTGCAGGGTTTGCTCCGCAACCCCATGGCCGACCCCTTCGTGATAGGTATCTCTTCCGGAGCTGGTTTGGGCGCTGCTTTAGCTATAGGCTTCGGCATGGGAACCACGGTTTTAGGGGTTCTGTACGCTGTGCCCATCACAGCTTTTCTCGGGGCTCTTGTTACGGTGTTCGCCGTCTACAACATTGCCAAGACCGGGACGAGGATTCCCATGCTGACTCTATTGCTGGCGGGGATAGCGGTCAGCAGCTTCCTTTCGGCTATTATTTCTTTTGTCATGATTACTGCGGGGGAATCTCTTCACGCCCTGATCTTCTGGCTTCTAGGAGGGTTTTCCACCACCAACTGGAACCATCTGAAGATCGCTTTCCCTCCTATTGTTTTCGGCATCCTAATAATCTACATCTTCGCCCGAGACCTCAACATCATGCTGCTTGGAGAAGAGCAGGCTCAGCAGTTGGGGGTGGAAGCGGAAAAGTTGAAGAAAATCATGCTGGTTTTCGCCTCCCTGATAACAGCTACAGCGGTTTCCTTCAGCGGCATCATAGGCTTCGTCGGCCTGATCATTCCTCACATAACCCGGATCCTCGTAGGCGCCGACCACCGCTTCCTGATACCCGCCTCAGCACTCACCGGCATGATAGTCTTAATCCTATCCGACACGGCGGCTAGGACAGTGATTCAGCCCACAGAGCTGCCTGTGGGCGTGATCACAGCCCTCTTCGGAGGCCCTTTCTTTCTGTACCTCCTCCGTAAAAGGAAAACCGTCGTCGGCTGGCATGGAGGCTGAAAGCATGGTCACACTGAATATCAGCGGAGTCACATGCCATTACGGCTCCGTTAAAATCCTCGAGGACGTAACCTTTTCGGTGAAGGGCGGCGACTTCGTAGGCATCCTAGGCCCCAACGGTTCAGGTAAAACAACCCTTCTCAGAGCCATCAGTAAAACACTGAAGCCTCGTATTGGAACCATCTTCCTGGACGAGGTGGACGTCTACTCTCTGAAAAACGTGGAAGTGGCGAGAACCATGGCAGTGGTTCCCCAGGACACCAGCCTAGCCTTTGACTTCACCGCCTTGGAAGCAGTCTTGATGGGGCGGAATCCCCATCTCAGCCGTTTCAAATTTGAGGATGAACAAGACCTAGCCGTGGCCAGAGAAGCCATGGAGTTGACGAGCACATGGCATTTGGCTGATAAACTTCTCAGCCAGCTAAGCGGCGGGGAAAAGCAGCGGGTCATCATAGCGCGGGCTCTGGCTCAGGAGCCTAAAATCCTCCTCCTCGACGAGCCTACAACCCACTTGGACATCTGCCATCAGATAGAGATAATGGATCTGTTAAGGAGACTTTCCCAGCAGAGGAAACTGGTGGTCTTGGCGGTGTTCCACGACTTCAACCTCGCAGCCAAATACTGCGACTCAGTCGTCTTGCTGAAGGATGGAAAAATTTTCTCCATAGGCTCCATGAAAGACGTGTTAACCGGTGAGAACATCAAGAAAGTCTACGGAGTCAACGTCCTCGTTCAAACTCACCCTGTAACAGGCTCCATTTACGTGATGCCTGTTTCCACCTCCAGACCTGAAGCTAAACAGCCTAGAAGGTTGAAGGTTCACGTCATCTGCGGAGGCGGCTCCGGGGTTTCGCTACTCAACTCCCTAGTGGACCACAGGTTTAACGTCACCGCAGGCGTCCTCAACCTTTTGGACAGCGACCATGAAGTAGCTGACATGTTGAAAGTTCCAGTGGTGGGAGAGGCGCCCTTTTCCCCCATAACCGAGAAGGCCCAAGCGGCTAATTTAGAGATGGTGGAGAAGGCTGACGTCGTCGTCTTAACCGATGTCCCCTTCGGCTACGCCAATATGAAAAATCTAGAAGCGGTGAAATGGGCTCTGGAACATGGGAAGCTCATAATAATGATTGAGGACACACCCATCAAGGAAAGAGACTTCACGGGTGGGAAGGCGGAGGAACTCTGGAGGGAGCTGAAGAACGGGGGAGCCACAACTGTTTCCAGCGTGGAAGAGGCGCTTTGCCGTCTCGACGAGTTTGAAAAGGTGAAAGATTAGATTTTTTTAGATTTTAACCTTCAAAAGATATTTGTTCCCTAGGACGGTTTATGCAGGGATACGTCCTTTTATCCTACGGGTGAATTTCATCTAGGTTGTCGATTCTGTTGTATTTTCTGGCAGCCAGCAGAATGGTCACAGCAACCTGTTCGCTCATCTTCCCAAGCTTGGATACGTCTTCGCAGTATTGGCGATAGGATCGGTGTTCTTTGAAGCCTAAGTGAACCTCCCGGATGCTGAAGCCGTGCATGGCGCATTCCAACAAGATGGCTATGTCAATGCCCCATCCGTCTGGAAGGTCTTGCTCCAGCACTTTTCTCCAAACTTCCGCCTTCGCTGCAACCTCGCCTGTCAGAGGCTGCTCGTAGTGCTCCAGCTCAGGGAAGAAAATATGTATAAGCCTCTTAGCCACGAGCTTGGTCACGGGGGCATCCCTCAGAGCTCGGAAGTAGGCGCCTCTGACCATGTCGTATCTTTCAACGAGAAGAGTATCAACCAGCTTATCAAGCCAGCTGCTGTCCAAGTTTTCAATGTCCGCGTCCAAGAACACAATGATGTCAGCGCCGTCTTTGAGAGCGGTCTTGATCCCTGTCTTCATAGCAACCCCTTTACCGGGGTAAACCCGCCTTTCCTGGAGCACGACTTTAGCTCCGGCTTTTTTCGCAGCTTGGATAGTATTGTCAGTGGAGTAACCGTCCACCACCAAGACGGCTGGCTTGTACTTGCTTTTCTTAACAGCCTCAACACATTTTCCGATGGTAGCTTCCTCGTTCCTAGCGGTAAATATGACGGTGACTTTAGGCTGAACAGTTTTACTGTACGCCGCTTCGCTCATAGCCGAACTCCCAAATTATTTTAAAAAGGGCGGCATATTTATACTCCCACCCATATTTAATTCTCACCTACATCACGCCCACAATATGTTTATGGAAAACTGCGAATCACCGTCTCCCAAAGGCTGCTTTGGTTTGCGACTTCCGGAAAAACGCCTCTTTTAGCGTTCATGATTCGCGGTCAGCTGCTTATTTTTCAATCAGCTCTAAGAGCTCTTCAGGTCTTCGCAGCACCGTCAGGCCTTTCATACATCGGAGTTTCTCCACGTTCTCCGCATCCACTTCTCGAACGGTTATTTCAAGTTTCTCTCCAGTAGGTAGAACGGTGACAGTTGTGCCGGCTTTCTGGTCTACAGGCAGAATGAACACAGGTATACACCCCTTTAAAGCTTGGGAAACAGCGTTGGTCACCAGAGAGTCAGCGATTCCGTGGGCTACTTTGGCCACAGTATTAGCGGTGGCCGGAGCGATTAGGAGGAGTTTGTATTTTCCTTTCTGAAGAGCTCCTGCGATGAAAGGCTGGTTGGGTCCTTCTTCAAGGAGGGGATTCGGAGAAATTCCCCGCAAAGCATCCCATAGGCCGTACCATTTTACCACGTTGACAGCTGCCTTGGACAGGAAGACGGTTACTTTCAAATCTTTCCTCTTCACCAGCTCCCTTATGACCGATATAGTTTCTTGGAGAAAATCTCCGGACCCGCTTATGCCCCAAGCAATCTTCACAGCAAAACTTCCCTCCTAGTTTTTTAGAGGTTCTCAGCTATTTAACCTGCCGACTGCCAGTGAGCTTTTGGATAGCCTCCGCCAGCTCCCGGATGGTTTTCAGCGAATAGTCTTGAGGGTGAGCGAAGACCACATACTTAACGCCTAACATGGCGAGCTGGGCGATGTAGTCACCGAGCCGCTGGGAAGGCATGGATATGGAGAACTCTTCCAGTATATCGGAGGGAACGTTGAGGGCCTCTGGGCCTTGGTTTTGAGCCTGCAGCAGCCGCATTCTCTCGTAAAACCCAAACCTCTCCATGAGAGCCTTGGAGGCCCCTAAGGCGACTAAGGAGGCAGCTTTCTCCATGCGCTTGTAGAGTTTTTCTTCAAAGTCTTCGAAAACGTAGGCGGGGGCGAAAACCCCCACTTTAAACTCCTTTCTCATTCCCGCTTCTCTGAGCTGTTCAAGACCCCATCTTATCATCCGTGGGGAGGCGAAGTTCAGCTGAACTCCGTCGAACAAGGCGGCTGCCTTCAACATCTTTGGACCTTGAGCTCCAACCCAAATTGAACAGTGAACTTTCTTTTCGCGGAGGATCTTTTCCACCTCAGCCTTAGCCTCCAAGATACGCTGGGGAACCGCCTTCACCCCCGCCAATTGAACGCCCACCTGGCTGAGAAGCTTTTTGTCCCCAGGAATCAAGCTGAGTTCAAAGCGTTCTCCGTAACGTCGGATCAGGGTGAGAAGAGCGGCGGCTATTTGGCGGGGAGAATGAATGAAGGGCGTGAGCCCCAAGCCGACGGTTACGCTGCCTGTGTGGAAGGCTACAGCCGAGGCTGCCACAGGCCCGAAACGCTGGGTGACACCGTCGCATATCCAGAGGCATTCGAAGCCCAAACGCTCCGCTTCCTTGGCTTTCTTCACAACTTCGCTGAGGGGGATGTTGGCGTTGATGTTAAGGCAGTACTTCACAGAAGGCTCCCCCAAGCATCCACAAGGGCTGTGACGGAGGCTTTCCAGTCTCTTCCATAGGGAGGCCCGAAGACAACCTCGTCCACACCGTTTTCCCTAAAGGAGCGAAGTTCCCCGCAGACTTCGCTGGCGCTTCCGGAGACGGAGAATTCTTTTAAAAGTTCCTCGGTCACCAGCCCGGCGGCTTGTTGAACGCCATCTTTCAAGACGGCTTTCCGCACAGTTTTCACCAGCTCCCGGTCTATCTCCGACATCTCCAAAACTTTTTCCGGAACGTCGGCGGAAACCACAGCCACAGTCTCTCTGGCCAAGGCTAGATCTTCCTCCCTCAAAATCAGCAGAGTGGGCATCCAAACTACGATGGTGAAGACCTTGGGAAGCTGAGGTCTTTTCTCCAGTCCCTCCTTAACCAAGCTCACGGCTGTTTTAACATAGGACTTGGGGCCGCTGAGGATGACACCGTCAGCCAGCTCGCCTGCCAGCTTCAGCAGCCGAGGCCCTCTAACTCCGAAAAATATGGGAATCTCCGCACGGCCTCCGACTTCGTAGCCGTTGAGCGGAAACAGCCCTCGAGAGGTAACCTTTTCCTTTGACCACATCCTCCTCAGCAAGCTTACTGCCTCCCGTAAGATTTGGGTTGGGTTGGAGAGGGGGATGCCTTTTTTCTCCAAGTCACGAAGGCCTCCGATGCCCAAGCCGAGTCTGAACCTGTGGGGAGACAGTTCATGGAGAGCAAGGGCGGCTCGGGCGAGGGTGGAAAGGTTTCGAATGAGGGGGCTCGTGATTCCTATCCCCACTAGGGGGGTGGTGGTTTCCAGCAGCGGGAGGCTGGTCACGGTGAAGATGTCGTTAAGCCTGTCGATGTCTTCCCCTATCCAGATTCCGTGAAGTTTCTTTTTTTCCGCTAGAGAGAAAAGCCAGCTTCCTCTTTCCACGGGGTTACCTGTAGTGATACCTAAGTCTAGGTGCAACCGGTCTCCCAGCCTGGCAGAAAGCTGAGGTCAGCCTGAGGGAGCTCCGTGGGATACGGCGTCCTTGTACAGTATCTCCCACCAATCTTCCTCTGTGATGGTTTCCCTGTTTACGATCTGCTCCATGATCTCCTTTATTGTCTGGTGGTGTCTCTTTTCGTCGGATAGAATGTACTCCAGCAGAAACTTTACCTCCTTGTTTTCGGTTTCCTCGACGATTTCCGCGTATTCGTTAAGCATTTTCTCCTCAAATTCGATGTGCTTCTGAAGATTCTCCTCCAGCATGTTCCTCTCATCATCGGAGAGAGCCGTAGGCTCTGAAAACAAGCCGATGAGGGCGTTTAGGATGTCAGAATGCTTCAAGGAGTCTAAGGCTATTCCATGTAAAAGCAGTTTGACCACGATGTTTTTCATCTTCGCCACCGTTTGGCTTAGGAATTCAGCGTTAACCCTTTCAAACTCTTCCTGTTTCCGGAGTTTTCCTAGAAGGTTTTCCATCGAAAGATCCCTCTTCCAAAACTTATGTTGATTAAGTTAGCAGCCCATTTATGCTTTGTTGAAAACATTCCCCAAGTTTTTCAATCACCAGTGCAAATTTAACTATAGGGGGAGAGCCCCAAAGTTAAGCCTCCTTGAGGTTGTTTTTCATGAAGGTGAGGTTCATCCGGAAAAGGGACGGCCGTTTGGAAGACTTTAACCCGGCCAAGATAACCCGCGCCATTTACAGGGCCATGGCCGCCACGGGCAAAGGCGACGAGGCTGCTGTGGAAAGGATAACACAGCGAGTTTTAACCGATGCGGAATCCCGCTTCGACGAGGGACACATACCCTCCGTGGAGGACATCCAAGACTTGGTGGAGTCAGCTCTGATGAAAGAAGGCTTGACCGAGGTGGCTAAAGCCTACATTCTATACCGGCAGAAGAGAGCGGAGGTTAGGGAGAGCAAGAAGTTTCTGGGCGTCACCGACGATTTGAAGCTCAGCGTCAACGCTGTCGCTGTCTTGAGAAGGAGGTATCTTCTCAAAGACAGGAGAGGAAACGTGGCTGAAACCCCCAGTCAGATGTTCAGAAGAGTGGCCAAGGCCATAGCCTCCGCGGAGCTAGGCTACAAAAAAACCGCTGAAGAAATGGAGAAGCTTGAGAACAGCTTCTACAAGATGATGGCGGGGTTGGAGTTTCTCCCCAACTCTCCCACGCTGATGAACGCCGGCACAGAGGTGGGTCAGCTTTCAGCATGCTTCGTCATCCCCGTGGAAGACTCCATGGAGGGCATCTTCAACGCTGTCAAGTACATGGCGTTAATCCACAAGTCAGGGGGAGGCACAGGTTTCTCCTTTTCCAAGCTGAGGCCTGCGGGCGACGTGGTTCAGTCCACCATGGGGATAGCCTCCGGGCCTCTGTCCTTCATGCGGATTTTCGACGTGTCCACCGATGTCATCAAGCAGGGGGGACGGCGGAGAGGGGCCAACATGGGCATTCTCCACGTCAGCCACCCTGACATCTTGGAGTTTATCACCGCCAAAAGCCGAGAGGGTTTTCTGGAGAACTTCAACATCTCCGTGGCCGTGGACGACAGGTTCATGGAGGCTGTGGAGAAGGATGAAGACTACAGCCTCATCAACCCCCGGAACGGGGAAGAAACGAAAAGGGTGAGGGCTAAGGCTGTCTTCGACCTCATGGGAGACATGGCTTGGAAAACCGGAGACCCAGGCTTGGTCTTCATCGACGAGATCAACAGGCATAATCCCACACCTCAGCTGGGACCCATTGAAAGCACCAATCCCTGCGGCGAGCAGCCTTTGCTGCCTTTCGAGTCTTGCAACCTAGGGTCCATCAACGTGGACAGGATGGTGGAAAACGGTGACTTCGACTGGGATAGGCTGAGGGAGACTGTGAGGCTTGCCGTACAATTTTTGGACGATGTCATCGACGTGAATAAGTATCCTCTACCCCAAATTGAAGAGATAACCAAGGGCAACAGGAAAATCGGCTTAGGTATCATGGGCTGGGCTGAGGCGCTCATCAGACTGGGGGTTGCCTACGACTCCGAGGAAGCTTTGAGGCTGGGGGAAAGGCTCATGAGTTTTATATCCCGAGAAGCCCGTCAGAAGTCGGTGGAGTTGGCGGAGGAGAGAGGTTCTTTCCCAAATTTCGAAGGAAGCCTTTGGGCTGGGAGGGGATTTAAAGCCCTCCGCAACGCCACCCTCACCACCATCGCCCCCACGGGAACCATCAGCATCATCGCCGGGGTGTCCAGCGGCATCGAACCTCTCTTCGCCATATCCTACGTCCGCAACGTCATGAGCGGAACCAAGCTTTTGGAGGTGAACCGCCTCTTCGAGGAGACAGCTCGTCGCAGAGGATTCTACAGCCGAGAACTGATGATGAACCTAGCCAAGAAAGGTTCTTTGAGGGGGTTGGGGGAGGTTCCGGAGGATGTGCGGAGGCTTTTTGTGACGGCTTTGGACATCGACCCCGAGTGGCATGTGCGCATGCAGGCCGCCTTCCAGAAGCACGTGGACAACGCCGTCTCCAAAACCATCAACCTCCCCGCGGAGGCCTCCGTGGAAGAGGTGAGAAAAGCCTTTCTGCTGGCCTATAGGCTGAAATGCAAGGGCATCACCGTCTACCGTTACGGGAGCAAAAGGGAGCAGGTTCTCAGCCTTCGCCCCTTGGAAGTGAAACCTTACCTTGAAGAACCTGTCACGGTGGAGTCGGAGTTTGCAGGCGGATGCCCCACCGACAACTGCCCTCACTAGTCTCAGGTTCAGCCTGCCACATACCGGTTAATCCTCGAAGTCATAGCCTTGACTATTTCTATGAGGGCGGGGTTTCGGTAGTCCTCTATTCGGCCTTGGTCGCAGAGGAGGGAAAGCTCAGGGTCCAAGGGCAGGGCTCCCAGGAAAGGCACGGCGGCAGTGCGGGCGAAGTCTTGGGCGTGAGAAGGCCCGTAGAGTTCGATTTTCTCTCCGCATTTAGGGCAGCGAAGGTAGCCCATGTTTTCCACTACTCCTAGAAGAGGAACTCTCAGCCCCCTAGCCATGTTGACAGCCTTCATGACCACCATCCTAGCTAGGTCTTGGGGGGTTGTAATCACCACCACACCGTCGAGGGGAAGCGACTGGAACACGGTGAGGGGGGCGTCGCTGGTGCCCGGGGGAAGGTCCACCAACAAGTAGTCCAAGCTTCCCCACAGGACGTTGGTGTAGAGCTGGCGGAGGGCATTGTGGATGAGGGGCCCCCTCCAGATCACAGGCAATTCCTCGTCCCCCAAGAGAAGATTCATGGAAATGATCTTTATCCCAGACCTGGTGAGGGCGGGGCGAATGCCCGAAGGATTGACCTCCGCTCTTGCGACGCCGAAGACCTTAGCTATGCTGGGGCCTGTGAGGTCTCCGTCTAGGATGCCTACCTCCAAGCCTGCTCTTTTCAGCTCCACAGCTAAAAGAGCTGTGAGTGAAGATTTTCCAACGCCGCCTTTCCCCGAGGCTATGGCTACCATGCGGCGGATCTCCCCTTTTGGCAGTTTCAAAAGCTTCAGCCTTCGGTCGGGGATGAATCCGGGGGGCAGAACTTTTCTACGTTCCTCCTCGGTCATGGTCACAAAGTTAACTCGAACGGCTTTTACTCCCTCCACCTTCCGCACGGCTTCTTCCACGCTGGTTCGGATGGTGGCCACCATGGGGCATCCAGAGACGGTGAGAGCGAGGGTTATTTCCACCAAGCCGTTTTCAATTTTCACATCCTTGACCATGTTCATCTTGACAATGCTTACACCCAGCTCGGGATCTAGGACCTTTTCCAAGACTTCGAGGATTCTCTCCTTTGAAGGCTCACCGTGATAGGTCATGGCCGCGCTGCCTCCAACTTCACCCACTCAAACCTTGAAGAAACTACTCTCTGCAACTTATTTATTGACATCGTGGGATTAGGATTGAGGGCGGAAGACCTAATCGCTATAATCGGGGAAGTGGACTGTAGGTTCATTTTTAAAAGTTTAAATATAATATATAATAGATTTATAATAAATTTATACATCAACAAAGGGCAGCAACTCGGTGAAAAAAATGACTACCGGAAAAATATCAGCAGTCTTATTGGTCGTAGGCCTAATTGTCGGCATCGCTGCTGGGTATCTGATTACTTTACCGCAAGTTACCGGCTTACAGTCAGAGCTGAATGTGGCTCAAGACGACCTGGCAAGAGCTCAACAGCAACTGGAAGATTTGCTGGCGAAAACAGCGGCTCCTAAACTGCCTGAGGATGCTGTGAAGTTATCAGAACTCGTACCTATGATGGGGGAGCATTGGGCTAGGCCTCAAGACTTACCCTTAGGACCCATCTACCTTGTCCACGATGAGGAAGTCATAGGGGTTGAGTTCATGTTCACCCAAGAAATGATGCAAGAGCTAACTATCCCAAGCCCCGAGGGGGAAGAGACTTTCTTGGCGCTCGGTTTGCCTGAGTTGAAAACCTACGTGGACCATGTAACAGTGGAGTTTCTGCCCCAAGGCCACCCCGGTTTCGAAGAACCCCATTACGACGTGCACATCTACTTCATAACGCAGGAAGAGCGGCAGGAACTGGTTCCCCACGAACATTAAAGCTATCTAACCGAACTCCTTTTTTTGGCGATTAAGCTGATAGAGCCTTATCATAGACCTTCAAGATTTTATCACAAACAGTGTTCCAGCCGTATTCCTGCGCAACCTTCCTACCCAGCTCTCCCATCTTTTTGGCCAACGCCCTGTCCGAAAGCAGAGTGACCAAAGCGTCTGCAAGCTGGGAGGCGTCCCCAGCTTCGACAAGAAGCCCCGTCTGCCCGTCAAGGACGACGTGAGGGATACCTCCGACCTTCGTCGCCACGATGGGTAAACCGCAGGCCATGGCCTCCAAAAGAGTGATGCCGAAGGCTTCGAAGAGGGAGGGAAGAACAAACAGGTCGGCGGCGGCGTAAGCTGAGGTAAGCTCCTCGTCGGGCATGTAGCCTGTGAAAACCACATGCGAGTCGACTCCAAACTGTTTGATCAGAGATTCTAGAAGACTCTTTTCTCCGCGGTCAACTCCGACGAAGACGAACACAGCGTCGGGGATGGATTTCAGCACCTGAGGTATAGCCTGAACCAGATATCGGACTCCTTTCCTCTGGGAAAGATGCCCCACAAACAGCACCATCAGACCGCTTATTCCGAATCTTTCCCTAAACTCCCAGCCATCAGGTAGGTTCGTGAATCTTGAAAGGTCAAGGCCGTTAGGGACCACGTGGACTTTTTCCTCTTTGACACCGAAGTTTTCGACCAGATAGGTTTTCGTGTAGGGAGAGACCGCTACGATTTTCTTGGCAGCCTGAAACACCGGCCGTGCCACGGACCTCTCGTAAAGCATGCGGGCTAGACGCTCTTTCCTGTCCAAGTAGGCCCAGTAGGGCTGAAAATGGGGGGTGATAACTAGGGGTTTACCGCTTAGTTTGCTGGCGAGGGCCGCCATCTCCGTGGTGTTGTAGAAGTGCCCGTGAGCGTGGACGATGTCAAAGTCCCCATTCATCAGAGCCCGGAACATGGATGGGATGAGGAGGTTTCTGAAGACTTTTCCCCAAGCTCTGAATCTACGAACTTTGATGCCGTCTATGTGTTGAAGGCCGCAGCTGTACGACCGCCTCCAGAATAGGTCCCGGTCGGAGGCGAAAACCGTTACGTCATGCCCTCTCTCCACCAGCTTTTTGCATAGATGGTAAACGTGAACCTCCACACCACCGTCCAACGGAAACTTCTGCCTAACCTGAACGATTCTCATCCCTGTTCCCGTGGCTGTGTGAAGGGATTATCCCGATTTTCTACGTATATGCCTTTCCCTCAAACCTAAAGCCTCTCGCCCTGAGCGAGGACATGGAAGGCCGGCTAGGAAGCTTTCGCTTCAAAAGGGGAACTGCCCTGAAGCTTGCATCCTCCTGCCCCACCGTTGGAATTCAAGGAGGGGAGAAGGTTATTTTTCGTTATACATTTATAAGAGAGCGGTTAATAACTCAAACAGTTTTGAGGTGTACTCTTTGGCCCATGAATATCCCTTCATCCCCGGGGCAACCACCGTGGGAGTGGTCTGTAAGGAAGGTGTCATCCTCGCGGCGGAGAAGAGGGTTGCCTACGGCTACCTAGTCCTGAGTAAGGCTGGGAAGAAGGTCTTCAAGCTAACCGACAAGATAGGCGCAGCCTGCGCTGGGATGGTGGCTGACATGCAGATGTTAGCCAAGGAAGTCGCCGCCTACGCGTCCCTCCATACCATGGAAACCCGGCGGGCGGCCTCAGTTAATGCTGTGGCTAAAGTCATGGCCAATATTCTTTTTGAAAGGAGGCTTTTCCCCTTGCTGACCCAGACTATCATCGGCGGTGTTGACGACGAAGGCCGTCGAATCGTCGTCCTCGACCCCTTGGGCTCCCTCATTCCAGACAAATATGCTTGCGTGGGCTCCGGGGCGGAAATCGCCACAGGTGTTTTAGAGTCCAGTTACCGGGAGGACATGACCCTCGAGGAAGCTAAGGAACTTGTCATCCGAAGCATCAAAGTGGCGACGGCGCGGGATATTCAAAGCGGCGACGGAGCTGACTTCCTTATCATCACCGGCGAGGGTATGAAAGAGGAGGCTGTTGAGTTAAAGTAGCCTGTTTCCGAGGTTTACAGCTACGCGGACTCCTACCCCTGTGAAACTAAGCCAAGTTAAGCCTCTTCTCGGGAAACTCATTTCAATCCCCAGTGTAACCGGTAACGAGCATGAGATAGCTGCGTATGTCTCGGATTTTCTCTCCGACTACGGCCTCAAAATAGAAACCGTGGAGGTCCCAGGCTGCGGCCCCAGCATTCTAGCCTCCTTTAGAGGAGGCTTCCGAGAAGGCGGGCTGCTGCTCTACGGCCACTTGGACACCGTGGAGCCTACGAAAGGTTGGCGGTGTTCCCCTTTCAAACCTGTGGTTGAGGGAAGCCGGGTCTATGGGCTGGGAGCCTGCGACATGAAGGCGGGAGTCGCGGCCATCCTTTTGGCAGCCGGCCGCTTGGCTGAGGCTGATTTCAAGGGAAACCTAACCGTCGCCCTCGTCAGCGATGAGGAGCTTTACTCCAGAGGATGCGACACTCTCATTCGCCTTCGAAAACTTAAAGGCGTTCAGGCCGCTGTTTCCGCTGAGCCTACAGGGCTTGACTTCATGGACATCGCTCGGAGAGGCCGAGTTGTTTACGACATTTCAATTCAAGGTTCCTCGGCTCACGCAGCTCTGTTGGATAAAAGACATGCGTCTAACGCTGTGAGGGAGGCGGCGAAGCTTATCCTCGCTCTAGATAAGCTGCCTTTAGATGCGGGGGGGTCGGTTTCCGTTTTATCCGTAAACGGCGGAACTGATTTTTTGACTGTTCCTGACTCTTGCAAGTTGGTTTTAGACCGCCATCTAGGAGTGGATGAGAAGGTGGAAGAAGCTTTAAGCCAGGTGAGAACCTTCATCGAAAACCTTCACCTTCGAGCGAGGTTTCAAGTTAAACTGTTCAAGAGGCCGACTCCCTACATGAAACCTTACAGGATAGGGGAAAACGAACCCATCCTTCAAGCTGTGGAGCAAGCCTGTTTGAGGGTCAGAGGCAAGATTCCCCGGAAGAGAATAGGTCTTTCTGTTGGCGACGAAAACTACTTAGTAGGCAGAGCGGGGATTCCGACCGTGACCCTAGGACCAAGAGGGGGAAACGAACATGGAGCCAACGAGTATGTTGAACTTCCCTCGGTAGTTGAGGCGGCTAACATTTATCTAACGGCTTCCACCATATTTCTAAAAACCTGAGAGGAGTTTATTAAAAGCGAGAGAAAACACCGTCAACTGGGAGGTTGCAAATCTTTCCCACCATTTACGAGGTTGACCTCTTCAGGGAGGAAGGTCATGTTAGGAGGAAATGCCGTTCCTGCGGCCGGCATTTTTGGACCCTAGACCCTGAAGGAGCCTACTGCGGAGACCAACCTTGCGTCAGCTACGCCTTCATAGGAAGGCCTGCCACCAAGAAAAGCTACAGCCTAACTGAGGCTAGGGAGAAATTTCTATCCTTCTTCGAACACCGCGGCCACCGGAGGGTGTCCAAGTATCCTGTGGTGGCTAGGTGGAGGGACGATGTCTACTTTGTAGGCGCCTCCATCTACGATTTTCAACCTTGGGTTACCGAAGGTTTGATGCCTCCGCCCGCCAACCCCTTGGTCATATCCCAGCCTTGCGTGAGGTTCACGGACATGGACCTCGTGGGTAAGTCGGGGAGGCATCTGACCAGCTTCGAGATGATGGCCCACCACGCTTTCAACACCCCGGAAAGACGAATCTACTGGAATGATGAAACAGCCCGGTACTGCTACGAGTTCTTCACCCGGGAGATGGGGATCAACACGGAGAAGATCAACTTTGTCGAAGACATGTGGACGGGAGGAGGCAATGCAGGTGAAGACTTGGAGGTAGTCGTGGACGGAATAGAGGTGGCTACCCTCGTCTTCATGCACTACAAAACCTCGGACAGCCAGCTTATTCCTTCTCCAAACCAGACCGTGGACACAGGCTACGGGCTGGAGAGAATCGTCTGGCTGAGCCTAGGAGCTCCCACAGTGTACGACGCCGCCTTCCCCACCGTCATCCAGAAGCTCTACACGTTGGGAGGCTTGAAGCCGCCTGAAAAAGCCATCTTGGCGGAGTTTTTTAAACTGAGAGGGACGCTTAACTTTGAAGAAACAAACCTCAGCTCCCTGAAAGCTCAAACGGCGGAAAAATTCGGCATAACGCTGGAGGAGTTTGAAAGAACATTAAACTTGGCGGGGGCTTTCTACGCTATAGCCGATTTCGCCAAAACTTTAGTTTTCATGCTGGGAGACGGAATCGTTCCCTCCAACGTTCAAGCCGGCTACCTCGCCCGCTTGCTCATCAGAAAAATCCTGAGGATTTTGGCGAACCTTGAGATGACAGTTTCCTTAGAGGAGGTTCTGAGGCTTCAGCTGGAGGAGATAGCTCAAGACTACCGCGAATACCGCGAGAGAGCGGAGGTAATTTACGACATGGCGAGAGTTGAAGAAGCCAAGTACAGGGAAACCTTGAAGCGGGGAGAAGTCTTGGTTAGAAGATTGGTGGCTGAGGAGAAAGCTAAAAAAGCCGCCCGCCTCTCAGGAGACGCTCTTTTGAAACTCTACGACTCCCACGGGCTGACCCCTGATTATGTGGCTCAGATCGCTGAGAAGGCAGGTGTTCAAGTGTTCATTCCCAAGGACTTCTATGGACAGATAGCCCGCCTCCACGAGAGCGCTCCTAAGGTTCAAGCTGAGAAAAAGTGGCCGGAAAAGATGGAGGAGGAAGTTAAAACTCTTCCGGAAACCCTTCCCCTCTACTACCAGAATTCGTATCTTCGAGAGTTTGAAGCCCGGGTTTTGGCTGTCTTCAACCGGCAATACGTCATTTTGGATAAGACAGCCTTTTATCCTGAAGGCGGAGGCCAGCTGGCCGACCGTGGAAACCTACGGTGGAAAGGCGGCGAGGTGGAGGTGGTGAACGTTCAGAAAATCGGCGGTGTGATCCTCCACCAAGTGAAAGGGAACACTCCCCCTCCCAAGACCGTGGTTCGGGGGGAGATAGACTGGGATAGACGGGTTAACTTGATGAGGCATCACACCGCCACCCATATCATCTTGGGCACAGCCCGAAAAATCTTGGGGGAGCATATCTGGCAGTCTGGGGCTATGAAGGACGTGGACAAAGCTAGGCTGGACATATCCCACTACGCAGGGCTCACCGCCCAGCAGGTGGACTGCTTGGAGAAGCTGGCTAACCGGGCGGTTATGGATAACCTGAAGGTTGAAACAGCTTGGCTTCCGAGGGAGAAAGCTGAAGCCCGATACGGGTTCAAAATCTACCAAGGAGGAGTCGTCCCTGGGAAGGAAATAAGAATACTGAAAGTGGGTAACTTGGACGCTGAGGCCTGCGCGGGGACCCACTGTAAAACCACAGGGGAAATCGGCCTCATAAAGATACTTAAAACCGAGAGAATCCAAGACGGGGTGGAGAGAATCATCTTCGCAGCCGGAATCCCAGCCCTTCAACAGGTTCAAAGAGAAGCCTCCATGGTGAGAAGAATAGCCGAACTGACAGAGAGCCCTGTGGAGGGTTTAGAAAAAGCCGTGGGAAACCTCCTGACTGCGGGAAAAGAAAGCCGAAAGGAGATAGAAAAGCTCCAAGGGCGGCTGGCGAAACTGACGGCTTCTCTGCTTCTCCCCAAAGCTGTAGATGTTGGAAAAATCAAGGCTGTTCACTTTTTCGCCCCGGAAATGACCGTAGAAGAGATGATTAAAACAAGCTCAGAATTGGTTAAAACCGAACCCACACTGGTGGCAGCTCTTGCCTCGGTTCAGAACAAAGCGGCGCGGTTCGTGGTCATGGCCGGAAGTAAAGCCGTCGAAGCTGGAGTTGATGCAGGTAAAACAGCAGCAGCCTTAGGTTTGGAGGCTGAGGGAAGCGGTGGGGGAAAACCCTACCTCGGACAGGGAGGAAGCTCGAAGCCTGAGCTCATCCCCCATGTTTTGGAGAAGTTGGAGAGCATCATCCGCAAGCAACTGGAGGTCAGACACGGATGAGCTGGGAGAAAGTGTGGAAGGCTGTGGAGGAAAAATGGCAGAGCCGGTGGAGGGAAGCTAAGATTTTCGAGGCTGACCCTGACCCTTCAAAGCCCAAGTTTTTTATAACTTTCCCCTACCCCTACATGAGCGGTCCGCTTCACGTAGGTCACGGCTACACCGGCTCCAGGGTGGATGTGATAGCCCGCTTCAAGCGAATGCAAGGCTTCAACGTGCTTTTCCCCTGGGCGTGGCACTGGACTGGTGAAACTGTGGCCGGAGCCTCTGAGCGAATCAAACTTGGAGATGAGAAGTTCATCCAAGCCTTGAAGGTTGTAGACCGGGTTCCTGAGGAGGAGCTGAAAAAGTTCGCCGACCCGGTTTACATGGCCAAGTATTATACCGAATACAACAGGGAAGCGGTGAAGAAACTGGGCTTGTCCATCGACTGGAGGAGGGAGTTTCACACCACCTCCTTCCACCCTTTCTTCAGCCGCTTCGTGGACTGGCAGTACAGGAAGTTGAAAGAAGGCAACTACGTGGTCAAAGGCACCCATCCGGTTGTTTGGTGTCCCAAATGTCAAAGCCCTACCGGGGAAGCAGACAGGCTGGAGGGAAGCGGTGTAACCCCCGAAGAATACGTGCTGATAAAATTCAAGATGAACGGAGCCTACCTTCCCGCTGCTACCTTTAGGCCTGAGACCATCTTCGGGGCGACGAACCTCTGGCTGAACCCGGAAGCCGACTACGTGGAAGCCTCTGTAAACGGGGAACACTGGATCATCAGCAAAAGAGCAGCGGAAAAACTGCGGGAACAGTTGAGAGAAGTTGAAATCCTGAAAGAGTTTAAGGGCGCCCAGCTTCTCGGCAAAAAATGCCTCGACCCTCTGATGGGGAGAGAGCTTCCCCTCCTTCCCGGCTGGTTTGTAAACCCGGAGGACGCTTCCGGAGTTGTTTACAGCGTTCCAGCCCACGCCCCCTACGACTGGCTGGCTTTGAAAGACCTGCAAGAAAACCCAGCCATGCTGGAAAGGTTTGGAATGAAGGCTGAAAATGTGAAGAGGATTAAACCCATTTCCATCATAAAGGTGGAAGGCTTCGGAGAATACCCAGCTTTAGAAGCCGTAGACCGGTTGGGGGTGAAAGACCAAAAGGACCCTAAGGCCGAGGAAGCCACCCAACTCGTCTACAAGAGAGAGTTTCACAAGGGAGTTTTGAAGGAAAACTGCGGCTCCTATGCGGGTCGAAGCGTCGCGGAGGTGAAAGAGAGACTTACCCAAGAATTTAAGGAAAAACAGATAGCCGACGCCATGTACGACCTACCCCAGCCTGTGGTCTGCCGCTGCACCACTCCCTGCACCATTAAGATTCTCCGTGACCAATGGTTCCTAAACTACTCCAACCCCGAATGGAAGAAAAAAGCCCGAGAGCTTTTGTCCAAGCTGCAAGTCTACCCTGAGGATGCAAGACGCTGGTTTGAAGCTGTCATCGAATGGCTTCACGACTGGGCTTGCGCCAGGAAGACAGGGCTGGGCACCCCACTGCCTTGGGCTTCCGACTGGATTGTGGAAACCCTAAGCGACTCCACGGTCTACCCAGCCTTCTACACAGTGAACAAGTATATCCAACAGGAGAACATCGCCCCCGAACAGTTAACCGAGGAAGTTTTCGACTACATCTTCTACGGAAAAGGGAAACTCCTTGAGACGGCTGGAAAGGTAGGACTACGCCCTGAGACTCTGGATGCCATGAGAAGGGAATTCCTCTACTGGTATCCTGTGGACCTGAGAAATTCGGGGAAGGACCTCGTTCCCAATCATCTCACTTTCTACATTTTCCACCACGCGGCGTTGTTTCCCCCGGAGCACTGGCCTAAGGCCATCGGGGTCAACGGGTTCATGCGGGTAGAGGGGGAGGAGATGCACAAGTCCAAAGGAAACTTCATCCCCCTGCGGAAGGCTGTGGAGGAGCATGGAGCTGACGCGACTCGGTGCGCTGTGCTTTTGGCCGCTGAAGGCATGGACGACCCGGACTGGCGGGCCAGCAGCCTCAAGGAAGTGAAAGCCCACCTTCAAGCCTTCCACAAGTTCGTCCTCGCCGCCCGAGCGCTGAGGGGGAAAGAAACTCCGGGGCGGGTTGAGAGGTGGCTGATAAGCACCCTCAACAGGCGGGTGGAAAAGGTTACCAAGGCTTTGGAAGCCCTGAAGACCAGAACTGCCTTGGAAACAGCCTTTTACGAGGTGTGGAACGACCTCCGCTGGTACATGAGGAGGAACAGCCTTTTCCATCAGCCTACTCTGAGGGAGGCCGTGGAAGTTTGGATTAGGCTGCTGACGCCTTTTATACCTCACACCTGCGAGGAAGTATGGGAAACCATGGGGAAGAAACCCTTCGCAGCGACCCTTCCCTGGCCTACCTGCAGGGAGGAGAAGATAGACGCGGAGGCTGAGGAGGTGGAAAACACCATCAAGATTATGGTGGAGGACACGCGGCACATCCTCAAAGTCACGGAAATCAAACCTAAAAAAATCTGCTACTACACCGCGGAGCCGTGGAAGTGGGAAATCTACCTAGAAGCCTTGAAGAGGGGAAACCTGAAAGAAAGAGGAACACTAATCAGGGAGTTGATGGCGAGGCCTAGCCTCCGAGAGAAAGGAGCCTCCGCCGCCAAGTTTGTAAACAAGACCTTAGAGGCGGTGGTTAAGCTGCCGGAGGAGATGCGGAAGAAGAGGCTTCTCCTCGGTAAACTGGATGAAAAGGCGTACTTGGAGGAGGCTAAGCCCTTTCTGGAAAAGGAGTTCCGCTGCCCCGTGGCTGTTTACAGGGCAGATGACCCCGAAGCCTACGACCCCCAGCGGAAAGCCGCGCTTTCAGAGCCCTACAGGCCGGGAATCTACGTGAAATAGTTTGTGGTTGAAGATTGGAGAAAAGGATCAAAAGCGCCATCGAAGATTTTAGGCTGTTCTCAGACCGAGGCTACCGGAGGGATAGCATTCTCAGATTCGTCGGAGACAGGTATCAGCTGACAGGGAAAGAAAGACTTCTTCTCCACCGCTGCGTTTACGGAAAAAAGGAAGCGGCTGCGCGGAGGAGAAAACAGGCCGACGTTAAAGCTGTGAAAGGTCGAAGGTTGGCTGTGGACGGCTACAACAACCTGATAACCTTGGAGAGCTTCCTCCAAGGCAAGCTTCTGGTTTACTGCGATGACGGGTTTATCCGAGACCTTTCGGAAGTCCACCGGAGATACAGGATCAACCCAGCGACCGAGAAGGCTTTAAACCTGATGGCGGAAACCCTGAAAAGCCTCCGAATCGGAGCGGTTAAAGTGTTCTACGACTCCCAGCTGAGCCGCAGCGGAGAATTAGCCGCCCTCACCCGGAGGGTTCTCGCGGCATGGGGACTCGAGGGCGACGCGACGGCTGTTAGAAGAGGGGACACCTCCGTACTGGCTTGGTCTAGACTGGCGGCTAGCAGCGATTCAGTCATCATCCAGAAGGCGTGGAAGGTGCTGGACCTAGCTGGATTCATCGTGAGAAAAAAAGCTCCAGATAAGGTAGTTCGACTGAACAGGCTGTCTGAAGAGGCTTTGGAAAATCTTCTAGCCTAATCGGACCAAAAGTCCTTCGGGGTCAGAGGGGACATCCGCCTCAGTCTCTCCACCACGCCGGGTATGACTTGGACGGCGTAGTCCACATCCTCCTCCACCGTCCACCTCCCCAAGGTAAGCAGCAAAGAGCCGTGGGCTTCCTCGTGAGCCAGACCTATGGCCTTCAGGACATGGGAGGGTTCAAGGGTTTTGGAGGTGCAGGCGGAGCCTGTGGAGGCCGCTATGCCTTCCATGTCCAAGCTTAGAAGCATGGCTTCTCCCTCAATGTAGCTGAATCTGAGGTGGACATTGTTAGGCAGCCTCCGAGTAGGGTGACCGTTCAGATAGGACTCCTTTACCTGCTCAAGGATGCTTTTGATAAGCCTGTCTCGAAGCCCGCTGAGCCGTTTTCCTTCAGACCCCATCTCCTGCCCGGCGATTTCCGCAGCCTTACCCATTCCCACGATGTTGGGAATGTTCTCCGTTCCGGACCTTAACCCTCTCTCTTGGCCTCCTCCGAAGATGATAGGTTCGATTCTCACCCCTTTGCGCACATACAGCGCTCCCACTCCTTTAGGGCCGTAAAGGTCGTTGGAAGAAAGGGATAGAAGGTCAACTTGGTCTTCGACTACGTCGATGGGTATTTTCCCGTTGGCTGCCACGGCGTCCGCGTGAAAGTATACTCCGCGGTCTCTGGCGATTTTCCCTATCTCCCTGACAGGCTGAATAGTGCCTATCTCCCCGTTGGCGTAGGCCAGAGAAATGAGAATGGTCTTGTCGGTGATCGCTTCTCCCAGCTTCCCCACGTCCACCACCCCATACCTGTCCACGGGGACGTAGGTAACCTGGAAACCCAGCTTTTGAAGATGCTTAGCCAAGTTCATGATGGAAATATGCTCGGCGGTAGAGGTGATGATATGGTTTCCCCGGTTTCTGTTTCGATAGGCCACTCCCAGTACAGCTAGGTTGTTCGACTCTGTCCCCCCGGAGGTAAAGATGATTTCCTCAGCGCTTTCCGCTCTTATCAACTGGGCAACCCTAGACCTAGCTTGTTCTAAGGCTTCCTTGGATTCTAAGCCGAAACTGTGAACTGAGGAGGGGTTGCCGAAGGTTTTACCGAAGTAGGGTTGCATTTCCTCAACAACTCGAGGATCTACCGGTGAGGATGCAGCGTAGTCCAGATACACTCTTTTCAAGGAAACTTCCCCGCGAAGGCTGAACGGTTTTCTATTTCCATGAAACCTTAATAAGCCCTTCTTTTCGCGAGGAAAATAAACACTTTGATCCAGAATCTTATAGTAAACCTCATTCAATCTTCTCTTGAAGGGGATGTTTAAGGAAAAACCGCTTTTTTACTCGATATTTCGGGTAAAATCCCGTTGAAAACGTCGATAAAGGCTTTTGCCAGCGTTCTTTTTTACACGTTTCTTTTATTCAACAAGCTTAATCAGCGCTTCATTTAGTCTAATATGTATATCATTTCAAAGTTTAACGCTCCCCGAAGGTCTTTTCAAGCCCATTTAGAAGTTTATCCAACACGTAAATCTTAATTTTTATTTCACTGAAGACACTTGCGGTGAAATCGTTGACCGTATGTCCTCGATGTAAAGGAGAAGAGTTGAACATCAACAAGTCGTGGGATGTAAAGCCCAAATCCGGGAAAGGCAGAGCCATGCGAGTCACCCTATACGCTTGCCGAAGCTGCGGACATAAATTCAGGAAAGCCGTAAAACTAGAAGAGACACCCGCTGTTTCAGAACCATCACCGATGGTGGAAGTAGCAACCACCGGCGAAACAGCCATCTCCCCACAGTCCAACGACGCGCCTAAGAAGGAGTCCTTCTTCGATAAGCTGAGAAGACTGTTTTAAATCTCAGAAAATCTGGGAGAGATGACAGTTGAGTCTTCAATATGAAGCCCTTCAAAGGTTCATAGGGAAACCGGCGAGGGACACCTACAGACGGTACATAGGCTACGTGGTAGGTGTGACATTAGACCCAGATGGGCAGCTTCATTCGGTGGGAGTTGACCGAGGAGGAAGCTTTGAAGAGTTCTCCAGAGCGCAGATAATAGTCGAAGGCGATACGTTGATTCTAGTGCCTTCATGGAAGATTGAAGCGGAAAACTTCAAAAAAGACAACGACTTAACCCAGCGTCGTTTTCGAGCGTTGGATGAGCTTTTGAAGAGCCAGGAGATCCCAAGCCATGTCTACGAAGAACTTTGCCAGCAATATAAAGACTCTTTGACCAAGCTTGAAGAAGCCCATAAAAACCTGATAGAGTCTCTGAACAGAAAAATCTCCGACTTGGAACACCATGTTAAAAACTTGGAAAGATTTCTAGGCCACCTCAAGGTTCAGCATAAAACCGGAGAGCTGGGCGACGAAACCTACAAGCTTGCCAGCGACTACTTGATATCGGTGATCAACAGCACGATAAACGAGAAGAGAGACATAGAAGCCACCTTAAACTCTTTAACCGTCCCCCAAAACCAAGAATATCCGAAACTTGAGGTAAAAGAGGAGAGAAGCCCCGCGGAACCCCTCGTCGTACGTCTCCAAACTGACGAAGAGTGAAACATTCCGTCTTGAATATGTTGCAGATGTTCGCGCAAACCAAACATCCATTTTTTAGGCTTTCCTAGTATCCCCGCGGAAGTCGGGGGAACTCCATGTCTCTTTGGTTAGCTTTAAAACGTTTCCAAACCACGTGGGTTAAGGTTAAACTCATAATCGGAATTCTAGCCGTCGTTGTAGCGGATTTCATGGTTCTGTCCATGCTGGTTCAAGGGTGGGGCGCCGTCATTACAGCGGCTTCCATCCTCATCTTGACCATCGTAGCCCTCTCAGCTACCATGCTCCACCTAGCCGACCGGGTTGACTACGACCTAGGCGTGTACAAGGCGTTGGGCGCCACTAGGGAGACCATTACCCTCTCTTTCATGATCGAACTCTTCCTCACAGGGCTTTTAGGAGCCCTTCTAGGGCTGCTGGTGGGGGTAAGCCTCCTAGTTCTGTTGCCGGCTTTGCTGCCTTTGAAAGGCTGGAGCCTCCTGACGCTGGCAGAAGCCTTGGGGTTCGCTCTCCTCTTCAGCCTGCTGGGGATTTTTACGGGAGCCGCTCTCGGAGCATATTCTGTGTGGAAAAAATCTCACCGAATGACTGCGGAGATATTTGCCCATGTCGAGTAACTCCGCCATCCGTGTGGAGCATGTGAGGAAAGTCTACGACGGGCATGGGAAATCTTTCCCAGTGTTTGAGGACGTATCCTTCGAGGTGAAAAAAGGCGAATTTCTCGCCGTCGTAGGCCCCACCGGATGCGGGAAAACGACCTTGATAAACTTGGTTGCAGGTTTGGACAGGCCTCAAGCTGGAAACATCTACGTCGACGGAGTGAACATAACGAAGCTTCCTGAGGACGTTGTTTCAAAGTTAAGGCGGAGAAAGCTGGGGGTTGTCTTCCAAGTATCTAACCTCATCCCTTCTTTAACGGTTTACGAAAACCTGGAACTTCCCCTAGTATTTTTGGGGATGAGCCGGGATGAACGGAGAAGACGCGTGGAGGAGGTTTTGGAGAGCTTCTGGATTTCTAACTACGTCCACCGGAAGGTTGCAACTCTCAGCGTTGGAGAAAACCGCATGGTATCCTACGCTAGGGCGATGATTTCCGATCCTGAGATTCTGCTTTTAGATGAACCCACGGACTTCCTCGATCCCCTCACCGAGGATATGATGGTAGCCTCTTTCAAGGGAAAAATCCTGAAAGGAAAAACCCTACTGGCCACAACGCATAGAAGAAAAATGGCTAAACTAGCCGATAGAGTCATTAACCTTAAGAAAAAGTTGCCTTGAAGGCTTCCGGCCGCGTTGTCGTCTCTTCGGTCAGACGTTGAGGTTGAAGGCTTCCTTCAGCCCTTTGTAACGGTTTCTCACCGTAACCTCCGTGACACCCGCGGCTTCAGCTATATCCTTTTGGGTTTCTTTCTCCCCTGTGAGGACGCAGGCGATGTAGAGGGCTGCAGCCGCCAAGCCTACGGGGTCTTTGCCTACGATGGCATTTTTCTCTTCAGCTTCGCTGAGAAGCTGAATGGCCTTGGTTCGCGTTTTCTCCGGAATGTTGGCCTTCGTGGCTATCTTGGAAATGTAGTTCCTCGGGTCAGGAATGGGCATCTTCAAGTCTATCTCCTGCAGAAGAAGACGGTAGCAGCGAGCTATGTCCTTCTTTTTAACCCTGCTCACCGAGGCTATTTCCTTCAACGAACGCGGCTTTGAGTACGCTCGGCAGGCTGCGTAGAGGGCTGCAGCTACGATGGCTGATATGGAGCGCCCTCGCACCAGCCCTTTATCTAAGGCTTTTCGGTAGATTTCAGCCGCCTCTTCTTGGAGATCTTCGGGGATGTGAAGTTTATCCGCAAGCCTGTCCAGTTCGGCTAAAGCTTGGAGGAGATTTCTCTCCACAGGAGACTGGTACTGGGTTCTGGTCTGCCATTTTCTGAGACGGAGCATCTGCCTCCGGGTTGGCAGGTCAACCTTCCTTCCGAAGGCATCCTTGCCAACCTTGTCTATCACCGTAGGTAAACCTTTATCAGCTTGAAGGATGGAAACGGGTCCACCCACCCGGCTTTTCCCAGCTTTCTCCTCCGGGGTGAAGGCTCTCCACTCAGGCCCCCTGTCGTAGGATACCTCATTCAACACCAAGCCGCAGTTGCCGCAGACAACCTCGCCGGTTTCGCCACTCTCCACTATCAGGGTGCTGCCGCATTCGGGGCAGCGGGATTCCCTACCGGCGCCTACTTCTCTTGACGATGTTTCCATCTGCACGTTTCACCTCCGTCGTCATCGGTCCTTAAAACTCCGTTCCCATCGAGAAATAGGAGGAGCTTATATAGAAGGAGCCTCGACTTATTCCTTAAGTCATAATCTATACTTCTAATATATAAACTTTTCGTATAAAAGCGGTGATAATCCTCGAAACCTAAAATAAGCTGTAAAGGCTTGTCTTAACCTTTAATATAGCTATTGCTACCAAGAGCCTTCTGCCATAGATTTTTAAGAATCTAATTCGAATGATGTATGTTTAACTCTGGGAAACTTGAAGATGGGTAAGGCTGTTTTCATCGCCCGGGATGTTGTTCAAGGCCTTGTGGACTACGCTCGCCACTTACACCCAGAGGAGGGGATTCTCTTGCTGAGGGGAAAGCTCTCCAAGGATAGGATTATGGTTGAGGAGATCGTCATACCCCCCTTCGCCAGCCGTGGAAGAGCCTTTTCAAGTTTTCCCCTCTTCACGCTTCCCATGGACGCTTCCATCGTAGGGGTAGCCCATTCTCACCCCTCCGGGCATCTGAAGCCGTCGCCTGAAGACTTGAACAATTTCTACGGGAGAATCATGGTCATCGTGGGATACCCTTACCGTTTCGAGGATGTAGCCGTCTTCAACCGGGACGGTGAACCTGTCAAGTTTGAAATTCTCTGATTTCACTCAGCCTTTTAGGGCAGTATTTCAGGGGTGACCAGCCACTGGATAGACCAGCAGCCGCGCTCATCCTTCTCCAGACATAGGATGCAGCCCGTCTTGAAGGCCACAGCCCCTCGGCCCTCGTCTCCGCAGAGCAGTAGACCTGCAAGCTTACCTAGGTGGGGGAGGTGCCCCACCAGCATAAGGTTCTCCACGGCTTCGGAGAGGCGGTTTCCCCATACCTGAGGGTCAGCTGAGGGCTCAAAGCCTTCAGCCGCCTCCACCCCTTTCGGGGGACGAAGATGTTCGGCCAGGATTTCAGCCGTCTGCTTAGCTCGCAGTTTTCCGCTGTGGAGTATCTGCCCTACGGTGATGTGCAGGTGTTTCTCTGCGTATTTCGCCACCTTTCTGATGTCTTCCAAGCCCTTTGGGGACAGGGGCCTCGACGGGTCTTCCTCCTCCCGCAGGGCCTCGGCATGCTGAACTAAATATACCCTCACCAGTAGCACCCCTGTTTATTAGAGAAGCCAGCGGGTTAATTACGGTTTTCTTTCCTGTTAGGGATAGCTGATGCGAAGGAGGCTGTTCGCCTGAGTTTTCTGAGCCCTTCGGTTGAAGCTGAATTAAAAGCCGTCGAATAATTATGTTGCAGTAGAACGCTGTCTGCCGAATAGGAAAATTTCCAAGGCCAGGAGAATCCCTAAGCCGACTGCAAGGAAGCTGAGGACCGTGGGGGTGCCAACGGGTTTAGTGGAGAGGGGAACCTCCGCGTTTTCCCTCAAGACGGTGGCCTCTCCTTCCTCCCTTACCAGGGGCTTTCCTGTAAGGGGGTTTAGAAGATTCTCCACAGGAGCTTTGTCGTCGGTGAGGACCCTTCCCCCTTCCAGTTTGAAGCTGGGTTCCCAAAGGTGGTTAGCATAGCTTTGGATGGGGACTCTGACGAAATGAAGCTCTTCCGCTCTTTCCACTAGGGTTTCTTGGCTGAAATTCTTCTCCGCCTTCACGGCTACGATGATGATGTTCTGAACGAGGCTGGGCATCCCGGGGGATAGAGGAAACAGGTAGATTTCAGGGAAAACCTCAGACATGGTGGCCAGTTCAGCCTTCAAGATGCGGGAGGCATCTCCCTCTAGGGATGAAATGAAGTTTAAAACCACAACCCCTTGAGGCTTCAGGTCGCGTTCCATCTCCCTCCAGAATTCAAGAGTCATGAGGTGGAAGGGAATGAAGCTCTTATCGTAGGTATCCATGACCACCAAGTCGTATTTCTTCTCGGAGCTCGCCAAGTAAACTCGGCCGTCTTGAATGTAAACCTTCAACCTAGGGTCCGGTTTCAATCCGAAGTACTCTTCAGCAACCCTGACAACTTGAGGGTCTATTTCCACTACATCCACTTTCACCCAGTCATAGTCTTCTAGGAAGCGCTTGGGCCCTGAAAATCCACCTCCCCCGATGAAGAGCACATTCTCAACCTCGGGGTTGAAGAGAAAGCCCAAGTGGAAAAACCCGGTGTAAGTGTATACTATACGGCTGGGCTCCCTTAAGTCCATGGCGCTGTGAAAATTGTTGTCTAAGAGAAGAGTTCTAACTCCAGTAACGTTGTTGTCCATAACCACGATGTGATGGTAGGCGGACTCCCCCTCGAAGACCACTCCGCTGGCTTTCACCGGAGCGGTGAAAGCCATGGCCAAAGCCAACGAGATCACCACCACAGCGAGAGACTTGCCTCGGTTGGTAAGACTTAACGTTGAGACTGCCATAAGCCCGATGCTCACACCGTAGAGAGTCTTGGCAACCCCCAGCTCCGGGATGAGGACGAAAGCCGTAAGAAAAGTCCCAACTATACTGCCCGCGGTGGAGAGAGAGTAAAGGTTCCCGGCTAAGCTTCCAATCTCCTTGAGAGTTTTAGCCCCCAGCCTTATGGCGTAGGGGGAAACCATCCCCAGCAACCAGCTGGGTAAGGCGAGGAGAAGAACCGTGGCCGCTAGAGGGCTGAATCTTTCACCCATCCTCAGGGAAAGGGCGAACTCGAAAACCATAGGGGCAAGGGTATTGATGAAGAGAATGTAGACCCCTGCGGAGAAGATGATAAAGGCGAAAGCCTGGAAGCTCGGCCTTCTGTCAGCGATCCTGCCGCCGTGGTAGTAGCCGAGGCTTAGGGCGGCGAGGACGACGCCTATGAGGCTTCCCCAAACGTAGAGGGTGCTACCGAAATGGGGGATGAGAAATCGGCTTCCCAGCAGCTCCAGAGCCATCACCATGGCTCCGCTGACGAACACTTGAACCCTCAAAATCCACATAAGCCGCTTCGCGGAGGCCACTACCCGGCTACCCTCTTCTCTTGAAGCGTGAAAGTTGAATTTGAAGATTATCTTGGGGGAGAGAGCTCTTTAGAAAGAGTATTAGGGAGGAAGCCCCCAAACTTAACCTGAGGGAGAACATATGCCCATAAGAGCCTTCGTCCTAGTTACCACCAAACCGGGCACCTCGGAGGAAATCGTCAAAGCCCGACATATTCGAGGTGTGAAAATGGCGAACTCCGTCTTCGGCAGGTTTGACGCTGTGGTGGTCATCGAAGCTAAAGACTTGCAGGAGCTGTCGAGGATAATCTACGAGATGGTGGAAAAAACTCCCAACGTAGTCCACACGGAAACCCTGCTGACCATGTTCTATCCGCCGGAATGACCTCATGAAGTGCGTCGAAGACCTTCAGCCGATGCGGGGAAGGTAGAGGGTTATCACCATCAGGAAGTATATGAGCAGCGCTGTGACGTCTGCGATCAGCGTGACCAGAGGCCCTGAGGTCACTGCAGGGTCAACTTTGAAGATGTAGCTCAAATAGGGTATGACGAAGCCGATGCCTATGGCTGTTATGGGGATGAGAAACATACTCGCGGACAACGTGAAAAGCAGCATGAGGTCGTAGACCCCCAACAAGGCGGCCAGCGCTGCCACAAACACGGCGAGGATGAACCCTATGATCGCGCCTGCTCCTAAGTCGGCTAGGAGAAAATGCGCGGCGACGCGGCTAGTTCTCATCTGCCCCAAAGCCAACGCCCTGACGATTATGGTAGAGCTTTGCGTGCCTATGTTACCCCCTGAATCCATCAAGACCGGGATGAAAACAGCGATCAAAGGCAACGCTGCGATGGCGTCTTCATACTTTTTTATCACACTTCCGGAAACGAGCACACCGATGATCACGCAGATGATCAGCCAAGGGATTCTCGACTTCACCATCATTGAAAGATCTTCTAAACCCGCTGCTGGAAACCTAAACTCCAATCCGAGTATGCCGGCCAGCCGGTAGATGTCTTCGTCGCTTTCCACCCTCATAGCGTCCAGAATGTCGTCGGCTGACACGATGCCCAAAAGCTTATGATTACGACTTAGGAGAGGCACCGCGCAGAGGTCATTTTTGATGATGACGGAGGCCACCTGCTCCACAGAGCTGTCCACGTATGCGTAGGCGAAATTTTTCCTCATGATATCCTTCAGCTTAGTCTGGGGGCTGGCGGCCAGCAGTTCCCTCATGGTCAGCAAACCTTCAAGCCTGCCCTCTGAGTCGACAACATAAATATTGTAGGCGATTCTTGCCTCATGCACTGTTTCACGCCATTTTCCTATTCCTTCCTCCACGGTCAGATCTTGGGATAAGGCAACATACTTGGTGACCATGAGCCTGCGCAGCGTCTTTTTCCGCTCAGCTTTCTTAACCTCTTTTCCCATCCACATTCCCAGCCTTGCAACGACCTTGTTTTCACAATCTCATAAAAACGCGGGGACCATTCATTATAAAAAATTTCTCACCTTTTCAAAAAGAAAAACCGTCCGGCTAAACTGACAGTGAAGAGTTGAAAGACATTAGGAAACGATTTTTTCCAGATTATCGCCTTCGATTCCAGCTCTTATTTCTCGGGCGATCCTCTTTCCCATGTACATTTTTTCCCCATGTTTCAGATACGAATAGGGGGAGATGCCAATGCCTACGTTTGCTCCTGCGACTATTCTGGCGGATATTTCGAACGTGACTATGCGTAAGGCATCAGTGACAACCGTCTCCAAGCAAAACGGCCCTATGATCCCCGGCGGGGCTATTTCCTCAGACACCTTTACTACGCTGTCGCCCATCCTGAGGATTTCCGAAAGTAGCGATTCCCTCACAGTCAAAGGGATGTTGCCAACCACGGTGTAGGTGGGATTCAGTCCAACTTCAAGCTGCTCCCTCGCAGGTATTCTTCCAATACCGTCTATCGCAGACTCATACCGCCTGTCTATGCCCAGCAGCTCAACCTCCCCTACCACTAGGGAGCGAAAGTACAGAGGGTAGACGTTTACACCGACAAAATACTCCTGCAGATGAATCCTGGCCAAGTCCTCTTCCTTTAAAAGCCCTTTTTCAACCATGTCTCTCGCCTTCTGGTGAAAAGATTGAGGGGAGCTTGCGAGGAAATAGCCTCTTCCACCTTTGGCGCCGGGAAATTTTACGATGACTAAACCCTCTATGTCCTCGGGGTCTTTGAATATTTTAGGCAGATTCAACCCAGCTCTCCCAAGCCATTCCCTTTGCTTTTCCCTGTCAGCCTCCCATAGGAGTAGCTGCCTGTTTCCAAACAGGGGTAAACGTAACTCGTTCATCAGGTCGCCGGTGCTGATGTAGGCGGTGAAGGAGCCGTGGGGAACTAGAATGGTGTTCAGCCGTCTTAACTTTTCTTGGACATCATCGTTTAACAGATCTCTAAAGCCCTCCACCACGAGGATATCATCTGCCACAGGAAATCTCTGATAAACAATCTCATCGCCCTTTCGGCAGATGCAAACTGTTCGAAAACCTTCCTCTTGAGCGCCCTTGAAAATGTTAAGCGCAGAGTGAGAGCCGAGAGTGCCTATGGAGATTTTACCTTTATCATAGCTTCTCAAAACCTCGTCTATCTCATCTTTAGAAATCATTCCACCACCACCCAGTTTAAAAGCGGGAAGCTTTCACCCATATCTTCTCTTTTCCGCTGTTTACGCCTTTTGGTGAAATTTAAACCCCAGCCGCAAAAATGTCTTAGGTAACGATGTCTTCAAGCCGACTTTTTTTAACCGCCTGCTTAATCTCCATTGCAACTCTTCTCCCCGGGCCTATTTCTTTTCCGTATTTGTACTTCATGTACGGGGAAGTAGGCTCTACGCATGGGCATCCCGGTATCCTGGGGCTCACATCGAAGACGCAGAATTCTAGGTCTTTGGTTATAGCTCCCTGCAGAGCGAAAAGCCCTATTATGCCGGGGGGGTATTCTTTTTTGCATACTTCGACGAATTTTTCCCCAGCTTCAAATATTTTCTCCAGCTGCGATTCCCTCATAGTAGCTCCCATATGCCCTATCTCTATGTTTTGCGACGGTATTCTCGCCTCCAACTGTTCCTCGGCAGGTAGGTCTAGGACTCCGTCCAAGTTGGTTTGAATCCTTCTGTCGAATCCGAGAAAGTCGATTTCGCCGGTTATCGGTGACCAGAAATAGTTGGCGTTGAACTTCGCCCCTATCACGTACTCTTCTATCACAGCCTCATCCAAGTCTTCTCTGTCGATTATTCCTTTTTCAATCCTCTCCTCAGCTTTTCTTTCAAATTCTTCGGGGGTTGAAGCGTAGAAGAAAGCTCTCTCCATTCTCCTTTTCTTTTCAGGAACCTTCACTATCACCAGCCGATCTATCTCTTGGGGGGATCGGAATGTTTTGGGTGTGCGTATACCTGCTTTTTCCAGCAGATAATACTGATTTTTCGCAACGTTTCTTTCTTCGCTTCTCAGAATGTACCTGTTCCCCAGAATCGGAACGGAAAACTGTTCTTCTATGTTATCATATCCTACATAGACCGAGAAAGACCTGTTCGGCACGAAGATGGTGTTCAATTCCCTCAGCCTGTCTTGGTTTTCTCCGTTGACGACGTCGGAGAATTTGTCTAAAAGCAACATATGGTCAAACAGGTTTTTGTAGTATTTCGTGTAGGTTCGGTCTCTTCCTTCTTGACAAACGACAACCGTCTCAAGCCCTTCCTGTTTGGCTCCGTAGCCGATCTCCAATGCAGAATGCGAACCTAACACTCCTACTCTGATCTCTTCGGGGTTGTAGTCTGCTACGAGTTTTTGGATGAGTTTACGGTCCATCATTCTCACCCAGATATTCTCGGTATTCCTTCACCGTGTCCGCGAGACGAGGCGCATCAAACAAGTCGAGTCCCGTGCATTCGTTCGCCGTTGCCATGTAGAGGTTGCGTATGATCCTCTTCAATTTAGGGTTCAACTTCGGCGGCTTGGATTTGCATATGCTTTTCCAGTTTTTAATCCCTTTGGCGTCGGCTTCTTTTTTCGCTTCCTCTACGTCTCTGTACCATTTCGTTTTTTTGTAAAACTGCCTTGCAATCTCCTTGCTCACGTGCAAACCTTTGTAGGTGAATCTGCACTCGTCCAAGGTGCCGACCACGTCCACAACCATTAGTCTCCTGCGGTTGTCGAATGCGAACTCGATTTTTCCATCCTCGTTGTTTAGGTTAGCTTTTGCAGCGATCTCGCTGATTAGGCTGTCTATGCGGAGCAGCTTGTTTTTGACCTCCTCCATCTCCTCGTCGGTTAAGCCAGCTATTTCCTCGGCCTCCGGCCAGGTGACGTATCTGTCTTTTTCCTCCAACTTCGTGCTCACATCGAAGATGGGTTTTTCCAGTTTTTCCCCCGGCTGGGGATAGTGATCTAACCCAAGGTCTTCCGGCTTAAGCCCCTGCTTCAACCTCCTGAAAACCGACGACCCTTCCGGCAGCCCGTTTCGGTATATTATTTCCAAGGGCAGAAGGAAATTGGTTAAGCTTGGGGTGAACATGCTGTAATCGTATTTGAGTTTCCCCTCCTCTTTGTAGGAGCGAGGGCGAAGCACGTTTACGAGGTCGATTTCCATGACATTGACAGGTTTTTCCAGCTCGCAGGTTTCGACGAGCTTTCCCTCGGTTGTTACCAGTCCCCTGTAATGCGTTCTTATCCCGTCTTCCTTCAGCTTCTCAAAGCAGTAGGCGCCCATCACGCAGAGAGCTGCACCCTTCATTTCGATTAAATCCGGCATCTCCCCCCAGTCGAAGACCGAGTACCGATCGGAGAAATGGAAACGCCCTATACCCATCTCCTCTCTCGTCGGCTTCTTTACAATTTCCAGATCCTTTACGCTTCCCATCCATATCCTCCCGTTTCTTAACTGTCTCCATCAACCGGCAGCAAGCTTCGGTCTACTTATTATTAAAAAGATAATTAAGTGTATTTTAACAACATAACCGCCAACTGCTGAACATATGGCGAGGGAAAGAAAACCCCGAACTCCCGAGGCTCAGGCTGAAAAATAGGGTGAGAGACCCCCTCCCTACTCACAGCCTTTCTGCCGGTGGGCGGTGAAGGCTAGAAGAGGGTTATGAGGGTCTCAGTGTGGGTTACGTTGGGATTCTTCTCGATGACTTGGTAGATAACCTTGGTAAGTTCCTTCAGGTCTTTGGCTTCGATGACGATGACGGCGTCAAATCTGCCGTAGACGGAATCTGCCACCTTCACTCCTTTAACTTTCCTCATGGCCTTAACAGCCTTCAGAACCTCCTCAGAGGTCCCGGGCTTGGCGGTGATCAGGACGTAGGCTCTCATGGGTCTAACCTCCACCATAGGTTCCCTGTCAGAGAATTTAAACAATTAGGGAAGGCTTGAGACTGGCTGCGACTCCACGGATGGAGGGCAGCCTCCTTACGGCTTAACTTTTCATTCCCTTCAAACTTTCGCCTCCCTAAACGGTTAAGTATAAACGTGGAGGTATATCTATGCGGAATAGCTGAACAGGTTTTAAAATGTCCGAAAGATACGGCCTGTCCAGATGGATTTCCAAACGTGCCCAGCAGCGTCTAATTCGAATAATCACAGGCTTAGCGATCGTGCTGGTGGCATGGACGGTTCAAGATGAAGTTGTATGGTTTGCTTTGAACATCATGGAGTTCGGAGAACTCTACATACGCCCCATCTACTTCTCCCTTCTAGGAGGACTGATCCTCGCCCCCATCGTCCTCTTCCGAGTGGACTTCAAACATAGGAGATCCGTCACTTGGTGGGCGGTTCGGCTAGCCCTAAGGGCGATCCGGGAACGCGGCGCCATGGAGGCTGTACCAGCCCACTACATAGACTTCAAAGTTTTCCAGATGCCGAAGTTTAAATTCGCTGCCTGGCAGGCTACCAAAGTTGTAATCGGAATGCTGATGCTCAGAAACCTGTTTCTCGGCATGGCCGTGGCTGGAATGACACAAGGTTGGAATCCTAATCTAGGCCGAATCTGGGAAATTTTCACGCTGCCCTTCGTAGTTTCCCCGGGCAGCTTGGACAGCGCAGCCGCCCAGATGACGGTTATTCCTCTCCTACCCGCTCTGACCCTTGTGGTTAGGCCGGTTCTTTGGGCAGTGGGAGCCCGGCTGATCATCTTGGTAGGCGTAACAGAGATTATTAGGGTTGCTACGCCTTCCGTGAGAGAGTTGGGCGGGGAGCGGCTGCAGTTTCGCTGGCGGGTTTCAACCATCGAAGCGTTGATTGCCATAGCGCTTTTCTGGTCCATGGTCAACGTGTTTTTCTCAGCCTACATCGACTACAATACCAAGTATGCAGTCGGAGGCCTTGGAGCAACCGGTGTGGCGTTCACTCTTTTAGCCTACATGGACCGCGCTAAAGGCAGAGGCTTGAGAGTGATAGCGCCGCGCCCTATTCTTACCCGCTTTCTAGCCATCATCATAATACTGCTGGTTGTAAGTTCCATCATGGCCGTTAACCACAGCATCGCCGACGCTCGAAAGGTTGAGTGGCGGGGCCCCTACACCCTCCAGCAGATTACGGTGAACCGCGAACTCGCGGAGCTGGCTCATCCTCAACGGGGAGTAAGGGAGATACCTTATAACGTCAGCATCGTAACGGTTGCCAGCGACCAGATGGACGCCTATGTCTCAGAGCACAGAAACTTGCTGAGCAAAATACGCCTTTGGGACCGGGACGCTGCCTTCGCAAAGTTGAAGCCTGAAATCGGGCCGATACCCTACCTGGACTATGAGGATTCAGACATCATCCGCTTTCACGGAAATCTCTATTGGAGCGCTTCCATGAAACTCGTCCTGCCTCCCACAGTGCTTCCAGAGGACAGATGGTACAATGAGCATCTTGTTTACACCCACGCCCCCATCGGCTTCCTGCTTTTAGACGGCCATGAAGGCGTGATCGTGGACACTTCGCAGTTCTTCAAACAGCGGAAGATCTACTATGGCGAAGGCGGCCTTTTCAAGGAGGTTTGGGCAGCCTATCCTCTCGAACGCTCGAAAAGCGACGAGTTAGGGGGTCATTTCTACGACCGCGACAAGCCCTCTGCCTATGTGGGCGGAAAGTTAGGGGGGTTGAGTGTTCCGCCGCCTTTAAGCTGGTTTTTCGATTTCATATTTTTCCTATCCTACCGTGACAAAACGATTCATGTGCTCAGGTATAGGGATGTCTATGACCGGATGAGTCTGCTCTTCCCGTATTTCGTGTATGAATGGGGAGCGAGACGGGTGGTCTTATACGAGTGGATGGGGAAGCGTGTGGACATGCTTCCGGTGACAGACGGGGAGCGGACTTACTACCTCATGCCCCTCATCGTCAGCCTTGACACAGGAAAAGTCCCTTGGAGTGTTCGAAACCCTTTCATGAGGCTGGTGGGCTATGCCCTCATCGACATATACACGGGGAGCATTAGGCTGATAGTCCTTGGAGACGACTTTTTCAGCGACCTGTTCCGGCGGACTTACTCAGAACATGTCACCGCAGAGGTGCCTGAGTGGCTTGAAAAGCAGTTAAGATATCCCAAGGAACTTTTCGAGTGGCGGGTGGACATGTACAATACTTACCATGTCACGGACCCCAGAACCTTCATCGAAGCCAAAGAATTCCTCGCAGTGCCTGAAGGGCTGGACACCTACTACATCATAGCTCAGCCTCCGAACTTCGAGGAACCCGAATTTGTCGGCCTCCTCTCCTTGGAACGTCGAGGCGCCATAACGAAGAACCTAGTCGGCTACATCCTAGTGCGAAACGATTGGCCTTACTTGGGTGAGATGCACTACTACCGGGTGGCTGAGGATGCGCCGATAAAGCTACTGGGCCCCTCAGGGGCTATTGAAACACTGGAGAAAGACCCTGACTTCCGCGTTCTAAGAACCCTCCTGCGCGACCCGCGTGTGGGAGACAACATCCTTTACAGGGTAGGCGACCATGACGTCTATTTCATCCCCATCTACACCGCCCCGGCAGCCGGCGAAGCGGTGATCACCGCATTGGGCAAAGTGGCCTGCGTGGGAGCCTACTTCACAGCCGAATATTATGTGGGGCTGGGAGACAGCAGCGAAGAAGCCTTCAAAGCCTTCCTAGCCAAGCTGCCGGGAGCAGAGCAGCCCGTTGTGGTGGAGGAGAAAACCTTGGAAGAAAGAATAGGCGACATATTAGACCTGTTCAAAAGCAACGAGGTGAAGAACATGACCGTCGTGAAGCCTGAGGCGATAAGCCCGGATGTCACCTTCCATGAAGGGGAAACCTCCTACCTCTCCTCAGACCAATGGAGCCTAACTAGGGGGATGATCTTATCCTTCATACAGCAGTGGGGCTGGGATGCGAATAAGGTGCTGATGTGGGTTGAAGACTCCACGGTGAACTTCGGCATCCTGATATCGGAGGGAGGCGTGGTGGAGCTTCACTACATATCCGTCCACCTAGCCTAGCCGAGAACCCATCCCCCTGGGGAGTTGAACTTAATTCTTATATTCATTTTATCCTACACTTAAAGCGTAGCCTGAAGCCCCGGAGCAGATGCCCCGGTTCCCTTACGAAGCAAGGGCGGGTAGGCGCAGCCTGGTGGCGCGTGGCCTTGGTAAGGCTAAGGTCGCGGGTTCAAACCCCGCCCGGGGCTCCAAACTTCAGGTTCGGTTCCTCACCCATTTTACTTATGGGTGCTGGCTGGAGATTAAATTCTTTATAATTTTCTCTTTTAAATGCTGTTGGGCTTAGATTAACAGGTCATAGATGTTTGCTGGAAACTACTAAAACTATGATGATAGAACTATCAATACGCCCTATGGCGGTTGTATTTTGAAAACGCAGGTCTCGTTCCCTGTTGCTTTGCAGCGGATTTCCGAAACTTTTATCTCTTTGCCGACGATTTGGCTTATGACCCCTTCTAGGTAGCCTCTCAAGAAGTGGCAAACAGGTTCTTTGGACCTCTCATGATACTCCGCCTCGAAGCTTTTAGTTATAATAACTTCCGCTTCGGAAGGTTTCATTCTAAATTCCATGTTCCCCCATCCCTCCTTTTGCTTGTAGCTGGTTATGACTTCTAGCAAGCTGGGTCTATTAGGATGTTCATCCAGTAAACGCTTGGTTGAATATATGCCATGGCCTTTTCCCATCTCACTTAAGATTACAACTCCCCCGGAGCCAAAACAGTCCTTTAAAGCCTTCTTGAAATCCATGAAGGCCTCAAGAGGTATGCTGATCGCTTTATTCTCTCTAAAAAGTGAGAAAAACTCGATGATCTCCTGTTCGTATCTTAAATTTTTCATCTTCATTTGCTCGTTACTTTGAATATTGTGAATAATGGAGGTTTTATTCATTTCTAAGACCTATAATCTAATGATTGTCGGATACTCAAAAACTTGTGTTTGTCAGATATCATAGTTACAAGAAAGGGAATGTTTTTCAGCCTTTTAAGATATCTATGATTTCATCAAATCTTCTCGCCACTTCCCTGCCTTTCTCGGTTATGGTGTAGTAGGTTTGAGCTGGCATGGATTCGGTGTTCACTTGACGTGTTACGAGTTTTTCTTCCAGCAGAGAGTTCAGAGCTGAAGATAAAGCCCCTCTGCTTGGAACATGTTTAGCTATGTCCCTATGCCTCACGGAGCCGGCTTGGAATATCAAAATTAGCACAGCTACGGTTGTGGTTTTTCCGATTTTCTCGATCTTCAAATCCAACATTCTCTTATTAAGGGTATTAAATCGGTCATCTGTCATAAAGTAGTGTAACCTTTTTAAGTTACAACATCGATAACAATGTTAAGGACATTATTTTGAGTAAAGAACAAGAAATTGTACAGAACCTAAGCGAGTTCGGCTTATCTGGAAACGACATTAAAGTACTGGTTACACTAATAAAATATAGCTCAGACCTAACCGCAAACCAGTTAGCCCGTCGGGCAGGAATCCCTCGGCCTGAAGTCTACCGCATACTTAAGAAGCTTGAAGGACGGGAACTTATCCAGTCTTTATTGGAACGGCCTAAAAAATTTAAAGCCGTTAAACCTGAGATGCTTGTAGATTGGTTATTAGCGGCTGAAAGAGAAAGAGTGAACAGAATAGCATCTAACAAAGCTAGGCTCGTCGACGCTCTGAAAGCAGTAAGTGAGGAGAAAGAAGAAGAGAGAGAAGAAAGAGAAGGCATACAAATTTTGACTGGAATGAAACAAGTCTATAGTAAAAAGATCGCATTATGTAAATCGGCGGAAAACAAAATAGACTACATGGTGCCAGGGGCAGGTCTTTATCTGGCGGAGTATCATGGTCTCGTTGACATATTAAGAAAATGCTCTCACAGGATGCCGGTGAGGATACTTACGGAGGTTGACGAGACAATCATCCGCGAGGTTGAAATCTGCAATAAGTTTGCAGAGTTAAGACAAATTTCCAGAATCCCCTTTCACACGATGATTATTGATGATAAATGGACCATTGTCGGAATAGCAATAGACATGGAAAGATGGCCATCGAACTCTTGCTGTAGAGATATATGGCTGAACAGCAAAGGTTGGACAAGGCTATACCAAAGATTCTTCGAGGAAATGTGGAGCTCAGCGGACCCCTTTAAACTTGTGGATACCCTGTTAAAAACAAAACTTCCCCCAAAGAGGACGTCAGCCATGAAAGGAGAGACAGGCTTATGGCTTGTAGACGCAGAGTTCAACACTACATATGTCAGCCCAAGGACTGCTGAGATGCTCGGATACACATCAAAGGAGATGGTGGGCAAGAATCTTGAGGAGTTCTGCAGTCAGAGATGGGGAAAAATTCTCCATAGCATAAAAAACAGGCGGAAACATAGGTTCGATGAAGTTCATGAATTTGAGTTCCTGAAGAAAGGAGGAAGCCCTCTGAGAACGTTCATTTACACTACCCCCATCGAAAATCAAGACAACCAGTTCACTGGAGCCGTACTAATCCTGAGAGAAAAAGAGTTGTCAAAAATATAATCGTATTCTTAAGATTAGTCTGCTTTGAATTAATAAAACACCTTCATCAAGCGTTTATCAGCCTTACCCATATTTAACATAATTCTTCATCGATTTCACCGATGCCATTCGGAATCTTGACAGGTTTCTTAAAAACCCTGCATAGCCCCGTAGTCCGTGGTAAATTTAGAGTAGCTGTTTTTCTCTGGCGAAGTTGCTGAGGGGATTCTTTCTTTCGTCGAACCAATCATTCTCAGCCATACGTATACTTTCTTGAGGGGGTTGGAAAGTCTTTTCATTTTCTACTTTTTGGTCGGGAAAAATCTCTGCAGCCTTTCTTCTGGTATTGGACGAGTTATCAAGGAGACTACGACGAATGCTATCAGAGAGAGGACTACACCAATGGGTATGTAGAAGGGATATTCAGGCCATGGTGTAGGCAGGGGGGGCGCCGATTCTCTACCACTAAATTTTTTAAACGGATAATTGGTAATGATAAGATATGGATAGTTATCAGGGGAATATTCTTTGCATAGACTTAACCACAGGGCGAATACTCCGGCAGCCATTGGATTTATCTGTTGCTAGGAGACTGGTCGGTGGAAAAGGGCAAGCAGCAGCGATATTGTATAAGGAGCTACCCCCCAAGGCTGATCCCCTTGGCCCTGAAAACATATTCATATTCAGCACAGGGCCTTTGACAGGTACGCTGGCTCCAGCTCAGAAGGGCATCGTGGTCTCCAAGTCCCCCCTCACGAGAACCTTTTGCGACAGCTATGTTGGGGGCTATTTCAGCCAGGAACTAAAATACGCCGGCTACGATGCCTTGGTGCTCACGGGGAAGGCTGAAAAACTCAGCTACATCTGGATCGACAATGAGCATGTGGAAATCAAAAACGCCAGCCACCTTCAGGGTCTTACCATAACCCAGACCGCCCTTGCCGTCAAAAAAGAGCTCGGCGACAACGAGGTGAAAACAGCGTGCATCGGACCGGCGGGAGAGAGACTTGTCAGGTTTGCGTGCGTCGGCTGTGACTACCGGCAGGCGGGGAGGGGAGGCCTAGGAGCCGTGATGGGCTCAAAGAATCTGAAGGCTGTGGCCGTTCGAGGAACAAAGCCTGTGGAGGTGGCCAATCCAAAGGAATTTGTGAAAGCTGCGAGAAAGCTGCACAAGGCTCTGGTTGAAAGCGAAGCTGTGCGAGCGACGTGGACGGAATACGGAACCGCGGGGTCTGTGGATTTCGCCAACTCTGAAGGTTTCTTCCCGACAAGAAACTTTCAAGACGGAAGCATCCGGGGGGCGGAAAAGCTTTCAGGCAGAATTCAGTCCAAGGCCGTCCGCTTTAGAAAGGTTGCCTGCTTCTCCTGCCCCATTCGATGCGGCCACCTTCTGATGATAAAGAAAGGCCCCTACGCGGGTACCGTGGTGGACGGTGTGGAATATGAAACCACCGGCCTGCTGGGAGCCAACTGCGGCATCACGGATCTGGACGCTGTGGCTTACGCAAATTACCTGTGCGATGAACTGGGGTTAGATACCATATCCACCGGCGGCGTCATAGGTTTCTTCATGGAGCTTTTTGAAAAGGGAATTCTGACCTCGGAGGATTTCCAAGGGGTTAACCCGAAGTTTGGGAACTCCAAAGCTGTGCTTGAGCTTGTTGAAAGAATAGCCCGCCGAGAAGGGATAGGCGACCTGATGGCTGAAGGCGTAAAGCAAGCTTCGGAAAAGATAGGCGGCCGAGCGTTAGATTTAGCTGTCAGCATCAAGGGGCTGGAGACGCCGGCGTGGCCTCCCAGGGGAGCCCCGGGAATGGCGCTGGCCCTAGCCACAGCTGACAGGGGCGGCTGCCATGAGCGGGGATGGCCGATCGCGTACGAGGTTGAGGGAATCCCCGGACCCTCCGGCACCGTGGAGCGGCTTTCGCTCAAGGGTAAGGCTGAAATCGTCAAGTGGGAGCAGGATTGGCTTACGGCTGTTTGCACGCTTCCCTGCTGCGATTTCAGCCGAACAGGCCTTCAACCTGAGCACTATGCGGAGTTGTTGTCGCTGGCCACCGGGTGGAAGGGAGGTGCAGATGAATTTATGAAGCTAGGTGAGCGTGTATGGAATTTGATCCGCATGTTTAACATTCGCGAAGGCTTTACGCGGAAAGACGACTGTTTACCCAAGCGGTTCACCGGGGAACCTCTGCCTTCAGGGCCGGCCAAGGGGCACAAAGTTACCTCCGACGACATGACTAAGCTGCTCGATGAGTACTATGAACTGAGAGGGTGGAACCGAGAAGGCGAACCTACGAGGGAGAAGCTTATCGAATTGGAACTTACCGACCTAGTAACGTGAAGGAGGTGATGCTTATCTCCATCCGCTTGTTGATTGATGGCCAAAAATGCACCGACTGTAAAACATGCGAGCTTATCTGCTCATTCAAAAAAGCCTCAGTGTTTAATCCGAAAGTATCCAGAATCCACATTGCAACAAGCTATCCGCCTACTCTCGTGTATCCTGTTGCGTGCATTCAATGCGAAGAAGCCACCTGTATTCAAGTCTGCCCTGTGAAAGCACTCCAAAAAGATGAGAAAACCGGGGCTGTTATACTCGATGAGGAAAAGTGCACAGGCTGCAAATTGTGCGTTGAAGAATGTCCATACTCGGCGATAAGGATGAATGAACCACGTCGAAAACCGCTGATATGCGACCTATGTCAAGGTTCTCCGGCATGTGTTGAATGGTGCCCCACAGGCGCATTAACAGTTAAAAAACTGGGCGCATAATAATTAGTAAAAGTTCCTTGCCACTTATTATTGAGGCGACATGCTTTTCTCCAGCGAAACTGCCGACAGGAACTCCTTTTCTCGCCGAATTATGATTCTTAACCATATCCGTACTTCCTCGAGAAGACCGAAAACTCGTTTCACTTATTTTTTGATCGAGAAAACTCAACGAGACTATGATGAACACCACTAAATTAGGGGACTACATCGATAAGTATGTAGAAGTGATATTTTCAGGCCGCGGTGTAGGCTAATGAATTATTTGCTACATCCGCGATAACAAGTTGTAAAGTGAAGACAGATGCTAGTGATTTTGAAATAAAGATCCAAAAAGAGGGTGAAACATTATGTTTAAAAAAAACTTTAATATAAAAAAGTAGGGGGTGCATAATTTTGGAACTAGATAAGCTCTATAATGCGATCTTAAATCAAGATGTTGAGGGCGCTGTTAAAATCGCTGAGGCTTGTCTGAAAGCAGGTATTGAACCTTTAAGGGCGTTGGACCATGCCTCTGAGGCTATCAGGCAGGTAGGAGATCTATACGGTAGGTCAGAGATATTTCTTCCACAAGTAGTTCTTTCTGCCGAGGCCATCAAGAAGGTTGCGGACGTTTTGCTTAAAAAAGTGCCTAGGAAGAAAAGAGGTGAAAAAGCCAAGTTCATAATCGGTACAGTTGAAGGCGACATTCATGACATCGGTAAGAGTATAGTGGCCACGATGCTGGAAGCTCAAGGATTCGATGTCATCGATCTAGGTCGAGATGTTGCTGCTGAAAAATTTGTAGAGGCAGTTAAAAAGCACAAACCCGCATTTGTAGGTTGTTCCGCTCTCATGACCACAACCGCCATCGCCCAAAGAGAGGTAATTGATGCTCTGAAGGAAGCAGGAGTTCGTGATGACGTTAAAGTAATGGTGGGCGGAGGAGCAACAACCGAATTGCATGCAAAAGAGATCGGCGCCGACGAATGGGGTGCCGACGCAATGGATGCTGTAGTTAAAGCTAAAAGACTCCTTGCATCCCGCACTTGCCTTCTAAAAAAATGATGCTCACAAATAAAAATAGAAAGGAGGTGAGAACGTATGCCAGAACATTTGACGAGAAGAGGCGATGGTAGACTGATCACCATGACGGGTAAACAGATCAAAGACGACCTAGAATTGGGTTCAAAAGACGCTGCAGAAAGGGCGAAAATACCCGAATTAACCGGCGAAGATCTGGAAACATTATATGAAATTATCATCGACGCCAATAAGGTTGTGGCTGTAAAACATGGATGCGAGGTCGTCCTGTCCGCTGATGCAGGAGGCTCGACTTTCTGGATTGACTCTGGCACTAGTGGATTAGGTATGCCGATTGAACGTTCCATTGCTCAAGGAGCGCTGTCTGAAAGGGTGCTTGGACTTGATATACTACAATTTCCTGAATCGGATGGAAGCTTTAAGCCTGCAAAGGTAATAGTGAGCTATTTGGCGAATGTTATCCACAATACTCTGCACACGTCGATCAGTCCTCTAGAATTCATGGCTATGCCCAACTTAGGCTATTTCTATAAGCCTGATGGTCAATGGCCTGAACCGATCTCTCTGATCAGAGAAGGAAAGAACGACGAAGCGAGGAAATCTATGGAGGGCGCTGCTCGAGAATGTCATGATGCCATAATATATGTAGCTAAACATCTCAGAAGAGTAGGCGTGGATGGAATAAATATCGATACAGTAGGAGCGGCGGGAGATCCTGACTTTTATGCAGCCCTTACGGCTACAGAGTCATTGAAAAAGGTGTACCCCGACCTAGCTGTCCAGATGGGTATGGCTACCGAGGCTGTACACGGATTTCACACGGAATTGAAATATGCAGGAGAACGTTTGGCTGGAATGTGGCCGCATCAACAACTTAAAGTAGCGGAAAAAGCGGGTGTCGACATATTTGGACCTGTGATAAATACAAAACCCCACCTCACTTTCCCATGGAATCTCTCCAGGGCGGTTACGTTTACCAAGGCATGCGTGAGAGAAGCGACTATCCCTGTTCACCCCAACATGGGAATGGGTGTAGGCGGCGTGCCCATGTTAGAAACACCACCGTTGGATACAGTAACTAGAGCGAACAAAGCTATGATCGAGATAGCCGGCGTCGATGGCATTTAGGTGGGTGTCGGAGACTGCATTGGAATGCCCATTGGGCATCTGGTAGCCGGTGGCATAGGCAGCATCAGAACATCAGGCGACCTGATTGGTAGGATGCAGTTGCAAAAGAAAATGAGACTACCTGAAGCGAAGGATTACGTCGCTAAAAAGCTAGGTGTCTCCTCAATAGAGCTTTGTGATGAGTTTACTATGAGAAAGCTTAGGGAAAAACTTGACATCGGTGTTATAACTGGTTTACCGGGTGCAGCGAAAGGACTCGAAGCTAAAGTTAGGATCGCTGAACTGCTCGGCATCAAAATTAATTGTGTAGAACGCCTCGAGAAACTCTCGAAAGTTTGAGCAGTCTCCGACAAATCAAAAATCCTGCCAACACCGCAGGCAGATCAAATGAAATGAAGCTCAGCAATGCGCAGGGTTAACAAATTACCTCCCCCTTTCTTCTTTGAGAGAAATTTAACCAAAAAATTATTCGGAGTCTGTTGTCTATCTTGAAGTTAGGTTTGATATTTTTCTCAATGCTTGTTGTTTAAGGGGAGTTTGTCCATTGACTTATGCCGAGATATGCATCAAGCTGCACAGTTCTAAGTAGAAAATTGATGGTATAGACAAGATAAAAGGCAAATTGGTAAAGAGAGAGCCTATTTTTGTTATGAATAGAAATAAATTAATTGCGGCACATAGACGATGCCTTTTAACTGAAAAATTAAATAAAAGACCCGCCTCTACCCCCTGTCGAAAATGTTAAATAAACATCGATTGTTAAATGAAAACGGTGAATTTACGTGGCATTGGCTGAAGAGGATATATATATTAAAAACACCCCAGCTTCAAAGGCGTTTTTCGAAAAACTATCTCAGATTATTCCTGGAGGAGTAAATACAGCTATCCAATTCTTTAAGCCCTATCCGCTTTACATGGCAAGGGGAAAGGGCGGCAAGCTATGGGACTTAGACGGAAGAGAGTATGTAGACCATTGTCTGGCCTACGGAGCCATGACTGCTGGTCACGCTAACCCCATCATAGTTGAAGCGATAAAAGAGCAGGCGGAGCGGGGGACGTTGCTGGGATTTCAAGGGGAAGGGGCCGATGAATTGGCGAGAGAGATAATGAGAAGGTACCCGTATGTTGAGATGCTCCGCTTTGCGAACACGGGAATGGAAGCAACTTTCTATGCCGTTAGGCTTGCCAGAGGAATCACAGGGAGGACTAAGGTGGTTAAGATGGAGGGCTCCTATCATGGAGCAAACGATGTGCTGCTGATAAGCGATAAACCCAGAAGACGCATCCTGTTAGGATCGATACATAACCCTGCATCCACTCCCGACTCGCTGGGCACACCGAAGGAGAACGTCGAACAGACCTTGGTGGTTCACTTTAACGATGCCGACGGCTTGGAAAGAGTGTTGAAAAAGCATGAAAACGAAGTTGCGGCGATAGTAACCGAGCCTGTGCTTACCAACAGCGGGATCATAACCCCGGAAAAAGACTATTTCAGGGAAGTTAGAAGGCTTTGCGATGAATATGGCATTTTGTTAATATTGGATGAAGTTAAGACAGGATGCAATCTAGCTGAGGGGGGCGGAAGCCAACTCTACGGTATTGAACCCGACTTGGTAACTTTCGCCAAAGCCATCGGCGGCGGATCACCTCTGGCCGCGTTCGGCGGAAAGAGAGAATACATGGAGATGATAACTCCTTTGGGCGGTGTTGTGCACTACGGAACCTATAACGCCAATCCTCTTTCAACAGCTGCAGGCTTAGCCTGCCTGAAAAAGGTATTAACCTCTAATGCCTATGCGAAAATTAACAACCTTGGCGAGGAGTTGTACAAGGGAGTTGTAGACGCCATAGCAGATACAGGTATAAAAGCCGCTGTGGGCAGATGCACCATGATGGGATGCATCTTCTTCGGATTGGACAAGGTTCCAAAAAACTACAGAGAAGCTTCAGCTTGCGACGCGGCGATGTGGAATAAATACTGGATCAACATGTTGAATAGAGGAATAATACCGAGCGGTTCAGCATGGTTTGAGGAGTGGATGGTTTCGGCGATGCATGAGCCGGAAGATATACAAAAGACCATACAGGCTACTTATGACACTCTCAAAAATATACGGGGTTCGTAAACCAGAAACAGCGGCATCGCGACAAGCCTGCTACTTTCTTTGACCGCCCCTTATACAAAGGTCATTTGAATTTTATTCCCAAGTCTTCTAATTCTTTTTTCACTTTCTCGTAGATAGCCTGCCATTCTTTGGAAGGCTGAAGCGTAGTTAAGTCCATACACTCGGTAAAGCTTTTACCAAGAGGCGGTTTTTGAATTTTATCTTCGAACTTTGCTAATAATTCTTTTATCAAGTAATTGGCATTTTCCCTTTTAATTCCAGCCATGGCATGGGCGACTTCGCAGCTGAGCCTAAATTCTAACGGAGAAATGTAATCTTCCTTCCCAGCTCTCAAGGCCAAAGGACCACAGTGAAAATCGTATCCTGCAGCCACCACACTTATGGTTTTCGCTGCCCCCTCATAGAGAAGCATTTCTGTGCAAGGTCCTGCTGCGGCAAAGTGGTAGCAATACTCTATTGCGTTGACGTTCCGGTTCATGGCGTTCAAGAATAAATTAGAGGCCCACATGGTCTTCCTGCCTGAGCTTGTTCCAGACCAAATATCGATTGAGTTACCACCGCTTAGGTCTGCTCCCAGCAACAGGCATTCTATTTCCTGAGCAACTGAGACTAAAGCAGTGCCTTCCGGTCCACCTGCGATTCCGCCTAATAGAGGAGTGGCATCATACATCAGGTTTACGTCGCTACATTTTGAAACGAACCATACTTTCGTCATGATATCGTAGTTGATTTTCAACTCGTTCATGCAGCTTACGAGAAGACAGTCCCCTCTCGTAAATCCTCCATTAAATATAGAAGCGATGAATCCAGCTGGACTTAACCCTGTCATTCCTCCAACAATGGGAAGCCCTTCTTTACCAGCCTTTCTGACTCCCTCCTTGGCCGATATAATTTCATATCTTGATGCAAGAACTTCCAACGGAGAATGCAGTTTTACCTCCATCCCTCCATATTTCGTAATAGTTGGAGTCCAGTAACCTTCTGCTAACGGTTCTTGAACGATGGATTGAGCTATCACGCTAGCCAAGTCCTCTGATATAGGCATTCCGCTGGGGCCGGGAACAAGCCAAGGTATCTTTTTGTCTTCTGCTTTTCTCTCAGTTATTTCTCGGGATCTCTCACCTTGCCCGATGGTTATTTTATTTGGAGCTGCTTTAAGTCCTTCTTTAATTTCATCCTCAGAGAACTTTATCAACCTACCTGTGTCCACACACAGAATACCTACATCACACAGTAACTTTTTCCCCGCCTCAAAAACGTCGTCAGCTAACTTGTCGTCAGTTGGAACGGGCTCTTCCGGATTGTAATTAATATCATATTCCTTTGCTAGTTCTCGAAGTTTTCTGGGCAAAAGCTTTTTGTCGAAATATTCCTCCTCCACTATCGGACCATCTTCAGTCCTCCTATAAATTTCATCTAACGAAAGAATCATATGAGGCGTATCCTCCACTTTTCATAAACACTAATGGAACATAGTTTGTTTTAATCTTTCCATGTTTTGGCCTTTTTCTTGACCGATTATTTTTATATTCTTCTTCCTGTATATATCAGTAATGGTCCGATAAGATGAAGATCGATGTTGAACTGAAAAACGTAACTAAGAAATTCGGAGATGTTGTTGCAGTTAGCGATGTTTCCTTTCAAGTGGAAAAGGGACAATTTTTTTCTCTCTTAGGGCCCTCCGGATGTGGAAAGACTACTATACTCAGAATGATCAGCGGCTTTGAGAAGCCAACCGAAGGGGAGATACTCATCGAAGGAGAACCTATGGCGGATGTACCCCCCTTTAAGAGGCCTACAAACCTAGTCTTTCAGAGCTTAGCTCTATTCCCTCACCTCAACGTTTATGAAAATATAGCATTCGGATTAAAAATAAAAAAAATACCGGAAAACGAAATCAAAGCAAGAGTTAAAGAAATGTTAGACCTCGTTAGACTTCCAGGCTATGAAAAGAGGAAAATAAGCCAATTGAGCGGCGGCGAAAAACAAAGAATTGCCATTGTAAGGGCTTTGGTTAATAAACCAACTGTATTGCTTCTAGACGAACCTTTGGGACCATTAGATCTAAAACTTAGGGAGGAAATGATTGTCGAGCTGAAGAGAATTAAACGTGAAGTCGGCACTACCTTCATCTACGTCACTCACGACCAAGGAGAAGCTCTAACGATGTCCGACAAAATAGCCGTAATGAAAGCCGGAAAGATCATGCAGATCGGCTCGCCTATCGAGATTTATGAACAGCCTAACTCTGAGTTTGTGGCTAATTTTATTGGGGGAACTAACGTTTTCAAAGGGAGGTATGAGAATGGGGCAGTGGAAGTCGATAATCTGGGGAAAATCACCGTCACACCTGAGTGTCAGCTATCCAAAGGATCAGTCTTAGTCTCCATCAAGCCGGAGAAAATTTTCATCGGAAGAAAGTTAAACGCGTTGGATAATATATTCGCTGGAGAAGTTAAAGAGGCCTATTATCAGGGCCGAGTCGTCACCTACAGAGTTTTGCTGGAAAATGGTTCCTCCATTTCAGTTGTAGCGCCCAGTCCCGGCATGGAAGGCATTTTTGGAATTGGGGAGAAGGTAAAAATCGGTTGGAATAAGAAAGACTCCAAGTTGATAACCTAGGCTAAATCCATTGGAGGCCATTGTCGAACGGAAGTGGTAATATGAGTATAAAGAAATCTTTCCGGAATTTTTTCACGGCACAGACCAACTCAAGGTTAAAAGATCTTTTGCTAGTTCTACCCACTTACTTATGGATTATCATCGTATTTTTCATTCCTGTTTTTTCAGTGTTAATCTTGAGCTTCGCTGAATTAAGTCCTGTGACAAGAACTGTTGTTAATTTTCCCGTACTCAGCAATTATGCAAAACTATTCATCCGAACGGATTATGCCAGACTTCTACTTCGAACGTTTTTTATAGCGGTTACCGTTACAGCTTCATCCGTTTTGTTCGCGTATGTTGTAGCCTATTTTATAGCCTTTAGAGTTTTAAAAAATAAGTATACTGTTCTATTCCTGTTTCAAGCGCCTTATTTTGCCACCTATATGCTGATATTGCTGGCTTGGCGGTTGATGTTAGGCAGCACAGGAGTAATAAATTCATTGCTCCTATATTTCGGCTTAATAAGCGAGCCCATCAAACTATTGGGGTACAACCTATTTTCTGTTTGGCTGGTTTTAACTGCCACATGGTTTCCCTGGTTGATTCTGCCGATATTCGTGTCGCTGGAAAAAATAGACAGAGTTTTGCTGGAGGCTTCAGACGATCTGGGCGCTTCGCCCATTACAACATTCCTAAAAGTTACTTTTCCCCTGAGTCTACCCGGAGTTTTCGTAGCAGTTTTGTTCGTGTTTATTCCGACGATGGGAGAATTCATAGCTCCAGCAGTAGTGGGAGGCAGAACCGGAATATTGTTTGGAAACCTGATCTACGATTTCTTCCTCAAGGGGTTTAGGTGGGATGTAGCCGCGGCTTTCACTGTTTATCTGCTGATTATAACTTTCATAGCGGTCTTCCTACTTTATCGGAGAATCGGCTTCAGGAAGCTGATGGAGAGTCTCTAAAATGACGAAATCGAGTATAATGTTCATTGTCGTACTTGGATTCTTGTTGATACTCACATTTTTCCCCATCGCCATACTGTTACTGCTATCCCTCAACGAAACTTCTACTCTGCCCTTAAGAAACTTCCCCACCCTCAAATGGTACATCGAACTTCTCCGATTTCCAGCCGCTATAAATGCCGTTAAATACTCCCTCATGGTCGCTTCCGTTACCACGGGAGCCGCTGTAATCTTCGGAATCTGCGGAGGGTATGCACTAGCGCGCACAAACTTCGCTGGGAAAAAAATTTTCACAGGGCTCTTGCTGATGCCCATGGTGACACCTTACATCATCATGGGTTTCAGTTTGATGTCCTTTTTATTAAAAATGGGGGTAAACCCATCGTTAATAGTCATCATTATAGGTCATATTCTAATCACCATACCCTACACTACCTTGGTCTTAACCTCCAGATTCATAGCTCTTGACATAAGTCTTGAAGAGGCTGCCATGGATTTGGGCGCGGGTAAATTCACCACTTTTCGGAAAGTAACGTTGCCTCTTATAATGCCAGGAGTGGCGGTGGCCGCCATTTTAGCCTTTATCATCTCGTGGGAAGATGTTGCCCTCGCGGTTTTCCTTGCCGGGACAGAGCAAACAGCGCCTGTGTATATTTACTCTTTGCTGATGAAACTGCCAAAATTCGTGCCAATCTTAACGGCTATGTCCTCCATCATATTGTCTTTTGCCATCGGACTTGCGTTTTTGATGAGGATGATCGAAAGAATATCAGCCTGAAGACGCCAACTCAAAGCTAGGCATTTGAGAAGTTGACTTTAGTTAGAAAAATCAGAAAAACCTAGTCGAGAGTTTTCCGGGTTTCTACAGTGACAGAGAGACTTATAAATAGGATCCTAAATCATGAAGCAATCAGCTTGACCCCTGCAGTCCGCAAATTACGCTTGCAAATCCGGCCCAACAAAAAATCTTAGCAACATCGTTCAGTAAACCGTAATATTTATATATAATCTGAACCGGAATAATAAACAGCCGCTTTTAGGAGAGATATATAAAAATGAGTAATGAATCTCGAAGAAAGGCCCTGAAATACGGCATCGCCGCCGTGGTTGCGGCGGTGGTGGCCGGTGTGGGCGGCTACGCCGCTTGGCAGGCCACAAGGCCCGCTCCAGCCCCAACCCCGACACCCGCACCAACTCCTACGCCAACTCCAGTACCACCACCGAAAGCTAATGAGATAATAGTTTGGACGTGGGCTGGGTATGATGTTGAAGAACTGTGGCTTGCGTTTAGGGAAAAACATCCGGATGTAAAGGTATCGCACGTCATTTTTCCTGATGAAGATTCAGCGTTGGCAAGGATAGCGATTGGAGATAGGTTTGACGCCTCCAACTTCGGCGGCTATTGGACTCATTTCAAGAGATATTTGGAGTTTGATGCGCTAGAGCCGATAGACTTAGATTTGATACCTAACTACCAAGATGTACATCCTTTCTTTAAAGCACTAGTTGAAAAATACGGCAGACACAACGGCCAACTCTATATGCTGGTGACGGATATGGGAATGACTTCGATTATTTACAGAAGAGACCTAATCCGGGATGCGGGATTACCAGAGCCTGACAGTTGGTCGTGCTTGTGGGATCCAAAATATGCAGAGGTAGGAACGGCCATGTACGATGCTCCTTCTGAAATTGCTGGGCCTATGTTCGACGCATTGTTTACAGTGGAAGAGTTCAAAAATCCTACTGATGACCAGATAGAAGCTTGGAAAGATGCGGTGATGAAAGCGTTTAAGCAAGCAAAAATTATCTACGATGACCAGTATGAGCTTTTTGCAAGTCTTAAAGAAGGCGAAGTAGCCATTGCAACCATGTGGACGGAATTGTACGCTGCAGGGTTGGCTGAAGGTTTGGACGTGGTCTATCTGGGGCTTACACCTGGAGCCAATTACAGGACGGGAGAGGCTCTGTTCATCTGGCCTTACGCTATGAATGTGGGAGAAGGCTCTCCAGAAAGAGGAACCTACGAGCTTGCCCATGACTACATAAATGCCTTCTTAGATCCTCGAACAGGCCAATTTCTGACCAACGTTTACTATTACGCATCCACGAATGTAAAAGGATGGGAACTGGCGGACCCCGAAATAATAAAACTGTTGGGATTGGATAAACCTGAAGACCTGTTGGAGAAAGGAATCTTCTACAACTGGGAACACCCAGATCCACCGATATGGGACAAATACTTTGAAGCATGGACAGAAGCCAAAATAGCTGCTGGAATTTAAAAAAACCATCCACCATTCGGCAACGGTTTCGTTCGTCCCGGCTAACTTGGTATGGTAAAGAACCTGCACAAGTTAGTCCACATGATAGTATTAACCTTGCGATGAATTCAAGTCCGCAGAGTCCACAGATACCTAATGTAGGCAGTTGGTTTAGAGTGAACATGATCAGTCTTCAACCACCTTAATGGCTCCGAGCCTATGAGAAGCATGATTGCTGAAGAAAATCCTCGCGGGAGAAGCCCTATCCCAGCCGGCCAGAGTATACATCAACCCTCAAGAACTGGAAGACCACCAACTGAAAGCCCTCAGCCAAGCCCTGAAGGAGACGTTAAAATGGGTGCCGCTAGTAGACCGATGAAAAAAGTACCTATTCAGCTCTAGAATGGTGCGGCCGCCGGGATTTGAACCCGGGTCCTCAGCGTTCTGCCTCCCAAGGTTGGCAGGCTGATGTCCTAACCAAGCTAGACTACGGCCGCCCGGCTCCTTCTAGGATTATGGTGGAACCTGATTTAAAACTGTTGAAGATTTGGCCCAGCCTTCACCGGGCTTTGCCTATCTCCTCCACAGCCTCGGGGTTGCTGAGGGTGGATATGTCCCCCGCCGGCTTCCCCAAGACCACCGCCTTCACCACCCGCCGCATGATTTTGCCGCTTCGGGTTTTGGGGAGGTCGGAGACGAACCACACTTCCTCAGGCCTCGCCAGCTTCCCTATCTCCCGGGCCACATGCCCCCTCAGCTCTTCCCGCAGCTTCTCCGTGGGCTCCACGCCTCTCTTCAAGACCACGTAGGCGACGATGGCTTCTCCCTTCACCTCGTGGGGTTTCCCGATCACAGCGGCCTCAGCCACAGCCTCGTGGCTGACGAGGGCTGACTCCACCTCGGAGTTGCCTATCCGGTGGCCTGCCACATTGAGGACGTCGTCGGCTCGCCCTTGGATCCAGAAGTAGCCGTCCCTGTCGATGCGGGCTACATCCCCCGCCAGGTAGACGTTGGGGTACTTGCTCCAGTAGACTTCCCTGTATCTTTCAGGGTCCTTGTAGAGGCCGCGGAACATAGCGGGCCAAGGGGTGAGGAGGACGAGGTTGCCTCCTTGGTTCACCAAGGGTTTTCCCTCCTCATCGTAGACATCAGCCGTCCACCCGGGCAGAGGCCTTGTAGCCGAGCCGGGCTTCAGGGGGGTGATGGGGAGAGGTGAGATGCAGAAGCTACCCGTCTCCGTCTGCCACCAGGTGTCCATGATGGGGCAGCGTTCCCCTCCGATGTGCTTGTAGTACCACATCCAAGCCTCGGGGTTGATGGGCTCCCCCACCGTGCCCAGCAACCTCAGGGAGCTCAGGTCATGTTTCGCAGGCCACTCTTCCCCATAGCGCATGAAAAGCCTGATGCTGGTGGGCGAAGTGTAGAGCACAGTCACCCCATACCGCTCCACGATGGACCACCACCTGTCAGGCTTCGGGTAGTCCGGCGCGCCCTCGTAAAGCACTGAGGTAACCCCCAAAATCAGAGGCGCGTAGACTATGTAGCTGTGCCCTGTGACCCAGCCGATGTCCGCCGCACACCACCAAACATCCTCATCCTTCAAGTCGAAAACCCATTTGAGGGTGAAGGCTGTCCCCACGGCGTAGCCTCCGTGGGCATGAACCACCCCCTTGGGCTTTCCCGTGGTTCCGGAAGTATAGAGGATGTAGAGGAAGTCGTTGGCGTCCAAGATCTCCGTCTCACATGTTTTCTTCTGGCCGTCTACCACCTCATGCCACCAGAGGTCCCTTTTCTCATTCCAAGAAACCTCGCCGCCTGTCCGCTTGTAGACGATGACATGCTCCACGCTGGGCGCCTGTTGAAGAGCCTCATCCGTCTGCTTCTTCAAGGGAACGGTCTTCCCCCTCCTGTAGAAGCCGTCGCAGGTGATGACAACCTTCGCCTCCGAGTCGTTAACCCTGTCTCTCAAGGCGTGGGCGCTGAAACCGGAGAAAACAACGCTGTGCAAAGCTCCTATCTTCGCGCATGCCAGCATGGCTATGGGAAGCTCGGGGATCATGGGCAGATATATTCCCACCCTGTCGCCTTTCTTCACCCCCAAGCTTTTCAGGGCGTTAGCAGCCTGGCAGACTTTCCCATGCAGTTCAGCGTAGGTCAGCTTTTCCCTGTCTCCAGGCTCGCCCTCCCAGATGTAGGCGACTTTGTTCTTTCTCCAACTCTTCACATGCCTGTCTAAAGCATCGCAGACGATGTTGTACTCTGCGCCCAAGAACCACTTAACCCAGGGGGGGTTCCACTCCAAAACCTTGGTGTAGGGCTTAGACCAACCTACCAGCTCCTTTGAGATTTCACCCCAAAACCACTCTAGGTCTTTGGCCTTTTCCAGCAGTTCCTCGTAGGTCTTTATGCCGTGAGCGTCCATCCACTTTTTGACATGGGTCTGCTCCACCAAGTCTTTTGGTGGGTGAAAAATTCTCTCTTCTTTCAGCAGAACGTCTATTCCCGTTTTGGAGGGAGGCATTACCCGACGCACCTTCAGGCTCTTTATATTTTTTAAAAAATACATAAAGTTTTAGGCCCACGTCCGTATGAGTCAAAAGAACACCAGAAACCCCGCCGGAATGCCGGGGGAAGCTTTCCCTTGAAAAGCCTCACATTGACCGTAGCGTTCGCAGCTGTCGCCCTGCTACTCGGCGTCTACGCAGCACTATCCTACACTGGCGGAGCGGTGGATGAAGAACAAAGCCTGGAAATAGCCCGGGAGTTTTTGCTGAACAGTCCCACCTTTCGATTTGATGGCATGGAGGAGACTCTCAAGCTTGTAGAGATCGTGCGCTCCGATGCCCCCGGCCGTTGGGAGTTTGTGTTCTCCTTCCACAGCCGACATGCCGGCTATGGGGACCGAACCGGTCAAGTGCTTCTTCCGGTTGTAACTCCCCACACAGCGCACATCACCGTGGAGAAAGGCTGGGTTGTCTCCGCTGTCTTAGACGGCCGATGGGACATGCTTAGGCAGGAGATGCTTGAGAAGTAGAGAGGCTGGGAAAGATAGAGCTACGCTGCCCAGCCGTCCTCAGCCTACTTATGCGTCTTCGATTTTCTCAAAGTTTCCAGCCTTTTCTCCGGAAGCCCTATGGCTGTTTCGTAGGCGGAAATGATCCTCGAAGCAGCCACCCACGCCTCCAGACTCTGCGGGTCGATGCAAGCCGACCAGTCGGCTGTTTCTAGAACAGCCTTGGAGAAGCAGCCGTGGGGGAAGCCACCTACCACGACAGCCGGGCGGGGTGAGGCTGAGAGTTCCTCCGCGACCTCCAGGGGAGTCTTCGGATTTCCTTTCCGGGTTAAAGCAACCAAGAGAGTGGGCTTCACGTGGGCGACAAGCTCCGGGAAGGAGAGGTTTTCAAGTTTTAGCAAGGTATCTTCTTCGGGGGGAACCCTCCCCGCCTGAAAGAGTTGCTCCATCAGCCCTAGGAATCGATTGTAGTTCCTAGGAAGCCTCAGCTGAGGGTTAACGAAAATGACGCGGTCGTCGTAGGTGTGGACGTAGGTTCGAAGAAGGCCTGCGAGGTTGAGGGGGGAGCCCAAGGCTTCTAGGAGAGTTAGGTGCACGATGTCAGGGCGCCCTCTTTTTTCCTTATCCTTCAAGCTTCCCATGGCTCTGTAGTGGTAGGATTTATCCAGCAGCTGGACTTCGGCTTTTTTCCCCAGCCTACGGGAAAGAGCAACAACTTGGCGATGTCTCCTTATCTCCGGCGGGATAACCTCCAAGGCTGCTTCAGCCAGCAGAAAAGTTAACAAGCAGATAACCTATAATGGAACAGATGTTTTCTTCTATAAAATAACTCCGCTGGCTTCCAAGGGGGTGGCTTGACGAAGACTCCTAAAGGCGAAACCAAGCAGATTGCCCGGGAAAGAGTCAACATCTTGCTAAACTTGGCGTTAGAGACACACCGCCAACATCCAAATCTAGCCCAGCGTTATGTTCACCTAGCTCGGAAGATAGCCATGAAGCACAAGGTCCGTCTGCCCGCCCGTTGGAGAACCATGGTCTGCCGGACGTGTAACAGGCTGCTCATTCCAGGCCTGACCTCTAGGGTGCGAATTCAGGAGCGGAGGGAGCCTCATCTGACCATAACTTGCCTGCAATGTGGCCGCATCAAACGTCTTCCCTTTAAAAGCGGGGGGCGGCGGGCAGACAAAAAGTTTAACTTGAAACGTTTACCGTAATACTTTACATCCATACATACTCGGGAAGGGTCAGGCTTGCCGTCGGTGTACGATGTTCCTCCAGAGCTCTTGATAGAGAAGCTCTCCAAATATCTGATGGAGAATGTGGAAGAAGTCAGTCCGCCCCCTTGGGCTGAATACGTAAAGACTGGAGCCCCCAGACAGAGGCCGCCGGACAGGGATGACTGGTGGTACGTTCGCTCCGCCTCTGTTCTCCGAAAGCTTTACGTGAGAGGCCCTGTAGGGGTTTCCCGGCTTAGGCTGGAATATGGCGGAAGAAAAACAGGTAAAAGGAGGCCTGAGCATTTCAAGAAGGGAAGCGGAAACATTCTGAGAAAAATCTTCCAGCAGCTGGAGAAAGCCGGCCTAGTTAGAAAAGAGTCTTCGAAGGGAAGAGCGCTAAGCGGGAAAGGGAGAAGCCTCCTGGACAGGCTGGCTGCGGAGATTAAGGAGGAGATGAAAAGTCCTGAGAGGTGAGATGGAAGTCTTGTCCGTCGACGATGAGGAGCTTGAAAGATTGAAGCAGCAGAGGATGGTGGAGCTGCGAAGACAGGCAGCGGCTGAAGAGGCGAAGGTTCGCGCTGAAAGTGAAAAGCAAGCCCTCCTCAGGGTTATATTAACTCCTGAGGCGAGGCTGAGGCTCAGCAACATTAAGATGGTTAGGCCTGAATTCGCCGAGCAGCTGGAGAGGCAGCTGATTCAGCTGGCTCAGTCCGGGCGGGTTCCGGCTCCCTTGACAGACCAGCAGCTGAAGGAGCTTCTAAGAAGACTTACCTCCACCCGAAAAGATATAACCATCAGGAGAATCTAGAAGGTTGAATAGCCTTTGACAAGCCGCAAGGTTTTCCCCAAAAAACTGAGACTGTCCAAAGAGTTGAAGGCAGCGAAGCCTGTGCCAGCTTGGATTATGGCTAAAACCAAAGGAAAAGTCAGGAGAAGCCCTGCTCGAAGACATTGGCGGAGGACGAAGATAAAAATCTAATCAGCGGGCGTTGTCTATGGCTGAAGATTCTTCTAAACCCAGCGAAGATGAAGCCGAGGAGCGGGAGGAGGAAGAGGAAGAAGCTGGAGAAGAGGTTGAAGAAGAAAGGCTCTACGTGGTGCCGTTTGGCAGAGTGTGGAATGCCCCCCGACCTTACCGCACTCCTAAAGCTGTAAAGGCCTTGAAAGACTTCATCAAAAAACACATGAAAGTTGACCGGGTGCGGGTTGACGGTAAGCTAAACCAATTCATCTGGGGGCGAAGCATCGAAAAGCCTCCCAGAAAAATAAGGGTCAGAGTGACCAAGGACAGGAAGGGTGTAGCCACAGCCTACTTGGCAGAGGCTGCCCAGTAGGGTTAAACCCGGTTTTCAGCTTCCCAAGGATTCAGCTTCTTCCGATGTTACGTAGCTGTAGCCTACGCAGTCCACAAGCTCCAAGCCCTCAAGCTGAAGCTCTAAGGTCATGGGAGTCTTGAGGATTAAAGTGAAGTGTTTTATGAAGTCTTCAATGGTCTTGTTGCCGATGTTAGTGTAAGTGATGCTCCTCAGGGAGAGACTTTGAGCCTGGTTTTTAACCACAGCCAAAACCACATGCCTGCTCAGGTCTCGTCTTTCAAGAAGTTGTTTAAGCTGACCTTCCAAGTCTGAGGTTTCGCAGTCGAAGAAGATTTTCTTATCCAAGTAAACCCATTTCCTGAGGGTTCGGAGGTCGTATTCCAGCTTCCCCAAGTCTTTTTCCAGCATTTCAAGATATTTCTCCGTGGAGGTTATTCCAGCATTCAAACTTTCCACCTTTTTCGCTGGGTTGAAAAGAAGCTGTTGTGGTTTTGGCTGGCAGCCGTTCTTTGAGCCTTCTACCCGGAGACCGTTTATTCGATGGCGATGGGCTCCCCTTTCGGTTTCTTTTTCTCCTTCTTCGCCAACGTTACCTCGAGCACACCGTTTCTGTAGGTGCTTTTAGCTGTTTTCGGATCTACCTCCTCAGGCAACTCCAGCTCCTTAAAGTATTTCCTTTGAGGGTTATCCACGTGGATTGTCAGCGTGTTTGAGGTTGCGTGAAGCTTGATGTCGGTTTTCTCCACTCCGGGAAGCTCGGCTATGACCTTGATGTTCCCGTCGTCGGAGATCACGTCGACCAAGGGCTCTCGCTCAGTCTTTATGTCTAACCCCGGGCCTAGACCGCCCAGCTTAGGCCTTGCGGACGGCTTGATGTTGCCGAACTCTCTGATCACAGGCTTTCCATCCGGGCCTATGGTTACGGAGTACCCGTAGACCATGGGGCCTATTTCTCGGATGGTTCTTCCATCGGGAAGCTTGCGTTCCCTTATCATGTCTTCGGGGATGTTTTTGAAGCCTTTGAACAGGTCTTCCATCATGCGGTCTATTTCCTTCATCATGTCTTCGAAGCCTTCATAGAACCATCGCCCGAACCCTGGGAAGGGAAACCTTCTGCGCTTCCACCATTCAGAAAACTCATCCCACGACAAGTTAACCGCCTCCAAGAGTTTTCATATCCACAGATGCTCATAAACATTTATGGAGAAGTTCCCAGCTGAAAGCCGGCGGGGTAAAACCTTTAGCTTCCCAAGGGGACGGAGATCTTGACTGCGCCCCCCTGGGAAGGGGGTGGAAGCTGTGTGGCTGAACCAACGGTATGAACGCTACCTCTCCCAAGTGGAGCACATGGTGGAGAGGCTTAACAAGCATCTGCCCAAGACCCGTAAAACCTTAGGTCAGCTTCTCCGGGAGGAGGAACCCTCAGTGGAGGCTGTGGACGGAAGCAAAATCTGCTTCCGACGGCAGGACATCGAAACTGTGGCTAAGGTGATGCCTGCCGAGCTTCACGGCTCCCTCTTTCTCCCCATCGTGGTTGTGAGAAGACTGGAACTGGGGAAGGGCGTATACTTCATCCTAGGGGGCAGAGCTGAGAAAGCCTTGGTCAGCAGACTTTTAAACTTGGATGAAGGGGAGAAAGACCTCTACCTTTATAGGCTTCAAGTCTTCGAGCTTCTCGGTAAACTCAAATCCCTCCTCACCATCGCCTTCGACCTACCTCCCACAGCAAAGCTCAGCTGAATTTTAACCCCAGGGGAGGGTTAGGGGAGATTTTTTCCTAAAAGTCTAAAGCGTTGGGTGGCGTTTGCTGTTTGTTAGGCTAAAGCTTTTTACACCGTGCCCTCCAATTAAATCTTAAGAGTGATGTTTCCTAGGATTTCGGGAAACATCGGCTGGAAGCAGGAGCTTTCCCTTGTCCGGCAAGAGGCATGAGAATCTCGAATACGAGATCCTTCGGATGATCAAGGAGAAAGGCCAAGAGGGGATCCTCCAAAGCCAGCTTTGGAAGCTGATAAAGGCCACCAGCAGGGAAGGCTCTCGGATTTCCATGAGACTGGAGAGAGCGGGGCTTGTTGAGAGGCAGCGCATCCTCCACGAAGGCAAATGGACCTACAAGCTGGTGGCCAAGAAGAAAGCCATCACCGTGGACACCCTCATAGAGCTGCCCTGCGGCTTCTGCTATCTCCAAGAAAAATGCGGCGCCGGAAACCCCCTTTCCCCCTGCACATGTCCAAGGCTGAACCAGTGGGTGGAAAGGGAGGCTGGGAGAAAACAGGATGGGTAGAAACTGGAAGCAGGAGAGAAAGAGGGATTTTTACTACAAGAAAGCCAAAGCGGAAGGCTACCGTAGCCGAGCGGCCTACAAGCTTCTTCAAGCCAACGGAAAATACAGGTTCATCAAGCCGGGGGATAGGGTTGTAGACCTCGGTAGCGCCCCAGGCGGCTGGCTTCAGGCAGCCGGCCGGCTGGTCGGAGATAAAGGCGAGGTGCTGGGCGTAGACGTGAAACCCGTCGCCCCCCTGAAGGCGACTAACATCCGGTTTATGGTGGGCGATGTCTTAGACCCGAGTCTTCCCTCCAAGATTCTTGAAGCTTTCAAGACCAAGGTGGATGTGGTCCTATCCGACGCTTCCCCCAACATTTCAGGAGTCTGGGAAGTCGACCACGCCCGGCAGATAGAGCTGGCTCAGGCTGCCTTCACCTTGGCTAAGGCAGTCCTCCGGAAAGGGGGCGTTTGCATGGTCAAGGTTTTCGAAGGCCCTCTGACCAAAGAGTTTCAAAGGGAGCTTAAGCAGGCCTTCGAGGTGGTGAGGGTTTTCAAACCCCAAGCCAGCCGGGCTAGAAGCTCTGAGCTCTACTTCCTAGGCCTAGGCTTCCGTGAGGACTCTTCTCAGCAGGTCTAGGGGGGCCTCCGTTTTCAAGCCTAGGGGGTGGAAATGGGTTCCCGCAGCTGGGAAGCCTAGGGTTCGGAGCCTCTGAAGCAGTTTAGCGAAGGGAGGAGGAGGGCATTTCCACAGCTCGCAGAGCCGGCTTACCACGTAGTAGCCGGGACCCCTATCGGCTTCTTCTCCGATTTTTCGGAGAACCCCCTTCAAACGGTGCATCTGCCTCAGCCTCATCTTTCCAAGAGCTTTGAACATCGTCTCCAAGATTTCTCGGCTCCAGAGTTTCCCTATCCACAGAGGCCCCGCGTAGTCTAGGGGGCTTCCGCAGTTTTTGCATCGAGCCTCCAGCTTTGGGAAAAGACCCGGAGCCTGCCGGCGGCTCAGACATCGAAAGCAGTGGTGAAAATAGCCCAGCTGGCTGAGGCTCCGGTCCGCTTTACCGGCTCCTCTTTCCATCGCCAAGTAGGCTCGGACGTAGTGGTCGCTGGAATGGGTGAACAAAGGCTTAAGCGCGATGTCCACCCTGGCTGCCGTGAGGACTGCGGAGCCCACAAGGATTCTGGCCGCCAACTCATGGCAGTATTCGGTTCGGAGGGGTTTCGCCCCGTAACGCCTCAGGCAGGCTTTTGGGTGAACTCCGCAGAGGGGAGCCATATCGGTGGCGGTAAGGGCTAGAACCCCTCCCGCCTTGAGGGCTCTCAAACTCGAGTCCAAGTAGGGTACGGGTGAACCGTAGGGGTCCACGTCGATGTAGTCAAAACGGCTGCCGGGTTTCCCATGGCTGCTGAGGAAGACATTGGCGTCCTCTCGGGATACTTCGACCTTAGCTTCAACTCCAGCCTCCCTTACGTTAAGTTGAGCTAGGGCTGCGGCTTGGGGGTTTAGGTCGTTCACCCACACTTTTTTCACCCTATCCACTTCGAGGGCGAATCTGATGCCTCTCACCCCGCAGCCAGTTAAGGGCTCGCATACTTCCAGCTCTCTGGAAGCTGAAGTTCCGAAGGCTTGGAGGAAGAGCACCGCGAAGTCTCTGTTCAACTCCATGACGGGGTTGTAGAAAACAGGAGCCTCAGCGGACCCCGGGCCTTGAGGTTTAGGCTTGGACGCGGGAACCATGAATCTGGCTTTCCCTTCCTCCGCCCACATGGTGGGAAACTCAAGTTTCATCGCCTTCAGCCTTCCCTTCGAGGTCGGTCAAACTCCTAGAAGGCAGCTGCTCCTCCGCTGTGGCTGCCTATACTTAATTGGTAGGCAGAGATTTTGAGGTTGCTGTTAAGTTTTAATATTCGAAACTTATCCTAGTTCTAAGCGAAAAAATTTCACCTTCGCGGAGCCATAACCTTGGCTGAAAAATACGACATTGTGGTGGTGGGAGCCGGGCCTTCTGGAATCCTAGCGGCAAAAACAGCCGCGGAAAAGGGGTTGAAGGTTCTCCTCCTAGAGCGGGGGAGGCAGCCCGGCGACAAAAGCGTGGGAGGCGAGTTTCTCCCCATCAGCATATTCCAGAGGTTCCCTTGGATGAAGGAAGGCCCGGTGGAGAGAGCCATGACCAAGTGGGGCTTCCATTTTCTCCACGAAGATAAGCTCACTGAGCTCAAGTTCAGCCGCCGAAACGGGGAATACGGCTTCACCGTGCACAGACCCAGCTGGGATAGGTGGACTTCAGGCTTTGCGGAGGCTGCAGGAGCTACGCTGAAGACCTCCACCCTCGTCGAGAACCTGCTCTTCGACAAACAGAACCACGTAGTAGGCGTGGCGGCTGAGGGGGGAGAGAAATTCTATTCCTCAGTGGTCATCGGAGCCGACGGCTCCAACTCCACCGTCGCATTGAAAGCAAGCCTCAGGTCTAGGTGGCCGCTTAACGCCCTCGCCCTCTGCGTCAAGCACACCTACCTCCTGTCTGAGGAGGAGATTACTCGGAGGTTTTGCGACGAGAACGATGGCGGAGAGTTGAAGATATTCCTCAGTGAGAAAATCTCACCAAAAGGCTACGGGTGGATTTTCCCGTCCAAAGAAGATTTCTGCGTGGGAGTAGGCTCCGCTCTCGACGTGCTCGAAGAAAGCATTGAAAACCGTCTTTCAAACTTCTTGGACTTCCCCCTAGTAAGGAAGCTGACCCAAGGCGCTACCGTGTTCCAGCACTCTGTTCACACCGTCCCCGTTTACGGTCCTCAGGGGAAAACCTACGCTCACGGCGTGCTCCTCGTCGGAGACGCAGCGGGTTTCGTCTGCCCTATGGATGGAGCAGGCTACGAGGCAGCTGTCTTCTCCGGTAAACTGGCTGCGGAGGTGGCGGCGGAGGCTTTAGGCGAAGGCGACTGCTCGGCTGAGGCCTTGGAGAAGTATGAAAAAAAGTGGAAAAAAAGCTGGATGGGCGGGGATATAGACACGGGAGCACGGCTGCAGGATTTAATCTTAAACGGCATAGGCATCGGCAGGCTTAGCAGGCTTCTCTACGAACTCGGAGCCGCTCTCAGCAAGCATGGAAGCTACCTGGACAAGTCTCACAAGGAGTCTTTGGCGGAATTCCTAAGCCAAATAGAGGACCTTCGAGGTCTCTTCTCCCAGTAAACAGCAAACCAGCCGGCTTGGTGGAGGGGTTTCTCTTTTACCCTTTAAATTTCTCCACCACCTAAACCTACTGGAAGGATAAACCCTCACGGGGGACATGAAGTGGGCGGAATACTGGACGCGGCTCAGAGACTGCTGGAAGAATACCGCCTCTGCGACAACTGCCTCGGAAGACAGTTCGCCACCTTAGGCCATGGGATGGACAATGCGGAGAGAGGCCGGTCGCTGAAAAACACCCTCCTCCTAGAGGCCCACAGCATGATTCAGGCAGAGGATAAAGCCGGGGTGAGGCTTCTCAGAAAACTGGCCGCTCACGGCATGTTTGAAGCCGCCGCGCAGACCCTTCGGAGGCTGGGGGTTGAAGCAGGAAAGGGGAAAAAAGAGAAATGTCAGCTCTGCAGGGGAAAAATTCAAGAAATCCCCCAGCTCGCAGCGGAGATTGCTGAAAAAGCCAAGGAGTTTGAATTCAACACCTTTCTGGTGGGAGCCAAGATTCCCGCTCAGCTTCTGGAGGCGGAGGACTCGGTAAGGGCGCGGTGCGGGGCGGAGTGGGGGGAAAGCATGAAAAGCGAATTCACCCGGGAAATCGGGAAGACCCTGTCGAAGCTCACAGGTAAACAGGCGGACTTCGCCAACCCGGAGCTCGTGGTCACAGTCTCCCCCTTCAAAAACGAGTTCACCTTGAAGGCTAACCCCCTTTTCGTTGAAGGTCGATACCGGAAACTGGTCACGGGGATCCCTCAGTCCCGTTGGCTTTGCCGAAGATGCGGAGGCAAGGGCTGTAGCTTCTGCGGGGGCACAGGTAAAAAATACCCTGAATCAGTTCAAGAAATCCTAGAAGCTCCCATCTTGAAGCTGACGGAGGGAGAGGGCGCTGAATTCCACGCAGGAGGCCGCGAAGACATCGACGCTCAGGTTTTAGGCAGCGGAAGACCCTTCGTCGTGGAGGTGAAAAACCCTCGAAGACGCTTCATCGACCTTGAAAGAGTTAGGAGGGAGGTGAACGCAGGGGGCAGGGTGGAGGTTCTAGACCTCAAGCTCGCAGGCAAAGACGCTGTCAGAAGGGTCAAAGCGGCAGAGGCAAGCCCTAAAGTCTACCGCTTCCTAGTAGAGTCAACAGAGAGGCTGACGGAGGAAGACCTGGACGCTGTGGAAAAAGCCTTCACAGATAGGGTTATCCGACAGCTCACACCCAGGAGGGTGCTCCACCGGAGAGCAGACAAGGAGCGAGAGCGGCGGGTCTACAGTTTGAAAGCTGAAAAGCTTTCAGACAGCAGGTTTGAAGTAACCCTAAAATGTCAAGGCGGCCTCTATGTAAAAGAACTGGTGGACGGGGATGAGGGTAGAACGACTCCCAGCATCGCCGAGGTGCTGGGAAAAAAGGTTAAATGCCTGAGGCTTTCCGTGATAGATATCGGCGGTGAGGAAGATGAAGTCTAAGGGCTACCGGTCTAGGACGAGGAACCTGCTGAGAAAGCCTCGGAGAAGCCGGGGACTCAAACCTCTGGGATACCTGCTGAGAAAATACAGGACAGGAGACAAGGTTGTGCTCTCCATCGACCCTGCGGTGCATAAGGGACAGCCTCACCGGCGCTACCACGGCAAGGTTGGGGTAATCCTCCAACAGCGAGGGAGAGCCTACGTGGTTCAAGTTCAGGATGGAGGCAAAACCAGACAGATAATAGCTCGGCCTGAGCACCTGAAAACCTTCGAAAACAAGGTTTAGGGGGAAAGCTAGGTGCCCCTGAAAATTTCGGAAAACAAGCTTCTCACCCACGCAAAGGCGAGGGAGATACTCCGAAATCTAGGTCGGGAGTTAAACCAGTTTCAGAAAAAAACCTTGGAGTACTTGGATGTCTTCTCTAAGGTTAACGCGGAGGATGCGGAAAAGCTGGTTGAAGAGTTGGTGTCCTCCTTTGACCTCGAGGTCAAGGAGGCTGTTCAGATAGTCAACTGTATGCCTGAGAGCGTGGAGGAGCTGAGAGTTTTCTTCCCCCGGTATAAGCTCATTCCAACCGAGAAACTCCAAGAAATGCTCAGCCTCCTAGATAAGTACAGAAAATAGCTACGCGGAAATGCCGATAGGAGAACACTTCCCCGTCCGTTTCCAGCTATTGCTGAGGGGAGGCTGCCTGCCTATCTGAACGGGGGGCTGTTAATTTATATATTTTCAATAGGCTGATTTCATATTTGAGGGGCTTTAATGGAAAAACGCCGCTATGAGGAAATGGCTTTCGTCCTAGATTTCCTCCCGCGAGGGAAAATGTTCGGCCGCGAATTTGTAGCGGAGCCGGTGGTTCAGTTGGTGGGGGAGGACTATTTCACCCTTCTAGAGGCTACTCTCAAGCCGGGGGTGACTGTCAACCTCCACGAATACCTTCACATAGGGAAGGAGAAAAGAGATAAAGTCAACCACATCCTCGGCCGGATCAGCTACGAGGAGTTGACCTCCACGGCTAAAAGCGAGCTTCCCTACGTGGTGGAGGAAATCGTCAAAATGCAGGAGCAGAGATTCGTCCAGTTTTTCAACACAGCCCAAGCGGTCACCCCTAGGATGCATGCCTTCGAACTGCTCCCAGGCATAGGGAAAAAATACATGTGGCAGATAGTGAACGAGAGGGAGAAAAAGCCCTTCGAAAGCTTTGCGGACCTTCAGAAACGAACCTCTGTGCCCGACCCCCAGAAGGCGGTGGTGAAGAGGATTATGGAAGAGCTGACCACCACTCCCAAGTACCGCCTGTTCATCCGTCAACCCTGAGGAGGCGAGGCAGCTCTCCCCGCAGCAGGTTAAGAGACTTCTCCAGCAGTGGAAGGTCAGGCCGAGGAGGAAGTTCGGCCAGAGCTTTATGGTAGACTGGGAAACTCTGACTCGGCTGGCTGATTATGCTGAGCTCCAACGCGGCGACGTAGTCTTGGAGGTTGGGGCTGGATTCGGTTTTCTCACGGAAGTCTTGGCTGAGAGAGCTGGAAAAGTTATGGCTGTGGAGTCTGACCCCAGGCTTTGCGGTTACCTCTCCGAGAAATTTAAGGACTGGGGAAAAGTCGATCTGAGACGGGGAGATTTCCTGAAGATGAACTTGAAGGGCTGCTATAACAAGGTTGTTTCAAACCCTCCCTACTCCATAGCGTCCCCCATGGTTTTCAAACTGCTGGAGGAAAGCTTCGAGTTGGGTGTCTTCACCTTTCAAACAGAGTTCGCCAAGAGAATGGTGGCTAAGCCGGGGGAGAAAGCCTACGGAAGGCTCTCCGTCATGGTCTACACCAAGGCGGAAGTGGAGCTGCTGGAGCCTGTGCCCCCTAAAGCCTTTTACCCCAAGCCCCAAGTGTCCTCCTGGATGGTGCGCATCAAGCCGAGGGAGAAGCCTCCCTTTCAAGTGAAAAACTGGGGCGCCTTTGAGGAAGCTGTGAGGCTTTTGTTCACTCAGAAAAACAGAAAGCTCAGCAAAGCCCTGCGGGTGGTTTCAAGGATGAGGCCTCTGAGCCTAGAGAAAGCCCCCTACTTGGAAAGGAAGGTTTTCACCCTCACCCCTGAAGAGCTGGGAGAGGTCTCAGATGCCATCTTCGCCTGAAGGCCGGTGGACCTTCACCTACAGCGGCCTCACCCTCATGGTGCCAAGCCAAGTCTACAGGCCGAAGGAGGATACCTTCCTCTTGGCTGAGAACCTCCTCCTTCAGAGGGGTGAAACGGTCTTGGAGGTAGGCTGCGGCTGCGGCCTCATAGCCCTCCTAGCGGCCCGGAAGGCAGCTCGGGTTGTGGCCACGGACTTGAACCCTTTTGCGGTGGAGGCAACCAAGGCAAACGCCCAAGCCAACGGTTTGGAGGCCCGAGTGGAAGTTAGACAGGGCGACCTCTTCAAGCCGGTTCGGTTTGGGGAAAAATTCGACTTGATAGTTTTCAATCCTCCCTATTTACCTTCTGATGGAAAGGAGCCTCAGGACTGGTTGAGTAGGGCTTGGTGTGGAGGTAAGAAAGGCTGGGAAGTGACGGAGAGGTTTATCAGGGAGGTAGGCTGCTTCCTCAAGCCCAGGGGAAGGGTTCTCCTCGTCCAGTCCTCCCTTGGGGGAATTGAAGAAACCGTGCGGAGACTGCAGGCGGTCGGTTTCTCCGTGAGGACGGTGGAGGAGAAGCGGTTCTTTTTTGAGACCTTAGTCTGCTTAGAAGCTAGGCTTATTAGCCAAAGTTAGCTACCTATCTTCTGGCCTACCATGCCTACCAACCTTCCCGCCAAGTGCACCCAGCTGGAGCGAGAGTATCGAGAGGCCAAAAGCCTGGAAGGGAAAATCAGAGCTCTCGAAGCCTACATCGGGTCTATTCCTGAGCATAAAGGAACCATGAAGCTTCGGTCCCATCTGAAAACCAAGCTGGCGAAGCTCAGGGAAGAACTGGAGAACAGGAGGCGCTCCAAGGCTGGAGCCAGCGGGAGGACGGCCTTCGACATCAAGAAAACAGGAGCTGCCCAAGTCCTCATCCTAGGCCTAACCCAGGTTGGGAAAAGTCAGCTGCTGAAAGCTCTGACCAACGCGGCGGTGGAGATAGGAAACCGGCCTTACACCACGCTCGCCCCCGTGGTGGGGATGATGCCCTACCAAGACATTCAGCTCAGCTTGGTGGAAGCCCCTGCCATCATGGAGGGCGCTAGCGAAGGAAAAGCATGGGGCCCCCAAGTCCTAGGTTTGGCCAGAAACTCCGACGGCATCCTCCTAGTGCTGGCGGCGGACCAAGACCTCGGCTTGCAGCTTCAAATCCTCCTAGACGAGTTGAAGGCTTTCGGAATCCACCCCCGCAAAGGGAAGCAGCCTAGGATAGATGTGCAACCCACCAGCTCAGGCGGGGTGAGAGTTTTCTGCGCCAACAAGTTTCACGGCAGCCTAGAGAATGTCCCCCGGCTGGCTGCGGAGGAAGACGTCAGGAACGCTGTCATAAAAATCTTGGACGAAGCTTCGGAGGAAGACGTCAAACTGGCTCTCTCCCAGAAGACCGTGCAGAAGCCGATGCTGGTAGCCGTAAACAAGGCGGACTTGGCCTCCTCTGAGGATACGGGAAACCTCCCCCTATCTGAGGGGGAGAATCTTCCCCTCATCCAAGTCTCAGCCAAAGAAGGAGGGGGCTTGGAGGAACTGAAGCGAAGACTCTTCGACTTCCTCGGCATCATGAGGGTTTACCCTCGAAGACCCGGCCAGCCGGAGCCGGATAAGCCGCTTATCCTCAGGAGGGGTGAGAAGGTTTCCGACGCGGCTTCGAGAATCCACACCGACCTGCGGAGAAGGTTTCGATACGCCAAGCTCTGGGGGCCCTCCGCCAAGTATCCGGGTGAAAAGGTGGGGCTGGACTTCCCTCTCCGAGACGGCGACCTCATCGAAATCTACCTGAAATAGAAGACTCACTTCGGCTGGGAGGCTAAGTCGAAGCGGGGGAGGGCGATGCCCTGTTGGCCTTGATACTTGCCGTCGTAAGGTCTTCCCAGCGGGGAGGTCAGCTTGGCGAAGACCACGTGGGCGAAGCGGTCTCCGCTGTAAAGCCTAACCGGGAAGGCGGAGCCTAGGATTTCGATGGTGATGTTTCCCTTAAAGCCTCCATCGAGAATGGTAGGCGGCAGGAGGATTCCGCACCGGGCGAAAGTGGAGCGCAGCTCCACGAAGCCCATGAGGTCTGAGGGTATTTCCACATGCTCCAAGGTGCTTACCAGAACTTTTTCGTTGGGCTGAATGGTGAAGGCCTTCGCTTTCTCCACAGAGTAGAAACCTTCTATCCCCGGTGTTCCCCGAGTGTCCAGAATCCGGCTTGAAGGCCTCAGCCGGGCTATGGTGTCCCCCAAGTGGAGGTCGACACCGTTCTCGCGGAGAGTATCCTTCTTGAAAGGCCTGATCACCAGCCGCCTTTCTCGGATATAATTCAAAAGGTCGAAGTCAGAGAGAATCAAAGGGCAACCCCTTCTTAACCCTATCAATAAAAATTGGAGTTTAATAAAAGTTACATTGGCGAAGGTTGAAAGATATATCTTATTATCGGAGCTCTACGTAGTTTGGTTGAAGGATTATGAGCGAAGAAGCCGTTATGTGGGTGGAAAAATACCGGCCTAAAATGCTGGATGAGGTTGTAGACCACAAGTCGGTTATCGAAAGCCTCAAGGGCTTTCTGAAGTCCCCCAACACCATGCCTCACCTCCTCTTCGCCGGGCCCCCCGGAAACGGAAAGACCTCCGTGGCCCTTTGCCTAGCTAGGCAGCTTCTTGGCCCCGGCTGGAGAAACTACGTCCTCGAACTCAATGCCTCAGATGAGAGAGGCATCCAGATGGTCAGGGAGAGGATAAAAAACTTCACTAGGCATGTCCTCGGGACTATGGCGAAGGTTCCCTTCGGCTTGGTCATCTTGGATGAAAGCGACCAGATGACTGCAGAGGCTCAAACTGCCCTGCGGAGGATCATGGAAGCCAACAGTCGGACTTCCCGGTTTATCCTCATCTGCAACTACTCCGGCAAGATCATCGAGCCCATCCAAAGCCGCTGCGCCATCTTCAGGTTCGCTCCCCTGGCGAGGGGGGATGTGGAAAACTACCTCCGCTTCATAGCCAAGAAGGAGAAGCTGAACCTCCAAGACAGCGGTGTTGAGGCTCTCATCGAGCATTGCGGTGGGGACTTGAGGAGAGCTGTGAACACCCTCCAAGCCGCCGCCACCGTAGGCAGGACTGTGGACAGGAAAACCGTCCTGCAGGTGATGGGGAAAGCCGGCTCCGAGGAGATAAGGGACATGCTGGGAAAGGCTTTGAAAGGAGACTTCCTGGAGGCTCGGAACACCCTCTACACGCTCATGGCCACCTATGGGATGTCGGGAAGCGACATCATCCGGCAGGTTCACCGGGAAATCTTCAACCTGAAGCTTCCCCCCAAGGCTCAGATCGAACTGGCGGACATCATCGGCGAATACGACTTCCGCCTGGTCGAAGGAGCCAACGACGACATCCAGCTGAGCGCACTGCTGGCCCAGCTGGTCAAATACGGCTCTCAGCTGGGGGAGAAGGCCTGAAGCCCGCCGAGCCTCAGATGATGTGGGTGGAGAAACACCGGCCTCAAACCCCCGAGGAGGTCGTGGGCAACGAGGAGGCTAAACTCAAATTTCTGTCTTGGCTGAAAAAATGGAAGCCGGGAGGTAAGGCGGCTCTCCTCCACGGGCCTCCAGGAGTGGGGAAGACCGCCCTCGTCCACGCGGCGGCCAAGGCAGCTGCCTACGACCTAATTGAGATGAACGCCAGCGACGCTAGAACAGCGGAGAAGATCATGCGCACCGCAGGCCATGCGGCGTCGGAGTCCTCCATCTTCCAGTTTTTCTCAGACTCCAAGGGCGTCCTCATCCTGCTGGACGAGGTGGACGGCATCTACGGCCGCGAAGACCAAGGGGGCTTGGGGGCGATCCTCAAACTGCTGGAGGAGTCAAAGGTTCCCGTCGCCCTGACGGCCAATGACATTTCGGACATGCGGCTGAGGGAGCTGAAGAACGCCTGCCTCACCATCAGGTTTCAAAAGGTCAGGCCTCCGGTCATGGTGGCTTGGCTGGAGGAAATCTGCCGGAGGGAGGGTTTGGAGGCGGAGGAGGAAGCCCTCAAGCTCATCGCAGCCCGAAGCCGGGGGGACGTTCGGTCGGCTGTCAACGACCTTCAAGCCTTGGCGGAGAAAACCCGAAGCCTCCGGGCTGTCGACGTGGAGAAGCTGACCGCCAGAGACCGGCAGCTCTCCGTTCAAGAGGTTTTGGGGGAAATCTTCCTGACCAACAACCCCCTCTACGCTAAAAGAGCTCAGGCGGAGGCGGAGGTGGACCGCGACCTCCTCCACCTCTCGGTGCATGAGAACCTCCCCTACCAGTTCACCGACCCTGAAGACCTGGCAGCCGGCTACGATGCGCTGTCCCGCGCCGACGTCTTCTTCGGCAGGGTTAAGCGGACTCAAAACTGGGGGCTTCTCAGCTACGCGCTGGAGCAGATGAGCATGGGCGTCGCCGCTGCGCGGAGGGGAAAATACACCCCAGCCGGCTACCGGTTTCCCCCCAGCCGGATTCTCATCCTCGGCAGGACCAAGGCTCAGAGGGAGCTTATCAAGGAAATAAGCGCCAAGATAGGAGTGAAGTGCCATGTTTCCCGCCGGAGGGCCGCCGCTGACTTCCTCCCCTACCTGAGGGTGATGTTCCAGCACAGCAAAGAAGCCGCCGCCGCTCAGCTGGCTTCCTGGCTGGGCCTCGACGAGGCTGCTGTGGCCTACTTGAAGGGGGAAGCCGCTAAGCCCAGCTCCGCGCCGGCTAGGGGGAGGAAACCTGCTGGGAGGCGGGGAGCCCGGCGGTGAGGGGGAAGCGTCGATGGTGAAGAGGATAACCCGAACAGGCATTAAACTGGCCTTCATGGGGAAGGACAAGTTCATTGAGTTGATGAGAGCCGGCCTAGGCTACGACCGGGCAACCCGGACTTTCTACATTGAAGACTTGGAAAACTTCGATAGGATCAAGGCTTTGCTCGTTCCGCTGCTGGGGGAGGAGGTGGAGTTCGCTCAGACCTGCTACCTCTGCGGCGCTGTTTTCCCCTGCGGTGTCTGCGAGTACGCAGCCACCTGTCCCAGCCGGGACATTCCCACCTACTGCCTCTGCAAAAAATGCTACAGCAAAACCAACCTCTACCAGCGCTACATCCAAAAAACCAAGGAAGAGTTGTCTCGGATCGGTTAGAGTTTTATTTCTACTCCTACGGTTCTTTTGACCAAGTCCATGACTGAGGGAACCTTCCCGGGGATGGGGCCTTCTTTTCCGGGGATGGTTATCACCGTGGGGTAAACCCTCTTGCCCACCTCTTCGATGACGGGTTTTATTTCTTCGGCGATTTTTTCGGTGACGATGATGACGGCTACCTCCTTCTCCCCAGCCAGCTTCCTGAGGGCCTCCGCGGCCTCCTTGGCTGTTTTGACGCCGTAGGCTTTTTTGACTCCAGTGACCCTGAAGTAGGAGGCCACGTCGGGGTCGGCTACCACGGCTATTTTTGCCACTTCCCGTTGCTCCCTCCGCTTAGAACTGTTTGAGGATGTCCTCCTTTTCCATGAGGATGCCGCAGTGGTAGCACCGTAGGGTGACGCCGTCGGAGACCTCCACGTGGAACACGGCCTTAACGGGCTCCGGGCTGTTGGTGACGCAGGCAGGGTTGGGGCATTTCAGCAAATCCTTGACAAGGTCAGGCGGCTTGACCCTCTCCTTCCTCAGGACTTTGAAGTTTCTGATGATGTTGATGGTGGCGTTAGGCGCGACCAAGGCTATCTCTTGGACTTCGGTGGGGCTGAGCTCCCGGCCTTCCACCTTCACCATGTCCTTCTTTCCCAGTTTCTTGCTGGAGACATTCATCAGAAGGCTTACCACGTAGCCCTCCCGGCCTGTGATGCCCAGAATCCTCAGCACCGCCAAGGCGGTTCCCGCGTCGATGTGGTCGATGACCGTTCCGTCCCTGATTTTTTCCACCCGAAGCTCCTCGCTGACCACTGCGGACACGGACTCCAAAGCTAAAATAGACTCCACCGATCAATTAATAAATGTATGTCCCCGCGGCATAGGGAAGGAGGGCGAAGAGAGCCGTGGAGCTGAAAGGCCGGGACATCATCTCCATCAAAGACTTCACCCGCGAGGAAGTAGACCACATCCTGAAGACAGCGGGGAAAGTGGACCACATCCTAGGGGAGAACCTCCGACCCCTCTCAGGAAAGTTCATGGGCCTTCTCTTCTTCGAACCCAGCACCCGAACCAGGCTCAGCTTTGAGGCTGCCATGAAGAGAATGGGCGGAGGCGTCATAGGGTTCAGCGAGCCGGCGGTGAGCTCTGTCAAGAAAGGGGAAACCCTCGCTGACACCGTCAGGACGGTGGAAAACTACGCCGACATACTGGTCATCCGCCATCCTCTGGAAGGCTCCGCCAAGTTGGCAGCGGACTTCGCCTCCATCCCCGTCATCAACGCCGGCTCCGGGGCTGAGGAGCATCCCACCCAGGCTTTCCTAGACCTCTACACCATCTTCAAGGAGAAGGGCAGCGTCGACGGGTTGAACATAGGCATCCTCGGAGACCTCCGCTACGGTCGGACGGTGCATTCTCTCACCTACGCTCTCTCCCTCTACGATGTCAACCTTTACTTAGTCTCTCCTCCGGAGCTTCGAATACGGAAGGAAGTCCTGCAGGCGGTTCGAAACAGGCTGAGGGTGAAGGAGTTCAGCCGGATTGAAGACGTTATGCCCGAGCTGGATGTGCTCTACGTCACCCGCATCCAGAGGGAACGTTTCCCCGACCCAGGAGAGTATGAGAGAATCAAAGGCGCCTACCGCATCGACAAGGCGGCTTTGGAAAAGGCTAAGGAAGACCTCATCGTCATGCATCCCCTCCCTAGGGTGGATGAAATCCAGCCGGAGGTGGACGAAACCAAGCATGCCCTCTACTTTAAACAGGTACGCTACGGCCTCATCACCCGAATGGCTCTCCTAGGCTTGGTTTTAGGAGCCTTCTAAAAGGCTCGGCCTAGTTTTTAAACCGCCAACACCCCCTCTAACCTATGCTCAGGCGGCTGCGAAGGTAAGGGCCATGGAGGAAAGCCGGCAGCTGGAAGAAAAATTCGAAGGAATGCTCAAAAACCTCCAAGCTTTAAAGGGGGTGGTGGTCGCTTTCTCAGGCGGTGTGGACAGCTCCCTCGTGGCCGCTACAGCTAAGAAAGCCTTGGGCGACAGGGTGCTGGCCGTGACCGCTGACTCCTCAACTCTTCCCCCGGGTGAGTTAGAGGAAGCCCGAAAGGTGGCGGAGGCCTTGGGCATCAGGCACAGGGTGGTGAAGGTCGACGAGCTGGACGACCCCCGCTTCGCAGCCAACCCTCCCAACCGCTGCTACTACTGCAAAAAGCAGCTCCTAGAGGCCCTGAAAAAAATCGCCCGGGAGGAAGGCCTCGACGCCGTGGTGGACGGCACCAACGCTGAGGACCTTCAAGGGCACAGGCCTGGGGCGCTGGCCCTCCGGGAGGAAGGCGTACGCAGCCCTTTAGCCGAGGCAGGCATCACCAAGAGGGAAGTCTATCTGCTGGCTGAAATGCTCAGGCTGCCCACCGCGGGAAAACCGTCGATGGCCTGTCTTTCTTCCAGGTTTCCCTACGGGGAGAGGATTACAGCCGAAGGCCTCAGGAGAGTGGCGGAGGCTGAAGTTTTCATCAAAAAAACCGTGGGAGTCAAGCAGCTGAGGGTTCGAGACCACCAAGGCATAGCTCGCATCGAGGTTGGAAAAGAGGAGAGGCGCCTCTTCTTCGACGAAGCCCTCATGGACAGGGTGGCGGAAGGCTTAAGGAAGCTGGGCTACCGTTATGTGGCCTTAGACCTAACAGGCTACAGGACGGGAAGCATGGACGAGGCGCTGAACCCCAGCAGGTAAGACCTCCGAACTGGAGGAGCGGATACGAAAAAATTCTGACTTATTTTTCTTTAGCCATCTGCTCTTTGCCTGAGCCGCGGATGCAGTAGTAGTCCCATCGGAGGCCCATGTTCTTCTGAACAGGGCATCCCGCTGTGCAGAGGCAACCCTTCTGCTCTTTTATCACACTGCTTCGGCCTAGGATGCAGAACAGCAGTTCCTTCTCCCCCGTACCGGTGTAGGTGGGGCATTCGCCGCAGAAGCTTTCGCACATCTTCCGGCTTTCCTCCATTTTCGCCTTCAATTCCTCGGGGCTCAGCTTGGCCATGGCCTCCAAGACCTTCTCGTGGGTGGTTTCTTCACCCATAGCCTTCACCTCCTAGCGGTGGACTTCCGCCGTCTTCAAAAAAAAAAGTTGGCTTATTTGAAGTCGCAGGGTAGGTTTTCCAGCATGTCTTCGAACATTTCCTCATGCTCAGCTTCTTCGCTGAGGATGTGCACGATGAGCTGGTAGGTGATGTGGTCTTTGCCGAAGGTCAGCTTGGCGATTTCGTTGTAGGCCTTCATGGCGCATTCTTCCCCCTTTAAGGCATCTTGGAGAAACTTCCTCAAGTCGGTGAGCTTGTTGGGAGGTTCCAGATATTTGCAGTGGGCCAGCTGGTTCCACTGGTCCGGGTTCTTCAGGGGGGTTCCCCCCAGCTCCAGTATCCTCTCCGCCAGCTCGTTGACGTGCTCCCGTTCGTCGTCCAAGGCTTTCTTGATGGCTTCCTTCACCACGGGGTTCATGGTCTGCTCAGGCGCTAGGGAACCGTACCAGTACTGAGCGATGGCCAGCCATTCGTCGGCTATAGCCCTGTTCAACTCCTCGATGAGGGCGTCGACGTCTAAATCCGCTATGACCCTTGAAGTTTTACCCATACAAATCCCCTTTTTAAGAACTAATATTAGGGTCGGATTGTTATAAATAGGTTGCCTTGGCCTGAAGGATTCAACACCCCACACCGGATAAAGCTTTATCTACTGGCGGACGATTTTCTAAAAGTAAAGGAGGAATTTTGTTGAAAGAAGATAAATCCTGCGAAGGAGACCTCTTCTGCGGAGTCAACAAGCCTAAAAACCCAGCTCAGATGACAGACTTGGAAAAGAAGCATACCCCGGTAATCGAGGCTCCGGATGTGGTCAAGAAGGGGGAAATGTTCAACGTAACCGTCGAAGTAGGGAAACTCATGAAGCATCCCAACGAAGCCGGCCACTACATCGAATTTATAGAACTCTACGCGGGGGACACCTTCCTCACCAGAGTTGACCTGATCCCCGAAAGAACAGCTCCAAAAATAACCATCCCCATCAGCCTAACCCACGCCCACCCGCTGAGAGCCTTCGAACGGTGCAACCTTCACGGCACGTGGGAAGGGACCAAAGAAATAAAGGTAGAATAACCGCTGTCGAAGGGGAAACCGGGAGAAAGCGGTGTTCCCCGCCGGTTTATTTTTTTAGCATGAGATGGGGGATTTCCCCCCTGAATAGTGTTAACGGCTTCTTAACCGGCTGGTAGGATTTTTTATCGCCGGCGTGGCGGGTTAATTTTAATAAGGCGGCTGCTTTTTCTTTTACAAAAGATTTCGAGGTTTCCGGACGTGCAGTATTATACTACTTCCCAGCTGGCCGATATCCTGAAGGTGCGCACTGAAAGAGTTACGGAGCTGGTGTCCAAGGGAGTCATCAAAGGGTCTAAGAACAGCACGGGGCATTGGGTTATCCCTGAGACTGAGCTACCGAAACTCAAGCAGTACATTGAAAGCAGAGCGAGAATGGCTGGGAAGATGAAGGAAAAAGAGTCAACCTTCAAGCTTCCGGTGGGTAAACCATGCCCGGAGGCGGAAGAAATAGAACCAGACCTATACCAGTGCCCCAAAACAGACTGGCTGAGGGTTAGAAGCCAGGCTCCCATTTGCATTCCCTGCCAGCCGAAGCCGCAGACTCAAAAGACTTGAACAATTCTCCCATCTGCTTATTTCGCTGGGATCCCGGTTGGGACGCCGGTTTTAGCTGCAAATGTTCGAAGGTTAATTAATATCTTTGCTATTTTTATGTATTGGGGCGTCTTCTGGGGAAGATGTTATCCATCCGTCAGAAGCTTAAGGCTTTGAGGAATTTTTCCGGGAACTTTAAGCAATATTTCCAGATGGCTAAAGTGGGGGAGATTGCTCGAAGATACTTCGTGTTGAACGCCTTCGACGGAGCCCTAATAGTGCTGGGGGTGGTGCTGGGCACCTATGTGGCCGGGGTCACCGACCCCCACATCGTCATCAGCGCCGGCCTAGGAGCCGGCTTGGCCATGAGCCTCTCCGGAGTTTGGGGCGCCTACATGGCGGAGAAGGCTGAAAGAAGCAAGGCTCTCAAAGAGCTGGAGAGCGCCCTCTTCACAGACCTTAAAAACTCTTTGTGGGGCAGAGCCTCCCGGGTTGCGACCGTCTGGCTGGCTTTTGTGAACGGGATTTCTCCAGTGGCTGTAGCCTTGGCGGCCATTACTCCCTTTTTCTTGGTAAAGTTAGGTCTGCTCGGTTTCCAATTCGCTGTTTTTCTCTCGCTAGGCACAGCCTTAGCCGTCCTCTTCGCCTTAGGTATGTTTCTGGGGAAGATCTCCAAGGAGAACATCTTTGTTCAAGGAGTCAAAATGCTTTCGGCGGGGGTTCTGATAGCCCTGATCCTCTACTTCGCCGGTTTAGTGCTTTAGGGGGGGTCTGAGCCAGTAGGCATATATAGCCTAAAGACTTTTTTCCCTTTGTATATTTTCATCAGTACATGGTGAAGGAAAATATGAAGAAAAGCTTGCACTTAAAGGTTAAAGAGCTGAAGACAGGTCTAGGAGTCTTCAGAGACCTGGAACTGGTCTTAGGCAAAACCATAACAGAGCCTTGGGAGGAACCTCAAGGCCCCACCCCTTTTCCCTCCGCCGTCGACCTTCGAGATTGGGACCTTAAGCTTCTGAGCCGCTACAGGCCCTTCTACCTGCCCTACTGCGACCTCTGCTGCCTTTGCACCATGGGAAAATGCGACCTAACCCGGGGAAAGAAAGGCGCCTGCGGGCTGAACCTGGCGGCTCAGCAGTCTAGAATCGTCCTGCTGGCCTGCTGCATGGGAGCGGCCACCCATGCAAGCCACGCCCGACATTTGGTGGAGCATCTTTCAAAAATCTACGGGAGAGACCATCCCATCCAAGTGGGAACCGGAGAGGTGGAAGTGGAGGCGCCCATTCTCCGGCTGGTCTGCGGGATCAAGCCTAAAACCTTAGGGGATTTGGATGAAGCTTTGGACTATGTTGAATCCCAGATAACCCACTTGCTCTCCGCCACCCACACAGGTCAAGAAGGCGACGCGCTGGACTTCGAGTCCAAGGTCTTCCACGCAGGGATGGTCGACCAAGTGGCTATGGAGGTGGCTGACATAGCTCAGGTTTCCGCCTACCCCTACCCTAAGGCTGACCCTGAGGCTCCCTTGGCAAATATAGGTTTTGGAAGCGTCGACACTTCTAAGCCCGTCATCCTCGTCGTCGGCCACAACGTGCCCCCCGCCGCCTACATCATGGACTATCTCTCTGAGAACAGCCTCCAAGGCTCTGTGGAAGTAGCGGGAATATGCTGCACCGCCCACGACCTCACTCGGTACAATTCCAAAGCTAAAATCATCGGCCCCATCTCATGGCAGCTTCGCTTCATCCGAAGCGGCATCCCCGACGTGGCGGTGGTCGACGAGCAGTGCATCCGCACCGACCTCCTCTCCGAGGCGGAGAAGGCTAAGGTCCCCTTCATCGCCAGCACGGAAAAGCAGTGCGCGGGCCTGCCCAACAGAACCGGCGACCCTGTCGACGAAATCGTGAAAGACCTCGTGGAAGGGAAGACCCCGGGCGCCTTAATCCTCGACCCCGCTAAGGTGGGAGAGGTGGCCGTGAGAACAGCCATAGAGGTAGCCCCAAAAAGGAGAAAGTTCGGAGCCCTTCCCGGGCAGGATGAACTGGTGGAGTTGGCTAAAAAATGCACAGAATGCGAGGAATGCCGGCGGGCGTGCCCCAACGACCTGCCCATCCCTGAGGCTGTGAAGGCAGCGGCTTCCGGGGTTCTCACCGGGCTGGCTGACCTTTGCGCCGCCTGCATTGGCTGCGCCCGCTGCGAAGACGCCTGCCCCCAGGAGATACCCATCCACAGCGGCATCGTGAAAGCTTCGGAGGAGAAACTCAGAGAAGAAGCCTACAAGGTTCGGGTTGGAAGAGGCGCCATTCAAGATGTGGAAATTCGGAAGGTCGGAGGGCCTCTGGTTTTAGGGGAGATACCCGGCGTCATAGCCTTGGTGGGCTGCGCCAACTACCCGGGTGGAGGGCGGGAGGTGGCTGAGATGGCTGAGGAGTTTCTGAAACGCCGGTTCATCGTGGTCGCCTCCGGCTGCGCCGCCATGTCCATCGGTATGTACAAGAACGAGGACGGTCAAAGCCTCTACGAAGCCTACCCGGGGGTGTTCGACGCTGGAGGCTTGGTCAACGTGGGCTCCTGCGTGGCTAATTCCCACATAGCTGGAGCGGCCATCAAGATAGCCAGCATCTTCGCCAGACGGAACCTGAGGGGCAACTACGAGGAGATAGCCGACTACATCCACAACCGGGTGGGCGCCGCGGGCATCGCCTGGGGGGCCATGTCCCAGAAGGCGGCCTCCATCGCCAGCGGCTTCTGGAGGCTGGGGATTCCCGTGGTCGTAGGCCCTCATGGCTCCAAGTACAGGCGCATGCTCTTGGGTAGGAAGGAAGTGGAAAGCAACTGGTATGTCTACGACGCCCGCACGGGGGAGAAGGTCTACGTGGGCCCTGTTCCCGAGCACTTGTTCTTCACGGCTGAAACCAAGGAGGAAGCGTTGGTGATGCTGGTGAAGCTTTGCATGAGGGCGAACGACACAGCCAAGGGGCGGGCGATAAAGCTGGCCCACTACGTGGACTTGCACAAGCGGTATTACGGGGTGATGCCCGACGACCTCCATCTGCTAGTCCGGAAGGAGACGGACATCCCCATAACCCTCAGAGACGAGGTCATGGAGATCCTGAAAGCCGAGGGCTGGCGGGAAAGAGAGACCCCCGACCCCACCCTGCTGGAGAGGCTGGCGAAACCTAAGGAGGCCCGGTAAATGATGAGAGCGGAACCCTGGCAGAAGGCAGAAGTCCCCGGGCCTTTGAAGGCTTCAGTCATCACCAAGCCTGAGGTGGTGGTGGCCATGGTCAGAAGGGCGAGAAGGCCGCTGCTCATCGTAGGCCCCGAAGCCTCCCAAGCCGGCTTAGGCGACAGGCGCCTCATCGACTACGCGGTCCTCATAGCCAAAGCTGGGAAGATGGGGGTGGTGGCCACCGCTCAGACGGTGGGAGAATTCCTCAAAAAAGGCTTCCAAGGCGCTGTTTGGATGCCGGCCATGGACATAGCCAACCGGCTCTGCGACCCGGGGTGGAAAGGCTTAGACGGAGCCGGCCGGTACGATCTGGTCTTGGTGGGAGGCATCCATTATTATGTGGAATGGGTCATACTCTCCGCGTTGAAGCATTTCGCCCCCAGCCTTAAGACCGTCTCCCTCGACCGTTTCTATCAACCCCACGCCACCTGGTCCTTCCCCAACCTCAAGGTGGAAGAATGGCTCAAACAGCTGGACCTGGTGGTAAGCGGCCTGGAAAAAACCGGCGGCTGAAAAAATCCATGGCCATGGATGGCTGTGCCATAGAACGCCTCACGGCCTCCGTCGCCAAGAAGGAGATACTGTTAAAAGTTTAGGGGCGGTCTTATTTTTGATGGTTGCCTTTGGCCGGGCCTACCCTCCTCTTCATCGGACATGTTTCCCTCGACCGGGTCAGGAATCCGTGGGGGGAAAGGCTTCAGCTGGGCGGGGCTGCCCTCTACGCGGCGCTGGGCGCTAAGGTTCTCTACGACAGGGTTAAGCTCATCTCCGCGGTGGGGAAGGACTTCAAACAGCTCAGCTTCCTCCACTCTACCTTTCCCGGCTCCCTCATCAGAAGAGTAAACGCTCCCACCACCTCCTTCGACATCAGCTACGACCAAAACTTTCAAGCCCGCTACGACGCGGTCAGACTGGGGGCTGGAGCAGCCATCAAGGTAGCGGACCTCCCAGCCCACTGGGTCAGCCGGGACGTTTACGTCCACCTAGCCCCCATGCGGCCTCAGAAGGTGGAGAAATTTGCGGCGAGAATCAGGAAGCTCTGCCCTGAAACCTGGGTTTCCATCCACAGCTCCCCCGATTACTTGGGGAAGGCTGAAAATAGGCGAATCCTGAGGAAGCTGGCTGAAAAGGCAGACCTCATGGTGGTCAACGACCAAGAGGCCTCAGCCTTGGCTGAAACAGGCAGCCTCACCTCCGCCCTCTCAGCCCTCAAAGCCAAAAGGCTCGCTGTGACCCTAGGCCAGATGGGAGCCATCCTCGTGGAGGAGGGACGGATGCAGATGATTCCCGCCCTCAGCGGGTTGAAGGCGACGTTGAAGGATACCACCGGCGCCGGGGACACCTGGTGCGGCACCCTTCTGGCAGCCTACGCGCTGAGCCGAGACTGGACCAAGGCGGTGGTGGCCGCCTGCCTCATCTCCGCCGTGAAATGCTTGGGATGGGGCTTCGAAAGGCTTAGGAGGCTGAGGCTGAAAAGCCTGGAGGACATAGCCTACCACGTTCTGAAGCTGAGGGAAGGCACCGTCCAGTCGGTCTTGGAGGAATTCCTAGGCGAAAAGCCTTAGGTTTTAGCCTCCGCCTCCCCCCGAACTCGGCGGCCTAGGCGGTGGAGATACGTCCTCTTCTCATCCAAGATGTGGAGGACCGTGAATCCGCGGCGAGCCAGCCTGTCGGCTATGAACCTCCGATGGCATCGAAACCATAGGGCTTCAGCGCACATGATGGCTGCGGAGGCCTCAGCCGCTGTCTCAGTCACCTTCTCAAGTCCCGTCTTGAACTCCGGGGTCTTCAGATGCTCACGGTAGCCTCCCTTCCTGAATCCCCCCAAAGACTTTCCCAGCCAGAGATAGCGGATACCTTTCCGGGGGAGCACTGCCTCCAAGTTTTCTCTGTTGAAATGGGGAAACTTCTTGGAGCCGGGAAACCTGCGCACGTCAACGAGGACGCGGACACTGTAGGCTTTGAGAAGCCTCAGAAACTCTGGAAGGCTTCGAGTGGAATGCCCCACGGTGTAGACTTTCAACAGCCGCTTTCCCAAGTTGTTTTTAGAGTAGCCTCTCAAAAAAGTTTCATCCCGGAAAAGTTGAGCTGCGCGAGGGCTGAAGGGAAAACTTTCATCTGAAGGGGAGGAACGTGCATCCCCCTTTTATCTTCATCTGCCAGCCTATCTTGCGCAGAAAATCCACGGGAGAGATCTTCCTCCCCTCCGCCCTGGTTTTCCCAGCCTTGAGGGCTTGGAGAACAGCCTCCCGGCTGGCTTCCTCCACCTCCACCAGCGTGTAGGCTTTCCCGATGGTCTCGGGGATATGGGAGTCGCTCCCCCCCACCTGGGGGAGGCCCAGTTCCCTCGCAGCCTGCACAGCCTTCCGGATGGTAAGGGGCAGAATGGATGAGGCGTTGATAGCCTCCACGGCGTCAGGCTTCAGCCGCCTAATGGCCTCGCCGTTTAGGCTTCTCTTCAGGAAGTTGAAGGGATGGGCCACCACCGCCACACCTCCCAGACGGCGGATTCTGTCAACGGTGTCGGATGCGGGGAGGCCTTGTGGGATGCGCGCTGAGACTCCTAGGCCTAGGATGTGGCCTTGGAGACTGGAGACTTCTATGCCTTCGAGAATGAGAATGGAGGAGTGGGAGGGTATCTCCTTTAAAGCATCAACGGTGTCGTGGTCGGTTATGGCTATGCCGTCCAGTCCCGCCTTCTCAGCGGCCTCCACGGCTTTTTTAAGGGTGATGACACTGTCCCCCGAGTAGACTGTGTGAACGTGGAGGTCGAGTTTAAGCTGCATCAGCGTATCTTGCTCCCTGATTTCACAGCCCTGTCCGGAGTCAGCAAGGCGAACTTCCCCGTGCCGTCGTCGGCGGCCAGCACCATGACCTCAGAGTGGACGCCTAAGATTTTGACAGGCTGAATGTTAGCCACCACCGCCACCAGCCTATCCCTCAGCTCCTCAGGCTGGTAGCACTCGCCCAAGCCGGCTGCCGCTGCTTTCACACCCTCCTCTCCTAGGTCTATCTTCAACCGGAGAAGCTTCCTCGACCCGGCTACCGGTTGAACATCGACGATCCGGCCTACCCTCAAGTTTAGCCTTGAAAGCTCCTCCGCTGAAATCCTTTCCTCCTTTTTCCCAGCCTGCTCCAGTTCTTTCAGCTTTTTCTCCACCTCCTCCAAACTTGTCTTCTTAAAGAGAACTTTAGGTTTGCCCAGCTTCTGCCCGGAGGCTAGTTCTTTCCGGAGTTCATCCCAAAGTTTCCGGGACTCCCCCGGTTTTACTCCGAATTTTTCCAGAAGCACATCCGCCGTGGAGGGAATGAAGGGCTGTAGGAGGATGCCTAGGGTTTTCACAATCTTGGCAGCCACGTAGAGGGTGGCCGCTGCCTTGGAGGGCTCTGTTTTCACGGTTCTCCAAGGTTCTTTGTCGTTGACGTACTTGTTGGCTTTCCGGGCGAGGTCCATGACGGTTAGAACGGCGGCTTGAAGCTTAAACTGCTCCAAGTTTCTTTCAAACTCTTTCTGCGCTTCTTTGGCAACCTTCAACATTTCCCCGTCGTAGATGTCCAAGGCTTCAGGGGTAGGAATTTTTCCTTCAAAATGCCTGCCAATGAAGGTCAGCGTCCTGTGGACCAAGTTTCCGAAGGTGTCGTTGAGGTCGGAGTTAACCTTCTCCAAGAAGGTGCTCCAGGAGAAGCTGGTGTCCTTGACCTCAGGCCTTATGGAAATGAGGGTGTACCTCCAATAGTCCGCTGGGAACATCCGCAGCGCCTCATCGATCCAGATGCCTATCCGGCGGCTTTTGGAAAACTTCTGCCCCTCGAACATCAGGAACTCCGTGGAGTTCACCGTCCAAGGAAGGTTGTAGCCTTCCCCCGAAGCCAGAAGGAGCGCAGGGAGGATGATGGTGTGGAAGGGAATGTTGTCCTTCCCGATGAAGTAGACGGTTCTGGCCTCCGGGTCAAGCCAGAAATCCCTCCACCGGTCCTCCTGCCCCAGCCGCTGGAAATGCTCCAAGGTGGCGGAAACATATCCCAAGACCGCCTCCATCCACACGTAGATAGTCTTACCCTCCGCGCCTGGGAAGGGAGCGGGGATACCCCACTCCGTATCCCGGGTTATAGGCCTAGGCTTCAAGCCCTCCCGGATCAGGTTCAGGGAGAAGTTCCGGGCGTTCTCAGGCAGGCGGGGATTCTCCTTGACATAGCTTTCCAGTTGATGGGTAAAGCGAGGCAGGTCGAAATACCAGTGCTTGGTCGTCTTAGGGCTGGGGGTTTCCCCGCAGAGGGCGCAAACCGGCTCCACAAGCTTGGAGGGATCCAAAGGCCAGCCGCAGGCGTCACACTGGTCTCCCCGGGCGGCTTCGAAGCCGCAGCGGGGGCATTTCCCCTGAATAAACCTGTCCGGTAGAAAACGGCGGCAGCGGGGGCAGTGGGGGAAGACCACCTCCTCAGTGAAGATGTAGCCGTTGGAGTAGATTTTTCTGAAAAAATCCTGGACGAACCTGATGTGGACAGGGCTCTCCGTTCGGGTGTAGTTGTCGAAGGAAAGCGCCCACCTTTCAAACAGCTTCTTAACCTTCCGGTGGTTTTCGTCGGTGAGCTTTTTCGGGGGAATCCCCTGCCTGACCGCCTCCAGTTCGATGGGGGTTCCATGCTCATCCGAGCCGCTGACGAGGACCACGTCCTCTCCCTTCATCCTCAGGTATCTGGCCGCCACATCCGCGGAGAGAACGGAGCCTATGATGGTCCCTAGGTGAGGCATGTAGTTGATGTACGGCCAAGCGGAGCCGATCATCCACCGGGCCAGGTTTCATTCCCCCTCAACGGTCGGAGAAGCCTCCACCTAAGATAGAAGGAAACCTACTTTTAGTGTTTCCCCTCCCTTGAGAAAAAGGCAACCCTTCAACCTTCCCAAGTCAAAGCCAAGACAGTCATGTCCGCGGCTATGAGAACCCTGTACAAGGGGCTGAGCCTTCGGAAGGCTTGAGGATTATTGCAGCGTAAAACCAGATAGAACAGAGCCGCTCTGAGGCTTAGGGGCAGCACGGCGAAGATGGGAAAAGCGGGTGAAAAACTGAAGACATGGTAGAGAGCCGGATATGCTGCCGCAGCGCCCAAGACCATGGCCGCGAGCACCCGTCTGGCTCTGTCGAATCCCAAAGCCACTGGGAGAGTTTTCTTCCCCCCTCGGAGATCCCCCTCATAATCACCCATCGACCCCATCACTGCGCAGGTAGCCAGCAAGGCTAAGAGGGAAGCGAAGACTAGGCTGTCGAAGCCGAGGCTCCGCGCCATCAGCGACGCCATGACATAGGGAGCCGCAGAGCCTGAAAGAGTATAGTATGCAAACGAGCCTAAGGGGCGATTTTTGAAAGAGGGACCGTAGCTGTAGGCTAAAACGTAAATAAAGCCGAAAGTCCCCGCGGCGAGGAAGTAGAGGAAATCCAGCGCAAAAGCTGCAAGAAGCCCGCCTCCGAAGAGGAGAACGAACAGCGCCTGAAGGAATCCCCGCGACACCCTTCCGGAAGGCAGCGCCCTCCCAGGGACGTTCACCCTGTCCACGGAGCAATCGGAGAGGTCGTTGACCACGCTGGAAGCCATGTGGAACAAGGCCATGCTCAGGGGGAAGAGGAGAAACCTCCACAGCTCCGAGGTCAACCCTACCAAGACAAGAGAGGCAGCTGAAGAGGCCGCGCTGGGCAGCGTCCGCTGAACCCTCATCGTCCCCAGCAGCAAAAGCAACGGCAGACCTGGCTTCAATTCCCACCAGCACCTAAGGGTTAAGACCTCGCTTTAATACATTATCTCACTTCACAAGGGATTCCAAAAAGGCAGATTCGCAACTCAAAATCAAGCGACAAGAATTAATTTTATGATGAAAGCTACTTTTTCTAGTATCTGGCAGAATCCGTCCATCCTCAAAGAANCCTGCCGTATCTATACCCCTAAGCGAATTTCTGGTATAAGGCAGCCCCTTCTAGGAACATTCGAAGCTGGAAAAACTTCCAAAAATTATTCCTATTTTCAGGATACTCGGTTAAGCGTTGGTTGGCGAACATGGCTAAGGGTAGCCCTGTTACCACCGAGGTTGCTTTATAAGCTATTTAACGCTACATCTAAAGGATATTGTTAGCCGTACTAAAAAAATATTCGGATCTAATCTTTTATTTTTAACTAGTTACCAGTTCGTAGTCTTCTTCAGGTAGAGAGGGTTTTACCGTCTAGAGTAGTTCTTTATATAATTTGAGGTTCATGGCCGCCGTTTTATCCCAGTCTAGGTTTTCATCCACATACTTCCTTCCTTCTAACGCCTTTTTCCTTGCATCATCATAGTTTTCGATTACCCACCTAATTTTTTTAACAAACTCTTCGACTTCATATCTGCTATAAAATGCATAACCGTTCACGATTTCTCTGATGGCCGGATTATCGGTCGCTACAACCGGTGTCCCGCACGCTAAGGCTTCAACCGTTACGAGCGAAAAACCTTCAGCATATGGCGGGCTTGAAACAAGAATTAAATGACATGAGTTATAAAAAATGCAAAGCTGAGTGTCGTCAAGATCTCCTTCAGCAAATTTAAACCTGTAATAGGATGGAAGTAATCTGACTATCCTTGGAATAAGACTAACCTTATAAGCTGCCCTCCTACCCACATAACCTATGGTTGGTTTTTCAGATTTTTCCTTTAGGATGGGTTTAAATTTTCTACAATCAACGCCATTAGGAATCACCCTAACCTTATCGGCGACGTTGGGTGCTTCCCTGAGTAAGGCTTCTCTAACGGCGTTCGTTGGGGTTATTATGGCCGCAGCCTTTCTAGCCGCCAACCTTTGGAGATAACCTCTAAACTTATACATTCTCATGGGCGCTACATCATGGAAGGTTAAAACAAATTTTTTCTCCGCCAAAGCCGGTGGCAACGCTGCTCTAAAATTTGCTGCATGTATTATCGAAGGCTCATCCTTCTTTAACTTTCTTAGTTTTAGGGCTGTTTTTAAAACCCAGATGGAGGTCCCAATCCAAGGTTTTCCGTCGTGAATAACTTTAACGTCGATAAATCGTTTAAGCCTTTCCACCACTTCCACGCTATATCTGTTAACGCCTCCCAGCGGCTTCTTAGGTGTATAGTGCAGTGTTAACCAGAAGAGGTTCATGGTTCCCCGCCATCACTTCTCCGGGAAGACATTAGACTAAGTTATGAATGCTTCACGATCAGTTAGTTCCCGCTTCTTCTAAGTATATCGTCGCTTCGACTTCGTCGCCAAAAACCACTGAAATTTTACTTAAAATTCCCATCAACATCCTCATGCACCTTCTGTAATACCAACGTGACTTCGTCTTTACGCTTAATCTAAACCCTTCCCTCTGTATAAACCTGTAAAGTGAAAACGGAGTGTAAATCCTTCTATGTCGTGCTGAAGGAGATTGCCCAACACCATAAAGCCAACTTCTCACAGCATTCCATCTATGAGCAGTTATTAAATAGATGGCAAAATAGAAAAGCGCTAAAGCGTTTGGCACGATTATCGTCACTTGCGTTTTAGAAACCCTCGTGAGTTCTCTCAGTAACAGTTCAGGATTACCGCTATGCTCAAAAGCATGAGTAATAAAAACCTTGTTAAAACTTTTATCTTGAAACGGCAAGTGGTGCATGTCGGCAACGACGTCAGGTTTAACCGTTGGGTCTATGTCAACGTTAACGTCCCCCTGCTTACTTCTACCACAACCCACGTCAAGGACTAAATTCTTACCCATGCTCCCTTTACCTCTATTTAATTAAAAATTTAAGCTTTTTAACCAGTAACCACCACGACTATCAATGCTTAGAAATAAGTAAGGCTTAAATTATCTCTCTACTTTTAAGTTCTGTTAGGTTCGTGATAAATTTGAAGGTTCTGCTTTTAAATCCCCGCCGCTTTCGACGAGGAGAATTCCTCTAGACACTTTATTAAAGTCGGTAGCCGTTGGAGCTTCAGTATCTTCTCGGATGAAAAATGTGAAACGGGCCATTACTGTCCATATTCTTTCTATCTTGGTTATGCAACAGCTTTGCTTAAACGTGATACGGACGCCGATGTCAAGGGTATCGATGGTGTAGCAATGGATTTAACACGTAAAGAACTTGTTAACGTTGTAAAAAAACATAACCCTGACCGAGTTTTAATCGAAACACCGACGATAAGTTTTCCCTATGATGTTGAACTTGCTCGAGAAATTAAGGAATAGGTAGGATGCTATATCGTACTTACGGGCACACACTCCTCGGTCTTCCCACGTGAAATCCTAGAAAGATATAACCACATAGATTTTTGCTTGATAGGAGAATATGAAGTTACCTTAAAAGAACTCGTAGAGACCTTAAGCAAGGACGGTGTAAATCGGCTTAAGGAGATAGACGGCCTAGCGTTCAGGGCTAACGATACCGTTACAGTAAACAGAAGAAAACTTCTGGAAAATCTTGACTATTTACCTTTTCCAGACAGAGATGATTTTCCCGTCGATAAGTATCATGATTTTGAAGTCGTCGGCTCTTCCTGCCCACAAATGTGGACTTCATGAGGCTGCCCTTTTCTCATGCATCTTCTGCGTACCTAGGCATGTAATCTTCGGGACCGAGAAGCCTTGCAGTTAACAAGACTAAGACAAAAAATGTAATGCGTCCAAACATTCCGAAGAAACCTGAAACTAAAACATCCATCATTGGCCGTCTCAACAGTCCATCCTCACCAAGAAAACTATGTTTTTGGCTTTAAACGTCGATAATCAACCTTTTGGGGCAGATATCTACCGTGAAAAAAGTTTTCTTTCACGGAGTATTTTTAACGTTAAATCAATTCAGGCAACCTTCAGTTTAGATGTGAAATTTATCTTTTCCCTTTTGTGTTTAAAAACTTTACAAAAATCGAAAATTATTATGCTGAGCTTGAGAACCTGTTGCGACTGGAAGCTTCTTGTTGCTGTTTTTCAAGAACCATTTTTGCAGATCCATAGACGGGAAAGCTAATTGTATGACTTGTTAGGGACTTGCGCCACACCAGTATAGGTGCTAGCCTCATCCCTCCAGCGGAAAGGTAAATAAGCTGCCCCTAGAAAGAGTTTTCCTGACGTGAATAAGACCGTCGTCATCGACTGGGAGGTCGTCGACAGCCATTGTCAACTCCTATGTCCTGTACCTCCTGAAGGAGTTTAATAACTCTGTCTTTTATCTATCGGCCTATCATGAGCCTTACATTCAACAATTATCTTCGAAATGTGTAAAGGAGCTTTGTATTCAGCATAAACATCTATCTGATGTTCAACTCCTGATCTACCTTGAAATTTCACATCATGCTTAACCTCATAACCTTTATGAGCAAATAAACGAGCTACCGACTTCTCGAGTTCGGCTCCTTTTTCATAAGTACTCAACATGCCTCATAAAAGAAAGAAAAAATAAACATAAAAATATGTCTCCATTCAGAAGTCGAATAAATTCAAGGAAAAGAAAGGTTGAGGAAGCCTACGACGCCTTGGATCAGCCTATTTTTTGAGAAGGTTCACTGTTCCTAGAGCGAGGGTTCCCGCTGTTAGTCCTACGGTGAAGACCACCAGCATCCCTGCGCCTACCATCATTAAAACCGAGGAGGCCAGAGCCTCCGCGAGGCCGATCAAACCCAGACTGGCAGCCCAAGGGATCAGTAAAGATTTAAGGCATCCGGTTTTCGGAACGGCACCCCAACGCCTCCTCACAGCCTTCACCAGCACCCAACCTACCGGGAAGAAGTATACGAGGCCTATTAGGGAGCTTGCAACCAGTCCAGTTGCCACTATTCCCAGTTCAGGGTTGAAGCTGAAAACCGAATTGACCGCTGTTGAAACGTGGAGAATCCCTAGAAGCGGTGTGATCAGCATCCTTCCCACCGTTTGCAGGGCGCTGTGGCTCCAGATCACGCCGGCCACCGTAGGACTCCAGCTATAATAGAAAGCGTTGAAGACCTCCATGAAACGGCTTCCGGCGAACGTTGAATAGACCGTGTTCTCCCTGAAGCCGCGGAGAAACTGAACCTCAGCTGCCAACTCCGACCCGTAGGTGGCGGTGGCGATGACGCAGCCTTTATCCACTACTTCAAAACCAGCCGGGGAACTCATCGCTCCCTGATACTGCTCGTTGCCTTCCCACCGAGCTGTGATGCTCCAAGAGCCGCCGGCATCCGGGACATAGACATCGGTGAAAGACCCGTCGGAAGCCGTGGTCACTGTTCTCTCCACGACCACGTCTCCAGCTTTCATATAAGCCAAGTAAACCTCCACACCCGGGACTGGGGGCGAAATCAACCCTGACACGGTAACCGATTCGCCTTTATCGATCTGCGTCGGGGAAACTGAAACGGTGATTACACTTGCAGCCTTGGTGACAGTGATCGTCTCAACGAGGCTGTCAACCTGAACTTCGTATACTCCTGCTGTGTCCCAAGTTAGAGTGAAGGATACAGTCTGCGATGCACCCCCAGCCAGCGTAACTTCTTTTTCAGCTTCAACCACTCCGTTGACCTTAAGTGTCACAGTAGCCGTGCCTGTTTCTTCTCCTATATTCACCACATCCACCGTGACGGTTATTTCCTCGCCTACCACTACGTCGACTGGGCTGATTTTGAGGTTACCAACCTGAAACTCTTTCGGTGGCGCCGGTGCAGATATGGTGAGGGCGTAGACTATCTCCTGCAGCCCCGAAGGCATGGTAAGCTGAAGTTGCCCCTCAGTCTTTTCCAAGGCCACGGGCACTTGGTTTAGGCTGATCAAGGTGAAGTCCCTTGGGAATGTTATGACGGCCTCTACAGGGGTGTTTACGGTCAGAGTCCATGTTCTACCTACGCGGCTTGTTAAATCCAATGTGTCATAGGTGATCTTCACCCTCCTCGCTCCCAACGTGTCGACTGTGACCTCGCCTTCAGAGAGGAAGTAATCTAACGGCAGCCCATCTTCGTCGGTAATGAGTAGGTTTTCAAAAGTGCGCCCGAATAGCGTAACGGTGATCCTCGGATAAGCCACGTCTACCTCGAGAAGGTATTCCACATGGACGAATCCATCGCTGTACACCGTCAACGTTAGGTCGACGGGACTGTAAGGCTCTTGAGCCTGAGCGGACGGAAGAGTCTGGACGGATAACACCAAGATCAGGAGGATAGTTAAGGAAACACTTTTCCTCATCAAGCTAGGCAAACACGTCACCTTCGCTAATTATTCCTGATTTTCATTTATTATTATTTTTCTATTTGATTAAAAAAAGGGACTTGGGGCTTGCCTGCTTCGCTAGGCGGACCTCTGCCTTGAGACTGCTCTCCAGCGCCCTCCGGCTGCCTTTCTTCTGCCTGTTTTCTAGCTTGCTCTATAAGTTCTTCCGCCTCCTCCATTATCACCTCAGCCTGCGCCATGAGGTCCGAGGCCGCATCGACGTCCCCTTCATCTATATGCTTCAAAGCTTCTTGGAGAAAGTCATAAGCTGTTCTGAGGGTGTTTTCGATTCCTGCAACATCCACGCCTCTGCCTTCCAAATCCGTTAACTTCTCCCAGAGAAGGGAGATGGTTGCATTAAGCTGCTTAAGGGCAGCCCTGTTTCTCATAATCTCCTCAACCAGTTCTCGGGCTTCTTCTCTCGCCTCCTCTCCTTCTTCCCTCTCCACCAGCTCTACGACTTGCTCCAACAGGTCTTCTGCATCATCTGCAAGGTCCTCAGCTTGATCTATAGCTTGGGACGCATCCTCAATTTCTTCTTCTTGCAGGTGCTCCACGGCTTGGGATAGGAGATCCTCAGCCCTCCTTAAAGTCTCTTCAATTTGGTCGACGTTTATGTCTTTGGCTCTGGCGTCTTCCAGCCTTTCCTTTAAGAAATCGAGCGTCGCGTTGATTCTTTCGATGGCGACTAGGTTCTCTGCAACTTCCGGTTTCGCTCCTCCGAACTCCTCGAGGCTTCTCTCAGCGTTCCTCCTCACATCTTCGAGTCCTTCTATAGCATCTTCGATATTCCCCGCCTGCAGAAGAGCTCTGACTTCCGCTACCCGGCTTCTAGCATTCTCTAAAGCCGCTTGAGCCTGTCTTATGCCCTGCTCTGCCTGCGGTGGAAGGACAGCCGGCAGCCTGCTGAGCACATCTATTCTCTCTTCCAGCCTTGCCAATCGTTCTTCGGCTTTTTCAAGAAACCTCTGAGCTTGAACTGCCTTGTTAGCTTTTATTATAGGTCGAACCTCTCCCATGGCTTTTGCAGCTGTACTGATGGCCATACCGATATGCCTCCCTGCCTCGTCAACATCCCCTGCTTCCACAAGACTTGCTCCCGTGCTTAAGATGTCCCTCGCCTCATCTATGATTTCCCAGATGGCTGAAACGTCGTATCCGAGTTCTTCAGCCTTGTCCGCCAAGCTGTCCAGCTTGTTGATGAAGGCTTCAGCCCGCTCTCTGGCCGCCGTCAACCCTATGGCTTCGTAGGCTTCTCTTTCCTCTGGGGTCTCAGCTTCCTCTACATCCGGCGCTATTTCCAACGACACTTCTTTGAATATTTGCATAGCTTGAAGGGCTACTTCTTTAGCTTCCTCATAGCGGGCTTCATCCCTCAGTTGAACGGCTGTAGCAGCCAGCGAAAGCCCCTCTTCATATTTATCTTTAGCAACATCCGGTATCGGTATTCCTAGGTCTTCAAGCCTGCTGAAAGCCGCTTCCACATAACTCTTGCTCGCTTCGAGGATTTCTAAAAGCTCATCAACAGCGATACGCTGGTCTTCTTCAGTCTGCGCCAATCCAACGGGAAGAAGGCTCGGCAGCGAAGAGGACATTAAAACTGCTAGGATGAGGAAGGTTACCCTATACTTTGCGAGCACCATTCTCAAATCACCTAAATTAGTTTAGGTCTTACTCACTAAATAGGGATGCTCTGAAACGGAGTGAAGACACTGTTTCACCTCGTTTCACCTTTAACCTCATACTTTGATTTAATCCGAATGAGGTTTCGGCCGCCGATTTTGAGAATTTCCGCCACACCCTCCCTTTCCAAGCGTTGCATCATTCTCCATACGGTGGTTTTGGGCAGCTTGAACCTTTTACGAATCTCCCCCTCGAAGGCTTCACCGCCGCATTCGGCTATGAATTGAACAGCCTCACGGTCCTCATCTCTAAGCTGGGGATTAAGCCTGAACAACTTCTCAACATCTATAGTTCTCCTTTCCCGCGAGACTTCTGCCGGCTTAGGTTTCTTCACAAGTCTGAAAGCCAACATAGCGAGAGCCACTCCTAGCGCAGAGATCCCGATCCACCAGTAAAGGATCCTTCCCCCTGCTAGTGTGGGGAGAGGCGTAGGAGTGGGTGTGGAGGGAGGTGGAGGCTTGGCGCTTTCAGCTGTGATCCCCGCCTTGGAGGCCAACTGCTCAGCCTTCTCGTAGTTACCTGCAGAGTATTCATCTTTTGCTTGCTGCAGGAGGATTTGAGCTTCGGCTAAACCAGAGGTTCTTCCCTCTTGCCGTGCATTTTCAACAGACGATTCACCCTCAACTATAGCTGCTTTGGCTTTTTTCGCCGCGGCCTCAATTTGGACAGCTAGGTTTTCAGCTTGGGAGGCCAGCTGCTCAGCTTCAACGTATTGCTCACGGCTGAAAGCTTCCTTTGCCTCTTGGAGTTTGGTTTCCGCGTCGGCGACGATGATGTTTTGAGCCTTTATTTCTTCAATCTTGTTTTCAGCTTCATTGATGAGGATGAGGGCGTGCTCTCTAGTTCCGGTGACTCCGACAACGTAGGTTATCTCTAAACGTCCAGCCGGCATGGTTAACAGGGTCTGTCCGTCGACACTCCTGATGGCCACAGGTGTCTGACTTAGGCTGATGATTGTTGCTCCCCTTGGCAGAATTATGTTGGTGAGAATGGGCGGCTCGAACTCGAGGACCCATATTCTCCCCGACTTGCTTGTCAGGTCGGAGGTGAAGTAGGTGATCTCCGCAGCTTCAGCTCCAAGCGTATCGATTATCACTTCCCCATCGATTCCTTCATAGTCCAGGGGAACTCCGTCCTGATTCACAATTATGACTTCTTCGAAGACATTGCCGAAGAGGCTTACGCTTATCCGTGGATAGGTTACATCCGTTTCGATGCCGTACTCGACTTGAACAACACCATCTCCGTAAACTCTCAAAACCAGCGTGGAAGGCGTGTAGGCTTGTTGAGCCAAAGCAAAGGGAAAAGCTGACAAACTGAGTAGCATGAGAAAGACGGGGACCACCCACACCAGTTTTCGGTCCAATGATGTTCTCACGACTTTTTTTGTAATACATCGTATAACATATCTATTTAAAACCTACCATGCGGATATAGCGTCTGAAGCCATTGTTCTAGGTCTCCTATCCTCCGAGAATCTGAAATTGAAGAGGCTCATCCGAAGCCATTTTTAATCTAACGCCCAGAAGACTCTCGAGGAATCCTCTCAGGAAATCCCGAGGCGGTAGCGGGGAGGCAACGGTGATGATGTCATTAGTTAGAACGTAGTTACCCCACCCCGTAATGGGTTCAACCTCCCTAAGCATTGCATTCCAATCCTTTCTTTTAATAGAGTCTTTTTTGAAAGAGTATTTGATGTAATTTTTGAAGCCTTTCCCTACTTCCCTCCCAGCTTTATATGGGTCATCTGCGTGCTTAAATATAATTTCAAAGCTTTTTTTGGATAAGGCCCCTACCCTAATGCCATGAAAGTGCCAGACACCCCTGTCCCACATGTAAAAGGAATATTTCAACCCTAATTCGAGACATTTGCTGACAAGATTCGTCAGGGAGTCGACATAACCGGATGAAACTACATCCTCAACTTGCCTTACCAGATTTTCATTCAACCTCACAGATATTATTCTCTTAACGATTCACTTCACCTCACGTTACCAGTCAAGAGTATCATCTCTTCCCAAACCACACTCGCCGAGGACAGGCGTCCGTTTTGCCCAATTTGGGCAAACATGCTTTTAAATATTAAGAGAACGACATATCTGGATTACTGCCTTTCTAAAAACCAGATATAAGAGACACGTTTGCGCCTCAACGAATAGCGAAGATGAGGAGTTGGCGGGCTCATGAACTAAACTTAACGCGCAACTTTAATACGGCCACCCATTTTTGTGGCCGTTTCGTCTAATAGCATCGAACAGAGCACTCTATTCTGTATTCTGTACCAGTACAAGATTTTTTAAAAAAAAAAGTTGTTTATGGGTTTGTCTGCGTACCTGTTACGCTTTCTTCAGCGTCCACTAAGCCGTAACCGTAGAAGTTGTCGAATCCGGAGCTGCCAAGGTCGTCTGCAGTGTCCCTTAGCAGAGTTCGAAGCTCACTGGGCTGAAGAGCTCCGTCCCCGTTTGAATCGTAGGCTGTCAGCAGTTCGGTTTGATACAGGACTAGGGCTATCGTGCCTGATACATGAGGTGTAGCCGCAGAGGTCCCGCTATGTGTTTCATAGGATCCGTCTTTCCAAGTGGAACGCACGTCGACGCCGGGGGCTGCAAGTTCAACCTCCTCGCCTTCTGAGCTCCATGTGGGTGTGCTGTCATCTTTATCTGTGGCCGCCACAGCGATTACGCTGGAATATTTAGCCGGATAGAGCACTTCGTTTGTGCTACCGTCACCGTCACCCGAGTTCCCTGCAGCCGCGACTAAGACCAAGCCCGCCGCATAGGCGTTATCACACGCATCATGAAGTGCCTGCGAATCGGAACTTGACCCCAGACTCATGGAAATCACATGCATACCGTTATCGACAGACCAGTCTATCCCTGCGATGACATCGCTGACGTATCCGCTTCCAGTCCTATCCAAGACCTTTACACCGTAAAGCCAAGCTTTCGGCGCAGAGCCTATAACGCCTATTTCATTCTCCACCGCAGCGATTATGCCTGCGACGTAGGTTCCGTGACCGTTGTCATCGTCCCACTTGTTTGGGTCCGGGTCTTTCCACCAAGGTTTGGAGACGAAGTTAACTCCGCCCTTGATATTTTCCTGCAAATCAGGATGATCTTTGTCGATGCCTGTGTCAAGAACTGCAACTTTGATCCCTGAACCCATGTTCGCCCCTTCGTCTGCAACTAGGTCGCCGTCCGTATCCCAAACTAGGTCAGCGTCTATTCGGTCAACGCCCCATTCTAAGGTTTCCGGAGGCTGTTCCTTTTCGCCTCCGCCAGCCCACGGCGGCCTGCCAACGACGATATCTCTCTCCACGTATGCGATTTTCGGGTTCTTCTCCAAAGCGTCCACGGCTTTCTGAGGCAGCAGAGCCGCTATTCCGGGGATTACGTCGTAGGTGTATTTTATGTTTCCACCATGCTGCCTAATAAAAGCCGGATCTGGTCGGTCTTTAAAGACGACTATAACCTGTATTTTCTCCGCGGGGTTCGTCTTCGCTGCAACGCCCGTTCCCACAACCAGAAGGCCGGCCAGCATTAGCATGGTCACCATCAAAATCGACGAAAGTATTTTTCCATTCATCAAACTCGCCTTCCTACTCTATACTCGTGAAGGGATTTAAATATTACGTTGTAATACAGCTGAACCCCAGCATAAGCCCGTCAAGGCGTTAAAAACAAAAACGAACACTTGGAGAAGTATTGCAAGGCGAGAGCTTGGTGGGGTGGGGGAGATTTGAACTCCCGACCTCCCGGGCCCGAGCCGGGAATCGTAGACCATGCTGGACCACCACCCCTCAAAAGTCTTTACAACTTTTTCCTCATATATTCTTAGCTTCTACCCTTCCATCTTTCCAGCGAAGTTAAAGAAGCTGAGGTCCTCGGAAAGAAATCTTTCAACATTCTCCGGGTGAAGGGAAAATTACTCCCTATGAGCCTTTCCCTCGGTCAGGCTGCGTTTTCCTTTTCCCTCAGCTCTTGGAGGATTTGCTGAGCCCTGTCCATTCTTATCTGCCGCTCCGCCACCATTCTTTCAGCCACCAAGTCCACCAGCTTCCCTTGGGCCCCCGCAGCGATGGCCAAGTTTCTCGCGTGGAGAGACATGTGACCTCTCTGAATGCCCTCGGTGGCTAGGGCCCTGAGGGCTGCGAAGTTTTGGGCGAGTCCCACGGCGGCCACGACTTCACCCAGCTCCCGAGCTGTTTGGACTCTTAGGATCTTCTTGGAGATGCGGGCTATGGGGTTGGACACCGTTGCTCCGCCTACCAAGCCTACCGCCATGGGCAGTTCGATAAACCCTTCCAAGTGGCCTGCCGAATTTTTCTCCCATCTGGTTAGTGGGCTGTAGCGGCCGGTTCTGGCAGCGTAAGCGTGGGCGCCTGCCTCCAACGCCCGAGTGTCGTTGCCTGTGGCCAAGGCTACAGCAGCCACACCGTTCATGATTCCCTTGTTGTGGGTGGCGCAACGATAGGGGTCTGAGGCGGCGAAGGCATAGGCGTCTAAGATGGCTTCCACCACCTCCTCTCCCCCCACAGCCTCTCGGTCCATGACCACTCTCGCCCTGGCCAGTCTCTTAGTTGCAAGGTTGGAGACTATTCTCAGCCTCACCCGGCCTTGGGTAAGCCGCTCCACCAAGGGAGCCACGGCTTCAGCCATGGTGTTAACGGTGTTAGCTCCCATGGCATCCCGACAGTCCACGTAGAGTTCCACCACTACCATAGGCCCTCTGAAAGTTTCAACCATTCGAACTCCCAAGTCCTTGGCTCCTCCACCCATGCGGACTAGAACCGGGTCTTGGCTGTTGGCCAGTTCGAGGATTTTTTCCTTTTCAGCCTCCACCGCCTCTTTAGCCTTCAGCGGGTCCTTCACTCCCATCAACTGAATCTGCCCTATCATCACAGGGTCGGTGCTGGAGGTTTGGAAGCCGCCTCTGACGGCTGCCAGCTTAGCTGCGTGGCTGGCCGCAGCGACCACGGAGGGTTCTTCGATGGCCATGGGCACTAGGTAAGGTTTACCGTTGATGATGAAGTTGACGGCAACTCCCAGAGGCACAGGCATGAAGCCTACTACGTTCTCGATCATCCTCCCAGCCTGCTCAAGAGTTAGGGCTCCCTCCGCGGAGAGAAGCCTCCTTTCATCCTCACTGAGACCTGCGAACTCGCCCACAGTTTGAATTCTTTCTTGGACGGAGAGCTTGTAAAACCCTGGCAGGATGGAGCTTTTCACCAAGTTAAACCCCTTTTAAGAAGATGCTATATCCCATAAACCAGCAAAACTTCTTCCTAATAACCTTATTTCTGGATAGTCTTCATTTTCGAAGCTTTTGGTGGAGTTCAATTTAGCCTAAAGCTGAAAACTTTATAAGAAAAAAGTTCAGTCGGTTTCCCGATTTCACTTCACAGTTACGCAGGCGCAATTGACGTGGGTGCACACCTTGGTGGAGACGCTTCCCATGATAGCCCGGGAAAATCCTCCCAAACCCCTACTTCCCAAAACCACCATGTCCACGCCTAATCTCTCCGCTGCGTTGATGATCTCGTCAGCAGGGTTTCCTTGGGCGCAGATACGTTCAACTTTTTTTATCCCCGCAGCTTTAGCCTTGACTTCAGCCTCCCCCAGAAAACCTCCTGTCTGGCAGACTAGGTTGAAATACTCAGAGACAGGCACCTTTTCAATCCGAGCGAACTCTTTAAACTCCTTAGGCACACCCTTCTCTTCTAACACATGGATCAGATAAAGTTCAGCCTCCCATTTTTTAGCCAAGTCTACCGCCAAATCCGCAGCCTTTTTGGAATGCTCCGAACCGTCCACAGCGACCAAGATTCGGTCCACAGACTTAGACGAAGGTTTCTCCTCCAAAAGGAAGTCAACCCCAAATTTGCCATTTTTGATCTGCACAATTCAATTTAAAGGTTTTCGTCCCTTAAAGGAGACTGCAGGCGCTGGAAAAACCTTCAGCCTCGCCTGTTTGAGGCCCTTCCTTTGGAAAGGAGACTAGCGGTAGCTTTTCGTTGGACATTCAAAATTTTTAATGCCACCGCGGTTGCGGTGATGGCTACCGTTGAGCTGACAAACAATCCTGTCGCAGCCATCATGAGAAACTCGGAGGCAACCAGTTCACCTACAAGGATCAGGGAGGCACCCAGAAGCCAAAGCATTGAGACAGGCTTCAACAGGCTTCCTAGGGCCAGGGTTTCCTTCTTCCTCCTCGCAGCGTAGAGAACCAGAGCGGTTGGGGGGGCAAAGTATACAACTCCTATCAGGGCGCCGGCTACAAGCCCGGCTACGGTGATACCAAGTTCACCGTTAAAGCTGAAGACGGTGTTGGCCGCCACGGCCAAGTGAAGGATTCCGATGAGGGGGTAGAGAAAAACTTTCACCACTCCTTTAACAGACGGGTGGGCCTCTATGAAGCCGGCCACTGAAGGACTGAAGGAATAGTACCAAGCGTTGAAAACCCTCATGAACTGGGCTCCGGCGAAGGTTTTGAGGGCGACGTTTTCCCTGAAACCCCTCAGAAATTGCACTTCCGGAGCCAGCTCTGAGCCATAAGTGGTGGTGGCGATGATGCATTTTTTCCCTTCAGCAGAGGGAGTCGGTGTGGGGGTGGCTGTGGGTGTGGGTGTTGGCGTGGGGGTGGGGGAGGGGGTGGGAGTAGGCGTAGGGGTTGGCGTAGGCGTCGGAGTTGGAGTAGGCGTGGGTGTAAGGGTCGGGGTTGGTGTAGGTGTAGGTGTCGGCGCTGGGAGTGTGAACTGAAACTTGGCCTCGGAGAAAATGCCTCCTTGGTACACTATCACCCTCCATTCTCCTTCCGGATCGTCCTCTTGAAACCTGTACACCTTCGCCACAGCGTAGGTTCCTTGGGAAGAAACACGGGCTTGAGCAACACCTTTCAGGTTTCCTTCAGGGTCAAGAACTTGCAGAGAAACCAGCGAATTCGGCTCAGCCGTGCCTGTGACGTTGAGGTAGTCGCCGCTTCCATAGGTTTCTTTGTCGGTTTGAACAGTGGGAGCTTGAGGAGTTGAATACGCCACCATAGGTAGCGTTAGCAAGAGAAGTAAAATTCCGAGGAATACCTTTCCCAGAGAGGGTTTAACCATGATACTACCTCCCCCTGTAACCGTATAAAACCGTTTTCCAGAAACCGGTTTCAAGGGTATCTCAGCCTTCAACGGTTTAACCTAGGTGAAAGGCTTTTTAAATGTGGAAGAAGACTTTTTAGGTGGAAGTCTAAAATAATAGACAAAGTATAACTTAAGACTGAACAGCTATCTTTCGATGTTAAAGGATCTGAGACCCCATGGTTAAAAAGCCTAGGACAGGAGTCGACGTTTTCAGCGCCGTGGCAGCGCCCATCAGGCTTCAGATCCTTAAACTCCTTGCAACCCGTGGACCTATGACTTACAGTGAGATCATGGAATTCCTAAAACTTGCGCCCACTAAGGATGCGGGGAAATTCGTTTACCATCTTAAAAACCTTCTCTCCACAGGCCTCGTGGGCTTGGAGAAAGGGACGAGGCGGTACCAGATAACCGAGCTGGGCTTGAGGGTTAACAGTTTCTCCCAAGAGCTGGCCGAATACGCCTTGAGAAAAGCAGGGCGGTTGTTTGTTCGGACCTCCCGGTATACCATGGAAGAATTTGACCGGAGCAAGATTGCCCTCTCCCTCGTTGAGGAGGCAGGGGCTCTCCCTGAGGTGGCTGATAAGATCTCCGCCGAAGCTGAGGAGCGTATGCTGAAACTTCCCATTACCTACCTTACAGCGCCCCTCATCAGAGAGTTTGTCAACGCCATCCTCTTGGAAAAGGGCCTGGAAGACTACCGTCACAAGCTTACCCGGTTGGGAATGCCTGTGCGGGATGTGGAGAAAACCGTTGCCAAGGCAGCTGAAAGAGGATTGACCGTGGAACACGCCCATGCCGCGGCTGGGAGCCAAGTTATGACGGAGTTCATGCTTCTCAACGTCCTTCCTAGGGACCTAGCCGACGCCCATCTTTCAGGCCAGATCCACTTAAGCGATTCCGGTTATTGGGTGCTGAGGCCTCAGAGCATCTACCACGACCTCAGACCTTTTCTTGCCGGGGGCTTCAAAGCTACAAGTCACGCTGCCCCTTCGCTTGCGCCTCCTGATAGTTTCTCGGATTCCCTGCTGATGGTTGAGGGGTTGATAGACGCCTTCGGGGGAGAAATTTCAGGACAGCAAGCCTTCGACTATTTCAACATATTCTTAGCACCTCATCTTCGAGGAATCCCTAAGGCGGAAGCTCAAGCGGCTTTGAAGGGCTTTCTCACCCGGGTAGCATTCAAAAGCTTTGGAAGCGGAGGGGTGACTCTCGGTTTAGAGGTTTTCATCCCTAAACGTCTTAGGGCGCTGACAGCTGTCAGACGAAGCGGCGGAAAGGAGGAATATCAAAGCTTCGAAGAAGAAGCTCAGACTCTTGCGAGCCTCCTGCTGGAGGCAGCCTTGGATTTGAGTTCAAGAAAACCTCTCTTCAATCCTCGGCTGGTGTTAAAGCTCAGGGCTGGAAGTTTCAGCAAAAAATGCGAGGAAATTTTGGTTAAGGCCCATGAGCTAGCCGCCAAATACGGCGCCATTTACATAGCCAATTTAACCAAGGAGCCAGAAGAAAACTCCAGCTATCTGGCCAGCGGGGAGAGGATTGGAGGAGAGTGGACAGGCGACTGGGAGGTAGATACGCTTCGGACGGGATGCCTGAACACGGTAGCCTTAAACCTACCCCGGATAGCTTATGAGGCTAAGGGAAACGACTCCAAGTTTTTCAGCTACTTGGAAAAAGCAGTTAAAACAGCAGTTAAGGCTTTGGAGATAAAAGGAAAGGAAATAGAGGACCGGATGAAGCAAGGACTGCTGCCCAGTCTAACCCATGTGGAAAGCGGCGAAGCCTATTACAGGCTGAATAATTCAGTGAAGACCATTGGCATAGTAGGTCTCAACGAAGCTGTGAGGGTTCATGTAGGCTACGACATCTACGAGGAGCTTATGCCTCAACATTTCGCCGTTCGGCTGGTGGAAAACATAGCCAACCTCGCAGCCGCCATCTCCGAAGAAAAAGGGATAAGGTTAGCTGTTTCGCAGATCGTAGGCAGTGAAGCTTCCTCACGCCTAGCAGAGTTGGATGGGAAAAAGTACGGCTGGGAAATGGTTAATGTTCAAGGTGGAAAAGAACACCCCTACTACACCTATGTTCCTCTCCTTCCAGAAGAATCAGCTCTCCCCCAAGATGAAAGGCTGAGGATTGAGGGGAGATTTCATCCGCTGTTAAAAGGCGGCCATTTCACCGCCGTCACCTTAGAAGAGGAAAGATCCCCTCAGAAGCTTCTTAAACAAACGGTTAACCTCTGCGAGAGCTTCGGCCTCAGCTTTTTCGCCTACGATTTCCCTCTCACCTACTGCGGGCTATGTCAAAAAACTTTCAGAGGCTACCTGCACCGCTGTCCTTCCTGTGGCACAACCCAGATAGACGTTTACGCTAGGGAGTCAACCCTCTATCTTCCCCTTCAATGGTGGACTCATGGAGGGAAATTGGAAGCCTTCAAACGTCGCTGGTGAAAAGATTTCCACGCACACCACCAGTTTGAAGGCAGTCCGTCTGAGCCTTTCAAAGGCCGCATGGCTGCGGAGAAAGTTATCGGGTGAGGCGTATTGACAGATTTCATACGAAACAAAAAACAGCTCATTGAAAGGGAAAAAGTGGAATCGGAAGCCCGCCGTTTAGCTTTGGAAGCCATGGAGGCAGCTTTAGCTTCCGTAAACCCTCAACATCTGCTCAGAGGTCGTCTGAAATTGGAAGGAGACTTCCTCAGGATAGACCATCTTTCCGTCGACTTGAAAGAGGTTGAAGGGATCTACGTGTTCGGCGGCGGTAAGGCTTCAGCTGCCATGGCTGAAGCGTTGTATGAGGTTTTAGGCGATAGGCTCACCGAGGGAATTATCGTGGCACCAAAATATCAGGAGCGAGCGTTCCGCACAGGCCCCATCTGGCTGGTGAAAGCCGGGCATCCCATTCCCACGGTTGAGGCGCCGAACGCTGTGTCTAAAATGTTGGAGCTCGCGGACAGGCTCGGTGAAAGGGACTTGGCCTTCTGCTTGATTTCCGGAGGGGGATCTGCGCTCATGGCTTCGCCCACGGGAGGAGTAAGCCTTGAAGAGAAACAGGACATCACCCGAGCTCTCCTCAAATCCGGAGCCACCATCCATGAGATTAACACCGTGAGAAAACATCTCTCCCAGGTGAAGGGAGGCCGGCTGGCTGGGAGGATCTATCCGGCTGAAACCGTGGGGCTCATCATCTCCGACGTGGTGGGCGATTCCCTTGAAACCATAGCCTCAGGGCCCACCGCCCCTGATCCCACCACCTTCAGGGACGCCGTTGCCGTGTTAAAAAAGTATAGGCTTTGGGACAATGCCCCAGAAGCCGTCCGCAAGACTCTTGAAGAAGGGGTCGGAGGCCTGATCCCTGAATCGCCCAAACCAAGTGAAGAGGTCTTCCGGAAAGTTCACAATTTCATCCTCGGAAACAATGAGTTGGCATGCCGGTCTGCTTCGGAATACCTGAACTCCAGAGGAGTGGAAGCTTCGGTTCTAACCGTTTTCCTCGAAGGCGAGGCACGGGAAGCTGGCAGGGTGATAGCTGCCATGGCAAAGTATTTGAAGCCTAAGCCGGAGGCAAAAGACAGGTCAATAATTTTGGGAGGAGAAACTACCGTGAAGGTTAAAGGCGAGGGCAAAGGCGGGAGAAACCAAGAGCTGGTACTTTCGGCTTGCAGACTTATAGAAGGAGTCAAGGGTCTGGCCATCGCAGCCGTGGACACCGACGGCGTTGACGGCTACACTGAGGCTGCTGGAGGAATCGTTGACGGCTACACCCTAAGCCAGGCGAGGGAGGCTGGATTGGATGCGGACTTTTACCTGCAAAACAATGATTCTCACAGCTTTCTGGATAAACTCGGAGATACCATTATGACGGGGCCTACGGGGACGAATGTAAACGACCTCATCGTAGCTGTGCGGGTGTCCTCTGAAGGGGGCTGAAGGGTGCGGACGAAGATCGTGTGCACCATCGGTCCGGCTAGCTCCTCCTACAAGGTTTTGAAGCAGCTTGTTAAGGCAGGAATGAAGCTGGCCCGCCTAAACTTCTCCCACGGAACCCACCGGGAGCATGGAAGAGTTATTGAGCTGATCAGGGGGATATCCCACGAGTTACATACGCCCATAGGAATAATCCAAGACCTACCGGGCCCGAGGCTGAGGATTGGGCGTTTCAAGGAAGGCTCCGTCCGGTTGACGGAGGGGGCAACGTTCACCTTAACCACCGAGATGGTTGAAGGGGACTCCCATAGGGTCTCCGTGAATTACAGCTCTCTCCCTCAGGAGGTGAAGAAGGGAGATAAAATCTACCTAGCTGACGGAACCATCAGGTTGGAGGTGGTGGACACCGACGAAAAAAATGTAGCGTGCAAAGTTGCAACAGGCGGGACTTTGCACTCAGGTAAGGGGATGAACATTCCCGGTTTCATGGTGAAGATGCCGCCTATTACGGAGAAAGATGCGGAGCATCTGGAATTTGGGCTTGAAAAAGAAGTGGATTTTGTTGCCTTTTCATTTATTCAAAGCTCCAAGGACATCATCGCCGCGAAAGAGCTTATCAAACGGAGGAAGAGTAAAGCAGGGGTTATCGCCAAGATCGAGCGAGCCTCCGCCTTCAGAGATATCCGCAGGATCATTAGGGAATCTGACGGCATCATGATTGCGCGCGGCGACTTGGGGGTGGAGATGGATGTGGAAAACATACCCATCTTGCAGAAGCAGTTGATCCGAGACTGCAACCTCCACGGTAGACCGGTTATAACGGCAACCCAAATGCTCATGTCCATGGTGCAGAATCCTCGGCCTACAAGGGCGGAAGTAAGCGATATAGCCAACGCTGTTTTCGATGGCACCGACGCTTTGATGCTTTCGGAGGAAACCGCTGTGGGAAACTATCCGGTGGAGGCTGTTAAGGTCATGGCCCGGGTGGCTGAGACCGTGGAGAAAAAACTTCCCTACAGGGAGATCCTAGCCCAACGCGAATCCTCGGCCAAACGGACACCGGAAGATGTGATCAGCTACACCGCATGCCGGCTGGCAATAGGCTTGGAGGCTGCGGCCATCGTGGTCCCCACCCGGTCCGGCTCAACCGCCTACAGAATATCCCGCTACAGACCGCCCAACCCTTTGTTAGTCTTCACCGCAGACCCTTCGCTACAGCGGAGGCTCCTCCTATCTTGGGGGGTAGAACCCTATTTAGCGGAGGAACCCATGAACAGCGACCTCATCCTCCGGGAGGCTAAAAGAATCTTGGCGAAAAAGGGTGATGCGAAAAGGCTTAGCCGCATTATCCTAGTTTCCGGAGATCCCAAAAGCAGAGTGGGCACCACCAACACCATCAGGGTTGAAACCGTGGCATTAAAATCCAGTTGACCGGGAGGCCAAAAAAGGCTGAATTAAGCCTAAAATAGGCTCTGTCTCGCCGCAGCTCAGCCAGTCCCTACCGGCAGATGATGCACATGTCGTATATCATGCCATCCGTCTTGTAGAGGGGACATCGCTGTTTTCCGTAGTCCGGGCATAGACGCTTTCGGCTTTCCACCTTTCACACCCTCACTGTTTTCTTCGCGGCTAGCCAAGCTCAAAACAGAAGAGGTGGTGGGAGTAGATAAATCCTTTCCTCCACGCCGCGAAACCTCCTCAGCATTGACTCGTTAAGTCCTAAGTGTGAAGCCCTCACTTGTGGATGGATAGGAATCTTTGAATCGACCTGTCGTAGATTTTTTCAACCTCAGGAGGAAAGAAACAGCCCGGTAACTCGCCCTTTTCTCGATGATAGAGGAGACACTGGCAGCAAACTCCCTTCCTACCGCAAGGCTCGTAGGTGCATGTGCAGTTCTTCAAGTTCACCTCAACGTTTGAGCAGTCGACCCTCGCCACCCCAAACTCACCTCAGCCTAGCTTGGTTAATTTCTCCTCCCTGCCTATTTTAGGCATTGCCTCTCCCGCCGCGGGGAAGAAAAATGGGCGCTGCACATAAGAAATGGCGCCGGGGAAGGGATTTGAACCCTTGCGAGCCTCAGGAGGCTCACGGGCTATCTTTTGCCAGCGGTTCAACTCAAGGCCCGCGCTTTTGAACCCTTACCCTCCTTCAGGTTAGTCCACTCAGCCTTCGGCCCGACGGCTGTCTTCCCACAGCCTCGGAACCCCGGCAGTGACCCCGGCTAAAAGACTTCCTTATCTAAGACGGCTGGAAATTATAAACCTTCACAGGGAAAAAACCGGTTAGAATATTCATAAAAAATGAAGAAAGTGAAGGGAACTTAGAGCAGCGACTTACCTTGTCACATCGGAGGCATTCCGCCGCCTCCCAGTCCTCCTGGTCCACCGCCTGGACCGCCGCCTTTCGTTTCAGGAGGCTTCGTCTTAGCCGCTGCGATGACGTCGTCGATGCGGAGGATCATGCAGGCTGCTTCCACGGCGCTCTTGATGGCTTGCTCCTTAACCTTCGCCGGCTCGAGGACGTTTAGCTTCTCCATGTCAGCTGCTTTCCCAGAGAACACATCTACTCCCACGGAGAGGCCCTCAGGCTTGTCGTGTTGGGCTCTTAGGTCCACTAGGATGTCTATTGGGTCCATTCCCGCGTTTTCAGCCAGAGTTCGGGGGATAGCCTCTAAGGAGTCAGCGAAGGCTTCCACAGCCAACTGCTCCCGGCCGCCAACTTTGCTTGCGTAGCTCCTGAGACGTTTAGCCAACTCCATCTCCAGAGAGCCTCCGCCCGCCACGATCCTGGGGTTCTCGTAAACATCGGCCACCACGGAAAGAGCGTCGTGAACGGCTCTTTCAGCCTCGTCGACGAATCGCTCTAGGCCTCCGCGGATCAGGACGCCTACCGACTTGGGGTTCTTGCAGCCTTCCACGAAGACCATCTTGTCGTCTCCGAACTTCCTCTCTTCCACCAGTTCAGCTGTACCCAAGTCTTCCTTTTTCAGGTCGTCAAAGTTGGTGACGATGCGGGCTCCTGTGGCTCTTGAAAGCTTCTCCATGTCAGACTTTTTAACCCTCCTCACAGCTAGGATGCCCTGTTTGGCTAGGAAATGCTGGGCGATCTCGTCGATGCCTTTCTGGCAGAAGACCACGTTGGCCCCAGTGGCAGCAATCTTATCCACCATCTCCTTGAGCATTCTGCTTTCCTCGTCGAGGAAGGCCTTCATCTGGGCTGGGTCCCTGATCCTAATCTCAGCGCTCATCTCGGTCTTCTCAATTTCCAGCGGAGCGTCTACGAGGGCTATTTTCGCCTTTTCCACCCTCCTAGGCATACCGCTGTGAACCACTTCCTTATCCACGATGATCCCTTTGATAAGCCGGGTGTCAGTGAAGCTTCCACCGTGCTTTTTGGTTATCTGGATTTGCTCAACATCGGCAACCCACTTGTCTCCTCGACGTTCGGCGATGAGATCCACTGCCTCGATGGCTAGGTTAGTCACCAGCTCCTTAGACAAGGCCACTGACTTGCTTCGGATGGCAGTGGACGCCACCTTCTTCAAGGCTTCTTTATCTTTGATGTCCACGCCTTTGGCGATGCCGCCCAACTCCTCCAAGGCCTGAGCGGCCGCTTTCCTGTAGCCTCCGACCACCACGGTTGGATGAATGTTCTGGTCCAGCAGCTCTTCAGCCTTTTTGAGCAGTTCGCTTGCCAGAACCACTACGGTGGTGGTTCCGTCGCCGGCGATGGTATCTTGGGTCTTAGCCGCCTCCACCATCATCTTGGCGGCTGGATGTTGGACGTCGATTTCCTTGAGGACGGTGGCTCCGTCGTTGGTTACCGTCACGTCGCCGAGACTGTCCACCAACATCTTATCCATGCCTCTGGGCCCGAGGGTGCTCTTTAGAACTTCTCCGATGATTCTCGCTGCCATGATGTTGTTTCTCTGAGCGTTTCTACCCCGGGTTCTCCCGGTTCCTTCTTTCAGGATCAGTACCGGAACACTTCCTGCGCTTGCCATCTTTTTACACCTCCATCTTGGAAACCTTAATCAAATTCGGAGCTTTCTTCCCCTCCGGCGCCTCCGCCTTTAGGCGGGGTTGACTCCTTCATCTTAGAAGCGGCAATAACATCGTCGATACGGAGGATCATGGCTGCAGCTTCGTGGGCTGAAGTTATTATCTGCTCCTTCACCCTCAAAGGCTCCAACACCTCTTGCTTCTCCAAGTCTGCCACCTTCCCTGCGAAGACGTCGACGCCGTACCATTTTTCACCTTTCTCATGCCTCGACCTGAGCTCCACTTGGATGTCCAAGGGGTCTGCGCCTGCGTTCTCAGCCAAAGTCAGCGGGATACTTTCAAGCGCGTCGGCGAAATCTAAAGCAGCCAGCTGCTCCCTGCCTGTGAGAGTTTGAGCCCAGTTTCTCAGCTGGGTGGAAACCTCTGCTTCAAAGGCGCCTCCTCCCACGACGATCTTGGGGTTCTCCACTACGTCTCTCACCACAGAAAGAGCGTCGTGGATAGACCTCTCAGCCTCGTCGGTAACTCTCTCAGTTCCGCCTCTCACTAGGATGGTGAGGGACTTGGGGTTCTTGCAGCCTTCCACGAAGGTCCACTTGTCTTCTCCCAGCTTCCTCTCCTCCACTAGCTCAGCGGAGCCTAAGTCTGCCGACGTTAAGGCGTCTACGCTGGTGACGATTCTTCCACCCGTGGCTTTGGAAAGCTTCTCCATGTCAGACTGCTTAACCCTCCTGATGGCTAGGATACTCCGTTTGGCCAAGAAATGCTGAGCCATGTCGTCGATGCCTTTCTGGCAGAAGACCACGTTGGCCCCAGTGGCAGCAATCTTATCCACCATCTCCTTGAAAATTCTGGTCTCCTCGTCCATGAAGCTCTTCATCTGCTCCGGAGTCTCTATGTTGATCTTGGCGTCAAACTCTGTCTTCTCGATCTCCAAGGGGCTTTCCAAGAGGGCTATTTTCGCCTTTTCCACCCTCCTAGGCATACCGCTGTGAACCACTTCCTTATCCACAGCTACCCCTCGAATAAGCTGGGTGTCGGTGATGGAGGCTCCCGCCTTCTTCTCCACCTTCACGTCTCCGATGTCCACTTTGTATCCTTCGTCAGTTTTCTGGGCGACTTGCAGAATGGCTTCCACAGCCAAGTCTGCGAGGTAATCCCGATTCTCTGAAACCAGCTTACTGGCCATGGAGGTTATCGCCACCTTCTTCAACATCCCCTTATCCTTTGGGTCCACTGGTATGGCTATCTTCCGGCCGAATTCCAAGGCTTTCTCTTCAGCCTTGCTGTAGCCGTCGACGATGAGGGTGGGGTGAACGTTTTTATCGATGAGAGCTTCCGCCTTCTCCAGCAAAGCCCCAGCCAGCACCACGACGCTGGTGGTTCCGTCGCCAACCTCTTGGTCGGTGGCCTTAGCCGTCTCCACCATCATCTTGGCGGCTGGATGTTGAATGTCCATCTCCTTCAGAATGGTGGCTCCGTCGTTGGTTATGGTGGCGTCGCCGAAGCTGGAGATGAGCATTTTATCCATGCCCCGGGGGCCGAGGCATGTCCTAATGATTTCAGCCACAACCTTGGCGGCGGTGATGTTGTTCCTCTGGGCTTCCCTTCCCTTCGTCTGGGTTGTTCCCTCTTTCAAGATCAGTACAGGTTGACCGGATTCAGTTACAGCTGGAATTGCTTGAGCTGCCATTTTTTCAATCCTCCTTAACGCTTCCCGTGATATTATTCTATTTGCGAGAGGTTTGAAATTAGGATGAAATATTTAAATTTTTCCTCAAGATTCCACCGCCTAGAGGGTGTTGGTGGCGCTACTCCTCTCCAGTAGAGTCGATCATCTTCGGTACCTCGGGCTAGGTGTTTAAATTCATAAAGCAAGCCAATTTAAGAAAATAGAAGGGAGAATAGATGTTATGGCATATAAAACTCCACGAGAACTATGACTGGTTAATTTCGAGGCCATAAACCACTGACCGGTAGGTTAATTTTAAATCTGTAAACTGCCATAGACTGGCTGGTTGAAGGTGAAACCGCTTGGAGAACACGGGTAGAATCCCGATAAAGATAACCGTCAAAGGCCTAGGGGAAAGCAGAGGAGAACTGGCTAGGTTTCTAGCCCCCCAGACGGTGGCAGCCATCCTCAAGGCGCTCCCTTTAGAGGGTAAGCTGGCCGTATGGAAGGAAGAGGTCTACTTCACCACTCCCATCAAAGTGGGGCTGGAGAAGGAAAAGAAGACGGTGGAAACAGGGGCCATAGCCTACTGGCCTGTGGGAAGCGCCCTCTGCATCTTCTACGGTGAATCTCAACCCTACAGCCCCGTGAACGTGGTGGGAAAAGTCACCGAAAACTTGGAGCTTTTCAGGTCTGCCAAGGAAGGCCAGATAATCCGAGTGGAAAGGCTGGGAGACTAACTTAGCTGGCAGCAGTGGGCTTGTAGATTTTTAGACGCTCGCAGCCTCTCACAAGGCTGACGAGGCCTCTTTTTTGGAGGCTTTCCAAGTAGTCCTCAGCCATACTCACCTTAATATTGAAGGCTGAGGCTAAAGCCGCAGGTGTCACCGCTTTCATTTTCCCCAGCTCGGAGGTCAGGGTTTCGTCGTCTACCTCAGGGAATCCATAGGTTATGGAAACCTTTTTGGAGGGGGCAGGCTTGCCTTTCTTCCTCCCAGCTTTTTCCTTTTCTTCCTTGAGCCTTTGGGCTTTCTCCATAGCGGATAATCCTTTCTTCTTGCCGCCGCCCATCTCGGCTCCCTCATCAATAATATGTTAAACTCTGATATAACACCTCTACTGCATAAGGTTATCTCCGCACAGCTTTCCAGCGGACCCAACCCCTTGACCTTCAGTTTTCAGGCTCTAGTAAAAAAGGGTTTACGCCTCAGTTTTTGTGGTTTTTCTGAACCTGTGGCCGCTTTCGCATGAATAAATGGTCACCCGCATGGCTGGGCCTTTCTTGGTTTTGGGTTTCACCTCCCAAGATTTGAGCACCATCAAATCACCGCTTCCACACGTGGGACAGCCTGAAATCGGTGTTTCCTCAGCGATGGAGGGCTGAAACTCAACCGTCCTCAAATGTTCTCCGTATTTCAGCTTATAATGAAGGAGAGGGTGAACTCTTTTCTTTTCATCAAGGGTCTTCCGGTGTCTGATCCCTGCATCCATGAGTTCTCTTATTCTAGGGATGTCATAAATCCCGGAGAGGAAGACTATCCCCATGACCTTATCTGACTTAGGCAGAGGGAAGTCGCCGCCTCTGACCTCCGCTCCTTTCAAATTGGCTTCATACCAGCGGACAGCCTCATCAAACCCGTCCTTACTCAGCTCGCTGGGAGGACCTGCGAGCATCAGAAGGGCTTTTTCAGCGCTGCCTAGAACACAGTCTGTGGACAGTCGAGTGACGGCGTCCTGCAAAACGGAGCGGCATTTGTCTTTCGGATTAAGCTGATCGAATTTGCCTTTCTTTTTGAACGCCAAGAAACCCCTTCGCGCCGAGGCCTCAGAATATCCGAAGACAGTGAAACCTTTCAATGAGTTCAGGATGTCGGAGGCGTCCACTACTTTGCTGCCTACCATCGCCGGAGTTTTAACTTCTCCCGCCCCCAGAACCAGCGGGAATATTCTGACGATCATATGGTTCATGTGAGAGTAGCTTTCATGAATGGGCAGTCCCGGAGTCTTCCACCTGTTGTTGTCAAATAGAATTAAAGCGTCCACTGTTTCATGCAGCGACATCAGACTCCGGGAGGCGTTTATGGCCATCAAGCCCCCTTCATCATTGCTGGGCAGGATGCCTAAAGCGATCACAGGCATGTTGTACATCTTTAATTCCTTAGCCAAGATGGGGGTGCCCCCTGACCCGGTTCCGCCCCCAAGTCCAGCTATCAGAAAGAAGGCGTCGATGTTCTCGGTGTTAAAGGCTCCTCTTTCTCCTAAGGCTTTCTTGATGTAACTCAGCTCTTTTTTGGCTATTTCCGCCCCCGCGTCGATGTTAGCTCCTGCTCCATGGGCTTTGGAATAACTCTGACCTATGAGAATTCTGTCCCTAGGAGGGATAGCCTTCAATCCTCTTAAGTCCGACTGCGAAGTGTTGATGGCCAAGCAAACGGGGATGTTCCTTCCATGAGCTTTCTCATGCAGGAGGTCATAATGAACAAAGAGGTCCGCGATTCTCCCCCCAGCCTGGCCTAGACCCACCACGGCAAACTTCAACCGGTTTAACGCTCCTCAAGTCCAGAAGAATAGGAACACTCTCCCCTTAAATAATCTCCGTAAACTCTTCCCGCCGTCCTTTCGGCTGGGCTAGCAAAATCTTTATAATTTTCCACGCGTTATCTACCAACGGCGTTGTCCCTTGTCCGCCACCATGAAGCTTCTCACCGTCAAACTCCCCGAGGCCTTGGTTGAGGGGATGGATGAACTCATCAAAGCCGGCATGTACTCCAGCCGTAGCGCAGTAATGAGAGCTGCTGTGAGAGACCTGCTGAAAAACGAGCTTTGGCAAAAACAGGCACGCTAAACCTTGGAAAAGGGGCTTCCGCCAGCGGCTAGAAGAGTTGAGGAGCCACTTTTAGCACAGTGCCACGAATCTGCTCTGCAACGGCCTCCGGCTCCTTTGCCGTGAAGATAGTCCTCCCCACTATCAGGTACCGGGTTCCACTTTTCATGGCCTCCTCAACCATGCCGCCTTGAAATCCTACTCCCGGAGAGTATATGGGAACCTCTTTCCCTAAGAGGCCGTCGACTTCTGAGATTATCTTAGGCCTAGTGGCTCCTACGACAGCTCCGTCTGCCTTCCACCTCCGGGACCACTTGGCGAAAAGCTTGTAGGCAGGCTGCATTTCGCCTGTTTCAGGGTCTTGCGTTTTTAAGCCGAAGACCTCTTCAGCTCCGGGGTGGCTCATGTAGACGAGAGTTATGATCCCTTTCCCCATCTCCCGGGCTAGGGTGAAAACGGGCTCCAGTCCTTTTTCCCATCCCGTGTGGGGGCTTACCGTGAGGGCGTCGAAGCCTATTTGGAAAAAGTTTTCAGCTATCACCCGGTTGGTGGAGCCTATGTCGTTGAGCTTGCAGTCCATGATAGCGGGGAGGTCGAACCTGTGAGCCTGCTGCACAATCTTCTCAACTCCTCCCCGGAGGCCTAGGGGAAGTGTCAGATGCCTGTTGACTTTCACAGCGCAGATGAGGCTGGAAAGCCTCTTCACTAAGTTCAAGCTTTCCGCCAGCAACCTTTCAGGGCTTAGACCGGTGAGGTCGAGGGCTAAAACGATGTTGGACTGTTTCCTCTTGGCGGAGGTTTGAATCTGGTCTCGGAACAACAGCGGATCACCCGGGAAAGAGGGGCATGTCCTCCACGTCTATGATTTTGGCGTAGAAAAATTTGGGGTCCCCTGTGCTTCGGCTGTAGCTGATGGATTCCCCTCCGCTTCGGGATGTCAGGTAGCGGAGGAAGGGCTCATGGGATGCTCTTCCCACCCGGATGTAGAAGAAGACGGGTAGAGCGTTGCTTTCATAATAATGCTCGAAAGGAATGCATACTCCTAGAATGCGTCTTCCATGCCGTCGAAAATGCCAGATGGGGAAAGCCATGTACTCCTTGGAGGAGACAAGATAGAGAAGGCGCATGAGAGAGTAAAGACTGTCCAGCTCGACACCCAAGGGCTGGGGAGGATGAGGGAACTTTCCTTGGAGGGAGGCCTTAAAAAACTGGGGGGCCTCCCGCAGTTTGATTATGGGAGCGTAAACGTACCGAGTGTCTTCGATGTTGTCGGTGAAGAGGCATTCTTCCCCTTCCCCATTGCTCCGGTAGGCAAGGAAGGAGCTGGGTTTCTTCCTCAGAGGGATATAGGCCAGAAGGGGAATATCCCCCTTCCAAGACATGTACACGGTGAAGGCGCTCAGGATGTATTTTTTCTCGTACTTGAACTGCCACAGCAAAGGCGGGGAGTCGGTTAAGGCTAGAGCAAGCCTCGTGAAGTCGTCTAGACTCTTAACCCTCACGGCCACAGGCGGCTTCGGCCCCTTCAAGAAAATCTTCTCCTATTAAACTTGAAAGGGAAGTTGCATTTAAGACTAATCCGAGCATTTTTCTATGGGGGAAGGGAATGCCTGTCAAGGTAGGATGCTGCGGGTTTCCCGTCTCCAAACCCAGGTATTATGAAGCCCTAAGCTTGGTGGAAATCAACTCTACCTTCTACCGTTACCACAGCCCCACCCTGCTCTCCAAGTGGAGAAGGGAGGCCCCCTCAGGCTTCGAGTTCACGGTGAAGGCCCACAGAGACCTAAGCCACACCCACCGCCTAGAATGGAAACCTGAAAGCGCTGAAGCCTTCCAGCGCATGGTGGAAACCTGCCGGATCCTAGGCAGCCGTGTTCTCCTCATCCAAACTCCCGGCTCTTTCCGTCCTACTCCGGAAAACTTGAAAAAAGCTGAAATCTTCTTCAGGAAGGCTAAAAGAGACGGTCTTAACTTGGTATGGGAAACCCGAGGCGGAGAATGGTTTAACCCCGAACTCCAAGCTGGGCTTGCAGCCCTCTTCGAGAAGCTACAATTGGTTCACTGCGTTGACCCTCTTCTGGGCCACCCCCCTTTTTACATCGCGGACAAGGCCTACTTCCGCCTTCACGGCTTGGGGGAGCGACTCTACTACTACCAGTACTCCAACGAGGAGTTGAGAAAGCTAGCTGAAGCTGTTGAGAAAACAGCTAAAACAGCCCCCGTCTACGTTTTGTTCAACAACCTCTCCATGTACGTGGACGCTCACCGCTTTCAGGCTTTTCTGAAGACAGGGCAGTTTCCTCCCCTCATGGACTGCTTCGGCTTGGAAGCCTTCGAAAAGCTGGTGGAAAAAATCAGATACCCGATAACCAGGAGGAAACTATCGGAGACGGTGGGCTGGAGGCTGGTGGAGACTAAACGAGGCGAGCAGGTTCCCCTAAGTGTTCTTCTCGAAAAAATCCCTGAGAAAAACTTTGAAAGCTTGAAGAAGCTGTTGGGCGCTGCGAGGAAGTTTCTGGATTTAGATTAGGATGAAATCAGGGTTACGGTGCGGATTATTCCGGGGACCTTCCGGAGAGCCGTTACGATTTCGTCTAACTCTTTCAACGTCGACGTCTCCAACCTCACCACCACGTCAAATTCTCCGTAGACGGTTTTAGCCTCGGTTACTCCTTTGATCTTCTCCAAAGCGGCGCTTACGTCGCCTTCTTTCCCGATTTCAGTTACAACTAGAATGTAGATGATCCCCACTGAAACCACCCATAGACACTGTTAAGCTAATGGTGGTTTTAATATTTAAAAACTTAAGCCAAGCCATGAAGCTTCAACAGCGACTAAAGTGCATCTAGAATGTGCTTAACAAAATATTGAAGAAACCTTCGGTCGCGGGAAAGCTCGGGATGGAAGGCTGTGGCTAGGAGGTTTCCCTGCTGAACAGCCACGATCTTTTCCCTCCACCTTCCTATGGCTTCATTTTCCCCCCAAACTCTCTCCACCAGCGGGGACCTGATGAAGACACCGGGATAAGGGTCTCTTCCCAGCAGCGGAATGTCAACAAGGTCCTCGAAAGATTCCCTCTGCCGCCCGAAGGCATTCCTCACCACCTTCATATCCATCAACCCCAAGAGGGGTTGAGGGAGAAGGCTGACTTTGGCGTCGTAGACCTCTTTAGCCATAAGGATGAGTCCGGCGCAGGTGCCGAGGATGGGAGTTCCTTTCTCCGCTGCTTTGACGATTTTTTCCGCCATACCTCTCTGCTGGAGGAGTCTTCCGATGGTTGTGCTTTCCCCTCCGGGGATCACCAAGCCGTGGACGTCTTCTATCTGGGCTTGGCGTTTTATGGGGTAGGCCGCTCCTTTGAGCTTCATTTCTTTCAAGGTGGAGTTGAGAGCTTCCACATGCTCCGCGACAGCGCCCTGAAGCCCTATGACTCCTATCTTCAGCTCAGGGACGGAAGCCATCTTAGCGCCCTCTCGTCTGCATCAACTCTTCGGGCTTCAAGGCCTTGATGTCCAAGCCCGGCATGGATTTTCTCTCCACCACCATCCTGGAAGCTTCAGCGACTACTTCAGGGTCTTCCCAGAAGGTTGTAGCTAGAACGATGGACCTAGCCCTCTCCAAAGGGTCCTCAGACTTGAAGATGCCGGAACCCACGAAAACCCCGTCGCATCCCAGAGCCATCATCAAAGCTGCATCTGCGGGGGTGGCTATGCCTCCGGCTGCAAAGTTCACCACAGGCAACCTGCCCAGCGAAGCGGTTTCTTTGACGAGGTCAAAGGGAACTTGGTAGGCTCGAGCTACATCGAGAAGCTGTTCGTCTCCTGCCTTCTGGATCTCCCTTATCCGTCCCATCACTGCCTTTACGTGTCTCACCGCTTCAGCCACGTTTCCCGTTCCAGCCTCCCCTTTGGTTCTGATCATGGAAGCGCCTTCCGCTATCCTTCGGAGGGCTTCCCCTAGGTCTCTGGCTCCGTTGACGAAGGGCACAGTGAACGGCCACTTGTCAATGTGGTGGTGCTCATCAGCCGGGGTTAAAACCTCGCTTTCGTCGATCATGTCGACGCCTATGGCTTCGAGGATTTCAGCCTCCATGTAGTGGCCTATCCGGCATTTGGCCATGACGGGAATGGTAACGTGGTCCATAACTTCCTCAATGGTTTTCACATCGCACATTCGAGCGACTCCTCCTGCCTTCCGAACGTCAGCCGGGAGCTTATCCAAAACCATAACCGCCACAGCCCCAGTCTCTTCCGCCACTTGAGCCTGCTCCACGTTGGTGACGTCCATGATAACGCCGCCCTTTTGCATGTGGGCGAAGCCCCGCTTCAAGGTTACCGTTCCCCGTCGGAGGCCAGATTTTTCCGCAGCTTCAATGATGGTTTTTTCCAACAATGATCCCAGCTATATTTAGTTGAGAAAAGATAAAAACTTTATTTCTCTGAGTTTCATCTTTCACAGCCTCTGAAAGTCTTGAGCCAATTCAGCCAAGGGCTCACCTACCACCTCAATGGCGGTTAGGCTGCCGAGGCCTTTCTCCGCGGCGCGGCGAATGTGGTATATCCTCTCAGGCTCGAAGCCCATGATGCGGGCTGCTGTGGCATCAGCGGCGGTTACGTTTTTACTGGCGATGATCAAATCCATCTTAACAGGCTTCCCTTTGACAGGGCCCCCGTCCTTCAGGCCTACGAAGCCGTCTATTACGGTGAGCGCTGGCTTTAGGACGGTGTTAACGTCTACAACCACCTTTTCGATGCCTTTGAGGTGGTATTTGAACTTAAGCTTGTCCGGAAGCAAGCCGAACATGTTCTTCAAGCCGAGGGTTACCCCCGTCTCAGAGTGGGTTTTCAGCTTAGCAGCATTGACGATGTGGCTTTCAGCCACCAGCTTGGGAACTTTTATCTGAGGGAGCACCTCAGGCGAGTCTACCGGCAGAGTGACTTTCTCTTTGAGTTTTCTGAGGTTGAGAAAAGGAACACCGTATTTCTCGCAGAGGTTAAGTACCCCTGTTACTTTGGCGGCCTTCGCTGCGTTTGTGATTGTAGCGTCAGATTCCACCACATAAACCTGCTCATCTGTCTGCTGGAAAGTCTTGATCAAGGCCTCCACCACAAGGGGATCAGTGGTTGTGCCTGTGTCCCATGTCTTTACAGCGATGAAGTTTACTTTGATCAGAACAGGCCTGCCGGAGATCTCCTGAACTCCTCCCAAGAGTTTAAGGGCCTTCAGCACCGTGGATATAGAGCGCTCTCCTCTGACCACAGCAACCTTGAAGGCCGCCATAACCGGATTTCCTCCATTACACCCTTAACCATTTGTTTTCCTTAAGCCGGCTTAGACGCGGAAAAGTTCCTTGGCGGCCTCCTCGTAGATTGTCAAGTCGCTCTGGCTGAAGAGGGTGAAAACCACCTCGTCCAGTTTATCTTCTTTTTCCAGAAAATCTTTAACCGTCTTCAAAGCAACCCGGCTGGCTTCCTTAATGGGGTAACCGTAGGCTCCTGTGCTGATGGAGGGGAAAGCCACCGTTTTCAAACCTCGGGAAACTGCCAGTGCCAAGGAGTTGCGGTAAGCCTCCGCCAAAAGGCGAGGTTCCCCGCTGTTTCCCCCACGCCATATTGGCCCCACGGTGTGGATGACGTACCGAGCTTTAAGGTTCCCTCCGGAGGTGATGACTGCCTTTCCTGTGGGGAGGCCTTCAGGCCACTGGGAGGCTCTAATTTTCTTGCATTCTTCCAGTATCTTCGGTCCGCCCTTCCGGTGGATGGCTCCGTCTACTCCGCCGCCTCCCATGAGGCTGGGGTTCGCCGCGTTCACAATGGCGTCGGTTTCCTGCTCGGTTATGTCTCCGCGGAGAAGGCGAAGCTTAGCCTTGCCTACCTTCACCTCCACGGTAGGATGCCTCCTTGGGAAGGGTGGGACCTGCTACTTGAGAGCTAGGTTCGCCAGCGTTTCCTTCCTAACCCTTTTAGCCGTCTCTTTTCCCACCAGTTTCTCCGCCAGCTTTAAGGCGAAGGGAAGCGCTGTAGCCGGGCCCTTGCTTGTTACGATGTTCCCGTCGACGACGACTAGGTCCCTCCGCACAGGTTTACCTCCGCCTTTTTTAAGCTCCCCTTCCAAGCCAGGGTAAACCGTGCACTTCCTGCCTTTGAGGACCCCTGCATCGGAGAGGACGGTGGGGCCTGCGCAGATGGCTGCGACGAGCTTACGGGATTGGAAGGCATCCTTAACCATCGAAAGGACTTTGGGGGTTTTCCTCAAGTTTTCGTATCCTGGAGCTCCTCCGGGGCATATGACCGCGTCGAAGTCTTTCACAGACACCTCGTCGATGGAGCTGTCGGGGACGACTTTCATACCATGTGCGCCTTCGATTACCTCCGGCTTCAAACCTGCCACAGTTACCTTCACGTTGCTTCTTCGGAGGACATCGATGATCGTTGAAGCTTCTATTTCCTCGAATCCTGGAGCTAAAAACACCAGCGCCTCAACCATAAATCTCACCTTAAACTATCAGAGAAATGCTCCTTCCCCAATAAATCTGTTTTCTTTCAAGGGCGTTCCCCAACGTTATCGGCGAAAACGAGCAAGGTAGTCTTATGGCTCTCGGCTTAGGAAAAATGCAAGAAAAGCCTGTTTCCATTTTAAGTGAGCGGAAAAGCTTGACTTACTCTCGCTTTACTTTTTCTCTTCACCCACCAAGCGAGGGCCGTTGCTAGAATGAACGTCACCCCCACTACAAGCCAAACCGAAAGGATGCCAGAGGATTTCGAAGGCTCCAGGGCGGACAGGTCATCGGAGCTTAGGATGAGGGTTGTAGAGCCCTCCGTCGTAAGTTGAAAGTAGCGTTGCTGTACAGCCCAGAGGTCTTCTCGGATTTCCTCGGAGTCCAATGTTTTCATCATCCGACTCCAAGCGTCATGGAACTCCGCAGCGTCTTCCTCCGAATCCCATGAAATCTCCCACACGAAGAGGTAGCGTTCTCCTTTCTCATAGTAGGTGAAACGGTCTCCTCCCCACCCCTCAGCCGCCTCCGCAGCGTCCTCCAAGGGGATCCACGTACCCAACACCACCAGGATGAAGTGCTCTCCAAACCTGTCGCTTCTTTTCTGCTTCCACTCCGGAGGCAGGGGAGGAGAGGAACCATCAACTTCAACGGGAGGTTCCTTTGAAAAATATTTCTCCGGATGCATCACCTGCTCAGTGGTGACAGGTGGACTGCTGTAGGCTTTGTTCACCAACTCCCAGCCTCCCCTCTCGAACAAGGTTTCCACGAAATCTTCGCCGTAGTCGTAGGGAAAGCGCAATATCCTCATGAAGGGAAGATCTCCGGAGTTGGATGCTGAGGCGGAGGCTAGGAAGCCCGCGGGAAGCAAAACAGCGGTTTCAGACGCTGGCAAGCTTTCGATTCTTTCCATATACTTTCCAGCAGTGAGTTCAGCATCTCCTTCGATGAGAGCAGCCCAGGCCTGCTTCTCGTCGTGTTTCTCTTTTTCGAGAATTTCAAAGTGTTCACCCTGTATTATGTGGGTGACTTCGTGGGCGAGGGTTCTCTCAGCCCAAGCTCCCTTAGGGTCGAAGTTCTCCCTCACCACGAAAATGTCGTTTTCTATGACTCCGGCAGCGTAGTCTCCTGACCATTCGACGAGAACCTCAGCTAGGCCGGCGTCTTCGGGGAGGAGAAACAGCGCCTTGTATATGTTTTCCTCCACTTTTATCTTCTCAAGGTTTGCCTCCACGTATCTTCGGCCCCAGTTTTCCCGAGCCCATTCTGCGCTGATGATTCTCAAACTAACTTCCTCAGGTGGAGATAGACCTCTCACTTCTTCGATTCCCCCCAGAACCGCCTTCAACAACTCCTCCACCTTCTGTCGATATTCCACGTCGGTTAAGGGCGGAGCCCCATTCAACTCCCCGAAGTTTGGCATATTCGCCAAAAAAGCAGTGGAAAGGACTGTCAAAATGAGGAGGGAGAACGGTTTGCACCCGCCTTTCGGCATTCTTCCTCCTTCTCCGTCATTTAAGTGAAAAATGTCTTAGTTGAGGAAAAGAAACGGTAGCGCGGGTTGGAAGCCTCAGCCCTTCACGACGCCTAAGGGCGTCAGCCTCACAACCTTAGTGGCTATTCCCAGCTGATGGGAAACTTCAGCCACCCTGTCCACGTCCTTGTAGGCTTCAGGAGCCTCCTCCGCTATCACCCTCATGCTGGCCGCTCGGATGAGGATGCTTCGCCTTTCCAAGGCTTCCTTCACCTGCGGGCCTCCAAACTTTCGGGTAGCCGCAGACCTGCTCATGAACCTCCCGGCTCCGTGGGCAGTGGAGCCGAAGCTCAGCTCCATAGCCTTCTTGGTTCCCAGAAGCAGCCAGGAACTGGTTCCCATAGTCCCCGCGATGAGGACAGGCTGACCCATCGCCCTATATCCGGCGGGTAGAGCCGGGTGGTCTGGTGGAAAAGCCCGGGTGGCGCCTTTCCTATGAACCCACACAGTCCGCACCTTTCCTTCCTCCACCATGTGTTCCTCTTTCTTGCAGATGTTGTGGGCTACATCGTAGATGACTTCTAAGCCTAACTCCTCCGCAGACCGGCCGAAAGCCTCCTCAAAAGCTTGGCGAACCCAGTGAGTTATGCATTGGCGGTTGGTGAAGGCGTAGTTCACCGCGGAGGCCATAGCCTTGAAGTAGTCTTCAGCCTCAGGGCTCTGCCCAGGGGTGCAAGCTAGCTCCCGATCCGGCAGCTGGATGCCGTATTTTCGGACAGCCCTGTCCATGATGCGGAGGTAGTCGGAGCACACTTGGTGACCGAAGCCCCTGGAGCCCGTGTGGATCATGACGGTGACCCAGCCTTCATCTTGGAGGCCTAAAGTCTTCGCAGCCTCAGGGTTGAAAACCCTGTCGATGCGCTGAATTTCGAGGAAGTGGTTTCCGCTGCCCAGCGTCCCCAGTTCTGGGGCTCCGCGACTTTTGGCGGTGTTGGAGACCTTAGAGGGGTCTGCCCCTGGCATGCGTCCGCTTTCTTCGCAGCGTTTCAGGTCGTCCTCCCATCCGTAGCCTTTTTCCACAGCCCACTCGATGCCTTCTCTGGCAACTTCATCAAGCTCATGGGTTGAAAGTCTGATTTTGCCCTTGCTTCCCAAGCCTGAGGGAACTTTCCTGAAGATCAGTTCAAGAAGCTGGGGAAGTTTAGGCCTCAGCTCTTTCTCCGTCAAGTTGGTCTTCAGAAGACGTACTCCGCAGTTGATGTCGTATCCGACGCCTCCGGGGCTGATGACACCTTCCTCGTAGTCAGCGGCCGCCACCCCTCCTATGGGGAAGCCGTAGCCTTCATGGCCGTCGGGCATGGTTATGGCGTACTTGTAAATCCCAGGCAACGTAGCCACATTGGCGCATTGGAGAAGAGTTCTGTCGGTTTTCATTTTTTCTAAGAGGAAGCTGTCTGCGTAAACGATTCCGGAAACTCTCATTTCAGGCCTATACTTGGGTATTTCCCAAACGTACTCTCCGATCTTGCGGATTGGAATCTCCGCCATTTTCACTCCTCCCAAAAGCCTCTGAATCAATCCGTCTGCTTTCTCACGCCGTCAGCGTCCAGGCTGTTAACAGCTCTACCATAAGGACTCACCGGAGTAACTTAAGCTTAATTGTTTATATGTCGAAAAGAACCCTGAGCTCCACCCAGCCGTCTTCCTTTTTGACCTCCATCATATGGTAGGTTACAGCTTTAATCTCCACTTTAGAGGGATGCCTCCCGAGGTCTAGAGGTTCACCGAAGGCAGAAGCCCTCAGCCTCAGAGCGTCTTCTCTCTCGACTATCTTGTCTACTTTAAACCGGGAGAAGAGCAAACCTTCTACCTCGTATTTAACCAGCAAGGCTTCCAGCCAGTTGTAGAGAAGCTCCTGCGGGTCTCCTCCCTCCGCGGAGACTTCAACCTCCATTTTAGGCTCTACAAGCTGCAACTCTGTCATAGCTTCGAACATGGCCTTGGCAGCGTTTTCAAAAGCCTCCTCCAAGGTTTCCCCGTAGGCGGCTACGTAGATGTCGCTGGCATGCTCCAAGAACTCAAAGCCTTTCCTGCTCTGCTTCAACCCAGACCCCTGAAAAGCCTATAACCTATGCCTCAAAGCTCAGCAATAAAAACATGTCCATCTTCCACGGCTACAACCCATAAGTTTATCATCCAGTTGAAGACCAACAGAAGTTTGAGAAAGCCATGGCTGAAGCAGACGCTGAACTGGAGCGGCTGAAGCTCAGAAAGCTGAAAGAGCTGAGAGCGAAGGTCGAAGCCTCGGAGGAGAAGCCTTCTCCCCCGAAAGAGACCGTGGAGCCCACCCCCCTTCAGATCGTCATGGGGAGGCTGACGGGGCGGGGAAGAGAACTCTTAGAGACGGCTTACCAGCAATATCCAGACATCACAGAAGAGGTGGTTGAAAACCTGGCTTTGCAGATAAAAAACGGTCGGCTCCGAGGCCCTGTAACCGCGGGGATGATAATGCAGATTTTCAACCTCCTCCGCATGCCCCTCAGACCCAAGACTCGGCTGGTGTTCAAAAAGCACGGTGAAGCCAAAACCCTAGCTGAACTGCTCAGGGAAAAGCTGGGCTAGACCGAAAAAGGCCTTTTTCGGGGCGATTCGCAGTTCGGTTAAAGATTATTTGCCGAAGTGGAAGAGGGAGCGGGCTTGGCTGTTTTTGCTTCCTACCCACTGCTGGTAGGCTTCGTCTAGGCTTTTGCTTGGTATCACGTGTTTTCTCACGTAGTCGACATGCTCCCTGACCAGTTGGACGATTTTCTCATCGGAAACATGAGACCTCGTTAACTCGTTTTTCAACATCTCCAAAGGCGTGTAGAAATAAGGGAGGTCTAGAAACTTCTGCTTAACTTCCACGTTTCTTTCCGCCAGCTCATCCCTCAAGCCGCGGCCCGGCAGACCTGTGACGCAGGCGGGCTTTTCGTATTTTGAAGCCATGCTGGCGATGAATTCCGCCTCCTCCTCAACGGCTTCCTCCCTCAGTCTTATTTCATCCTCCAGATGGCTTCTCCAAGCGGCAGCGTCAACCTTGCCGGTAGCCGCCGTCCTCAAGGTCATGAGGGCTGTTTTCTCAGCGCTTTTGGCGGCTAGGTAGTCGTAGGAGGGGCTCTCGTAACAGTGGAAGGCGAGCTCGGGCTTCATGCGCCGCAGATGTTTAAGATTTCTCAAAATTGGCTCCGCGTAGTACTCCCAGCCGCCGGACGGCTCCTGCACCAGTTTGGATTTTTTGATCTCAGCCAACACATACTCGTAGGGCAGACCCTCTGCCAGTTCTCTCACATATTCCTCTAGGCCTCTGGAAAAGTTCAGGAAAACGGAGTCGCAGGGAAGCCTTTCCAGCTCCCGCGCCAGTTTGGCATGGGACTTTCTAAGCCTTGGAACTGCCATCAAGGTTATCGAGAGTTCCATAGCCAGGATACGCTGGAATATTTATCGAATAAATTATTGAGGCCTCCCACATTTAAGTTTTCACTCTGCCATGTCCCTGAGGAGGCCAAGGAAGTCAGATTTGAGGTCTTCAGCTTCTCTGCCGGCAAGCGAGTGTTTAAGAAAAAGGTTTTCTCAGAAAATTCAGGAACTCTTTTGTCGTAGCTACCAGCACGGCTGTTACCGCTATCAGGAGATTTTGAACAGTCAGCCCCCAAGCCTCCACCCGACTGAGGATCAAGGCGGTTAACCCCACCATGACAACGCTGAGGCTGAAGCTTAGTAGGATTTTCTCCTCCAACTCCAGCTTCTTCAGTCTGCCGGTGCTTCTGAGGAGGTTGTAGCCGGGAAGGAAGAGCATGTACAGAAATGCTAGGAGGAAGACAGCTCCCTCCCCGAAGCCTATTTCCAAAGCCATAAGAAAACCCCCCACCGGCCAAAGTCGGCTTCAAGCCTAATAGGTTTCTCAGGCTATAGATTAAATATTTAATATTTTTAGACTACAAACTTTCGCTTAACCCACAGTGAAGAGCCATGGGTGAAGGGTCGAGGATGACTGCGGGGCTGATGTTGAAACTGGCCGCGGTAGTCGCCCTTTTCTCAGCTCTCTCCTACGTGGGAATAAGCCAAGTGGTAGAGGAAGCAGACCCTTGGCTTGACCCGGTGGTTACCGAGGGCGAACTGGAGGCAACCCGGTGGATCAGGGGGAACACTGAAGAGGATGCAAGGTTTGTAGCCGGCATCTTCGGAGGGGAGCTCATCATGGGCATGACCACCCGGATACCTTTGGTTGGAGGAGACTGGGCTAACGCTCCGGACCCCGTGGAGAAGATGCTGGCTGTGCATCGAATTTACCGGACAGACTCCGCCGCCGAAGCCTACGAGCTGGCGGTGGAGCATGGGGCTGACTACGTTTATGTTCCTCTGAAAAGGTCTGTGCACTCCGGTTTGGGGTGGATCTATCCTCAGGTTGAGAAGTTCGACGACTCCCAGTATTTTGTCCTCGTGTATGAGAATCCGGAGGTTCGAATATACAGGGTGAGGCCGGTAGCCCCATGAAAGCCCTCAGACCTCTGCTCCTCTTAGCCTTGGCGGCTGCGGCTGCGTGGTATAGGCTGAGGGTTTTCAGCGGGCCTGTGATCCCCATGTACGGCAACACCATGTACCACATGGGCATCATCAGGGCGACGGTGGACTCAGGCGTCTACCCTCTTGAGGAACTGTCCTACGGAGGCGGCTTCAGAGGGCTCTACGTTCCCCTCTACCGGATTTACGTGGCTTCCCTCAGCGTGGCCACCCAGATAGACCCCATGACCCTTTCGGCTCTGGTAACAGTCCTCACAGCCTCATTCACGGTGGCGGCTACCTATGCTTTGGCGAGGAGAGTGTTCGACAGCCCCTATGCTGGGCTCTGCGCAGCTTTCTTTTTCGTGGTTTCCCCTGAGTTGACCATCTATACTGCGAGGGCTTTCCCTGAGCTTCTCAGCCTGCCGCTGGTTTTGGTGATGCTGTACCTCATCAACGCGAACTACCGGCTTATGGCCGCGGCGGCCGCCATAGCCACAGCCCTCACCCATCAACTGGCTTTCTCCGTCCTTGTGTTGACCCTACTCTTCTACTCGGTAGCTCAAGCTGTCCGCAGGGATAAAGGCGGGCTTTTAACCGCGCTTTTGGCTCTGCTGACGTCTATAGGGGCGTTTGCTCTGTGGCTCATCCACTTGGTGGGGGTTCCCTTTCTCATGAGGCTTTTCCAGTTTGTGGGGCTGGTGGGGCTTTCCCCAGGTTCACCGGTGGACTTGGCTCTGTTTTTCAGAGCCGGCTACGTGGTGGTTCCCTTCTTCTTCATGGGATTGTTTTTCACGCTGGCCTCCCCTTTGGAGGCTAGGCCTAGGTTGCTGGTTCTGTCTTGGTTTGCCGCTACTTTCCTGCTTACCAAAAACGACCTGCTGGGCTTCGGCCTTCTCATGGATAGGTATTTCACGTTCCTCGTTCAAAGCATGGTAGTGATGGCTGGTTTCGGAGCCTACACCGTTTTAACTAAAACCTTTCACCTGTCTTCAACCCTGTTTTTGAAGCTTAAATCCAGCCGTCTCCCTGCCTCGGCTGGGAATAAGCATTAATGTGGGTGAAGGACAATACTGTGAACATCTCCCGCTCGCTGTTCCCCGGCGACCTTCCACTGGAAGGGGTTCCTGCGCAATGTCGCTTGCATCCCTCTTGGAGCTGATGAGGCCTTGGCAGTGGTATAAAAACCTCCTGATATTTGTAGCCATAATCTTCGCTAGGCAGCTGGGGAACATTCAGTTTTACCCGCCGTTGCTGACCGGCTTCCTCTTGCTCTGCCTTATCTCCAGCGCTAACTACGTGATAAACGACCTCGTCGACTATTCTAGGGACCTTCAACACCCGGAAAAACGGAGGAGACCGCTTCCCTCAGGCAAGGTCGGTAAACCAGCAGCCATGGTCTTGGGTGCCGTTTTGGCGTTGGCCATGCTGCCGGCTTTTTGGCTGAACGTCCTGTTCGGGGTTTCCGCCTTGATGATCTTCCTGACCTCTCAGCTTTACTCTTTCTTTCTCAAACGGCTGGCTTTCGTGGATTTGATGACGTTATCTTCCAACTACGTTTGGCGGGCTGTGGCTGGAGCCTTCCTTATCGGAGCCGTCCTTTCTCCTTGGTTGATTCTGACGGCTTTTCTTCTCGCTGTGTATTTAACCATCTGTAAGAGGCTGGGGGAAGTCTTGCTGCTGGGGAACGGAATTCGTGCGCAGAATTCCGCTCTCAGCCACTACACACCCGACCTACTCAAGGGTAATCTGACGGTCATTTCCTCGGTGCTGATAGTTGCTTACGGAATCTACACCTCCACCGTCTTCGACCGAAGCTTCTTGATGATAGCCACCTTTCCCATCGTGATCTTCCTGATCCTCCGCTTCAACCACTTCGCCCTCCAAGGCCATCCTATGGCGCGGAGGCCTGAGAAAGCCTTCAAAGACAAACTGCTGGCAGCCGGGCTTTTCGCATGGCTCATAGTCACGATTCTGTCTCTCTACCTTCCCCTAGGCTAGTTTTTGGAAGAGCTTCTCATATTCGGCCGCTGTCTTTTCCACACCGAAGAATTCCAGAAGCCGGTTTCTGGAGACAGTAAACTTAGCCGGGTGTTTGAGGACGGCTACGACGGCTTGGGCTAGGGAAACCTCGTCTCCGGGCTTGGCAAGGAGGCCGCCTCCAGTCAAGGCCACGGCGTCCCTAGGCCCCGGCAGGTCGGTGGCCACCACCGGGGTTCCGCAGAGTAAGGCTTCCGCTTGCACCAAGCCGAAGGTGTCCACGGAGATGCTGGGGAAAACGAAGACATCGCAGGTGGAGTAAAACTTTAGCAGGGATTCGTGGTCCAGAAAGCCTAAGAATTTCACGCGGCCGGCCATTCCCAGGTTTTCGATGAGAGCCTCCAGCTGGGGTTTCACGGATTCTTTTTCCCCGCCGACCATCTTCTCCCCGATGCCGGCTAGGACGACCTTCGCTTCGGGGATTTCCCGCAGGATTAGGGGTAGAGCCTTTATCAGGTACTCTAGGCCTTTTTCAGGGGCGAACCTTCCTAGGTTTCCGATTATTTTTTCCCCGGGTTCTATTCCGTTTTTCTTCCGAAAATCCTCGGTGTCGGCTATTCTCCTGAACCGCTCCACGTCCACAGGTGGTGTGATCTGAACACACTTTCGCGCATAATTCTTGACCTTCGAAGTTTTCATATGTCCTAGGGAGTTCACGACGATGCCGTCGCTGAGAAAGCAAGCCAGCTTGAGGGATAGGTAGTAGAGCTTCTCCACCACCCAGAAGAGGGGGCCTTTCCCTCGGGCTAGGTCTGAGTGGTAGGTGAGGTACAGCCTCTTACCGCAGAGTTTAGCCATCACCCCCAGAAGGCCGCTTTCAAAGAGGGGAACATGCAGGTTGACAGCGTCGCTGGACCGCATGTGTTTGAGAGCCTCCCAGAGGAGCCGAGGGGCAAAGGCTCCTCTCTGAAACTTGAACAGCACTGGAACCCTGTGCACGGTGAGGCTGTTTCCAGTCTCAAGCCTCCGCAGCCCCTTAGTGTGCTGGGACGTGACCAGAGTCAACCTGTGGCCGCGTTGGGAGAGGCCTCTTGCCAAGCGTTCGATGTAGGTGGTTATGCCGCTGACGTAGGGCAAATAATACTGGGACACTAGGAGGATTCGCATGGGGTTCCCCTGGAGGGTACGCTGCCGCTGTCCACCTGCTTAGCTTAGGCTGTTACAGGCTATAGATGCCTGTTAGTGGGATATTACATTTTTATTTCCCGAAAAACTTTTGTTGGTTTAACCCTACACCAAAGGCAAGAGTGTAAGTCATGTTTGCGACTGATATTCTGAAAGAAGAGCACAGGATGATCAAGCGGATGCTTAAAGTCCTAACCGCAGCCGCCCAGAAACTTGAGGGAGGCGAGGAGGTCTCCCCAGCTGTCTTTGAGGAGGTCATCGACTTCATCAGAACCTTTGCAGACCGCTGCCACCACGGTAAAGAGGAGCAAACCTTATTCCCCGTCCTCGAGAGACGCGGCCTTCCTAGGGAAGGCGGACCTACAGGGACGATGAGGATGGAGCATGAGCGGGGGAGAGAATTCGTGAAGGCGATGGCGCAGGCTGTGGAAAGATATCGAGGCGGCGATGAGGAAGCTAAACATGCCATCGTGGCCAATGCCAGAGGCTACGTGGACCTGCTCACCCAGCATATCTCCAAGGAAGACGACGTTCTCTACCCTTTGGCCGAACAGGTTCTGGGGAAGAAAGAACATGTGGAGTTGCTGGAGAAGTTTGAGGAAGTGGAGAAGACGATGGTGGGGGAAGGAAAACATCAACAGTACATAAAGCTTCTGGAGCGGCTGGAAAGAGAATTCCACCTAGAACCGGGAGAAGCATCCCATCATGGACATCAGCGATGAAGGCGCGAAGCCGATCTAGCCTAATTTTAAATACTGTTGACAAAATATTGTAACCAGACTGAGGAAGCCCAGTCGGGTGAAGGTATGACTCCTAAAGAAAGATTTATGAACGCTTTGCTGGGCCGGGAGGTTGACAGAGTTCCTGCGCTGAGTGTAACCCAGACGGGAACCTTAGAGCTTATGGAAGCTTGCGGTGCCTTCTGGCCTGAAGCCCATGTGAAAGCTGAAACCATGGCCACCCTAGCTTTGGCCGCCCATGAAATAGCCGGCTTCGAAGCGGTGCGGGTTCCCTTCGGCATGTACGCGGAGGCAGAAACCCTAGGCTGCACCGTCGACTACCATGAAGGAAAAAAGGACTTCACGCCCACGGTCACCAAGCCTGTGAGCGATCCCAGCAGCCTCCGGGTGCCCTCGCCCACCGAGGGCAAGATGGCCGTCATCGTGGAAGCGGTGAAGCTTCTCAGAAAAAAAGTAGGTGACGATGTTCCCGTCATCGCCGGAATCGTGGGCCCCTACAACCTGGCGGGGACCGTTCAGGGTTTCGACCTCCAAATGAGGCTTATCATAACCAAGCCGGAAGAAGTGGAGAGAATCCTTGAAATCACTTGGCAGGTGGCCGCTGAGTTCGGCAACGCCCTAGCTGAAGCGGGGGCGGATGTGGTGACGTTCCTAGAGCCCATAGTTTCAACCATCGGCCCGGTGTTCTTCGGCAAGTATGCTTTGCCCTATCTGAAGAAGGCTGCGGAGAGCATCAAATGCCCCACCGCCCTGCATGTCTGCGGAAACGCCACGCCAATCCTCCGGCAGATGGCTGAAAGCGGCGTGAAGGGCCTCAGCATCGACCAGAAGGTCAGCGTCAAGGAGGCGAAGGCGCTGGTGGAGGGCAAAACAACCATCATAGGGAACGTGGACCCTGTCAAGACGATGATCGAAGGGAAACCTGAAGACGTCAAGAGGGAGAGTAGGAGGATCATCGAAGAAGGCATCGACATCTTGGCTCCGGGATGCGGCCTCTCCCCCTACACACCCATCGCCAACATGAAGGCCATGGTTGAAGCTGCGGAAGAATACGGCAGAAAAAAGGTCTAAGCCAAGCTGATTGAGAGAGTTGAAAGCCTAAAAGGTAGACAGAAACCCCTTTACACGGCTTCTACTCTTTCTATTTCTGGAACTTGCTCCTTGAGGGATTTCTCCACGCCCATTTGGAGGGTCATCTGAGACATAGGGCATCCGGCACAGGCTCCGGTCAGCCTTACCCTGACCACGTTGCCCTCCACGCCCATCAGCTCGATGTCTCCACCGTCGGCTTGAAGTAAAGGCCTTATCTTTTCAACAGCTTTTTCCACTTTTTCTTTCATAGACATTCCCATCACCAACGTTATTCGTGAAAGATTGTTGGAAGGATATGGAATCCTCCTCATATAAAGTTATCCAAGCTACTCCTTAGGCTTTGAAGACGGCTTTCACCTCTTCGGCAAAACGCCTAAGCATAGAACCCCGTTCGGGAAGCGGCCCTATGGGCACGAGGTTGAAGCAGTTGATTCCCAAGCTTGAATATTTTCGAATCAAGCCCACATACTCTTCCGGGTCAGCGTCGGGGGGGAGGTAGTTTTCTCTGATTTTTTCAAGCGGCCTGTTTTCAACCTGAGCCAGATGCCTCAGCATATCTTCAAAATACCGCTGCATCTTAGGGTGGAAAACGTAGAGACCCATGTGGAGGGCTATGTTCCCGAAATTTCTGCCTACGTTTTTGCAGTGTTCTTTTAATACTTCTACTTTTCTTTTAACCTCCGCCTCTGGGAGGTTAAAATATAATTGAACTTCATCGGCATGTTTAGCGGCTATTTTAAGCAGTCTTTTTTCGCCTGTGCCTCCGATGAGGATGGGCGGCCGCGGCTTCTGAACGGGTGGGGGAAGATTTTCCACCCTTAAAAGACGGTAGTATCGCCCCCTATGCGTGGTTTCCCTGTTCTCCAGCATGCTTTTTATTATCTGAACTTCCTCCTCGAAGCGTTGGAACCTTTCGGCTGCAGGGGGAAAGACCCCGAAGAAGGCTTTAAACTCCTTCTCATACCAGCCTGCCCCCAAGCCTAGGGTCAGCCGCCCGTGGGAGATGATGTCCACCGTGGTGGCTGCTTTAGTCAATACCAATGGGTTTCTGTAGAGGGTGCAGGTTACAAGGGGGCCTATCCTTATCTTAGCCGTCACCGCCGCGAGAGCCGCCAACGCGCTCCAGCATTCGAGGGGATAGCCGGAATTCGGGTAGAAGGCTTCTCCCATGGGATAAAAATGGTCCGTTACCGTGAAGAAATCGTAGCCCAGACGTTCCGCCTCCAAGCAGAGGGCTTGAACGTCTTCGAAACCTAAACCTTCGAGGGCGGTGTGCACGCCAAATCGGAGGGGTTTGCCCATGATTTTTCCATCCCGGGAGACTTTTCATATTTTACGGTGAAAAAGGAGCTTCCGCAGCGTGGGCAAGGGTTGTCCCTCGTAGCCTTTCCGAGCATTTGGCCGCAGCTTGCACATTTGCAGAGGGGCTTAAGCCCTGTTTCCAACGTTTTTCTTCCCGGAAAACCTTCCGAAACAGTCTGAGGATTGCTCTCCGTTTTCATAAGGATTTCACGACCGAAGCTGGCTGGCGGCTCTTGGGCGGTTCAGAAAGGTTTCAGCGGGAGGGTAGTGAAGATTCAGTTCGTCGCGTGGTCATCATTTCGCTTCGGGACGATCAGTCTGGGACGACCTCATCATCAAGAACCTTATTTGTCCCTAGGATATTTAAACATTGGTAAAAAGACGCTTATCATCTTTCCGTCAAGAGGGTTTTTCAGGACGGCTTCCTCCCATGAAAAGGCGTCTCTTCAAGAGAAAAAAGAAGTTTTGGAAAAAGAAGAAGCCACCGTTGGAGGTTAAGGAGAGGCCGTCTCCTCTCCTAGTTTTCTATTTAATGCTGATGATCCCGGTGCTGCTCATCATCTTGATCTATGTTTGGATGCTGAAGCTCATTCCCTTCCTTTCCTCTCCCTAACCTCGGATGAAGGTCTTCAGCTTCTTGAAGTCCTCCAGCATTCTCCGCCTGATCTTAGGGAACCTCATCCCAGCGGAGGGGTGGTAGGTGGCGAAAAACATCCTGCCATTCTTCTCGACGAAGCCGTGGGTTTGAGAAACCTTCTCAGCCCCCAGCAAAGACCGAAGGGCCACGTTGCCGAGGAGGACTACGAGTTTTGGGTTTACAATTTCCAGCTGCCTCTTCAGATAAGGCAGGCAGGCTTCCACTTCGCTTCTCTTAGGCGGCCTGTTTCCTGAGGGATGACTCTTCAACACCGAGGTGATGAACACGTCCTCCCTTCTCAAACCTGAGGCCTTTAAAAGCTCATCTAAGAACCTCCCCGCTCTACCCACGAAAGGCCGGCCTAGCCTGTCTTCCTCCTCCCCTGGGCTCTCGCCCACAAAGAATATTTCAGCATCCTCCTTTCCCTCCCCGGGCACGGCTTTCCGTCTCGTTTGGTAGAGGTCGCACTTTCTGCAGGAGGCTATTTCTTCGCTCAGTTTTTGAAGCTCCCTTTTTTTATCCATCCTCCTCTTCCCAAAAACGTTTTTGAAGCAAACTGCGCGGGAAGCCCGGATAGGCTGCGGACTCCGTCTCCCAGCATGGCGGAAGAACCGGTATGAAATTTATGTCTTTTTCATACTTTTTTCAGGCGGCTTCCAGTTTCTCTAGGATTTCCTCAGGTTTCAGTCCCCGTCGGGAAAGTTTGACGACTTCCCTCAGCCCCTCTAGGTAGTTTTTCGCGCTTTCCGCCACAGTCTTTACGGCTTCCTCCCCAAACCTCGGCCCCCTACCAATTCCCGGGCAATCTTGAGCGGGCCTTACTTCTAGGATGGGCTCGTCGCCGTAGATGACCCGGCTTAGGAGGAAGGGGTATATCCGGCATAGGGAGGGTTTAGCCCCTAGGGGGTGAAGCTGACATTGGAAGTTTTCTTGGAGGAAGACGCATCGGCCCCTTTTTCTTTTTAGAGTGAAAGGTACAGCGCCTCTCCTGTTGGGTTTAACCTGAACGAAGTCTTCCACCTTTTTCCCGGCGGCTTTGGAGATTTCCCTTATATCCTTCAGGGTTAATTCCCTTTCCATCCTGCAGCAGAGGGCCTCGCAGGCCTTGTAGGCGCACTTCCACCGCTTTACAGGCTCACCGACCACGAGGAGCAGAATTTATAACCCCCAAACGAACCTTTAGGCTTTCAGTTAATTAGTTGAACCCTTAAACTTAACCCTATCTAATTCGGGCCCGGAGTGTTACCAAAAAATTCAAAAACTTCCAACTCCCCATCTCCATAAGCCGCCTCGGAGGAGGAGTGGGTTGGAAAAAAGCCCGAGACCTGACAAAGTGCTGGACGCCCGCGGCCTCACATGCCCTGAGCCCGTCCTCAGAACAGCGGCGGAAGTCGGAGGGATGGCTGAGGGTGAAGTCTTGGAGGTCATAGCCGACGACCCTGCCTCGGAAGAGGATGTTCGAAGCTGGGCTAGAAGGACTGAAAATGAACTTTTGAAAGTTTGGAAGACAGGTAAGGATTTTCACTTTCTCATCAGGAAAACTTCCTAAATCCCGGGCGGCCTTCGGGTCAAAGAGCTTTGTATTTCTCGTAGAACTCCAGCAGGAGCTTCACTTTCTCCGACTCGGTGTTGAGGGCTAGGACCTTCATCTGCCCGGAGATCTGCTCGTAGGCGAGGATTCCTTCCCTCACCAAAGGCTGGATGAGCCTTGCCACCGAAGAAGGAGAGCAGTTCAGAAAACGGGAAAGCCCAGCTTGGTTGAAGACCTTGTTGGGGTTCGCCAGAAAATACTCCAACAACCTCGTCTGCGTCTTGCTGCCGAAAATCCTCTCCAGCAACCCCGCAGCCCCTCTTGGGTTTATTCTGAAAACCGACCTATATTTAAATGGAAGCCTCTCCAGCCCGCCCTTTCACCGGGAGGCGGAGATACGGGTGCCCACCTTCAGCCCCATCACCGCCTTGACTAGGTTTTCAGTTTTCCTTCCGTCGATGAAGTAGGCGGGTATCCTCGAACGGTCTAAAACCTTCAAGGCCAAAGGGTCCAGCTGGTAGGATCCTGCCCACAGTCTTTTCTTCATCGCCATCTCCAGCAGCTGGGCGGTGGAGGCTTCCTCCAGTTTTTCAGCCTCCTCATCCACCTTAGGGTCCGCGGTGTAGATTCCGTCCACGTCGCTGGCGATGATGTAGCAGTCCGCCTTCACAGCCTCCGCCGCCAAAGCCCCCACAGCCATGGTGGAGTGGCCGGGTGTCAAGCCGCCCATGACCACGATTTTCCCCCCTTGGAAAAACTTTTTCAGCTCCCCTAGAGTGGTGGGGGTTTCGGGAAAAGCGTAGTCGTCGAGGGCCAAGGCCAGCAGGCGAGCGTTCATCCGGGAGGCTTCGATGCCCAGCTGGTCGCAGGTTCCTTCATCAGCTCCCAGCTTCCGGGCTAGGTTGATGTAGCTCCTCGCCAGCCCTCCGCCTCCGGTGACGGCGAGGAGGCGATGTCCTTCGTCAGCCAGCCTCTTTAAAACTCCAGCGTATTCCCTCAGCCTGCGAGAGCTGGGTTTCTGGGGGAAAAGAAAGCCGCCCAGTTTGATGACCAGTTTCAAAGGCTGTCCCTTCGCTTAGTAAACTAGAAGCCTTTAGAATAAGAAATTTCCGCTTCCCGGCCCATAAACCTTAAAACCCATGAAGCCGCATTATGGACTGCTGGTGTTCACCGGGCTATGAGTTAGGGAATAACCTGTCAGGAAATCAGCCGACGGAAACTTTTCCAAAAGCCGAGCGTTAAGGGCGTGTTTTCTGGGAAGCGGTTTTCCTATGACTAGGATGGAGAATACAGGTAAACAAAGCCGGTCCGTGGGCGTTTTCAAAGCCAAGAGGCTGCTGGAGGACTTGGCCTCCAAGGAAGGCCGCCACACCGAGCTTATCACCCTCTACATTCCCCCAGGCCGCCAGGTCAGCGATGTCATAGCCAACCTGCGGGAGGAGTACGGAACCGCCTCCAATATTAAATCTCGGACCACCCGCCACAATGTCCAGTCCGCCATTGAGAAAGCCATTCAGAGGCTGAAGCTCATAGACCAAGTGCCACCCACCGGGCTGGCGCTTTTCTGCGGAGCCGTAGCCCAGGGGCCCCCGGGCTCAGAGAAAATGGAGCTCTACGTCTTGGTTCCCCCGGAACCCATCGGCGTTTACCTTTACCGCTGCGACTCCCGTTTCCACCTAGAACCTCTCTTCGACATCCTCAAAGAGAAGGCTACCTACGGGATAATGGTCATCGACGGAAGCGGCGCCACCTACGCCATCCTCAGGGGTAAGCGGCTGGAAATTGTCAAGTCCATCAGTTCAGGCATTGCCGGCAAACACCGGGCCGGCGGCCAGTCGGCTCGAAGGTTTGAAAGGCTTAGGGAAGTGGAGATCAACGAGTACTTCAAGAGGGCGGCCAGCTATGCTGCTCAGATTTTCTCGGACATCCCTGACTTGAAGGGTATCATCATAGGAGGCCCCGGTCCCACCAAGCAGGATTTCGTCGAAGGCAGATACCTCCACTACACGCTTCAGGACAAGGTCTTGGCTGTGGTGGACACGGCCTACGTGGATGAGCAGGGGGTCAAGGAAGTCATGGCCAAGGCCCCTGAAATCCTGAAGAACGTCCGATATGTGCAGGAGAGGGAGCTCGTCCAGCAGTTCCTCGGAGAGCTGGGCCGAGACTCAGGCTTAGCCGTCTACGGTGTGGAGGAGGTTCGGAAACATCTGGAAGCCGGCTCGGTCAGGGTTCTGCTGCTTTCGGAAGAATTAGACCTCCTCGCCGTCACCGTGAAGTGCTCCGCCTGCGGCTTCTCCGAGCAGCGAACTGTCAAAGAGGGGGAGCTGCTCAGCCTAGAGGCTGAAACCTCCAAGAAACCCTGCCCCCGATGCGGCGTCGCCGCCCTTCAACTGGGGGAGAAAACAGACCTCATCGACGCCTTAACTGAGCTGGCGGAAAAGTCCAATGGGGAGGTTGAGATGATTTCGACTTCCCACGAGGAGGGAGAGATGTTGCTGAAATCCTTCGGAGGCGTCGCCGCCCTACTTAGATATAAGGCTTAGGCGGTTTTTTGGTTTAAAATTTAAATATAACAATGTTATAATTTACACCATCCTTCGAGGGCAGGGACCATGAGAAGGGATTTAGTTTGCCGGGACCTCTGAAAGAAGGTTTACTGTTAACGGGAAAGCATTCCTTATGCTGGTTCTTTGGGGAGCTGTTTCCCTTCTAGTTTTACACGCTGTTATCAACACCTCTTTCTTCCACGATTCCGCCGGTGTTTTTCAGGGCGGCGCTCCTCTTTCCGCCGTCTTCGTAATAACCATAATGCTTATACTTGGCTTTTCCTTAGGCATGGCAGGACAGAAGTTCACCGAAGCCTTCCGTTTCGAGAAGGGGAAGGATAAGTCTGCGCTTTCCTAAGGGCTGATGTAGGGTGCTGCCAGCTGCCTCCGGGGTTGAAGTTTCCCCTATTCTACTGGTTTTCATAGGCTTCACGGTGGGCGTGGTCGGAGGCTTCATAGGCATAGGAGGCGGCTACATGGTGACTCCCGCCCTCATCGTCTTCGGCTTCCCCGGGCATCTGGCCGTGGGCACGGACATCACCCACATCTTCGGAAAATCCGTCATCTCCAGCATCAGACATTGGCACTTGGGCAACGTGGACGTGAAACTGGGCCTCCTGACGGTGGCGGGCACCCTCCTAGGCATCGAGTTGGGTGTTCGGATTTTGAACCACCTGAAGGGAACTGGCCTGTCAGATGTGGCTGTGCTGGGCGCCTCCTTGGCCATGCTGGTGGGCATCGGGTCGTTCATGGCGTGGGAAAGCCGTAAATCCATCAAACTTCTGGACAAATGGTACGACGAAGGAAAACCCCTCCCCTCGGAAGTTTACGCCTCCGGCCTTTCCAAGCGAATCCGTTCCCTGGAATGGCGGCCTATGGTGTCTTTTAAGGCTGCGAAGGTTTCCGCCTCCTTCTGGGTGGTCCTCTTCCTGGGCTTTGCCACCGGAACCCTTTCCGGGTTCTTCGGTGTGGGCGGAGGATTTCTGAGGACCCCGGCTCTCGCCTACGGCCTCGGCTGCTCCACCTTCATGGCTGTGGGCACAGACCTTTTCATCATGAGCCTGTCCGGAGGTTTCGGCAGCCTGAGGCATGCCATGAGCGGCAACGTCGACCTCACCGCCGCCGTCATCATGCTGGTGGGCGCGGCGGTGGGGGCGCAGATCGGAGCTCAGGCGACACGGTATGTGCGGGGCCCTTCCATCCGATTGATCCTTGCTTACTCCATACTTTTGGCTATCATCGGCGCCGCCCTAAGGCTGGGCTACGTCCTCACAGGCAGGGTAATCGAACTGCTGAGGCTTAGCGCTGTTGCGTTCACCTTGGGGGAGATGACACTCCTCGTGTGCACTATCATAGGGCTGATGGTCTTCGGACTCCTCGCCCAGAGGGGACGTCCTGTGCCCCGGAGGCTCAGGTCTCTGGTCATCAGCCCAGCCCAGCCGGCGGATGGGCTGCCTTTAAAAGAAAGCTAGGAGGGGAAACTGTTGAAGATATCCGGTGGAAAAGAGGCGGGGAAGATGAAGGATGAGGAGTTGGAGGAACTGCGCAGAAAGTTTGAAGGTCAGCCTCCCCAGCAGACTCTCCGGTGGGCGTTGGACAGGTTTTATCCGACCATAGCCTTCGCCTGCAGTTTCGGAGCCGAGGACATGGTCCTGTTGGACATGATCTCCAAGATGACCCCCCGGATGAGGGTTTTCTACATCGACACAGGCCTCCTCTTCAAGGAAACCTACGAACTGATAGAGAAGGCTGCGGAAAAATACGGCATCAAACCTGAACGATACGCCCCCGAGCTCACCCTCGAGAGGCAGAGGGAGCTCTACGGTGAAAACCTCTACCAGCGGAACCCGGACTTGTGCTGCCAGATCAGGAAAGTTGAACCGCTGAAGAAGGCGCTGGCGGGGCTGGAAGCTTGGGTGACGGGGATAAGGCGGGAGCAGTCGCCCNCCCGAGCCAGCGCAGCCGTGGTGGAAAGGGATAGAAAATTCGGCTTGGTGAAGGTGAACCCCCTCGTCCACTGGACTTTCAAGGATGTTTGGAAATACATCACCGAAAACCATGTTCCTTACAACCCTCTCCACGACCGAAACTACCCCAGCATCGGCTGCACCCTGTGCACCACACCCGTGGCTCCCGGCGAAGACCCTCGGGCTGGGAGGTGGAGGGGTAGGGACAAAAAAGAATGCGGTCTGCACCTCTGAAACTTTCTCAGGGAAGGCTTGGTTTACTCCCCATGTTGTGAGACGGCTTTTCGGCCGAAGGTCAGATAGCCTGTGTGGGCTACGGCTAAGGTTTCAGGCCGTGTTCTCCCCCTTTCCACCTGATACCTCCGGGTCATGCACTCCACCGTTTCCAAGTCCACGAATCCATGGTGGTTCAAGACTTCCACGGTTTTCACCACTTGCTCAATGGTGGGGCTGAAGGAGGCGAAGGCTCCGCTGGGTTTCAAAGCCTTGAAGGCGTAGGGGACCACCAGCCAGGGGGTGGCTAGGTCTAACACCACAGCGTCTACCTGGGTTTCCTCGATGCCTTGGGTGACATCCCCCTCCTTGAGGGTGACAAACTCCAGGAGGCCTGTTCTCTCCAAGTTTCTCCGCGCAGTTTCAAGGAACTCGCCGTGGGTTTCGTAGCTGTAAACTCTGCCCTCCGGCTTGACGTAGAAGGCTAGAAGGCTGGTTAAGGCTCCGCTGCCCGTGCCGGCTTCCACAACCCTGGCCCCTGGGCCTATGTTGGCGTAGACCAGGAGGAGGGCCATGTCCTTGGGGTACATGACCTGCGTTCTCCTTGCCAGCTTCCGGAGGTAGTCCCTGAGGGTGGGCTTAAGGGCTACGAACCGGGCTCCTAGGCTGCTCTGGATGGGGGAGCCGAAGGCCTTGCCTATCAGGTCGTCGTGGGCCAAGTAGCCTTTGTGGGTGTGGAGGGTGCTGCCTCTCTTAACCCGAGTTAGGTACCTTCTTCTCCCATCCAAGTATAGGACCACGTCGTCGCCTTCTCGGATTTCCTCGCCCAGTTCCGCTGCCTCCCCTATTTTCTAAGCTTGTTCAGGGGACATGAAGATACCGGCTTCACTTGCCTCAGGAGCCACCGGGGCTGGGTTGCCTTTCAGAGCACAGTTTTACAAAGTTTTCTAGAACAATGGAGCCTTCGTTTCCAGCTGCCACCTCGGGGTGAAACTGAACTCCGAAGAGAGGTTTGGCCTTGTGTTTCACAGCTTGAATCTTGGAGGTGGGGGAGCTGGCGTGGTTTTCCAGAGGCTCGAGGAGGGAGAGAAGCTCATAGTCGTGGTCCTCGTAGACTGTCAGCTCCTTTCTCCCGGGGGTTAGGGGGAACTCTCGGAAAAAGCGGAGGGTTACCACTCCCTTTTCCGCCTTCTCCAGCCTCCTCATCCTGGAGCCGTAGCAGTAGCCGAGAATCCTCAGCCCGAGGCAGATGGCCAAGGTGGGGAGAAGTGTGGAGTTCAGAAGCCGCCTGTACCATTCTAACATCTCCCTGTACCGGCCGCCCGGGAGGACTCCTCCGGAGATGATGACGCCTTGGTAGTTTTGAAGGCTGAGGGGCTCCATGGGGGTTTTGACATGGTAGGAGAGGCCGCGGTCTTCGAGAAAGCCTAAAAGCTGCTCCAAGGTTTCACTCTTATTGTTGAGGACCAATAGCTTCAAACAGCGCCCCCCTTGGAAGGGTGGAGGTTCAGCCTCCGTAGTTTTCCACAGCCTGCCTGAGCCTCTCAAAGGCTTGGGTTAGGTTTTCCTTGGAGGCTGAGTAGGAGATTCTGATGCGGCCTTCTCCGCTGGGGCCGAAGGCTACCCCCGGACCCACCACCACGTGGGCTTCCTTGATGAGGTATTTCGCAAACTTGAGGGAGTCCTTTTCGACAGCGGAGACATCGGGGAGCAAGTAGAAGGCGCCTTGGGGTTTGGGGCATCGGAAGGCAGGCAGCCGCTGTAGGGCTTCCCAGACCAGCTGTCTTCGCTCCGCGTATTCCTTCAGCATCCGAGCCACGTAGGGTTCTCCCTCCCTCAACGCGGCCACGGCTGCCTTCTGGGCTATGGAGTTGGGGCAGACGTTTCCCGCGCCCTTCACCCGGAGGATTCGGGAGACCCTCTGCCCGTCTCCGGCCACGTAGCCTATCCTCCACCCGGTCATGGCGTAGGTTTTGGAGAAGCTGTTGAGGATGAGGGTTCGCTCCGTCATCCCCGGGAAGGCGGCTATGCTGAGGCTTTCCGCTCCGTCGTAGACGAACCTGTCGTAGACCTCGTCGGAGACCACATAAAAATCGTGGTCCACAGCCAGCTCCGCCACAGCTTTGAGGACGTCTTTCCCGTAGACCATGCCCGTGGGGTTGCAGGGGCTGTTGACCACCATGAGCTTGGTCTTCGCCCCCACCGCGGCTGCCACCTGGTCAGGCTCGAGGGTGAGGGTGTCTCTGTTCAGGGGAAGCGTCACTGGCTTTCCGGAGGCCAGCTTGATGGCTGAGAGGAAGGGCGGGTAGTAGGGTTCGGGGAGAACTACTTCGTCCCCGGGGTCTACGAGGCTTAGGATGGTGAGGAAAATGGCGTCGGAGCTTCCGTTGGTTATGAGGATGCCTTCTTTGGGGTCTATGTCCAATCCTTTTTCAGCCTTCAGCCTTTCAGCTATGCCTTCCCTCAGCTCGAGGATTCCCCGCTCCTCGGTGTAGTGGGTGAAGCCTTCGTCCATCGCCTTCTTAGCCGCTTCCACGATGGGCAGAGGCGTGGGGAAATCAGGCTCCCCTATGTTGAGGTAGATCATGTCCCGGATTCCCAGCTGGGCGGCGTAGTCCTTTAGCTCCCGGTAGAGGGGCCGGGTGAGGGTTCTGCCTCTCTCCGCCATTTCCTTCAAGGGGCTTTCACTTCCAGTTTTGGCTCCGCTGCCAACTGGACCTTATAGTGGGCGGGGAACGAAATTAAACGTTTCCCTTCCCTGCGAGCTTTCAGGAACCTTTTCGGCCGAGTGTTTTACAGGTGTTAAATAGCAACTTATAAGCCTCGGAGGGGTATAAGCTTCGGTTACCCATGTCTCGGAAGCCCAGCCTCCGGAGGAAGGTTCGGGAGAAACTGGAGGTTTGGAAGGAGGTTTTCCCCTCCATAGGCTTAGCTGAACTCTACAGGCTTACCTGCAGACTGAAGCGCCACGCTAAAATCTTTTCCTGCCGGCATGAAAACGGGAAGGTAACCCTCATCCTCGGATACCGGACGGTGAGGGACAGGGTCAGCACCAGAGTTCTGCTCTCCAGCTGGGTTGGGAAAAGAACCTACCAGTCCATCAGACTTCCTAGGTTTAAACCCGCGAAGATAAGCTGAGCCCTTGGAAGAACCCCCACGCCGGCTATACCATATTTGGCCAAATATGGTATAGCTTTTTTTTTGGAGAGACAGAAACAGACAGCAAGCCGGCTGCCCGGCTGCAACCCTCAGGGGTGGGGTTGGTGGCGCCGGGGATGGGATTTGAACCCATGAGGCTCCAACGAGCCACAGACTCGCTGCCTCAGCCGGTTAGCAGGCTTGGGCTCCCTTCGCGCGGGAACTGCGCCCTACCAGGTTTCCCAACACCCTTTAGGGGTGCTTCTAGGCGACCCCGGCGCGATTAGATCAGAGCCGCCCTGAACCTTAAAGTTTTTTGGGCCTAGGCTTGGAAAACTTCAGCTCTGTGGTGGGGCCGGCCGGAGTTTCAGGGCTCAGCCTTCGCCTGCGCCCTTTTGAACCGGCGATCTGGTGGGCCCAAGCCACCAAGCATAGACCAGGCTAGCCCACGGCCCCAACGTAGCATATTCAATTTTTTGATTCTTCAGGAATGTGGATTTTTCCGGGAGCATTACCATAAACCCTTGAGGCGTCGTCGTTCATCCCTGTGTGTCGGCGGTGGCGGTCTAAGGCTCCCTGGATGGTTGAATAAGGCTTATTCAACCTTCTAGCTGTTTCTCTCAAGTTACCACATTCCCGGTATAGCTCATATACTTCACAGCAATTTAAAGTATATCTCGGAGTCTTGGTTAGGGCTCGTTCACACTCATCCAAGATGGCGTCGACGGTTTCCCCTCGTTTTTCTTCATAGCGTTTTCTCACGTCGGGAGGGAGCCACAGGTAGAAGTCATCCGTTATTATGCATGAATGCCAAGGGTCCCCCCACACTTCCTCGGTGTACTCCCAAACCTTAGCTTGGCGGATTAGGCCGTCATCGGTTTTGAAGATTTTAGCCTTGTACCAGGAAAGCTCCTGCACCGCTTTTATGCTGTGAAGCTTAGGGCTGGTGATGATCACACCGTTACAGATGGTTCTTATGGTGTCGAAGAGAGAGGCCACAGCCTTCACCACCCCGTAGCCTCCCTTCTGAAACGGAGTGTACTTGGACAGGTGGACGCCTACGTCATCGTAGATTACCAGGGGGATGCGTTTGCCGTGTTGCCGAGCCCACCGGAACAGGGCGATGGAAGGGCGAACGTCGAAGAAAAGCCGGTCTAAGACTAGGTCCCAAACTTCTTGGTCGGTTAGTTGCGGGTGGAGGCTCCGGTAGACTTCCCAAGCTATTTGCAAGGAGTAGGTGGTCTTGCCTACGCCTTGGGGGCCGATGATGAAAAGCTGCACGTAGCCATGGTTCTTATAGGCTTGCCGGAAGAGGCTGGCGGCGGCTAAGCCCTTTTCCTCTTCAACCTCCTCTTCAACCACTTCCAGTTTCACCATCTCCTTGTTTGCGGGGCGGTGGGCCATGGCCAAACCAAGGGAAAAGGGAGGCCGACCCTTGGCCCTTTTTGGAGGGCCGCCTTTCCGCCTAAATTAGGTTGCAAAGCCGTTCGACCAAAGCCTCCTTTCGTCGATATTGGGACTTGGTGAAGTTTTCAAGAAGGGTGAAAGCCAAGTCCCTCCAAGGCTGCTCATACCTTGACAGGACCAAGTCCACTAACTCATGTTTGAGGGTCTGTTTGGCCTTTTTAAAATCTTTAGCATAAATGCGGACAGTTCCCCCTTTCACTTCACCGTCGTTTTCTTTTCCGTCTTCCGTCGGCATCCATTCTAGGCGTAACTCACCTGGAACTAGGCCTAGGCTGCGTTCAAGCCTCCGCAACTCTCTCCGCAGCCTTTCCTCTTGGGCTTTAAGAGGGCCTTCCAAGCGGTAGTTCCACCTGAACGGGTTTCTTTTTGCGGGGAACGGGGAGCACAGGGGTGATGACCGGGTTTTCCTCACAGGTTGGGCAAGCGTAGACGACGCCATATCGGGTGACATACCTCCAGGCCCGTTCCCTAGGCTGGAGGGGTCGATGGCAGTACCGGCAAACAGGGGGCCCCTTCCTGCGGGCTCGGAGGGNGATTTTAACCAACCTCTTCGACACCATCACCTTTTCCTCCGCTTCTTGCGTTTCCCCTTCTTTTTCGCCGGCTTCTTGCCGGCCAAGAAGGCGTTCAAGTTTTTGAGGGGACCCCTCATTCCCTGAAACGGGTCGCCTATGTAGTGTCGGTATTCCTTGTAGCGCCATTCAGGCAAGAGTGTCTTCTTAGTTTTCCCACGTCGGGGGGGAAACAGGAACAGCGGTGGAGGACGGCGTATCCGTCTTCTCTCCCATGGGCGCTCAACCTGCATTTGAACAGTTTCAGCAACCTGTCTGAGAAGCTGCCGGGGCATGACGCCTACCCTCTGCCCAGGGGCCACCTTAAAACGGGGAGTGGGCGTAACCCCGACGGTGGGCCTCTCCCTCATCCTGGGGAAGATCTCTTGGGCGATGTCGGCGGCGGGGGCCTCCTTAGGTTTGCGGGCGGGTTGGCGGGTTATCTTTGTTAAGGGGCGTAAGGCGCGGTCCACGTCGACATTAAACCCGACGGTTCCCCTTTCGAAGAGTTTCCCTCTTTTTCTCATGCGGAGGATGGCGGGGTACGGTTTGGGGTAGGGTTTAAACTTAGGCTTGCGGGTGGGGGCTACGCCTAACTTGGTGGGTGTTCGGTATTCGGGTGGGAGTTTAAACCTCCCCTCCAACCGGGCCCACATGTCGGTTCCCTTGGGATACGTGACCCGGGGTTGGAGGTAGGCTTGGGCGGCTAGGATGGGGGACCACCGGGCGAAGGGGTCCACGGCTTCGACGGCTTTCTCCATGACCGAGGGAGGCGGGGCGGGTATGGCTTCATAGGGCCTCCCCGGTGGAGGCGGGGCTAGGAAGGTTTGGCGGCTGGGGGGAATCGGTGTTCGAGGTTTGTAGCCTACTTCCTTGGTGAACTCTTCTTCAATCTTCAGAATCTCCCTAGCTCTAGGTTTGACGGGGGTCCATCGAAACTTAGGGCCTAAGGTTTCTTGTAGACCCCCTACCCTCTTCCAAGGCCTCATCGCTATGGGGACACCGCGCATGGTCGAGGGAACCTCCGCCACCAACCGGATTCTGCCCTTCTTAATTCTGAAGATGAACTCCGTCGCCTGGGTTGGAGGGACTTGGATTCTACGGGTTTTCCCCAAGATTTTGGGAAATAGGGAAACCGCCTCTTTGGATGGGATTACATCAGTTACGTCTTTGGCTGTTATCACGAAATATTCTGGAAGCTTGGCCTGCCGCTTTGCGGTCACCTCGATGACCCGTAAATGGCTAGCCAAGGGAGGCCTGTACCCTTCAGGAGGGACCACTTTAAGGTCTTCCACGCCAAGCCTCGTATAGGGGATTTCCCGGAAAGTTTTCTGAGTTCTCTTCGGATACCCCACCCTCTTAACTAGGGCCCCGGGGACTCGTTCAACGTATCTGGTTGTGGGAGGAACCCTTGGTCTGAAGGGAGCCCTATAATATTCAACTATTTTGCCTATACCTTTGGAGGTGAGCCTAAGCCCTTTCTCCAAGGGTTTGCTTATTCCATACCACAGCGCGGCCTCGTAGAGAAGGGAGCCCAACGCGTAACCCCGCATCTCAGGTTTGAGCAGCCGCCGCATCTCCTTGGAAAGGACGGGCCTAACGGTGGGGCGGTAGCCGGTGATGGCTTCAAGTTCTTTCTCGGTGGGGGGAACGCCGACAGCCAACCTCCCCAAACCTGGGAGGGCTTCAGGTGGAGGTTCGGCTAGGGGTTTTCCAGTTTCCAGAACCGATGTGAGGACCGCTTGGAAGGCTGTGGGGGCGTAGGGCTTCGGCGTGTAGGGTTTTTCAAGTTCAGGGACGACTTCAAACCTGAACTCAGGCCTGTAGGCGGCGACGGCTTCCAGTTCTTTCTTCGAAATCCTCCCCGTGACGGCGCGGGCTTCTAGGGACAGGAATTCTTCAGGGGCAGCCTTCACCCTCACGGCATAGGGGATGGGGAAAAGCTCTCTTCCCGTGACCGCTCCGTGGATGTCTTCCACGGTTCTAACGATGTTCTCGGTGATGCCGTAGACGGGCGCGGCGAAGGCCTTCTCATACTCGATTATGGACCTGCCGAGAAGCTGGGCGGCCTCCCTTTCAGGCCGGTAGCCTGTGACAGCCTCAAACTCCTCCTTGGTCGGGGGGACCCCTATGGCGTAGGCTCCGAGGGCGGCGAACTCTTCAGGAGGTCCCTCAAGCTCTCCCAGCATTTTCTCTAGGGCGAAAAGCTTCTCAAGCCGCTGCTCGGTTAAGGATTTGGGCAGAGAAGGCGGTTCAGCGAAGACGTCGGGTTCGACCATGGTTTCCCCGGTTGGGGTTTCAAAAACGCTGGTAAAAGGCCGGGCTTCCCTGTAAGTGGTGAAGGGAGCCGGGTAGGCTCCGAGGGGGTGAACAGCCAAAGGTTTGCGGGGAATTTCCACATAACCTAGGATGGGCGCGTCGGGGTCGAACACGGTGTCCTCGATGGTTTTGAAGATGCCGGGGGCTAGGGGGATCGCCCCCTCCCTGCCTCCTAGGTCCGCTGCCAATTCGGCTCTTGGGCCTGATACCAGTTCGGCGAAGGCTCGGGCTTCCGCCTCGGTGGCAAACCGCCGCTCAGGATAGCCTTCCACCACCCAATAGGTTTCACCGGGCTCCTCCACCTTGTAGGCTAGTTCGACGCCTTCCGGTGTTTCCCTCAACTCCGGCTCCTTGTAGGGGGTTCCCGCTAGGAAGGCTTCGACTTCCCGTTTGGCTTTCGGGGTGAGTTCAGCTTTCAAGGCGAACACGGGTACGCCAGTGGGTTGGACTATCCCCGCTACGGGTTCAACCNCCCTTCTCCCGCCTCTCGCAGCCACCCGGGCTCCGTAGACGATTTGGACCCTAGGCTCTCTGCCTGTGGCCAATTTCACATGCTCCCTAGCCGCCCGGCGGGCAGCCTCTTCCACGGTTTCGCCGGGGGCGAGGCCTGTGACGGTGACGGCTCTCCCCGCTTTGGGGCCTCCGCGGATCTCGATTTTCGTGGCTAACCGTTCAAATTCTCGCTGCTCTTTTTCCGCTGACCCGTAGGTTTCGTAGCCTCTAGGACCCGGCGGGGGAATCGCCACGCCGCGGGGCGTAAGAATGGCCGACCGGCCCGGTGTCCCTGACCACCGGTAACCTTTGGGGAGTTTGGAAGTGTCCACGTAGGCGACGGCTGTTAAGGGTTCGCCGTTTTTCTTTTGGGCTTCCTGTTGGCTCATATTTTCAAGCCCCTCAACTTCCTCAACTCGTCGGCGATTTTCTCAACGCTTTTTGCCATGGCGTCGACGGAAACGAGGGTGTGCAGGGTGATGTTGAAGGCCTCGCCTTCACTTTCCAGTCTGATGGACACCCAAGGGAATGGCCAGGGGCCATCTGCGGCGTAGCTCGGAACCGCTTCCTCAGTTTGGAGGGTTTTCTTTCTCTTCATCTTTTACACCATGAACGTGAACATGAAAAAGGGAGGCCACTACGGCTTTCCCTCCCTTGCTCTGCCGCGGCGGCGCGGACACTCTGGGAGGCGGGCATACCGGCAGAAGGCTTCCCTTGAGCAACGCCCGTCGATGTCTGTACTGTGATTTGGCAGGATGGGACACTTCAACCAGTTTCAGCCTCCCTAAAAGTTTTAATTTGAAGTGTTTCGAGATTTCCTTCAGAATGTTTCATTTCGTTTTTTGATTTAATTTCTAAGCTTGAATTGGTTTTTTGAACTAAATTGAAAGAGTTAAGATATTTCAGCAAAAATTCAGTTTTTATAACATCACCTTTGTAGATGAACTCGTAGTTGAATGATTCTTTACAAAGTCCTTTTTGCGTGAAATAATTTTTTAGAGAATCTAACCACATATTGAGGATGTCTTGGTCAAATAAGCCCACCAATCGATTACTGAAGTAATTTGAAACATTTTCAGCCTTATCACTGTCTATGAGGATATACCGCTTTCTTCTACGGTCCGCCTCGTCGGTCGCCTCTTCGATCAAGTTCAAATTTAGAAGCTCTTTCAGTTTGCCTGAAAGGTTGGAGGGAGCTATGGGTTTTTTGAAAACTTCGGAATACCTTTCACGTATGGTTATTGTGTTAAGATTAATGCCTTCCTCACTAAGGGGAATAAGGACCTTCTCATATAGTTCGATGGCCCCAGCGGAGATCCCCATCCGGGTAGTTTTGATAATTTGGCTCCAAAAACGGTCGATCGCCAAGAAATCATCCAAAGTTGTGATGGTGAACTCCCATAGCTTGTTGATTCGAATCTTAGGCCTGTCTTCCTCGTGTATGATGCAATTGCCAATTACGAAGCTCAGGTATTTGTCGAAGTCCCTCATGTCTCGGGCTAAATTGTGGGGAAACCACACAGCCACCATTTCAGCCTGAGGGGAAACAACATTTACGCCGGAACCTATTTTTTGAGCTATCCAGTCCCGGATAGCTTTAAATTCTAGGTCCTCTTGGGGTAAAGAGGGCATGCTATACTTTTTCGCGGTGACTTTATGCGCTTCGGCGAATTTTTCAATGGATTCATTCGGGGTTACGGTTATGCTCCGGGTGGCCAAGTCCTCTAAATAATCCTTGTCTGTCGTAGCACAGATCATGGCAGGCCAGTTTTTCACCACAATATTCTTGGTATGAGTCTCACTTTGCCCTCTTGGGGCTATGCGGTATTCTATTTCCACTTCATCATGGCTTAGGATAGGCCTCAGCATGTTGAAGGTGTCTTCGCTTGGGCTTTCAAGGAAAGTTAGAATAACATTTTTAAGATCTATCAGATACCGGCTGCGTTTTAACTTGCTTTTATATTCCTCCCAAGCTTCAGGGCCATCTTTCTTGGAAACAGTGGGGGGCTCGAGGATGTTGCCCTCCTCATCGACCAAAACAGCCCTTGGGTCGTGGATTAGAGCCTTGGGACTTATCCCCCCTAAGTTCCATTTACATTTCTTTGGGAAAGCAGCTAAGGTATGCTTCACAATATATGACTTGCCAATACTGGAGGGGCCCTTCAAAAACAGGTTTAAAGGATTGTCGGTGAAGGCGGAGAAACCCACCCTGGCGATGGTGTCAACTAGGGGATCATCCCACTTCACCTTATTTTGAACGTAGGGGATAAAATGGTCATAGTAAAAACTAGTCATGGTCGTTCCCCTTCAAAAGCCGGGTGAATTCCTCAAATTTCACCCTCAAACGTTCCCGCTCCTGCTCCTCCCTATCCACAGCTCCCTTCCAAACTTCGGGAACGATGTGCTTCGCCACCGATGCTCTAACCATCCGCTGAAGCTCGTCAGGCTCTATGGCGTCAAGCTCCCAGCACCCATCCCCATATCGGCTGATGTAGCCCTTGCTTCGGGTGTCCGCCCGCTTGGTGGGGTTTGGCGGCAAACCGTATTTTTGAACTTGTTCATAGGTTAGGGCCACCCTTTCCACGTGGATTTCGAGGCCGTTACCGTACCTGTCAAAGCGCTCCTGAAGGTCCCTTGTCATATCCAAGCCGCTGGGGTCATGGTCCGAGAAATGCAATATTACGACCCACCGGTTGGGTAAGCCTTCAAACCGTTTCACCGCATCCCTCACGTAGGTGAAGCTTGAATAGCCCCGGCTCGGTGCAGTTCTAACCCTAAAACCGTCCACAGCGTCGCTGATTATCCGGGAAAGAGCGTCTTTCTCCACCCAAACTTCCACATAGCAAGGTTGACTAGCCCATAGGCTTCGACTGTAGCTCATCCACTTGGAGGAGAAATCCTCCATAACGTATTCAAGAAAGTCGTCGGGGCTGTCCCATGTCCACCCTTCGCCGCCTATCGTTTCCCTGCTCCGATCCTCGATGACGTCTTCAGGAATGTCGCCCCGCTCCCTGGCTTTAACCAAGATTTTGCTGAGCATGTTATAGGTGCTCTTCGTGTTGGGGATGCTGGGATGTTGGCTAATCAACCGGTAGTAGATCTGCCGCAAAGTGAGGGCCATGGAATACTGGCTTATGATACCCCGCGTCCAACTTACGATGCTCTCATACTCCATGCTAGGAGCCCCCAGCCTGCGGCGTTTTACTCCGCTCCAGCATTTTACTTAGGGTCCATCGTGCTGCGTTCTTAATCTGAGAAAGCCTTTCCTTTGTTCTCCAGTTTCGCACATACACCTCTCGCAGAATTCCCCCCTCTTCATCGATGTTATAGCTGAACAAATCGGTCGGTCCTATCTCCCCCTTCATCGCCAATTCGGCATCTTTCGCCACCATAGCTTCCAAAACCTTAGCTACAAAAAACGAGCCCCAAGGAGGCGTGGAAAGATGAAACTTCTGCTGAGGCGTAAGGAAAGCTTCATCATGTTTAACGGTTAAGATGGCCAGCGGAACATCATTTGCTTTAAGCTCTGTTATTTCGCCCAAATTATTGGCTGCCAACGATTTTTCAGCGGCGGTTTTAACCTCTGCGGAAGGGGTAGGAGATGGTTGCTTGGTTCGGCTCTCTTCGAGAAACCGGTCTATGAATGTCTTAATCATAGCCTCGGGGATGACCGCTCTGATAGCATTTCGTTGAGCTTTGGAAACAGCCTTAGGGAGGGCAAACACGTCTTCTTTGTCGCCGATTTTTTTGGGTTGGACCGCGGCTCCCCAACGCCGGTTCCCTCTCACGTGGTCAGTCGCAGAGCATTTGGCTAGCCAAAAATCACCCTTATCCTCAACGGTTAGGTCGTCTACGCTGATTGAACCCAGCCGCCACGCTATCTCCTTTACCCCTGACCATGAAAGCCCAACTACACGACGATCACCATGCTCGAACGAGTAGACGAATTCATCCAGGTAGGCCCCCTTCAGTTCCGCAATAATCTGGTCCTCGTCCTTCCTCTCCATGATGGCGAAAACATCCTCTCGTGGAGAGGGTGTGGGGGTCTTTTCGCTCATGATTCACCTTTCACCTCTCTCAAGCCGTATACAGTCCCCCCAAGCGTGTTTTTGGGTTGGAGTTTCTCCTCAAGAAGAGTTTTAGGAAGGTTCTCCGGGAGAAAGAATATCCATGATTTGCTGGTCTTGAAGCCGGCTATTTGGCCCTCAATTAGCAACTGTAATAAGTGGTTCAAGGCAACTGACCAATGGGCGATGCCGGCTAGTTCTTGAATTTTCTTTACGTCTAGCGGCCTCTCAGCCTTTTTGAGTACTTCTAAAATCAAAGATGCACAATCTTTTCTGTTCAGCCGTCTCGACCCCCCTCTAAAAGTTTGGGATTTTGAAAAGTCCTTAAGCTCGAGTGAACAAAGGAAAAAAGCTTTCGGAGGACAGTCCTTTCACTCATACGGATCGCGGAATGAAATTATTGGGCCGCCCATGCCCGATCCAACCGGAGTACAAGTCCGCGATCACCCTCATTACGTAGTTAGTAAAGATAGGGAACTTCATCGATTTTAAACTTCTGATCGAAAATTTTAAAATTTTCTCGAGTATTTGACTAAAATTTTAGACATAAATTTTCTAAAAAAATAGGGTAGAGGGAGGTTTTAGATGGTGGCTTGGGCTTTAACCTTGCCTAGAGCGTGCAATGCCGCGTTGTCTAGGATCTCTTTGAGAAGGCTGTTGATTTCGGCTTTAAGCTCCGCGGGCTTCCTCCCAGCTTCTATCTGTTTTCGAACCCAAGCCAAGGTTTCTAGAGCGCCTAATACATAGTCGTTCAAGGCCCTTTGCTCACCCCCTTTTCTTTGCCAAGTTCTTCACGGTGCAACTCAACCAAATTTAAGAGGGCTTTTCTTGGCCACTTGTAGTCGCGGTATTCCTCCAGAATCCTCGTTAAGAAATGGCTGTCATCCACGTGGAAGCTGGGGTCGTAGAACAGGCGTTTGAGTTCCTCCCAGAGGCCTCCGGGAACGGAGACGTGCAGGTCAATTGGGTTCAGGAATTTTCTTTGCACATAGTTTTTCTTAGGCAACCCTTTTTCTCACCCCCATACTTTTACCCATCTCTCTTGTTATACGGAGTATATCCGCAATTATAATTAGGGATACACTTATATTTAAGTATAACCCTTGTATAACTTATGAGCATGCCAATAATGTTAAAGGTCAAGGTTACAAGAATAGGGAACAGCCTACGAATGACCATCCCAAAAGAAGTGGTGGAGGCCCTAGAGATAAAAGAAGGCGACTTGTTGGGTGTAACCGTTACCGACGGGGATATGCTGGTTAAAAAACTCTAAACCTCAACAGCTTTACCCTCGCCAAATTTTTGGCTAGGGTCCCCTCTCAACATCCTTTGCTTTGAATGCGGTCCAAAAATTTGGTCAGCATTGAACAAGGATGGACACAACTTTTGAGAAAGCCTACTTAGCATAGGGTGGCTCGGGTTCGCAATCGCAATATTCGACGTTTTGGGGTGGTTGAGGTCCAGCAGGGAATACGTATCCTTTACGGACTTTTCCGCATTTTGGGCATCTATCAGGTTTTTCCATTTTTTCTCGAGAAGTTTAAGGAAAAACCCTTTAATAAACGTAAAGACATGAAAAAAGCCTAAACAAGATAGAGCACTATATATAGTTGGTAACCTAAATTGATGGAAATTCTTTGGGCATCTCTCCTTTCGATAAGTCTAGGCATAGTTATCGGATTTTTGGCTTCCATAGCTCATTATTCTTGGGTACAAAAATATGAAAAAACCGAATTAAAGCGACGTATAAGGGAAGAACTTGAGATTATTAGAAGCGACATAGCCTCAGACTTAGAAAGCGGGTTTACCGGCGGTCGCAACTATCATAGGGAGATCTATTCATATTTGACACCGGACCTTGTTCGGAAGTTAGATGCAAAGACTTATAGAATCATTAGGAATACGTACGATGAGACAATTCATGGACTTTCTCATAGTCCAGACCCCCCGATGGGCATATCCATGTTGGATTTCAACAAGAAAAGGTTCAAAGAAGCAATTGAAATCATAGATAAAGCCATCAAACAATTGAGGTAAGCGAACCATCTAGTTTAGTTTCCTACATTTCCTTGATTTTATGGGTTTCACCGTTTCAGACCTCCACAGTCACCACGTAGGGGTTTTCCAGTGCCTAACAGAGGGTATTTGGGGGATTGATAGGCACTAGCTGGTGAACGCCGGCTTTTTCCATTCCGGGGAGTAGGTGATATGCTTGAAGGCTCCGGGGAAATGCAGATTCAGCTTTATAACTTGCGTATCGGAGAAGGTTTAACTTTCCATTTCTTTGAGGGGTATACTATATTCTAGGGCGATAAGATGTTCTCCTAGGGGGTTAGAGTCTTGGTTAAAGGTGATCATTTTCGCGTTGCCGATTCGGCGGGNATGTTTGACGATGCCTAGGCTTTCGAGTTTGGCCATGGTCTTCCAGAGAGTTTTCGGGGAAATGCCCGCATAGTTGGCTAATTCTTTGAGGGAGAGGTCGTAGCCGCGGTGGAGAATGAGCACGTCCAGCACCCGGCCTAAGGGTGTTTCGAAGAGGCGGCTGAACGTTCCTTCTATCACAGGTTTCCTTTCCATAGCCGGGTACCTTCATGTTAGTTAGTTGGTGGTTGGCTATATAAGCATTACTGAAAATACCTTTAAATATTACTTTAAGGTAAAGTACTTTATGAGAAAACCCTCCGAGGATGAACGAAAGGAGATCAGAAGGCTCATCATCGAGAAGCTGGTCATGGGTAGGAATTGGGGTAGAAACTACATAGCGGAAACCGACATTCCGAAAGGTTTGCCTAAATGTTACCCTACCAGCTGGTATAAGGATGAGGTGGAAAAACTCGCTAAGGAGGGTTTACTTCAAAGGTACAAGAAGCCCCATGAGGACATGTTTCTGCTCAATAAAGAACGGAAAAGAGAGATAGAGACCATCGTTGGGGGAAAAGTCCCTCCTAAATATTAGGCGGATTTTCTCACTAGGATCCTGCCGTCTCTTAGCTCCTTAACCATTTCCCAGCCTTGGTTCAGGAGGTCGACTAGTTCCACCTCGCGGACTATGCGGTGTTCCAAGCCGCTGCCGTTGGGTTCTTGCTTCTTGGCCAGTTTCATACCCCACAGCTCTCGAACTTTGGATTCAAGGGTCTCCAGTTCCTCGTCTATGGTGAGCGGCCTTTTCATCTTCGCAATCTTGGGGCGTAGAAGCTCCTCTAAGTCGACGCCGTAAAGCTCCTTCATGTCGCGGCGTAGCTGTTGACGTCGGATTTCCTTCCATGCTTCCTCTGTAACCTGCACGGTGGCCCTTGAAAAGTTAGCCCTCATGTAGTTGGCCGCAATCTCTCTCAGGTCTTTCTTGTCGAAGTAGCTTTCCTTCGACCCCCGGAGCTTGTGGCCCATCAGGGCTTCAGCCATGTCGTCTTCGATGTTGGCGGCGTAGAGGACCTTCCTGAAGCTTTTTCGGAGGGTGTGGGTCCAAACGCCTCGGGGGTCTAGGCCTATGCTTTTCGCCGCCCTCTTCACCACTTCTAAAACTCTAACCTCGTCGATGCCCTCCTTGGTAGCCTTGCTTGTCAGGGGGGCGAAAACAGGGTCCTCCGGCTTAAGCTCTCCCTCCTTGGCTTTTCGCTCATCCAAGTAGTCTCTCAAGGCTTGGGCTGCTTCAGCTTGGAGGAAAGTGTAATAGTAGGGGAGCCCGTAGCCGCTTAGTTTGGTGTCGATTTCGTTGGTGATCTTCAAGACCGTGGGGACCTTTATTTCAGGGTAAAGTTGGTCTTTGACCAGTCCATAGGTCCACCGGCAGAGGCAGCCCACCCGGACACCGCTCTGGAAAAGACACAGTATAATGGCCTTGTTCCTCTTCTCCGGCAGGGCGTCGACCATCCGGTAGATTTCCTCCTGGGTGGGGGTGATTTGGGCATGAACTTTCTTGGAAACCCTCTTCACCTGCTCCGCCCTCTTGAATTTAAGCTCCTTGTCGTTGGCCTCAAAGAAACCCTTCAAGGCTATCTGAATCTGCTTGGCCATGGTAAGCTTACCATCCTGCACAAGCTTCCGAACCACCCCCATGACCGCGTGCCTAGCCCTGTCTACTGGAAGCTTAACCAACCTGCCAGGGGACAGCCCCGTCTCCTTGACCACCGTCTCCAAACAGCGCATGTAGGCTTCCCGGGTCTCCTTGCTCCTGTAATTGTCTATCCAATTTCGCACCTGAGGGTAGCCCATCAACGCGGAATAGCTGTGCTCCTGCCTCAGAAAACGCCCCTTAGAATCTCTTACCCTGGACACTTCTCCTCAAAAAATACTCTTCGCAAACCTCTCTAATAAAGTTTATGCTACGGTAACATCGTAAGTTAAACCAGGCTAGCCCACGGCCCCGAGGGGACGGCCCTCCCTAAACAGGTTTTAGGTTCAACCTTTTTAGTTTTGACGCTCCCGCGCTAAAACCTTTCAACTGGAAGGAGTGTAGGCGTGAGGCGCCGTAATCTGTTTTTTAGGCAAAGTTTAAATTTCTTTCTAGGAAAAGATTATTGGTCAGTAGATTGAGTTATTGGTTTTTTGTTTTAGCGGTTTACATTTTGAACATTTGCTTGTGGGCTGGTTTATTCGGATACTTCGTCAAACAGTTTAAAGTTTCCACTGGGGAATTGAGAAGCCCCTTTCTTTTCATGGTTATGGCATCCCTTTTTCTGACGGTGCAGGAAATCTATTTTTTCTTAACCGTGGCAACCAATCCGGGTCAGGCTGCGGTTCTCCCAGCCCGATGGTATCCGGGAGTTTTGAAAATATGGATTGGCCCCAAAATACTCTTGACGGTGATCGCCCTAAGCTTGATTGCCATGCTATGGCGGGAGCGTTCATCGTTGAGCAGGGCCTTCAGGCATATCAGTCTGGATTTGGGAATATTCCGCGGACTTCGGGAAGGGCTTGAGCGAATGTACCAGCCGAGGGCAGTTTCCCTCATGCTCTACCGAGCGGGGAAGGAGGCGGGAGGCATCTTCGCCAAAAAGGTGGCGGAGAAAGGCTTCGCAGGAAAGGAGTTGTTCAACAAGGTGGTGGAAGCCACCACAAGTTCGGGATGGGCAAATAAAATTGAGACAGCCTCCTTCGAACCTAAGAAAAAAGCTGTCATCCGCCTCCGTGGCAGTTTTGAAAGCGTCGAGCGAAAGTCCACGGAGCCTGCTTGCGACTTCCAACGCGGTTTTTGGGCCGGATTGCTTCAACATCTAGAACCTGACATGGTCTGCCATGGGAAAGAAAGCCTCTGCGAAGCCAAAGGCGACCCCTACTGCGAATTTCAGATAAACTTCTTCGAAAAGCCAAAACCCATGTAGACAGGAGGGGCCGCATGTCAGAAGTTTTTCCCGGAGCCCGTAAATTAGTGGAAGGCCCTATTCCCAGCGGAGTGCTTCTTCTCGTCGGCCCGCCGGGAGTTGGGAAAAGCATCTTCACCAAACATTTCATCCGGAACAGTCTGAAAAGAGGGGAACAAGTTCTCTGCGTTTTAACCGATGAAAGCCCGGAAACGTTCAAGGCGAGCATGAATTTCATGGGCTTCGACGTTGAACCTTACCTAGCGGCTGACAGATTGAGACATGTGGACTGTTACACTAAGCGGTTTGGTTTTGAATGCGCCTGCAAGTATTTCGTGGACACGCTTGCCAGCCCTTCTCAGTTAAGCATAACGTTTGAGGAAGCCAGAAAAAACTGGCTTGGCTTCAGAGTTGTTTTTGACTCTGTTTCCACGTTGGCTATGGAGGCGGGGCCTGGGACAGGCCAGAAGTTTCTGCCCATCCTCTTGGCTAGGATAAAGCAGAGTAAGGGTTCAGGCCTCTTCACTCTCGAAAGCGGCATCCACGACGAGCATTTCATGAATTTCCTCCGCTTCATCTTCGACGGGGTTTTAGAGATGAAAATGGATGAAAAGGGAGGAGAGTTGAAAAGATACCTCCGCGTCTACTCCATGAAAGGCGTCAAACACAGCACATCGTGGGTGCCGTTCAAAATCACCGATAAGGGCATAACGATCTAAAAGACTGACATGGGAAATTTTTAGAAACCGTGAAACTCAACCTTTCAGTTCCTAGGGAAAAATTAGGTTCGACCGCCTCTGGGTCCCAGCTGGTGATTCCCACCGGCTACCGCCCAATTTTCGCTCGTTGCCGGCGGTATCCTCCGTCTTCGCAGCATACTAGGGCGGGTTTCACTCAGGGTTTCAAGCCCAGTCCCCTGAGCGAAGCCGTTCGAGGTATGCTGCGATATCGACTCTTACCTGGCTTGGCAAGGCTTCCCCCACCAAGCCGGTAAGAAGCCGGGCTTCCCCGGCGGCCTAGCTATAGTTAAGGCGGACCCCCCATATATGGCTTGTCGCCTCTAAAGTGGGAAAACCTCTTCTTTGGACCCGGTCCGCGGCTAGAATTTTGTCTAAACTAACTTTTTATATATTTACATCTAAGAGGTTAGATTAAGACCCCCTCCGCTCGCAAACCTCGGCAAGGCAGCGTGCTGCGCTGCTTTTTCTGAGGGCCGCCATCAAAAAATGGTGACAGCTCAGCGTAGGTGAGAGGAAAAGAGAAATGGTTAAGCATGAACATTTCGCCGTCAACCCAGAAGGCCGGCTGACACTGGACGGCTACGACTTGGTGGAGTTAGCTGACAGCTACGGCACACCCCTCTACGTGGTCTCAGAAGCCCGCATCCGCGAAAAGTACCGGCAGCTTCACAGCGCTTTCCGCGGCCGCTACGAAAAGGTGCTCATAGCCTACGCGGTCAAGGCCAACTTCACCCTAGCAGTGGTGAGGATACTGGCGCAGGAGGGCGCGGGAGCCGAGGTTCTGCCGGGAGGTGAGGTCCGCATCGCCCTCTCAGCCGGCATCCCTCCGGAGAAGCTGGTTCTCACAGGCAACAACAAAACCGGGGAGGATTTCACCCAAAGCCTCAAGGCTGGCGTGGGCTTCATCGTTGTCGACTCTCTTTCGGAGCTCAGAAAGCTAGATGAGGCAGCGGGAAGCTTGGGTAAAACCCCGAAGATAATGGTGAGGGTGAACCCCTCCATCCAGGTGCCGACTCACCCCTACATTGCTACGGCTGTAAAAGAAAGCAAGTTCGGGGTGGACATTCCCAGCGGAGCCGCCTTCCGAGTCTACGAAGCCGCTCTGAGGATGAAGAACGTGGAAACCGTGGGAGTTCACTTCCACATCGGCTCCCAGATTCTCTCCACCGAACCCTTCACCGAGGCTGTGGAGAGGGTTCTGGACTTTGTGGAACTCCTGAAAGAAAAGCTGGGCTTCACCCCCACATGCCTTGACTTCGGAGGCGGCTACGGCATCCCCTACAAGCCGGAGGACCCTGCCCTAGCTCCGGAGGCCATAGCCGAGGCCTTGGTGGGGGCGTTGAGGCCTAGGCTCAGCCGGCTGGGGGAGCCTCTGCTCATCCTCGAGCCGGGGAGGTGTCTGGTAGGCGACTCGGAGGTTCTCCTAGCCCGAGTGGGAAACGTGAAGGACACCCCCGCCGGCAAGTTTGCCTCCGTCGACGCCTCCACCAACCTGCTCCCCGGCATCTTCACAGAATTCAACCGGCACTATGAGGCTGCCGTCGCCAACAAGGCGGACAGGGCGGAGGAGGAAGCCGTCCACTTCTCCGGGCCTCTGTGCTTCGCAGGGGACATCCTCGCCAAAAACCGCAGGGTGCCCCGGGTGGAGGAAGGCGACATCATAGCCTTCCTAGACGTGGGAGCCTACTGCCAAGTGGCCGCTTCCACCTTCAACGCCTACCCCCGGCCGCCGACCCTGCTTCTCAGCGAGCATGGCGTGGAGCTTATCCAAAGACGGGAGACCTACGAAGACATCGTGAAACGGGACATTCTACCCTCGAGGCTCACCGAGCCCTAGCCCCAGAAGTTTGAGGAAACAAGCCTACTTCACCCTCAACAGAAGCAGAGCCGCAGCCATGGAAAGGGCAGCTGCGTAGGCGAAGGCTGCCGCTGGGCTGACATACTGCCAGAGCGCTCCTGCAAGGAAGTTAGCTGGAAGGGCAGCGAGGCCTACCGAGGTGTGGAAAACCCCGAGGGCTGTGCCCCTCAGCTCCTTCACGTCGAAGTCCGCCACGAAGGCCCTCTGGTTTCCCTCCACCAAGGCGTAGACCGCCCCGTAGAGGACAAACAGGGCGACGTAGGCGGGCAGGGAGCTGAGGGCGGCGAAACCCAAGCAGACGGAGGCGAAGAGGACGTACCCGGCGAACAGCACCCCTTTCCGCCCTATCCTGTCAGAGAGCACCCCGAAGGGAACAGCTAGGGTGGCGAAGACCACGTTGAGGAGGACGTAGAGCAGCAGCGGCACGGCCACAGCGGCTCTCCCCGCGAAGAGCTCCTGAGCTCTCAGAATGAGGAACATATAGCTGAGATTTCCCATGGCGAAGACTGTGGCCGCGGCGACGAAGAGCTTCAAGTTCCCCGGCAGCCCGGCTAGGCTGAGCTTAAAGGTCTTAGCCTGAGGCTTAAACCTCCTCTCCCCCACAAAGTAGAGGGGAACCAAGGAGGAGAAGGCCACCAAGGCCGCGGCCCAAAGAATCGGCCTCAGCTCCCAGCCCCAAAACCAGTAGAGGAGGAAGGCTGAAACCGAGCCTAGGATAGCCCCGGAAGTGTCCATGGCCCTGTGAACACCGAAACCCCGCCCCCTCACCCCGGAGGCTAGGGACTCAGCGATGATGGCGTCTCGGGGAGCCGTCCTCAACCCCTTACCCACCCTCTCCAAAGGCCGGAGGACTAGGATGTGAGCCCAAGTTGTGGAGAGGGGGAAGAAAAGCTTAGCCGCCGCGGAAGCCGCGTAGCCAGAGGCCACAAAGGGCTTTCTCCGCCCATACCGGTCAGACCAGTAGCCTGAGAAAACCCGGAGGACGCTGGAGGCGCTCTCACTCAGCCCGGCTATCAGGCCTACGGCCAGCCCGGCGCCGCCGAGGGAGACGATGAAAAGAGGCAGAATGGGCATGACCATTTCGCTGCTGACGTCGGTGAGGAAGCTTACTAAACCTAGAAGGAAAACGTTGAAATTCAACCCCAAGAGCGTGCGTCTCTCCACACCAGCGCACCTTCTCCTATCCAGCCGCACCCACGTCTAGGCGACGGGGTGAATTTCTTTCACCCCATCTATTAGAGAAGGGTAGGCAGTAAAGTTATCCCGTTGGATACGGGAGAGTGAAAACTTTTCAGCCTCCGAAAACAGGGCTGAGGGAAAATTTTTCTTAAAGCTTAACTTTTATCTGAATGCGGTCCATGAGCTCCTTATACCGGTTTCTGATGGTGACCTCGGTGACATTGGCCACCAAGGCCACCTCCCTCTGAGTCTTCCTGTTCCCAGCGAGCACCGAGGCTATGTACGCCGCGGCGGCCGCCACGCCGGTGGGGCCCCTTCCACTGGTCAGGCGGAGGCTGCTGGCGATTTCTAGGATGGTGGCGGCTACAAGCTCGGCCTTCCCCATGATGGAGAGCTGGTTGGAGATCTTGGACACGTATTTGGACGGGAAGATGGGCGGAATGAACTCATCCAGCTCCTTGGCTAAAAACCGATAGCAGCGGCCGATCTCCTTCTTCCCCACAGGGGTAGCTTGGGCGATCTCATCCAGCGTCCGGGGGATGTTGCATTTCCGGCAGGACATGTAGATGGTGGCAGCGGCTACACCCTGAATAGACCTGCCCCTGATAAGCCTCCTCCTCACAGCCTTCCGGTAGAAGACCGCGGCTGTTTCCAGAATACTCTTGGGGAGGTTGAGGGATGAGGAAATCTTACTCATCTCGGAAAGGGCGAAGGCGAGGTTTCTCTCTGAGGCATCCGCCACCCTAGTCCTCCGCTGCCATTTCCTCAACGTGAAAACCTGGCTCATCTGCACCGGGGAGAGGTCCCGGCCGGAAGTATCCTTGTTATGCCAGTCGATGAGAGTGGAAAGCCCCTTGTCGTGGATCGTGTAGGTAAGCGGAGCCCCCACCCTGGTCCTTTTGGCTTTTTGCTCATCGTCGAAGGCCCTCCACTCCGGGCCTGTGTCGGCGATTTTGTCGTCGAGGACGTAGCCGCAGCTCATGCAGACCAGTTCACCTTGGTCGTAGTCGCTCATCAGCCTAGGGTCCCCGCACTCCGGGCAAACTCTGTTTTTAACTAAAACTTTTTTAGACAGATTTCAACCGCTCCCCTTTCCTTTTTCGCTCCTTCTTTTGGTCGCTTAAAAAGAGAGTTTTTTCATATCCCTTGGGGAGAGGTTGAACGGGTTTGACGGAAACGTAGGGCGACGTCACAGGTCCGAAGACGTCGAAGACGGAGCCCACCAGTTTAAGGTCTCCGTCGAAAACTTTTTCTCCAATCTTAGGGTTAACTGAGGCTTTAACGATCACATTCCCTGTAGCTTGAGAAACATGTAAAGTCTTCCCAAGCTTTCTCAAGTCATATGATCTCCTCAAGGGAAAATTTGCGACAGCAAAATACCAACAAACTTCGCATTTAAACTTATCGTTCAAGAAACCTTTACGGCCATTTCGTGGTTGTAAAACATTTCAAAACTAGTAACATTCTCTAGCCGTCTTTTATCCTGTTGCGAAAAATTTTTCCACCATGTGGTGAGGGCGATAGCTTATCTTCGCCCTCCTGAGACCTTCGCTGCCCAGGTCTTGCTCCCGGTTTACGTAGGTGAAACCTTGGAGGACGTTCTTGCAGAACCACTGGTTTATCAGCTGGTAGAGGCCTCTTATCTCAGGGTTGGCTTTCTCAAAGTGCACCACCGCAGTGTTCTCGTTCAGTTTTTCCCCGAGGGCAAAAGCCTCTAAGCAGCCGTCGACGTAGATGGCTCCCCCGAAAACATTCAACTCCCCGTAATGGGTGAAAACTTCTCGGATGGCTTAGTTTTCCCCCGTAAGCCCCGGCTCCGCTTCGCAGTGCTTCACATTGCACCATCGGGTTTGAAGGCTGAGGCAGTCGCTGAGAATCTCTGACGTGAGGGCCTTGTATTCGCACTTGTGGTTCGAAAGGCATTTCTGGATTTCCTTCCGTTTACTGTAAAACCTCGGGCCGGGCAAGTTGACTAGGTCGCTGACTAGGTAGACGTAGTCCCAATCGGCGCGGCTTGACGTGATCTGGAAGCCCTTCCGCCTGAGCTCCTCCGCCTGAGCCGAGGTTAGGCCGTAGAATTCTAGGGTTTCACCCCCGGCCAGAGATTTCAACTCCTCTACCACGCTGGAAAGACTTCTCCACCCGATGGGAGGGAATAAAAAATATTTTCCCCGATGTTTTCTCCGGACGAGGAGAAAGTCGTCAAGCTGGGAGAGGAAAACCTCTTTAGATCCCCGCCAAACGAAAAGGTTGGTGAAAGTGTGCTCGGAAATCTGAGGCTGGTTTTCCCGGAAGGCCTTCTCCACCATCGCCCGATCGCTCAGCTCCAAAGGCTTGAAAGCAGGGAAACGAGGCAGTCCGGCTGAGTCCATTTATAACTCCACACCTTAAATCCGCGTCACCGTCAGCCTAGAATTTTTCGCCACTGACATAACGTGAAGGCTGAGAGGGTTAAATATGAAGCCAAGCAAAGGGAAGAGATTTTCAACGCACCTTCAGAAGCCTACTGCACATCAATGCTGAAACGGAGAAAACGGCCATGGCTAAGAAGCTGGGAGTACCTCCAGGGAATGCGTCTTGAATATATCCCACTAAGAAAGGGCCAAGGAAGGTCCCCGCAAAACCGCAGGTGAACAGGATGCTGAAGCCTAATCCTGCTTTCTCCTCTGGAAGAAGCTCGGAGGTCGAAGCGAAGATGACTGGAGCGTAGAAGGCGGAAAATCCCAGCAAGACTACTGCTGAAAAGAGCAGAGGAAGGGAGAGGAAGGCGATGAGCGTGAAGGAAACTCCCATGAGAGCCATCGAGAGAGTGATGAATATTTTTCTCTTCCCCAACCTGTCGGATAGGGTTCCAACCACGGGATTTAACGGTAGAGCAGTCAGCATCAAAATGCCCGCCATGAAAAAAGCCAAGTGGGCGGGGACACCTTTAAGCTGGAGGAAAAAGGTTCCAGCCCAAGTAGAATAGGCTATGGTCCCCATGTTGACGAAACACCAGACTGCCCCCAAAAGCCACATCTGCCTGTTCCAGAGGCCCTCGAACATCTTGGCCGCCGAGTTTCCCAGCGGCCTATCCTCGAACAGAAGAATGAAGACCGCCGTGGACGCTAGGAGGAGAAGGGTGGAGGCTGCGAAACTGGCTCTCCAGCCGTAGCTTGCCGCCACCAGAGGAAGGAAGTTCAAAGCGACCACGGTGGCCACAGGCATATCCAGTCCTTTGATGCCCATGGCTTTTCCCCTATGTTTCCTAGGAAACCAAAGAGGCACCATGGCGAAGCTGATGATGTTGATCAAAGCGCCGCCCACACCCAAGATAGCCCGCCCCAACCCCAGCATGAGAAAGGAGCCGCTGAGAAAAGTGACAAGACCCCCCAACGTGCAGAGGGCGAGACTTAGAGCGCCGACTTTTTTAAGCCCCCATTTGAAGATAAAAACCCAAGCGGGCAGCGACAGGAAGATTCCTGCCAAGGTCACCAAGGACATCAGCAAGCTGGCCGCGGTGTACGACAGCGCAAACTCTTCCATCACCTGGGGGATTATGGGTGGGTAGGACTGAAGAGCGAAAAGGTAGGAGAAGGCGGTGAAAAAGGAAACGAAGAGAATAACCCACTCTTTTTTCATGGCTGTTTCAAACCAGCAGTTAGAGAGGCTTATTTAATGTTTAGTAACGGATATACTCTGCGAGGCTGAGGCTGCAAAGCATTTCCTGTAGGCCTTGTGAAGTCTGTCAATCTTTCTTTTGTCGATGTTTCCCTTGTGATGCCTGAAACCACCTTGAAAGCCTCTGGGAATATGGAGAGCCTCATGGATGAGGGTTTTCTCTTTTTCCTCCTCGGTTAGTCTGTCGTATCTTTCTGAGATTACCTCCAGCACGTAGTGCGGTTCAAGGCCTAAGGCCTGCTGCCAAATTCTCGGAAGCCCGTAGACTCGGGCGACGGTGTACCGGCTTTTCGAGCCTTGACTCCGGAAGAAGCTGATTTTGCCACAGTCCACATGGCTGAAGCCTAGCTTGGTTACGATGTTCTCGAAAAGTTCTCTCACATCCGGCGCGGCGTAGTACTTGATGGAGCCCATGACTTTGATGCGTTGTTCAGGGAGCATTTATAGTTTAGCCTCGGGGGAGCGAGGTCTTTCCAAAGATATAATTACTCCGTTCTATCTTAGTCCATTGTATGCTGCCGCTCATCAACCTAGCCGGCTTCCTCATCATAAGCGTGGCTGTATGGTTGATCACTGCTCTTTCCGTCTTCTTTGCAGCCCGGGTTGTCGCGGGCAGCAGGGCGACCTATCCTCAGGCTCTTGCCTTAACCCTTGTCGGCGTCGTGGTCATCAGCCTCTTCTCTGTTCTCTTAGCAGCGCTTTTCACCCCCATCATCGGAGGGTTCTTGGTCTTCATCATCTGGCTGGCGCTCATCAGGTCGTTTTTTCAGACAGGCTGGCTGGGGGCTTTCGGCATAGCGCTTCTGGCTGTCTTTATGCTGGTGGTGATCATGGTGGCCTTAGCCTTCGCCTTCGCCCTGATAGGGATACCTTTCCTCCACCCGCCCATATCGCCGCCTGCAAAATTCTTTTGAGCCGTTACGTCTAGAGAATCAGCAGCCTGATTTAGGTGAATGTTGAAGCTCAACGGAAAATGCGGTGTACACATGGGCAACCCCAGCAGAGAAAAGCGGACTGAGCAGAAAAGCCTGCAGATCGCCATCGGCGTAACCGCGGGAATCATGGCGGTTGAAATCTTCGGCGGAATAATATCTGGCAGCCTCGCCCTGCTCAGCGACGCGTCATGGACACGAGGTTCGCCGTCAAGCCGATTACGGCGACGATGATCATCTCAACGGTGCGAACTTCGACGGGAGACACAAACCGGCGGTAGGCCTCGTAGAAGATGTAGAAGGTTACGAGGATGAGGGTGATGCCGTTGGCTAAGGCGGATAGGATTTCCACCCGGTAGTATCCGAAGGTCTTATCCCAAGTGGGTGGCTTGAGGGCCATCTTCCCGGCTAGAAGGCAGAGGACCAAAGCCAAGAGGTCGGTGAGCATATGCCATGTATGATGAGCTTGAACGTTAAGGCAGCTTTCCTCCACGTGCTGGGCGACGCCCTGTCCTCCGTGGGGGTGGTGGCTGCGGGGATTCTCATGTATTTCACCGGCTGGTATTACGCTGACCCCCTTCTCAGCGTCGCCATCGCCTTCATCATCATCTTCAACACCGGGCGGATGATGAGGGAGGTCGTCCACATTCTCCTCGAAGGGGCTCCCCGGAAAATGAACCTGAAGGAAATCGACCGAACCATAAAGGGGATTGCGGGGGTCAGAGACGTGCACAACCTCCACGTCTGGAGCATCACCTCCTACATGCACTACCTGACCGCCCACATCGTCGTCGATAAGCGGCACCTGAAAGACAGCGAGCAGATTATGAACAGCATCAAGGCGGAGATGGAGAAAAAATACAGGATCAGGCATACCACCCTGCAGATGGAAAGCGAAGAGTACAAGGAACTGGGCGAGGTGCACGGAAAAGCCGAGTGAGGGAAAACCATGCTGTATCTTGTCTACGCAGGCATCGCCGGCGCCGCCACCATTCTCAGCGGGCTTCTCCCCCTCCATCCGAGGGTGAAGTTCAACCTCAGGTACGTGGTCGGCTTTGCTTCAGGCATCGTCATAGGCACAGCCCTCTTCGAGATGATCCCCGCCGCCAACCCCGCCGGTAACTGGCTTATCATAGGGCTGGGCTTCTTCTCCTTCTACCTCATCGAAATGGCCGTCACCATCCACACCTGCGGAGAAAAAGAATGCAGAATCGAGCGCATAGGACTGCCGGCGCTGCTGGGAATCACCCTAGACAACCTCGTCGACGGGGTAGCCATAGCCGTGGGTTTTTTCACCAACCCCCTCTTAGGGCTGTTCATAGCCTTGGCTGTGGTGGTCCACGAGGTGCCCCAAGGCTTAACCACCACCGTGGTCATGAAGAGCGAAGGCTACAGTTCGGTGAAAATTCTCACTGTCCTAGGCGTCGCGGCGATGCTCTACCCAGCGGGCGCCTCCCTTTCGGTTCTCCTTCCCGAGGAGGTTTACGGGCTTATCATCGCCTTCGTGGCGGGAGAGTTCCTTTATATTGGCGCAGGGGAGCTTCTACCCGAGGCTCACAGGGTTCTCAACGTTCAGGTGGTCTTGATGGTGATCCTAGGTGTAGCCGTCATCGCCCTCTTAGAACTGGCCTCAGGCCTTTAGGCTGGATCATCCCTCAGAATAGGTGAAAATCTCTGGAGTGTTCCCACCGCCGGAAGCATGGAAAGACAGCTGACCCTAGATCTACATATAAACTTCCCGCCTTTTCAGATCTCTTACAAGGAGGAGGTTTAGTTGGGTTCTGAAAAATTCGATCTAAACATCAGCCTAGACAGCTTCCCCGACCCCTTGCTGAAACGGGGCGCCGAAGGCATTTCCCTGCTCAGGATATTCAGCGGGGTGAAGTGGAAAGACTTAGGAGTGGGGAGAGAAGGCATAGGCTACAGCATTGAAGAAATGACCTACCTGAAAACCATCATCTTCAACATGGAGCCCGCGGGGCTGGGGAAAGTCAGACACGTCCACCGCATGTGAGGAGGCTGAGGTTTTGGAGCTGGGATTGAAAGGGCGCACAGCTCTAGTGACAGGGTCCAGCAGAGGCATCGGAAAAGCCATAGCCCTAGGCCTAGCCCAAGAAGGAGTGAATGTTTCCATCTGCGCTAGAAACGAGGCTCAGCTGAGGGAGGCCGCCGAGGAGCTTCGCTCCGCCGCTGAGGCCTCGGTTTTGGCGGTTCAGGCCGATCTGAATAACCGCGGCGACATAGAAAGGCTGGTGGCTGAGACGGTGAAGAAATTCGGCAGCGTGGACATCTTGGTCAACAACACCGGGGGGCCTCCTCCCTCCACGTTTTCAGAAACCACGGAAACAGCTTGGAGAAACGCTGTGAACTCCTTGCTGATGAGCGTCGTCCACATCTGCCATAAGGTGATTCCTCGCATGCAGAAGCAGCGATGGGGGCGGATCGTCAACATGGCTTCCTTCGCCGCCAAGCAGCCTGCCGAGCGGCTGGTCACGTCCAACGCGGTCAGGGCAGGGATCCTCGGCTTGACCAAAACCCTCTCCAACGAGCTGGCTCCCTACGGCATCACGGTGAACAGTGTCTGCCCGGGGTGGACACTGACGGAAAGAGTTCAGCAGCTGGCCAAGGCGCAAGCCGAGGAAACAGGTAGACCCTACAAGGAGGTTCTCCGAGGCTGGGAGGCAGGCATCCCCCTGGGGCGGATGGCGCAGCCTCGAGAAATAGCCGACGTGGTCGTCTTCCTAGCCTCGGAAAGAGCCAGCTACGTAACCGGGGCTGTGATCCAAGTGGACGGCGGATTCATCAAAAGCCTCATCTAGCCCCCGCAGCCAAGGAGGCCATTTCCCGGCGCAAGGCCTCTAAGTCGGTGACGGGAACCCGGCAGGTGAAGGCCTCGCAGATGTAGACGGTGGGCTTTCCGGAAAGAGACCTCTTGCTCTCTAGGAGAGGAATCATTTCCACAAGCTCCCGGCCGGCATCTTCTTCAGGAACGGAGACTACAACCTTGTGGGGCAGGTAGTGGCGGCTGATCTCCGCGGCGAATTCTTCACCCCCGGTTGCGCCGCGGGGACTTACGAGCACGATCTGCATAGGGTTGCTTAAGTAGAAGTCTAGGGCGCAGAGCATTTGCGTGTGCGCTGTGGGGTTTTCTTCCAGCTGCGTGGAGAAGGCCTTGAACACGTTTCCGGCTAGGGTTCGAAGGTCCTCCCTCCCCGTCAAGGCAGCAAGTCTTAGAAGGTTTGAGGCGGCCAAGGAGTTACCGGAGGGCATGGGGCCGTCGTAGGCGTCCTTCACCGGCAGCTTCAACCCTACATTCTCCTCGCTTCTCAGGAAGAATCCTCCCCCTCCCCGGTCTGAGAAAACCTCCACCATGACCTCGTTGAGCCTGAGGGCTTCTCGAAGCCATCGAGGGTTGAAGTCAGCCTCGTAAAGGTCAAGCAGCCCGAGGATGAGGCAGGCGTAATCCTCCAGCATTCCCTCCACAGCCGCTTCACCGGCGCAGTAACGCCTCCGCAGCCGTCCCTGTTTTTGGAGGTTATTTAAGATGAAATCTGCAGCGGAGGCAGAGGCTTGGAGGAAACGCTGCTCCCGGAGCACTTGGTACCCGTAAGCCATGGCGGCTATCATGAGGCCGTTCCACCCGGTGATGACCTTGTCGTCCACAGCCGGACGGGTCCGCCGGTTTCTGGCTTCCAGAAGCTTCAACCGAATCTTATGCATCTCCTCGGAGGTTTCCTCATCGTCAGCTCGGCCGGCCAAGTAGAGGATGTTTTTGCCTTCAAAGTTTCCATGCTGGGTGACGCCGTAATAGCGGCAAGCTGCTTCTCCCTCCCGCTCACCTAGCACCGCCTTCATTTCTTCCACAGTCCACAGGTAGAAGGCGCCTTCTACGCCCTCGGTGTCAGCGTCTATGGCGGAATAGAAGCCTCCCTGAGGGCTGGTCATTTCCCGCAGCACCCACTCCAGCGTCTCCCGGGCGACTTGGGCGAAGAAGGCCTCGCCGGTGGCTTGGAAGACCTCCAAGTAGACCTTCGCCAACAGGGCGTTGTCATAGAGCATTTTTTCGAAGTGGGGCAGCCAAAACCGGTCGGTGGAGTAGCGGTGGAAGCCTCCTGCCAGTTGGTCGTAGATGCCGCCCCTCGCCATGGCTCTGAGGGTCTTGGCCGCCATGCTCAAGGCTAGGCTTTCCCGTCTTCTGAAGTGGTATCGGAGGAGAAAGGAAAGATGGCTGGGCATGGGAAACTTGGGAGCCCGGCTGAACCCTCCGTAGGTTGAATCGTATTGAAGTACCAGCTGCTCGTAGGCGCCGTCTAGAAGGCCCTCGGAAGGTGTCTCCTTCCCCGGTTTTTGCAGATACAATCCCTGCAAAGCTTGAAACATCCGCTCCGCGCGGCTTTCAATCTGCGACCGTTGCACCCGCCAAAGCCTCGCCACGCTCAGAAGCACCTCCTTGAAGGGGGGTAAACCATGCCTCGGCTCCGGGGGGAAGTAGGTTCCGCCGAAGATGGGCTTCAGGTCTGGTGTGAGGAAGACATTGAGAGGCCAACCTCCGGAGCCTGTCATCAGCTGAACAGCCTTCATGTAGACTTCGTCCAAATCTGGCCGCTCTTCTCGGTCTACCTTTATGCTGACGAAGTTTTCGTTGAGGATTCTGGCTGTTTCCAGGTTTTCAAAGGACTCCCTCTCCATGACATGACACCAGTGGCATGCGGAGTAGCCGATGCTTAAGAAGATGGGTTTATCCTCCAGCTTGGCGCGTTTTAAAGCCCCCTCATTCCACGCTTGCCAGTTTACAGGGTTGTAAGCATGCTGGAGCAGGTAGGGGCTCTTCTCCCTTATCAAGGCATTGGGAGTCCTTTTCCCGTCATCTTCCCCTCTCTCAGAGGACAAGTTAGCCTACCTCTCTAAACCAGATGAATGCTAGAAAACATGCAGAGCACAGCCGGGAGCTCTAAACCGGCTGCCTACTTGGCCGATGACTGGGAGTCTACTCCAGTTTTGCATGTTTAGCCTCAAACGCTGCTTGATAGGTGCGTTTGCCAGCTTTAACCTTGAAGCTCAACCCCCGGGGGAAAGTCACTCCGGTTAAGCGCCTCCAAGCCTTCCCGAAGTCGTCTTCCCTGTCATCCATCCAGCACAGCACATAGGGGCTCTTAGCCGGCGAGATAACGTCCACATCACCCATGTAGGTGAAGAAATCGGTTATCTTCCCCTTGTACGCGCCGGTTTTATCGCTTCGATTCACCGTCAGCCTTCGAGCTTTAACCACGGCGAAGGGCTCAGTTTCAGGCTTGCTGAGTTTCTCCCTGAAGAACACTATCACAGGCTTCTCCCAAACAGCTTCCATAAAACCATCCCAACAAGGCTATTCCCTGCATCCGATATTAACCTACCTTCAACAGAGCCTCCACGCCGCAGAGAAGCCGAAGCGGAAACTTTTAAAAGAAATCCCGTATACCTCCCAAAAACCTTGAAATGGATGTGACCGTCATGAGCGGCTCTTCTGAGGATGTCAAGTGGGGGTGGGAGAGCTTCTACAGAAAATACGCCCCCGACAGGCTGCCTTGGGAAACCGGCAAGCCAGACAGCAATCTAGTAGAGCTTGTGGAAAAGGGAAAAATAGCCAGAGGACGCGTCCTCGACATTTGCTCCGGCTTAGGAACCCAAACCATATACTTAGCAGTCCAAGGCTTCGAAGTCTACGGAATAGACATCTCCCCCACCGCCGTCGACATGGCGAAACAGAGATGTAGAAAGAAGGGAGCTGTCTGCCATCTTACCGCCGGGGACGCTGCGAACCTAAAGTACCCAGACGGTTTCTTCACCTTCATCTTCGACCGAGGGTGCTTCCACCACATCAGACCTCAGCGTAGAGAGAGGTTCATCAAAGGTCTCCACCGGGTGCTCGCGGAGGGGGGCCGATATTTCATGACTTGTTTCAGCTGGCGGAACGGCCCGGCTTGGAACCACTTTAAGGTAAGCGACATCAGAGGATACTTCTCCAAGCACTTCCGAATACTGGAAACCCGGGAAGAATCCTTCGTGGAAAACGTCTCCGGCCGTAAACTCTACTTTCTCTCCTTCCTTATGGAGGCCAAGAAAAAGGGAAACGCCGCCCCAGAATCATCTAGGGATTCAAGCACGCTGAAGCGGAAACCGGCTACTGGCGGGAAAAGATAACACATCCAATATGTTTTCAGACCCCTCAGCGAGGGGGAGGGACCTCGATTAATTCAATATCCTTTTCTACGGCCGCCGTGCCTTTCCCCTCTTCAACCACGCCGACTTGGTAGGCGGGGATACCCCGCTTTTCAAGACTGCGAACGAACAGCTCTCTCCGACTTCGTGAAACAGAAACCAAAACCCCTCCCGAAGTTTCCGCCGCCTCTCCTTTTTCTAAACCGTAGCCGAAGAGCCGAGAGAGCTCTAACGTTCCTTTGATGACCGGTATTCGGCTGATCAGAATGTCCACCCCACTCCGTTTCGCCATGGTCTTTGCTTGGCCTAAAAGGCCGAAGCCAGTGATATCCGTCGCTGCGTTAACCCCCACTTCCAGCATGGCCTCCGCCGCTCCCTTATTGGGAGTGGACATGAGCTCCGCTGCGAAGTCTCCCACGGCTAAAACCTCATCCTCCGACAAGACGGAGGTTATTTCTTCCTTCATCTGCGCCAGACTCCTCACAGCCCCCATAGCCGGCTGGGTGCCGAGGGGCTTAGTCAGGAAGAGAAGGTCTCCCGGTTTAGCGGTGGAGTTACGGATTATCTGACTGGGGGAAGCCGTCGCCGTAACAGCAGCTCCTAGGAGAGGCCAGGGATTTATTATGGTATGACCCCCCAATATTTGGGCGCCTGTCTCCGAGCAGAAATCCCGTATTCCCCCAAGGGCCTTTTGCATGGTTTCTCTGGAAACCTCCAAGGGGAACCCCATTATAACCAGCAGCCCGACGTTTTGAACAGCACCCTTCACATAAACATCACTGGCCGCATTGCAGGCGGCAATCTTCCCGTAGAGGTAAGGGTCATCCACAATGGGAGTGAAAAAGTCCAAGTGGGTCACATAGGCGAGATCGCCGCGAACCCGTATAGACCCCGCATCGTCACCAGGCCCCAAGAGAAGGCTTCCTGACTCGGGGACGAACATCCCAGAGGCTTCAAGCAAGGACTTCAAGTCCCGCTCTCCAAGTTTACAGTTACACCCATGCAGCTCCGCCATCTGTGTCAATCTGTCTGACGTCATACATTATCTCTCCTTTTACGGCTGTTCAAACTCCCTCCGTCTACCTCCACACCCATCCACTTTTGTAACGCTAGATTTTTCTTTCAAGAATATTTAACACTCATTAACATACTCACTTCCTGCGCATACTTAACCCTATCTTTTTCTTTTATCTCTTGCCAACTATGAGCCGCCAGTCTGCTACAGTCGGAGGGACTAAATTAGGGAGAAATGATTTGGCGCCCTGGCCGGGCTTCTGACTTTTTGTTAAAATCCCAGCCGGGTAACAGTTTCACTCTCCTCTACCCTTTATGGCCTTTTCGACTGTCGAACAGGCTGACGCTTGGCGAGTCTCAGACCTCAGGGTGCTGGGCGGGGCCCTGAAGACGAGGAGGCTCCAGCGTCTGAGCTCTCCGCCGGCCGTGGTGAAGGCCAGCCAGATGCGGAGCAACGGCTTGGGCGTCCTGCCGGCCAAGGTTTTCTCGGGAGAAAAAAGCGGGCGGGCTATATTCCCAGCTGCCGCCGCAGCTCGAAGACCCGCCTGCTCAGCCGGGCGTACTGCTCGAAGACCACGGCCTTCTCCAGCGGCCCCCGGTAGTGGGCGTAGACCCGGGGCAGGGCCTCGTCCAGGTTGCTCAGCTCCTTCTCGTCGCCGCCCAGCTGGGCGTAGAGTTTTCTGAGGGCGGGCAGCTCCCCGCCCAGCTTGGCCCTCAGCCGCTGCGCCCTTTCGCGGACGGAGACCAGCTCGGCTAGGAGGGCCTCCCTGTCTCGGCCGGAGGGGCGGGGGTGACCCTGACCCCGGCTGCCTTCGGCTTCGGCTATGGCCCTCCTGGCCTGCTCCGAGGCCCAGTGGCTGATGCTCCGGTAGCCCAGCGCCTTCACGGCTGCTTCGAGTTTTTCCCCTACTTCCGCCTTTCCAAGGTATAGAGTCATCTTGGTGTAGTCTCCCATGGCCCTTCAACCGAAAAATGTGTGACAGTGTGACTGTACGACAAGTCTGGCCCGGGGGGTCGTCCTTGATAAGCTAATATGATTTTATAATTTTATAGAACTATACCCCCTCCTATCCCACAGAGGCCGGCCTGAGGGGCCTCGGGGAAAAGCCCTGAAACAGCCTCAGCAGGCAGAAAAAAGCCCAAAACAGGCCTAAAAACGGGGTGTCCGATTATTTATTGTAATCGGTCAAAAAATGTGGGTTATCCTACAATTTTTTTTAAAATTTGAATTTCCGCTGAAAAATAAAGGCAGCCCGGCGGATTCAGCCCTGTCTTTCGATTTTAACGTCGACTTCGACTTTTCTGCTGATTTTCTCTCCCAAATCTGCTTTGAGGGCTTGCTCAAGCACCGATTCGACCAAGCCGTGGACATCGGCGCCGTATGTCACTTCATCCAGGATTTCCTTCACCTGCTCCTCGGTGGGTGTCACACCTGCGGCCTTCACCCGAAAAAGTGGAACGCGAATTGAAGGCCTACATAAAAGAGCAGGGGGTGATGTCTGCGCCGTGCTTCAAACCTTCGTGGACAACGCGAAAGACGGCTGCGTCCCTAGCGTCGCCCACCAGCATCTTCCTGATGGAGGGCGTCAACTGGCGCGGCGGAATTCTTCGCACAGGCTCCCTGAACCTGCGCCCCCTTTCCACGGCGAATCTTCTGCGCAACACTTCCACCCACAAAAAAAGGGCTGCGTAAGAAAATCGGACAATTTTTCTCTCAGGTGGGTTAAGTGGGCCCTCAGGAGCCGGGCGGCGAAGCGGTGGAGCGGTGGTTCGAGAGGCTGGCCGGGGAACACTCCGGCAGCCCCAACACCCGGCGGGCCTACGGGCTCTGGCTGCGAAGGTTCTGCGGGTTCGTCAAAATGTCCCCCGATGAGCTGGTGGAGCGGCGGCGCCGGGAGCTGGAGGCGAAGGATGAGGCCGTCCGGCGGAGGATGGAGGAGCGGCTCACAGCCTGGTTCAACCACCTCCAGCGCAGGGAGGGCCTCCGCCGGAGCTCCGCCGCGTTCGCCCACGCCGCGGTGCGCAGCTTCTTCACGGCCAACTACCTCCCCCTCAAGGTGAAGGCTCCGCAGAGCTGGACGGAGACCGCCAGCCGGGTGCCCAGCCGGGAGGAGCTCAGGGCCATGTGCGACCTGGCGGACCCCCGCGGGCGGGCCTACGTGCTCTGCCAGGCTCAGAGCGGCCTCTCCGAGGCGGACCTGCTGGCCCTCACCTACGGCGCCGTCAAAACCGAGCTGGAGGCTGGAAAACGGCCTGTCTACCTGCGGCTGCGGAGGCAGAAAACCCAAGGGTGGTTTGAAACCTTCCTAGGCCGGGACGCCTGCAGCGCCCTCCAAGCCTACTTCCAAGAGGACGGGAAACCGAGCGCAGAAGAGAGGGTCTTCCCCATCAGCGACCGCACAGCCCGCCGGCTGGTCACAGGGCTGGCCGCCGAAGCCGGAGTCGACGGTCAGATAACCTGCCACTCACTCCGGAAGTGGTTCAACACCATGGCCAAGCTGGCGGGAGTCAACGAGGCCGTGGTCGAATACATGATGGGCCACAGCCTAGGCCGGCTGAGGGTCGCCTACTTCATTCCGCCGCGGCCGGAGCTGGAACGGGCCTACCTGAAAGCAGAGCCCTACCTATCCCCTTACGGACCTGAACGCCCTGTTAGGTGACGGGGTTTGGAGTGCCAGCACGCCGCTTTGCAACCCCGACGCCCAGCGAAGTGGTACTGGGGCTGAGAGGGTAAATTGAGGGTTCAAATCCAGCCGCCTGTAAAATGCCATCTACTCTGAAAAACTATTTACCAGTCACCTTGTGAGACGTAGTCGTAGAGTTTTTTAGCTAAAAACGTTCTAGATAAAAGGGGCTTTAATACGTCAAGGCGAGGAGGAAAAATGAGTGCTTTTGAAACTGAGCTTGATTTTGAGGTTGTAACGGAACCGTGGAATGAGCTGGGCGATGGAATGATTTTAAAGATTAGGAGGAGATTTTATGCAGGTAATGGATAATGAGTTCCCCGCAGATTTCGACGTAAGCGACCTAGTCGACAAAGAATTGGAGTTTGAGCGTGCGGGCGACGAGGTCAGGCTGAGGCCGAAGAAAAGGTAGCCTTCCGGCTTCGACGATGCTGCAACGTTATCTGTAGACTGCTTCTCTGTAGCCTATCTTTTCGACGTATATGGTCTTTGCAGGCTTGTCTATCTTGAACACGACCCTGACGTCGCCGACTCTGAGCCTGTAATAGTTTTCCCTCCCCTTCAGCTTAGCCAGGTCTGGGGCATGGTTACTAGGGCGAGGAGGATGTGGATGGCTGTGGATGTGAAGCCCTTCACCTTGAGGTCTTTGAGGCGGAAGAGCTTCAGCCGGGAGAAGCTCCGTTCCACTGCTGACAGCATGCGCTTCAGGGTCTTGCTGTTTCGGGCCTTCCACCCTTACGTCTCGGGTTTCTGGGTGTGTGGAGCTCTAGGTTGTAGAGGCTTCTGGATGTCTCCCTGAGGGCTTCGGAGTCGTAGGCAGCATCCCCGTAAGCATGCTCAGGGTCGGCCTCCTCCGCATCCTCCAAGAGGTTTAGGTACTCTTGACTGTCGTGGACGTTGCCCGGGGTGATTCTGAAGGCTACGGGCAGCTCGGTCTTAACGTCGATGAGGATATGGAGCTTATAGCCGAAGAAGGGCTTATCCACATCTGTATAGCCCCACCGCGCATCTGGGTCGCCGCGGAAGTAGGCCTTCACAGCCGAGGAGTCCACGGCAACCCATCGGCCCTTGGCCACACCAGCCTTCATGAGGCCTTGGGCCAGCTCCTCGAAGACACTTTGGAAGCCTTCAACTCCGACCCTGTGCTTGAACCTGTTCAGAGCCGACTGGCTGGGAGCCCCCCTATGGCTCTTAGGGTTTCGGTTGAAGCCGCAGGCCTCAGCCACATCCCTGTGAGCCGAGAGATACCCGGCCAGCATGGTCTCCGAAGGCACAGCCAGAAGGTGCATCAAAACCAAAGCAAGGAACTAGCCCTCACAGGGTAATGCCTAGGCCCAAGCCCGGAGTAGGAAACCTCAACCCCAGCCAGAGAAGCCAAATCGACCTTTGCGGAGAGACGCCTAAGGGTTAGGAGACGACTCATCAGACGCCAAAGAATAAAAGGAAGAAAAACGAATTATGCATTAACCTAATAATACTCAATGAAGTAATCAACATCCATGGCAGCCACCATGATAAGTCTTTAAACATGCATCTTCCCATGGAAAGTGATGAAAGCCTTAGTTTGGTAGGGTAATTCTTTAGATGTAAAAGGATTCCTCAACAAAATATCGCTGTATAGAACTCTCTATTAAGGATATTTCATCCTGATTTAGATCGTAGAGTTTATAGATTTTTTCATCTAGTATTTTATCCGTGGCTTGAATTTCTTGTTGCAACAGTCTTCGGTTATTAATTGCTCTCAAGTAATCATTAATAAGTTTAACCACAACTTTTTCATTTTGCCCCTCATTTTTGTGGAATTTAGCCAGGGGAATGTTCTGAATCTTGTACCAGATGTTTCCACTCCCAAGAGTTTTTCCATAATTTGAGACAGAATAGAAAAGGAATTTTCTAATCGGCTCATTCTCGATTTCGCATCTAAAAACTTCTACATCACTGTGTTGCTTTTCCCTGTTCCCGTCCTTCTCTATGTAGTCAACTTTTATGACTAACTGGTGCCCCTGTTCTTCAACTTTAAGAGACTTAATTTGTCCTTTCACATTAGATGGTATTAGAGGCGTTCTGTCACTACTATATTTTAGATAGTAATCTTTGAAAGTGGTATCTTTCTCCCGTGGTATACTGTTAACGCGCTTCTGGAAGTCTGTATCTATTTCCTTAATGCGTGAGGTGAGTGTTAACATTTTTTGGACTACTTCTGTTATTAGTTTCTGCTGATCAGGTGTGGCCGGATAGATTGGTATCTTTCCTACATAGTAATCATCGAAGTCCATCGTTCTAACCGCCTTGTTAAATATGAACGTGTACGTGAACCAAGAAACAAGTTTTGAGTTTAAGAATGCGAGGATATATTTGAGGTCATATTGAGGATCCGTCAAAATCGTATTTTCAACAGTATCAACATTGAGTAAACCTTCTTCATCTATAGTTGACATTATTATAATTCTATCCTTAGGCTTTAAGACATGGGCAATGATTCTTTGGGAAATAATCTTCGGCTTTCTCATATCAGTTATTTTCTTGCTATCCTCTTTTAAGGCATCTCGGTCGATGAATGTTTGTGGAGTTGCGTGATAGTATCGCTTGATATCATCACCTCTCAACAGAGGTTCTGAGTTCTCTCCCTGAATGATTGTAGCTTTACTTTGTACCGGTAGTCCTCTGAAAGTTTTGGATATTTCCTTGAGTTGGAAAGATTTCTTCATAACCTTTTTATATATAGTGAGAGAGTGCTGGTCGACATGTATAGGAAAAATATCTAGTTCTTTGCATAGGGAGAGAGGTATTGTATAAGTTTCAAGGATTCTTTCCCATGTTAAGCTTGTTCCCTTATAACTAGAGCTTTGCATTGGATCCTTTCGGCAAATGATTATTATTTGTTCAAGAAGAACACCCGGAAAGGCTTTACTGATATCAACGATCTCGATCAATCTGAGGTTTTGGAGAATAAATTCTCTCGTCGCCTTCCATTTTTCCGAGAACGTTAACGATTTAGGGATAACAAGTCCCATTGTCCCTAGAGGTTTTAGCAACTGAGTGGCGCGTTCAATGAACAGAGAAGCTGAATTCTTGTAACCTTTTGCTACTTGATAAACGTCAAAGAAGAAATCCCTCTCTTGTTGTGAAAGTTTGGCTCCATGAGGTGGATTGCCAACAACTACATCAAAACCCCCCTCTTTAAACACTTCAACATATTCTTTCTCCCAATTAAAAGGCCTCTCTAAACTCCAATCATCTCCGAAGTATTCTCTTAGCTTTTCTGATCCCGATATTAGAGAATTGCCGCATTTTATGTTGTCTCCAAGAATCAATGGCAACCTTTCACCCTTTTTTAGTGCCTTTAACATAAGGTTTACTGCTGCTATCTCTGCAGCCTGGGGGTCTAGATCAACACCAAAAAGATTTTCAATAACAATTCTCTTTTCTACATCTTGAATCAGGTTGCCATATTCAGCGATTGAGCCTAAGGCTTTTTTCTCAATAGTTTTATTATACCAATCGTAATATTCTTTCAGAGCGTCAAAAGCTTTAATTAAGAATGATCCCGAGCCGCATGCCGGGTCTAAAACTTTTATCTTAGAAACTTCCTCAGGATTTTTGCCTTTTAATAGCTCTCCTAATGTATTCAACAACATGTGTCGGAGTATAAAAGATCCCGGCCTTTTTTCTTGTTTCACGGCTTTCCACGATGTCTATGCCTTTTTCTGCCTCTTGAAGTATGTGCCCAATATAGTCTTCATAGATCGCCCCTAACACATCAGCAGAAATCAAGTCAAAATTGTATTTATAAAGTATTTCAATGACTTTTTCTAGTGTTTCATTGTCTATCTTCAAGTCTTCGCATTCGTGTTTTTCAAACAGTTTGCTGTTGTAGATGTCGTCGAAGTCTCGGAAGAGGCCTTTTAAGCTTCGCATGAAAGATGTAGGAAGCCCTCTAGTTTTCCACGCATCAAGCTCCTTCCATAAGCTGTCTGCACCTATAATGTTCCTATCCTCAGCAACACGAATAACGACAAGCCTATTGAGGATTCGCTGAACGCTGTCCTTAAGGTTCTCTCTCGTTAAAGCTGGGTTATTTTTGCTGATGTTGTCTATAAGATATCTCCTGCAGTCAAGCAGGTCTTCAAGAACTTCTACATCTATATCTTTCCGTATCCTTCTCTTTTGGTATTGGTCAAGAACACCTAAAGTAACACTTTCTTTGGAAAGCAGCCACAGCCATCTATTAAAATTATCTAAATACTCATGATATTTCAGTTTAAAGATCAAGCCGTCTTCGGGCTTTATCTCCCAAGCGTAGTAAAGTCGTATTTCCTCGAAATTGGTTAGGACAACCCAATCTGTTTTTAAATAGCAAGCATACCGCATAGCCTGTTCAGGGTAGCTTTCCTCCCTGCCTCCCTTTATGACCCGTCGGGTATCAAGATCTTCCACGAATTTCTTTAACTCCAGAACTATCTTGGGTCTCTTCTCCACATTAAGCGAGTAATCAGCTGGACCTGTTAACGTTCTTCGTTGCTCCTTCACTTCATCAATATTGTCAGTATCCCAGCCTAAGGCTCTGATAAATGGAATTATGAAAACCCTATTAACATCCTGCTCGCTGAAAGAACTTTTCTTTCCTTCTCTAATTATTGAGTCATATCTCTCAACCAACTCGCGGATTTTTTCTTCAGCCTGTTCCTTCCGCATCAGTCGGGGACCCTCAACTGATTTTAATGAGGGCTGAATTAATTAATTCTATCTTAGTTTTTATTGTATTTTGTTCTTCAAGCTTTTTCAGCTCTTTAGCTCTTTTATTAACCATCTCCTCCCAGAATCTGTTATTTTCGTTTCTCAACTTCGTTAGTTGAATCTCAATTTTCCTCTGTTCTTCTCTGTATTTTTCTCTGGCTTCAAATTCACGGCTGTTCCTTATTCTGCCTATCAGGTCTACGTATTTATCCTCCAATTCACGTTCCTTCAAAATCATGGTGTGTCTAATATCGTCGTAGTATGTTTCAATCTTGTTTAGCTCATCCTCGAAATACATCTTATTCTTCCCTCTTATCTTTTCGAGTTCAGTTTTTACCTTAGTGTTTAACTCGTTTACCGCCAATTGATAGGCCTCGTCGACTTCATCTGATTTAATGGCAATTTGGTCTAAAAGCTCGGTGCTATAAAGCCAATTAACCTCACCTGAGAGTTCTTCTTCATATTTCATATGGTCTAAATCGATCACAATTGGAATTAACTCTTCTTTCTTATCGAAGGATTCGAAAGAAACCTTAAAATTAAATAATATTCCTCTTAATCCACTGTATTTTTCAAACCCTCTAAGCGTATGTTTGCTTAGGTCTATCAGTTTTTTGGTGGTCAGTCCTTTCTTTTTGCATTCCTCAATCGCATTTTCGACTAACCTGTTTCCAATAGTGATCAACTCAATGTTTTCTTGCTGTGCAACTTCAGGTGAAAATGTAGCTCTAGCCTTGATCTTGCCTCTGAGAATTCTTCCTTCTACATCCTCTCGAAAGCGATTAGAAGTTACATAGTCAAGGTCATTTTTCAGAATAGAAGTAAATCCTGCATTCGCATGGAAGGCAACATTCTCTAAATACGTATGAATTGAACAATTGAAACAGGATTTTATCGTATGACCACTACATAGCTTACACACGCAATCCTCTATAAACCCATGAATATCTTTAGCTATTTCAAGCGGTTTTTCCAGCAATTCATAAAATCTATCTCGCTCTCTAAGGTAAAATTGACGTTGCTTCTGCGCAAAATCACTTATAATATTTTTAAACTCCTCTGGTATCTGGAATATAACTGCTTCTTCCGGCTCTAGATATCTAAAGTCTAAATTTTTACTCTTTAAATAGTTTAGGAAAAAACGTTTTATGACTATTCTCTCTTTCATTACTAGATTTTCAAGCTCAGTTCCCATCACTCGGCGATAAACTGAGAGGTCAAACCCGGCATAAACCCTTTCATCGAGGTCTTTAAGACCCTTCTTAAACTCTTCTCTTGCTATCTGTATCTTTCTGCCAAGCTCTTCGAAGTTCTCCTTCAACTCTTGGGAAGTCTTAGCCTTAACTAAGATTTCCATTATCACCCTCTCAAGATTGGCATCCTCGACTATATCGCCTAGTATTAGATCAAGCTCACCGATAACTTCCTTGAACAGTTGAATCTTTGTCTCGAGTAATTCTAACACATACTCTTCGATGGTTTCTTTAGTTGAGAAGTTGAATATTTTCACATTCTTCTCCTGTCCTATCCGATGAATTCTACCTATCCTCTGTTCCACTCTCATAGGATTCCAAGGAAGGTCGTAGTTAAACATTATGTGGCAGAACTGAAAGTTCCTTCCTTCTCCTCCACATTCAGTTGAGACCATTATCTGTTTGTTCTCACGCCATTGCTTAACTGCTTCATCCTTTTCTTCTACACTCATTGAGCCGTTGAATATTGCGACTTCATAGCCTTTTGAGGTCAAAAGCTCATAAAGGTACCTTTGTGTTGACCTGAATTCGGTATATATAAGAACTTTCTCGTTTGGCTCTTCTCGCTTCAACGCTTCGAGGGCCTCAATAAGTTTTTCGCCTTTGCTGTTCTTGGTGATTTTGCTTGCTAATTCATAAAGTTGATTAAGTTTTTCTAGCTCCATCTGAAGCAGAGTGAAATTTTTTGCGATATCACTTATATCGGCATCCTCATGCTCCTCAATAAGTCGCTTCCTTTTGTTGTCGTCGGTCAGCGTCTCATAGGCCTCTGATATTTCCTTAAACTTTTCCTCTGCAACATCTTTAGGTAGCGGCGAAATATCTGGATGGTATTCCTTTGCCAAAGTTCGATAAGCAGCTTTTATCTCATCTTTAGTGGCAGTATGATTTACGCCTAAAGCCTCAAAATATGGGTGGCTGATGCTCGTCAGAGAAGGTTGCTTAGGCACTATGTCATACTCTTTAGAGATCTTTACCAGACGTTGAATTCGACGCCCTAACGAATCTCTTATGGCGAAGCTACTACTACAGACCATTCTTTGCATGATAATGAGCAGAAACCCTCTTCCAGCTTTGTTCTGCTCCATAGCCTTCAAGTATTCTTGTTTGACATACTTTGTCACTTCGTCGTACAGCCTTCTTTCTTCCGGAGTCAACTCAAACGGAATTGTTTCACCAAAACGTTGCGTGAACCTTACACCAAAAACATCTTTTCTCCTGTTTCTAATCATTACTTTTTGGAGACGTTGCTTCAAATCATCAAAATTATTAGGAACCAAGCCTTTTGTATCGTCAACAAATCTCATCGAGAAAGAGTCATACGTTCCAAGTAGTTTCTCATCTATTAGGCTAATTAGATTATATAACTCTTCTAGCTTATTTTGAAGCGGAGTTGCGGTCAGAAAAAAGACGCGGTTTTTAGGTAAGTCCTCTAAGAGCTTATAGTTCTCGGTTTTCCTGTTCTTTAATTTATGAGCCTCATCAACTATTATAATATCCCAGTTGACGGTTACTATATCCTTCCGGTAACGTTGTTGTTTAGCTGTATCTATTGAGCAAATAACCTTGTCATATGCTTTCCAAATGTTTTCATGCCGTCTCTCTAGATTTTTCCTCGTTTCTTGATCATATATGACGAAACCTTCGTCAAATTTCGATTTCAATTCGTCACGCCACTGAGTTGTGAGTGACGCCGGAGTTAGTATTAGAATCTTCTTAATCTGCTTTCGACATAAGTACTCCTTAAGAATCATGCCGGCCTCGATCGTTTTTCCAAGCCCTACTTCATCCGCCAATAGGCTGCCGGACCTGATACTGCTCAAGACCTTATGGGCAACTCCAACTTGATGAGGCAATAGTTTTGCCTTTGAGGTTAACGCCGAGAAAGGATAATCAACATCTCGAGTAAGAGATAAATACTCTGCCTGGGTACGAAGGTCAAATGATAATGCATCTTCAAAAATGTTGTTCTTAAGTCTATCTAAAATTTCCAAGATGGGCTCAACCTCACCTTCAATTTAGTCTTCTGCTAAGTCTTTCTTCCAGAAAATGTGTATGCGCCCCGAGTTTCTGTATCCAATATCTTCCTTTGTAAGCGCTAGATGTAATAGTGCTCTCTGAGCAGTCTTATACGTTATTTTTAGTTTTTGGGCAATTTCATTAGGGGTTATTGGCTCTGAGCTAAGCATCTCATAGATTATTTTTTCGTATTTGCTAACCATAGATAGCACCAATCTATGGTACCTTTAATTATAAATATCATCAAAACTTAATATATCTATGGGTCAAGCCTTAGAAGAAGGGTTCCTTTAATGATTTCAGATCGGGCTTTCGCGTCCGACTTTGAAAATGAAGTTCGGTCTGCTTATCGCCAAATTAAGAATCGTGACATAGCTCAGGCAAATCTATTTGACAGCGATCTTCAGAGGATTGAAGAGCTTTTAGTTAGTTTTAAGCCCTTTCCATCAGGGTACAAATTTGAAAATGATTTTCTGATAGGGGCTGTTGATGGAAGTGGTATGGCTCCAGTAGTTCAATATGAGGATGTCTTCCTGTATCTAATAACTGTGGGGTTAACGGTTCACAATACGGGAACAAATGATGGTCGAATAATGGAGCTGAAAGAGTTAAGGAACCAAGGGTATATTCCTGATGGTGGAAGGTTAACCGTGGCCTTCTGGTCGTCTTTTGATGAGGATGTTCTATGGCAAAACTTTGTTGATTATGTGAAACGTGTCTATCTGATCAATGACTTGAATAACTTGTTGGTCCCATACTTCATCGACTATACAAAGGGTAAGTTAGATTCGGTTGACAAAATTTTAAGGAAATATGGAAAATCAGACATAAGCGACTTCGTTATCAGTCCACCAGTTCATCTTCCTGAGAGAATACTTGACATGCTTAGGTGGTCTGCGGAAATTTCGATGGCAAAGAGGGCGTTAGACTCGAACCTTAACCTAAAATACGTGATACTGGACACAACTCTTACTCTTCTCTTCCCGGCCAGATATGATTACCCTCACCTTCTCCATGATTATATGTTGAGGGATTTGTGCTTCAGGGCTCGAAAAGAAGGCGTAATTGTTATGGCTCTCAGTAAGTCTCATACGATCCCAGGTGGTGAGAAAATAATCCAACTTGCGAGAAGGAAGTATGGACCCGACGCTCACTGGTTTTGTAGGATTCCCGGAAATGATGACCCTGGTGGAAAGTTGAAAATATGTCGGAAGCGACGCATACCCCCCGAATTAGGTGTAACGTATCTTTTCAGCTTCACCAGCTCAATGCCCGCGTTTAGGGTGGACTTTGACCGTAGGTGGTGGGAGTCAAAGATTTATGATAATAACGCGGAAAAGATGCGAATGAATGAAATCAATATTTTCCGAGAGATAGACTTCATGTCCCATGACGCAAGATGGTATGGTTATCCTTGTCCTCCAGCTTTTGCACATCTATCCTGCAGCCTAACTAGAGAGGACAGAGATCTATTCTATGAGAGAGTTATCGAAATAGGTAAAGAAGAGGGTTTTTCTGAGGAATCCCTCTTAAATCCTAGACGAAGAATAGGACTTGAATAAAAATGAGTTTTGATATAGATAAATGGGCAGAAGGATTTGGTAGATTAGCAGAGAGCTCAGTCACAGAATTGGCTTTATCAGCCAAAAATGAAGATGTTGCCGTAGGCGAATTGTTCCTCATCCCCTCAACACGAGGAGGTCGAAAGAGAATCTTTCTGTTTCGCGCTATGGATTGTATAAATATTCTAAGACGGATAAGGGAGTTAAGCAAGGTCGCAGATACTCTTGTGGTAGAGGGAGATGCCTATCTAGCCAGCGCTGAGAAAGAGAAACTTCTTTACCTTACAGGGAAACTACTCGGATATGCTGAAGCTGGCGGTGAAGGTTCTCATTCATGGGACTTTAAAATGCCTAGGCGTCTTCCAGAACACTTTGCCATAATTTATCGGCCTATTCCTAACAAAAGTGACAGACCCATCGAACAGATCCTATCCAGTCAACTGAAAGGAGAGATCTTTGTAGGAAGCCTGTTAGCAGGCGAAGAGGTGTTAAATGTCAGAGTAAATCTGCCGTTAGAACACATCTCAACACATATAGGGATCTTTGGAACTACGGGCGCTGGAAAGTCAAATTTCCTCCTAGTTTTCCTAAAATCGGTGGTAGACTTTAACTTCAAGTCTTGGCAGAGTGGTGATAGTAAGAGAGCTTCAATGCTGGCCATAGACCCCCACGATGAGTTTGCTTTGGGAATCAGAAAATATGGGATACAGTCTATTGTAGACTCAATGCCTGATGAAGCGAAAAGAGAACTCTTCAAAGACTTTTATTACCTTACACCCCACCGTGAAACGGCAGCTGAGGCCGTTCGAAGGTTGTCATTAGATGTAAGAATTGCCTACCAAGAAATATTACCGCTGGACATCACCTCAATCATGGAAGTCAGCGACCAAATGGTCAGTTACATGAACGCTCTGTATGCACACTTCCACGAAAATTGGATTACCCAAATAGGTGAAGACTTTAGCGGTCGATATCCTGATGTAACAATAAATGCCGTAGAAAGGCGGCTGGAATTCGTGAGACGTTCAGCCATCTTTGTAGATAACCCAGAACAATCAACTTTAATAAAGATAATTGAAGCCTTGGAGCAGGGCAGAATTCTTATATTCAACACCAGCCTCCTTTCGGATTTAGAACAATTCCTCTCCACAACAGTAATCGCAAGGACCATTTTTGAATTAAGAAAGGCTGTCAAATCGTCAACAAATTGGAGCGAATTTAAAGCCCAAATTCTGAAGAGAAGAATTCCACGAACGTTTAGGGAACACTTTGTCGGAAATAAAGGGCAGTCCATAGCCAAGAAATATTACTCCAAAGATGAACAAGAAATGAGGAGAATAGACGAGTTGCCTCCCATTCTGATAACGGTAGAAGAAGCCCCATCGGTTCTGACACCTCGTATAATGAGGTTTGAAAACATATACAAGGATATAGCCCGACAGGGCCGAAAGTTTCGGCTAGGTTTGGCGGTTATTAGTCAGCAGGTTACAGCCCTGGATAACATTATCTTATCCTGCATTAATACACAGTTCAATATGTCTTTAACAAGTGCAGACGAGATAAGGGCAGCAATCTCTAATGCAAGCAAAGATATTACCGGCTTTGAAAACGAATTTAAAGTTCTGGGTAAAGGTGAAATCATTCTAACAGCAAGTTACCGAGATACTCCACTAGTCATCTATACACCCCTTTTCGACTCGCTCTATGAAAAGACTAGGACCCTGTATCAGACAAAGGCTGGAACTCCGGTAAGGTCAAAAACCGTGTTATAACTAATTAGGGAGGTATAAATTTTGGTAGTCATAGCTCATGTTTCCGATACCCATCTGGGCCATAGACCCGATGATGTGAGACCTGGAACAATAGGGCAAGAAGTTCGTCCTGTTGAGGACGACTTCTACAAGGCATTGGAAATGACTGTAAAAGAGATTGTTGACCGGAAAGATGAGATTGACCTCGTTATTCACTCTGGAGACTTATTCGATTCTCCATGGTCATACAATCCCTATCCTCCGCCAGAGATGGCTAGAAAAATTGTTGCAAAAGCATTTAGAGACCTCCAATCAGCAAACATACCCATTGTAATCATCGACGGAAATCATGGTCGTTACGTCGAATATAAGCATTCTACATTGGACGAGTATGCTATCGCCTTCGATAACACACGAGCTTTTACTTACTGGAGTTTCAGAGAGACATTCCGTGAAAAGCAACCATTATATGCTGATATAAAAGATGAAGTTAGAGTTTATGCGTTTCCATACATTGAACCATCAACTCTTGAAACCATAGGTTTGTATGAAGAGTACCAGCAGTGGCTCAAGAGCATAAAACTAGACAAAGACAAAATTAATATAGCGATAGCCCACGGCTCTCCAATTGATGGAACTCTTGACCAAACTATTCTAAATATGGAATTCGACTATATTGCCCTTGGACATGAACACTGTATGCGTCGCGTCACAGAAAAGGCATGGTTTTCTGGCTCGACGGAGAGATGGAAATTCGACGAGAAAGACCATAAGAAAGGTTTTCTCATCGTTCAAGCAGACAAGGATAAAGCACCGGATATTAGACAAGTCCATTTAACTCTGCCAAGACCTATGGTAAATGAAACGGTTCAAGTTCAGCTTGACGATTCTTCCCATGATATCGTAAAGAGAATCTTTAACCTACTGGATAATCTGGGCTTTAGAAAACCGTACGATTACGAAACGGCCGCGCGGGTAAGGATAGCATTAGAAGGGGAAATATCTGGTAGAAATGTGACCCAAATTTCTGAGGCAATCGACTATGCATATAATAAAGGGCTTTCAGACAGGAACCTGAATATAATTCAACTAAAAATTGGCCGACCACCCATAAAGGCTTCAACCTTACCACCCAGCATCAGTTATGTGGACATAGAGTATCTGATAGAAGATCCCGCGAAGGACTTCAAAAACTACATAGAAGAAAAGAGGAAAAAGAACCTCATTCCCAAGGAGTACAACCTAAATCTGCTGACTGAACTCTTCGTCGAGGCAATGAAAAAATGGAGGAAAAGTGATGAAGGTTTTAAGGCTTATCGCCGAACGGTTTAAGCCTTTCGATAAGATTGAGCTACCTTCTGGGGATTTCGCTCAGAGTCTTCCTGAAGGTCTCTTCGTTGTTGAAGGCTTAAACTCGAGCGGCAAGACCAGTCTAATAGAGGCAATTTTATGGGCTCTATGGGGAACACTTGCGGTTCCGGTTGAGAAACAAGACCAGCTTGTGAAAAAGAAACACTCTGAATGTAAGGTAACATTAGAATTTGAAGTGGGTGGTGAGGAATATCAGGTTATCAGAAGATACATGCGGGGAAAGACAGGTGCTGATGCGGTTTTGAGCAGACGTTCTGGCGATAAATTCGTAGTAATGGAAGAGGGTAGCGGACGTGTAGAATCTAAGCTTGAAGAATTAATGGGCATATCGAGAGAGAACGCATTGCACACTGTCTTCATCCGACAGGGGGAAGTTGATTCCCTAGCTACCGCACCACCTACACTGCTCCGAAGTATTATCAGCACATTGTTCAACCTCGACGAATTGGATCAGATACACTCCGATATACTTCTGCAGGATGAAAAAGCTTTAGAGAGGGAGATCCATGAGATCGAACGAGAAACGGCAAAGCTACCCGATAAAGAAAGGGATAAGGAACGACTTGAAGAGAAGATATCTGAACTTGAGGAACACAAGAAGCGGCTGGAAAAGAGCCAACGCGAGATTGAGGTTGAGCTTAAAAGAATTCCAGAAAAAGACACCATATCTAGTATCAAAGAGCTATTGGATAATGTCGCTCAAGCTGAGAAGGAACTAGGACATTTAGAGGAGAAGATCAGACGATCCACCGATGAAAAAGCCGAGCATGAAAAAGAGCTAAGAACTCTACAAGAAAATAAAGAAAAAGCAGAAGCGGATTTACGAAGAGCCACGGAAAAATTAGGGAACATACCGACCCTAGATAAAATAAAGGAGATCAATAGGCATCATGAAAAGATTGTTGAGCTTCAGAGCCAGATAAAGGAACTTGTAAAAGACGAGAACTTAGCACTAAATTTTAAGCCTGAGGAACACCCACACAGGGTTAAAGACGAGACTCCAACGGTAGAGAAACAGCTTCAGGAAAGAGAAGCCCAACTGGAAGAAGTTGAGAAAGAACTAGAGAAGCTTAAAGATAACATGGCTCTCCTCAAGGCAGAGGTCAAATTTAAAGAATTAAGTGCAGAGAGGCTTGAAAAAGAAGGCGAGTGCCCCTCATGTCTTAGACCGGTGGTCTCAGATGATGAAAGGAAATACATCCTCTCTAGGCTGGAAAAGCGGCTCAAAGGTATTGAACAAACGGTTGCCGAGATGTCGGAAAAGAAAGTACGGTCAGATAAGAAACTTAAAGACCTAAACAAAGAATGCAAAGCATTACGCGATCTGTTCTCAATCTTTAGGAGACTCGAAGGGATATGTAATAGGTTAATAAAAGAAAATAATTCCTTCACACACAAACTTGGATCCATCGGATTTCCATCCTTAGAGAAATTTTTGGAGACTTATCAGATCCAGAATATTGATGAACTAATTTCAGTGAGAGCTCTACTCGAAAGTGAAATAAAACGACTTGAGGGAGATTTGAAAGAGATTCCTAAGAAGATAGGTAAAGAGCAAAAAGCGATAGAGAAGGCGGCCACTGAAATCAAAGGAGACCTGGGAAAAAGGAACAAATTAATTAGAGCGAAGAAAGAAGCTACATCAAAACTTGACAATATTCTGGCTGACTTGAAATACGCAAGTGTTGAGGTGATATTAAAGGACTTTGCAGTAGACAGTCTTGAAAGCCTCAGAGACTTAAGGATTGCATTAGAAAGAGACTATCAGAATAATGCGGAGAGAGTTAAAGAGCTTAAAGCGGAAGTCAAAAAGCAGATGGAAGAGCTAAAATATTTAAAAGAGACCATCAGTCAGCTGAACCAAAAAGAGAAGGAGAAGAAAAAGAAAGAAGAAAGACTTAAACATGTTAGATACCTTCGGACAACCGTCGGCGGCTTCATATCAGAGTACATTATTCAGACACGCCTCTTCAGCGCTTTAAAAGATGCTACCAACAATTATCTTTTCGCTTTCACGACGGGCAGATATCAGGTTCAAGAGATATACTCAACATCCCATGTAGTCAGGGGTGGACGTGAAACTATAGGTGTAGACCTAACTTTAAATGACCTAATGGATGGTTTTCAGAAGTTTCGAGGAAACCTGAGTGGCGGCGATAAGGTCGCACTAGGCCTGGCCCTCCGAATGGCCATCTCCCGACTGATGGCTAGAGTTAGACCATTCAAAACAGAAAAACTGAGAGCACCGATAATCAACTGCCTCATTATGGATGAACCACTCGCCAGCTTGGATTACATGCGCCGTCCAAGCGTAATGAATAGCCTCATCCAGGATCAGTCATTTAGACAGATCTTTTTAATAACTCATACGCAACTGGAAGGAATCGACGCAAGTAAAGTCCATCGAATTCTAGTGAAAAGCGAAGGCGGCAACAGTAATATAACCTTCACACCTGCAATAACCCTAAATCAAGCTAATTAAAATCCTAGGGGATTTATCTTGTTGGGAAACGAGAAAAATTTAAAGCTAACCGAAGAAGAAGTCACTGAAATTGCAATTTCCCTAGCTTTTATGGTGATCGATGCTAAAGAAGACCCCCATGTTAAAAAAAGACTGTTAAGATTGCCACTGATGTAAAGACTTTACGCATCGGTAAGCCTTCCCTTCAGCCACCTTAGAGAGCTGGCCACAGAGTCAGCTTCGACCAGAAACCATGTCTGCTCCTTGTCCTCCGTGACCAAGAACAGCTTAGCCAAACCGCTCCCCCGAAAAAAGAAGCGACCCTAGCCTCGCAACCCGGGGCGGCTGGGTTGGGCTTCTCTGATGAGCTTCCGCCTCACCGGGATGCCCGCTTCCTCCACGGCCGCCATGAAGGCTTCGGTCTTTGCCCGGGGCGGCTCCGGCAGCCCGGTGAGGCGGCTGTCGTAGCCCACGTAGACGCAGAGGGGGCTGATGTCCTTCACCCACCGCAGGAGGGTGTCGGGGTCGAAGTCCATGATGGGCTCCACGGTGACCATCTTCCTCGGCCACCGGAGGGTGGCCATCGCGGCGTAGCGGGCTGAGGGAGGCGGGGCCTTGGAGATCGCCCTGCCCAGCTCGTCCCGGTTGGTTTCGATGGTCGTTCCCAGGATGACGTTGGGGGGGAAGCTGTCCTTCTGGAAGCAGGCGGGATTCTTGGACTGGATGAGAAAAGTACGGTCGGGAAGCTCGGCTATGCGGCGGAGGACGGCGGCCCTCCACTCGGGGCGGGCGAACGTCCAGTCTCCGCAGTCGCAGGCGAAGATAAACTGCCCGGGGCCTGTCCTGGGCAGCCGGCGGCTCAGCCTCTCAGGGTGGAAGTGGGGCTGGTAGCGGATGCAGCCCTCGCAGCCGAAGATGCGGCCGACCCTGGCCACTTGGCGTTGGAAGGATTTCTTGCAGTAGAGGCAGTCGTGCAGGCAGCCGACATACGGATTCCAGGTGTCCCGGGCCTCATGGTACATGCGCTTCGCAGCCAACAGGGGCACCGCTAGAAAAATCTTCGACAGCAAGCCTAAGGCGCTTTCCACGGTAATCCCCGAAAGAATCAGCGCCCTTAAATATGGTGGCTCTAAGAAGCCGCCGGCTCTTTTCCGCCGAGGCCCCTACAAGGTTCGAGGAGCACCCCCAACCACCTCAGACATGGGGCTGGAGTGCACCGAAAACTAGGCATACTCAAAGATTTCGAGGAAGACAGCAGATGGGTTAGCGAAGAATATGAGAAACTTACGCAAAAAATATGAAGGAAAAGCGGAACCAAAGTAATCTCTAATTCTTTTATCCCTTTATCTATGCTCCGACTTTAAAGTCCCCTCAGCTAGTCAAAACTATTATAAAAACGTTAAAACATAATAACTACTATTGGTGTTTTGATTACTTCAGCTTCACGCCAAGTATTTTGCTTACCTGTTCAAGAAAGTCTGCCTTTTTATACACGAGAATTCCTTCTGCGGCGTATCGTTCAAGTCCAAGATCAGTTCTAGATATGACTTTCATAGTCTTCGGCCATGTTGGAAAAGGTACTGTCTCATAGAAATCGCTCCCCCTGTGGCACTCAGAATAACGGAAGTCTTTTTTCACCTCAACAAACTTGCGGAAAGTTCTTGGAAAGAAAAGATCTTGAAGATCTCCGAGAAGTTCGATTACACTTTTTCCTTTGCCTCGTGCTCTCATAGCCTTTACATGTTCTCTTCCGAGCATATACTTCCTATGCGGGTCCCGTTCCATAAGAAGCTTCACACCAGCTTCTAGTTCTCTTCTAAACGCAGAAGGGATGGACATTTTTATGTCTTCACTAATCCCAACGTTAACGCTAAAATCTACGTCGCGGAGATCTAATCGACCATACTTTGTCTGAAAGACTTTAGGATGTTTCAATTGAGCATGCATCCAGTATTCGCTCTCTCTGTCTTTCGGTAACTCTCTTGCGTGATTTCTTTGGACAAGAGCATCTACGAATTTTGGGTCTGTAATCCTATAATCAACATCTAATAGAAAAGTGTCCTCCGCTTGCATGCCCCGAGTATTAATCTCAAAACCTTCTTCAGTAAGAAAGATTGCCTCGGATAGGTCTTGCAATGACCTCAAGGGTCTAAGCCTCACCCTAAGTGGTTTCCCAAAAGGAAACTTAATCTTTTGACTCAAGAATCCACCTGTGGCCTCGAAAGCGATAGAAAAGTGTTGGACTGATTCAGGGCAGAGCACCACGATCTCTTGGTTTAGGACTTTGTAGGAGCCTTTAATTGTTTCGTATATTTTCGACGCAGTCTTGATTATTTCCCCAACGCCTTTTTCCGCTAGAGCAGAACATGTTCCAATAATTGCTCCAATTTCACCAATTTCAACCATCTTCTTCCCTCCTTAAGGGACCCGCTTTCCAATCAAATAGCATGTGAATCGGCACTTCATCACTACCTTCGCATGTTACCGGGATAGAAGGGAGTTCAATAGGGGGATAGTCATTGTAGGCGAGATCAGTAATTTGAATGACTAGATGCATTCGTCCTGAAGTTCTTTTGGCTTTCAGTACATCCACCGAATTTACGAGAATGATTCTTCCCTCACCTATTGAATTTAAATACTCCATGAAGGTTTTCAGCTCAGTTATCAATTGGATATTCTTTAGATATGAAATCGCAACCGCTGAGACGAAGTTGTTATAAAAGCCTTCGCTTTCCTCGAACGCCCTTGCGAGACCATTAAAAACTGATTGAATTATTGCTTTCGTTTTACCGTCAAGAGTAATAGGCTGTTTCAATAAAGACAAGAATTTGTCAATTAGCGAAGAGTGTTCGGGATATTCGGACCTGATAACGTTTAATTTGATTTCCAAGTCGCACACAAATGCCTTTGCAAAATCGTCAATTCCTTGGGGATAATGTCTTTGGAAGTCCCCCTCACCTACTCCAACACTAATAAGCGCAGTTCCATCACCTAGATTCCTTATGCGAATCTTGTCACCAATCTTATAGGAGCGGGTAGAAGAATCATATTTTATGTTGAGTCTAGGGGGGACGCTTTCAAGTTTTAGGGCTGGCCTAAATAGATCAATTTCTCTCGTGAATCGTTCTATAGAAGAGTTTCGCAGATCTAAAATTTCGAATTGTACGCGTTCACGCTTTCTGAAGTCGACTAATATTCTAGAACAGAAGAGGATTCCTAAATATCCGTTTACTTCGAAATCGGTGATTTTAATAGAACGCTCATCAGAGATTTCAATCCCATCTGTTGGAACATTATAAATCGCCTTGACCTCTATTGTTTCTGGGTATCTGATGGATATCTCAACTTTGTCTAACTTATCCCAGATTATATGTGCTGGAAATTCGTCACCCTGAAGACATGTATCAGGCATATAGAGAGACTTTATCTTCGTTTTTCTCTCCGCTCCTAACGATTTCTTAATATGGCAGCGAGATTATACTGTTGCATTCTACCACTTTCCAGCTTTTTTCACCGCTAGAACCATCCTTCTGATGGCTCTTTTATGGTGCCCATTCTTACGTTCACTGGGACGGCGCCGGCCACCGGGTTTTCCCCCGTAACCTCTAACTCAAAGTTGACATACCATACATCTGGTTCAGATTCGGCTCCCTTGACAGCTTCGCCGATTGTTAATTTTACTATCCTTGTTCCGAATTTGTTTTCAAAATATCGACGGGCCAAATTTTTTGCATTATTTTCTTCACTCACACCCACCACCTTCCGGTTTTTCATTGTATATGTGGCTTTTTAAAAACCTTCTGGAAAAGGCAACTTAGTGACTCCGACATTCAACTGTAGCAACACTTACTGTGATTACTGCCCCCTGAAAACTGTTTTGGCTCGCTGAAGGATAGAGGCGGTTTCACCTCGGGACGCAAAAGTTTCCATGGTTTTTACATGGCTGTGCTGATTGGGGTTATTAGGTTGGCTGGAGGTGCCAGTGAGTAGTACATGGCCCAGTCCAGCCCCCAGCAAGTAAACTATCGTGGCAACACCTACGCCGAACAACGCCATACCGAAGAAAAAACAAGGCGCACTTCATTTACTCCGCTCCACAACCACCCTGTCCTCCGGGTTGGGCAGCTCCATGAACCCCAGGCGCAGTCGGCCTTGGAGGCGGCGGTAAAGCCTCTCAGCCGCTTCGCGGGCTTCCTCCACCGTGGGCTGTTCAACGGTGAAGGCGGCCATGACCTCTTTGGCCCCCGGCTCCAGGGAGGCGTAGAGGCCGTTGAGGGTGTCGTCCACGCCTTCGAAGACGGCTCCATGCCGGGCTGCGGCGGCCTGAGCTGCCCTTTTCGCGTCGAGGTAAGGGTCCGGGGAGCGGAGGTGGAAAAAAAGGCGGACGCTGAACTTCACGGCTGGTCCCCGAAAGAAAACTGGCCCCCGCGGCGGGCTTGCCCTGCCTTTCCCCGCCAGGCTGAGGGGCTGCTCCACTCGGCCAGGCGGCGGAGCTCCTCCCTGACCTGCTCTTCGGACATGTTAGGGTTCTGCTGCCTTATCCCGGCCTCGGCGAGGCTGAGGGCGTAGTCGCTGAGGTCGCTGACCACTTGGAGCGGGTCGTAGCCTTTCAGAGCCTCCGCGGAGGCCTTGGCGGCCCGCCGTCTCTCTTCACGCCTCTCCAACTTCAACTCCCTCCTCTTCGAGAAGCTTAACGGCCTTTTCCCTGACTCCCTGCTCCTCCGCCTTTCTGAGCAGATACTGCACGTCGAGGCGGCTTCCCTGCCGGGCTACGATGCTCCGGGCGTCCTCCAGGTCTAGGTCGCTGCCGAGGCGGAGCTTGAGGGCGACCAGCTCCTCCGGGGCGGTGAGGCGCATCGGCCTGCCGTCCACCACCGCCTCCACGGTCCGCCCCAAACCCTCTCCCGGCTGCAGGACTTTGACGTCCAGCCGGTAGGGGGAGAGCGTGTCCTGGACGGTGAAGTGGGTTTTCTCCTCCAAGGACCGCTCCACCCACTCCCAAGGGACGGTGAAGCCGCCTCTGTTCAGCTCCTCGACGAATCTTCTCAGCTTCTCCTCGTCGTGTTCCACCACCAGGTCCACGTCCGCCGTCGCCCTGGCCCTTCCAAAGTAGGGCAGCGCAGCTCCCCCCGTCAAGGCGTAGCTCAGCCCGCTTCTCTCCAGGAGCTCCAAGGCGGCGGAGACCACGTCTCTGAAGCTTCTCCCAAGCGGGGACTGTTTGAACCTTCGGGCTGTCATCCATGAACACTTCCCCTGTTTTCGCATATAAACCTGTCAGACATCCACGGTCAAAATTATGGGTTTGCCTCGGATGTCGCGGAGGGCTTTGACGTTGAGCTCGGCGACAGCCCTCTGCACGCGGGCTAGGCACAGCCACACCTGCCCTTCAGCGTCCACCTGAGCGTCCTTGACCACCGCATAGAGCCTGAGATACTGCACGGTGTATCCCCGAAACGTCCCCCGAAAAATGGGGAGGCTGGGGTTAGCCTTCCAGCTCCTTTTCCACAGCCTCCAGGCTGATGCCCAGCTCGTCGGCCAGCTGCTCGGCTCGGTCCCTCCGGCCTCGCTTCAGCCAAATCTTCACCCACGCCTTCTTAGCCCGCCTTGTGCCTTCGGGCTTGGGCTCGGGTTTTTCGGCTTTCCGCTTCAGGAATCCCGTGAGCCATCGCCTCATCTTTAAAATGTCGGAGACCTCGGGGGCCTGTCCTTCCTTTAGGTCTTCGAGTTTCCATCCGTAGGCTGCGTAGAGTTTGCGGTAGAACTCCTCGTGGACGGCTAGGGCCCGGTCTAGGGTGGCGAGGACGGCTTCGCCGGGTTGGGCTTTCACCCTCTCGGCCAGCTCTCTGACTTTGAGGGTTTCAAGGCCTCGCAGCTCCTCCAGGAGGCCGAGTTTCCTCAGCTCCTCGTCCAGACGGCGCATTTCCTCCCTGTATCGGTCAGCCTCCTCGCTGCGGCTCCACTCGCAGCCTCCGCCTTCTTCCTCGCCAGCCTCCGCCTCCTCCGCCTGCTCGGCGGCAGCGGCCTTGGCAGCCTGCTCAGCTTCTTCGCCTTCCGCCTCCAGCGGCTTCCAGTCGGTGTAGCCGTAGGACGGGTGCTCGCCGAAGGGTTCCTCGGCGACTTCCAGAACCTTCACCACCGGCAGCCCGTAGCGGCCGGCGTGGGCGTAGCTTTTCCGGCTGCGCTCCGCCATGACGTAGAGGGTGGCCTCCTGCCCGGTGTAGGGTTTCTCGGCGGCCAGCAGCCTGCCGGGGTAGTCCCCCTCCGCCGCCTCCAGGGCTTTCAGCAGCCTCCCTGCCAGCTGCTCGGCGTCGTCCTTGGCCGTGTCTCCGCTGCGGCTGAGCAGCCACCCTTTGCCCTTGCTCCGCCTTTTCAGCTTCACCGCCCCCAGGGGCAGGGGCTCCACGCCCTCAGCCGGGTCCGGGGTCAGCTTCAGGGCGGCTCTGCCGTCTTCCAGCAGCCTGGCCGCGGCAGACCGGGGGAGGGTGGCGATTTCACCGGCCTTGAAGCCTTGGGCTCCGTGGAACTGGCCGTCCTCGTCGTAGACTCCCGGGTGGCCCTCCAAGAGCCTGACCGTGACCCGGGGCTCGTATTCGCCTCCGATCCTCGGAGCCAGCCACCCTCGAACCGTCCAGGCGTAGTCCTCGAAGGTGAGGGCCACGGGCTTTTCGGTGGAGAATTCGACGGTGACCAGCTCCGCGGGGAAGGTGAGGAGGTCTTCGAGGAACGAGGCTCCGTAGAGGGCTTTGACGGTTCGGTTGGAGGGGCTGTGGAAGTCCAGCATGTATGCGCCGTGGCGGTCTAGGGTTTTCTCGTAGTCGCCTGTTTCGCTGAACGCCCTGACCAGGAGGGCGTTGGGCGTGGCCTTCAGGACCAGCTGGTCGCTCACCTGCCCCGCCTTCCGCACCGCGTCCAGCAGGGCTCCGCGCATCAGCCTCAGCCGAGCCTCGTGGGCCAGCTTGGGCTCGGGTGGGTCTGCCTCGTCGCTGGGCGGCAGCACCGGCAGGCGGACGGTTTCGCCGTCGAAGCTTACCGCCACATGTTTCTCGTCCACGGAGACGCCGACCTCCACGCCTTTCTTGACGCCTTTGAGCGCCTTCGCCAGGTCTGCCAGGTCCACGGCGAAGCAGCCGGCCTGGGCCACCGCGTATTCGGCGAAGGCCTGGGGCGTCAGCCTGCCCGCGGCCATGGCCACATGGCTGGGGTCCATGTAGGCGAACCGGAGGCCTTCGGCGTCGAGGGTGATGGTGGCCTCTCCGGCCACCCGCTGCATCCAGGCGATGAGGCCTTTGAGGAAGGGGCCGTCGACTCGGAGTCGCCCTTTAGCCTGCTTGGTCGGTTGGTCTGTCTTAGAGCTGTCCATGGGTATCCCCGAAGAGCCGCCCTCAGCTCCGGGAGCCTTAGACATCCGCCTCCAGCAGCCCTGCTCGCTTATCGGGCGGCGGCTGGTCAGGGTCCTGCTCGAAGCATACCCACGCCATCCTTAGGGGCGTGTTCTTCAAAGCGCAGCCTCGTCTTCTGAGGCAAGAGGCACATATCCTCTTATCCCACATCACCCTACCCCGAAAGAGGCCCGCTCGGGCTTGTGAAGGGTGAGGGCTCTCAGCTTCCTGTCGTAGCCGGTAACCTTGAAGCTGGCCGTGGCGTCCGGGTTCAGGTCGATGGTGAGGGTTTTGAGGTCGATGTCCACGGCTCCGCGGCTGGTGTAGATTATCAGGTAGTCGTCCTTGTCGGGGAAAACCCTGTAAACGCCTTTCCCCACCTCTTCAACCTTCAACCTCTTCCTCCTCCACCTTCACGACCTCCGGAAGGCTTTCCCTTACCCTGTAGCCTCTCCTCGCCAGCTCGTCCTCCAAAGCCATGAGCTCGTAGACGTCGTGGCTGCCGAAACACTCAACCACGAACACGGCCTCGTAGAGGCTGAGGTAGCGGCTCTTCAGCTCCTCGTCGCCCAGCTCCTCGAACACGGCGCATCCCCGAATTTTTCAGGTGAGCAGCCGTGGGCAGAACCTTCTCCGAGCGGCTCAGAAAAAGTTTCAGAGAGCTTGCGCCCCGGCGGAAGGCTGGGGGAAAGTTTCTGGTAAAGCACGGGCTGTTGAAGAAGGCTGCGGCCCCACCTTCCTTCGACAGGCTTTCCCCGAAGGCTTTGGAGGCTAGGAAAAAAATCTTCAGCTTCCTCTTCGTAAAGGACGAGTTTAAAACGAAGCCCGAAAGGCTTACCGTAGTGGTTCCCAAGCATAAGGAGAAGCTCTTTGAGTTCCTGAAGGCCTACACACAGTGGGACAGCGTAGGGAAGTGGAGGCGCGACGTCGAAGGGAACACGGTAATAACGGTGGTCTTCTACGACTATCCGAACGACGGCGTAGGCAAGGAGCTGGAGAAGGCTCTGAGGGAATACAACGAGGCGGCGGTGGGAGAAAAGGTGCCGGCTTTCTGGACGGAGCCGGTGAGCGAAACCAGTATATCTCCTCCTGAGGGGGAGGGTCCGGTGCCCAGGGAGCTTATTCCCTACCGCCGAGCTCTATCCAGCTCCGCTTGATTCTCTCAGTCTCCCGCCGCTCTTCTTCGCGCTGCCGTTCCAGCTTCCGCCTGCGCTCTTCCTCAGACTCGAAGAGGTGGGGGTTCCACTTTTTCTCTTCTTCCACGAACTTCCGCCAGTCTTTGGGTCTCAGCTCCTGGAGGATGGCCAGCCAGTCGTCGAAGTACCTCTGGATGAGGTGGTCGCACTTCATGCCATAGGCCCACGAGCGCGGGGGGTCTAGGACGCAGGCCTCAAGCCACAGCAGGTCGACGATGTACCAGCGGTCCTTCCACTCGGCTTTTTTGATCTTCTCCCTCACATACAGGCTCTTGGCGTCTTTGAAGGACTGGTAGCCCAACGGCAGGTCGTAGCTGTGGACCTCCTCGCTTTCATCTCTCTCCAGAAAATGCACCAACCTGTTTCATCCCCCGAAAAAAGGGTTGGGTCGCTCTGTTTAAGCTTTCACCCATTCCAGCACTTTCCTCGATCCCCGAAAGGAAGTTATAGATTCTTTAAGGCGGTTCTGTGAACTTTGTCATGATGACTTAAATATTTTGCTACCGTTATTAATTAAAGGAGATGATAAATGAATAAGAGGTCAGAAATGCTTGATGGCATTTTCTATGATGTACCTATGCCTAAAGGACTTACAATAGAACATTTAGAGAAAACACTGTTAGAAGTTAAGAAAATATTTAAGGCAATAAATGATGGCTCAGCAACTCATGACATTCCACCTCTTGCTCAATTAATTAGACATAATCAATATAGTGGCTTAGTTAGCGATTTTATGACAAGGTTGCTAGATAGGTTAAGCGGGTTTAAAAAACTTCCAAATACGGCTTTTCCAGACCTGAAGAATCCGACTACTGGCGTAGGAATCGAAGTTAAAGCTACGATGAGAAGCCCTTGGAGTACTGTAGGACATAACGTTACAAGCGGTTGGTTTCTTGTAGCTGAATATGACACAGATGATAGAGGACTACCAAGTTTTAGAGTAGTTTGGCTTGGAGAATTATCTGAAGACGACTTCATATGGCGTGGAAGAAGCGATGAAAGCAAGAGGACGATAACGGCTTCTGTTGAGAAAAAATCTTGGGATAAAAAGATGAAAAAAGTCTTTGAACGTAATCTTGGGAAAAGTAACTTAGCATCCTTCTTTTAACAGAAATTCTGTTAACACTAACATTTTACTCCCTTTATTTATTCTCCTTTCAAAGAGCCATGGGTCAACATTTACCCTCGCTAATTGAGGAATAGCTTTAAGGGCCATTTCATAATATTCAGGGTTAACCTCTATGCCAATACCGTCAAAACCTAGGGCTTCGATAGCCGCTATGGTTGAACCAGCTCCACAAAATGGATCAAGCACTTTTCCTTCATTAAGTGGCACTACTGCTCGTATTATTCTACGCATAAAACTTTGGGGTTTAAGTGTAGGGTGGGGTGCTATAGCCTCCTCCTCTTTGGGGGTTCTTTCACTCGGTATAACGTCAGGGAACGGTCTTCCGTCGGGTTCTCTTTTTAAGGCCCCGGACTTCCATTTTTTCAAGTTCTCCGCCACTGTTGACCCTTTCTCGATAGGTTTTCGGAATATCGCCCAAGGCTCCCAATGTGCTCTAGGTATCGTAGACAATTCCTTAAATTCTTCTTCTGCATTTTTGGGTCTAAATCCTCCCCTTAACGTTTGAACAAGTCTGACTATTACGCCTCTAGGCTCAAACCCCCCTTCTATGATGGCATGTGCAACCGTAGGAAGAAAAATTGGTGTTGAGGCTATTACAAGATGCCCGCCAGGTACAAGCACCCTATAAGCCAGTTTAGCCCAATTGTGAAAGAAGTTAAACATAATTTTATGATGTTCTGCCGAGAAAACTGTAAAGCGAGGTAATGGATTCCTCTCAACCCCCCCTATTTTAGGTGGTATACGCCATACCCCTCCGCTCCCACGTTTCATTTTCTCTAAGTTTTCACGTTTAAACTCTTCTAGACTGTAGGGTGGATCAGTAACTATGGCTATAAACTCGTTAGGTTCACATTTCTTCATCCATTCAAAACAATCCGCAAGATAAACTTTCCACATACTATTTTCCCCATTATTCAATTTCTCTTAATCTAGCTCTCTAAGGGAGTTTCTTCTCTTGCTCAAGCTTTGACCTCCCTAACCTTCTCGAGAATACCTTTTTCTGAAAGGTAAGCCATTATTATGTTTCTTAAAATTTCAGAACTTTTTCCTCCAAGCTTACCTTTAAACTCCTTTTCTATGACTTCCCAAACACCCTCAGGTAAGCAGACTAAGACTCTTTTCAATACCCTTGAGCCTCTCAAAGTATAATATAATATCCTTAGATATATAGTTTATGATGTTTCTGTGATACTTTCACTCGCTTTCCTCACAAACTGTTCGTACTCTTTCGGAGAACACGCTATTTTCTTCCGAATGGAAGTTTTCAGCCTCTCGACGTGCCTTCTGTCGGCGTAGGACCTGAAGAGTTTAGCTAAAGCGGTGAACTGGGCTTCATATTTTTTGAAGCTCAAGACTACCCCCGACGGTGTGGAACTTTCCTAACCCCGAAAGGTCAGGCGGCCGCCTTCCCTAAGCTTCCTCCACTCTGTAGACGCATCCAGCCCGAGGGTTGCTCATGCTGCCCTCGGTCAGGGCCGCAGCCGCCCTCTCCGCTTCCTCCAAGCTGTCGTAGTAGGCCGCCGTCAGCCTCCGCCCTCCAACCTCGGTGACCACGGCGAACCTGGAGGGCTTCAGAAACTCGCAGCCTCCGCACAGCCGCCGGGAGGGCCTGTCCACGGTTTCGAGGGAGTGCCCGTGCGGGCACAGCCTCAGACCCCTGTCTTCGACGAGGCTTTTAGCCGCACATTTCAAGACGGTTCCCCGGAAATTGCGGGGCTAGTGAAAGATGATTTCGATTTCGTTTTCCTGGTCAAAGGAAGACCGGTCTTCGACGTAGACGCCCTGCTTCCTGTCAGCGTAGTAGCAGATGCCCAGCTTCCGGTCTGAGCCCGTTCTTTCCAGCCTCAGCCTCCTCCCTGTCTTCGGATGGTAGACGGTGATGGTGTCGGCCACGGTCATCCCCGAAAGGGCCGCCTTCACGGCTCGATCTTCGGCTCCTCCATCACCCGGTAGCCGGGGAGATACTCATCGCAGACCTCCGCCAGCCTCCTGGCGTCGAAGGGCGGCTTGCCCTGTCCGTCCTTGCCCTTGAAGCTTTCCAGCAGCGGGGCGACGGCCCTGAAGACGGCGCAGATGTTGAGGTGGGCGCAGCGGGTGCAAGACCGACGGTCTTTCAGCTCGACGCCGGGAGGCGTCTTAACCTGAACCTGCATTTTGATTCTCCCCGAAAAACGCCGAGGGCTAAAGGAGCTTCAGCTCGTCGCGGACGCCGTTTCAGGCTCCAGCATCTGGATGAGGCTTTTCAGTAATCTGCGCCCAAAGTTTGACAGCGCATAATGAGAGTCGTGGGGCGTTCCAGGGGCGTCGATACCGAAGTTACGGGCTTCCGGCGTGTTCGGTTGGCTAAAGCCTTGATGGGTTCGATGAGTTCCTGGGGAAAATCCGTCTGAGCCATCACCGAGCCTCCTGGGGACGCATCCGTCCCCCCGAAAAAAAGGGTTCAGCGCACAGGGCAGGTCAGGTCCTCTTTTTGGGGTAAGGCAGAGGTTTCAGTCCTCTTCCTTTCCTGGTTACGTTGTAGATGTCCCAGAAGATTTTTTGAAGGTCGCAGAGCTCCGTTCGGGCTGTGACCATGGGCGCTCCCCGAAACGGCGAGGCTAAGGCTTAGGGAGGGCGAACACGATTTCGGTTTTAAGGGCTTCGTAGACGTCCCACAGAACCGCTCTCTCCAGCTCCCTGCTTCTGAGCCTCCGGCTGCTGAGGAGGCGTAGGAGGAAGCGTCGATGGGCGTTTTGCACGGCTCGCAGATAGGTCCAGGCGTTGAGGATTTGGAAGGGATTGGGCACGTGGTCAAGCGTAGGCTCAACCGAGGCCGGGTTTCTCACGCAGGTTCCCCCGAAACAGGCGGCACGGTTCACCGTGCCAGGGGCAGGGCTGCGTGGAGGACGTTGAACTGGTCGAGCTTGGTGGAGATGTCCGACTTGGCGTTGTGCCAGATGGCGGCGCTGACGGAATTGTAGGCGTCCCAGAGGGTTGCCTGGGGGCTGAACCCCTTCAGCGCCCTGCGGCCGTCTTCGAGGGTTTCGACTTCGATGAAGTCGGGCAGCACCCGGAGGGGCAGCTCCGACTCGGCTATCCGGCGGGCTACGGGTTCGCTGAGCCGTTCGAGGGCCATCCGCCGGTAGGCTTCCAGGACCTCCCGCCCCCGGTCCACCACCCTGAGGATGGTGTCCTGGAGGCTGGGCCTGTCCACCCTGAGCCTGGAGGTGTGGCGCTGGTAGACCCAGGCCAGCACCCGCCGCTCGTCGAAGGGCATGGAGTAGCCGCGGAGGCCCATCAGCACCATGTTGGCGCAGGCGTTTTCCGGTCTTACAGCCGCCCTTTTTAAGACTTCCACCCACTTCCGGGCGACTGTTAAGACTGTCGGAACGTGAAGGCGCCAACACCGAAGCCGCAGCTGCCGTCTATGCTGTTGTGCACGGCGAAGCCCAGGTGCACCGTGTCGACGCCCTCCACCTTCACCGGCTCGTCGAAGGCGTAGAGGGCGTGAACCTGCGTCTCAGCCCGGTTGTAGATGACGTGGTTGCCCATGGGGGCGAACCAGCGGCCTCGGAACTCGGTGAAGGGCTTGGCCCCCAGGGCTTCAGCGGTCTCGTCCGCCAGCTGGACAACCTCCTCGTTGGGCAGGAGGCGGTAGCCCCGGCCGGCTATCTGAACCAGCTGGCCTTTGCGGATGACGGCCTTGTAGCCGGAGGGCTGGCCTCCGTAGGCTATGGGCACCTCCACGATGCCGTAGCGCTCCCAGGTCAGGTCGGCGGCCCGGTCGAACCTGAGGCTTCCCACACCCCTGGCCGCCAGCTCCTCGGGGCCCAGAGGCTGGTACGCTGAGGCTTTGACGGGCTTGGGAGGCTCGACGCCTTCCCTACGGCCCAGGATGGTGAGGTAGGCCTTCTGCCCGGCGGTCAACCGGCCGGGGTCGGAGACACCCAGCTTCTTCAGGTAGGCTTGCTGGCTTGGGGTTAAACTTCGGCCTTCCATGGTGGTCCCCGAAAGGAAAAACCGGGGTCAGGTCGGCCTCAGCCTTCGCCTCAAGGCCGCCCGTCTGGCAGCCCGCCGTCGCCGCTCCCTTTCAGGAGCTTCCATGCTGAGCTTTTCCAGTTCATCCAAAGTCCACTGATGGCAGCCTCTGGAGGCGACGACGACAACCCGGTGGATGAAGTCGGGGAAGGGCTCGCCGCCTCTCCAAGTCCAGCAGGATATGTCCGCGGGGAAGAAGATTTTATAGGACGCCAGCTTAGGGTTGACGACCTCAAAATAGCTGACTGTTTCAGGGTCACCCCGCCTCTTCGAGGGCGTCTACGATGGCTTCTTTGTCGACGCGGTATTTTTCCGCCAGGCAGTCCAGGTAGGCGGGGTTGTCGCCCAGGGCCCACTCCCACTCGGTGAAGCCGCACCGGAAGCACCGGCTCCAGACTCCTCGGCCGTCGACGACCAGCCGGACGGTTTTCTCCCCCTCGCACTCGTAGCAGTCAGCCGAGCCTAAGATGGGCATAAAATCCCCGAAAAAAATGGAGCCAGCCTTTGGGGCCGGTGGGCTGAAACCGCCCTAAACCCCACGCCACTTTTCAGCCTACCTTAGTCGCTGGTTGAAGCGGGGTAGGCGTGGACTTACAGGGGACCCGGTTTCCCCGAAACTGGAAGCTTACGTCTCCGTCCACCGGTGGTTGCAGCGGGAGCAGTGCCAAAACTGGACAGGCCGCCCCATGGGGTCTAGCTCCTGCCGCATGTCCAGGATGGCGTTGGAGCAGCGAGGGCAGAGCTTCACGGTTCCCCCTCCCCGAAAGAGAAAGGGCCTGCTTCGGGAATCTGCTCCAAGGCTAGGTCTTCAGGCCTCAGCTGCTTGTCCTCCCTGAACCTGACCAACACCGGAGACTTGAGGCTGAAGAAGCTTCTGGGCTGCCGGGCTGCGTACCGGCGGCCGTCCCAGCGCCAGACCTGCCGCAGGCCGGGGTATACGTCGAAGCACCTCACCTCGGCTACGAGCACCGGCCTGACGTGGTAGGCTTCCCGGTCTTCGCCCACCGCGAAGTGCTTGACCAAGGCGTGGAGCCTCCGCCCGGTCTCCGGGTCGATGCCGCTGGAGACATCGCCCACATGGACCAGGTCGCCCTCCGGGCTCATCAAGGCCAGGCGGAGGCTTGTCACCACGCTTCCCACCCTCAGCCGCTCGGTCTTTTTGACGCCCACCACCGCGGCGTCCACGGTGAGCTCCGGCTTGACTTTGAAGCCTCCCCGGGGCGTCCGGGCTACGACGCCCTCGTAGCCGCGGCCCTCCACCCACTCCTTCCAGAAGGCTTCCGCCTCCTGCAGGCCGACCACCCGCCGGTAGGGCAGAGGCCCCGCCAGGCGGCTGGCTGCAAGCCAAGACTCCAGCCTCCCCCATCTGCCAGGGCCAGTCGTTCTTGACCCCGGCGCCGTTGACCGCCAGGAGGGTGAAGAAGCCTAGCTTCACCGCCTCGGGCTTCCGGGTCAGGGTCTTTCTGAACTCCGGCAGGCGGAGGCCCTCCGCGTACAGCTCGGCCAAGGCCTCCAAGCTTCGAAGCCTCTTGGCCTTGAGGGCCTCGGCGAACTCTCGGAGGCAGGGCAGCCCCCTGTGGACGGTGCCCCAGCGGTTCACCGCCTCGGCCTCTCCGCCCTCAAACTTCACCAAGGCCAGCTCTCCGTCGGCTTTCACCTGAAGCCACGTGTCGCCTGTAAACGGGACTTCCCTGAGACTTCGCAGAGCCTTCAGTTTGGGTTTAAGCTCAGCCACTTCCATGCTCACGGCTGTCCCCGAAAGGATGACCTCCAGAGGAATGGTGCACCAGAGTGTCGCACAGCCTAGAGTTATCATCGGGTCGCTCCCTTTGTGCTGGGTTTGGGTTTGAAGTTTATGGGGCCGTTGGGGAATAGGTCGAAAAGGTCTGCGTCGCATTTGGGACATTTTGTGTAGCCTTCGCCAGATTTTTCGTCTGAAAGGTAGGTTCCGGCAGACGGGTCGAAGACGTAGTATTCGCTGGTATCAAAGTAGACTCCGTTAAGGGGTTCACCGCATTCAGGACATTTAGGAGGTCCCATAGACATCTAAACCACCTCGGTAGTCCGGGGCACTAGGGTACGGCCAATCAACCCCGAAAGGCCGGGCGGAAACTTGCTCCTTCAGTTTCTCCGCGTATCCCTTTTTCACAGCCCCCTTCAAGGAGTAGCCGTGCGTGGCCATGTGCATCCTTCCCTTCCGTCCGCCGTGGTGAAGGTTCCGCCGCAGATTTTGCGGCGGTATGCGGTGTGTTTCTTGGGTGGGTTGAGCAGGAGCCTGTACTGGTCAAGCCTGAGGCTGATGAAGTCCCAGGCGTCCGCCAGCCGGGCTTCGCCCAGGTTGTAGGCTTCGAGCAGGTCTTTAACCCGCTCGAGGTCGGCTATGAAGGACCTGAGCAGCCGCTTTTCCGCCATCCTCGCCCCCGAAAACGCTGGGCTTGAATTTTCCGTCCTCGTAGTCGAAGGCCTCCGCGTAGGCTTCCCAGTGGGCTTGGCACATGGAGAGGCCGTTGCCGAAGAACACAGCAGGGCTTCCCCTGCACTCCGGGCAGCGGCTCAGCTGTCGGAGGAGCCCCCTGACGGTTCTAGCCCTCCTCACGTCGAACCCCGAAAGAGCACCGGGGGGCTACGCCGGCTCCACGGTTACCTTTATCCGGTCTCCGAGGCCGTATTTCTGCACGGCCCATTTTTCGATGTACACCGTTCGCAGAGTCGTCGGGTTTTCGCCGGCCTCCTCCCGGTAGCGGACAGTTCCAGGCGTCGTCTTCTCCTTCACAAACACGGCTACCAGAGGCATGGTCTTCCCCGAAAAACGGGAGCTCTCGCCTACTCCGCGGGCTCCCATATTTCCCTCCTGCCTCGAAACCTCCGCCCTTCGAAGACCTCCTCCACAATATATGCATGGTGTTGCAGAACGTAGCGGACGAAGTTTCTGTCCATTTTAGCCGTCTCCGGCAGACCAGTCCTCGTAACGATTTCAAGGTTTCCGCCTGGAACCTCCTTGACGGAGACGCCGATACCGTAGATGCTGTTGAGTGCAAGGAGGTGAGCTTTAACCTTCGAGGCGGACCCGTACAAAATCGAATTCTTGGGCTGGACGACGAACCTCGTCCTGAAAAAGTCGTAACGCTTCCTGCCCACGGTTGCTCCCCGAAAATAAGGGCGACTATTCCTCCTCTTCCAGGTTGACTGTTGTGCTGCACGACGGGCAGGCTGGCTCACGGTTTCTCTGCCGCAGTCGACGCATTTTCCCAAAGGCTGGCCCCCTCTTCCCCCGAAAAAAGACCCCCTCGGTTAAGGGTAGCTTTCCGGCTCGAGGACGATGACGGCGCAGCCTCTGCGCTTTATGACCCTGGCAGGCTCAAAGCGGACTGTTTCCAGGTACTCGCTGGCCAGCTCCATGAGGGCGGCGCTGCCCATCTTGTCGACGCCTTCGCCTGCCACCAGAAGCGTAGGCTTCCTCTTGACGCCGACGCGGAAAACCATGTCGGTCTGCCCCCGAGAACGGGGATAAACGGGGTTTCCGCCCGCTGCCCGAAATTTAGGCTAAGGCTTCCTCCAAAGCCTTGGCCTTATCCTCTTGGCCTCGCCTCCGGTAGATTTTAACCCACGCCCTGCGGGCTCTGAGGCTGGCTGAAGCCCGGTTTGGGGGCTGAAGCACTCCGAGGCCTTCCTCTCCGCGCCGCTGCCTTTCCCTTTCAGCCCGCTTCCTGTAAATCCACCGCTTCAGCTCCCGGAGCTTCTCCTGCTCGTAATCTGAGAGCTCCTTGACCTCGATTTCTGAGGGAACCCGGAGCCTGCCGCGGGCAACCTTACCGAGGAGGTAGGAGTAGATTCTCGTCCACTTCTCGGAGGGCGGCACGCTCAGGAAGGCCGTGTACAGGTAGGCCAGAGCCTCGGCGTCGCCGGCCTCCTCGACGGCTTCACCCTTCAGCCTCCTCAGGTTCTCGGCGAGCCTCTGTAGCTTTATCTCTGCGACCAGCCACTCTGGAACGGTGTCTCCCCAACCGCCTTGGTGGGTGATGATGGTGGGGGATAGCGCGAAGGCTAGGTCGGTGAAGAGCTTTTCCAATTCGTTCCCCGAAAAATAGGCGTGTCCGCCTCATCCGTCGCTCAGCTCCACCACGGCGTCGATGCCAACCTTTCCCTCCGCCATCATCTGCTTGAGTTTTCGCTGCGTTGCCTCCACGGCTTCATCGTGGTCTCGGGCTTCCACGGTGAAGCTTTCGAGGTCCACTACATACTCCTTAAGCTTCCGTTTCCCAGCCACGTCCAGACTCCCCGAAAAGCCCCTGGGAGCTCAGGACAGCCTGTATATTTTCACGTCCAAGCTTCCTTCCTTGAGAGCCTTGTAGCAGGCTTCGCACAGCCAGTAGAGGAACATCAGCCGGTAGCATGGCTGATTGGGCTTTGAGGTGCTCACAGCAGAATCCCATGAGGCCCCCCCGAAAAAGGGCGGCTACGGGTAGCTTTCAGGCTCCAAGACGATGACAGCCCGCTTCCCACGCCTGATAACCCTCGCCGGGAGAAAGCAGACCGTTTCCAGGTATTCGCCCGCCAGCTCCAGCAGCTCGTCTCTGCTCATCTTTTCCACGCCCTCACCGGCCACTGCAAGCGTCGGATTCCTCTTCACGCCCACACATAAGGACAACCCTGTCCCCGAAAGGTTGGAGGCTTAGATTTCCTCCAAGACCGACTGGGCCACGGGCACAGCCTCCCTCGGCTTCGCCTCCTGAGCCTCCACCGGCATCCAGTGGCGGTATTCGACGCGCTTCTGGGTCAGGGCCATCACCAGGATGAAGCGGCCGTCCTGGAAGATGGGGTAGATGAGGGCGTAGCTTTCCTTGAAGCCCCGGCCGAAGCTCAGCTTGCTCACGGCCATGGCGTCCTTGCGTTGGAGGTATTCGGCGAACTCCAGCAGCTGCCCTGGGGCGTCGGACCAGACCTCGTAGAGGCCTTCGACGAGGAACTCGCTGAGGCTGGTGGCTGGCAGCAGCTTCTTGACCTCCAAGACCTTGGTCCTGGGGAACGGTTGCACCTCCACCTCCCGGCCGTCGGGGAGCAGCTGGTAGTGGCGGACCTCGGCCTCCGGGTACTCCCGGCCCTCCGCGTCCATGTACGCCCAGTGGTAGGGTGTCGGCCGGAGGGAGACTTCGACGCCGCTGACGTGGCGGTGCACGATCTTCATGCGGGCCTCCACGTCCTTGGCGGTGAGCTTCTCGTAGCGGATGGGCGTTGTGACGGTGAACTCGGGGCTGGTGTACCTGAGGTCGGCTTTGAAGCCGTGGAACCGCCGGCCCTCCGCCTCCGCCTTCTTCAGCTCCTCGGCCACCTGCCGTCTTTGACCGGGCTTGGCGGCCTGAACGAGCACCTGCTCGACGACTTTACCCTTAGCCTTAGCCATCGAAAATCCCCGAAAAGGGGCCTACTCGGCAGTCAGGCCCTCTTCGGCCAGCCGCACCGCCAGCTCCTTCACCCTCGAAGCCAGGTCGTCCCCGGCCTTCTCAGCCACATCCTGGGCTAGGTCGTCCACCTCAACCCATGAAACCACGCTAACCCCTTCCCCGAAAAAAGGGCTCAGTCGAAAGCCTTCACCAGTCGGTCTTCTCCGGCTTTAACCCTCACCAGGGTTTCGCCGCACTTCGGGCAGACGGTCAGCATCCAGTTGGGCCTGGGGTTGAAGGCGTAGCCGCACCTGGGACAGCGCTCCATGCGGTGGTCCCCCCGAGGCAGAAAAAGGGAGGCCCACGGGGTCGGCCTAGTGGAACGCCCCCAGCCACCGCCTTATCTTAGCCGGCAGCCTGGGGACGACGCCCACCACGCCGTCTTCGTCCACCAGCAGCGGATAAGGGCAGTCGCCCAGGCGGATGAGCCTGGCCGTGTAGGCGTGGTTGCGGATGAGGACGGCCGACCCGCCGCCCTGCCGCTGGAAGGTCACTCCGCCGCGGAGCCGGAGGACCAGGCCTCCGTGGATGTGCAGGTCGAATTTGGGCACCGTGAAGGCTTCCATGGCTGTCCCCGAGAATTGAGCCAAAAAAGGAGGGGTTTGGACTAACGTCCGTATTTTCGGAGCTCGGCCGGCGACAGCAGCAACGTCCAAACCGCCCTGGAGCCGTCTGGAAGCTGCACCTCCACCCGGCACCAGGTGAAGTCTGGCGTGAAGCTGTCGGGCTGCAGCTCCTCCACTACTCGAACAACCTGCAAGGCCTTCACCCCGACAAGGGCCTGTGCATCCGGGTAGTCAGGGTGACGTTGGGGTTTGGCCATGCAAACCCTCGCCCCGCCGTGGACACGCCTCCCAGTCGCCTGGGAGGCTGGGCTATTGGCTTGGTCGCCCAAGCCTGCCCGGGGACAGACCTCGCTAGCCCCCCTTGGGGCCTACGAGACACCGCCTCAGACGCGGGGCTAAGCATGTTGGGGATTGACATGCTCGAGTTACCCGCAGGGGCCCTTCGGGGCAGCCCCCGCGACCGCAGGCTCGGAGCTTGGCGGTCCTCACCGCCTGCGGCTCTAGGGTTCTAACCCAGCCTCCCCTCAGCCGCTCACAGGCCGTCGGCTCTACCGCCGGCCTCGGGCCTCCGGGGAGGCTTCAAGGTTCCCTGTACTTCCGCCCCCGGGTTCACAGCCTTTTCAGCTCAGCCCCGGGGGTCGCCCCACCCGGCCTGTGCCTCTCAAGGGCACGGTTGCACCCGGAACCTGAGCCCCCCTGCCGGTCAGGCTTCTCCGGGTGGTCATTCCTTCTCCGGCCTCTTCACGCCGGACTGCGGCTAAGCCGGGGGCTGCCCGGCCTAGTTCCGCCCGTTCCTGAGGGCCAGCCAGATGCGCACCTGCTCCGCGGCCCACTCGTCGCCGCCTAGGGCTTCGAAAAGCCGCTCCGCTGCCGCCTTGAAACGCACAAAAACACCCCCTTTGAGACCTTCTTCAAAAAGGGTTTTGCTGAGAAGATATTTAAATATACCGTTTCTTTTGGCTCTAGGGCCTTTATTAAGGCCTGTTTTTGAAAAAGAAGGCTTAAGGTGGTAGGAAGTTTAAATATGTTCTCAGCAAAGCCTTATTCGGAGATGGCAGGCATGGCAACGGCAGGATTCGGAGGAGCGGTCGTCGTGCAGCTGGTCTGCGAGGTCTGCGGCGTAGCCTACAAGCAGGAGCGGCACTGGGGCGACTGGTGGGCTAGGCTGGCCCGGCGGTGCGGAGGGCTGCTGGAGCGGGGGCTGTGCGGCCGGTGCACGGAGCGGTGGCTGAAGATTGACAGCATAGACAGGCGGACGTGGGCAAGGGAGGGTCGGAAGGTCAAGTACGTGCATGGAGCAGGCTACGTGCAGGGCGTCTTGCAGGTCAAGCGGAGGCGGCCGAGGCTGAAGAGTTAAACTTATTTATTTTTTGTTTACTTCGTGACGCCTTGGCCATACTCGTCGAGGCTTCAAGTTTAAAAAGTAAATAACTGCTGTCAGGCAGTATGAACAGATAGAGGGGTATTCCCCGCCGGCTAATCTGGTCCATCCCCTTTAGTTCTGAGATGCTGATGCTACAACGTTTCAATGGAACTTTGGCGTCGATATAGTAGGTTGCACCATTTTTCTCCGCTATGAAGTCGTAAGGTTTTGAGCTAATGTCTTTTTCATAGGTTATTTTAAATCCGAGAGCTTTTAGAACCTGTTCAGCTTTAGGGTGGCCAAACTTTCTCAGACGCTTAATAACTTTGAGCGAGATTTTTGAATATTGAGGCTTGCTTTCTTTGTTTTTCATATTACATTCCTTACTTTCCAAGAATTTATGTATTTTCCTTGGCTCATCTTATGACTCTCATCCTCGTTTCCTTTTTCTCAAGGGGATCACTTATTGTCCAAGAATGTAAGGAAAGAAATTTTGGGGATGAGCAAGCTCACTTACAAATTCCAACTTACCCTCCCAAAGAGGGTCAGGGAAAGATTCGCTCTGAAAGAGGGAGATATACTCGTCTTCCTAGCAGAAGATAGCAGGCTAATCTTAACAAAGAGTACTGAATCCTAACCAGGCTAGAAGGACCCGATTTTTCAAGTAGCGAATGAGTTACTTGTTGAAGTCGGAGGCTTCTCTGACCTTCTGGGCTGCGCGCTGAAGGATGGGGGCGAGCTTTGGGGAGGCGAAGTCTTGGAGGGTGTAGCCTCTCCCGGCCACGTAGTCTCTGGCTTCCCGGGTCCAGGGGAGAACGGTCAGGTCTGCCACGGTCAGCGGGGCCATAGGGGGTCACTCGCCCTCCAAGAATTCGTCCACCGGAGGCGGTTTACCGTAGACTTTGACCTTCGGCTCCTGCGGCTCCGACCGCCCCTTCTCAGCCCTCTTCCGGGCGTCCATGCGCTCCAAGACCCGGCGCCAGGGCGGGCATACATAGCGGTAAGGGTCCTCCTTGGGAGCGGCAGTGTCGTAGTTTTCCCACTCCAAGCCGCAGACGGTGCACCGTTTGGCTTTCATGTCCCACCTGTGGCCTTTGGTTAAGGGAAAGTCCTCCGGTAAGGGCGGCAGCAGACGCTCCCGAGCCTCCTCCTTAGCCTGACGCCAAACAGCCTCGGAGGCGAATTCCTGAGCGCAGTCCAGGCAGACGATTTTTTTCACCCTACTATGCTGGGTTTCATACACGTTTTCGTGAAGACAGTCCTCTTCTGGTAGGAGAAACCCCTCCTGCACCAGCCGTTGCTTGAGGACCAGGGGGACCAGTTCCCACAATGTCAACCCGCCCAGTTTGGCGCCGAGCAACATCAAAGCACGGGTAAGAGGTTTATTGAAGAAGTACGGCATTAAAACCACCTAGAAGTACGAGATAATTCAATAACAAGTATCTAATGTTCACCACACTAGTACTACTAGTGTGGTGAAAAATACACAACCCCGTTTTGAATATTCTAGTGTGGTGAAGGCTGGGAACTATTGCTGGGTTGGTTGTTTTTCTCTTTCTTTGGTTCTTTCTTTCTCTTTTTATTGCTCAGCCCTCCCTAACCCATTCTGTGAAGTACCGGTAGGAGAAGTCTTCGGGGGGAAGCTCCTCGGGGCCCACCCTGATTTTCAGGCTGCCGCCTTCCTGCTTCGCCCTTTCAGCGGCCTTCTCCAGCCAGGCCTCCAGTCGGCTGGGCTGATAGTCGCGGTAGATTTTCCCCTTCATGTCGGCGAAGAGGCTGCCCTCGCTGCCGGAGGTCAGCGGCCTGACCAGCTTCCGCCTCCGGTCCTCCGCGGCCTCCCCTAGGTCGATCTAGTCTTATATCGGGTAGCTTTTCAACTGAGACGTTTTCAGAGTCGTAACGAAACCATCGCCGGTCTGTTGCACGAAACAGGAGTTGTCAGGGGAGGGTGAGATTTCTACTATTCCCTTGATATTAAAAAATTAGTAAACGATTGAGGGGAAAAACTCTTCGCGTAGTCGGGTTAGGGGTTGCATCGTAGACTACGTGGTGGTAGACCTCGCGGAGCTTCTTCCTTGCTAGATGGGCGGTTAGGCTGATTATTCCCTTAAAGCCGGTTGAAGGTGGAGTCTTGGATTAGGTTTTCTAGGTTTGGTATGACTTGAGAAGCATAGTGTATGGTTTTTTGAAGAAGTTTTAGGTAGGTTTTCTGGTCAACGGGTTCAGTTCCATGGGCCAGGATGGAGTTGTTTCTCTTGGAAAGGAGGTTAAGTAGCTCCTTATCTTCGGTGAGTTGTTTTCCAAAATGATTTCGTTTCTCGGCTAGGAGTTGGCAGGTTTTGTTGAGTCCTATCTTGATTTTTTGTTCCCGACCTTGCACCCCCCATTCCTTTCTCAGGTCTTGAGGCACCTCTTCTATGGGTAGATTACCAGCGTTGAGGGAGTATCTTCTTTTTAGTTCGTATTGGGTTAGAAATTCTAGGGTTCGGTATAGTCTGGCGACGGCGTCGTCGTATTTCTTTTCTATATCCCCTCTCCTTCTTGCGTTGTTTATGAGATCTGCAATGAGGTAGGGTTCGTTTTCTTGAGTGTGGAGTAATCTTCCGAGGAAGCTTTTGTTCTGGTTGCAGAGGGGGTCTTTCACGGTTTTTAGGTGGTTGAAGGCTGTGGAGTGGTCGAACTTATCCCATGCCGAGTAGGAGTTGGCTAGGGCTTTTAGGTCGGTTATGGATTGGTGGATTCGGGGGTCCGCGGTAGCCTTTTCTATTTCTTGGATTATGGTTAGCACGGCGTCATATTGACATTGGTTGAAGAATTTTTTTGCTGTGGATAGTTTCTTTTCTAAGATAGCAAAGTAGGGTCTGATGTGGTTTATTCTTTCGGTTCCTTTTTGGACTATTCCTCCTACTCGTTTGCCTGTCACGTAGTTTAAGCTGTCAGCCTCATGGAAGGTTCCAAGTATGATTAGTGCCCCTGTCATAGCCTTTGTTCCTGAAGTATAATCCACGGAGAGGATTGGGTAGGTTTGTCTGATTTCTCTGAATTTTTGGTTTAAGGTTTCGTAGATGTTTTGAATGTTATCCGGGTCTTCGATTTCTATGGTTTCATAATTTTGAGCGCCTATTTTCTGGAGGATATGGGGTAGGGTAAGCTTCTTGCTTTCCCGGGTTACTATGAAGTAGACCATATCTGGGTGACTTGCTTGGATGCTGTAGGTTATTCCGTGAGCTAGACTTTCCACAGCTTCTGAGGTTGGCTTGGCGCCGGTGCCAATCGGAATTATAAGTGCTTTTTTCATAGGTTTACGACCTTCTTGTGAAGATAACGCCTCATAATATGCTAAAAAAGTTTCTTGGAATTAACGAAACTGACAATAAGACAGGTGAGACCTATCAGCGAATACTATCGTCCTTTTTTCTTCGAGCAGCACGTTTTCCATTTTTTTCCTTCTTGAGCCATTGAAACTTAGCTGAGACAAAAGACATTCTTAAAGCCCACTAAGAGTTTCTGTAGTCTCCTCTTCTTTTGAGTCATTGAAACCGGCCTATGCTGGGTTATACAAACGCCCTACTGTAAGTTTCTGTAGTCTCCTCTTCTTTTGAGTCATTGAAACTCGGTTCGGCAGAAAACTTAACCGAAGCGAAAAAAGTTTCTGTAGTCTCCTCTTCTTTTGAGTCATTGAAACGTGGCGCCGAATGGGATACGGAAGATGCCTTTTTGGGGTTTCTGTAGTCTCCTCTTCTTTTGAGTCATTGAAACATGATTACTATAAACGGGTTCAGCAAAGAGAGATAAGTTTCTGTAGTCTCCTCTTCTTTTGAGTCATTGAAACCAAACAAACCCTTCGACATCCGAGTAAGGATCACGGGTTTCTGTAGTCTCCTCTTCTTTTGAGTCATTGAAACAGGTGGAAAGAATGAAATTCCCCCCCTCTCTCCCATGGTTTCTGTAGTCTCCTCTTCTTTTGAGTCATTGAAACGACTAGACTGGTTAATTCTGTAGCCGTATCCTTTAGTTTCTGTAGTCTCCTCTTCTTTTGAGTCATTGAAACAACTATAAAATAAAAATGGGAAGGAAAGATGACAAAAGTTTCTGTAGTCTCCTCTTCTTTTGAGTCATTGAAACCTTCCACCCGCCAGGCCGAAAAATTCGGGGAAGTGATGTTTCTGTAGTCTCCTCTTCTTTTGAGTCATTGAAACATGATTTTATGCTCGAAGCGGCTAATTATGGTATAGGTTTCTGTAGTCTCCTCTTCTTTTGAGTCATTGAAACACACATATAATTTTTTTAATTCTTCTTGGTTATGGTGTTTCTGTAGTCTCCTCTTCTTTTGAGTCATTGAAACATGTTTGTAAAGTATGGGTTCACGCTTGTGATTCACTGTTTCTGTAGTCTCCTCTTCTTTTGAGTCATTGAAACTGGATTTGAAAGAACATTTAATCTTAAAAAAACTTGAGTTTCTGTAGTCTCCTCTTCTTTTGAGTCATTGAAACCCTTAATAATGCAGTCGAGGAAATTCTTATGACTGCTCGTTTCTGTAGTCTCCTCTTCTTTTGAGTCATTGAAACTAAATTTCCAGTAGATGGAACTATTTTGGCTTTTGCGTTTCTGTAGTCTCCTCTTCTTTTGAGTCATTGAAACTGCCTCTGCCCGCAGGTAGGGCGTAGCGTTTTTCCACGGTTTCTGTAGTCTCCTCTTCTTTTGAGTCATTGAAACTTTAGCGTTAATCGTTGCTACCTTCACGTATTGGCTTGTTTCTGTAGTCTCCTCTTCTTTTGAGTCATTGAAACAGAAGTTTCCTTCGCTGTCCTGTATCAGGTCGCCGATGTTTCTGTAGTCTCCTCTTCTTTTGAGTCATTGAAACATTTACAAATTTTAAAATGGAAAATTTCATTCCTAGTTTCTGTAGTCTCCTCTTCTTTTGAGTCATTGAAACTACCAGCAAAGACAGCAAGGCGAAAAAATCTTCCAAGTTTCTGTAGTCTCCTCTTCTTTTGAGTCATTGAAACTGGGAGTATTTTTCAGCGTTTTCTTTCTACTCTTCGGTGAACAGTCTCTTTACATCAAGCCTTCGCGAACGACGGAAAACCGGCAGAGGGTATTTAACGCTGTTCACAGTTTCACCCGCCTCTCCCACAGAAGAATCATCGACCTACATTTTCCATGACTTCAGAAATATTGACCCTTCATCCTTCCAAGCATCTTCACCAATTATTAACTGAGTATGGCGATGCCGGGTTGGCAGCCCAGCCCTTTACGCCCTTCACCACCTCCACCTAGAACTCAGTTCCTCTCTACTCCTCTAAGGAGTCTCCTGACATATTTTTAACCCTGAGCTGGCCTAGGCCCATGGGCTTAAAGCCTCCCACAGCCAAGACCTCTAAAGCCGCCAAAGCCTTACTGAACACTTCAACCCCATCAGATCTATACCTGAAGACGCTTCCAGCCGCTACAGTGGGCAAAACCTCTCTTCTCCTGTCCTCCTTTAGCCTCCAACCGCTAAATCTACCTTCACCTACCCTTCGGTCTATCAGCTTAACACTGGGAAGTCTAGGAGCGCCCTCCTTGAAAATCCAAGTATAAGCCCTCCTAGCCGCAGCCACCAAAGTCTGACCTGACAAGTCTAACCCCTCCAGCAGAGCATCTGAAACAAGCCTTATGGCGAAATCCGCTGAGTTAAGCTTCGAAGCTCTATCCTCAAACCTTCCCGCATCTAGACGACTAACCTCGCTGATCTTAACAGAAACCCTGCCAAACCCCCGGCTTCTACCTCCCCCCAAACCCTCGTCGGGCAGAGCCTTCTCTAGAGTTGAAGTCAAAGCCTTTAAACAGGGTTCAGCCTTAGAGCCTACCACAACCTCCAAACCAAAACAAGTACCTTGAGCAACCACATCTCGGCTGTGAAGAGTGCCAAAAGGTTCAGCCTCACCAGGCAACCTAATCATAGCTGCGGCATAGCGACGCCGGTCTATAGCTGTCCTCGTGATCCGTGCCAAGTTTACCGGAGCCCTTGCAATATGTCCGCAAACAGAGCAAATATAGCCCTCATAAGGCTTAAGGACACCCCTGCATTTTGGGCATTCTTTAGGAGGATTAAAGCCGTTAAACCTTGTCTCCCCACAATCCTCGCAGACAAAGAAAGTTCGCGGAGTAGGGTAGTATATTCCACCTCCAACGCAACCCTCATGCCTAGGATAGGCGTTCCTGAAGAAAACCTCTGAAGCCCTATTCCCCTCATCCTGGAAAAGCTGGAAGTAGTCACAATCCTCTCGACTCGGACATTCCTCATGCCTCTTAGCATACTCAGGTTTAACGCAAACAGCCCTAGCCAAAGCTAAACCCACTGCTCCCCTGAGCATTGAGCCCGGAATGTAAACCTTGGTTCCCTTAACCACTCCAAGCCTCGGCTCAGCCCCCAAATGGAGAGGACTCTGAGCTTTCACCGTACCCCTAATCACAAAGCACCCCAAGGCCTGTTCTCTTATTTCCACGGTTCAACAACTTCCTCCGAAGCCTTCCCTACATAGAACTCCGCAGTCCTAACCCTAGCCCTGTCCACCCGGATACGAACCTTACCAAGCCCCCGAGAAGACTGCCCGCCTAAAGCACTATCCTCCACCGACCTCAAAGCAGCCTTCAACAACCCAAGCTCCTCATCGGTCAAGTTCTCAGCCACAATTTCCAAGCTGAAACGACTACCAGCCGGAACAGCCTCCAAGCTATACAGAGCCCCAGGCTTCACGGTGCCTGTCTCTCTGTCCAAGGCTATACCTGTCCTCCTAAGCAGATTCTCCAAGCCGCCAACCAGATGGGCATCCCTAAACTTCACTTTACTCGCCCTAGAAACTCCACCCTTCATACCAGCCGTACCGAAGATTTTGCAAATTATACAAAGACTTTCCTCTCCCTTAGCTTTCGACCCGCACATCGACTCCACAGTTGGAGCTTCGCATACTGCATAACCCATAGACCTAGCCAACCTTTCAGCTTCAGAGCGAACTCTACCCTTCAAGGAAGACCCCGGCACGTAGGGGTTTCCCTTAGGGTCTTTCAACACCGGAAGGTCCACGGTTTCCTCAAACTCAGCCTTCCCCGAGCCTACATGCAACGCTGTTAAGGCTTCGATTTCCCCCTCTAGGATCAGTCTTTTATCCAGTTTTTCAAACACCAATCTAACCTTTCACCTCCTTTCTCTTTTATTCAAACCAAACTTTCAGGTTTACGTACCTCAATTCAGGAACTCTCCGCTTTACCTCGCCAACTATTTCCGAAGCCAGCCTACCCCTGTCGGGAACTCTACCCTCAACGTTGACACTAAGCCTAAACCCATCACGGTCCATGAAAAGCTTAGACCCGCCAAACCGAAGCCTCCTCAAGCTGAGTTGCTCCCTCACTACTTTATCGATTTCTCCCCGACGCCGCCCAACAATTTCTATATCCTTCTCACGAAGCTTCCAATCTAAATAATCCGCCGCTACTCCGACAATTTTAGAAAAAATACGAGGGACAGCCCTACCTAAGAGGTCTTCCAACTTGGAAGCGAAGTCCAAGCTGAGTAAGGGTCGCCCTCCACTTTCCCTTGTCACCTGCTTCCTAATCCAGAAAAGAATGCCTTCCTTATCATGGGTCTCTGCATAACGTGCAAGCTGCTCCAGCTGCCCTTTCCTAACATCAGACTTCGCGGCTTCCTCAGCCAACCTGTTTGCTTCATGGTAAATGTTCAACTCAGAAATTTCTCACACCCCATTCTCTATGTTAAGCTATGTTATAACTTTTAAAAGTTCAAGCACATCCAAAAGCATACTCCTCTCTACCAAGCTTTTCAGCCAACCCATTTCCTCCCAACTAATTACCTCCCGAGCAAACTGTCTTCTCAAATAGAACTCTGCAGCGTCCTTAGCAAAGGTCTTCTCTGCTTGGATTAGACGGCTTAACTCCCTGAGCTGGGTTGAAGGCGTCTTCTCTCTTAACCTTCTCACCAAGTCTAACATTTCCGTTAGAGCTTCCCAGCTGTAAGGTCTGCCTGAAAGCCTTAGTCGCCTCTTACTGCTACCCTCTAAAGATAAGTCCTGCTCCGTGTAGCTGATGCTCCAAACTATTTCGTAGTCCAACCGACTCCTACCTGCAGTCTTAGCATTGTCTAAAAGCTTAGAAACGGCTTCTAAAGCTAAGTAGATCGGATAACCCTTTTTAGCGAGAACTACACCCGCAGATAAGGTTAAACCAGTCTTTCTTCTAAATACCCTCTCAGCCTCCAAGGCTACATCGAAAACCTTACCTCCGAGTAGAATAGCTAAGAGATCGTCTCCACCAGCGTAAACAGTTCTTCCCCCACTCTTCTCAACCAACTCTCTCAACTCAGACTCAAAAGTTCCGTGAAGAAACCTGCTAAACGAAGCCAGCCTAGCAGGAGTTGCATTTTTACTATAGTCTTCTTTGAGTTTTTTACCAGAGAACACTTTACCCACATGGTCTCCGTCCATCTTCAGGATACCGATAAATCCTTTCCCTCCACTCTCCTCATCCGCCCTAACCAAGCCGTCAATGTCTATACCTCTCTGCTCCTCTCCAAGCTGTCTTCTTTTAAGACACTTTTCACAAAGAAACTCCAATCTAGGATAGGAATCCACAGCCGCTTTATATCTCCCTGAAAAAGTTCCAAGCTCAACTCCGCAGACCGCGCAGGGCTCAGACTGAGGGGTGATGGGTTTAAACCCTAAAAGTGGTCTACCAGTTTTTCTCTCTCGTAAGCTCCAATAGGAGTCCTCCCAAATTTTACCGAAATTCTGTAGCTCCGCGCCCACACAAGATTTTAAAATAATTGTGATAGAAAGCTGCCCATGGGACAAATCCTCAAAAGCTTTCTCGGAACTCCGTCGAAGCCCCTCCGCTATCAAAGGTGGTGATAAAGCCAAAAAATTCCCCCCGCCTCGATAAAGAACACAGTCGGGACCAAGCCTCTCCTCGAAAACGTTGGCCGATGCCTCTGTTGCCTCCTTTATAATTCTGCTTCCAGCCGTCAAATCTGGCAGACGTTTGGAGGAATTGAGGTAGTTTTGAACCCTGTCCGCATCACCCCTAACTAAGACAAATTCGTAGTTCTCTAATTCCTTTCCGGGCTGGAAGCCTGAAAGAAATATGCATGTGGCTATGGCTGCCGTAAGCTTCATGTGGCTGAAAAGGTCAGTATCATTTATGGGAGGTTGAGTATAAGCCGGTATTTGAGAAAGACGACCGTTACAAAGCTCCTCAAACAGCCTTCTATAACCGGCCTGGATGTCTGAATGTAGTAATTCCTTGTTTGTCTCCAAAGTTTTTAAAACCTCAGCCGAAACCTCTTCCAGCTCCTCTGCATTAAAACTAAACCGACGTAAACCTTTGGATAGAATGTAGGAAAGTTCTATGGGGGGTTTAGGTCTCGGAGACCGCCGATAAGCTTCCTCAACCCTGTCAGCCCCGGAGGCAGCCATATCAGCCAGATGGACAATATGTTCCATAGAGGTTTTAGGATGAAAATCTTGATGATACGTCCTTGAAGCGTGATGCCTCATGGCTGAAATAGCCAACTCTTTATCAAGGACGTCTTTTAACATCTCATAAGTAAACTGGACATGTTCAGACCAGTCTTTGCCTCTAGCCCAACACCTTAATTTACCAACATCATGCAACAAAGCGCATAATTTTAAAAACCAAAGTTCTTCCAAAAAAGTAACCTCCCATGATATAACTCGTCTATCTACCTAAAAATGTTTAAAGATGACTTAAAATGTGAAAGCATCCAATGTTAGCTTCTATGCTGGTAGATATAGGCGTAGAATTTACCCTTCTCTTTGCTCGAACACCTCCCCCGTAGAAACTACGCCGACATCGACCAAATTCTCAGAGCCCTTCGACATGTGAAACTAGACAGCCTTTGAACGCCCAGCTACATGTTTCGCCTTACTTTCGCTAACCTCTCATGGTTAAGAGGTAGCGACACCCATCTGTTTATTTACCAGATTGGACGATCCCATTTCCCGTTTCTACATCAGAAAGAAACTGACTAGGCTTATCGTTGGATATTGTCACTTCCATGGATTAGAAGAGATGAAAAAGACCGTATGTGGAGTTGGATACGCCAGAGGCTCGACGGAATGGATTCGAGCATTAGAGAAGATTTTGAAAAAGGCTCTCATTTACCTGAAGAAGGCAAGGATAATTCTACCGCTGGAAGGAGGGGGGCTGAGGATCCGGTTTGACCGGTGCAGAAAAATACCGCCTCCTATCTATTCCTACACCTCAGAAGATCTTCCAAAAAATATCTCAGAAAGTTCTGGGCCTCTGCTAATGGGAGAGCGGATGTCCCTGAGCTTCGGGGTTGAGGCCTTAGATAGGCTGATCGGCAGACTGCCTGCCGGCTGCCTGACGGCCCTGCACGGGTCTACCTTATGCCATACCCTTTCGGAGCTACTGTGTGTGAGGGCCCAGCTACCAGAGGATGAAGGCGGCTTGGAATCGCCAGCCGTCTTCCTTGACGGAGGCAACATTTTCAATCCCTACGCGGTCGCGGAGTTTGCCCGCCAGCTTCACTTAAATCCGCAGGAGGCACTAAGGGGAGTTTGGGTTTCTCGGGCCTTCACCTGCCATCAACTGGTATCTCTCGTCACGGAGAAGCTCCCCCTACTACTGGACAGCCACTCCGCGAAGCTCATCGTCGTCTCCGACGCAGCCAACCTCTTCTACGACCCTTATATGGGTAAGGAGGAGCTTCACAGTCTCTTCAACCAGACAGTCCGGTTTCTCTTCCAGCTGGCTAGGGAGAAGAGAGCGGTCGTAGTGGCCACCCTCCTGCCTCACCCTTCCCAAGAGCGGAGAATACCCCTAACTCCCTACCTTCTATCGAGAAGCAACTACGCGGTCCGCATCACGGAGAAAGGCTCAGGCTACACGGCCACCTTGGAGAAGCCTGAAAGAGGGAGGTCGGTTAAGTGGAGAAAGACTTAACATCTTCAGCGCCGCGTTCGGTTGAGGTGATGGAAAACGGGTAGAACCGTACCCTCCCACCGGACAGCCTTAGAGGAAGAGTTGAAAAAATGGGAGAGATTCGGTAGGGCACTAAGAAAGGAAGACCGGGAGCTTTTTCAAGACATGGTCAACGCCTGCCGCTTTTACGCCTCAGCTGCTGGCGCGGCCACTAGGCCGGTAATAACGGAGGCCCTCCTCATGTCCATCCTTCTCTCCCACCACATAATGCTAAAAGATCTTCGGGTTAAGCTGGATGAACTCCTCAAGTGTGGAATCGACCAAAAGGGTTGAAGGCTGGCTTATCGACCTGTATCCCAGCCAACCCGGTGAGATGACTCTCTGGATAAAACGTAAGGAGGGGGGATGCGTCAGGCTTGTCGACAGGTGGAATCTAAAGGTCTACGTTGCAGGCCGGGAATGTGACCTCAAAAAGCTCATTCCGGTTCTAGCCGCCAGCAAATCGGTTGCAGGCTACAGGTTCGAACAGAAATACGTAAGACTGCAGGACCCGGAGAAGTCGACGGTGTTAGAGGTTGAGGTCCCGGACCGTCGAAGGCTTTCCCGCTTCGCCCGGAAGATTCTGCGCATTGGGGGATATGCCAAGTATCAGCTTTTCAATGTTGACATCCCTTCCGCCCAACTGTACCTCTATGAAAAAGAGCTGTTCCCCCTCGCCAGAATTGAAGCTCAGCAGACCGGAGAGAGGGTGAAATGGGAGCTCAAGAATTCTGTTGGGGATGAAGACTACGACCTCCCACCCTTCACAGCCTTGAAGCTTGAGGTAGAAGTGGAAGGCAGGGGAAAACTGCCCTCCCTCAGGGATCCCATTGGAAGGATAGCCCTCAAATCAGGCGAAGAAACCTTTGTCATAGACCGGGGAACCGAGGCTGAAAAACTACTTGGGTTAGTGGAACACATCCGCCGCCTCAGCTGTCTGAGCCTCTTTCTTTTATTCGCTGGTGAGAAATCGGGCAGGGACATAGAGGGTCTTCCTCAGTCCGGTTGATGATTTCTAGGACCTTCTCTTTGGTCAGTTGCTTCGAGACCAAGCCCTCTTTTACGGCCTGAAAGACTGCCTCCAGTGACACGTCCCTCAAACCGCTTACGTAGTCGACCTAACCAAAGGCCGCCATCATGGCCGCGGCTAAGACGCCCGGCTCCAAGCGTGGGGGGCCGTTCAACAGCTACCTAGTGGGTTTGTACGAGGATAAGAATTTGAGGCCCCTCTCCAAGGTTTCCAGCGGCTTGGAGAGGAAGGTGAGAGAGATCATCACAAAGTTGATTCCTCTGCTGAAGACCGGCGAAGACCGCGAATACGTCTACATCCAGCCCAAGATAGTGGTGGAGGTCGCCTACCACAGCCGAGTCAAAGACGGCCTTAGAGAACCCCGACTAGTCAAGGTTAGGTTCGACAAACCCCCGGAAGAATGCACCACCAACCAGCTCCCAAATCCCTAAAACCCCACCCAGTACCGCAGGGCCTCCGGTTCTGGCCTTTATAGCCCTCTTCGCCGCCACCTTACTGGGCTTTTTCTTTCAGACATTGGAGGACGTATTCCTCGAAGGCCTTCTGCCGGGCCAGTTCTTCTTTGAGGGCGGATACTTCGGCTTTCAGGGTTTGGAGGTCCCCCGGCGTCTTCCTGTCATGGTCGAGGGCGGCTTGGAGGTCCAGGGCCAGGCCGCAGCGGTGGCAGAACCGGGCCAGCGGCGAGTTTCTGGCGTGGCAGCGGCTGCACTCCTGGGGCGGCTGCTGGCGGCCGGCTTCGCCTTCGGGAACCTGGAAGCCGTGGGCCCTGAGCAGGGCTGGGTCGATGTCTCGGCCTGAGAGGTGGACGTAGCGGCGGGGCTGGCGGCTGCCCTTCACCCAGCCGAAGTATTCGTCCATCTGCTCCTCGGTGAGGATGTTGGCGTACTTGGTGGCCCGGCGGTGGCGGAAGTCGTACATGCGCAGCCTCCGCCTGAGGCGGGCTTTTTCGCACAGCCGCTTGAGGAGGGCGTTGGCGCCGACGTAGTCCAGGGGCCCGCCGTACCCGCCGTTCTGCCGCCTCTTCAGCCACAGGGGCGCCTCAGGCCTGCCCTTCATGGGGTGGTGGCTGACCCAGTTGGCCAGGGCTGGGGCGCTCTGGATGACCCGCACCCGCCGTTGGCCGGTTTTCCCGTCCACCAAGACCACCGCCCCGTACTCGTCGAAGACCACGTGGCGGAGGCGCAGCGTCAGCAGCTCCGCGGGGCGGCCTCCGAAGTCGTCCAGCAGCTCGACGAAGGCTCGGTCTCGGAGGTCTCCTCCCGCCGCCTCGGCCAGGGCGCGGACCTCTTCGTCGGTGGGCAGGTCTTCGGGAAGCCGGTTGCCGCCGTAGCCGGACCTGATTTTTATCCAGCGGACCTCCGGCGGGTAGCCTGCCTCCTCGTCGTCGCCGTGCCTCAGCCAACGGTAGAACCTCTTGATGACGGCCTTGTAGGACTCCTTGGTTTCGCCGGTGTAGCCGTTGCGGTCGAGCTGGGCTACGACCCTCCTCAGGTCCTCTCTGGCGGCCTCCTCGAAGGGTTTGCCCAGCATCTTGGCGACCTGGGGCAGGGTCTGGAGGTACTTCAGCCGCCTGGGCTTGCTGAGGCCTCCGCCCTGCAGCCAGCGGTCGAACTCGAGGATGGCCCTCTTGTGGGCGGGGAGCAGGTCTGGGCGGCGGTGGATGTTGGCGTAGTACCTCTCCAGCCGCCGGTCGTAGTCGTAGACATCGAGTCTGCTCGGCTTCAAGGCCCTAATAGAAGATCGGACATGTTTGGGATTTAAACTAAATGTTTGGCGCCCTGGCCGGGATTTGAACCCGGGTCGTACGGGCGATTCGGCTCCGGAAAGCCACGGAACAGCCGCACATACTAGACCGGACTCTACCAGCCGGATACGGCGTATCCCTAGCCGCATCACGGCTGCCTATACTACCAGGGCGTCATCCTTAGAAGTTAAAGCGGCAACATATAATTTTTACTGGGAAAAAGCCTTGCCTTGGGTTTTGTTATGGAAAGGTTTATATGGTTGGATAATCCAACCATAAATATGAAAATCCTAAGATTGAGAGGGCATAAACCCGAATATTTTGTGGCCTTGGACCTCTGGGAGGTTGATTCGCTCCTTAGGGTTCTGCCTCAAGACTCGGCGCTCAGGAAGCGGATGGCGAGTGCAGGGGTTTGCGTCGTTCTGATGGAAAAACTGGTGGGCTCCCCTTCGCCTGCCTGAAGGCTAAAAGCTTATAAGTTTACCGGCTGTTTGCTGATCTTGTCCCGCGGTAGCTCAGCCTGGAAGAGCTTCCGATCTTCACGGCGAAAGCCTTGAAGAGGAGATGCTGTAGGGTTTATCCTCTGGATAGGCCTGCCAGCCTTTCAGGCGCACAGAAACCGGAGTGTCGTCGGGGAGGCGAAGGACGACCCTTCACCTCGGCGAGTTCAAATTGGGAGCCACCCATGAAAATCCGACCCGCGGGACCACCATTTTTACGTCTTTCCGAGAAAAGGAGTTCCAAGCGCGGAAGGGCCAGCGTCAGTTTTCTATGTTGGAAATTCATACGATGAACATTTAGAAAAAGAGGGCTAAACATGCTGTGAAAAAGGCTTAAAATGGACTTTTTCTAGGGGATTTGTCTTTTTTATGAAGTATGAATGTACATCGTACAAAAGATTTATATACGATGTATGCGAACAAATAGGCGGGTGTCGGCTTACGGTCAAATTACGATTTAAAGTCAAGGGAGTCTTCTTCGAATGCGTCGGAACACCGCCCGAGATAAACGAGGTTATAAAGAGGCTGGTGGGGGGAAAGTATCTGGTGGAGAGTCTTCCAAGCGGAGGCCCCCCGTCACCACCTGAAGCCGAGCCTTCGGAAGAAATCGATTTGAAGGAGAAGATCCCCCAGCAGAAAAACCTGATCCTCTACATAACCTCCAAGCCTAATTTTGAGCACAATATCTTCGAGATTCAAGAGCGTTTTTTCGGTCAGAGGTTTGATTCTCGGGGAAGCCAAGCTAAAAAATACAACGCCCTCTACCGGCGTTTGGTAAGGGCGAGGGAGAAAATCGAAGAAGAGTACGGAGGAAGGTTTGAAAGCCGCTGGGTAAGGGGAGAAGGCGGCGAACTCTACAAGAGCTTCCGATTCGTCAGGGAGGTGGAAACCTCCAAAACAGCATCCTCACAGAGGCTGGGGAAAGAGGGAAATCCCAGCTCAGGAGTACCTTTCCTCCCCGAGAAAACACTCCCCCTCAGCTCCGAGAAAACTTCCCGAGAGGTTAGGTCTGCGGTATGACATTCGAAACCTCAGCCATCTGGGCTTCCTTTGAAGGGGGTGATCTTTTGTGAAGGGGGTGAAGGGTCAGACTGAGTTGCTGGTTAGGGAGCGTTGTGTTAAGAGTTTTTTGGATGTCATTGTGGCTTCTGTGCTGGCGGAGAGGCCTTCCTGGGGCTACGACATCATCGCCCAGATCCACGGCAAACTGCACGTCCTCCTCAGCCCCGGCACCGTCTACCCTGTTTTGCACTCCATGGAGGCGCGGGGCCTCGTCAGCCGGCGGAGGGAAGGCCGAAGGGAAACCTTCTATCTAACCGAGCGGGGAGCAAACTGGTTCGCCGAGGTCCTCGAAGCCTCCCGCCGTGAGCACGCCGACTTCCTTCAGAACTACCTCCAAAGAATCCTGGACAAAATATGAAACTGTGAGGAGACGCTTCTAACAGCGATTCAGTTAGGCTGTTCAGTTTTTATTTTCCACTACACGGCAGGAGCTCAGCTTCCAGTTTAGGGGAGAGTCTATTTTTTCAAGGGCTTTTTTCAAATCCATTTCAGGTTCTCTGCTTTCTTCTTGGGGTAGGTTTTCTTCAGAAACGAGAACTACGAAGGCTATGAGCCTCGGCAAATTCTTCACATTCCGTAGTCATTCAGTTAATAAAGGTTGTGAAAAAGAAGAAGATTTAAACATTATTCAGATCGCTTATCTATTCCCGCAATAAGCAGAGCCTCAAGATACAAGGCTGATTTCGATAAAGACCTCGTCTGGAACTTTAATCCGCATGATCCGCTTCATCAATCTTTCATTGGCTTCAACTTCAATGAGGCGTTTGTGAACTCGAAGCTCCCACCTGTCCCAGGTGGCCGTGCCTTCTCCGCAGGGGGTCTTTCTAGTTGGGCATAAGATCCTCTTGGTGGGGAGAGGAATGGGGCCTGAGATCTTTATGCCGATCTTCCCGGAAATATCTTTGATCTCGCGGCATACCCCATCAAGTTTATGGCAGTCGACGCTTGTAAGCCTGATCCTAGCTTTCTGGACCATCGGAGTAACGCCGGTCTTGTAGTTGATTTTAGCCTGCTTGGGTTATTTCTTTGACGATGCCGGCTGCGATGGTGGTGCCCATGTCTCTGATGGCAAACCTGCCTAGTTGCGGTATGTCGGAGTAGACTTCCAAGGCGACGGGTTTAACCGGTGTGAGCCTGACCAGAGCTCCGTCCCCGGTTTTCAGGAAGGCCGGCTTCTCCTCGACGGTTTCCCCGGTTCTGGGGTTGATCTTCCTGATGAGTTCTGTGAACTTACAGGCTATCTGGGCTGTGTGGGCGTGAAGGACAGGTGTGTAGCCTTGGGCTATGGACGTGGGATGGTAAACTACGATGATTTGTCCTATGAATTCTTTGGCTACCTTCGGAGGATTCGACGGATGTCCGCCTACTTCCCCTCTCCTGATGTCGCCTTTAGATATTCCTCGAACGTTAAAGCCGATGTTGTCGCCGGGAAGCGCTTGGGGAATCTTAACATGGTGGGTTTCTATGGTTCTGACCTCTCCCTTCACGTTCGCCGGCATGAACACGATGGTGTCGCCTTCCTTAAGGACACCGGTTTCCACCCTGCCCACGGGAACGGTGCCTACGCCTGTAATGGTGTACACATCCTGCACCGGAATCCTCAACGGCTTATCCACAGGTTTGGGCGGAACCTCGAAGTAGTCGAAGGTCTCCACCAGCGTGGGCCCCTTGTACCAAGGCATCTTATCGCTGAGTTTGTCGAGGTTATCCCCAGTCCAACCTGAAACCGGAACGATGGGGACTTTGGAAACATCGAAGCCCACGGTCTTCAGCAGATACTCCAGCTGCTTTTTGCACTCTTCGAACCTCGTTTGACTCCAGTTAACCGAAGCGTCATCCATTTTGTTCACCGCCACGGTAAGCTGGGTAATGCCTAGGGTTCTGAGAAGGAAGGCGTGCTCCCTAGTCTGGCCTCCTGCTTCCACTCCTACTTCAAACTCTCCCTTCCGGGCGGAGGAAACTAGGAGGGCGCAGTCCGCTTGGCTGGCTCCGGTGATCATGTTCTTGATGAAGTCCCTGTGGCCTGGGGCGTCGATGATGGTGAAGGAGTATTTGTCGGTTTCGAACTTGGTGTAGTATAGGTCGATGGTGACCCCTCGTTCCCGTTCTTCTTTGAGGCGGTCCATGACCCAGGCGAATTTGAAGGTGTCGCCTGCTCCTGTTTTCTGCGATTCTTCAGCGTATTCTTTTATTTCCCTTTCGCTGATTACTCCTTTCAGGTACAGGATGTGACCCATGCAGGTGGATTTCCCATGGTCTACATGTCCAACTATGACCATGTTGAGATGTGGTTTCTCAGGCATGATTACTCCTCCATTTCTCCTTTTTCGTGAGTGCTCTAGACTCCTCCATGCGTATTGCAATCATCTAGTTTTTCCATACATTTATAAAGCTTTTCTTCCAGAGGTCGCCCTCTCCCGTGGGAGAACTCTGTCTTCCAGCCCGGAAAACGTTTAAATCTGGGAGCTATCCCTTCAAAAAGAGAAAAACTCTAAGCGTGGGTGGCAGTTGAGCGAGAAAACAGCGGTACAGGAGGCAAAACTCTTCGGTAAATGGAGCTTCGAAGGCATCAAAGTAGAGGACATGGGCCTCAGCAAATACATTAATTTAAAGCCGGTAACCATCCCCCACTCCAGCGGAAAACACGAGGCTCAACGCTTCAAGAAATCAGAAATCTCCATCGTAGAAAGGCTTGTAAACCACCTAATGCGCCCCGGTAAAAACGCTGGGAAAAAAGCTAGGATAATCCAAGTAGTTAAGAACGCCTTCGAAATCATAGCCCTCAAGACTGGGAGAAATCCCATAGAGATTCTGGTTCGAGCCGTCGAAAACGCAGCCCCCTGCGAGGACACCACCCGGATAAGCTACGGAGGCATCGTCTACCATGTGGCCGTGGACGTGTCCCCTCAGCGGAGGGTAGACCTAGCCCTAAGGTTCTTAGCTGAGGGAGCTAGAAAAGCGGCCATGGGAAACATTCGAACAGTAGATGAATGCTTGGCGGAAGAGCTAATCCTTGCAGCTCAAAAAGACAGCCGCAGCTACGCAGTGGCCAAAAGAAACGAGCAGGAGAGAATAGCCCTAGCTTCCCGGTGAAAGTCTCTCTTAACGAGAGGGTTTCTGCTTTTTGCCGGAAATAAGCTCCTTGAGGGCTACTCCGTTCACCGTCAAAACCTGATAGCGGACTCCCGGCAGGTCTCCGTAGGCTTTACCCCTAGGGCCGCCTATTCCTGTAATTATAACCTCGTCGTGTTCATCGATGAAGTTGAGGGCTCCGTCTCTGGGGAGGAAGGCTGAAACCACATGGCCGTTTTTGATGAGTTGAACTCGAACGCATTTCCTCACAGCGCTGTTGGGCTGGCGGCTTTCAATGCCCACCTTTTCCAGGACGATACCCCGGCCCATTGGGGCTCCTTCTAAAGGGTCGGACTTTATGTCGAGGCCCAGCATCCTCCGTCGGTAAGCTCGGTCGCTCCACCGGGTTTTCTTCCGTTTAAGCCTCAGCTTTCTAGCAGCGAACTCTCCTGGCATTGTAGCACCTTGAAGGCTTTTGGCTGAACCGGTATGATCAAGAACAAATTCTATATAAGCTTGTTTGAAGACGCTGCCTCAAAGCCTCAGCGCGGTTCTTGTTTTTATCACCTTCATAAGGTCACTGCGGGTGATGATGCCTACTATTCGGCCTTCTTTCAAGACAGGCAGCCGGCCTACATCATGGCGGGAAAGCTTGATCATAGCCTCTACAGCCGGCTCGTCAGGCTTAACAGATATAATCCTCTCTGCGGGAGTCATAATGTCCCTGACCGAGAGCCCCCTCCAGCTTTCCTTAGGAAATTTCCGAACATCGTGCACCGTGACCATTCCCTCGAATCTGCCTCCTTGAACCACAGGGAAACCCCCGTGCTTATACCTGTAAAAATACTCTTCCACCACCTTTTCCACTGTTAGGTGAGGTTCCACTGCCACAACCTGAGGGGTCATGACGTTTCCCACAACCACGTCGGAGAGAGCCTGACCTATGATGGTCTGCCTTAAACTGGCTTCAGCTCCGTTTCGCAGAAACCATCCTATGAATATCAGCCACAAGCCGCCTATCCACGCTCCGAAAAGAATGACCAAAAAGCCGGTGAACATCAAGGCGTAGGCGAAGCCCTCTGACACCTTCACTGAAAGCCTCGTCGCAGCCACAAGGTCGTCCTTCCACTTCCAAACCTTAGCGCGGAGAAGACGCCCCCCGTCCAAGGGAAAGGCTGGGATGAGGTTGAAGACCCCCAGCAAAACGTTTATCAGAGCACCGTACTGCAGAGGAGCCACAAGTTCAGGCTTCAGATTCAGTCCAAGGGCCCCATACCACGCCACCCCCAGCAGAGCAGCCAAGCCGAAGCTGGACAGCGGGCCTACGAGAGCCATCTTGAACTCGAAGTCGGGATTGGGCGGCTCCTCCGCGATCTGGGAGACCCCTCCGAAAAGGAAGAGGGTTATCGCTGGGACGGAAAGGCCCTGCCTCTTGGCCACGTAGGAATGGCACAGCTCATGGAACAGAACTGAGGCGAAGAGGATGACGGCGGCCGTTGCCCCTATAACCCAGTAGAGGGCTGGGGACAGCCCGGGGTACTGTCGGGGCATATAACCTTGGGCCAGCGTCCAGGTGACGAGGGTGAAGATTACGAACCAAGTGTAGTGAAGCTTTATCTCCACCCCGATGATTTTCCCCACCCGCAGCGACATTGGGTCTTCCCCACGGTGAAGCTTGTCCTTCAATAGTTTAAAAGCTTAGACTCTCGGGGACGCGGAGGAAAGGCCGGCTCGCAGCGGACGCCTTCCCATCGGCAGAGTTTCTGAATTTTCCCCTCCNCCTCCCGCCAATAGGCGCTGCGGGTGGAAAGCAGGCGGGGCACCTGCTCGGCTAAACTCGGCTTCACTTCCTCGAGGAAAACTCTGAGGGATTCCAAAACTCCGGGGTGCAGCCTCAGCCTGTCATAGATGAGGGAGCTCTTGGTGGACGCTGCCGCTTTCACAATGCAGCTGAGGTTGGCTTCGTCGTCGTTGACAAAGGGAATGATGGGGCCTAGGAAAATCCAGGTCTCCACTCCCTCGGATGCTAGGCTTTCGAGGGCTTGAAGCCTAGCCTCAGGGCTCGGTGCCTTGGGCTCAAGGCTTCGGGCTGACTCGTTCACAGCCGTCAGGGTGAAGCCCACGTCGAACCTTCCTTGCCTCAGCAGGTCTAAGTCCCTCAAAACTAGGGGGGACTTGGTTTGAATGGAAACGGGGAACCTGTAGGCGGAGAGAAGCTCCAGACATCGACGGGTGAGCCCTAGGCGGGCTTCTAAGGGCTGGTAAGGGTCGGTGACGGTGCCCACCCCTACTTGGCCTCTGCGTTTTTTCCTTAGGTCTTCTTGAAGTTTCTCCGCCACGTTTTCCTTAACTCTGATGAGGCTTCCCCAACGTTGGGCTAAGGCCTTGTCCCCCAAAAGGCTGGGAGAATAACAGTAAAGGCAGCCATGCTCACAGCCTTGGTAAGGGTTGAGAGCATAGCTTAAACCCGGCAGACCACTCGGGGAGAGGGCCCTTTGGCATAGGGTCCAGACGTATTCAGCGAAGCTCATGGGCTGCTCAGCCTTGGGGTGAAAAATCAGCCAGCTTCCTCTGAAACAGCGCCTGCCGGAGAATGACGCTCCTAGGAAGCCAAGCCTTGAGGGGGACAGACAGGTTTCTCATGGCAAAATCGAGAGCCTCCAGGAAGCTGGCAAATTTATGAGGCTGGGTCTTCAAGGCCTGCCGGACGCTTTCCCTCACATTCCAAACCCCCACGGGGAGAAGGTAACCGTTGCGGATCTCCCGCAGGATCAGAACTTTCGCCTGTCTTCGCTCTCGGCTGAGGGCTTCAGCCGCCGCCAGCCTAGCCGCGTAGTAGCAGCCGCCCACATCAGCGTAGGTTGTTCTCCCCCTGAATCCTTCATAGTCCCCCATCAGCTCCGGCTCCCGGCCTTGAGGGTTCCAAACCGTCCCAGGGAACCAAGCTTCGATCCATTCGAAGCTCCAAGCTTCGGGGAGAAAGATAGCGGTGAAGATGTTGTCCAAGTTTTTGAAGGCGTAAACCCTGTACTCGCCGACGGGCGGATACCGCCGCACCTCTCGGAGCAAGCTGAGGGAAATCGCTTCGTCCACTGCCGTGATGCTCCACCGGGTTGGCACCACCCGCCGTCTACCCTTGTCCCCGAACATGCCCAAACTGAAGCAGCGCTGGATCTTTGAAACAGGAACCCCGTCCCGATAAAGTTGAAGCACAGCCTCCCCCGCCTTTAAATCGTCATCGTAGTAGCATTTCTCCACGACCCTGTCCGCGTGGACGTTTGAAAGCCAGAAAGCCCTGAGAGGCGCAGAGGGCCCGAAGGGTTGAACTTCATCGCTCAGGACGATGGCTCCCTGAGGCTTCTGGGCGAAAAGGGCCTCCGCGTCCACAGGCCTTGCTGCCAAGGCCATTTCCTGAAGTTTCTCGAAGAGGCTGCCTCCCCTGAGAGGCTGGTCTGCGCTGACGGGGAACTTCCCCCTGACTAGGGTGCTTCTGAAGTTTACGATGTCCTCCAGTCCCCTTCCAATCCAAGTTTCAGGAGTGTCCAAGAAAGCCGTATCTCCATGGAAGGGAGGGATGAGAGGGCCTACGTAAACCTTGGGGTAGCCTATTCTCCCCACGAAGACGCTGGGAGGAGTGGACCCTTGAATCTTCTCCGAGTCGATGCTTCTAAGTTGGCCGAGCAGTTTCTCAGCTTTGACGATGAGGGGGCAGCAGCTTTTCCCGCAGAGCATTCTGCCTCCTTTGCAGTGCAAGCATAGGGACCCGTAGCTGGGAACACGGACCTTGAGAAATTCCCCTATCCTCCGTCTTTCCTCTTCAGAATAAGGTAGGTAGGCACTCAGCCAACTTTTCTCTAAAGATACCATCCTACTACAACATTGATAACGCTTCGGAAAAATTTAAGATTAGCCTTTCACGACAGGGTTGCTCAGACGATGACGATGTTGTCTACGCCGAAGTATCTCTTAGCCAGCTGCCTGGTTCGGGCGGCTTTTTCTCCACCTCTGCCTATGGCCATTCCTTTGTCGGCTTCATGAACCTTCACAACCACTATCTTTTTTCCGTCAAGCCTCTCCGTGACTCTTATCTCCTTGATCCTCGCAGGCATGAAGGCGTTTTTTATGAAATCTTGAAGGTTGACGGCGTACTCGACGATTTCAATGTCCCTGCCTGTCACCCTCTTCAAAGTCTTCACTTTGCCGCCGTTTTTACCCACGGCTAAGCCTGCCTCATGCTCCTTGGTGACAAAGATAAGCTTGTTCTGGTGGTTGTCGATGAGGCAGTCTTTGGCGGTGGCACCTGTTATGCTTTCAAAGAGGGCTATGTAGCGCATTTCCTCAGCGGTGAGCTTGATCTTCCCAGACAATTTTTATCTTTCCACCAGCTTGAGAATCTTTGAATCGCCCACTTCCCTGACTGCTAGGACTGAAACCGTGAAGGGTTTACCGCAAGTCAAACCCAAATCCACGCTTGAACCTTGATATTGAAGTATGGGTGTCTGAGAGAGCTTCGCAAGTCTTTCCAGCTGCTCTCTTTTCTCAGCCGGGCAGTTTCCGGCGAAGATGATCATCTTCGCCTTTCCGCTTTTTAACATTTCCAGAGTTTCCTTGAATCCGTAGGTTACTTTCCCCGTCTTGACGAGCATCGCCAGAGCCTTCGTCAAGTCAACCACGGAAGTCATCACCATAAGTCAGCTTTCATGCCTGATTGGATCCTTTGTTCGCCGGCATCATATAAAGGTCTATGGTCCCCGTGCCCACAGGGATCATCTGGCCGCAGATAACGTTCTCCGTCACGCCGCTTAAAGTGTCTTCGTAGCCTCGAACTGAAGCTTGAATGAGGGTTGGGACGGTGATTTCGAAGGCAGCCTTGGCGAGGACGCTGGCTTTCTCCCCGCTTATTCCATGCCTGCCTATCTGCATGATCTCCCCCTCCAAGGTCATGGTGTCAGCCACAAGCATAACATGCCTCACGTCGACATCCAAACCCTGCTCGTCGAGGACGCTTTTGATCTCGTTTATCAGGGCGTTTCTGGCGGCTTCTATGCCCAGCGTCGCCGCTATCTCGTGGATGTTGTTGGTGGTGGTTCGGGTGGTGTCCACGCCTGGAACTTTTAATATTTTCGCCAAGTTCGACCCGTCGGTTTGAATAGTCCACTCGCCCTTGTCAAAGGTCACCAGCGCCCGCCTTATGCCGTGAATTCCTTTGATGTGATAGAAGGAAACTTTGTCCAGAAGCTTCGGCAACTCCTCCACCGTAGCCGGCTTCACCAAGATGGTCATGTCCCCTTCAGACTTGACAGCGCATCCGAGAAGCTTCAAGGCTTCCTTCACATCTTTGGCAGTGAGCCCCCGCTCCTCAAGGCTTGTCCTAGACAGCTTAACCACAACAGCAGCCTTCACATGGTCGATGTAGACACTGGAAGCCACGTTGTTGACTGTGGTGTAAACGATGTCCCGGGCGATCTCCACAGCCTTCTCTCTGTTTTTCCGCAACTCCTTCTTCAGGTAGATGTTCATGATAGGGGTGGAAGGAACCCTCCTCGCGTCCACCAGCTCGATTATTCTAGGAAGCCCGAGGGTGACATTTCTCTCTTTAACCCCTGCGAAGTGGAAGGTCCTCAAAGTCATCTGGGTTCCGGGCTCCCCTATGGACTGGGCGGCGATGATCCCGCTGGATTCCCCGGGTTCGATCTTCGCTTTCTTGTAGCTGTTAACGGTGGTCTCCACAGCGTAATCTACTCCCGCCTTGTTCAACTTAGCCTTAAGAAGGTTTTTCCGCAGCTCCTCCACCAGCAGAGGGGTCAACTCCGACTTAACAGACTCAACTTTGGACTCCACGTATTTTTCGCCAGCAGGCTTTCCCTTCCCATGGGTCAGTTTAATCCTTTCAATAAGCCTTTCGATGTTCACCGCTTTCCCATGGTCGCTCTTCGCAGGGTCGACGCTGTCTTCACCGTAGCTGAACTGGGTCACCTCGCCGGTGGCCATTCGAACTGTTCCGTCATACTCTACCCTTATGTCCTGAAGGGCGTTGATGAGCCTCCGCTGCATGTACCCGCTCTGCTGGGTTCGGACAGCCGTGTCCACCAAGCCTTCTCTTCCTCCCATGGCGTGGAAGAAGAACTCGGAGGGTGAAAGCCCATCCCGGTAAGAGGAGTAGACGAATCCCCGGGCCTCGGGGCTTGGGTCTCCGGGTTTGAAGTGGGTTAGCGCCCGATCCTTGTACCCTCGGATGATCCTCTTCCCTCTAACCGACTGCTGACCTACGCAGGCGGTCATCTGGCCGATGTTCAAGCTGGAACCTCTGGCCCCTGACCGAGTCATCATGCTGCCCCGGTTGTCCATGCCGAAGTATTTGTCAGCCAGCTTCGCAGCGTCATCCCTAGCTTTGGCCAGCTCGTTCATGGCGTAAATTTCGAAGGAATCCTCGAGGCTTTGACCCGGCAGCCGGGTGAGGGTGCCCTTTCTAAACTGCTCCGTCAGCTCGTCTATGCGCTTTTTGGCTTCCCTAGCCCTAGCCGCTATCTTTTCTCTGACCTCCTCGGAGATGTCCAACTCGTCGAGAGAGTAGGAGAAGCCTTCGATGGCAATATAGGTGTTCACCATCCTGCAAAGGGCGTTGAGAAAGTCCTTGGCAGCCTCTGAGCCGTATTCCTTCACAACCCTGTGAAGAATGCTCTCCGACTTTTCAGCCCCCACAGCATTCCTGTCAATGACGCCCATGAGCAGCCTTCCGTTCTTCACCACCACATAGGCGTCGTTCTTGCAATCCTCCTCATCGCATTCAGGGCAGTTCTGGCAGATGTTAGACTTCATGACGTAGTCCAGTTCCTTGGGGAGAAGGAGACTGAAGATATCCTTACCAGACCAGAGAGGCTCAGGCTTCGTCACCGCAGGCTCTGGAAGCGGCCCACTGTAGCCTATGGAAGCCAGCAAGCTGCAGACCTCACTCTTTTTGAGGTAAGTGGATTTTCTTGTCAGAAGATAGGCGCCTGTGATAAAGTCCCTTATCGCTCCTATCAGGGGGCCGCCGTAGCGGGGGGAGAGAATCTGATCCTGAACCTGCATGAGGACAAGAGCCTCTGTCACCGCCTCCTCTGTCTGAGGAACATGCAGGTTCATCTCATCCCCGTCAAAGTCCGCGTTGTAAGGCGGGCAGACGCAGAGGTGAAGCCTGAAAGTCTTGTATGGAAGCACCTTGACCCTATGGGCCATCATGGACATCCGGTGGAGGGAGGGCTGTCGGTTGAAGATCACCACGTCGCCGTCCTTGAGATGCCTCTCCACGATGAAGAGAGGCAGCAGGGTTTCGGCTATCTTAGACCGGTCGGCTACAAACTCCAGCCTAATTCTTTTACCATCAGGCCTGATGACGTACAGCGCCCCAGGATAGGTCGACGGGCCGTTGGTGACCAGCTTCCGCATTTCCTCTAAGTTCCATTCTGTGACCACTTCAGGGTAGGTAAGCCTCATGGCAATATCTAAGGGCACTCCCACCTCGTTGATGGCGAGGTTGGGATCCGGCGAAATAACCGTCCTAGCGGAAAAGTCCACCCTCTTCCCCGAGAGGTTGCTTCGGAACCTCCCCTCCTTCCCCTTAAGCCGCTGAGACAGTGTCCTCAACGCCCGGCCGGACCGATGCCGCGCTGGGGGGATACCGGAGGTTTCGTTGTCCAGATAGGTGGTCACATGGTATTGAAGTAAGTCTGAAAGTTCATGGAAGATGAGAGGCGGGGCACCGCCTTCGGAGGCATATTCGTCCAGCCTCCTGTTGATGCGGATGATGTCCACCAGCTTGTGGGTTAGGTCGTCCTCCGACCTGATCCCTGACTCCAGCATGATGGAAGGCCTGGCGCTCACCGGAGGGACGGGGAGAACCTGCAGAATCATCCATTCAGGCCTGAAGGAGGACGGGTCGTAGCCCAGTAGCTTCAGGTCCTCTTCATGGATCAGTTCAAGGCGAGCCCGGATGCTGGAAGGGTCTAAGGGCTTAGGACCCTCTTCGGTATGCTCAAAAAAGTTGGTGGGTTTCGAAAATTCGACGAACATGGGCTTCTTCATGCAGTGGGGGCAGCGGTTACTCTTCCTAGCCTCATGCTTCACAGCCTCGTAGACGTGAACCGGATCGGTTCCGGTCTCCCTCTTAGCATTCTCGATCTTAGCTACGTAGGCTTCAATTTTATCCGGAGGGAGAAGAATTCTTCCGCATTCCCTGCAGAAAACGTTGAGAAGCTCGTGAATGTACTTTATGAAGCCCACGTGGATGACCGGCGTAGCCAGCTCGATGTGGCCGTAGTGGCCGGGGCATCGGGCCGCGGTGTTTCCGCACGTTTTACACCGGGTTCTAGGTTCAAGGGTTCCCAGCCTTTCGTCCATTAGGCCTGAGGCGATGGGCGCGCCGTCTTCGTCGTAGGTGTCAGCTTCCCTGATCTCCACCACGGAGTATTTTCTGATCTCTTGGGGGGATAGAATGCTGAATTTTATCTTCTTGATGGCCTTGGTGGCTTCCTCGAAAACTCCCGCCGCCGACATTTCACGTCCTCTCCTCCAAGATCAGTTTAGGCGCGATGCAAAGGCTCATCAGTTCTTGAAGCAGCAGCTTAAACGCGTAGGATATGGTCACAGCGGAAACAACAGCGTCTTCCCCGCAAATGTTACAGACGTATTTTCGCTGCCGAGCGTCATAGTAGGCGATGTACCCGCATTTCTCGCAGACATATATGGTATACTTGTCAGACTCATCCAGCAGTCTGTTCTTCAGCAGGATGGCAGCCCCGTGGCCTATGAGGCAGTCTCGTTCCATCTCTCCAAACCTCAACCCTCCCCCTCGGGCTCGACCCTCCGTCGGCTGCCGGGTCAGCATCTGAACCTGCCCCCGCGCCCTCGCGTGCATTTTATCCGCGACCATGTGATGGAGTTTCTGGTAGTAGACGATGCCCACGTAGATGTCAGCCCTGAACTTCTCACCGGTCACTCCGTTGTAGAAGGTTTCCCTGCCTCCATGCTGGAAGCCCAACTTCTTCAAATATTGTCTCAGGTCCGAAATCTTCTCGTTGGAGAAAGGCGTCCCGTTTACAGGTCTTCCTAGGATGGCTGCTACCTTACCCGCCATGGCCTCCGCAAACTGGCCTATGGTCATCCGGGAGGGAAACGCGTGGGGGTTGATGATGATGTCGGGAACGATGCCGTCTTCGGTGAAGGGCATATCCTCTTGGGGAACCAGCATTCCGATGACCCCCTTCTGCCCGTGGCGGGAGGCAAACTTGTCGCCAAGCTCAGCCTCCCTGATGTCCCTGACCCTCACCTTGGCTATCTTGTTCCCTTGGGATGTCTCTGTGAGCAGGACAGCGTCCACCACGCCTTTCTCAGAAGGCCTCATGCTGATGGACGTGTCCCTTCGAGTGGGGCCTCTGACCTCGAACTCCTTGTATTCCTCCAAAAACCTGGGAGGACTTGTTCTGCCGACCAGCACGTCGGAGCCGGAGACCTCGGTTTCAACGCTTATCATGCCGTCGGGTTCTAGGAACCTGTAATAATGTTCCCCCCGGAAGCCTATGGTTCCAGGCTCAGGTGTTTCAAACCGGTCTCTTTCACCTCCCAGATACTGCTTGGACTCAGCGTCGTAGATGCGGTAGAACGTGGAGCGGCCCAGCCCTCTTTCCACCGAGGACTTGTTGAAGACCAAAGCGTCCTCCATGTTGTAGCCTTCATAGGAAAGAACGGCTACCACGCAGTTTTGGCCAGAAGGCCTTTTGTCGTATTCTATCATCCGCATGAGGTCAGTTTTAACCAAGGGGACTTGAGGATAGTGGAGGAGGTGAGAACGAGACTCCGTCCGCAGGAAATAGTTAGAAGCGTATATTCCCAAAGCTTGTTTAACCATGGCGGCCTCGTAGGTGTTTCGAGGCGACTGGTTGTGCTCTGGGTAGGGGATGATGGAGGCGCATATGCCCAGTATGGTGTTGGGAGCTATCTCCAGATGCGTATGCTCAGGGGTTAAGTCCTCAGGCTCCATGGCTATGTAGGCGTTTTCCTCCTCCTCAGCGTCCAAGTACTCGATGAGGCCTTTCTCCAGGAAATAGTCCCAGCCTGTCTCACCCTTCCTCAGCTTCTCCAAGTCTTCGGGTGTAACCTTGGCTTTTCCGTCCTCCACGATGATGAGCGGCCTTCTCACCCTCCCTGCATCACAGCAAACATAAACCTCCCGGAGGACTCCGGCTTCGGAGGTATACTCGTAGAGGGCTACGTTGATCTCCCGGCTGATCTCCCCTTTCCTCCGCATTTCTCTGAGCTTTTGAACAAAGCCGACGGGGTCTTCGACATATCCCAGACGGCCGTCCACGAAAACTTTGGCGCCCCTAGACTTCAGCTCTTCATCAGCCTTGGTTGAGTCTACCATCCCCAAGGATTCGAGAATTTCCTTAACTCTCTCCAGCGGCTCCCCTACGGAAATGGAAACTGAGAGGGCTATGTTTTTCACAAGCCCGCAGTTAGACCCTTCAGGGGTCTCGTTGGGGCACAGCCTACCCCAGTGGGTTGAGTGAAGGTCTCGAGCCTCAAAGTTAGGCTGACTTCGGCTTAGAGGTGATTGAAGGCGTCGAAGATGGCTCAGGGTTGAAATGTAATTGGTGCGGTCGAGAAGCTGAGTTATGCCAACCTTTCCCCTCCCCCAGTTTCCAGTGGCCAAGGCATGCTGAATTCTCTCGGTTATGATGCCGGGTCTGACGGCGGCGTTGATGGCGCCCACGGCGCCCACACGGTTCAGGCTGGTCCTCTCCAGCTGGTACTTCATATCCCTGCAGAGATTTCGGAAAGTAACCCTGAACAGGTCGGCGAGCAGCTCCCCAGCCAACCTAAGCCGCTTGTTGGCGTAGTGGTCTTTATCATCCGGTTTCCTCAGCCCCAACCTCAGCTCAATCATTCGGTTGGCTACTTCAGCCAAAAAGTAGGCTTTCTCGATGCGGTTTTCCGGGTTTCTTCCGAGATGGGGGAGAAAGTTTCTGTCGATAACCTGCTCAGCCCTTCGAATCCGGTAATCCTCCGCGTAGCCGAAGGCTATCCTGTTTCCAATGTAGAGGATGGCGTCTCTGGTTTTGATGATACCCTCCGATTTTTCGAAGGAAGGCTCCAGTAGCTCTTGGACTTCCCTTTTCAGGGAGACGGCTTCGACGATGTCCTTGTCCGCCTCAAGTCCTAGGGCCTTCATCAGGACGACGAAGGGTATGTCCACGACGACTCCGGGGATGGAGACGTGCATGGACTTATCCGCCCTCATCTTCACTTCAATTCTCGCCTTGAAGCCGACGGTGGTGGAGAAGATCTTAGCCCTGTAGGTTGCGGTAGTCCCAGTTTCCTCGTAGTCGACGATTATCCTGTTGGGGGCTAGGTCTTCGAGGGCGACAATAACCCTCTCAGAGCCGTTGATGATGAAGTAGCCCCCAGGGTCCTTAGGGTCTTCGCCGATGGAGATAAGCTCATCTTCGCTCATCTCGGAGAGGTGGCATTTTTCCGACTTCACCATGATAGGGAGGTCGCCGATGTAGACGGGGTCTAAGGATACGCTTTTCTTCCCATCCTTTTCTATCCAAACCTCCAAGTATGCGGGCGCTGTATAGGAGAGATTTCGAATCCTCGCCTCTAAGGGGTAGATCTCATGGTCGGAGCCGTCGACCTCAACAATTCTAGGCCTTCGAATCTCAATTTTCCCAAACCTGATCCTGTACCGGTGTTCAGCTTCAATGTCGATGCCGCCAACCTCGTCGATGATCTCCTGAATACCTCGGTTTATGAAGGAGTTGTAGGAGTTTAGATGTTGCTTCACCAGTCCCTCCTGTTTGAGGAAGCCTTCCACCAGCAAGTATCTTTCATTCTGGGAGACAGCCAAAATCCTTCACCTCTCCTTGATGACGTATCTGTAGTATACCGCCGCGCCTGCCGGCCCGCCTTCCCTCAAGATTTTGAGAATGTCCCCATGCTTTGCATTTAAAGCCCTAGCCACAGGGTCTGACTCCTTAATCTTGGGAAGTTGGTAGGGCATGATCTTATAGCGGTCCAGGACCTCGCGGGCTTCCTCCTTGGAGAGGAGAATATGCTTAGGGACGAGTTCGTGGTTGAAGATGTTGAATTCTCCTTCATCTTTTTTAGACATAAATATTAAATCCTCTCCCCAGCCTGCTCTCTAAAAAGTAACCTCTGCCCTATGAGATAGGTCAACAAGCACAGTTAGAAGCCAGCCGCGGCATTAATAAACTTTTATGGCCTCAAACTGAAAGCCTGTGTGGGTAAAGGTAGCATCATTTCCCACTCTTTTTCTGCCCCTCGCAAGGGGGTCATTCAACTGGGCGATTAAGCGGCTTACCCGCAACAAGTTCCAGCCTCAATTCTGACGCCGGAGGGGGGATTCGAACCCCCGGGGGCCCAGAAGGCCCACAGGCTTTCAGGCTTCAGAAGCCTCAGAGGGGGCTCCAGGCCTGCGCCATACCGCTAGGCGACTCCGGCGGGGGAAGTCGAAGGGAAATGATGTTTCCGAGGGTTTTAAGCTTTCCCAGCTCTTAGCCTACCATGCCTTGGGGTAGGTTCCCGGCGGCATGATGACCCTCTCCGTCTTGAAGGCTATCCCCCGGCTGCTTTCCATTATTTGGTCGGTGGAAAGCTGGGCTCTGCCCAAGGCCACCAGCTCCCCTTTGAGGGTGAGGATGGCGGTGAGGCTTTGGGGGGTAATGCCCGAGTCCAGCTTGGAGACCCCGGGCACCGCCAGGTGGGCTCCGTGGCAGAGGGCCTCCACCGCCGAGTCTTTCACGTAGACCTTGGGAAGTAGGGCCACTGAGCTTTCCACAGGCTGGATGACCTCCCTGAGGAGTCTCTCGTCCCCTTCTTCCTTCCAAGCCGCGTAGGCGTCGGCTAGGTCTTGAAGCTTGGTGAGGGTTGCTCCCTCTGTGTAGGGGCCTGCCCGGATTCTCCGCAGTTCCACCATGTGGGCGCCGCAGCCTAGGACCTCCCCGAGGTCGTGGACGATCTTTCTGACGTAGGTTCCAGCTTGGCATCCCAGCTGGAAAAGGAAAGTTCTTCCCTCCGCTTCAAGGACTTGGGCGTAGTAGACGGTTCGAACCCGGACTCTTCGCTTAACCGAGGCCTTGAGGGGGGGCTTCTGGAAGATTTCCCCTAGAAACTCCTTAAAAGCTCTGATGACGTCCTCATAGACCACTTCGCCGTGAAGCTTCATGACGCCGACGTATTCCTTTCCCCCAGCCAAGACGGCTTGGAGAGTTTTGGTAGCCTCCTCCAAGGCGATGGGAAGCACGCCTGTGACACCGGGATTTCCCCGGCGGCATCCGCCTCAAGGGTCCCGCCGTGGCCGGCGTGCTTTACGCCCAAAACCCTCTTCACCCATGCTGTTACCTCATGGCTTGAGGGCCCAGGCGGCTTGTCAAGGTTGACGTAGCCGAAGCGCAGATGCTCCGTCAGCTCCCTCTTTTCCGGGGGTTTTCCGTATTTTTTGTCGGTTGTCGCTTCATCCTTGACTTTGAGCTCCCTAGAAGGCTCCCAAGGTAGGGGGGTTCGCTTCATCCCGCCTTCGCCTCTTCAGGCGCCTCCACGGCCGGCGGGGCTTCAGCCTTCGCCTTTTTTCTGGAGGGCTTCTTTCTCTTTTTGGGAGCTGCTTCTTCCACGGTTTTCTTCAAAAGCTTCATGACGGTTTCGTCGTCAGCCCCTCTTTTCAGGGGGATCTTCTGCTCCGTTGGCTCTAAGTGGTCGATGTTGGCTCTTCTTCTGCGAACGCCTGTTAGGTCTTTAGGTCCTGTTACGAGGACGAAGTTTTTGTCGATGATGTCCACTACCACGCATTGTTTTCCCGCTTCTCTTCCGGTTTTTTTGATGCATACTCTTCCTACTTCCAGCAGAGACAATGCCATCCGCCTCCTTCAACTTGAATTTCAAGTACTCCTTTATTATGCTGCTTAATAATTTAAGGCTGGACTTGAGGGGGAAAAGCTCCGTGTTCAAAACAATGTCGTAGACGGTTAGGTCTTCAAGGTCTATGCCGTAAAACTTCTTGTAGCGCGCCCTTTCAACACGCTCTCTCTCTAAGGTTGATTTTCTAGCTTGCTCCACGGTTTCTCCATCCCTTCGAGCGATACGTTTGAACCTCGCTTCGTCGGAAGCGTAGAGGTAGACCTTAACCCAAGCGTTTTCCCCAGCCATCCAAGCTGAAAGAAGACCGTCGACGACGACCCCCCCTTTTTCAGCCTCCTTCTTGATCTCCGCATCCACAAGGCTGTCGATCTTCCTGCTCTTCACAGCTTGGAAGGTCAAGTCTCGAAGGCTCAGCCCCTTCTCTTCAGCCAGCCGCCGAAACAGTCTTCCGGCTGAGACGTGCCTCAGCCCAAGGTCTTTGGATAAAGCTTCGGCGTAGGTGCTCTTTCCCGTTCCGTGAAGGCCGCTGATGGTGATGACCGCTTTACTCGCTGAAAGTCTTTCCACCATCTTTCAACCCAGCTTCTCCTAGGGATTAAATCCTGATTGTTTCTCCACCTACATAAACACAGCCCAAGCCCACATGGCTGGAAAGGCTTCGGCTGAAGGGAAAAATAAATCAGGCATGTTGTCGATACTGTACTCCAACATAGGAGGATGAAACAGGTTGGCCAAAGCAGCATTAATAGTCATCGACATGTTGAACGACTTCGTCAAGGGCGCTCTGAAATGCCCACGGGCTCAGAGGATCATCCCGCAGATCAGGAAACTGATAAGGGCTGCGAGGAAAAAAGGCGTCAAAGTCATCTACGCCAACGACGCCCACCTCCCTGCTGTGGACGCGGAGTTCGACGTGTGGGGCGCTCACGCTGTCAAGGGAACCAAGGGAGCGGAGGTCATCGACGAGCTCAAACCGCAAAAGGGAGATTTCGTCATCGAAAAGAGAAGGTACAGCGGCTTCTTCGAAACCGACTTGGACATTTTGCTGAGGGAGCTGAAGGTGGACAGAGTCATCCTGACGGGGTTGCATACCAACTGCTGCGTGAAACACACAGCCGCCGACGCCATGTTCCGAGGCTACAAGATAATAATACCAGAAGATGGGGTGGAGGCCTTCAGTGAAGAAGACCATAGATCGGGGTTGGAGTATCTGAAAAAATTCTATAAAGCCTCGGTGATGTCCACGCGGGAAGTCCTCGAAGAAATGGGGTGAAACCTCAGCTTTTTCCCCGTTCAAAGGCGTCCAAGGCCTTCGCCATTTTTCTCCTAAACTCTTCAGCTTCGTTTTTGATTTCCTCAGCAGCCTCCGACAAGGCTTCCACCGGCTCTAGGTTTCCGGTGGTTTTGAGGTAGAAAACAGCTGCGTCCACAAGTCGGTGGGGGATCCTATACCCTGCGAACTCGACGCGTTTATTTTTGAGGAGGGTTTTCTGAAGCAGGTTGAGCAGAGTGTGGGTTTCTCCTTGAAGCTCAAACTCCAACTCGTTCTTTCCTTTTTTAGAGATAAGCACGTTCATGGCTGTTTCGCCTGAGCTAAAGCTCCCCGTATTTTTCACTTATTTTTCTCTTCTCCACAGCCCTACACTGCGGGCAGATCAGCTGTTTTCGGTTGAGGAGCAAAGGCTTTCCACATCGGCTGCAGGAAGCCTGAATGACCCCCAACTCTCTTCCCACCGTGGTCAACTGGAAAGGCTGGTTTTCATCCCCCACCACCTGAGCGCGCACTAAGTCCCCCGGCTTGAAGGCGTCGTAGATCGACCTCAGAAAGCCTTGGGTTGCTAGGGACACGTGGACGATGGCGGTGAAGGGCTTCTTAAGCTCGCTTCTACCCACCTTAAACAGGCGGAGGGTCGCCATCTTGTCTTGGACTTGTTGAACCTCTCCCACCACGATGTTGCCTTTTCTGGGCACCGGCGGAGTTCGAGTTCTCTGGAAGACATTGACCTCCCTTTTATCCCTATCCACCATGATGTGCCCTGTGATCTGAGAGTAGATGGCTCCTCGATGCTCGTAGGTGCCTCTCCCAGGCTTGAATTCTTCGATGGACCCGATCTTGTCGCCGGGAGTTACAAATTTTCCAGACCTTTTCAGGTAGGCTGCCGTCCTTCATCCCTCACGATTCTGTAAACGTTAACCTTAACCTCGTATTCAGGTTTTCTGTGGAAGCCGAATTGACGCGGTATGGTCAGCTTCGACTCAAAAACCGCGGTAACCCGGCCGCCTAGGCTTCTCGCCACCCTATCCAAGTAGCTCCTAGCCTTTTCACTGCTTTTATGTATGCTATAGACCGTGGAGGCTAGGGATAAAGCTTTCCTCAGAAAACCTACATCAGCCCCCCTCCGCCACACCCCGAAGGGGGGATTCTGCAAGGCTGTGTGAAAAGCCCCCCTCAAGAGCTCTATGGAGCCCACCACCCATTCAACCTCCAAGCCGAATCTTTCCGCGTTTTCCTTCGCCGCCTCCACCGCCGCCTTGTCCACATCCACGGCTACCACGGTTTCCGCCCCCAGGTAGGCTGCCCCGAGGGAGAGAATTCCGCTTCCGCAGCCTAGGTCGCAGACGGTTTTGCCGACGATGTCGTCGAAGGTGTATGCTGCCGTGTAGAGCAGAGCAGCCGCCAAGGGAGCCGGTGTGGTATATTGCTCCAGGGAAAGTTTGGGGGCTGGGTGGGGCTTAACTTGGGAAAGGAAACGTTCCAGCTGCTTCCTTTTCACCAAGAACCTAGGCTTCTCCATGGTTTCTCAGCAGTTTGGAGACTTCCTCCGGTGTGACCAGAGGTTTTCTGAAGCGGAAGCCGTCGTCGAACCCTATTCGAGGGCAAGCGGTGTTCACAAAGGCCTCCACATCTGGGAAGTTGTCTAAAACTTCGGGGGTGACTTCCCTCACGCAGAGGAGAACCGCCTTTTTCCCCAGCTTTTCCAGTTTCTCCTTCAAGGCTTCGGCTTGCGGGACGTTTCGCTGCCCGGGCTTGAGCCCTACCAGTATCCCCAGTTTCTCCGCCTCCAGAAGCTTGGCGACAGCTGCCTGCCTTTGCTTCATGAGCTTCGCCCCCATCTTCGAAACCTCCATCACCCGGTCTAGGTAGGGGTCTAACACCACCACAGGCTTCCCGGTGGAGATGAAAATCCCCAAGGGATGGAAGAGGCCTCCTCCCAAGTAGAGAAAAGCATCCACCGCAGACCGGATCTTCTGAGCCGTGGTGTAGTCGCAGCCCAAAATCTGTCCACCGTAGGCTACTCGGCCGGCTGCAGGGCCTATTTCGGCGCCTATTCCTCGGGCGGCGAGAATTTCTTTCAGTCTTCCCAAGGCTTGAACATGCTGAACGGCAGCCGTTAAACCCAGCTTCCTGTAGCCCTCCACCAAGGGGAGAGCCTTCTCCACCAACGCCTCCAAGTCGGCTTCCCCCTCCACCGCCAGATACACCGTTTCCACTCCCCCCTCCGTGGGCATGGGGCTGTGGCCGTAGTGGATCAGGAGGTCTATCTTCAACCTCTCCGCCTCCTCCCAAGCGGTGTCGCAGGCTCCATAGCAGGGGTCGGCGGAAACATAAACCAACGCCCCTGTCCTCCGGGTGATTTCCTCAGCCAGTTTAAACCCGTGGGGCTTAAGGCCGTCGGGTAGCTGAAGGAGCACCCTTTGAGCTCCCTTTTGCAGGATAATTTTCACAGCTTCCTCAGCCGTAATCCTAAAGCTCATGGCAACCAGCATTCAAAACTCTAACCGATTACTCCCGCTTCACTTCAGCCGAAAGACGGACTCCCCTTGAGCGCGCTCCTCAACGAGAAGGCTGCTGAGGGGAAGCTGAGGTTATCTCCACAGTGCAGGGAGTGGGAAACTTACTGGCCCCTACGCGAAGGGCCTCTTTGGCGGCTTCAACGCCTTCTTCGTTTACTTCCACTTCCAGCAGAGGCTGCCCTATTTCCACTCTAGCCGCCAGCCCAGCGGGTTTCCCGAAGGACCTCCGCATTCCCTCCTGAAGCCTATCCGCTCCTGCGAAGGCCATCATCTTATTCTCCCTCAAGACCACGTGGGGGTAGACTCGGACTCGGAGGCGGTAGCCGGTTTCCCCCAGCCTGTCTAAGAGAACCTTGTTGGCAGCCACCCTTGCCGCCTCGATGGCGTTGTGTCTTATCTGAACCCTCCTCTGGGAGAGAAGCTGAAGCCGGTGGGTGAAGCTGCCCTTAGTGTCTCCCATGGTGAACTTGGTGATTTTCGGAGGCGGAGCTCCGCCTATGTACTCCTTCTTCACGTAGGGCATGCTTCTGCCTATGCGGTAGTTGCCTCCCCTCATGGTTGAACCCAGCCTATGTTTGCAAGGCTTCTGGTTATATAAGCTTAAAGGCTTCCGGCCTACTTTGGGGGCAGGTTTCCAGTTGTTTCTTTTGTTAACTGCTAACTTTATTAAAGCTTCTGCCTTCACCTCCATTTGACATCTTAAGCGTAGAAAACAGTTTTCTCGCAGGCGTTCAAGTTTTAACCTATATATAGGGTGGCGAGTTAAATAGCTGAAAGGTTTCGGTGGGAAACCTGAGATGAAGGAAATTCGGTGGCATGGAAGAGGCGGGCAAGGCGTGGTGACAGTGAGCCAGCTCCTTGCCTACGCCGCCCTCCGGGAGGGCAAATACGTTCAAGCCTTCCCAGAGTTCGGCCCTGAACGCACCGGCGCCCCCGTTCTGGGTTTCACCCGCATCAGTGAGAAACCCATTCACGTTCACAGTCAAGTCTACGAACCCGATGTAGCCGTGGTCCTCGACCCCACCCTCATGGGAGGAATCGACGTAGCCGAAGGGTTGAAGGGAGGCGGCTGTTTAGTTGTCAACACGGACGTGACCCCTCAAGAGCTCAGGAAGCAGATCGGCCGGGGGGACGTCAAGATGTTCACGGTCAACGCCACTAGAATAGCCTTGGACACCCTCGGCAGGCCTATCTTCAATACAGCCATGCTGGGAGCTTTGGTTAAAGCAGCGGACTTAGTGTCCTTAGATTCGGTGGTCCAGGTTGTTCGGGAGCGGTTTTCCGGAAAAATCGCGGAAAGCAACATCGCCGCCATTCGAAGAGCCTACGAGGAAGTGAGGGCGGATGGGTGAAAAACGGAAACCCGGCAAAACAGAAAAACCGGGGTGGAAAACCTTGCACGCAGCCGCCATCATACCTGAACCCGGCTCCTCCGTAGAATATAAGACGGGAGAATGGCGGACTTTCAAACCGGTGGTGGACACTGAAAAGTGCACCAACTGTCTGATCTGCTGGATTTACTGCCCGGAACCCGCCATCATCCGGAGGGACAAGTTTGTGGAAATCGACTACGATTACTGTAAGGGCTGCGGAATCTGCGCCACCGAATGTCCTGTAAAGGCCATCAGAATGGAGGAGGAAGCCCGGTGAGGAAAATCCTAGGTTTAACCGGCGACGAGGCCGTGGCCTACGCTGCCAAGCAGTGCGACGTGGATGTGTTGGCCGCTTACCCCATAACCCCTCAAACCGTCATCGTGGAAAGATTCAGCGAATATGTGGCCGACGGAGAGGTGGACACGGAGTACATCTGCGTGGAATCTGAGCACTCAGCCATGTCCGCCTGCATAGGAGCCAGCCTTACGGGGGCTAGGGTCTTCACCGCCACAGCCAGCCAAGGGTTAGCCCTGATGCATGAGATGATGTACGCAGCCTCAGGCCTCAGATGCCCCATTGTCATGGGGGTAGCCAACAGGGCGCTTTCCGCGCCCATCAACATCCACGGTGACCACTCGGACATGATGGGCTCCCGGGATTGCGGGTGGATACAAGTCTACACCGAAAACGCTCAAGAGGCCTATGACTCGGTGATTCAAGCTTTCAAGATAGCCGAAGACCCTGAAATCCTCCTGCCCATCACCGTCAACCTAGACGGCTTCATCGTCTCCCACTGCATGGAAGGAGTGGAAACCTTGGGGGATGAGGAGGTGAGAAGTTTTCTGCCGGAAAGGGAAGTCGCCTTCAAACTGGACCCTGAAAAACCCTCCACCGTGGGTCCCCTTTGCCTTCCCGACTACTATTTCGAGTTTAAAGTCCAGCAGGAGGAAGCCATGAAACGCGTCCCCACCAAAGTGGAGAAGGTGGGGAAAGAATTCGGCGAACTTGCTGGGAGAGCCTATGCTGCCCTCCACACCCATGCTTTGGAAGATGCGGAAGTCGCGGTTCTGTGCTCAGGGAGCACCGCGGGAACAGCCCGGGTGGTCGTGGATAAGATGCGGGCGGAAGGGAAAAAAGTAGGAGCCATAAAGCTCCGCCTCTACCGGCCCTTCCCCGCGGAGGACCTGCTGAAAAAAGCCAGCCACCTGAAGGTCATCGCCGTACTGGACAGGGCGCTGAGCTTCGGAGCCCCCTCAGCTCCCCTATGCAGCGACGTTAAGGCTGTTTTCTACGCCGCGAAGCAGAGGCCTAGGGTCTGGGGCATCGTTTACGGCCTAGGAGGCCGGGATATCACACCTTCAGACCTGGAGCAAGTTTTAAAGAAGGCACTGCAGACGGCTGAAACGGAAATCACAGAACTGCCCACCGCCTTCGTGGGGGTGAGGGAATAATGGTCAAGCTGAAGGAGCTGCCTGAAGAAGAGCCGCTGGCTCCAGGCCACCGCCTATGCGCTGGCTGCGGAGCCTCCATGGCCGCTAGGATGGCCCTTAAAGCCGCCCGAGGCCCCACCATCGTCACCGAGTCCACAGGCTGCTTGGAGGTGGCTACCACCATCTACCCCTACACTTCTTGGAGGATTCCATGGCTTCATACCGCTTTCGAGAACACAGCGGCAGTGGCCAGCGGCATCGAAGCAGCCTTGAAGGTGTTGGAGAAAAAAGGAAAAGCCAAAAAAGCCGACATCATCGCCTTCTCAGGCGACGGGGGAACCTTCGACATCGGACTGCAGGCGCTCTCCGGAGCCTTGGAGAGAGGCCACGACTTTGTCTACATCTGCTACGACAACGAAGCCTACATGAACACGGGGATCCAGCGGTCGGGAGCCACACCCAAAGCCGCTTGGACGACCACCACGCCGGTGGGCTCCGTCATCCCGGGGAAGCTTCAGCTGAAGAAGGACCTCATAGGCATCTGCGTGGCTCATGGAATCGAGTACGCAGCCACAGCCTCCGTGGCCTATTGGAACGACTACATGACCAAGGTGAGGAAAGCCCTAGAAGTAGAGGGCCCTGCGGTCATCCACGTCTTCGCTCCCTGCCCACGGGGATGGCGCAGCGACATGGCGCAGAGCGTGACGGTGGCTCGGCTGGCTGTTCAGAGCAGGTATTTCCCCATCTACGAAGTGGAGAAAGGAAAATACAAGCTCAACCTCCCAGTGCCCAAGCCCATACCGGTCAGTGAATACCTAAAGGCGCAAGGCCGGTTTAGGCATCTTTTCAAACCTGAAAACAAGCCACTGTTGGAGGAGATCCAGCGAATCGTCGACGAAAACTGGCAGAGGATCCTCCGCCTCTGCGGAGAAAACGCCTCCTAACGCTGGATAGCGTTGAAGGAAGCCCCCTCTTTATATATTTCTTTGGCGATTAAATTCATTGAGTCATTCAAGGCTAGATATGGCGGTTTCTCATGCATCCCCCCTGCGAACTGGTGGTCAAACACGTGCTGCCCGTCATGAGGGCTATGATAGCCAAGGAGCTCATCGAAACCCACAACTTCACTCAAACCCAAGCCGCGGAGAAGCTGGGTATAACCCAGGCTGCCATCAGCTGGTATCTATCCCAAAAGCGGGGGCATGAGGACAAGAAAGGCTACCGGGTGAGGGTTGAAAAAATCCAGGAAGTGGGGAAGAAGGTCAAGGAAATAGCCAACTTCGTCGCTGGAGGGAAAGTGCCCTCCGTGGAGGCCATCCTCAACCTCTGTGAAGCCTGCGTCCTCATCCGGTCGAGCCGCGAATTCTGCCAGCTGCACATGACGGACATAGGCTCGCTGGACTTCAAATGCGATATTTGCGTTTCCCAAGACAACGTCTGCTCCCACCCCGCTAAGCCATAAGGGCAGCTTAGGACTGAAAAGTACAGCCCCACGGGGCGAGTTTTCCGGCCCTCAGCCTTCCGGAGCCCCGGGTATGGAGATGGGGGAGACGTTTTCCTCCGGGGAAACAGGAACGTCGATAACGGTGGTCACGTCGCTCTTGAGAGCTTCCCTGACAGCTCTCCGAAACTCCTCATAGGAGCCGACCCGCAAGCCGAAGGCTCCGTAGGCTTCCGCCAACTTGACGAAGTCGGGGGTGTTCCCCAGCTCCACTTGAGAGTAGCGTCGCTGGTAGAGAGCCCGCTGCCACTGGGCTACCATCCCCAGCATCCTGTTGTCGATGATGATCACCGTGACGGGGATCCCCTCCTTCACCGAAGTGGCTAGCTCCTGCTCGTTCATCAAGAAACTTCCATCCCCCGCAATGTCCACCACAGGCACCTCAGGCTTGGCTACTTTGGCGCCCAAGGCAGCGGGGAAGCCGAAGCCCATGGCTCCTAGGCCTCCGGAGCTGATGAAGGTTCTGGGATGGTAGGTTTTAAAATAGATAGCCGCCCACATTTGGTTCTGGCCTACTTCGGTGGTGGCGATAGCATTGGGGGGAAGGATGTCCCTCAGCTCCTTCATCAACCGGGGAGGTTTGAGGTAGCCGGGGGTTTCAGGGCTTTCCCGAGGTTTGAAGCTTCGCTTAAGCTCCTCCACATGTCTCAGCCAGGCGGAGGTTCGACTTTCTTGAAGGGGACCCTCCATCAGGTTTAGTATAGCTTTCAAACACTTTTTAGCATCTCCTTGAAGGGGAATGTCTACCTCCACATTTTTCCCTATCTCCGAAATGTCTATGTCAATATGGATTACCTTGGTTTCCTTGGGCAGAGTCTTTCCCGGGGCGATGGTGCGGTCTGAGAATCGGAAGCCCACTGCCAGAATGACATCCGCTTCGAAGAGAAGCCTGTTGGTATAAGGCATCCCATGCATCCCCATCAAACCTAGAGAAAGGGGGTGATTTTCTGGAATGCAGCCCTTGGCCATGAGAGCCGTGGCCACCGGCGCCTTCAACCGCTCCACCAAGGTTCGAAACTCCTCCAGCGCCCCTGAGCCCACCACCCCACCTCCAGCCAGTATCAGCGGCCTCTCCGCCTTCTCCAGAAGCCGGGCAGCCTTCTTCAAATTCTCTAAGGGGGGAAGTTCAAGGAGAGGCTCTCTGGCAAACTCCACCTTCTCCGGAAAGACCATGTCTTTTTCCGTCATCTGAACGTCTTTCGGGAGGTCGAGGAGAACAACGCCCTTCCTACCTGAATTGGCTATCTCGAAGGCAGCCTTCACCGCGTAGGGAATCTCCTCCGCATCCCTCAGTTGGAGATTATGCTTGGTGATAGAAGCCGTCACCCCCACAATGTCCGCTTCCTGAAAGGCGTCCCGGCCTATCATTTGAGTTGGAACCTGGCCGGTGATGGCCACGAGAGGTGAAGAGTCCATCTGAGCCGTGGCCAAGCCTGTGACCAAGTTAGTGGCTCCCGGCCCTGAGGTGGCCATGCATACGCCTACCCTGCCGCTGGCCCGGGCGTAGCCGTCGGCCATATGGGCAGCGCACTGTTCATGGCGGACCAGCACATGCCGGATCCCTGAGTCGATAAGCTCATCGTAAACCGGGATGATGGCTCCGCCTGGGAGGCCGAAGATCACCTCTACTTTTTCCCTTCTCAACGACTCCACAAGAGCCTTAGCGCCAGACATTACAACCATGAACGCCCGCCCCCGGAAGAGACGTGCCAAGTGCAGCGGCTGCCGCTTCTCCGAGTTTTTAGGTATTTCCTGCCTTTTATCTCACCGATAAAGCGCGGGTTTAATAGGCGATTGTGATATAAAAATTTTGATTTTGAAAGGTGACACGAAGTGGCTGAAGCATTTAGGAAAGCTGTGGAATACGTGGAAAAAAAGAAAAGAGAAGGTATCACTGAGGCTGGCATCCAGCTTGGTTTCCCGGAATTTGGGGAGGGAACCTTCAAAGTGAACAGGCTCTTCGCTTTCAACCCCCTCATCCTCGGAATGTACAGCGACCGAAGGGACATGGTGAAGTTTGACGCCGGCACTGTGAAGGCTGTGAAAGCCTTGGCTGGGAGGCTGAGTTTGAAGATGGAGAAAAAAGGCTTAAACATCTACCTCTCAGAGCAAGGGGTTAGGGTAGCGTGGCTGAAGCAGAATTTCTTCGGAGCCTCAAAACCTGAGCTTTTCGTAGAAATAGGCAAGGCTGTTTACGGTTTAAAAGCCTGAAAGAAAATTGAAATAGGATTACCAGAGCTCTCTGTGGTTGATGTTCAACTGGTCCACCAGAAGCTTCTGGTAGATGGAGAGAGCTTCCTCTTTTGTGTTAATTCCATTGAGGATCATGATTCCGCTCTTAAGAAGGTTCACTGAAACCTTGCTGAGAGTGTAGGTTACCCCAAGTTTGGCTTTAACCTTAACCTTAGCCTTCAATTTTCTGAGAGCTCTATCCACAGCCTTCCAGTCTAGGTCTAGCTCCTTTCGGGGAGTGACCACGAAGGTCCTCTTACCACTTCTTCCGCAGAGTTCCTCCACAGGCTCCCGTTGCTCACGGGGGCGGATTTGGGAAGCTTTCACCCCGCAGGTGGGACAGTTGGGCTGGGGGGCCAGTTTCACCTTATCGAAGGAGAGGTTACGGAGGTCACAGTATAAAAGAGCCCCCGCTAGAAGGGGGGAGTCCCCCTTTATGATTCGAACTGCCTCAGAAACTTGAAGACTTGTGATCACGGCTATGATGGAAGGGTGAACCCCCACCACGGCGCAGGCGGGAAGCATGTAGTCTTTGAAGTCCGGGTAGAAACACTGGAGACAAGGCGTTTCTCTGGGGATGATGGTGGAAAGGTTTCCGAAAACTTCTGACACCGCCCCGAAAACATAGGGAACCCCCAGCTTCACACAGGCTCTGTTCACAGCGTACCTAGCTTCGATAGAATCCAAGCCGTCCACCACCACATCTACTCCCTCAACCAGCTTCTCCGCTGTATCATCGTTTACAGAGAGAGGTAAAGCTTCTATTTCCGTGTCAGGGTTCAGCCGGCTCAGCCTCTTGGCAGCCGCTTCGACTTTAGGATAGTTCAAGTCCTCCACCGTGTAGAGAGGCTGCCGATGCAAATTCGACCGCTCCACCACATCCCTGTCTACAATGCGGAGGTATCCGACTCCCATGCTGGCCATCTGCATGGAGGCCAGATTGCCTAAGCCGCCTTGGCCGATGATGCAGACTTTGGCGTTCCTCAGCTTTAACTGTCCCTCATAGCCTATGTCCTTGAGCACTATCTGCCGAGAGTAGGTTTCAATTTCCTCTTGGGTTAAGGCTTTGACTTTGGGCTTCAACTTTTCTGTCCCCTGAACTTCAAGCTTCACTTCTTGGCTTCTTTAAACTATTTGAGGAAACATTTTCCTAGATAGGGTTGCTCAGATTTAACTCTTTATATTCCGCGGGAATATCTACCTAGGGAAGACGGAGAGTTCACTCACCAAAGACGGTTGATCCCTTGTTAAACTGCGTAAAGGGCAAACCTGAAGCCGTGAGCAGAAAAAGCCTTCTCAAAGGCTTGCACACCGACGTCTACAGGGTAGACGACTCAGTGTTCAAGGTTAAAAAATGGGGAGAGCAGAGTGTCAAAGCTGCTAAAGCCCGTCACCACTATCTTAAAAGGATAAGGGAGAAGTTCTCCTTTTTCCCGGAGTACTTCGGCACCATTTTAGGGGCAGTGGAATGGAATGGAAAACCTCAGCTCGCTGTGGCCAGTTTTCATGAATATGCTCAGCCTGTTTCTTTTCGTTCGCTGAAGGAGGTGGAAGGCGCCCTCACCATCATTGTTGAAGCTCAGAGTAAAGGCTACTTTCTGGATTTGAAACCTACCAATTTCGGGAAAGTGGGGGACCGAATTCTCTACCTTGACGAGTACGGGGTTGGGAGGACGCCCATTCCCCCGGACTTGCTGGGAGACTTGGATAGACTGAAACAGAAACTTCTAGTCCTCTCGAAAAAGGAGCGATCTGAGAAAAATGGTTAAAAAACTAGTAACCAGCAAACTAAATAAACAAAGATATATAATTATAAATGTGGTGAAAGAAATGGCTAATTCTGTTAAGGTTTTGGTTGTTTTCTACAGCATGTACGGAAACGTGGCTAAGCTTGCTAAGGCGGTAGCCCAGGGGGCTGGAAGCGTCGAGGGCGTTGAAGTTTCGCTGAAACAGGTACCTGAACTCATCCCCAAAGAAGTGATCGAAGCCAATGAAAGGCTTAAAAAAGTGAAAGAGGAACTCTCCAGCATTCCCACAGCCCAGCCGGAAGATTTAGCGGAAGCCGACGGCATAGTCTTCGGAACCCCCACCAGATATGGTAACATGAGCGCCCAGATGAAGCAGTTCATCGACCGCACCGGCAGCCTCTGGGAGAAGGGAGCCTTGGAAAACAAGGTAGCCGGAGTGTTCACCAGCACCAGTACCCTTCACGGAGGCCAAGAGACAACCATAATCACCTCCATGATGCCTCTCTTCCATCTAGGTATGATTATCGTTGGTGTTCCCTACTCCGAACAGCGGCTCTTCTCCCTCGAGACAGGAGGAGGAAGCCCCTACGGGGCCTCTTCGGTTTCAGGCCCCATGGCGGACAGGCCTCCCACCGAGAACGATCTAGAAATAGCTAAAACTCTAGGTCGAAGGGTTGCGGAAATAGCAAAGAAAATCAAAGGCTGAGATGTTTCGGCGGAGAAAACTTGCGGGAGAGTTATTGAAAGGCTTTAAACGCCTCTCGGCCGGCCCTGCACACGGGACACTTGTCAGGGGCTTCCCCCTCCAGTGTGTATCCGCAGACTTGGCATATTTGAATGGTCCCTAACTCCACATCTTTCCCAGCGTCCACGGCTTTTTTCGCCTTTTTGTAAAGTTCAGCGTGAACTTTTTCCGTTTGATACGCCCAGTCGAAGCTGGTGAAGGCTGCTCTCTCTCCCTGCAATTCAGCCACAGCTCTGAAGGCAGGGTACATTTCCTCAATCTCGTAGGTTTCGCCCATTATGCAGAGGCTCAGATTTTTGCTCGTCTCTCCCGGGCCGAAGGTTCCCTTGGCCACTGTGGTGAAGCCTCCGTTGAGGCCGCCCAGCAGCCGGTAGTGGTGATTGGCATGTATCTGCTCCGCTTCTGAGATGGCGGTGAACAGCCTAGCCACGTTGGGGAAACCCTCTCGTCTGGCCACATCGGCAAAGATAAGATACCTCACTCGAGCCTGACATTCTCCTGCGAAGGCGTTTTTCAGGTTTTCCTCCGTTGTCTGCATCATAGCACCACTCTCCTTCTCAACATTTCTTAAAGAAAGATTCCGAGGGAATAATAAAGTTTAACCTGCGAATGAAAACTGCGTAGTTTGTGGGCTGAACATTTTCCATTTGAAGCTTTAGCTGAAGATGAGGATGGGTTTTTGGGAAACATTTAAAACCGCAAAGCAGGGTAGTGTAGAGGGATGAAGGATGTCTGTGGAAAAGAAAGTTAAAGAAATAATCGCCGATGTTTTCGGAAAAAACCCTGAGGAACTAGCTGACAACCTTCGCTTCGTCGAAGACCTTCACGCGAAGTCTGTGAACATCATCGAGTTGATAGCTCTTCTGGAATACGAGTTTAACATCACCATACCGTTTGTCGAGGCGCGGAAAAACAAGACAATAGGAGAGGCTGTAAGCTACATTGAGAAGAAACTGGCGGAGAAACAATAATATGAAAGGAAAAAGATACGAATACTGGAAAGGTGAAGAAAGATGGGTGTTTTAAAAAGTAAGGCCTCCATCATCGGGGTTGGCGTGACGCGTTTTGGAAGCGTGCTGGAGACCTCGGAGCTCAAAGACAAAAGCTTCCAAGACCTAGTCTCCGAAGCTGCCTTCGAAGCCTACGATGATGCTGGAATCGACCCTAAGGAAATAGACGCCTTCTTCTTCGGCCACTACCTCCCCAACACTACTCATGCGCATTCACCCTTCCGCGTTGCCAACTGGATCGGCATGAAGTATAAGCCGGCTTTGCATTTCGCAACAGGCTGCGCAACCACCAACACGGGAGCAGGATTGGCGGCCATGGCCATTGCTTCAGGAGTCTATGATACCGTCTTGATTGTTGCCTGCGAGATTTTGAGCAGCACACCCACGTTCAACCCCACTGTCCGAAAGCCCGCAGACCTAGGTAAAGTGTTAGAGTGGACTGAGTGGGGAGGGGACCAAGAATATTACTGGACCCACGCCTATGATGTAAGCGCCATGTTCGAGGCTATTCCGATTATCGCCTACGCCAAGAAATACGGGCTGTCCATGGATGATGTGGAAGACGCCCTCTTCGGCATTGCCGTTAACGCTCGCAGGGCGAGTTCCAGAAACCCTAAGGCATACCATCAAACTGAGCTGAAGGACCAAGCGGCTAGGCGGGGCTTCAAGGATGTGAAAGAATGGTACAAATCCAAGTTTAACCCTTATCTGGCATATCCTCTGAGAGCTTGCTGCATTCCCCCCATCGCCGACGGCGCCTCGGCTTACATCGTCACAACACCTGAGAAGGCGAAGAAATACACCGACACACCGGTGGATATTCTGGGCTTCGGCTGGTGCACCGACCCCTATCCGTTCTACGAGAAAGACCCCTACGAGTGGCCTGTGGAGATGATAGCTGCCCGAAACGCCTACCAGATGGCAGGGGTGGAGCCGAAGGACATCGATTACCTGCAGGTCGGAGACTGCTCGGTGAGCGAGTATTTCGTCTTCCCTGAGGGAGTTGGCTATTTTGAGAGAGGGCAAGCGTGGAAGGCCTTCCGCGACCAGAGGATATCCTTTAACGGTGAGAGACCTATGAATACCAACGGAGGCCACTTGGGCTTCGGTAACGCCTACGCTGCAACATGCGGCGCGGATTTGTACGAGATCGTAAAACAGATGAGAGGTCAAGCTGGAGAGAGGCAGATCAAGCCTGAGCCTGAAACCGCCCTCTGGCATGCCTGTGGAATAGGAGTTGAAGCGACGGTTACAGTGTTGAGGAGGAGGTGAATTTTGATGACGGTGATGAAGAAGTTTTTCGACTTTCTGGCCGAAGGGAAAATCATGGGCTTCAAATGCAAAAAATGCGGCGTGTACATCTTTCCACCTTATCCCATCTGTCAAAAATGCTCAAGCCGTGAACTGGATTGGACGGAGTTTAGTGGAGAGGGGAAGCTTATAATCTTCGCCAGCAGCGCCATACCGACTCCCATGGAATTTCAAGACTACGCCCCCTACGCCTACGGCCTTGTGAAATTCAAGGAAGGCCCCACCTTCATGACTATGATCACCGGAATAGACGTATCCAATCCCACTAAGATCAGGGAAGCCTTGGATAGGCTTCCTATGGATGTGAAAGCGGAGATAAAGAAATTCGCCGGACTGGACATCCTCACCTTCAAAGTCAAGTGAAGCTTGTTTTAAAAGAGGCGAAAACCTGCATGCCCAAGGTTATCGAGGAGTTTAAAAGAAAGGCTGCTCTCAACCCCAAAAGAATAGTTCTCCCCGAACCTGAGGATGAACGAATTCTCCGAGCGGCTGAGATAGCTGTGAAGGAAAACGTGGCTAAGCCGTTTCTTGTGGGAGACAGAGAAGAAATTGAAGAAAAAGCACAAAGGCTGGGTGTCAGCTTAAAGAAAGTCGAATTCGCCAAACCTGAATCTTGGCCTAAACTGGAGGAGTACATAGCCCTCTACAGCAAGGCAAGCGGCTCCTCCGATAGGCTGGCCCGGGCGCTCCTCAGAAAGCCCCTCAACTTCGCCTGCATGATGGTGAAAGCGGGAGACGCGGAGGGCATGGTGGCAGGGGCGACCTACTCTTCCGGGGAGGTTATCGCCGCTGCGAAGCTGATCATCGGCTTGCAGGAGGGGATATGCGCTCCGTCAAGCTTCTTTCTGATGGTTGTCCCTGGCTACGAGGGCGGTGAGAAGGGAGCTCTGCTCTATGCCGACGCTTCGGTGAACATCGACCCCAACCCCGAGGAGTTAGCCGACATCGCCCTTGCCAGTGCCAACAGTGCAAGGACTATGTTAGGCTGGGAACCGCGGGTGGCGATGCTTTCGTTTTCAACCAAAGGAAGCGCCACCCACCCTCTGGTGGATAAAGTGGTGGAGGCCGTTAACCTCGTGAAAACAAAGGCTCCCAGGTTGCTGGTCGACGGAGAGCTTCAAGCTGACGCTGCCTTGGTGCCGGAGGTGGCGAGAAAGAAGATCAAGGGGGACAACCCGTTAGGAGGGAGGGCCAACGTTCTCATCTTCCCCAACTTGGACGCAGGAAACATAGCCTATAAGCTCACTGAGCGGCTGGCGAAGGCAGAAGCCTACGGCCCCATTCTCCAAGGGTTCGCCAAGCCGGTGAGCGACCTTTCCCGGGGAGCGTCGGCTGAGGATATCGCCGGCACTATAGCCATGCTGGTTGTGCAAGCGCAGAGGTGGATTGGGTGAAAGTTCTCGTCCTTAACTGCGGAAGCTCCTCCATCAAATATCAGCTTCGGGACATGGAAAAAGATGAAGTAATAGCCAAGGGAACTGTTGCTAAGATAGGTGAGCCGGGCTCCTACATCGAGCATGAAACAGGAGGGAAAAAGACTAGAAGAGAAGCAGTTATCCCCAATCACAGCGAAGGCCTCTCTTTGGTTATGAAAGCCATGCTGGATGAGGAGCACGGAGTCATCAAAGACCTTCGAGAAATAGCAGCCGTGGGGCATAGGGTTGTGCACGGAGGCGCCGCCTTCACCGAGCCAGCCCTCATCACTCCGGAGGTTCAGGAAAAGATTAGGGAATGCATTCCTCTGGCGCCTCTTCACAATCCCGCAAACCTCGCAGGGATCACGGAGGCTAAAAAGCAGCTTCCTGAAGTTCCCCATGTAGCTGTGTTCGACACGGCTTTCCATCAGACCATGCCGGAGAAGGCTTACATGTACGCGGTTCCCCGAGAGTTTTACATCCAGTACGGGGTCAGAAAATACGGGTTTCACGGAACCTCTTGCCGGTACGTGTCGAAGAAGGCGGAGGAGATGCTGGGAAGCTCCTCAGACCGGTTGAAGATGATCATCTGCCATCTGGGCAACGGGGTTACGTTAAACGCTGTGCAGGGGGGAAAGTCTGTAGACACCAGCATGGGCTTAACCCCCTTGGAGGGGCTTATCATGGGAACTAGGTGCGGGGACATAGACCCCGGAGTCATCTTCTACCTCCACAGGAGGGCAAACCTGAGCGTAGAGGAGCTGGACAAGATTCTGAACAAGAAAAGCGGCCTTCTGGGGGTGTCCGGTGTTAGCAATGACATGAGGGAAGTGATCAAAGGAGCGGAGGCTGGGAACTCTCGGTGTAAGCTGGCCTTGGAAATGTACGCCTACCGGGTGAAAAAGTACATAGGCGCCTACGCGGCGGCTATGGGAGGCCTTGACGTGCTTGTTTTCACAGCTGGCATTGGGGAGAACTCCCCTTTGATGAGAGGAATGATCTGTGAGAACCTTGAGTTCCTAGGAGTTAAGCTGGACGGGGAGGCGAACGTGAAAACAGTTAAGGCTGAGGGGGTCATCAGCAGCCCTGATTCGAAGGTGAAAGTTCTCGTAGTTCCCACCGACGAGGAAAAAATGATAGCCCTCGACACCATGGAGATTGCGGAGAAGGTAAAGAAAATCTGACCGCAAAGTTTCCCAGTTAAGGCCGGCTGCCGAGTAGAATGCACATGGCAATGGCATATTCGGAGTCATAAGAGAGGCTTACGAGAACTCGGGTGACTCCTCTCTGAGAGGCCATTTCAGCCAGTCCGCCTGAAAGTTTTACCAAAGGCTCCCCTCGAGCCCCCGGTTCTATGTGAATGTCTGTGCCTTTAACGCCGGCCCACCCTGTGCAGAAGGCTTTGAGTACGCTTTCCTTAGCGGCGAACCTGGTCGCAAAATAGGCTGCTCTATCCTCGCCCTTGGAAGCCAGCTCTATCTCTTTGGGGGTGAAAACTTTTTCCAAGAAACGCATACCCGACCTGTCCAGAGCCTCCTTGATCCTTTGAATTTTTATCAGGTCTACCCCTATTCCTACGATCAAAATACTTCTCTCCTCCAGAATGCTCCCCGCATCTTCGACGGACGCAAGTCCAACTTACCGGATGACTTTATCGATGTCTATTTCCAGAATATCCGTCGCGCCCTTCTTCTTCAACAGGGGAATCAGTTGCACCACTTGGTTTTCTTTCACCGCCACCTCCACAGCGAATCCTGGCTTCCCATCTCCGGCCAGCTGGGAGATGGTGGGGCTTTTCATGGAGGGGAGGACGCCTAACACGTCTTTCAGGGCTTCCGCGGCCACATTCAGCTTGATGAGCTTCAGCCCCTTCGCATCTCGCGCTCCCGCGACCAGCTGCAGGAAGCTTTCTATTTTATCCTTTTTCCACCGGTCCTTCAAGCTTTGCCTGTTAGCGATCAGCCGGGCGGTGGAGGTGAAAAGCCTGTGGATGATCTGCCAGCCGTTGTCCCTGAGGGTAGTCCCTGTCTCGGTGCAGTCAACGATGAGATCGGCGACTCCGATGAAGGTTTCCGTAGCCCCGTAGGAGCGGATGAACTTGTATGGGACGGAGCCCATCTTCTCCTCACACAGGCTTCGGGTGATGTTCTCGTATTCGGAGGCAACGATGATCTTTTCTTTTCCCTCCCTCCGCAGCTTCGCCACGAATCTTTCGAACACTTTCTCCCCCTCGGAAGACTCTTCAAGGCCGTAGTGTTGGGGCACAGCAGCGACCACGTTTACTCTCCCAAACTCCAAGTCGGCCAGCTCCTCTACATCCGCCCTGTGCTCCACCACCCAGTCCAGTCCTGTGATGCCTAGGTCGTACTTTCCCTCCTCAACTAGGGGACTGATGTTCTGAGCCCGGTGGATTCGGAGTTCAAGCTCGGGGTCGTTGGAGTTCACTGAGTAGGAGCGTTCGCTCTCCACCCGCAACCCGTATCCCGCTCGGTCGAGGAGGCTTTTCACTCCGCTCCAAAGATGACCTTTGGGCAAAGCTACCTTCAGGATTCCCATTTTTTTCACACCGGCAGAATTATGGCTGGGAACTCATAAGTACTTTTTCCAGCATTCCCCCGTCGATTTTCCATTCTGTTTACAGCCCAAAATGCATCGGCTGAAACATGACGAGGAAGGTAACAGGTTTAGGGCCTGGAAGTTTCAGAGCGGGAAACAGCCTTCCACAGTCTCTGAGCCCCCACGAGTCTTGTGCCAAGTGCAGAGGTCGCAGTTCTCGTCAAGTTGAGGGTTAAACCTCTTACAGTTTTCGCACAGCAACCCCATAGTCCTCACCCTCTGACAGCCCCGGCAGAATAGGCGGCTTATCTCGTGGAGGTCTGTCTTACCGTCGATGAGTTTTTCCGCCACTTCTTCCATCAAGGTATTAACCTCTTCCAGCCGCGAGATTTTGGATTTAAGAACGCTGCCTCTTTCGTTTTTAACATAGCGGCTGACAGCGGACTGGGTGATGCCCAAAAGCCGGGCTGCTTCCCCTTGCTTCAGCCCGTAGACGCCGACGAGTTTCTCCGCCACCAAGGCGCGGAAGGCCGGCAGGATTGATTTCACGGCAAGCTCGCAGGGGACAAACATGGTTCATCTTCCGGAGAAGCGGGGCCCCTTATTTTATAGGAAGCCGTCTCTCTTATTACTTATGGCAAGAAGCTGGGTTAACCTTTCCGCAGTCATGCTTTTTTAGTTAGGTCGTCTAGACCTTGAAGGTGCCGAAGTTGAAGGTTCTGGTGGTAACGGGAACCTTAGCCAAGACTTCGGTGGAGGAGTACGTCCGCCGAAGCAAGGTTGAGGCTGAAGTTCTATCCCTCCCCATGCAGGTAGCGGCTCTTTTATCTCCCCGCTATGTAGCTCGAAAGCTAGCTGAAAAAAACTGGGAAGGCTTCGACATCATACTGCTCCCGGGAATGATGGAAGGCGACACCGCCCCGGTCTGGAAGGCTACAGGCATCCCCACCTACAAGGGCCCTAAGCACGCAGCGGACTTACCCCTCATCCTAGACAGTTTGGGAAAACTCCCCTTATCCACTTCCCAACCTGCCTGCGAGTTGGCCCAGGAGGCGGTGGCTAAGAAGGCTGCGGAGGAGTTGGCCTCCCTCCGGATGGAAACCCGGCGGCTGGCTCGGAGAGAAGGCAGCGTCACCGTAGGTGTAGGGAGGGGAAAAGTGGGCACCTACCTTGGGGGTCCTCCCCTCTTGGTGGCTGAAATCGTGAACGCTTCAGCCCTTCCAAAGGAGGCGGTTGCGCGTTGGGCTCGGTATTATGTGGAAAGCGGAGCTGACATCGTGGACGTAGGCATGGAGGCGGGAGGCGGCCGGGTGGAGGAGGCTCGAAGGGCGGTGAAGGCAGCCGTGAAAGCCGTTGCCAAGCCTGTCAGCATCGACTCCAACGACATCGACGAGCTTAGAGCCGGGGTGGAGGCGGGAGCTACCATGGTCCTAAGCCTCAACGAGACGAACATGGGGGAAGCTACCTCCTTCGCCCGAGACTTACCGGTGGTGGTGACTCCTGCTGATGAGAGAGGCCGCGTGGCTCCCCATTACGGGGAAAGAATTCGGAGACTGGAGGCTAACCTGCGGAAGGCGAAGGCTTTAGGGTTTAAAAAAGTCGTCGCCGACCCTATCCTAGGCTTACATCCACCTTTCAGCTTCTTAGATTCCCTGCTGGCTTACGTAGAGTTCGGGCGGAGGAACCCGGGAGTTCCCAGCTTCTTCGGAGCCGGCAACGTCACTGAGCTGGTGGACGCGGATTCCGGAGGGTTAAACTTTCTCCTAGCCCTCCTCGGCTGGGAGCTGGGTGTAAGCTTCATGTTCACAACCCAAGCCAGCGACAAAACATGGGGCGCTGTTCAAGAGCTCTCCACCGCTCTTCGCATGGTGGCCCTAGCCCGGAGGAGAGGCTCTCCTCCAAAAGACCTAGGGCTCAGCTTGCTCAGGCTGAAGGAGAAAAGGCGGAGAGAGGAACCCCTCAACCACCAAGAGGAACAGGGCGCTGCCATGTTGAGGGTTCCCTCGGAGGCGAAGGTGGCTCGTGACCCCCAAGGCTGCTTCAAGCTGAGAGTGGATCGGACGAGGGGGGAGCTGGTGGCCCTTCACTTTCAACCCGGGGCAACTAAACCAGACACGTCCATCCGGGGGAGGGAGCCTTGGCAGATTTACAGGGCTGCGGTGAAGGCAGGTTTGCTTTCTCTCCTTGATCACGCAGCCTACTTGGGCTGCGAGCTTCAGAAGGCTAAGATAGCCTTGAAGACGGGGAGAAGCTATCTTCAAGACGGAGAAATCTTCGAGTGGGAAGGCTGCGGCTAAAGATTTAACTAACCCTGTTAGGCTAATAATGTCCGCAGCTTTCCTTTAATTTAAAGGGAGCCGAGGAAATTCGGGTTGACAAGACTTTGAGCCGACGGGAAATCCAAGATAAAGCACCGCCCCTCTCCATCCCCTTGAAAGAGGTGGGGGTGGTGGGGGTGAAGATGCCCGTGGGTTTTGCCTATTACAACAAAAAACCAGTGGTGGTGGTACCCAGCTTTGACGTCTTCGTCGACCTCCCCGCCCACCAGAAGGGCATCCACGCCTCCCGCCACTACGAGATAATATCAGAGGTCTTGGAGAAGTTCTCCGGGAGAACCTACAAGCTGGAAAATATCTGCGGGAACATAGCCCTAGAGCTTTTTCGAAGACACAAATCCATCTCAAGGGCCCGGGTGAAGGCTCGAGGGGAAGCCGTCATAGGGAAGACCACTCCTAAAACTGGGAAGCTCAGCTACGAGCCCTGCACCCTCACGGCTTCCGCAACAGCTTTCAAAGCCCCCGACGGCTCTGTGACCTTGGAAAGAAGGGTGGGAGTAGGAGTGAAAGGCGTAACCGCCTGCCCCTGCGCCCAGGAGATTTTGGCGGAAAATGTAAGACGGAAGATGGTGAGAAATCGCTTCTCCCCCAAGGGTTTCCGCTGGATACTGAAGGACATCCCTCTGCCCACCCACATGCAGCGGAGCCTCGGCATCGTCAACACGGAGGTTCCCAGCGGCTACGAGATGGACGCCTTGAGTTTGGTGGACGTGGTGGAGAAATCCATGAGCGCCTCCAGCTACGGGCTGCTCAAGAGGAAAGACGAAGCGGAGTTGGTTATGAAGGCCATAGGAAACCCCCTCTTCGCTGAGGACAGTATCAGACTTATGATGAAGCATTTCGCCGAAACCTTCAGAGAGCTTCCTGACAGTGTGATGGTGGTTTTTAAGCTACGGAGCGAAGAAAGCATCCACAAGCATGACTTTGTAGCCCACCGGGCTATAACGCTAGGGGACATTCGAAAAGAATTAGGCCTAAAAGGGAAGACCTCCAAGGCTTCCTCCAAAGGCTAAGCGGCTGTTATCTCCCCGCGGCTCCTACACCTATAAAAAATTTGGAAAGGTGATTTCCACGCGGAACATGAAGGATAAAGCCCAAAAATATTTTGATCCCTCGGTCACCGACAGGGAGAGAGCCGTCTTCGAAGGAGGCATAGCGCTAGGCGCCTTGGTTCACCAGCTTGTGGGAACACCCATAACCCGCGATAGGGATGTGATTAAAGCTGTGGAAAAGGCTGCGGAGAAAGCTTTCCTCCTCCAACCTTACCGAGCCGCAGTGAAGGTGCGTCTAGACCCCAAACTGCTGAAGAAACGCCGACGAGGAGACCCGTACAGTTACACAGCCCTCCAAGGGAGGCATCTGAAGGTTGAAGTCAAAACCCACTACGGCAAGGCTGAAGCCACGCTGAAAATGGAGTACCTCCCCCAGCTGGACTTCTCCCTCATGTACATCGAAAAAATCAGGGAAAAGTAGGCTGTGCAGTTCGGAGGCTCTGCATTGCATTTGGCTGAACACTGGGCCGAGGAGGCTTTCAGAATTTCCTCCGACAAAATGGCCCAGCTGATGGGGGAAGTTGAAGCCTTGCTGAAGGCGGAGCGAAGCCAAGGGGGCTACAGGGAGGAGATGAAAATCACCGGAGGCCTAGTCGTCCTCCCGCGCAAAGGGAAAATCGTGGTCGTGGGAGACCTTCACGGAGACCTAGAGAGCCTCATCCACATCCTTCGAAAAAGCAGGTTTTTAGAGCGGACAGCGGCTGGGGAGGATGTGAAGCTGATTTTTTTAGGAGACTATGGGGACAGAGGGCCCTACTCTCCTGAAGTCTACAGTTTGGTGCTCAGGCTGAAGCGGGACCACCCTGAAAGGGTGATTCTTCTCCGAGGAAACCACGAAGCCCCCCCAGACCTTTTGGGGATGCCCCATGACCTACCCTCCGACTTTCAGAGAAAATTCGGCTCCGCGGGAAGAGACCTCTACTTGAGCTTAGTGAGGCTTTTCCAGGGATTGCATCAAGCTGTCTTGGTGGAGGGAGCCTATCTGCTGCTCCACGGAGGGGCACCCAGTCAGGCTTCAACTCTAAAAGACTTAGCCTACGCCCATCAGACCCACCCCTCCACAAGCCATTTGGAGGAAATTCTCTGGAGCGACCCTGAAGACGACATCGCAGGAGTCTATCCTTCCCCCCGCGGGGCGGGGAGACTGTTTGGCGAAGACGTGACAGCTCGAGTGCTGGCGCTGGCTGGGGCCAAGGTTCTCATCCGAGGCCATCAACCTTGCCCTGAAGGGGTCATGGCCTCCCATAGGGGGAAAGTTTTAACCCTTTTCTCTAGGAAGGGGCCGCCTTACTTCAACCCGCAGGGGGCCTTTCTAGTGTTGAATCCGGCTCAAGAAAGCCTTGACGCCCGCCAGCTGGCTGACTCGGCCTTAAAATTCTAGTCCCACCGCGGCGAGCTTAACCCGTCCTTAGCGGTTTAGCCTTCTTTTTCTCAGCTTTTTTTAAGGCTGCAACGAGTTCCTTGATCTTCGAGGAGCTGTTGAAGCCTTCGGAGCCGAACCTTTGAATTCTGACCACCTGAATGGGGAAGGCCTTCGCGGCGACGACGCGTTTAACCTCAGCCTCAATCTGGTCTTGGTCGTAGCCCAACGCAATGATGTCGGGCTTATGTTTTCGGATGATTCCCTCTATGTCCACCAGTTTCCTGCTTCCCAATACCACCTTGTCCACGGGTTTAAGCATCTCCACCAAGGCTCTCCTTTCCTTTTCCGGGAGAACGGGAGGGCTTCCCTTCAACTTCTTGACGGTGCTATCCCGGGCTACCACGACCAAAAGCTCCGAGTCCTTTCCCCCGACCTCCTTGGCCTTCTGAAGAAAACGCGCATGCCCAAGATGGAGGAGGTCGAAGACCCCGGAAGCCAGCACCCTTTTCCGCCCGTTGTCCAGCCGCTTCCTCAGCCCGCTCCACTCCTCTTCCATGTGAAGTGAACGAGCCTTAAAAGTCTAAGGGCGTCCAGCAGGCCTTCCCCGTAGGCTAGAGATATCAGAGCGGTGACAGGCCGCCCGGTGTTCTGGAAGTGCTCCGCGTCCCGCCGGTAGCTTTCAGCCAACTCGACTATTTCCCTTACCCTTGAAGCCTCCTCCCCGGCTGCCTGAAGCTTCAACCCTGAAAGAGCTTGGCTGAGGTTCTCTCTATATCTCCGGTACATTTCCTCCAGCTTCCGCGACGCGCTCACCGGAAAGCCTCCTCCGGAGTGCCGGCAAAAACTTTCAAGGCTTCAGCTTCCATGAAGTGAAGCTTCCCCGGGAAGATGATGCACTGGGGAAGCTCCTCAAAGACTGTTTCCAGCAGTCTTTCCACTCGGTTTCCCTTGACTTCAGGCTTCAGGGAGCCTAGGCCTGCTAGTCCCACGGCCAGCCGACGCGGGGTCACTGCCCCTTCTTTTCTTTTCTCCTCCACCTCTAAAAGATACTCCAAGCCCTCCCTAACCGTCATACACCGCCCTTTCTCGCTGTCCACATCCAAAAGTACTAGCGTGTGAAGACCTCGGCGGCTGTTCTCCACAACCACTTCATAGGGGGTTTCAGGCTTGTAGAAGGGAGTTGGAAAGGGAACGGTCACCGTCTTCCCGAACTTATAGACTTGAAGCCCCGCCGCGGCGGGGGCGGCTGAGTAGATGGAGACCCCGTTTAAAACCTCGGTTTCAATGCCTGCCCTTTCGGCGCGAAGCCGGAGGTCAATGTGCGTGGTAGCCACCAAGGGGTCTCCCGGCACCAGCAGGGCAACTTCTCCCTCTGACGCCTGCCTGAGGATTCCTTCCTCAGCCCGCTCTTCTAAGTCTCCTCTGGAAAGGACGGTGACGGGTTTGGCTAGGAGGTTTTCCAAGGCTTTGATGGAAAGTTTAGGCATGAGGTTGGTGTAGAATTCAGCGTAAACTCTGTCAGCTGCTTTAGCCTTCTCCAGCCCCAGCAGAGACAAGCTTTTCTCGTCGTGGAGACCTAAACCTATGAACGTGAGCTTTCCCAAGGTTTCGCCTCTAAGAAACTTGGGTGGAAGAACTATTTAGACCAAAGCTCGCTAGGGGAAAGGAGAAGCATGGGGAGGAAGCTGAGAAAGGTAGGCGGAGGCTAGCCGAAGAGGGCGCCCAGTCCTGCCAGCGCCTCGTCTTCCTTCTTTTCCTCTTTTTCTTTCTCCTTCTTCTCTTCCTTCTTGGCTTCCGCAGGCGTGGCGGGCGCAGTTGGCGCTTGGGGCGCGAAGCCTACTGGTGCGGCTTTAAGGGCTTCTTCCACGTTGACCTCAGATATGGCGGCGGCTAGGGCTTTAATTCTAGACTCGTCTGGGGGGATACCCGCAGCCTCCAAGACCTTCTTGAGGTTGTCCACGTTAATGCCTTGGTTGGCGTAGTGGAGTAGCAAAGCCGCGTGAACGTAGGCAGAGGAGACAGTCACAGGAACTCACCTCTTGAGTGTATGCTCAATCAAGCCTCATCCTTATAAATATATTCCCAACCTTTCAGCCCCCCGCCAGCTAGGAAGCCAGCGAGGCGTCGATCTCCTTCAACTTGCCCAGCAGACTGCTCGCCTCGCGGCTGCCTTCAGCCAAGAGGATGGGCAGCGTCTCCTTGTCGAAGACCTTGGCGGCGATGGATAAGCTTCGCCCTTCCAGAGCCGCCTTGGTTAAGAGAATCTGCACCGTCTCTGGGGTGGGGTAACCTGCGTTAACCGCCAGATTTCGAGCGGAGTCCACGGCCTTCTGCAACTCTTCTTTAAAGGCTTGAAGGTCTATTTGGAGGAGTTCCGGGGGGTGAACTAAGCCGTCTTCGTAGGCCGCGGTCAGGCTGAGCTTGGCTTCGATGGGCTTGATTCCCAGCCTACTCAGGAGGCTGGCCACCTGGGCGGATATGACTTCGCCCTTCCTCACCAGCGTCGTGTCCCTGGTCACCCAGATGCTTCCCCCCTCAATCTTGGTGGGTAATCCCAGCTCCGTGAGCTCGCTGATGATGGGCCCCGGGGGAAGACCTGTGCTTCCCTCAGGGATGACGATATCAGAGGGAGCTATGTCTCCGACCTTAGCCGGCAGCTTTACTTTATTCTTATCCAGCATGATGGAAAGTTTGAAGGGGTCTAGGTTTGTCAGAATGAGAAGAGTGGATCCTCCTAGATATTTTTCCAAACCGTTCAGCCCGGGCTTTTCCTTGGAAACCTCTCGAAGACTTCTCCTCAGCAAAGTGTTCTTAGCGCATTTGAAGATGACCTCTCCTCGAAACATTTTTCTCAGCTTCTGGATTTGGGCTGCTCGGACTTTGTGGAGGTTGCTGAGCGACACCACCTTGTACTCTTTGAGGAGTTTAGTCAGGGCCTCTACCTCCGCCTTCTTCCGCTCTTTAACCTTCAACACAGCCTTCAAGCTCAACCTAGCTTCCCCCTTTCACAACCACAGGCTTGCCCATGGTAGTCTTCACGTAAACCTTCGCAATGCTTTTAGCTCCTTTTTCCAGCTTCTCTTCCAGCCTCCTCAACACCGCCATGGCGTTCTCTGCAATATGAAAAGGGTCCATGCCTTCCACACCCACCCGGCAGTGCACGATAGGCTGGTCCTTCAGCCTCAGTCTCACCGTGCGACGGAGTCTTTCAATGTAGGAGTGAACAGGGGCGTTGGGAGGAATGGGGGTAGGCATCTTACCTTTAGGCCCTAGGAAAGGCCCGAAAATCTTTCCCACCAAGGGCATCATGGAGGCTTCAGACAGGAAAAAGTCATATTCCTGAGCTACTCTCCGAGCGGCTTTCCGGTCTTTGGCCAAGTTTTCAAGGTCTTCCCTTTGAAGCACCCGCTCTGCTCCCGCTTTCTTGGCCTCTAAAGCCAGCTGGCCGGAGGCTATGGTGCAGACTTTGACCTCCTTCTGAACGGCGTGAGGGACTTCCACCAGCTCGTTCAAACGGGCTTCAGGCTTTTTCGGGTCTATGTCCCTCAAGTTCACCGTGAGGTCTATGCTTTGAGTGAAATTTCTTTTCCCTGCTTCCAAAGCCTCCTTAACGGCTTCGGTTAAGGCTTCAATCTTTACCTGCAATCCTTCACACCGATTCAGCTTAAGCCTCAATAGTAGGAGGGAAGTAGCCAATAAGGTTTTCAGGCTTAGGCTTCTAAAAGCTCCCGGTAGCGGCCTTCAGCAATCTCCTTCTGGACGGTTTTAGGCTCTTTTCCCTCCACAGTCACTCCCATGCTCACACAGACTCCTAGGACTTCTTTAACCGCTGCCTCCAAGCTTTTGGAATAGGACTGAGCCATCTTTATGGCGGCTATCTTCTTCACCTGCTCCATGGTGAGGTCTCCAACCTTCTGCGTGTTAGGCGTCCCTGAACCTTTCTCAATGCCTAGCTCCTTGACGATGAGGGCTACGGTGGGAGGCGTACCTACCTCTACCTCAAACCTTTTGGTCTCTAAGTCTACGATAACCTTAACCGGAACCTTTATCCCCCCGAACTGGGAGGTGAGCTCGTTGATCTTTCCCACAATGGCAGGGACGTTAACCCCCAACGGGCCTAAGGCTGGGCCCAATGGAGGGCCTGCCGTGGCTTTTCCTCCGCTGATCAAGGCTTCCACTATTTTTTTCTCGCCCAAGGCTATTTCCCCCGCCGCCCCTTTTCGAGACGCCTTACATAGTCGCCTCCGACGGTTATGGGCATGGTTATGGAGGCTTCTAAAAGCTCTAAGGTGACTTCGTTCTTGATTTTGTCCACCTTGGTTATCTTGGCTTTCATGCCCTTCAAAGGCCCTCCTACCACCTCGACGGTGTCATCCACCTCCAGCTCCTCGATCACAGGCTTGGTGATCAAGTATCTTTCCAGTTCGGAGATTTTGATCAGCCCTGGAAGCCTCTGTCTCACATGCTTAGCCCCAGATACAATATCGTCGATGAAGTGAGGGCCCGCCGCCTCCACGAAGATGTAGCCTTTCAGGGTTCCTGACACCAGCACAGCGTAGATGGGTGCCTTGTTGGCTGCAGCCCTGTTGGAGATCATGTTAGCCACATTGACCTCTTGGCCTGAGGTTGTTTTCAAGGCAAATATCTGAGTTTTTTCAACCTCAACTCCACTCTCTCGGCTTTCAGCCTCAGCCTCGGATTTTGCCTCTGCCTTATCCTCTTCGCTCAACTTTCATACCTCTGAGATATGCGGAAACAGGCCCTCTTCAAGGCTTGAACCCTATGATGGCGGAGATGAATTTGATGAGGAAGCCCACGGCTCCTACCACGATCACGCCTAGAATGCAGACTCGGAGCAGAAGCCAGAACTCCGTCTTACTTGGCTTCGAAGCAGTCTTCAACAGCCTGTAGCTGGAAGTAAGCCATGACCTCAAGCCCATGATTCGCTCCTTCTAGTTAAATTTAAGGGTAAACTTAAAGTCTTTCCCTTCTGAAAACTGCCGATCTACGGTCAGATTTTCACGATTTCCCCCACGCCCATGACTTCCAGCTTTTCCAAAAGAACCCTCCGCAAGCCTCCCTGAAGCCCCTTCCAGTCTACGACGGCCACATGGCATTCTCCCCAAGTCTTGGAAAAGGCTTGAGCCAAAACCTCATCGTCGATGCCTGAAGCGAAAGCGTATTTGGGGAAAATGTGGCCTATGGCGTAATCCGTCTCCGCGCAGAACTCCGTATGCTTCGGAGAATAATGCCCCCCACCAAAACCCACCGCAGCCCTCCCCCCAGCAAGAGGGCCTAGGGAGGCCCAAACAGCATCCGCCGCCACCCTCCCAGCTTCATCGTTCTTCCACTGAGCCTCTGAGCTTCCTATCTCCACAAACCACACAGGGACGTCTAACTCGGTGGGGCCGTGATGGGTTGCCTCCAAGGAGACCCGAAAGTCGGAAGGCAGCCTATTCTTTCCCTCCATTAGGGCGAGGAGTGCTTTGCGCATGCGCTGAGGCCAAGCCCACGCCAGCTCTCTGGGACGACCTCCTTGTTTCGCTTCAGAGGTTAGGTTCCCGGGAACGTGGACGGTGAGAGTGGGCTCTAAGCTTTCGCTCCTGTGCTTGGAGGCGAAGACCACGGCCTCCACGGGAAAAAGCCGGCTGAGCTGGGAGGCGTGGGTGCACGGCCCTTCGATAAGGACGAGCTGCACGTCGTCTTTCCTGTAGAGGTCTAGTTTCGGAGAGCCCGGCTTCTCCAGCCTTTTGAAGCCGTATTCTTTTATGAGCTTTTGGGCGATGTTGAGGCCCGCGGGGTCCTCCTTGGAGGCGGCTATGAGGAAAATTGCGAACATCTCCCGGAAAGACTAGATGAGGAGGGAGAGGAGGCCTCTTTGAAGATGCATTCTGTTCTCAGCCTGAAACCACACGATGGAATGGGGACCATCGAGGACTTCGTCGACCACTTCCTCGCCCCTGTGGGCGGGTAGGCAGTGCATGAAGAGGCAGTCGGGGTTTGCCAGCTGGAGAAGCTTGAGGGTCACCTGGTATTTTGGGAGGAATGCCTGAAGCCGTCTCTGTCTCTCCTCGTCCAGACCCATGGAGATAAACGTATCCGTGTAGATGATGTCAGCGCCGCGGACCGCTGCCTCCGGTTCCCTGACAACCTCTATCTTACAGCCGGATTTTCGGCTTTCCCGCTGAGCAGCTTGGAGGACTTCACCTTTAGGCTCGAAGCCGGGAGGGGAAGCTACGCTCATGTCGACACCCAGCTTGGAACAGCCGAGAAGAAGCGAATGGCAGACGTTGTCCCCATCGCCGATCCACGCGAGTTTGACACCCTCCAGCTTGCCCAGCTTCTTGTAGATGGTCAGAAAATCGGAGAGAGCTTGACATGGATGGTAGAGGTCGGAGAGAGCATTGACCACCGGAATAGCCGCATATTCAGCCATCTCCACCAAGTGGCCGTGGGAAAACACCCTTGCCACGATGCCGTCGGCATACCGGTCTAGGGTTCGAGCTGTGTCTGCTATGGTCTCCCCACGGCCAAGCTGCATCTCGCTCCAGCCTAGGCTTACGCATTCGCCCCCAAGCTGTTTGATAGCCGCTTCGAAGGAAATCCTCGTTCGCGTGGAAGGCTTTTGGAAGATGAGAACTAGGAACTTTCCCTTGAGAATTTCCGAGACGGAGCCGCCCAGTTGCTCCAGCCTCAGGGCTTCTTTCATGATCGCCCAAAGCTCCTCTGCGGAGAAATCTCCTAAAGTCAGGAAGTCTCGGCCTTTCATCCCCCAAACCTCAACCTAATGGTCCCCCAGCAGCTGGCTTATGAACTCTTCGACGTGGAAGGGCTTAAGGTCACCGTAGGCTTGCCCAACGCCCATGAAGACGATGGGCTTCCCTGTCACATAGGCTATGGAAACCACGGCTCCCCCTTTGGCGTCAGCGTCCATCTTCGTCAAAATGGAGCCGTCGACTTGAACGTACCTGTTAAACTCTTGAGCTTGCGCCACCGCGTCGTTCCCGGTTAAAGCGTCGCCTACGAAGAGAACAGCGTCCGCCTCCGCTGCCCTGACGATCTTCCGCATTTCCTCCATCAGGTTCCGGTCAGTCTCCATCCTGCCCGCTGTATCCACAAGGACCACGTTGATGCCCCGAGCTTGGGCGTGCGCTACAGCGTCAAAGGCTACGGAGGCAGGGTCTGAGCCGTAAGCATGCTTAACCATCTTGATTCCCAAACGTCTGGCATGCTCTTCCAGTTGCTCGATGGCGCCGGCTCTGAAAGTGTCGCTGCAGGCTAGAACCGTGGAGAAGCCTCGGTCCAAGAAAAACTTCGCCATCTTGGCTATGGTTGTCGTCTTCCCTGTTCCGTTGATACCCACGAAGACGAGGGTGAGGGGTCTGCTCTCCTTTCTCCTTTCCTCAGCCAGCTTTAGGAGGTCTAGGCTTCCGCAGCCGGTAAGGACTTCACAGAGAACGCCTCTCAAGGCTTCCAGAACCGGCCCGCGTTTGTCTCCAAGCCGCCCAACTCTAAGACCTTCCACTTTCGCCCGGAGGTCTTCCACCACTTTTTCCGCCACGCTCAGGGCCACATCATTTTCGAGGAGCATGATTTTGAATTCTTCCAGTAGACTTTGAAGCTTTCCGCCTGTCAGCTCTTGGGTGGAGATTCTATCGGCAAAGGTGTGGAAGGCTTTCCTCAGCTTTTCAAACATCACGTTTTCACGTTCTGAGGGAGCCTGTTATCCTCTGGATTTCACCCCGCAGCACCTGCATCCTGTTCAGAAGCTGAGTGAACTGTTTTTGAAGCGAGTTCCTAATGCTGTTCAATTCTGCCTGTCTGGTTTCCAAGAGAGCTACCGCTTCCTTAGCGGTCTTTTCGGTGGTAACTTCGGCTCCGATGCTTACCATGAGCTTATCGGTGTCGGCAATCTTAGCCTTGATGAAAGTGCCTCCGCCCACGGGAACCAAGATTTCGTTGTCAGCCTCCATTTGTTCCAGTCCTTTAACCGTTGTCTCCGCCATGTTGTACTCGCGGAGAGCCATCTCCACCGTTCCCAGCCTTGACTGCAGTTCTTGGGCGTTTCCTTCCAGTATCCGAAGTTCCACTACCATGTCCCGGAGTTTTCTCTCTATTTCTTCAGGTTTTTCCTCGGCTGCCATTTATTCTCCCATTCCTGCGAGGGCTCGAAGTTGAGGGTCTTTAATCTCCTCCGGCTTGATCTCTTCTACGGCTAGGATCTTAAGCTGTTTTCTCTTCAACTTGTTTCTACCCCCAATTTCGTTGTAAACCTTTTCCAAGGCCTCCTCCCGGCTTAGAGCCCTGACCTCCTTTACGAAGGGAACAAGCCTGAAGCCCAGTTTAACTTCGCCTTTGATCCTTAAGGTTTTAACCTCGCTCAAAAGCTCTTCCCCGAAGTTGCTTGCTTTCCAAAGCTTAACATTCAGGAGGATACCCCTAGAAAACCTAACTTCCTTATAAGACTTCTCCAGAAGACACAGGCGTAGTCTTGGCGGTTACTTCCCTTTCCCTTTAAGGACAGCCTTACCGAACCTGAACAAGGCCGCCCTCAAGGATGGTATGTCCTCCATCTTCCCCCCTAGCTGCCTCCAAGCCTTCACCAAATCTTCGAGAATAGCCCTTTTTTCCTCTTCGCCCTTGCCCTCCAAGCGAGTTAAGCCCAACGCCTGCGCAGCCGCAATCTCGGCGGGTTGGAGGGGGGCATAGGCTTTCTTCCATAAGGACATCATCTCTCTGAGGAAGATGTTGACGGTGGTGGGGCCTATGCCTTTGGCCAGCCCTTGCAGTTTAACGGCCAAGTCCCGTGAGTCAGCCGCCTTATCATGGAGGCGGTTGAGGCTTCCTCCATAATTCTTCTTCAAGTTTTCCGCTGCTTCCAGCAGTTTGGTAGCAGTTTTGAAATCATACCGGGTGTAGCCTCCCTCATCTAGGAGGGCGACAAGCCTGTTCCATCCTGCTTTCAGGATCTTTTCCGGAGCAGTCAGATGGCTTCGCTCAAATTGTCGAAAAGTCTTCTTGGCGGAGGTTTCAGCTATAGGCGCTCCGAAGAGAACGGACGCCAGAAACCACTTGAAAACCTCGGATTCCTCAGCTGCCTTGAGGTTGATGCCTAGTTCTTCCGCGTAGGTTTTCCCGTAATTTCGGATTAGGTTTTTTAAGGCCTCTCCGCTGCAGCTCAAAGTTTCTCCCCTCACCTTGTTTCTCTTCATGTAGGAAATTTGAACTCGACGGCCTTAGGCTAAAGGACTTTCTAAACTGCTTCCTGTAACAGTCTTGAGAAAAGAAGAGGATTCCTTCTTTCAAGCGAATTTGCTATATTCAGCAAAGTTAAAAAATGTAACTGTGAATGAAAATTCTGCGCCCCGATAGCTCAGCCGGTCAGAGCGTCCGCCTCGTAGCGGAGGAGGGACAGCGGAAGGTCGAGGGTTCGAATCCCTCCCGGGGCTCCAAATCTTTCATCGATTTTCTACAGTAGCTTTATTTGATAGGTAGGAAAAACGCGGCATTGGCTAACCGGTTATTTAGTCTTTAGAAGACAAGACTGGTAAGCCTACGTGTCCCCGCAGAGCGGAGGATCGCTGTTATTTCTTTTGCCTCTTTAAAAGCCGGCTGAGGATTTTTTCAGCCAATCTGCGAGCGGCCGATTCTGTTTCAGAGATACTCTCAGGCTGCCTGCGAAGGAAATTCTCCAACATCTTGATCGTGTCCAAAGTTTTCTTCCGCTCGGTTTTTTCGTCGGGCGCTTTGAAGCCTTGAAGCTTTGGGGGTCCTTCCATGCCTCCTTCAGGCCAGTACCAGTCCTTGATACCTATCCAGCAGTCAGCTTGGAAGAGGAGGTATCCCAGAGGAGTTAGAAGGGGTGGTATTCCCTGCTTTAAAGCCAGGCTTGTCTCCCGGTGGACTTGGCTTTTTCCCCAGAACATTTCGTAGGCCACCATCAGGCTTCCTCCAAGAGGAATCAAGCTGCCTAAGAGCTTGAAAAGCCTCACGTCCAAGCCTGATTCGGTCAAGTGGAGTTTAGCCCCGTGGGGGAACGCTACCTGTTCAAAGTACTCCCCGTCCACCCAGCCTTTGACCCAGAGGGAAGCCCGGCCTGAGCTGTGTATGCCTCTGAAAAGCGGGGGCTCCGCTTGCTGGTTTTCTCCGTTGAGGATGTAGAGTTCAAAATACTTCTGTTCGACGTAGCTTCGCTGCTTAGCTTTTACATGAAGCCGGTATTCTCCGTCCAGCTGGCGGTTTTCAAGGCTGAGGATGGACAAAGCAGGGACTTCTCCGCTTGAAAAGCGGGGTCTCCCCGAATTATATAACTGTGTCTGCCTCCTCCGGCCCTGGGGCTAAGCATATTTGGGAAGCCTACGATCTTGGTTAAGAAAGCCGGAAAAACGGCCCCGGTCTAGAGAGGATGAATTTGACAGACTTGGAAGGTTTGGTCAACCTTTTACTGGACAGAAAAACAACTCCCAGCCTCATAAAAGCAAGACTGGTGGAGGAAATTAAAACCTACAAAGAGACTTCCTTGGAGGAGGCAGGAAGACTGGCGGAGGCAGTTCTGGCAGAGGTTGAGAGAAGCCGCCGGAAGCCCAAGCACAAGGCCCTCCGACGGCTGCTAGAATACCCGCAGGCTGGGGTGAAAATGGGGGAGATGGGCGTCGGCTCCCGGGGAGAGGGTGACCTCTACGTTCACTCCCTCATCGCCCAGCTGGCCACAGTGGAGGGTCTGACTCCTCTTCTAGGGCCTCTTTCCTTGGATGATGCGGGAGCCGTCTATAGGGAGCAAGAGAAGGTCGTGGTCACGGTGGCCGTGGACGGAACCCACTCCAGGCTCAGCAGCTTCCCCTTCATCGCCGGCTTCCATGTCACTCGCGCCTGCCTCCGCGACGTCTACGTTAAAGGAGCCAGACCTGTGGCACTCTTCGACGACCTGCATCTAGCCGACGATGGAGATGTGGGGAAGCTTTTCGACTTCGTGGCCGGTGTAAGCACGGTGTCGGGGTTGACGGGGGTTCCCCTTGTTTCCGGTAGCACCTTGAGGGTTGGAGGAGACATGGTCCTGGGAGACCGTATGGTAAGCTGTGTTGGAGCCGTGGGCTTGGCGGAGAGCCCCAAAGCTCTGACGGCTAAGCGGAACATCAGGCCGGGGGACATCGTCCTCATGACAGAGGGCGCGGGAGGGGGAACAGTGGCTACAGCGGCCATCTACTCGGGCAACTTCCCCGTCCTCCTCGAGACCCTTAACATCAACTTTTTGGAGGTATGCCGTTTCCTCCTTGATTCAGGCCTCGTCTCCCAGATTCACGCCATGACCGATGTGACCAACGGGGGCATACGGGGGGACGCCAACACTATCTGCAGGGAGGCTGGGGTCGGAATGGTGGTGGATGGACAGGCTTTTGAAGAATTGGTAAACCCCGCGGTTCTCCGGATGATGAGAAGTCTCTCCATCGACCCTCTAGGGGTCTCCCTAGATTCCCTTCTTATCTTCGCCCCCAAAGACCATGCGGAACACTTGAAGGCCGCGGTGACAGGGTTAGGCATAAAAATCGGTGAAGTGGGAAGGGTGGTCGACGGGCCGTTGGAGGCTCAGATTTCTTACGGAGGGGAGTTGAAGGAGTTGAAGCCCAAATTCAGGGAATCACCTTACACCGAAGTCAAAAGAGTTGTGGGGGAAGAGGCTCAGACAGACAAGGAAAAGCTCAAAACCCAGGTGGCTGAAGCTTGCAGGAGGGCGAAGGATAAACGGGACTACTTCACCCGGATGATCAAGGAAAGAAAAAAGCGAGGGTAAAGCCACCCCCGGGTTAGGAGATGATGGAATGATTAAGATAACCGTTACCACGCCTTCCCGCCTCCATTTCACCCTCATCGACCTCAACGGAGAGCTGGGCAGAGTGGACGGGGGGGTAGGCGCAGCCCTGGAGACCCCCGGTTGGGAAATTGAGGTTGAACCTTCCCGGAGACTGGAGGCCCAAGGCCTATGCCGGAGGTTCGCTGAAAAGTTCGTTCAGCACCTCCATCAAAAACCTCCAGTTTCCATCAGAGTTTTGAGCTCTATTCCCCAACATGTGGGCTTAGGTTCTGCCACCCAGCTGGCCTTGGCTGTGGGGAAAGCTTTGGCGGAGTACTTGGAGTTGAAGCTCAGCGTAACAGAGCTGGCCGCTCTCATGGGAAGAGGGGGAACCTCCGGCATAGGGGTCGCTGCCTTTCAAGCCGGAGGCATTATCCTAGACGGCGGTCACAGTTTCGGAGCTGAAGCTCAAAAGCGAGAGTTTCTTCCTTCCCGGGTTTCCAAGGCGCCCCCGCCTCCCATCTTGGCTAGGGTCCATCCGCCTCCAGACTGGTTTTTCGTGGTCGCTGTTCCTGATGTCTCAAGAGGCCAGCATGGGCGTCAGGAGGTTGAAGTCTTCAAGACTTACTGCCCCCTCCCATCCCGGGAAGTGGACAAGCTGGCCCGGATTATCCTGATGAAGCTTTGGCCGTCGCTGGTGGAGGGCGACGCCTCCAGCTTCGGAGCAGCCCTCACCGAAATTCAGGGGATAGGCTTCAAGAAGATCGAGCACCAGCTTCAAGCTCCGATCGTCCGGCAGATTATCGATTTCATGCTGGAAAAAGGAGCTTTGGGTGCGGGAATGAGTTCCTTCGGGCCGGCTGTCTACGGCTTCATCCGAGGAAAGCCTCAGGCGGAGAGGTTGAAAGAGGAGGCTCAAGTTTTCCTAGAGGAGGAAACCGGAGGACTCGTCTACTACTCACGGGTAAGCAGACGTGGCGCTTTGCTGAAGAAAGCCGGGCTAGCCTAAATGGAATAAACCCTATTTTTCTCCACCAATTTGACGTTAACCTTGGTTCCCAGAAACCTCCGAAAGAGTTTCGGGTGTTCGCAGTGGATGGGAAAAACCTTTTTGGCTCCCATGGCCTCCACCGCCTCCTTCAGCTGGTGGGGCAGGGCGTGTCCTGAGACGTGGATGTGGTATTGAGGTAGACCGTAGTGGTCCAGCCAGTTAACCAGCCTGTCGAATTCGATTTCCCCCTCCTCTGTGACAGGCTCCGAGGAGGAGAGCACATAGCAGCTTCCGGCTTTGGGGTTTATCTCCAAAAGCTCGCCGAGGCTGTAGAAGGAGGTGGAGAGGATAATCTTTCCCTGATTCGCAGCGACTCCCGCCGGGTCAACGACGTTGTCCAGCTCCATCAAAGCCTGCTCCCAAGGGGCATACCGTTTTTTGCTCCTTTTGAAAACCAGCAAACAGCCGTCCTCCAAGCAGGGGACCTTCAGGTGCGGGTCTCCGCCGAGCCTCCTGAGGAGATGAGCCTGTTTTAGGGTGACAGCCAGCTGCCTCCCGGTTTTTTCAGCCACTCCGTGGAAGGACCTGAGTCTGTCAAGATCCCCTACTGCGAAGTCCGCTAACACTAGACCTGAGGTTTTCTGGACGAGTTTCTCCAGCTTCGCTGAAACCTCCGCCTCCGAAGACATCTCAGCCCCCACCACGTTTGTCCCCTCTACGATGACTGCCTGAGGGTCTGCTTCCCCTGCCTTGCGGAGGAACTCTTCCGTCATCTCCGGCCGGGAGCCATGAAGTCGGAAGTCTCCAGTGTAGACGACGGAACCCTCCTCCGTGTGAACTATGAGTCCGTAGGCGCCTGGAACAGAGTGGTCCACGTGAATCGGCTCTATTTCCAAGCTGCCAAGCCGAATTTTCTTCCCGGTTCTGAACGTCTTGAACTCTAAACCTTCTAGGTCGAATTCGAGGTCTCTTCCCCTCAGCTCCATTAAAGCCTTGAGAATGGTGGCCGTGGTTTCCCCGCAGAAGATAGGGATCTCCCTCTTCAGAAAAGAAACATAACCGGCATGGTCTAGGTGGGAGTGGGAGAGGAAAACCCCGTTCAAGCTGGGCTCAGACCTATCGAACCTGTAGACGCCTTTCAGCCTCGGCAGCAAACCGAACTCCAGCAGGCTTTTCTCTGTTTTGGGACATAGGAAAGTGTAGTAAAATTTTCTCCTGAGAGCGAAGGACATGCCGAAGTCGAGGAGAATTCTGTCCTCTCCGCTTTCTATGAGAATCTTGTTGCCGCCTATTTCGCCGACGCCGCCGTAGAAGGTTAGGGAGACCAACCTACAATCAGCCCTTTCAGCCTCTAGATAAAAGCGTTCTCCGAGTTACTTTTAGTTGGCGGGCCCCGCGCGCCTACGCCTTCGGGAAGCCAGCCTCGAAGAAGCCTCGAAGCTTTCTCCAGTTGATGAGGGTACTCCGTTTTGAATTTTTCTAAAACCGCTCTCCAATTTTCGGAGTTTTTTATGAAATTCAACAGTCGGAGGGCTTTCATCTTCGTCTTGAGGGAAGCTCGGCAAGGAACCTCCAATACCAAGGAAAATTCGAATTTAAATCTAGAAAGCAGGTGTGGAGACACGCTTCCGAGAAGCATCTTCTCTTCCAGTTCGACCATGGGCGGCACTCCCGTCTTGCTGAGTCTCTCCAAACTGGTCAGGGATGAGAAAGCCGAGTGTCGATAACAGTGAAGCTCCACGTAGATGGAGGGATTATACTCCCGAATTAGTGACAGAACCTTAGCACCTTCCTCGGTTTCATAGTAGCTCTCCTGAAGAGTACTGAGGTATTTTTTACCCATGGAGAGAGTGGGGATGATTATCGTCCTTCCACTGGAGGGAACACCGTCCGCCGCCACCCTCATCAAAATGGGCTTAGCGGTCTTCCCCTCCCGGCCGTGTAAACCGCCTAGGAAAAGCCTTGTGGGCCCCTCCTTGGGGGATCGAAGCTCGTAGACTCTTACCCCGAGGTCAATGCCTCCCGAAGCCTACGCCCCCGCCGTCATCCAGATTCCAAGGCCCTTTAAAAGCTAGAGGTATTTATAGGTTTGGACCTAATATTATTCTCTCACTCGAAGAGGTGCCCGTGGTTTGGATTATTTTATAGGAGAAGCCTTGGTGGGAGAAGGCGCTGAGGTAGCCCACATAGACCTCATCATCGGAGACAAGGAAAGCCCAGTGGGGCAGGCCTTCGCCGCGGGGTTAACCAACGTTTCCGCGGGGCACACGCCTCTCCTAGCCGTCATAAGGCCTAATCTTCCCCCTAAACCCTTCACTCTCATCGTCCCCAAGGTCACCATCGAAGAGTCCACTCAGGTGGAAAAAGTATTCGGCCCAGCTCAGGCGGCTGTGGCTAAGGCTGTAGCCGACGCTGTGGAAGAAGGCGTCATCCCAGCGGAGAAGGTGGAAGACTGGGTTATACTGTGCAGCGTCTTCGTCCACCCTGAGGCTCAAGACTTGAGGAAAATATACCATTACAATTATGGGGCGACCAAACTGGCTTTGAAAAGAGCCCTCGCCGGCTACCCGCCTTTGGAGAAGATCATGTACGACAAGGACAGAGCCAAGCATCCCATCATGGGCTTCAGGGTTCCGAGGCTGTGGATGCCCCCCTATCTGCAGGTGGCCTTAGACATACCCGACCTTGAAAGGACTAAGACCATCTTGGCGGAACTTCCCCTCAGCGACCGGCTTATCTTGGAGGCGGGCACACCTTTGATCAAAAGGTACGGTGCCAAGGTTATTCGAGCCATCAAGGAAATTGCCAAGGAAACCTTCGTCGTAGCCGACTTTAAAACCTTGGACGTGGGGCAGGTGGAGGTTAACCTAGCCTTCGACGAAACCGCCGACGGAGTGGTGGCCTCAGGCCTTGCCAGCAATGAAACCCTGAACCTTTTCATCTACGAAGCCGCTAGGCTGGGGATCTACTCCTTTATCGATATGATGAATGTTCCTCACCCCGTGGAGAAAATTAAAGCTCTGAAAGAACCTCCGGACGTGGTCATCCTCCATGAAAGCATAGACGTGGGGAGAGGGGAAAAAACCCGGTGGGACCAGATAGCGGAAATCAAAGAAGCCCCTAAGGGGAAAAAGAAGCTCTTGGTGGGCGTAGCCGGGGGTATCCGCCCTTCAAACGTACACCAAGCCGTCCAAGCTGGCGCTGACATCATCGTGGTAGGAAGATACATAACTCAGTCTAAAGACCCTAAAAGGTCTGCCAGAGAATTTCTCTCCCTGCTGGGAGAGGACATGGACCTCTACCGTGTCCACGTAGAATAAATCGGCAGTGTTTCCATCCGGCCGGACGCTTTTCTGAACCCTAAGCAACGCTTTCAAGGGAAAAGCGTCTTCGCAGCTGTCCCGGGCTTTCCTCAGCCTCAGGTAGGCTGGGAGGGGGTTGATATTTTTTTCCTAGCCACGTTTATCTCGTCGATGCTTCTTATGGCCGTGCCGTGGTCGTTCATTACTTTGCAGAGTTCATCGTAGTTGATGTTCGCCCCTCGGATGGTGAGCTTGATGGTCTCGGTTTTTACATCCACCTCCATGACGGATATGTCAACCTCCTCAACCCCTTCAACCCGGCAGATGGCCTGGGAAAGGTCTATGATGGAGCTGTCCCTAGGCATGAGGGAATCGATGACCAGCCTTCTGATGTTAACCATAATTTCTAACCTCCGTCCCTTTCTAACGAAAAGAAAACTGGCGAATATAAAACTGTTCTCCAATTAAATATGGCGGCCTATCCCAGCCTGTCTAGAAGACTCCTACTAGATTCAACTCCTTTAGGACTATTAGAATTCCCAGCCCGATGCTCAAGAAGCCTGACATAGCCCTCAGACACCGGTTCAGCTTTGCGGAGCGTTCAGCTGAAAGTATGAAGGGCAGGCTGATGACGGCGCTCAAGCCCATCATGCCTAAGATGGAACCCACCCCGAAAACGAGGATGTACACCAAGCCGAGGAACAGGGAATCCAGAGTTGAAAGCACCAACAGAAGCAACACAGCGCTTCCCGCTAAGCCGTGAATCATGCCTATGAGGAGCGGCGTGTGTTTATGGTCGTGGCTTTCCCCAGCTCTGTGGGAGTGGAGATGAATGTGTGACTGCGCACCATGGGTGTGGCGGTGGAAATGAACCCTGTCCCATAGGCTTCTTCTGAGGACTGAAACCCCCAGCGCCACCAGCATGATTCCCACGGCAAATTCGAACGGAAATCTCATCATGTCGGATAGGGTAACTTTGAAGAGTAAAACGGTGAATCCTGCCACCAACAGGGTGAAGGTATGTCCGACTCCCCACAAGGTGCCGAGGATCGAAGACTTCACTAGACTTTTGTTCTTGCTAACGATGGTGGACACTGCCACTACATGGTCTGCGTCGGCTGAATGTTCTAATCCCAGCACAAAACCGAGGGAAAGAACTAAAAGCAGTTCTGCTTCCAATTTTCAACCCGGCATGATATTACTTGTTAACCTGAAAGTATTACAAGTATTTATATTTAACCAGAGACTCTAACCCGGAAAAGAAGCAACAAGCACCAAAAAGCTGGAAGCCGCGGTTTGCCCCTGACGACTAAGTTTCTTCCTTACTCTCGGTAAGCTTGGTCTCGAAATCTTCAACTGGCACCGAGAGGTTGCCGTCCGTGGAGATAGCCCCTCTCTCCCGTAGAACCTGTCTGGCTAGAAGCCAGTAAACCATGGCCAAGGCTTTCCTCCCTTTGTTGTTGGTGGGGATGACGAGGTCGATGTTCTCAACAACATTGTCGGTGTCACAGAGGGCGATGACAGGCAAGCCGATCTTGGATGCTTCCCCTATCGCCTGCTCATCGGCAGCAGGGTCTGTGACCATCACCAGCTGAGGCTCCATGTAGCTGGGGCAGAGGGGGTTAGTGAAAGCGCCTGGGGGGAACCGTCCTAAGATAGGAACGCAACCTGTTACTTCGCAGAATTTAGCCACAGGCGTCTGCCCGTAGAGACGAAAGGAAACCACAGCTATACTGCTGGGGGGAAAAGTAGCCATAAATTTAGCTGCTATCCTGACTCTTTCATCGGTTTTTCGGGTGTCGATGATGAACAGGCCGTCAGGCCTCACCCTGTAGATGTAGGGCTCCATATGCTTGGTTTTGATTTTCGTGCCTATCTGAATGCCTGAAACCACCAAGCTTTCCAAGGGCAGCAGGTACTCATAGGTTTCTGCGGATGTCAATTTTTCTCCCCCTCAATCCTGCCTTGCAAAGTGTATTCACAGATGCTTGGCTGCCCATAAATCTTTTCCACCAACCAAGCCGTTTAAGCCTCGACGCCCTCATAAGCTTTCCAGTTTTCTCCTGTAAAGGTTTACACTTTCTCTGATAAAGTCCTCGGAAATAAAGCCCAAGGGAGTAGGCGTCTCTAAAACTCGTTTTGGCACCTTCAGCCCCTCGAAGCTGAAGCCTTGACTGAACTTGAACTCATACTTGGCTTTCAGGATCTCAGCCCCCAGTTTCATCAACTCTTGGTAGCTCACCGGATACCCAGCTACATTCAGAGCTTCAACCACGATTTCCTGCGTGTAGACTCCTCTGCCAAAATAGCATATTACAAGGCTGGAAAGTATCTGCCGCCATATCTCCTCCGAGATCAGGGCAGCTGCAACATCCTCCGCTGTAGGCTGTCTTCCAGCCGCGCTCCACTTTTGGTCGATACTGTACCCACTGCCGTCTAGGTGGCTGTGACGCGCGCCCACAAGATAGCCTACATGCGCCGCCGGGCCGGTGTGGTAGCCGGGCATCTCATTACCTCCGAAGGCTAGAGCATACTCCGAGCCTCCGTACTTTAAAGAAGCGTAGTCGACACCGCGGGCTAAGGCTCGAAAGAAATCGTTGGGCTGCTCCACCAGCATCTGAATGGCCTTAGTATAGGCTTCAGCGTCGCCCCATCTCAGCCTGAGGCCGGAGAGCTCTGTCTCTGTTATCAATCCTCTTTCCTGCATTTCCGTCGCCCAAGCCAAGGCTACACCGGTGCTCATGGCGTCCAAGCCGAAGGTTTCCACTTCGTCGATAAGTTTCAGAACCTCTGGTGGAGAAGGTATCTCAAGCATGGAACCCAAGGCGTAGATAAGCTCGTAGTCGTAGGAGATCATCTTGGTCTTGTAGAAGTAGGGCTCAGTTTCGTAGGGTTCCCTCAAGGCAGCGATGTGGACGCAGCTAACAGGGCAGTGGGCGCAGGCCACCCTTCGGCCTAGATATTTTTCAGCAAAACTTTCCCCCGAGATGTCCTCTGCCTTTTCAAACGAAGCCGATGACAGGTTTTTGGTGGGCAGAGCTTTCATCTCGTTCAGCGGGCCGATGTTCATAGCCGTGCCCAGTTCATGGTATTTTTTCATCGCGGGAGATGTGACAAGTTGCTCGAAGATTTTGTCGTAGACCTCCCGGTACTGTCGGGGTTTCTTGAACTTGAAGGAACGCTTTCCGGAGATGGTTAAGGCTTTCAGCTTTTTGCTGCCGAAGACTGCTCCCAGCCCCAGTCTGCCGAAATGTCTGTAGGTTTCGGTGACCAGGCAGGCGTAGGAAACTAGTTTTTCCCCTGCTCTCCCGATGCGCATGATGGTTCTCACTCCAGCCGCCGGCTCCCTTCCTCTTATCACCCGCCCAACCGTGTAGCTGCTGCGCATTCCCCAAAGGACTGAAGCTTCCCTGAAATGGACATCCTCCTCGTGAACTGCAAGGTAAACAGGTGTTTCGCTGGAGCCTTTAATCACCAACGCACCGTAGCCGGCCATCCGTAGGGCGATGGAGCTTCTGCCTCCCGCATAACTTTCACCCAGATTGCCTGTGAGAGGAGACTTAAACATGGCTGCGGTTTTGGAGGCTATTGGAAAAAGCCCGTTCAAGGGGCCCACGGCGAAAATCACAGGGTTTTCCGGACCGAAGGGGTCAGCATCCTTGGGGCATTCTTCCTTGAGCAGTTGGATGGCGACTCCTGCGCCCCCCAGCCACTTTTCAAAAAGCTCAGGCCTTTCCTTAACCCAGAACCTCCGCCTTGACAGATCCACATAGAGAATCCGGCTGAGGGAATCTTCTTCCATCATTTCTTTTCCCCCTCCAAGGGTTCAGCTTTCAGAACCCCGAAGGCGCAGAAGTCAGCGCAGTAGCCGCAATAGACGCAGATAACAGGCTTGGCTTCAACTTTATTCCAGAAGATAGCCCCGATGGTGCAGGCTTCAACACAGTTCTGGCATCCGATGCACTTTTCCGGCTTGAGAATGACGCCCCCATGTTTTCTGAGCTCCAAAGCGTTGGTGGGGCAAACCTTCATGCAAGGGGGATCTGGGCAGGCTCTGCAAACCGTTACCACGAAGCCTCTTTCAAACCCTCCAGCAGATCTGACGTGAATTGCCGACCTAGATAGACCTGCTTCGGCAAACCTTCTGTTGCAAGCAAACATGCAACACTGGCAGCCTACACAGAGGTCGACGTCTACGACGGAAAGCCTTCTATAGACCATGGTGAAACCTCGAATATGCTTCCTTGGAGTATATTAAGCGGCGGGGATTATTATCTTTCACTCCAGGAGAGGAGTCTTTCTGCTTGATTATCTTTGTTGCGGGCAGGTGATAGAAAATCTTAAAAACAAATCGCGCCTATTTCGGAGTATAAGGTGAGGTTAGAATATGGTATCAAAAAAATTGCTGGATTTGTTGAATGAAGCAGTGGCAAGAGAGTTACAGGTATCAATCCAGTATATGTGGCAGCATATCCTCTGGGCGGGGGTAGAAGGTTTCGCCGTGAAGGATGAGCTGAGAAGCATAGCTATAACCGAGATGAAGCACGCTGAAGAAATCGCTGAAAGACTGGCTTACTTGGGAGGAAAACCTACAACCAAACCTAAGCCCATCTTTGTCGGAAAAACCCTTAAAGAAATGATAAAACAAGATATAAAAGACGAAGAAGGAGCAATCCGGCTTTACAAGCAGATAATTAAAACGGCGCAGAATGAAGAAGATGTGACCACGGCGAGAATTTTCAGAAAGATACTGGAGGATGAAGAAAACCACCACGACACATTCACAAGCCTGATGGAGAAATAACCCTAGCTCCCGCCGGGGTCGCCCGGCAGGGTTGTCTTTTTATTTCCAACGTCTCATGAAGGTTTTCACGAGTTTTTCTGCGCTCAGCTTAGCGTTTTCTTTTAAGGCTTCGATGTCCCGGTCTGAGGCTTTCTCCACGTGAAGACCTGCCACAACTACTGTGGTGAGGTTAAGCTTCTTGGCGGCTTCCTCTGAAAGAGGTTTAACTATTTCATCTTCCTTATGGCCGACTACCGTGAGCACCGAGGAAGTTGCACTCAGCCTACGAGGATCCTTCAAACTCGGCCGAGGGACAGCCAAAGCTACAGCACCCACATGGGGAGATTCTCTGCCAAAGATGCAGAGAACTGCTCCTCTTTCCATGAAGATGCCTACGCTGTTCGCAGCGGTTCTTCCCTTTCCAGCGGACGCTGTCAATATACCTGTACCCGAAGCTTCCATAATTTTGGAATAAAACCTCCCGGCATATAATTTTACCACACTGCGAACAAAGCCCTTCATCTTTAGGGAATAAGCGCCTTGACTGACTGAGAAGCAGCGAAGGCGTCTCCTAGGCCTGTTAAAACCTTTGGGTTCCTGTTTATGAGAGCGGGAATGAGGCAGAGGCTGTAGCCGTCTCTCTTCTCTTTTCTCGGCTTAACCTCTGAGCAGGGAAGACCAGCAGCTGAATTCAGACTTTCTTCGAAGGGAAGACCGAAGGTTTTAGCCGCGGCGACCAAACGGCCTGTGGTCAAGGCTTCCGCTTCCCTGTCTAAGCTGTACTTCGATACGGATAGGGCGAAGGAGGATGAGTGAACGCAGACTCTGTCCACACCATAGAGCTTAGCGGCCTCCAATGCAGCTTCAGCTAGGTCTTCAGGTCTTCCTGAAGAAGCCTTCAGGAAGTCTGCGCATTCTTTCTCGTTAAGACCTAGAGAGTCTACGCAGTGATAGTCTGTGAACTTTTTTAGGGCATAGGTTAAAGCCTCCTCCGAACCTTGACCCAGTTCCAAGTGCACTTTTGGCCTCCTCGAACCGTCCAAGTAGTCAACTACCTCGTCGGTTTTCTTTTTGAAATCTGGGAGAAGAAGATGGGCGTAGGCGAGAATCAGAACGTCCACGAACCTCCGGTCGGAGGCATGCTCCAGAAAGTCGTAGTCAAATTTTCCCTCCGAAGACATCCTGTCCCAGGAGAGTATATGGCGCCCTTCTAAGAAAACCCCTAGAGAAGGGTCTTCTGTAAACTCGAAGACGATGTGGTCGTATTCCGGGTCCCCGACCCGTACTGCCTCCTCAGGCAATTTGAATTCTTTTCCACAAGCTATCTTGAAAGCCGGGGAAGCCCGCATGAGGTTGGGAGGCCGGCAAGGGTAGGATACCAACGGCCTAAGACCTAGGTCGAACAAAACTTTACCCATATGGTAACCGTTGCCTCCAACTCTTTTCTCCCTCCTCTTAAAAAGAGAATCAAGAGAAGAGTAGAGTTCCCGGGATATGAGGAACTCCCTTCCTCCTTCCCTGAAAGCTTTTTGCAGAGTGTATACAGCTTCTTCCAAGGACTTTAAAACAACGGCTTGCGGTTTTACTTTTTGCAAGTTCTCAACCCAGCGAAGAACCTGACTGTCTACTCTGACGAAAGAATCCCAGTTACAGTATAGACCCGTAGCCACCCTGACGGTTGAAGGTATCATCATCCTTCGACATGGTTGGATGAAGAATTTAAAGATTAAACCCTACACTACACTATCGCTTCTTGAAAGCTGAGTCAAACTTCCCTAGGGTGGTGTAGGTGAGGTGAATCTAACAGCGGAGTTTTCACCGCTGTCTTTTACCTTGGATGAATTCCTCCACCCACACTCTGGCTTGATGGTCTGGAACCTGTTGAGGTGGATGTTTAAAGGCGTAGGCTGAGATGCTGGTTAAGACTCCGCCTAACTCCCTGTCTAACCCCAACTTCATCGCCCGAATCACATCGACCATGACTCCAGCGCTGTTTGGAGAGTCCTCCACCGCAAGTTTCAGGTCCACCGTAATGGAGGCGCCGCCGAACTTCTTCCCCTTAATGTGGAGGTAACATATTTTCTGGTCGTTGAGGAAAGGCACGTAGTCGGAGGGGCCTATCCGCACAGGTATTTCGTAGGGGAGAAGACTTGTAACCGCCTCGGTTTTGCTTATCCTCTTCCTAGCCAAGCGATCCTCCACCGTCATGTTGAGGAAGTCGGTGTTTCCCCCGATGTTCAGCTGATAGGTTTCATCCACTTTGACGCCTCTGCTCTCCAAAAGCTCCACTAAGGTCCTATGGATGATAGTCGCACCCACTTGGCTTTTGATGTCATCGCCAGCCAGCGGCAAGCCTACTTCCTCGTACCTTTTCACCCATTCTGGACTGGAGGCTATGAACTCCGGTATGGCGTTGACGAATCCGCAGCCAGCTTTAAGCGCGGCTTCCGCATAATACTGCGTAGCCTGTCGGCTGCCTACGGGAAGATAGTTGATCAGCATATCAGCCTCCGAAGCTCTCAGGACATCAACGATCTCCACGGGCTCCACGGGGTCGTCGTCCTTAAGCCCGAAGCTTTCCATCATGTGAGGTGCCACACCATCCAGCATAGGCGCTGGTTGAACCGGTACCCCCAAGTATGGGACATCGGAGAACTTCAGGGTACAGTTGGGCGCGGAGAAGATGGCTTGGGAGAGGTCTTTTCCGATTTTTCTGGGGTCCACGTCGAAGGCTGCTACAAACCGTATGTCTCCGATTCTGTATCCTCCGAAAACCGTGTGCATGAGACCTAAAACTTTTTCATCATCACTTACGTTTCTGTAGTAGTAGACTCCTTGGACTAAGGAAGAAGCGCAGTTGCCGACACCGGCTATAGCGACTCTTATCTCAGCCAAGGAAACTACCTCCGTTAAACTGTTTTTTAATCGGGCCTAGAAATATAAGATTTTTGATAATCCGGCTGGGAAGGACTTCTTCCTTACAGAAGCTAATATTTCTCAAATCTCCCTCTAACGCCAACCAACCGCTTGGGTTTTATTCGGATCCTCCTTTCAGGGTCTTTTACAGCTTTTCCTAGAAGATGAGCTCTTCCACCGTGTTTTTCCGCTATTTTTAACGCTAAATCAACTTCTTCCTTAGGAATCACCGCGCAGAAACCTATTCCCATGTTGAAGACCCGGTACATTTCCTCCTCAGCCACCTTTCCACTGCTTTGGATGAGGTTAAAGATGGGGGGAGGAGGGGGTAGGTTTTCGATGAGGAAACCGCAATCTCCACCTATCCTCCCTAGGTTTAGGAGGCCTTTTCCGGTGATGTGAGCCATAGCCTTAACCTGGAGGCCCGAATCTAGCATTTCCAGAGCCTCCGCCACATAGATGCGGGTGGGCTCGAGCAGTTCTTCCCCCAAGGGCCTGTCAAGTCCTTCCGCAGGCTTGAAGAGGCTGAGTTTAGCCTTTTCTAGGAGAACTTTCCTAGCCAAGGTTAGACCGTTGCTGTGGATGCCTGAGCTTTCAAACCCTACGACCACATCGCCTTCCCTAACAGCTTCCCCTGAAAGCAGGCGATTCAGGGGCAGGAGGCCGATGCACATGCCAGCTAAGTCGAATCCTCTGCCTTCCACGCTACCTTGGATGATTTCTGGAAGCTGAGCTATTTCACCCCCCACGATGGCCACCTTCGCCCTTCTGGCTCCCTCCACGAGGCCTGAGGCTATCTCCTTTAAAAGCAGCGGGTCCGGCTTTTGAACGGCGATGTAGTCGACGAAGGAGAGGGGCTCCGCTCCCACGCAGACTACGTCGTTCACGTTCATGGCCACGCAGTCGATGCCCACGGTGTCGTATTTCTCCATAAGCTGGGCGATAAGAACCTTGGATCCCACTCCGTCGGTCTTCACAGCCAAGCCCAGTTTCTCGGAAATTTTGACGACGCCGGAGAAGTGGGAAATGGGGATAACAGCGCTGCCGGGTCCTTTTCGGAAGACGAAGCTTTCATGGCATTTTTTCACAACTTCTCTGAGGGCCTCTTCCTCAGCTTCGATGTCTACGCCGGCTTCCCTGTAGGTGACCTGTCTCCTTTTTTGAACCATCATCATCCCCGCTGCTCGATCCGAGGCTTTTTAAGGCAGAGCCTGCTGCCGGAGGATGGCCTTCTACTCGATGGGCACCTCGAAGCCCACGGTCTTTTTGGGGATGGTTACCTCCAAGATGCCGCCTTGGAACCTGGCCCTAGCTTTCTTGGCTTCCACGGTGGTGGGTAGTTTCAGGATTTTCCGAAAGACTTCAAACTCCACCTGCCTTTGGAAGGGTCCCCACGGCTCGAATTGAATGCACTGCCGGGTGGGAGCTTCAACTTTGAGACTGTCTTTTGTGATGTGAAGCTTTATGTCTTCCTTTCTGACGCAGGGCAGGTCTATGGTGACGATGACGTTTTCCTCGGTTTCTTGGATGTTGGTGAGGGGTTGAAGCTCCTTCTTGGTCACGTCGTACATGGGCGTTTCAGGCAGCATGGCTTCGGTGAATTCTTTCATCATTCGGTCTATTTCGCTTCTGATCTCATCGAAGAGGTCGAAAAAGGAACGCCTTTTCCTAGTTGACATGGCTGACCCCCCCTAAACGTAAATTCCCGGGACCTCTTGCTCCTGTACCTTATGCATGCCTCTCAGCTGCTCTTGAGTTCTTCTCATGAGCTCCCGAGCTTTCACCCTTATCTCCTCAGCCTTCTCCAAAAGCTCCTCAACCCCTATGTTGAGGTTCAGCAGGGAGTTCAGGCTTTGAATAGTGGAGGCCGAAGCTCCAGGGTCTGGAAACTGGAAGTGAGACTCGGCGAGAAGGGTGATGTTAGGCTGGTTTTCCCGGAGGCACTCTCGGATGAGCAAAGCATAAGTTCCCACAAGAACCCCCTCGTCGAAGGGAGGAATCTCAGCCTTCTTAATGAGAGCTTTAGCACTGTCGGTGGAGCCCACCGCGTAAACGGTGGGTTTCTCCACATCCATTCGGTTGGGGATAGCCAGACCTGTCATCCCCACGACAAATTCGATCCCCCTCATCTTAGCCCACCGGGTGAGAGCCCGGGTGAGGTAGAAGAGAGACTTGGGAGTCAAGGCCACTTCCGTGGTCATGACGGCTAGGCTTCCGGAGCCGTAAAGCCTCAAGGGAGGCTTGGGATGGTTTTTGTGGACGATTACCACTGGGGGGAGCATATCTGACTCCACGTATCCTATCTCCGTCATACCCAGCGACTGGACTAAGTGGGAGGCGGCGATAGGGCCCACCAAACCTACGTCCGGAACCCCGACGATAAAGGCTTGCTTCTTGACGTCAAAGGGAGCTGTTTCCACAACACGCATTTCTTCCATTTTAACGCTGGACAAGTTTCATTTCACTCCTTCAGCTTTCTCAGCTCTATTTGCATAGAAAGCTCGCTGCTGATTTAAAAATTCATACCCTACTCTTCGGCTGAAAACCCGAAAAACTTATTATGGAAACGCAGTTTTTCAAATGCTGAAAACTTTCGCTTTAAAAATGCTTTTCAGGGGGTAGCAAAAAGCCGTGGGTTCCTCGGAGCCTCATGAAAAAGAAGAAAAAGAAATCGAAACAGCGGACCCTGAAAAGCTGAAGGGAGAAATAGAAAAACTTAGGAAAGCCTTGGAGGAGGAGAAGGCGCGGGCGGAAGGCTACCTCAACCAGCTTAAATATCTTCAAGCAGACTTCGACAACTATCAGAAGAAGGTTAAAAAGGAAATCGAAGAAGCCACGGAGGCTCAGAGCATTCCACTCATGGTGAAGCTTCTGGAAATCGTGGACAACCTAGAGAGAGCAGCTCAATACACCGGGCCCTCTGCGGGAGAAGGGCCACTGGCTGAAGGAATCCGGATGACCTTAAGGGATTTAAAGGAAACCCTGAAAGATCGAGGCGTAACGGAAATCGATGCCTTGGGAAAAACTTTCAATCCAGCCGTCCACGAGGCGGTGGAGCAAGTTCAAACCGATTCGGCTGAAGATAACACCGTGGTAGAGGTCCTCCGGAAAGGCTACCTCCTCCACGGTAAACTCCTCCGGCCCAGCATGGTTAAGGTGGCCAAGGCGGTGGGGAAAGCGGCTGAGAGCTCCCAGAGGGAAAGCGGCTGAAGGCCCCTCTCTGGGCTGTTATTTGTTTGTAAAACGTGAAATAAATAAGTAAGTAAATCTATATTGTGATAACTCTCATCCCAGATATCTAGGGAGTTGTGGAAAAACGCCGAATCCCTCCAAACTCGGAACAGGCGAAATAGACCGCCTCATCTTCGAGGAAGTGGTGGTAAAGGAGAGTAACGCTCCAGTCTTCACCCTCTACGGGGAAGAAATCGACATCTGGAGTCCCCCCTACAAGGAGTACCACTCAAAACACACCATCGACTACATAATAGAGAAAATCTTGGAAAGTGAAAAGGCTGGAGTGGACATCTTCCCAAGCGTAGTTGGAAAGAGAAAGGAAAAAGAGCTGGTGAAAAACGCCCTCCTCTCCAATTCCCCCATCCTCTTCAAGGGAAGAAAAGGCTACGGTAAGACAACTTTCTCCAAGGCTATAGCGCAGCTGCTTCCCACCAAACTCTTGGCGGTGAAGGGATGTAAAATCCACGACGACCCCACTCGGCCTTCCTGTTTCTCCTGCAGAAAGAGGCTTCTGGAAAGCAACAGGGTAGAGCTCACTTGGATTCCGCGGATATGGGTCAGGATTCCCGGGGACCCTATGCTCACCAGCAGGCAGCTCATAGGCGGCATATCCATTCAGAAGATTAGGGAAGGCTATGAGCTGGACCATCCTGAAGTCTTCATTCCCGGAAGGGCCCTCAAAGCCAATCGGGGGGTTGGATACTTCGACGAATTGGGGGCAGTGCCCTCATCCCTGCAGACTCTGCTCCACGAGTTCTTTGAAGAACATCAGGTGACCACCATGGAGGGGGATATTGTCCCCTTCAAGATCGATACCCTGGAGTTAGCTTCCACCAATCCCGCCAACTACCGGGGAACCTCACCCATCAAAGAGCCTCTCCTAGACAGGATGGAGGAAATAGAAATAGGGCCTCCTGAGACTTTGGAGGAGGAAATAGAAATAGGTTTGAGGAACACGTTTTACGCCACGCGATCCGGAGAGACCCCCAAGATACCTCCTTGGCATCAGGAGATATTGGCGAGAACGGTTAGGTACGCCCGCGACAAGGAGCGGTTTGCCGACGCTCGGAGGATAGAATCGGAGCCTTCCTGCAGAGCTACCATAAAACTATTTGACCACGTTCTATCTAAAGCTCTGAGAAGCGGCCGGAGGACGCCTCTCCTCTCCGACTACGGGGAATTCAACGAAATAGTCAAACTTGCCCTCGTAGGCAGGATGGAAGTGGAATTTGGGTTTGTGGACAAGAAGGAGGAGATCGTGGACAAGCTGCTGGAGGAGGCTTTGAAGCAAACCTGCAAAGAAATCTACAATCAGCTTTCCTCTGAAAAGTTTCGAGAATTCTACGATGCTCTGAGAGCCTGCGGCACACCCTCGGATGGGAGACAGGCTTTATCCGTTCGAATGGAGCTTGTCCCCAAGCTGAGAAAGTATAGAGTAATCAACCAGTACGTAAGGGCTATTTCCCGCGACGATGCGCTGGAAGACGATTATTATCTTTCAACCGTGGAGATCATCCTAGAATCCATGCTTCACTGTGCTCCTAGGTTGGTGGACAAAAAGGACTTCACCTACTATTTGGGAGAGCTGGTGGAAAATGAAGCCTGAATGTGAACTGTGCAGAAAGCCTGAGGAGCAAGAGCTTTCCTCCATTCTAGGAAAAGAGATGACAGGGGACCTTCTTTACAAGCTTTTTAATCCTGATGCGCAATCACGTGAAAAAAAATCTGAATCTCAACTGCTGGAAGAGCTCATTCGGCAATGCAAGAACCAGTGTATGGAGGAAAGCCTCGGCGCGGAGGCGGAAAGCCAACTTTGGCATTGGATGAGAAGCCACGACAGCCGATGGCTGAAAGAATACGTGCTGCAGCGTAAAGCCAAAGAGAAAGCTTGGCAGCAGCTTCTGGAGAAAATCAAAAAAGGTGAAATTCAGCCTTCAGATCTTCAAGCCGAACAGCTGATCCAGCATTTCCTCAACCAGATACTGGAAGCCCTCAACAAGGAAGGTTGGATTGAGCTGAAGCCGCCGAAGGATTGGCCTTACCAGAACGTTTTAGCCTTGTATCCGGAGTTTACGGAGAAAAGTGAGAAAATCATAGCTGAGAAAGTGTTGGAGGAAGTTTTCTTAAACCTGAAAAAACATCAAGATAAGGGCCCCCATGAGATTGAGGAAACCGGTTGGGGTAGTATGCCCTCCTCCACTCTCCGGGAATTCGACGAATTCCAGCACTCTTACGATATGTTGGACATTCAGGAGACCCTTATCCGCACGGCAGTAAGAGACCCTGTGAACATGAGGATCGCGGAGGATGACTTGAAAATCAGGGTTCCCCTCCACGAAGCCAAGTCAACCAACGCCCTTTTGGTCGACGTGTCCTACTCCATGCGAGGGAATAAGTTTAGAGGAGGCATAGCGGCAGCCTTGGCTTTCAGAGAGATACTTCAGAGGGACTACAAGGAAGATAAACTCCATGTAGTAGCCTACAACCAGAGGCCTCAACTCTTGTCCTACGGGCAGATCGTTAAGCTGAGGCCTTATGGATACACTGACATAGGACAGGTTATCGACTTCGCCACAGAGCTTCTCTCCCGGGAAGAAGGCAACAAGAACATTTTCCTGATAACAGACGGGGAACCCACTGCAGCCTGCCATGGGGATGAAACACCTGAAGAAAGCGCCTTGAGGGCTGCCTACATGGCCGGGAAAGCCGACATCAGGCTTAACATCATCATACTGGACCGGCGGCCGGAGCTGAGACGTTTCTGCGAAAAAATGGCGAGGCTAAACGGAACCTCCACCATCACCTATGTGGATGACCCCTTAAACCTCAAAGAGTTCATCATAAAGTTTTTTGTCCAGTTTAAAAAAACAGGACAGCAAATTAAACGCTGCCGAAGTTCATAACCCCACGCCCAGAAAACCCATGCCATATACGGCCTAATCTTTTTCGGGTCAGCTTATACTGTTACGGTGATCTCCCGGTCTTCTGTGATAGCTTCCCCGAGCTCCCATCCCATAGGGCTTCGTTTCGAGACCCGTATCCTAGCTTTTTTACCCACCGTCGCTGCGAAAAGAAATTTTCCGTCCACATAAACACGGGCTTGGCTTCCTACTATTTCAGGGTCGAAAAGCAGGTCGATGCTGCTTTTGGTTTCCTCTAAAGAGAATTTGACGGGTTTTCCCTCTTCGCCGCGGAGAGGCCTTACATCCAGACGGATTCCCAGCTTCTTCTCCAGCTTGGAGATGTTGGCGCCCTCCCTGCCTATGAGCATGGGGATGCTTCGGCTGTCCGCTCGGATCACAGCCCGGTCTGAGGAGACCAGTTCCACCTCAGCCTTGGGGGCGAGCCTGCGGATTTCCTCCAAAATCCGGGTTTCAGCCAGCCTTCGGGCTGGGGGAACCTTGGCGGCTTCGGTGGGGGCGACGGGGACGATGATGTTCTCCTCCCCAAAAGTGTAGACTTCATACTCCAAGCGGCCGCTTTCAAAGTCTCTGATTTCTATGACAGGCCTTGTTAGGGCTTCATCCGTCATCCCCGTGGGGACTTTGACCGTTAAACTCAGCTCGTAAACTTTTTCCACCGTTCCGTATCGGAGGAAAATCAGCGTGTCGACGATGTGGGGGATCATTCCCAACTCCGTCCGCCCTATGAACCTCTGGATGGCGTCGATGGGGCTGCTGGCATGGGTTACCCCTATCATGCCCACTCCAGCCAGCCTCATGTCGGCGAAGGTCTTAAAGTCCTGAGTTTTTCTGATCTCGTCGAAAACAGTGTAGTCAGGGCGGACGAGGAGGAGAATGTCCGCTGTTTTCTCGAAGCTCCCCTCCAAGGGAGCATACTGGGTGATTTCAGGCCCCACCTGCAGGTCTCTAGGGGCCTCCAGTGTTTTCACGATCTTATCTTGAGCCATGTAGAACTGGGCTAGAGAAGAGGCGAAGGTGGTTTTCCCGGAGCCCGGAGGCCCAGCTATGAGGATACCCTCTGCCTTGTCCCGAAGTCTTTCTAAGAGTTTCGGAGATAAGCCGTAGTCATCCAGCCTCAGCTTCACCACAGGCCGGACGATGGTTACTTCTAAGCCGTCTGAGAAGGGAGGCCTAGCCACGGCTATACGGTAGTCTCCCAGCTGAATGACGGTGGCATTATTCATGGATATTTCGAAAAGACCCTTCCCTCTGAGCCTGCTGACTTCGTGGATCTCCCTGATGGTGTTCTCCATCTCCTCCTCGGTGAGAGGCCTCTCTCTCAACTTCACCAGTTTGGAGGCGCCGGGTTTGCCCCGCTTGGCCATGGGCGCGGCTCCCGCTTTCAAGTGAACACTCATGGTATCGGGGGTGAAGTATTTTTCAAACTTCAGCTTAGGCGGCCGGCCTTCGGGAGGAATGTAGACCACCTTGGCGCCGTTGGCTTCGGCGGTTAAGGCTTGAACATAGTCCGCGGTGACGAGGGTTCCCCCCTCCTTTAAGGCCATGTCCATGATGAGGGCGTCGATTCTACCGCTTCTAGCCAGCTTGATGTCGTCTAAGCTAGGCCTAGTGCCAGAGAAGGAAACTTTAATGCCTCGAGTCTCCCCCACGGCTCTGAGCCTTTTCAGCTCTCTTAACCCTATGAAGCCTGAGTCCCGACCTTTGGAGGCTTGAGCCTGAAGCTCTTCCACCACCACCAAGGGAACGACCACTTCTTCAGCCTTGAGTTCTCCTCGCTCCAACATGCGAACTATCTTTCCGTCTACGATGACGGAGGTGTCAGGAAAAATTCTTTCAACCATCTTTAACTCCCATCAATAGGCCAATAAACTCTTAGAGCTCTCCCGCTATAAGTTGTTTCCTCAAGCCCTCATATGGTGGTTCCAGCCGGCGGGGCTGGCCTTCTTTTAAGTTTCTCAGGCACGTGGAGGGACCGAACCACGTTGTGGGAGGTGATAACGTAGACAGGGTCTCCGGTGGGGGTGTACTGGTTTTTAAGCCGGCGAACGCCTATGAGGACGGTCTTTACCTTGAGGGTTGAGCCGTCGCTGAGCTTGTACTCGTTCCAGTCTTCTTTCACGGTTTCAAAGTCCAAGTCTTCTCCTTCGCTCACTGGCGGCTGACTCAAAATTCATCCCCCATTAGAGGGGAGTGCAACCATATCTAAGCCTTTCCACCTGAAGGCTGAATGCCGGCGGTTTTGTACATTCGTGCTTAGGACTGTCCATCCTCCTCATAGGGTTTGGGTTGAATTATCAGCTTTAGAAGGTTTGGAATATAGCTTCTGACCGAATCCTCGATTTTGGCGTTGATGTCCTCAAGCTCTTGGACGGTTGTTTTCCCGTCAACTTTTATCACCACATCACCCATGATGAAGGGACCTGCGCTTCTCAGCCGGATGTCCTCAGCTTTCTTAACGCCTTCCACGCTTTCCACCAGTCTCCTAGCCGTTTCCAAGGTGTCGACGCTGCACGCACATGCATCCAGCAGAATGAGAGAGGATTCTTTTATCGTAATATAAGCGACGGCAAAAATGAAACCGCCGATGACAAGGCCGGCGACGGCGTCTATCCGGAAAAAACCCAGGTAGGAGAGACTGATGCCTAGGAAAGCTGAGAACGAGGCTGCGGAGCTCTTCAAGGTGTTGAAGGCGTCGAAGCTCAGAGATTTAGAGTTAATCCTCTTCGCTGTCTTCCTCTTGTTGAGGCCGAGCAAAAGGAAAACCGTTGAGGCTCCCAACGCCGTGGCCATGGCAGGGAAATGAGCAGTCAGAGGCTCAGGAGCCCTCAGCTCTAGAAAGGACCTATAGACGATAAGCACACCTACAGCAACCATTATCAGGGCGGATAGCACGGCGGAAAACGTCTCAACCTTATGGTAGCCGAAATGAAATCTCCCTCCGGGTGGGCGTCGGGAGGTTCTGAGCCCGAAAAAGGTGATGGCGGAAACAAGCGCATCGGTGAAGGTGTGGGCGCTGTCCGCTGTTAAAGCAATGCTGCCCGACTGGATCCCGAAAATCAGTTCCACCGTTCCGATAACGGCGAATATGCCGACGGACGTTTTCGCAACTCTTTCGCCTTTTTCGAAGTCAAGCAACATTGCTCATCTAAATAAAGTCTATACTGTTTCATATGACTTTTACCCTAGAAATTCCCAGTGTAAGAAAGACTCTCAGGAGGCGGGTTAAAAAATAAAAGGTTAAACTCCAAGATTTCCTAAACATTCCAGAGGCCGCAAACGTCAACTTGGGGCATCATAAGCCGTGAAGGTTTTTGTGTTCGAATACGCAGCCGGGGGAGGGTTTGCCGGGGAAGTCATACCATCGGAGATTCTCTGCGACGGCTATGGAATGTTCAAAGCTTTCATATCCGACCTCAAAAGTTTAGGCTGCCAAGTAGCCGTTACCCTAGACCGGAGGCTGAAAACCGCCCGTTCCCTCCTCCGCGTCGACGAAGCGGTTTTCATCCAGTCGCCCCAAGAGTTAAACTTTGCCGTCCGAAAGCTTTCAGCTGCCGCTGACGCCGCCTTGGTCATAGCTCCTGAAACTCGAAACGCCTTAGGTGAAGCTGTGGAAACGATGGAGGAAGGGGGCTGCCAGTCCCTCAACTGCCCTTCGGGAACGGTTAAAAAATTTCAGAGGAAGTCGGCCGTATACGAGGTTTTGAGAAAAGCGGGAGTGAAAGTTCCCAAAACCGTGAAGGCGAAGGTTCAAGACGGCTGCAAAGGCTTAGAGAAAGCAGTGGAGGCTGTGGGTTTCCCAGCCGTAGTCAAACCTGACCAAGAAGCAGGGTGCACCGGACTCAGCCTAATTCACCGGAAGGAAGACGTGGCTTCAGCCTTGGAGAAAACGGTAAAGGAGGCCCATGCCTCTCTGCTCCTAGTTCAGGAATACCTCAAGGGCGCCTCAGCCAGCGTTAGTCTCCTCTGTAGCGGAAAGGACCTGAAACCCCTCAGCCTCAACAAGCAGTGGATAACCTTGGGAAGACCATCTTCAGCTTCCCACTACCTAGGCGGCTTCACCCCTTACGCTCCACCCTTGAAAGAGGCTGCTTTAAAGGAGGCTGTGAAGGCTGCAAGGGCCCTAGCGCCTCTGCGGGGTTATGTGGGAGTTGACTTGGTCTTAACTCCCCACGGGCCGGTGGTGGTGGACATCAACCTTCGGCTGACTGCATCCTACCTAGGGGTGAGGAAAATCCTAGAGGAAAACCCAGCCGCCCTCCTTCTAGGCTCAGCCTTCCATGGAAGGCTTCCCGAGAAAATCTTCTCCAAGGGCAGCGCTGTCTACAAGAAGGTTCAACTGCCTCAAACTAGGGTCAGAGGAAGCGCGGAGTTTTTCCTCCCGCCCCGCTGGCAGCCGGAGGCCAGAGAGGGATACTTAGTCGCCCACGGCTCTACCTTTTCTGAGGCTTCTCAGAGGCTCCGCAGGGTTTTGGATAAGATTTTCAAGGCTGAGCATCCACCAATAGGATCATGATAAAAACCTTGGGGTTGGACGTAGGCGGAGCGAACGTTAAAGCAGCCTGCCTACAAAAAGTTGAGGGGGGAGAGAAAAAACTCCGGACAGATGTCCAGTATTTCCCCATTTGGAAGCAGGGCAAAGACCGTCTTCTCCCTCTTCTCAGGGGACTGGGAAGACGGATGGCAGGTTCCCCCTCGGGCAGCTGGGACGGCGTAGGCGTTACCATGACGGCGGAACTCTCCGATGTTTTTCAGACCAAGGGAGAAGGCGTAGCTTATATCATATCCTGCGTGGGGGAAGCCTTCGGCGATTCACCCTTAGGCATCGTGGACGTGGAAGGAAGCCTGATCTCCCCTGAGGAAGCCAAGCTCAGCCCCCTCCGGGTGGCTTCAGCCAACTGGGCTGCCACAGGATGGCTGGTCGCCCGCTACCTGAGCAACGGCCTCGTGGTAGACGTGGGCAGCACCACCACCAGCATCATCCCCGTTCTCGCAAGCAAGACTGCTGCGCGGGGTAAAACCGATTTGGAAAAGCTGGGCTGCGGGGAGTTGGTTTACACAGGTGCCCTCAGGACCAACGTCGCCGCGGTGGTCAAGTCTATTCCTCTGGGCGGTGGGAGAGTGAGGGTTTCCTCGGAGCTCTTCGCCACCACCGGCGACGTCCACCTAATCCTCGGCAACCTGAAAGAGGAGGAGTACACCGTGGAAACCAGCGATGGGAGAGGAGTCACCAAGTCTGAAGCCTCAGCCAGGCTGGCGAGGGTTGTCTGCGCAGATTTGAGCATGCTGGGGGAGACGGAGGTTGAGGAAATAGCCCAGTTTGTCGCAGGGGAACAGGTGAACCAGATAGCAGAGGCCTTGAACCAAGTTTTTGAAGCCGCAGCCCTCCCTGCTTTGGATAAGAACCGCATACCCGTGGTGACCGCAGGCCTAGGGGCTGAATTTTTAGCTCGGAAAGCGGCATTAAAGGCTGGTTTTCGCCAAGTTGTCAACCTTGACGAGCTTACAGGCCTTGCTATATCGAAGACAGCTCCCGCAGGGGCAGCGGCGTTGATGGCGGCGGAGCGTTACGGCGGAGGAGGAGGGGAAGTTTAGATGGTGGAAGCCGTGGTGAAGGTGGGAGGCAGCCTAACTGAGTATCCTCAGGCCTTGAAGAAGCTTTGCAAAACCCTCAGCCGGCTGTCCCATCGGCATCGACTGCTCATCGTCCCGGGGGGAGGCCCTCTAGCGGATGCTGTGAGGGCGCTGGACCGAAAATTCAGCCTTCCGCCTCAGACAGCCCACCGGATGGCTGTCTTGGCCATGGACCAGTTCGGCCTTCTCCTTCACAGCTTCATACCCGCCTCTCATACTGTGAGCAGATTGGAGGAGGTGGAAATCTTGCTTGGGAGATGCGGCCTTCCGATTTTTCTCCCCTCTCGGTTTACAGCGGCCTCTAGGCTTCTGAGGGCTTCTTGGGATGTAACCTCCGACTCCATCGCCGCCTTCCTAGCCCTCCGCCTAAAGGCGGATAAACTTCTCCTTCTCAAGGATGTGGACGGAATTTTCACCCAAGACCCGAAGAAAGGCGGCGGCAAGCTCATTCCTCAGCTCACCGTAGGCGAGCTTCAAGTCCGGCGGAGGTGGAGTTGCGTCGACGCTGAGCTTCCGAGGCTTTTGGCTGAAGGGAAGCTGACTTGCTTCGTGGTCAACGGTCGGAAGCCTGAGCGAATGCGGAGAATTTTGGAGGGCCGCTCGGTTCTCTGTTCGGAAATAGTACCGGATTAGAGTTTCCCTGAACGAGGGGTTTGCATCAGCGCTCTGGGAAACTTGTAGCTTCAAGCATCCGGCTCACTTTTTCTCTGTCCACCCTTCCGGCGGCTGAAAGAACGGACCTACGGACGCCGACGATGTCCACGCTTGTATCCCGGAGGGCTTCTAGGTTTTCGGCGGTTAGGCCCCCTGCTAAGGCAACCTTTAACCCGTAGGTGTGGGCTTCCTGGACGAAAAGTTTTAACTCTCCTAGGTGAACGTGATCGAAGAGGTTTTGGAGGTTTTTTCTTTTCACGTCGACCATCAGCCCGTCTACCTCCGCCTTGTAGGCGGCGAGGGGTAGCTTCCAAGGGCTCAAGCAGCCCCAAGTCTCGTAGTCAGCGTAGCCGGCTGCAATGGTTTGAACCTTGGGCTTCAAGCCTTCCAAGGCCTTTCTCACCCCTGTGAGAAGCTTGACGGCTTCCTCCACGGTTTTAACCCCGTAGAGGCCTGCCTTCACGTAATTGGCTCCGGAAGCCGCTGCGCCCAAGGCGGCGAGGGAGGCTGTTCCCGGCAGGTAGGGTAGGTCTCCTAGGGTTGCGCTTACCTCAACCTGGCTGAGGATCGACTTCCTAACTTGGCGGATTATCCAAGGAAAATTGGCTCCCAAGGCGCCCTCCTCAGGGTTTTTCACATCGACGATGTGGGCTCCACCCTTCGCAGCCTCCAAGGCTTCCGCCTTGTCAACAACGCTGACCAGAAGTTTCAAAACCGGAGACCCTCGCAGTCGGCTCTAGCTTCAGCCTTTAAAAATTATGTTTACCCATAAATAGTTTTGAGCCTTCGAAAAATAGCCGGAAGGAGCTGGGTTGACCTACGACGTTGTGGTAGTTGGCGCTGGTCCCACGGGCTCCACAGCCGCCTACACAGCGGCTAAAGCAGGCTTGAAAACCTTGCTGCTGGAGGAGCACTCCCAAATAGGGCGGCCGGCCCACTGCACAGGCAAGATTACAGCCAGAGCCTTTCAAGAGTTTAACCTCCCCCGGGACTGCGTGCTGAACACCGTGAGGGGCGCCTTCTTCTACTCTCCCAGCAACCTGCAGTTCTCCCTCTTCAAGGACAGGGGCGAATTTCACATCGTCGACAGGGAGAAACTGGACAGAAAACTCGCTGAGAGAGCCTTAGACGCAGGAGCAGAGCTATTGCTTGAGGCTAAAGCCTACGGTTTAGAAGGCTTAGGCAAACCGAACTGCCTTCTCAAGGTCAAGCATGACCACATCAGGTATGTTGAAGCTAGGGTAGTAGTCGACGCTGAGGGCTCCACGCCCCTCTTAGCGGAGAGGGTAGGTCTTCCCTGCCAGCTTCCCCGCCTGAAGGGAATCCAGTATGAGATGGAGGGAGTGGACTTCAACGAAGTAGATGCGGTGGAACTCTATTTTGGGAGGAGGATGTTTCCCGGCTTCTTCGGCTGGATAGTCCCTTTGGATACAGGGCGAGCCCGGGTAGGCCTCTGTGTGCGGGGAGACCTCTGGAAGACTCCTGCCCGAAGCTGCCTAGAAAAGGCGCTCCGAAGCCATCCGGTTCTTTCCAAGAAAACCCGGAGGGGGAAAGTGAAACACGTTCAAGGAGGAGAAATCCCCCTCCACGGCCCGGTTAAGGAGTGCTGCCGAGGCAACCTGATGCTGGCAGGGGGAGCCGCTGGCCATAACAAATCCACCTCAGGAGGGGGTATTTACTTTGGGTTAAAAGCTGGAAAGGCTGCGGGGGAAGCAGCAGCTCAAATCCTCGCTGGAGGGTTATCTTGGCTGCAGATGTCGAACCACTACGCGGTAGTCTGTGAAAAAGCCTTCGGAAGAGAGCTGAACTTTACATCCAAAATGCGCAGAATGCTGGATGAATTTTCAGACCAAGAATTGGACTGCATCTTCCGTTTCTTAGCCGAAGAGGAAAAGCTTCGGAGGGAAATTGAAAGATACGGGGACACAGACTACCAGTCTAGACTGTTTTTCCCTTTGATTCTAAAGTTGGGCAGTTCGACTTTAAAACGACCTTGGAGTTTTAGGTTTATCTCAAAAATCCTTCTGACAAGCTTCATGATTTTTCTTAGATAGAAAATATTCGCCAAGTTTCTAGTATTTTTGCCAGCCTACACCAGTTTCACCAAATTCCCCCAACTTTCTTGCGAAGTTTTCAGATTAAGTTTTTTTTAACAGCTGCCCCAGTAGGCTTTGTGAGTAAATGCAGCAAATTCAACGTTCGCCAAGGTAAAATTTATTAATTCATTTAATCCAACGTACTTCACAGTGAAGTAATTTGGCACGGAAAGAGGGGGAGAAATCAGACTTTCAGATAAGAGAAGAGATCATCCGCGGCGCACAACTATATAAAAGCCCCTTAAGCGGAATGGGCTTATCATGGGTGAAAGAAAGATACCCCAGATTTATTGAATACGCTTCAATCTCATCCGAGAGCATGTCGCTTTTAACAGAATATGAATCGGCTAAAAACCTTCCGAAACTGGAGAGATGGCGTCGTCTGCCGCTCATTAAGCCAAAACTTTTCCATGCCAAAAGAAAAGCTCAGGCCGAAATCATGAGGTTAAGGCAAAGATATAAACTAGCTAAAGCACTCCAATTAATCAGGTGAGATAGTTAAAGCAGAAAGACAAACACCAGCTGAATGGTGAAAATTGAATAAATTCTCTTTATCTGCAACTTCAGCTTCTTATGCTAAGCTGTTCAAGAACAAGTGTTGTCTCCGATAAAACATCTTCTGCAAACTATTTTTAAACATAAAAAAGCATCAACATTGTTCTTCGGCGCTCGTCTCTTTTTTAAGCTAGGGAACTAAAGATATCTAAGGGTTCTGCCTGTCTTCTTTCGACACTATGTTGGAATTTTTCAAGCTGCTGGAAGCATCAAAATGATGAATATGGCTACAATGAGAGCGTAAATGGCTATAGCTTCGATGAAGACTACGAAGATGAAGAACCTTCCGATGATCTCAGGCCTCTCTGCCCCTGCGGCTGCGATGGCGGATACTGCCATCGATAAGCCTAGGGCCGCTCCAAGGCCGGGAACGGCGATGGCTATGCCTGCGCCTATGGCCATCAGCCCTAAGTCGATGGTTTTCACAGCTTCAACCGCTTCGGGGGTCTCTTGCGCGGAGGCAAAAGCTACCAGCATGGCTGCCGCCATTGCTATCAGCAGAACGGTTACCGGCGCTGTTCTTAGGTGGAAACTCATCCGCTTCACCTGCCCTATGTGGGATGTTCAAGATTAATTCATTGAATTTAAAACTCTTTTGGTAGGAGAGGCTCCGAATCAAAGCGGATAGGGCGGCTGGTGGAGGACGAGATGAGGCTTAGTCTTCTCAGCGGGGAGCCCTTCCTGTTTGGCGATGAGGATGGCGATGAGGTCCTGAACCTCATAAAGCTTCAGATAAAGATAAGCCAAAACCTCTCCGAGGTGGAAAAAAGGTGAAATGAAAACCCGTTCACATTCACCGGCATGGAAACGTTTGAAGACTGTTTCAAAGATAGACAGGTCTCCTTTAACCTCGTAGGCGCTCAGGAGAGGTGAAAGCTGGTTTACGTAGTAGCCGGATGCGAAAACCTTTACAGCTTCCTTCTCTGTGGGGGCGGCTGAAGCCTTCTCCAACCCCTCCCGAGAGATCCTGTAATACGCGGAAATGAGGTTCCACCCGATTTCTTCAGGTTTGAAACCTAGTTTTTTCATCCTCAACACTGCCATGATGTTCGCAGCGTCCAAGACGAAGCCCATAAGCTTAAGGCTGAATCTATCCTTCCCTTTCACCTCGTTCAACTTCTTCCAAGCTTCCATCATCCCGTACCTTGTTACAGTGATCTCCACCTCCAGCCCCCGCCTTGAGACATCCTCAACCTCCTTGACCAGCCTCTCAACCTCCAAAGCCAAAGGCCTTTCCCAGATGAGGCTTAAAACCTGTTTAAGATTTTTCCCGTCGACCAAAGCTTTGCACTGCGCGGCCCCCAGCCTTCCATAGGGGTGAATGTAGCTGGAGGCTTCATCCCAAGGCAGCTCCAGAAAGATCGCCTTCAAAATGTCTGCGAGACATTTTAATTCCTGTATGCGGCTGAGCTGAGAAAAGAAGTCAGCAGCCTCCCGGGTTTTCAGGTGGGAGGCGATGAAGTCTATCTCCCTCCGATAGGCTTCCATGAGACTTTCTTCAGCTTTGCTCAGATTGAATTCTTCTAGAAGAAGGGAAGCTACTTGATGGCGGTAGGCTGTTCCCTCCAGCCTTCTCAGGACAGCTTGCACGTTTTCAGCACCCAAGAGGGCGTCGTAGTCGCCCTTCACCAGCAGAAAAGACTTCCTCGCCCTAATCCTAGGGCTTAAAGTTCCGTATAGGTAGACTGACTTCATTCTTTTCCAACCCTGGCAAATTTGACGATTTTATCCGTAAGCTTAACTATCACGAAAGTCCCCAAGGCGAAGCCTGCAAAAGTGGTGCCAACGGTGAAAACCAGCTTGTAAAACAGGGAAAACTCTAGAGCGGTGAAAATCCAAAGGCCGAGAAAGAGCCCGGCGAGGACGAAAGCAGGAGGGATGAGGCCGAAGAGTAAAACCCTCTTTATGGAGTAACCTCGGAGCTCAGCCGGCTTTAGGCTGAGAAACCTATGCCGGCGCTGTGAATCTTCTTTGGATGATGAATCCTTCAAAAGGCACTCCATCCCCCTTGTAGTATTTGCTGAACCATTCTACCCAGTGAAGCCTCAGGGTGTGGGCGAAGGTTATGATCCCCTCCAAGGCTATTATCATGAAGATTGTGACCATGATGAACACAGGCCAGAACATCGCCCCAGAGCCTATGAGGGCGATTTCGCTGAACACCGCGTGGGCGATGCCTAAGGCTAGAATTCGGCCGTAGGAAAAGGTGTTAGAAATGGACTCGATGGCTTTGCTCACCATTTCGGAGAAGGCGTCCATGGCGCTTTCCGAGAACCTGTGAAGAACGAACATTCCTATGAAAGGCACGACGAAGAAGGGAACAATATTCTGAAGATCAAGCAGAATGTTTTCAATCCTCTGGCCGAAGAACAACACCGACAGCATCAGGTAGCTGAGGCTGAGGTAGAACCAAAGCCATGAAACTGGAGCGAGACTCTTTCTAAACTCCCTCCGGGAAAGCTTGTTGATGATGTCGAGGATTATTCCAAAGGATATGTGAATCATGCCCACCACTAAGGCTACCTTCAGCAGCATGACAGGCCCTCCTTTGTGGGGGTCGATGGGGCTGAACCAAGGGCCTTCCTTCAACCCGGTGAGCATGGTATACCACTCATATTCATGGCCGGCGGTGGTGGGACCGAAGAACTCGCCGTAGAGGAAGCCGAAAAAGGTGGCTGTGATCCCGCAGCTGATTATGAGGAATCTCCCCTGATAGATGGGGTCCCATAGGTCCCCTGAAAGCTTGAACCTGTCGAACACCTTTTTTATGAGAAGACCTCCGACGATGAGAATTAGCCCCTGCCCCATGTCCCCGAACATCAAGCCGAAGATGATGGGGAAAGAGAACAGCGTGATAATCGTGGGATCGATTTCATGATAGTTAGGAAGGCCGAAGGCTGCCACAAGCTTCTCATAGCAAGCGGCTATCCGGGGGTTTTTCATGAAGGTGGGAGGTTTGTCTCCCAGCTCCTCTCCAGTTACGTTGACCACGGCTTCAGGGCAGCTTCTTCTGATGGCTTCTAAGGCTTTTTCCCTGTCCACGTTTTTAACCCAAACCTCGAACACAGCGGTTTTCCCTGTTCTCCTGAAATTCTGCTTAAGCTCCTCGATTCTCAGCTCAATGTCCACAATCTCCCTGTAGGCATGAATGACTGAGGCTCCTTTAGCCACCTCTTCCAGCCGCTCTAACAACCTAGCCGGCTCCTGCGAAAGCCTATCAATTCGATGTTCGAGGTGACGGATCTCCAAGGCTTTCTCCAAGATTCCTAGATGCTTCATGGATGTACTTTCAAGCAGTTCCCTAGCCTTCTCTAGCAGGCCCTCCACCTCAGCGGATTCAGCTTCCTTAACATGGTCTATCAGGTTTTTCACAGTTTGAAGAGAAAGAAACTTTTCAGCGTTCTCTAAAACCTCGTAGCTCTTCAGAACTTCGTAGGAGATTTTCGACACCTTCTGCATGGTATCCTCAATGCCGAGGGAACCTAGGTGCATGTCTTTGAGAACATCAAGAACCTCCACTGTCTCCCTGAGAACCCGCGTGAAAGCCTCTCCCGTCAACGCCAATGCTTCGGGGTTTAAAGCCTCAAGCTCTTCTACCAGCTTTTTAAGTTGACTTACTTCAGCTTGAACCTCCCTAAATTTTTCAACTGCTTCGATTTTCTTTTCAACAGCTTCCTTAGTCCCTTGGAGGATCTCTTCGATTCTATCCATCTCTCCCTTGGCTGCGGGAAGGCTTTCTTCAACCCGCCTGTGGAGTTCAAGAGCTTTCCGGAGCTCTTCTCTAAGCTTTTTAAGTTCAGCTTCATCGTTGGGAAGTTTTTCATGAGGTGCGCTCAGCTTTGCCGCCATCTCTAACAGGGCTAAGGCTTTTTGAGCCTCCAACAGCCGCTCATGCAGGCGTCTTATCTTGTCCCGGTCAGCCAGACTCTCCTTTTTCAATGCTTGGAGATGGTGGACGCTAACACCGAATTCTTCCAGCTGTTTTTTAACGGCCTCCAGCTCCTCGTAGAACTGGGTTAGATCCTTTTCTAGGGAAGCTTTCTCCTCCGTCACTTCTTTCATAAGGTTGTCGATTTTAGCCCATTCCAGCTCGAGACAGGCTATTTCGCCTTCTATCTTCTTTAAAACCTCGTCTACGTCCTTTCCGACTGGGAGAGGCTTGGGGTAAGGTGCGCTGGTAAGCTTTTTCATGGTGTTATGTATACGGTTTGAAAGCTGCAGCAGAAGGTCTTCCCTAGAAGTATGCCTGAATTCTTCAGTTAACTCCTCGTATTTTCTCTTTTTAGTTTGGGTGATGTTGATGAAATGGGCGATGCCGAGTCTTCCTACATCTCGAATTATGAAATCGGTTTTATCCGCTGGTGCTACTACCTCGATCCTCGCCATCCGCATAGTGCGCAGCAACGCCAATCCCAAAGTAAGCTTTTACGTTTAGGCTGATTCTTCCAAAGTCTTTATAAGTTTTCCGTAGCTCTGCAAAATCCTCGATCATTAAAAGTCTTTAAAAGTCTGACATTCCCAGCTACTATTTCATCCGTTTAAAAACTTCCTTTCAAACCAAGAGGCGTCCTCAACCGGGAAAGACCAAAATGTTAAAATATCAAGATTTCCAACTATTTTTCAGCAGATCTCTGAAGGCTTCGATTGTTCTTTCCGAGTTTTCAGTTGGAGGTTTTTAGGTTTGAATGAAGCTAAAAAATGCTCCCCCACCTGCGATCTGTTCAAATGCGGCCAAAAAGCGATCCAGTACAGGTCTGGCAACGTCTACTGCAGATTTGCAGACGACCTCTGTGAAGGAGCCAGCTGCAAATACGCCCTCTGTGTTAGAAACAAACTTCTGTCCAACGGGTTCTGCGGATTAACTTTTAAAAGGACCACTTCTCGCTTTGAAACTCAGCCTGAAGAAGTTGTGCAAGGGATCAAGGTGAGGGGAAAGCTCCAGCAAAGACTTCGAGAAAAAGAACTGTTTTGACTGGGGCTTCCCAAAAGTTTTCGGCGTTGACATTCAGTGACTGAACATGGATACCTTCACATATGTAAGGGGTTCATCTTATCATCTGCTGATCACCAGCTCAAGAGAACCCACCAGATCCATGAGAACTCTGATGAGGGACCTTCACACAGTGTCCCCTCGCTCATATAGAGTGAACAGGGGTAAGATGAGTCTTTCAGGATTGGCGGAAACAGCTGAGGAGATGGGTGTGAAGTACGTAATGATCCTAGGCAGATGGGCGGGAGGCCCTGGGAGAATAGATTTCTACAAAACCGAAGGGGGGACGCTGACTCAGATTCCACCGGTCCTCTACATTAAAGGAGTACGGCTGCAAAGAGAATTCGACATAACGTGGAGAAAGTCTAGAAAGAGAATCAGTAGATTGGGAGTTTTCAAGGCTTCCACCCCAGAAGGGCAGAAACTTGCACACGTGTTAAGTAAAATCTTCGGAGCGGTCCCCCTCTCTCCTGGAGAAGGATTAAAAAATAACTGGGCTTACATGAAGCTGTTGGAGGAGAAAACTTTCCTACGCGGGATTACTTTTTACTCATCCATCAACGGATTCAAGGAGATCGGCCCCTTTATATCCCTGCGCGGGATCGAATGGGGCGATACTGTTAACAATTTTGAAAATGGGAGAGAAGATGCTTGAGTAAAGCCGGGGTTCTCATAACTGTCAGTCTTCCCAGCGAAAGAAAAGCTAGGGTGATCTATGAGGCGTTGAAGCCTGAAACAGGGACAACCCCAAGCGCTAGGTCTAGGGTGAAGGTTAAAGTTAGGGGGAAGCTCCTTGTGATGGATTTTCATGCCTCCGGGATAACCTCTCTCAGAGCTGCTGTGAACTCTTTTTGCCGGTGGTTCTCGCAGCTGAACAGCATCATCGCCGTCTTGGATGAGGTTTCCACTCCAAGACGTTTAAGGGAGAACAGTTTAACAGAAGCCGGCTGCTAAATGTTATTAAAGAGTAAATCTTATTTAACTGTCATAGAGTGTTGGATGAAGGGATAAGTGGTAGTTGATGGGAGAAGAAACTTCCGAGCTTCCCGCAAACCTCCAAGAACAACTGGCAAGGCTGCAGCAGCTTCAGCAGACTTTGCAGGTTATCGTCGCCCAAAAACAGCAGGTGGAGATGGAGCTCACCGACACCAATCGAGCTTTGGAAGAGCTGCAGTCCATGTCTGACGATGCCTCCGTTTACAAGTCCATAGGCTCCATCCTTGTCAAAAAAGACAAGTCGTCGATCACGAAAGACCTCACGGAGAAAAAGGAGCTTCTCAATGTCCGGGCTAACGTCCTCGGTAAACAGGAAGAAAAAACCCGGGAGAAACTAAGAGAAGTCCAACAGCAGCTTCAAACAAGGCTGAAAACAGCTCCACCCAGTTGACTCAAGGAAACTACAAGCCTGCTACGTTGTAGAACAAGCTTTAGCCTCAGGGTAGGGTAGATGTTTTCCTTCTTAGCTAAGCAAAAGGTATTGCGGCTTAAGGTTTTAAAGATCTTTTTAAGAAGAAAATTTTTTCAAAGAGCTCTCATCTTATGCCACCATAACGCTGACCCTGATGCCTTGTTTGCTTCCTTCGTTTTTTCAAAGCTTTTAAGGAGGCTTAGGCCGGGACTTCGCGCTGATATTTTCGCTGTCCAAGGCCCCAGCGACATGTCCAAGCTTTTGATGAAACATGTGCCAGTTAAGTTAGTTGATTTTCCCAAGTTGAAGGAAGCGGATCTTCTAGTTCTCGTGGATACGAGCACCATGGGGCAGTTGGATGAATGGGGAGCGAAGGTGGAGCGCAGCGGAAAACCCCTAATTTTGGTGGATCACCACACCGTTCATCCCAACACAAGGAAGCTGGCTTCTCTCATGCTGGTCGACGGAAAAGCCAAATCCGCATGCGAAATAGTCTACAGACTCTGCCGCCAAGCTGGCCTCCGTCTTTCCAAGAAGGAGGCCTTGGGGCTCTTCTTCGGAATAGCCTATGAAACAAAGGCTTTCCGCTATGCTACAGCCCAGACTTTCCGAATTTTGGCGGAGCTGGTGGGTAAGGGTATTCATGTCGAAAAAGCTCTCGCAGCCATGTATAAACCCATGTCCCGGTCGGAGAGAATTGCAAGGTTAAAGGCGGCGGAGCGGCTTCAAATTCACAAATTGAACGAATGGTTGCTGGCGGTTTCCAATGTGAACTCTCATCAGGCTTCAGCAGCCCGAGGGCTTCTCACGTTAGGATGCCATGTGGCGGTGGTTGGGGGAGAGAAAAAGGGCCAAGTTAGAGTTAGCCTCAGGTCAACTCCCGACTTCTACGAGGAAACCGGCATACACTTGGGGAGGGATGTGGCGATGATGGTGGGGGAGGTTTTCTCAGGGACGGGGGGAGGACACCCCACGTCGGCCGGTGTCAACTGCCAAGGAGACCTAAACCAGATTCTCTTTGAGGCGGTTAAACTCATCAAAGCCCAGGTTGGTTAACATTTTATGGTAGCTACGTTTTAATGGATCACTGGAGACCTAGGTTCGGCTGCAGTCATGATAGAAATCGAAGAGCTGGTCTACACCTATCCTGAAGCTGGGAAGCCGGCGCTTAAAGATGTGAATCTGCAAATTCGGAAAGGGGAATTCGTCGTCTTAGCCGGGCCTTCAGGCTGCGGGAAGACGACTTTATGCCGATGTCTCAACGGGCTTATACCTCACTTTTACGGAGGAGACCTCAGCGGAAAAATTCAGGTGGCACAGCTGGACGTTCTCAGCCACCCCACCCGGGAGCTGGCGCAGCATGTGGGTTTAGTTTTTCAGAATCCCGAAAACCAGCTTTTCTCCCTTACGGTGGAGAGGGATGTAGCCTTCGGGCTGGAAAATTTAGGTCTTCCTCCCGCCGAAATTCGTCGGAGGATTGACTGGGCCTTGGAGGCTGTGGGCATTGGGAAGTTGAAAGATTCAGCTCCCCATGAGCTTTCAGGGGGGGAACAGCAGAAGGCAGCTATAGCCTGCGTTTTGGCGATGAGGCCCTCTGTGATGGTGTTCGACGAGCCTACTTCCTTCCTCGACCCTGCTTCAGCTAAGAGCATCATGGAAACCGTCGCCAAGCTCAACCGAGAATTAGGCATCACTGTTCTGATGGTGGAACACCGCCTAGAAATGGCCCTTAAACACGCCAGCCGGATGGTGGTTATGGAGAAGGGCGGCATCTTAGCGGACGGAGACCCTCGAGAAATTCTAAGCGGAGCGGCTGAAAAGCTGAGGGGAATAGGAATTCCAAAGGTTGCCGAGCTTCATAGGCTGCTGGCTGAAAAAAACCTCATCCCTCCGCCTGTTTCCCTCTCTCCTGAGGAGTTTTCAGCCAAGCTCATGGAGGCGTTGAACCGGTGATTCGGCTGGAGAAAGTTTCTTTCTCCTATCTGCCGGGCGTGGAAGTGCTCAAGGATGTCACCCTTGAAGTCAGGGAGGGGGATTTCCTAGCTGTCATGGGGGAGAACGGCGCTGGGAAAACAACCTTGATAAAACATTTCAACGGCCTCTTAAAGCCGACCCAAGGAAGGGTTTTGGTCGACGACGTGGATACAGGAAGCGCGACGGTGGCGGAACTTTCAAGAAAAGTAGGCCTTGTCTTCCAAAACCCAGATCACCAGCTTTTCAGCGAAACCGTGGAGGATGAAATAGCCTTCGCCTTGAAAAACTTCGGCTTCAACCGGGCGGAAATTGAGGAGAGAACCGACCAAGTGCTGAGGCTTCTCAGCTTGGAAGAGTACAGGCAGGCTTCCCCTCTCACTCTCAGCGGCGGGGAAAAGAAAAGAGTCGCCCTAGCCAGCGTCCTCGCTTGGGATCCGAAGTATTTGATCATAGACGAACCTACCATCGGCCAAGATTACGAGCAGAAATCAAACCTCAGAAAGTTTTTGTCAGAAATAAGCCGAGAGGGCAGAACTGTGGTGGTCGTCACCCACGATGTGGAATTTGTGGCCGAATGCAGCTGCAAAATTCTACTAATGGCAGCAGGCAGGGTTATCGCCTCAGGCCCGGTGGAAGAGGTTCTGACCGACAGGGAGCTGATTAAGAAAGGCGCACTGACCCTCCCCCAACTGGTCGAGGTCTTCGACCCTCTCTCGCGCTTGGGTTTCCCCAAGGCTGTTTTCGGGGTGGAGGAAGCAAGCGAATTGCTGATGGAAAACCTCCGGAGGCTTAAGCGAGGTTGATGATACATTATAAAAGCTTTAAGTTCAAAAAAGGCTTCACCCTCCTCCACAGGTTAGACCCTAGGGTGAAATTCTTCCTCGCCTGCGTGAACGTGGTCGGAGCGTTGGTTTTAGGTAAGACTCTTCCCCTGCTGGTGATTTTGGCTTCCATGCTGCCTCTAACCGTCGTGGGTAGGATAACTAAGGAATGGCTAACCGTCTTGAAAGGAGCCTCCGTCTTCGCCGCCGTCATTTTTGCTTTAAACTTTTTCTTTTCCGTCGTCGGCGTAACAGGCAGGCCTTTGGATTTCTCCATAGCCATGGCTTTGAGGTTCTTAATTCTGATTTCCTCCTTCTCCATCTTCTTCCTCACCACAGCTCCGGATGATTTCAGCCTAGCTGTCCAGAAAGCCCGCATCCCTTTTGACGTGAGTTTCGCCTTGACCATGGCCATGAGGTTTGTTCCCGTCTTGGCCGCTGAAGCTAGGTCCATAGCCGACGCGCAGCGTTCCAGAGGCCTTGAGCTAGAAGGCCGTAACCTTCTTCGAAGAGCGAAAAACTATTTGCCCATCCTAATTCCTTTGGTTGCCAATTCTCTGAGAAGAAGCATGGAACTGGCTGAAGCCATGGAGTCTAGAGGCTACGGGGTGAAAAAACAGAGGACAAGCCTGTATAGCTTAAAATTCAGGAGAACCGACCTAGCGGCCTTAGGACTCGCGGTTTTAGCCCTATTTTTCATCGTTTTTACGCGGATTTATGTAAAGATCCCTACAATCGTCGGCTGAGCCGGCGGGTTCTGAACCTCCTTTTTTAGAAGACATAGAAACTAATTTAAACTCAAAACCCGACCACTAAAAGGAGGCTGTAAGCCATGTACAGGAGCATCCTCATCCCAACCGACGGCTCTCAAGGTTCCTTTAAGGCTGCGGAGCACGGCATAAACCTAGCCAGAATCTTCGGCTCCAAGCTCATCATACTCCACGTGGTGGACAGCCACGCGCTTGCCGGCTTTAAGCCTGAGGATAGGGAAAAAGCCTTAGAGCACCTGAAAGCCTTAGGCTCCGAAGCCGTTAAAAAGATCGTTGAAAAGGCTCAAACCGAGGACGTGGAGGTGGAGGAATTTATCCGCGAAGGAGTGCCCACTGAGACCATACTGGACTTGGCGGACGAGGCGAAAGTCGACCTTATCGTGATGGGAACCCGAGGCCTCACCGGGATCAAAAGAATCCTCTTAGGTAGCACGGTTGAAAGGGTGATAAGGTGGGCTTCGTGCCCTGTGCTGGTAGTTCGGTGACTCATAAGCTTAATCTCCCCAAAGGCTACAGTCTTCCTTGAAGATGATGCGGGTTGGAGGAACTTAAAACCGTAATAGATGAGATCCTCCGGTCTATTTCGCTGACTGTAAGCAAACTGGATCTAGAGGAAGTCAACAAACTTATCGACCTTCTCATCGAAGCTAAAAGAAGCGATAAAAAGATCATGGTCATAGGGGCTGGGCGAAGCGGCTTGGTGGGGAGAGCCTTCGCCATGAGACTTATGCACCTGAATTTCAACGTTCACGTCGTCGGCGAAACCATAACCCCTGCAGTTGAGAGAGACGACATCCTCCTCGCCATATCAGGTTCAGGGACAACGACGGTGATAGTTACAGCGGCCAGAATAGCCAAGAAGGTGGGAGCCAAGATAGTGGCCATCACCTCGCACCGCAACTCCCCGCTAGGGAAGCAAGCGGATCATACCGTGATCGTTCGGGGAAGAACGAAACTGGCGAAGGACCGCGACTACTTTTCAAGACAGATCTTGGGAGTTCATGAGCCCTTAGCCCCCTTGGGCACGGTTTTCGAAGTAGCCTCCACCGTGTTCTTAGACAGCCTTGTGACGGTGTTGATGCGCAGACTGGGTAAGACTGAGAAAGACCTAAGGGCAAGGCATGCCACTATCGAGTGAAAGCAAGCTTAAACGGGGTTTCCGGAAAGCGAACAACAACTTTTTAAAATTCGACGTTATGTGATAGCCGTAACGCTGACAGAAGGTTACTGGAAGTTGCCTAAGTTCAAGACCACAGGGGAAATCACCAAGATAGTCCAAAACCTAGAACAGGTGAGGAACGCCGGCATCATCGCCCACGTGGACCATGGGAAAACCACCCTCACCGACTCCCTCCTCTCCGCAGCCGGTCTGCTTTCCCCCTCGGTAGCTGGGCAGGCTTTAGCCCTTGACTACTTAGAAGAGGAACAGAAGAGGCAGATGACCATTAAAGCCGCTAACATCAGCCTCTATTATGAAATTGGAGACAGACCATATGTCATCAACCTCATCGACACCCCGGGGCATGTGGACTTTACGGGGAGAGTGACTAGGTCGCTGAGGGCTATCGATGGCTGCATGGTGGTAGTGGACGCCGTGGAGGAAGTCATGGTTCAAACCGAAACGGTAACAAGACAGTCTCTGGAAGAAAGAGTTAGGCCGATTCTCTTCATCAACAAGATAGACCGCCTCATTAAAGAGTTAAGGCTTACCCCTGCGCAGGTGCAGGAGAAGCTTACTAGAATTATTCGAGACTTCAACAATCTCATTGAAATCTACGCTGAACCTGAGTATAAGGACCGGTGGAAGGTGAATCTAGCAGCGGGGAACATTGCTTTCGGCTCGGCTAAGGACCGTTGGGGGCTGACCCTTCAGATGGTGCAGGAGAGGGGCATCAAGTTTTCAGACATTGTAGAATATTATCAGCAGGAGAGGGTTGGAGAACTTGTTAAGATAGCCCCCCTCCACGAGGCTGTGCTCCCCATGCTCATAAACCACGTTCCCCTCCCCCACGTAGCGCAGAAGTACCGGATACCTAAAATCTGGAAAGGCGACCCTGACAGTGAAGTAGGGCAGGCTATGATTAACTGCGACAGAGACGGCCCAGCCGTGATGTGCGTCACCAACGTGGTGGTAGACCCCCAAGCGGGGGTCGTGGCCACTGGGAGGCTTTTCTCAGGAGTCCTCAACACCGGCGACGTGGTTCACTTGGTAGGGGCCAAATCTGACTACCGGATTCAGCAGGTCTGTATCTACATGGGGCAATTCCGGGAGGTGGTGGGCAGTCTTCCCTGTGGAAACATCCCCGCCCTTTTGGGGTTGGAGAAGGCTAAGGCTGGGGAAACTGTCTCCACGTTTAAGGATGTAGTACCCTTCGAGGGGCTTCAATACATAAGTGAGCCTGTGGTAACAGTGGCTGTGGAGCCTAAGCACAGCAAAGATCTGCCTCGGCTGGTGGATTTTCTGAGAAAACTCTCCATCGAAGACCCTAACTTGGTGACCAAGATAAATGAGGAGACCGGTGAGTATCTGATCTCAGGCATGGGGCAGCTTCATTTGGAAATTGCTACCACATGGATTCAGAAAGCCGGCTTGGACATCATCACCTCTCAGCCCATCATTCTCTACAGGGAAAGTGTGAGGGAGAAAGGGCAGGTTTACGAGGGTAAGTCCCCCAACAAGCATAACAGGATCTTCGTCCAAGTGGAACCCTTGCAAACGGAGGTCATAGAGCTGATAAAGAAGGGGGAAATCTCCGACTACACCGACAAACATAGAATGGCTAAAACCCTCCGGGACCTAGGCTGGGACCCCGATGAGGCTAAGGGCGTTTGGAGAGTGGATGAGCACGGAAACATCCTAACCGATGTGACCAAGGGAATTCAAAGGCTGGATGTGGTTAAAGACTCCATCATCTCAGCCTTCAACTGGACTATGGAGGAAGGCCCCATCGCCCATGAGATCGTTCGAGGCGTCAAAGTCAGCCTTCAAGACGCCCAAATCCACGAGGACCCTGTTCACACAGGCCCAGCCCAGATCATGCCTGCCACTCGGAGGTCGCTCTACGCCAGCTTCCTTTCCGCCGATCCCGTGCTCCTCGAGCCCATTCTCAAAGTCACGGTGAAGGTTCCCTCCGAACATGTAGGAAACGTTACGAAGATCATTGCTGGGAGAAGAGGGCGGATCCTATCCATGGAGCAGAAAGAATATTTGATGTACGTGGTGGGCGAGATCCCTGCCTCCGAAACCTTCGACCTCTCCGAAGCCATGAGGGGCTCCACGGCGGGAAGAGCCTTCTGGGGAACAGAATTCTCCAGGTGGGAAAACGTGCCATCTTCGCTCATAGGGCAGATTATCAGGAACATCAGAAAACGGAAAGGACTGCCCCCTGAGCCGCCTAAGGTCAGCGATTTCATCGAATAAATTGAAGCGGGCACCTTACAATTTCTTTTAGAGGGAAGGTTTTTTAACTAACTGGGCTTTCTCAAACTTTGACTGAGCTGTCCTCTCATTTTATCCGGAGAATGAAACGGGTTGACGGAGATTAAGATAGTAGCCGACTACAGAGAAAAAGCCTCCGGGGTGCCCTTCCGGCTGGAAAGTCTCGGAGTCCACTTGGTCTACCGAAACCTGTCCGTGGGAGACTATGTGCTTTCAGACATCTACGCTGTGGAAAGAAAGAAAACCCACGACTTCTTCAGCTCCCTTTTCTCAGGCAGACTTTTCAACCAAGCTCAAAGGCTGGCTGAAGCCTATCAGGAGCCCATTTTCGTAGTGGAGGGAGACTTTCACGTCGCCTTGGAAAGCTTCCCGAATCCCCGCGCCCTCTGGGGCGCTTTGGCCTCCCTTTCCCTCCGCTTCGGAGGCCATTTGTTTTTCACAGCAGAAGAAGACCAAACAGCGGAACTGCTCTACGTCATAACGCGGCAACTGACCGCCCCCAGCTCCCGAGAGCCCGTGGTCAGGGAAAGGCGTAAAATTTCCAGCTTAGGCGAAGCCCAGCTGGCAGTAGCCTCTTCGCTGCCAAGGATTGGCATCAAGTTGGCTGACAGGATGCTCCGTAGATTCGGCACAGTTAGGAGGCTTTTTCAGGCTTCAAGCTTAGAGCTTTCTTCGGTGGAAGGGTTTGGAAGAAAAAGGGCGGAACGAGTAGCTACCGTGCTGGACTCTCCCTACAAGCCTCCGCCCTTCAAGGCAGCTAGGCAAAGGCTTCTTGAGGAGGAACAGGAAGCCGTCGAGGAGAGTTGAACGTTTTTGACTTCCCAGAAACTCAGCCGGTTTAAATCTCCCCTCCAAGCCTACTGTACCTGTCCTCCCAAATACAATGTGAACCCTTATCTTGGACGCTGCGCCCACGGATGTCTCTACTGTTACGCGGTGAAATTCCCATCCTTCCAAGGGCCCGTTAAACCTAGACATAACCTTCCAGCGTCCATCGGACGGATGGCGGAGCATACCAGCCCTAAGCTGTCTGTAATGCTCAGCGACTGCACCGACCCCTACCAGCCTGCGGAAAAAGACTACCGCATAACTAGAAAGTGCGTGGAGGCTCTAACCGGCCATGGTTTCCCTCTGCTCATCGTAACCAAGTCCGACCTTGTTCTGAGGGATACACGCCTCCTCAAACAGGCGGGGGCAGTGGTTTCCATAACCGTCACAACCATCAGAGACGAGGTGGCGAAGACCATCGAGCCCCATGCGCCGCCTCCCAGCCGGAGGCTGAAGGCCTTGGAAAAGCTGGCAGAAGAAGGAATCGCCACCACCGCACGGATAGACCCTCTCATCCCCGGCCTCAACGACAGCCTAGAAGATCTGAAGCAACTTACCACTGCCTTGAAGGAGGTAGGCGTTAAGCAAGTTACGGTTTCAAGCCTTAAACCTGTCAGAGGCTTCTTCTCAAGCTTGGAGGCAGTCGACCCTCAGCTCGCCCATAACCTGAGAAAGCTCTACTCTCAAGGAAAGGCGATCTTAGGCTACAGATACCTCCCGGAAGAGGTTAGATTTAGGCTGATTTCAAAAATCAGGGACCTCATCCTCACCCACGGGCTGAGGTTTGCCTCCTGCCGGGAAGCCTGCGAAAAGCTCAACACTGCGCCCTGTGACGGAACCGCCTTCTGCGCCAGCCCTAGGAGAACCAATCTTTTAGGGTGGGCTTCCCCTAGGGTAGGATAATTTACTGAAAATCCAGGCTTCCGTGTTATTTTTTCTTAAGCCTAACCTCAAGCACACCGTAGTTGTAGGTTGTTTCCGGTTTTTCCACATTTCTGGGAAGCTTCACCCGCTTGTGAAAGCCATGTCCGCCCGCTATTTCCAGCACACGCCCTTCCAGCTTAACCTTAACTTGGTCTTCCGGCCCTGGCACCTCGGCTACGAGGATCAGTTCTGAGTCACGGTCAATAAGGTCGTAGGCCCATTCTACCTGTTGTTGAACGGGAACGGCCAACCACTCTTCCTTCACTGTTTTCCGGAGCTCCCTTAACCAGTAGACTAAGAGGAAGACAGCTAAACCGGCTAGAACGATTCCCAGAAGCCCCCTTTGCACGCGGATGATGAGTATGAGGAGGAAGCCGATGACGATGAGGCCTAGGAGGAGAATAGCCGCTGAGATGAGGTCTTCATTCGGAGGCTTCCTTTGCACGGTCACCTCCCCCACCTTTAGAATGCATTTAACTTAGACGTTCAAGTATTTGCCGCCATACATCTTGGAACTGCTCGAAACGCTCTCCAGCTTCCCGATACTTACCCTCCGCCCAAAGCTCTAAATAGGCTTCCAGATGCGTGTCCGCCTTCCGGATCAGCTCGTTCAAGGTTAGCTCTGCCTCAGCAGATGGTACACCAGGCTCTTGAACGCCTTGAACACCCGTCAACTGGATTAGAAAAGCTTTGAAAGCCTCTTCGGGAGTGGAGCCAAGGCCCACGTAATATTCCCCTGTGAAAGCAGCTCCCACAGCAGCCACCACCCCGAGTTCCGTGACAACGCCTCCTGCGCCCGCCGTGTAAACTGGGATGAAATAGACGTCATGTTCCCCTACCCTGTAGAGGATATTGTCCCCTATCCGCGGCTGCCGTAGCAAAGTTTTCAACTGAGCAAATTCGGAATTTTTTTCCAAAGCCTCCAGCACAGCCGTTGGGCCGAGCAGTTTCGTCGGCGACTTGATGTCTACCTCGTAGAAGTTCATCTCACCGAAATGGTCGTAGTCATTACGGACAATCATGTAGCCGGCTAGGTTGCGGCCTAGCGCACCTCGAAGTTCGAGAGATAGGAGGCCGACGTACTCAGGCTGCTGGAAGTCCGGAGGTTGAGCTATGATATAGTAGGTGTTCAATCCTTGAGGTACCTCGAAGAATTCCTTTGCCACGATGAAGGTAGCGGGGTCGGTAACGTGGTAGTAATTGTACATTCCAACTCGCCACTCAAACAACTCCTCAGGGTACCTCATCTGGTACATGAGCCAGTCAGGCACCTCGGTGGTGACGTGGTCGCTGTAGACGGTTTTAAACAGCTCACTGAAATAGTCGTCACCCAACACGAGCAACTGAATGTTTCCATCGTAGATGTCCACAAGGGCGTAGCCGACCAGCCTCATAAAAGGATTACCGACACTCCAAGGCACATCCTTTGTATTGAGCGCCACGATCAACGGCATCAGATAATATGTGCGCTCACCATCGGTTACCGGCAGCATGTCTAACCGCCGCCCCTCAAACTGATACTGGAAATAGGGGAACAGCAGACTCACTCTGTCGAAAACATCTTTGTACCTCATCACGTGAACTGTCTCATCCCCAAAAGCCAGAAGGAAGTTTAATTCAAAAATCCAGCTCAAAGGCGGCGGAAGGTCTAGGCCGCCAGCTCCATCATAAAAGTGGCCTAACAGTTCATCGCTTCGCTCGCGGTCCACAGGATAAGCAGCCCATGTCTCCTCGAAGAGACCGCCTTCACCGTAGTAGATTTTCCGCTGCTTGAAGAAGTCGCCTGAATCAACAATCCTACCTTCTTGAGCATCCAAAATCAGAAAACCTGCGGGCACATGCGTGTAGACTAGGTGCTCCGCATACCACCTGTCTCCGGGGCGAACTGTTTCAGGTAGGATAGGCTTCATGGAGGCGCTCCAATAGAGGGTTCCGTTGAAACGGAGGATATCGGAGTCTTGGTAGTCCACGTAGGGGATGAGCCCTATCTCAGGCTTCAGTTTAGCGAAAGCCGCTCCCCAATCCCACAGGCGAACTTTACTTAAGAGCTTCTGATTCTCTGCCCCATAGGCATCGATGGCCTCTCTCGGTATGGGGGTGATGCTGAAATTGTAAGGAATCTCCCTCACCTCATCCAGTTCCGCCAAGTAACGGTTTACCCCTATCTGCTGCGCTGTGTAAGGGCCGAGCCATTCGACTTTTTTGGCGTCGGCTATGTTGTTGTTGACAGCCATAACTGAGCCTACGACGAGGACTATCAAAAGCACAGCTACAAATCGGGTGAGAATACGGCGGCGCGCGAGAATGAAAAGCCCTTTTCCTTTAACTAGATCTAGGTAGCTGAAGAAGGCGAAAAGAGTTCCAGCCGCCGCCAATCCGGCGATAGCATACTTGGTATTGTAATCTATAAAAGACGGAAAAAAGGAATTGAACATCGCCCAGAAAAGAGCTAAAGCGATTAAGCCTTCAATAATGCCGATGCGCCATCCCCATTGCCGAGTCTCCCCGCCTAGCTCAGCAGCCGTCGGCATCAGAACTCGAACCATCTGCGTTGCACCGACAAGGATGGTAAGCCGGGCGCCTATGGCGCCGAGAATCGGTGTAACAATAAGGGTCAAAGCCGGCATGAGGGGAATAACTTTTGCTTGCGCGTAGGCTTGGTCAGGAGGGGGGTTAACAAAGGGAAGACTGAAGATTCCCCAAATTTGGCCGAGACCGGGATTCCACCCCTGAGCCATGGCATATATGGACAGGCCGAAGAGAAGGTTTCCGAAAACCAGCATCCCCAAGATGGCCTTGGTAGCCTGCCAAGCGGCGAAGTTGAAGGGAGTCATCCTAAAAGTTTTAAAGTCAAAATAGTCGGCTGGAACACCCTCCACGACTCCCCGTTGACGCAGAACTCTCACGAGAAGCCTAAGAGCCCACCATGTAAGGGACCTCCTGTTTCGAAAGTCCACCCGAACGAGGGCCACAGCTGCAAGGACCAGCCCGCCTATAAGGGTGAAATAGATGGGGCGTAGGTAGAGGGCACCGAATTCCATGATGTTCAAGAAAAACCAAACTACGTCGCTCATGGCAGCCAAAATGGCGAAGAGAACTACAACGCCTACAAGCATCCAACGCAATTGCCTTCGATAACGCTCCACAAAAGCTCTTGAAACCGTCGGCTCTCCGGGAAAATCATCAACCATCTGTGAAGGCCTTTTAACGTTTGATATGCATGCTTGATTAATAAGTGTTTACTACAGGCTAAACTTTACGGCTCTCAAAGATTTGAGAAATGCCGCCTTACCGGAGCTAGAGGAACTTCGGGTAATGGGATAGAATCAGAAATGAGGGGAAAGAGGCTGGAAATGCCTGAAAAAGGCCTATTTTAATTCTTTGAGCATCTCGATGAGCTTGCCCAAGCTTTTGACTTCGATGGCCTTGGTGAACGTTAGCCACCGTGTGAAACGAGGATTCGCTCCTGCGCCCAGCTTTAACACGGCTATACCCTTGTGAGATATTGTTATTGTAAGTCCGTCTTCTCTCAGTTTTTCAGCAAATTTCCTCTGCTCCCTGAGCATTTTAATAATGGACTTCTTCTCAGGTTTAACCCCTATTTTTAGCAAATTTTCTAAGAAACTCGCCTCTTCAAGGTTGAGGGTGAACTCTTGTCCTTCTATCTCCAACTCAACAATTTTCTTTCCGTTTTTGAAGAGGCTGACTTCTCCCGATTTCACAAACTGAGTAAGCCATGCCGGTATTCGCATGGAGCCCATCGGCCGGGCGGCTGTTAACTTTTTTCTTTGGCGTAGTATCTGATGTTCAGCGCAATAGTGCCTGTTAGCTTGGATTTCAAGCCGGCGAATTCCAATGTCAAGTCTTTGAAGATCAGTTCTAGGTCAGACTCTTTCCCGGCCAGTTTTTCGATGATCTGAACGCAGGCATCCGCAAAACTATCATTTTTTTCTTTCATAAAGCCATCCACACAGTCTTACCTAAAGAGAAACATGTATAAAATATAAAGCTTTATCTGGGCTGTTTTTTGAAGGCTTGCACCATGTTTTCAAACTCTTTTGTATATAGGTCCTTCCGCTCTCTCGTCGATGTTAGGGTTTAGTCGTCGTAGCATTTGTGGATTCTTTCCGATAGGCGGCTAACCTTTGAGAGACAGATTATCTCAGTATTTTGCCATAACTCTTTCAATAATCTTCCTTGCATTCGCTCGTTTCATCCCCACAGCAGCCCACCCCACCTTCCCAGCGCACCGATACGCCTATCCCCGCTTCACGTTCTTTGGTCACCGCTGAGTTGGACGGATTCGCAGAAGTTCCTGAAAGGATACTCCTAACCAAACCAAGCCTAAGAAGCCTACAGCCATCTGGACTACGATCCCCAATAGGTGGCTGACGATCGCCATTGCCAGCAAAAGATCTAACCGGGTTAAACCCAAACCTACGAACACAACACTCCAGAAAAACTCGTAACTGCCCACGTATCCGGGGGCTGCTGGGAGGGCGTAGGTGATCATCATAAACGAAAAGCCGAGGAGGATAACCGTCCACGGAACCGTGTAGTTGAAAGCTTTGAAAACAAAGTAAAATGCCAAAAACTGCGACAGCCACAGCACCCAAGTTAAGGCTAGAGCTGAAAGAAGCAGTCTTGGATTCTGGGCGACTGGCCTGGCTCCCTTAACAAGAGAGCCTACGTAGCCTAGGATTTTTTCCCTCCATTTTGCAGGGAAACGGATGGCGGAGAGTATGTGAGAGACGCCGGCGATTATCTTGCTTTCAGCCCTTGTCCCAGCTAGTAGGATTATCAAGGTTGCCGCCACCACCAGCACCACCACTCTTAGGGTGTCGAAAATCCATGCGGGCAGGCTCATTTTGGGCAGGAGAACTAACGCCAACGCTCCTAGCATTACGATTCCAAACAGGTCCAGTATCCTTTCAATGATGATGGAGGAAGCGCCTTCGAAGAAGCCTGTTTTCTCCTTTCGGTCCAGCAGTACCGCTCTCACCAGTTCTCCCAGCCTGATGGGGATCAAGGTGTTGACCAAGTAGCCTATGGCAGTGATCCAGAAAACATTGGAAAGCTTGACGGGATTTTTCACCGGAGTTAGGATCATTCTCCAACGCCACGCCCGAACCAGATAGAAAGGCAAGAGCATGGAGGCGGACACTGCTAACCATGCAGGGGAGGCTTTCTCCATCGACAGCCAAAGCCTATCCACTCCGACGAACCAAAGCATTCCCGCAAAGAGAATGACACCGATGGAGGAGGAGAGAATAAGCCTCGCAGCATTTCCCTTAACCTTCAAAATGAAGCACCTTAAGCTTTTAGGATAGTCTTCTGTAAACAAATTAATTAATATGTTTAGTGCATTTGTTAGAACTTGAACATTCTCTTTCTGCTTACTGCGCAGAAAAACTTGATTTACATTTGATTCTACTCGCAGTCCCGGCCGGGAAGCACCCGCAGAAACCTAGTGAGCTGCGAACAGGCCACCGAATTCAGTAGGCTATAAAACTGTCACGGATTTTGCCAAGTTTCTGGGCTTATCTGGGTCTAGACCCTTTTCAACAGCCATGTGGTAAGCGAACAGTTGGAGAGGAACCACGTAGACGATGGGAGTGAGGATGCCGGGGATGTCCGGCGGCAGGGCTACGTATTCGTCGCTCAGCCTCCTCAGCTTCTCGTCATCCCTCGCTCCGAGAATGATGGCCTCAGCTCCTCGTGCCTTCATCTCCATGATGTTCCCCTCCATCAATTTGTTGGTTCCATCATCCGGCGCGATGAAAACCGCTGGAACTCCTTTCTCTACGAGGGATATAGGCCCGTGTTTGCTCTCTCCAGCAGGGAGAGCTGTGGAGGGCGTGCAAGCGATCTCCGACAGCTTCAGCCTAGCTTCCAAGGCTGTGGCTGTGTTCAGGCCTCTTGCGAGGAAGAAGAAATGTTTTCTGCTCAGATATTTTCTCGCCAGCTTTTTCATCCGCTCATCATGCTCTCTCAGGGCCTGTTCAACCAGTTCCGGCGTTTTTTTGAATGCATCTAGGTAGTAGTCTACTTCAGACTGGGAGAGCTTCCCCCTTTTCTTCCCTAGGTAGAGGGCGAGTTGCATGTGAGTGAGCAACTGGGAAGCGTAGGTTTTAGTCGCCGCGACTCCAAGCTCCGGGCCGGATTGCTGGAGGAGGTAGGCTCTTGTAACCCTAGTGAGCGTCGAGCCGAGCACATTGGTTATTCCCAAGACCGTCGCAGCCTTCGCCTTCACATACTCAGCCGCCCGTAAAACATCCGCTGTTTCTCCCGACTGAGAAACGAGGAGGACTGTGGAGTCTACGTTCACCGACCGCCCATACTGCTCGACGAACTCGCTGGCCACCACTGGTATGGCTGTGAGGGCCGCCAACTCCGAGTAAATATAACTGGCTGCAACACAGGAATGGTAGGAGGTCCCGGCTGCAACCAAGTAGACCGTCTTAGACCTGTCGAGAAGCTCGGCCATAAGTTCCAGATAAGGCTTTTGAAGATTCAAAGCGTAGTGAAGAGATCTGGACTGTTCGAAGATTTCTTTGAGCATGAAATGGGGAAAACCCTCCTTAGAGGCCTCTTCCAAAGTCCACTCGAGCCTGATGGGTTTCTTCAGCACAGCCTTCCCGTCGGCGGTTCTGAAAACCGAGTAGGCGGAGGAAGTAAGTTCAGCCATTTCCCCAGAATCCAAGGGAACTGCATCTTGAGTGTGGTCGATGAACGCCACAGCGTCGGATGATGCGAAGTTTCCCTCGTCGGAGAGCCCTAGGAGCAGAGGGCTGTCCTTGCGGAGGAGCATAATCCGGCTAGGCTCCACCGTCGAGATGACGGCCAAAGCATAGGACCCCTCCAGCCTCCTAGAAGCGTGAAGACAAGCGTCCCGAAAACTGATTCCTTGGAGGAGGTACTCCTCCACCAAATGGGCGACGACCTCCGTGTCTGTCTTCGAAATAAAGTGGNGCCCCTTATCCAGAAGCTCCTTTTTCAACTCCGCGAAGTTCTCGATGATGCCGTTGTGCACAACGGCTACGCTGCCTTTGCAGTCGGTGTGAGGATGAGCGTTAACCTGTACGGGTGCACCGTGGGTAGCCCACCGGTTGTGGGCTATGCCCAGAGAGCCGGGGAGGCTGCCGAAGTCGAGCCGCCGGTCGACTTCGTTGATTTTTCCTGCGTCTTTTTTCACGAAGAGTCTGCCGTTGTGTATGGTTGCGATTCCCGCTGAGTCGTAGCCTCCGTACTCCAGCCTCTTTAAACCTGCGGTGAGGATGGGGGAAGCCTTGCCGCCTTTTAGGATCGCAGCGAATATTCTGCACATACAACCCACTGGGTGTTAGCTTTCGAGAGTTAAGCATAAACTTGTCTTTAAGAGAGTAAGCGGCCTCCTTTATCTAGGAGGTGATTTGGAGGCCTTATTAAGTTTATCACAGGAAAGACCACCTGCATATAGTATTATTTAGAAGTTCACCCAGTTTAAGTTCAGTTATAGGAATGCGTACATTCAAGGGTGGACATAAATTTTAAATAGTCAATTGGCCGAAATAAACAGAGTCAGATAGGGGGAACATTTTTTATTCAATTGTGATGGGCGATGGGTGTTTTCTCGAGAATAAAGGCTAGTAAAACTCTTACTAGCTTACTCATCACATTAGTGATAGTATCCCTTCTCCTCTATCTCCCATCCCAAACCGCCAGAGCCATCACCGTAACCACCACGGGCTTGGACGGTCAAATCTACACACAAGGCGACTTGGCTACTTTCACCGTCACCGTCACCATCGAAACAGGAGAACGGACACCCCTCTACCCAGCCATCTACTTGGATGATGGCAGTGGATCGTGGAGCATCTACGGCTTCTGGTATGCAAATGGGACGCTGGGCCCCCAGTCTCCTTCCGGCCTCCTATACAGCGTAACTGTTTCACCGACAGGTGGTCCTACAGGCTATGAATACGGCAACCTCACCAGCTACGGGTACGGTTGGTTGCCTCCCGGATTTACAGGAATGGGATACGGTTACGGGTACATAGGCTTCGGATATGGTTATCCCGGCCCTCAGACCATCACCTACACTGTCACCATAAATACGGCTGTTCTAAGCCCGGGCACTTATCAGACAAGAGTGGAAGTGTGGACAGAGCCATGGGATACCATAACTACCACTAAGTTTTCTCCTGGAGTGCTCACTTTCACCGTTAACCCCACGCCAACCCCAACCCCGGCACCCCTCCCCAGCGCGCCTACTCTGATTCTACCGGGAGTACCTCCTCCCTCACCCGCTGAAATTGAAGAGGCCCCCGAAGAGGCGGCCACACGCCTCCTGCAAGCTCTGCCGTCGGATTCAGCTGAAGTTTTGATTGAGGTGTCGATAGAGGCTGCGGCGGAGGCTGTGACGGCTATGGCTGAACAGACCGTCGTAGGAACGGCGAGAGTTGTGGTGGAGATGGCGGCGGTTAACTTAAGAGCTACAGCTCAGATTTTGGAAACAATTCTTCCAGGCACTGCTGCACGTATCCTCGAGGCTCCGATTGTAAGCGTGGATCTCGTAGCCTCTATCTTGGATGAAATAGTGAGACTTCCGTCCACTCCCGAGGACGCTGCAGCCATCGTGGAAGTCATGGAGACGCAGAGAGCTACTTTGGCTATTGAGCGTCTGATCCAGCTTGGCAAAGCTTTGAGTGTTGCGAAGATCTACGAACACCTCAGCGTCCAGAAATTGGTTAACATATCCCGAGGCTTGTCTGTTACCGCCTTGGACACGTTGAAAGCATACTTGTCTCCGGAAATCGTAGACATACTGGTGGAAAGAGGGATTATATTCGTGCCGACCCCAACACCGACACCGACTCCTACGCCTACTCCAACACCGACGCCGACCCCAACACCGACACCGACTCCTACGCCTACTCCAACACCCACGCCGACCCCAACACCGACACCGACTCCTACGCCTACTCCAACACCCACGCCGACCCCAACACCGACACCAACACCCACGCCTGTTCCGGTGGTTCAGAGGCTCATGCCGGTTGTTGCTTTGATAGTGGCGGTTGTGGTCGTCGTGGCTTTGGTTGTGTATTACGTGCGTCGAGGGAGGAAGTAAATTAGATCATCCGGGGGCCTATTAGCGCATAGGAGTCGATGATGGTCGCAATTGAAGGTAAAGGTTATATATTGTTTCCGAACATGAGATTTTGTTTGAGGCTGTATCACATTGGCTTTGAGTGATAGGGCTTTAGGCGGTATTCTCCTAGTTGGAAGTCTTTTGGCATTAGCGGTCTACCTCTACGCCCTAGCAGCGGGGCCTTGGACTTGGTGGCTGGCCGTCACCGTGGTCATGGTCATCCTGGTCGGCGCTCTATGTCTCATCCTAGCGTGGATAGGCTACACCCTCCTCACCACGCCTGCCCCTGCACCGCCCACCATCGAAACGCCTCCAGCCTCCGAGACACCGAGTGCCTCCACTTCAGCTCAAACCGAGGAGAAGAAAGAAGGCTGAAAAAAAGGCCGTCTCCTAGACTTTTTCCACCCGGCTTACGCCGTCTCTTTTCTCTACTAAAATTCTCGTCGAGGCTGCTTGGGCGAGACGTTCTGAGTGGGTTACGACGATGATCTGCCTGACGTTTTTCAGGTTGGATATAGCCTCCGCCAAGGCTTCGATGCTTCGGTCCTCCTCCCCCAGCGCCTCGGTGGGCTCGTCGAGGATGAGCAGCTCCAAGCTTTGCCCTGTCCGGGCTTCGGTGATGAGTTGGCCTAGGCCCACCCTGTAGGCTAGAGACAGCCAAGTTCGCTCTCCCCCGGAAAGGTGGTGAACGCCTCGCCGGAAGCCTGAAGCCTCCACGAGGAAGGGAGTGTATTCTTCGTCGATTTCGATGCTGAGGCTTCTAGCCGCCTCCACGGTAAGGCTGTCCATCACCGACTGCATAGCATGTCTCAGGCTTTCCACGTACAGCCTCCGGAGAAGGGGGACTACCTCCCGGTAGGCGTGTCTCAGCTCCTCAACGGCGGCGGCTAGGTTTTCAGCCTTCCTCTTTTGAGCTTGTTTCTGTTCAGCGTTCTTGATCCTCTCCTCCAGCAAGCTTAGGCTGGAGTTTTTTTCTTGGATCATTTTCTCCTGAAACTGGATGGACTGCAGAAGCCTTTCCCGTCTCAGGCGGCTTTCCTCTCTGAGCTTCCTAGCCGACTCCAAGACTTCAACCCGGAATTCTCCTATCTGGGCGTCGACTTCCCGCAGGCGTTGGGCTAGTTTTTCGCGGCTTTTCTCTTTCTCAGCTATTTCTCTTTTCAGCTGGGTGGAGGTTTGCTGTTTTTCAGAGAGCTCAGCCTCAGCGTTGGCGATCTCCACCCTCAAGATTTCAAGTTTATTCTTGGCCGCGGTGAGGGTTTGGAGTTTTCGCCCCGCCTCCTCCAACTTTCCGGTGAGTTCCCTCATCTTTCGTAGGTTTTGTTCTTCCTCTTCTCTCAGCTGGAAGCTCAGCCTTTCCTTGTGGGTTTTGCCGATTTTTCTACGGCAGGTGGGACAGATTTTTTCGGCCTCGATTCTCTCACGGGCCTGACGGCTTTCCTCCACAGCGGCCCTTGTCTGAGCTAGCGTGTTTCTCAGCTCTCCGACATCGCTCTCCAGTTTTTCTATGATGGTAGGCAGCTCATCTCCAGAGTTCACCGTCATCCCCAGCAGGGAGCTGGAAGCGGTGAGAACTCCCCCTTCCTGGACTCTCAGCTGTTGAAGTTTTTCCCCGCTTTTAGCTGAGGCTTCTTCGACGCGACTGTGTTCCTCTTCAAGCCTCCGGATGGCTGCCTCCGTTTCGGCTATCTGTGCCTGAAGCCCGGATCTTTCCTCCTTCAGCTTGTTCACTCTTTTTTCCAAGTCTTCGAGGTCTCTCAGCTGGCGTTCAGCTTCCAGAAGCCTCTTCTCCGCTTCGGCCAGTTCGACTTTAGAGGTTTCTAGCTCCACTTGGAGTTTGATAGTTTCGGAGAGGGTGTCTTCGTACTGTTTTTTCAGGTCGGCTAGGTGGCGGAGGTCAGGGTCGCTTTCTAAGTTCCTTCGAACGCCTTCGTACTCTTTCTGGTAGGGGAAAAGATTCTCCCAAGCCTTCTGAAAGCTTGAAAGCCCGAAGAACTCGTCCAGAGTCTTCTGCCTATCCCCAGGGCGCATATTGAGGATTTCTTTCAGCTTCTCCTGCTGGATCCACACGAATTCCTCGAACATGTTTTTGCTGATGCCTGTGATGGCGGTGAGCTGCTCTTGGACGGCTGCATGTTTTCCCCAAGCGATTTTCTTCCCCTCCTCCAAGAGCACCAGCTTGTCGAAGTCTTGGAGGATTCGGTCTCTCTCCCTCTTCAAGCCTCGGAAGATGGAGTATTTTTTACCCTCGTGCTCGAACTGAACTCCAACTTGGCCCCAGGTTTTGTCCTCTCTTAAAAGGTAGTCGTAGCTTCGGTGGAGAGGCTCGCCGAAGAGGGCGAAGTGGAGCGCCATGAGGAGGGAGGTTTTCCCGCAGCCGACTCCGCCCACTATGCAGTTGAAGCCCTCCCCAAAGGTCGCTTGGGAGTCTAGGTGGGATCTAAGGTTTTGAACCCTCATCTTTTGCAGGAAAACCTTCCACCGCCTCCTCCAGCAGGGTTTTCACCTTCCCCTCCTCCCCTTGGATGAGGGGGTCCAGCAGCTCCAAGGCTATCTTGGCCATCTTCACGTCGACGCCTCCAGGATAACGGTGTCTGAAATACTCGAAGAGATAACGGTAAGCCAAGGTTTTCAGCTCTCTAGCTTCTTTAAGCCGGAAGACATCTTCTTCCGCCAGCTCCGCCTCCGTCATCTGGTTCAGGACCATGGTGTGAAGGGCTTTGGGGGCTGAAGACCTGATGCCGTGGACGTCCACCTCACTTTTTCTGTAGCCGGGGGGAAGCTGCCCCTTCAGCAGGAAGACCACCACCGCCCCTTCGCTGTCTAGGCTTGCGAGGAGGTTTGAAGACTCTTGGAAGACAGCCTTAGGGGTCATGCCGCTGTAGTCACGCTCCTCCACGATGAACCTCCTCGCCTTTTCGACGCTGATTCTCTCAACCCGAGGAACGGCATCGGGAGCCTCGACCCTCACATGGTAGAAGCCCTTCTCCACAGCGGCCTCCGAGTAGTCTGTGGTTTCCAAGCAACCGGGATAGGCGAGGAGGCCTCCCTTAAATTCAAGGCGTTTAGGCTCGTGGATGTGGCCTCCGGCATAGTACTGGAATCCTGAGGGAAGATGGTCCACCCGAATGTCCGGCTTAAAGTAGGGGGGCGAATACCGGGGATCGTCTAAGGCTCCGTGGAAGACTAGGATGTTGAAGGCAGAGGGCTCCGGCTTCGGGGGTTTATCCTTCAGGTAGGAGGGAAACTTTCCATCAGCCTCCATCAGGCTGCGGGAGCCGGGAAGCCCGTAGATGTAGTAGTCCTCTCCCCTGAAGGCGCTTCCCTCCAGCCTTGGCAGATAGCAGATGAGCCCTGCGTTGTGCAGGGGGGTGAGCACCGTTCCCGTCATGACGTTGGGCTCCATGTCGTGGGAGCCGTCGGTGGCAAAGACCTTGACCCCCGCTTCCCTGAGCCGCCTCAGCTCCCGGACGGCGGTGGCTAAGGTTTGGTTGCTGGGTCGGGGGCTGTCGAAGATATCACCGGCTAGGATGGCGAAGTCAGGTTTGAGCTCTAAGGTTCTGTCCACCGCCTCCACGAAGACCCGGCTGAAGTCTTCCCTGCGCTCAGGCAGATTATATTGGGTGTAGCCTAGGTGAAGGTCGGCTAGGTGAACAAAGCTCAGGGACTTCAATTCTTCCCTCTCTTCTTAATGTTTACCGCCAAAAGTTTTAGAGCTTTCTAATGACCGGTTCTATTGTGGATATGCTTACTGATTTTAAAGGAAATAAAAAAAGTTTTTAGTGGATATGCTTATTCCTTCCCCCGTAAGGGCTTAATGGCCGTTGAGGCTAAAGTCTCAGAACTAGAAAGAAAGGTTGACATTCTCTCAAGAGCTCTCTATTTAATTCTGTTTGAGGAAAACGAAATTCTCTCCAAGAAGGAGCTCGACGAGCTGAGGACACGGCTGAACGAGTATTTAGAGGGAAGGAAGAGCAAATTCATACCTCTCCGAGAGTTGCTGGATAATGTTTAAGGTTAATTTCGAAGCTGAGGGAGTGGTTGTGCTCAGAGTTGGTAAGCGCGGGAAATTTTATAGTTAGGATAGACTTTTTCGCTCTTATTTGGATTTTGATGCCTATTAGATGTAATGTTCGACTCGGTTTGCCTGATCAAAATGATTATCTCTTACCGGTCAGAATGGGAGCTTAATGTTTTTATGCCGTCTTCTCTTTTATGTAGTACACCTTTTGGATCTTTGAGCACTAGAGCCACCTCCCATACTATAAGAGCCGTGATCACTAGGACTATGCCAAGAACCGTGGCTTCTGTTGTTAGTTCAAGGAACTCTCCCCCCTCCATGAGGTAGCCCCCTACGTGGTCGACTAAGACCATTATTGTTGTACCCCAAAATATTAGACTGAGGAACTTAAGCATGTATACATCGTTTTCGGCCTTAGAATACCATAAGGCTGTGACGATTGTTGCCGCAAACGCTAGAATTACAAGCCACATAACCTCACCCTCCGATAAACTTATAAGGCTAAAAAGTATTATTATATTTTTCGTTAGTAATACTGGAGGAATCGACGTTGGCATGCTTCCTAGTCCCTATGGTTCTAGCAATTATAACAACGATTATACAGAAGGCATCTGGCAGACTGGCTACAAGGTTGAAGTTAACTTTCCTGAATACACTGCTGTGGGGCGGAGTAATGCTGCTGGCGGTTGAGCATGTCTGGCACGGTGAAGTGGTTCCGTGGCCTCCATTCCTAACCGCTATGGCCAACCCGATCAACATACCCGTAATGCTCTATGAAATGGCTACCATAGGCACAACCATGTCTGTAGTCATAGTCCTCACATGGACCATAACCCTTACACTAATTCGAGTAATGCCGAAAATAGTTACATTCAAAGAGTTGGAGCAAGTTAAGAAGCCACTAACTCAACTCTAACGGCAATCTCAGACTCCAATAAAACATCAATTCCACTTTTCTTTTTTTGGCTTTCTCCCCTATTGAATAGATTAAATGATGGACTAGGAGAAGAACGTTCTTGTTTCTCCCATGGTCTTCACGTCCAGCGGCTTCACCCTGATGACGAAGGGAATCTCCCCCGTAACCTGCCCGATGGTCATGCAGTGGTGGGGTTTCAGGGACTGGGCTATGGCCTTCATGGTCTCCCCGTCGATTCTGGCTGCCTTGGATATGGCGTTGAGGTCGTGTTCGTTCTTGAAGTTGAAGAGAAAAATCGAGTCCGCCTGCCTGTAGATGTCCTCGCCTATGGAGTCCGGCCGGTTGGTTATGAAAGTGGTGAAGAGGCCCAGATGCCTCATCCGGGTGACAGCGTCCTCCCAGTAGGTCTCCCTAAGGTAGAGGTGAGCCTCCTCCGCGAAGAGGAAACACGCCTTAACCCTCCTCACCCTCAAAAGCTCCACCAGTTTACTCAGCGTGAACTCCACGACGAGCTTCCTCTCCAAGGGGAAAGACCGGCTGAGGTTGATGACCGCCGCGCCTCCCGTCCCCGATGTTTTTGCGAAGAAATCCTCCAGCCTCACGGTTTCTTCCCCTTCCTCGACGACGAAGCCTGAGCGCTCCAGTGTGTAGACCCTCGAGAGGAGAGCCTCTCGAACATGCTCGTTGAGGTCGCAGCATCGGAGGGTGTTTTTCAGGCTCTTGAGGCTGAGGGAGTCGCTGCGCTCTAGGTTTTTCCAGATCCTTGAAAACTCCCTCAGTGAGGTTTCCGGCAAACTTAGGACGTGGGCTAGGAGGCTGGAGGCGGTTGCTAGGCCCATGTAGCTGAGGGTGACTTTGAAGTTTTTCGCAGGGTTCAACACCATGATCCTGTCGTGGTAGCGGTTTTTCTCCCCGTTGGGATTAACCCCCAAGTTGACGTATTCCCCGTTGACGTCAAAGACCAGCACCGGAGCCCCGTGGTCCACTAGCCCCAAGACCAGCAGCTTGGAAAGATGGGATTTCCCAGAGCCCTTCCGCCCGGTGATGATGGACAGCTTCCCATCCAAAGCGTCAGCGTCGATCCGCAGTTCAAAGCCGTCCCCGTCGTCCCCTATCTTGATAGGCCGCCTGAAACCCAGCTTCAGCAGCTCGAATAGCTGGTGGGGTTTCAACCTGTAGATCTGGGAGTGAACCCGGGAGGGCAGCCATGAAACGTTCATGTCTATGGAGCCGCCTTGGATGGAGCAGCGGATTTTGCCTAGGAGAATTCGGATGTCTCTGAGGAGGGTGATCTGAGAGTTCAGCTGGAGGGGGTCGTAGTCTTCTCCGAAAAGATAGGCGTCGCCCACATCCTCCCTCACGAGGTCTTCCATCATCCCAGGGAGGTTGGCGAACTGGATGTCCACCACTTGGACGAGGAGGCTGCGTTTGGCTTTTAGGTCCTCCACCACTAGGTAGTCGCCTTTCTCCACCGTCTCCTCTGGGAAGCACAGAACTTGAACGGTGTCATGCTCCTTCTTGAAGAGGCGCATTAGCTGTCATCCCACCCGCCGTAGGGTCCGAAGAGCATCCTTCTCACAGGAGGAGACCTTACAATTTTGAACCCGTATCTCCCCGCCAGGGACCTTTGAAGACCCAGAACATCCACCGGGGTCAACGCTGAGAGGATGTGGGCGGCTCTCAGGGTTTCCGGATAGCCTTGGAAGGTGAGGTCGCTGGCTAGAAGCCGCTCCACCGCCTCCACCATCTCCCCCTTGGGCAGACAGCGGTCCACATCCAACCTGAAACCCGGGCTGTCAGGGGCGAACTTGGCGATGAAAGTGTATCCCAGCCTCTGGGAGGACGGGGAAACCTCTCCGACGCACTTATCTACGTCCACCAAGCAAGGGGAGGGTAGCTCCGTGGCTTCTGGGAGGGGGCCTCCGTTTTCGGAGAAGAGCCTTGTCTCCTTGGCAAGGGCCATAACCTTGTTGTTGCCGCTCCTAGCCAGCCTGAGGATATGGGAAAGATACGGGGAAACGGGGTCAAGGTCTAAACCGGCCGCCGGCATGACGCCGTCCCACAGGATGATGGAGTCCCTAGAAGACTCGCAGACCATCCTCTGCAGCTCTATCTCTAGGAGGTATCTGATCCTGCTCAGCCAGCCGGAGGGGTTGAGAAAGGAAAAGGCGCTTGCAGACACTGTGGAGCTGAAGGCAAAGTCTCTGAAGGTTTCAGGAAAACGCTCGGTGATGTGGAAAAGGAAGGGCCCATAGCGAAGGTACCGGTAGGCGAAGTCGTCTCTCCAAACAACCGTGCCTCGGAAGGCGCAGACCAAGCCTTTCTTCGTTCTCCCAATTTTTCTGGAGGAACAGTCCACAGCCGCCACTTTAACCCGGGGGGGACGGGGGTGAAGTTTCACGATTCTGCTCTGAAAATCATTCCAAGGGCTGTGCAGGTGGAAGGATGTCGTCCAGTTTTTGAGGAGAGACGACTCCTCCTCCCCTGTATCCGCAACGGTCAGCTCCAAGCTTTCCCCCGAGTTTTCTTCCATATCCTTCAAGGAGCGGAGGCTCACCTCCGCCCATCGGGTTGGAACCGTTGCTTCAGCTGTGTTTTCCAGCAGCAAGCCTGCGCTCCGCCTTTTTTAGGCTTCTTTAAGCTGTCTGAGTTTGGGCAGAATGTTTTCTTGGAAGTGCTTGAGCCCATAGGTGGTTATCTTATATTCGCCTCGCCCTATTCTCACCACCAGCCCTTCGTCCACCATTTCACTCAGCCTTCCAGCCATGGCTCCTATCCTCCCCCCTATGGCTTGGAGCAACTCATCCACGGAAAGGGAAACCCTTTCCAACCTGCCCACCTGATTACCCACATAAGCTTTGGTCAGATGGAGGGCGATGAGCTCTCGGATGCTCAACCTTCCCAGCCGGTCTTTTGGGATCAGGATCACGGGTCCTTCCGCTGTGAAGGCTAGGATGCCCTCCAAGTTTTTCATCAACCCCTCCAAGTCCACGGTCAACGTCAAGCCCTCCACCAGACGGTAAGCCGGGTAAACCCTGCCCACCAGCTGCAGGAAAGCTTTGATCACCTCCTCCGGTGAGCCTTCCAAGTCCAGTTTGGCTTCACCGAGCTCCACATGGACTTTGAGGCTTGGCTTCTCGGCCATGGGCTTCAGCTCCGCAGCCTCTGAACCATGTCCTCCACCATGGTTCTCCCGGTGGCTGTAAGCCTGTAGGAGCCGGCTTCCTTGAGGATGAGTCCCTCATAGCGGAGCTCACTCAGCCTAGCTCCGAAGCCTGCGGAAAGCCTCCCGGAATTGGCTAGAAGCCGGGCGATTTCCTTGGGCTGGAGGGGGTTGGGTTCGTTGGCGAAAAGGAGGAGACAGATGGCTTCTTTGTCGCTGAGCCGTTCCCGGGGTAGGGAGATGACGGTGCCTTCTTGAGTGTATTCCACCAGGCCTTTCAGCAGCTCTTTGCGGGTGGAGGGGGTTTCGGTGTGGAGGATTAGGCTGTCGACAATGTCCAGCCACTGAGGGAGCCCTTTGAGGTTTTCAACTAGGTCGTCGAAGCTTTCCCCTTCGAGGACGATGTCTCCGTAGGACCTTTTTATGGAGATTTTAACCTTCAACTTTCTCGCATATTTTTATGGCGGGTGGCTCTTATAAGTTTTTCGGATTTTTACGTAAAAATACGTAAAATATTTAAAGCCCGAACACCTAAATAAACCCAAGGCCCATGAACCAAAGTCTCACACCAGGCTTCCTCGAACTCACCCTCCTCGCAGACATCCCTTTCAAGGAAAAGAAGCGGCAGCGCTGGGAAGTCTACTTCTCCACCCCTCTTCTGGAGAGTTTTCGAAGCTATGCCTTGGAGGCGAAGTCCTCCGGCCGAGGAAGGGGGGAAGCCAGACGGGGGATGGCGGTGCAGTCCGTGGAGCTCACCGTCAACGCCTTGGAAGATGTGGCAGCTCGCCTGGGGGTGGACATCGACGGCTACGCTGGGAAGGCGGACACGGTCAACGGGACAACCCCGGACATGTTCATCGTCTACCGAGGCAGAAGGTTTCTGGTGGAGGTTAAATGTTCGGGGGAGAAGGTTTCCCACCCTCCCCGCCGCCTTCTTAGGGAGGCTCAAGTTTTCGGAGCCTACCAGGGGAGGGAGGGGCGGGGAGCCGTCCGGGTTAACGGCCGCTTCACCCACGGCAGCCCGCTGACGGTTCAGGTGTTCCTGCTGGAGGAGTGACGGTCTTCCAGTTTCTCCCTCAGCAGGCCTGCCACTGTTTTGGGGTCAGCTTTGCCGCGGACTTGGCTCATGACCATCTTCATCAGCCGGCCTAGAGCTTTTTCAGGCTTTTCCGCCAGCAGCTCAGGGTGCTCTTTAACCTGTTTATCAACCACAGCCGCCAGCTCCTCCATGCTCAGCATTCGGACGCCCAGCCGCTCCAACGCCTGCTCGGGGGAGACACCAGCGGCGGCCATTTCCTCCACCAGCTCGAGGAAGATTTCCTTGGCGGCTTTCCCCTCCCCGATGAGGGTGAAGGCTCCATAGAGCTGCTCGTCGCTTAGGCTGTCCACGGGCACCGCCTTTCTTTCCAAGCTTTTCATGGTCTCGGTGAGAGCGGTGGCCACAAAGGAGGGAGAAATCCGGCCTTCTGCCGCCACTTTTTCGAAGAGAGAGAGATAGTCCGAGTCCACCAGCTGTTCAGCCAGCTTCCTGTTGATGCTAAACCGCTCCATAAGCCGGGCTGCCAGCTGCTCTGGAGAAGGAGGAAGCACCGCCTTCAGCCTCTCCAACCTTTCCGGGGTGATGAGGATGGGAGGTATGTCTGTTTCCGGGTAAAGCCTAGCCGAGCCGGGCCGAGGTCTCATGTAGCGGGTGGAGCCATCGGGGCGAGCTGTCCTAGTTTCCTCAGGAACCCCTTGGAGGGCCTCTTTCACCCGTTCCACCACCGCCTCCAAGGCCTTTTCCGCCCTCTCCGCCCGGTCAGCCACCAGCACAGCCGCGTCCAGGGGGCTGAGGCCCAGCTGAGCCTTCAACGCCTCCACCTCTTGGGGGGTGATGCCGTAGCCGGGAAGCTCGTCGGTGTGGAAAAGCCCCCCCACGCCTCCGAAGAACTTAGCCCTATCCGCCAGCTCCGTTCCAAACCTGAGGTTGGGCCCCAGCTCCCAGCCTAAGAGGCCGGCCAACTTAGGGAGAGCCAAGGCTAAAACCCGACCGCCTGAGGCCAAAGCCCTCCGGATGACGGTGCTCTTGGAAGCCTGAAAGAGGGAGGTCACGTCCACTGGAGCGAAGACCAGCTCCTCCGCCTTCAGACCTCGGCTTTCCAGCTCTTCCTTTATCTTGAGGAGGCCCAGCTGCCGGCGGACTTCATTTTCCACCACCTTGGAGATGAGGCCCAGCTCCTGGACCCCTTTTACTTCTATGAGGGCGCCTCGGCGGATGGAAATGTTGAGGTCCTGCCGGATGGAGCCTAGGCCTCTCTTAACCTTCCCCGTGCCCCGTAAGGCTCTTCCTATGGCTAAAGCTGCGCTTTCCGCCTCCCGGGGAGTAGTCATGGCCGGAGCGGTAGCGACCTCGATGAGGGGAATGCCCAACCTGTCCAGGCGGTAGACAACCCTGTCCCCCCGGGCCTCCATCTTTCTGGCAGCGTCCTCTTCGAGGCTGATGGCTTGGAGGGGTATCCTCCGGCCCTCCACTTCCACCTCCCCGCCTAAGGCCACAACGCAGGTTCTCTGGAAGCCGCAGGTGTTGGAGCCGTCGATGACGATCTTCCTCATGACATGGATCTCCTCCACAGGCTTAGCCTTCAGGAGAAAGGCTGCTTGGAGGGCGATGTCCACAGCCTCAGGGTTTAGGTCGTGGGGGGGCTCCTCATCCATTTCCACCAAGCAGCAGGTTTTGGGGTCGGCTTCGTAGAGGATGGTGAGGCCTTTCTGAAACTCGAAGAGGGCCGCTGTGTCTACTTCCCAGAGCTCACTGGCCGTGGGCCTCAGCCGGCGGAGGAAGATGGTCTCCGCCTCCTCCCGGGTGAGGTGGGTGGGGCAGTTGCAGAACAGCTTATATTGGGTGTCCAGCTGCCTGTGGATTTCTATCCCTACCTTGGTTCCCAGCTCCCTGTAGTCGACATCCAACCTCCTACACCTTCCCACTTTGTCAGAGGAGAATCCGGGAGGAAAGCTCTCCCGCCAAGTTGGTGAGCATCAATCGTTGCACTTCCTCCTTTTCGGAAACCTGCCCAAAGGCCCACATGGCCTTAACTAGGGCGGTTTCAGGGAGCATATCCCCTAGGGGAACCACTCCCAAGGCTGAGAGCTCCCTGCCCACCTCGTAGACCGTCATGCGGACCTCTCCCCAGAGACATTGGGAGGTCATACCCACGAAGAGACCCTCATCCAAGGCCCTTCGGAGGTGGGAATAACAAAGCCGGGCTACATGGCCTAGGCCTGTGCCTTCCAGGATTATTCCCCGATATTTCCGGTCCACATACCAGTCGATGACTTCAGGGTTGAAGCCGGGGTGAAACTTAACCAAAGCCACCTTAGGGTCGAAGCGAGGCTTCACCCTCACCTTTCCCGTAGGGTTCCGAGGCCTGAAGCCCTCCGACGCCAGCATGGTCAGCTTTCCGTCGGACACTCGGGCTAGGGGGGAAGCGTTCACCGTCTTGAAGGCGTCCCGGCGGCTGGTGTGGCATTTCCTCACCTTGGTTCCCCGGTGGATGACCACCGCCTCGTCGGAGACCCACTCATGCATGGCCACGCCGACTTCGGCGAAGGGACCGTAGGCCGCAGCCCTCACGGCCGCCATAAGATTCAAGGCGGCGTCGGAGCTGGGTCTGTCGGAGGACCGCTGGGAGCCTACCAGTATGACGGGGGCGGGTAGGTCTTGGAGGGCGAAGCTGAGGGCGGCTGCCGTGTAGCCCATGGTGTCGGTGCCGTGGGCCACTATCACTCCGGCCGCGCCTTCCTCCAAGGCTTCAGCCACAGCCTCCGCCATCTTCTCCCAGTGGGGAGGGTAGACGTTTTCACTGAGGAGGCTGAAGAGCACTCGGGCCCTCACCCTGGCGATGCTGGAAATCTCCGGCACCGCCCGGTAGAGGTCTTCGGTGGAGAGAGCCGGGTAGACGGCTCCTGTGCGGTATTCCACCCGGCTGACGATGGTTCCCCCTGTGCCTATGACCTCCACCAAGGGTAGGTCCGGCTTCTCTTCCGGGGGCGCGAAGGGCGGAGCGCCCGGGGGCCTAGCCTTGGACTCTACTACTTCCACTTTCGCCCGCCCGTTGACTTTCACGCCTATGTTGTAGCCGCTGGCCAGCTTCAAGACCAAATAGTTAGGGTCGCCCAGCTGAGTTCGGGGCATGAGGATTCCCTCCACTGCTTCACCTTCCCTTTCCACCTTCACCTTGTCTCCCACCCTCGCACCGGCTTTCCTCAAGGCATCCAAGGCCTGATGCCTGTAGCCTGAGATTTCCTCCTTTTCCACAGTCTTTACCCCCTGAGCTCCTTGGCCACGTAGGGGCCCTCCTTCCTGTAGCCCAGCCGGTAATAATACTCTTTAACCCCTAGAGCTGCGGTTACCAGGATTTTCTCCGCCCCGTAGTCTTCCACAGCGATTTTCTCCGCCGCCTTCAGCAGGGACCTCCCGTAGCCCCGGTGCTGCCATCCCTCCTCCTCCCTCACCCCCAAAGGCAACATGGGACCGTAGACGTGGAGCTCTCGGACGATGAGAGAGCCTCCTCCCACCTCGCAGCGGTGAGCTTTGGGGGAAGGTTTCCGCAGCCGGAGGAAACCTACCAGAATATCCTGCTCCACATCCTCGTAGGAGAGAAAAACCTCTTCACCCTCGGAGGCCGGATACTTTTCCACCTTAAGCCTGATGTTTTCAGGTTTAGGTCTGAGGCCGCGCTTCAACTGGGAATGCCCCACCTCCCGGCATCGAATACACCGGCACCGCCACCCCCGAGCCGCCATGGCTTTCCGGACTACTTCCCTGAGGCTGCCTGTCTTCACCCCTGCGCATGTTTTTGGGAGGGGGATGTCCCGCTGGATTCTCTGAATCCGCACCCAGCCGGGCAGCTGGGCTTTAACTCGGGCGAGAAGCTCCACCAGGTCTTCTTGGGGGTAAGGCAGGTAGGCTCCTTTCCTCCACATTTCATGGAGGCCTGTGCCCTCCAAGACGACTGTCGGGTAGATCTTCAGCATGTCAGGCTTGAAGGCCTCGTCCTCGAACAGGGTTTGAAACATTTTCAGGTCCTTCTCCCAGTCGGAGCCGGGGAGGTTGGGCATCATGTGGAAGCAGACCTTCAGACCTGCGTCCTTCAACATCCTCGCCGCCTCCGCCACATCCCCCACAGCGTGCCCCCGGCCTACCAAACGGTAAACATCGTCGTAGAGAGTCTGCACCCCCAGCTCAACCCGGGTTACCCCCAGCTCCAGCATCCGGTCGATGTGGGACTCCCGAGACCAGTCAGGCCGGGTTTCCACGGTGATACCCACGTTTCTGATTTCACCCCTCTCCGCCTTCAACTTAGCTTCGGAAAGGCTGCGGGAAGGTGAACCGTTCAAGGCGTCCAAGCAGCCTCGGATGAAGTCTTCCTGGTAGCTGGGAGGCGTGGAAAGGAAGGTGCCTCCCATAACGATGAGCTCCGCCTTGTCCACCGCATGCCCTATGGCCCTCAACTGGCGGATGCGGCTCCACACCTGCCTCCCGGGGTCGAAGTCGTTCTGAAGCCCCCGCAGGGAAGCCGGCTCGTGGCCGGTGTAGCTTTGGGGAACCCCCTGCTCAGGCCCGCCGGGGCAGTAGAGACAGCGGCCGTGGGGGCAGGGATGAGGCGCGGTCATGACGGCTATGACCGTGACGCCGCTGGTCCTCCGAACGGCTTTCCTCCGTAAAACTTGGAGAAAGCCGGCTGGGCTTAAGTTTTCCGCCGCTTGGAGGATCTGAGCGTTGGCAGGCAGCTGGGGGAGGCCGTAAAGTTTTGAGACCTCCGCCTTAATTCGGCTGAGCTCCCGGCGGTTTGGCGAAGGCGCTGCGAGAAGCCTTTTGGCTATTTCCCTGCAGGCTTCTTGGAGGCGGGGGGTTTCCTCGAAATTTTGGAAAGAGAAAGCTGAGGCTTTGTTTTCCTGGCAGCTGCCCAACTCAATTTCGACCTTCTTTTCCCTCACCCATGAGGCGGGAAGAGTCTAGGCGGAGGTTTAGGATGGCGTCCAGCTTTCTCACCACCGCAGCGGCCGCCTGCGGGTCGGGGTTTTCCGGCTCCGCGGGGTCAGGCTGGGTTTTCCCAAACAGGCAGAGGCCTTCGATGCCCTTTAACATTCCTAAGCCGAAGACGAGGCCGGAGAAGCCCATGAAAGGGCCTTCGTAGCCGGGTTCAAGCCCGAACTTCTTAGCCTCCTCCAAGAGGTTTAGGCTGGTGGCGGCGCAGGCTACCTCCGCCCCCTCCAACCCGTAACCGGCCAGCACGTACATTCTTTTGACACCCAGCTCCCCTAGGAGTTCTACAACCCTCTCCGCCACCTCGTATTGGCCCTGGAAGTTGGCGTGGTAGCCTTCAACCACCACCAACGGGGTCGGAGCGGAGGTTAGGAAAAATTTAACCCTAGGTAGGCTTAGGGCTTTCCCTTCCAACAACCCGCCGGCCCAGCCGGGGAGGCTTGGCTGGGAGGCGTAGGATGGGCGAGTCTGATGCACAGCCGGGAAGCTGGGGGAGTAAAGCTCAGCCCAAAGCTTAGGTTGAAGCTGCTCCCTGAGAAGGTTTAAGGCCAGCTTGCCGATGGACCTGAGCCCCGGAGAGCCCACTACAGCTGTGGGGGCGGATACTTTGGGCTTGAACAGGAATCTGACCTTGCAGGAGGGTGAGACCGTCAACCGGTTTTCCTCTCCTCACACGTAGTAGGACTGCCCGGGAGGTCGGGCTTTCACCATCTTCTCCAACACGCTTTGCTCGAGTTTCTCCAGTTTCAGGATGAACTCCTCCGTCAGCTTAGCCTGCTTCTCCAGTTCGGCCATGCTGACCTGTATGCCTAGGAGTTTGGTTAACACCTCCAACACAGCCCTCGCGGATTTAGCGTCCACAATAGGCCGGCCTGAAGGAGTGGTAAAGGCGGGAGTTTCCCCTAAGAGGCAGAGGCCCTCCATCCCTCGGAGCCTAGCCTCCCCTAGGAGAAGTCCTTGAACACCTTCGATGAGTCCCCGTTCTAGGAGGGCGATTCCATGTTTCTCCAGAAGTTTCACCAGTTCAACATGGGTGACAGCCCCATAGACTTTGGGGGGCTTATCAGGGCTTCGGGACTCTACCACGTGGGCGGAGAGAGTGAAGATTCTTTGAACACCGTATTTTTGAGCTAGGTTTAGCACTTCCTCCACCACCTCGAACTGTCCCTCGGGGGAGGCTGCTTGAGTGTTCCCTGTGAAAAACACGAGGTCCCACGCCCCTTCCGGGTTCTTCCAGTAGTAGAATTCGTTTTTCATCAGCTCCACCGTGCCGTCTTTCCGGATGAGGACGTGGGGAGGGAAGTGGGAGGAGTAGAGCTCCCGGAAAAGCTCTGCTTTAAGCTCTTGGATGAGATAGTCCACGGACTGCTTTCCCACAAACCCCATGTCCGGGAAGCCGCAGACGAGAGAAACCTGTCTGAGGTTGGGGGTTTTAAGCTGTCTGGAGCGGAGGGTCATGGCTAAAGACATGTAAGGGCTTGGTATTATATGGGTTTTGGTTGTTTATCTAAGTGATAGGCAGCCGCCTGCGAACGGCTTAATTGTTTGAGCCTCCATCTTTTTCCCTAAGGGCCTTATCCATGGGATTATCCAGATGGATTAACGACAACCTTCTGTTTCTGGTGATCGTTTTCGCGATCACCGGCGTGCTGTTTCCCAAATTTTCCTTTCTCTCCCACTACGTAGACCCCATCTTGTTCGTGATGATTCTAGGTTTGGGGTTAACACTTACCTTCCAAGACTTCGGAAGAGTGGCGAGAACCCCTCAAAAAATACTGGCCGCGCTGGGGGTTCAATACTCCGTGATTCCGGTTGTAGCTCTGTCCCTCACATTCTGGGCAGAAAACCCCCACACCGCCCTAGGCATCTTGATAATCGGCGTTGCTCCCTCTGAGATAACCTCCGCCTTGATGGTCTACCTTGCAGGCGGAAACCTCGCCCTCGCCACAGCTATCATGGGAAGCTCCATCCTAGTGGCACCCTTCATCATGCCCCTGTTGCTTTCGCTGTTTGCTGGGAGGTCGGTGGCTGTAGACGCGGGTGAAATGCTGATGGAACTGTTGCTCATTGTAGCCTTACCTGTCATTTTAGGCTCCTTGCTGCGGACAAGATTTCAAAAACTGGCAGAATACAGGGAGCGGTTTTCCTCTCTGTCGTCAGTTATGGTGGTCCTGCTGATATTCACCGTGGCATCCAGCAATGCTGAGGCCATCCTAAGCATAGGCGTCATCTGGTTAGCTGTGTTGCTGCTGATCCTAAACCTCAGCGGCTACCTAATCGGCTCCCTAGCTGGAAAATTGATGAAGTTTGAGGGAGGCTCTAAGACCTACATGTTTACCGTCGGCATGAAGGAATTCGGCGTCGGAACCGCCGTCGCCCTCCAATTCTTCAGCCCTGAGGTGGCTTTACCTTCCGCTGTCTATGGGATGATTATGCTTATCACTGCGCCTTTTTTGGTAAAGCTGCTCAAAAAATCTTAGCGCGTAAAAAGGCCTTTTTTTACCCTATATTTTCTTATCAGAACCAAACTCATATAGATGCGTCAGCATAGTTGATTGAATTCAAATAGAAAGTCAATAATAAGAAAGACGAAAGAAATATCGCTCCTGAGCGTGCCGGTGGGATGGCTACGAAGGAAAGAAGGCTGGGGGTTTGGGAGAAATACCTGAGCGTCTGGGTGGTTCTCTGCATAATCGCCGGCATTGGCTTGGGGAGGCTTTTCCCGCAGATATCCGACGTTCTCAGCAAGTTGACCGTGGCTTACGTGTCCATTCCCATCGCTGTCTGCCTTTTCGCCATGATCTACCCCATCATGGTGCAGATTGATTTTAAAGAGGTTGTGAAGGCGGGGAAGACCCCTAAGCCCATCGCCGCCACCCTCTTCGCCAACTGGGCGGTGAAGCCTTTCACCATGGCCTTCTTCGCTTGGCTATTTTTAGGTGTGGTCTTCGCCCCTTTCCTGTCTTCGGAGCTTTCCGCCCAGTACAGGGCGGGACTGATCCTCCTAGGCGTCGCCCCCTGCACTGCCATGGTCCTCGTTTGGAGCTACCTAGCCCGCGGGAACATGGGGCACACCCTTGTCATGACGGCTATAAATTCCCTGACCATGGTGGTCCTCTACGCTCCTTTGGCTGTTTATCTCCTAGGGATTTCCGGCATCGTGGTTCCTTGGGAGACCATAGCCTTCGCCGTGACGGTCTACATCGTCGTCCCTCTCATCGCAGGCTATATTACGCGAAGCCAAACCATCAAGAGGAGGGGCCTCGAGTGGTTTAACTTGAGACTTGCCCCCCGGCTGGGCAGGGCCTCCGTCGTCGCCTTGCTCATCACCTTGGTGGTGCTGTTTTCCCTGCAGGGCTACGTGGTGGTGGAGCAGCCCTTGGTGATCGGAATGATCGCAACGGGTATCTTCGCCAACATCCTCCTTGTCTTCGGAATAGCCTATCTGCTTTCCAAGGTCATCCATCTCTCCTATGAGGACGCTGCGCCCACTGCCATCATCGCGGGAAGCAACCATTTCGAGGTGGCCATCGCTGTGGCTACGGTTCTATTCGGCCTAGCCTCAGGGGCGGCTTTGGCTACCGTTGTGGGAGTCTTAACCGAAGTTCCCTTCATGCTCTTCCTAGTCTGGCTCTGTAAAAGCACAAGAAGCTTTTTCCACGTCAAAGTTGAGTAGAAGCCGGGCGGTCTATTTTATAATCTCTTTGTAGGCTTTTTCGAAGGCTTGGAGTAGGGAGTTTATCTCGCGGTGATGTCTTTCCTCGTCGGATGCTAGATTCAACCATAGGTCTCTGAGCTTGGGCTCCCGGGTTTCTTGGGCTGTCTTCCTGTATTCCGTCACGGCTAGGAACTCCAGTTTCAGGTGGAATTTCATAGCGTGGTAGGCTTCTTGAACTTCGGAGGTGATGGTTAGTTTCTCGGGTTGGATGGGAGTCGAAGGCTTCACCTCTACTAGGATGTCTCTCCAATCCGGATGGTAGAATGCAGCGATGTCCTTCAGTATTCCTTGATGCCGCCTTTCATCTTCAGCCAGTTTCGTGTACAAGCTTTTGGCGTAGACGTTATCGGTCTTATCGGCGAACCTCTTGTACTCGATTTCTGAATACAGTTCAACGGAATAATAGCCCTGGAGCTTCTCCAACATACTTTTCTCGGACAAAACCTTCCCCTAATCATCTTAAGTATATGAGTTATGAAACTTTAAACTTGCAGTAGGGGTCTCCTTTGGCGATGCACTCAACCTCGGAGACTAAAACCTCTCTGCCAAACAGCACAGTCAGCACTCCGCTGAGGTACCCCCTGAAAAGATGGCTCCGGGCTTCCTTCAGCCTCCCCTTGTAGGGGGTGCATTCGAACAGTTCCTGAACCTCCACCGTAGCCTCAGCCTCTTCTTGGTTGAATTCTATCAGCCTTGGGATTCCCCAGCCTTTCGCTATCCGTTCAGCCAAGATTATTTCCAACATCTCCCGCCCGTCTACTCTGTAGTGGGCCTTGGTGGCTTCTGCCTTGCGCTTCCCCGCCTCTAGACCCATCTTGTAGACGATGGCCACTCCGCCGGTGCCGAAGTCTTTAAAGATCCTATCAAACATGTCTGCCACTGACTTGACGCGTATGAGAATGTTTCTTTCCCCCAGCGAAGCCTTCAGGGGAAAGTGCAAGTCGTCGATGATCAAGCCGTCGAGCCTCGCTTCCGCGTATCTGACATTCAACACCACATCGAGTTTTCTAAGCTCCTCCGCAACCTTTTCAGGCGTCAAATCAAGGCCTGTCAAGTCGGCGACAAAACTCCACAGCGAACGCTCCTCACCCGGATACGCTGTGAGGAAACCTGAGAAAACGTCTACGCCCAGCCGGGCGATTTCGCCTGAGATCTTCGCCAAAGCCCCTACCACGTTCTTCTTTTCCACGGCGAACTCAACCAGCCGCCGCCCTGGAGAGTAGATTCCGCACAGCACATCCTTGGGTAGTTTTTGATGAGTCAAAAAGTTCACCTTAACTAAATATATCTCAAACTACAATATTTAGCCTACTTCAATTTTAGGGTAGGTCTCTAGGATTTAAGCCAGAGTTTTCAGCCTAGAAAAGCTGAATTTCCCCTTCAAAGGCCGAGAATTCTTTTATCCTACTGCATACTATTGAGAAAGAGTTCAGGAGGACTCCCTTGTGTCCTATGCTCACACCTACTACGACCAGGTTCTGAGGCTTTTAGAGGAACATCACAGCTGGTTTAGAGAAGTGATCCCCCTCATAGCCAGCGAGAACATTCCCAGCCCCGCGGTTCGGGAGGCTTTGGCCACCGATTTCGGAAACCGCTACGCTGAAGGCTGGCCGGGGGAAAGAGTCTATGCCGGATGCCCGTACATCGACCGGGTGGAGATGCTCTGCAGCGAAATGGCGAAAAAGCTTTTCCGAGCTGAATTCGCCGACGTCCGGCCTATCTCCGGGGTGGTCGCCAACCTCGTTGTTTACTCCCTCTTCACCGAACCCCACGACCGCATGTTCGCCCTTTCCATACCCTGCGGGGGGCACATAACCACGGGAAAGAGAGAGCTAGGCGGCACCGCCGGCATAGCCCGAAGGCTCCGCGTGGAGTATTTCCCCTACAGCTATGAAGACCTGAACATCGACGTGGAGGAAACCAGGAAGAGGCTGAGGGATATGGTCAGGGAAAAGGACCCGCCTAAACTGGCCATGTTCGGAGGAAGCGTCCTCCCCTTCCCCCATCCGGTGAGGGAGCTGGCGGAGGCCTTCCACGAAGCCGGGGCGAAAGTGGTCTACGACGCCGCCCATGTGGCTGGACTGATAGCTTGCGGCCTGTTTCAAGACCCCTTACGGGAGGGCGCTGATGCCGTGACCATGAGCACCCACAAGACTCTCCCCGGCCCTCAGCACGGTATGATCGTCGCCCGCCAAACCTACGCTGAACAGGTGAAGAAGGTAACCTTCCCAGGGCTTGTCAGCAACCATCATCTCCACGCTGTGGCAGGAGTAGCGGTCATGCTGGCGGAAATGTTGGAGTTTGGAAGAGAATACATGAAGCAGGTTGTCAGAAACGCCAAAGCCCTAGCCCAAGCGCTCTGGGAGAGGGGGCTCAAAGTCCTAGGGGAGAAGAAAGGCTTCACTGAATCCCATGTGGTCTGGGTGGACATCACCCCCTACGGAGATGGGGGAACCTTGGAGAAGAAGCTGGAAAACGCCAACATCATCACCAACAGAAACCTCCTCCCCTGGGACATCAAGATGGGACGCCACTACCAGAACCCCGGCGGCATCCGCCTCGGAACCTCCGAGGTAACCCGGCTGGGAATGAGGGAGCCTGAGATGGAGGAGATAGCCGACTTCCTCAAACAGGTCATCGTCGACGGGAAGCCGCCTGAAAAAGTCAGAAGCAAGGTGGCTGAGTTCAGGAAACAGTACCAGAAGGTTCACTATTGCTTCCACAGCCTCACCGGGGCCTACCAGTATGTGAGAATTAGGTAAGGCTTGAAAAGTCAGCGGCTTCCTTCCGAGATCTTCTCTATTCTTTCCCTGTACTTTTCCCGGTAGGCTTCAAGACAAAGTTTGCAGCAGAAATACCGCTCCCCGCCTCCCACTTCCAAGACCCCCGGCTTTTCGCAGATTTCCCGGCCGCAGTAGTCGCAGGACAGGCGGAGGCCGGCTCGGGGCTTGATCACCACCGAGCTTTCCTCCTTCACCACCCTTGTGACGACGTGGCTGGACACAACGGTCAGGCCTTCCATCTTCCCCAAGGTTGTCTGAAGGAAGTCTTGGAGCTCCCTTATGTTCTGGAAGAAAACTTGGAGAAGCAGGTTGGCTTCCCCGGCTACCACGTAGAGACTTCTTACCTCCTCCCGCTGGGAGAGGGTGTGGAGGATGGATTCAAGGCGGGGAACCTCCACGTTCAAGGTAACGGTGGCCACCACCCCGTAGCCGATCTTGTTCGGGTCGAGGATGGGGGCTATTTTCTTGATGAGTTCCATGTTGAGCATCTTTCTGAAACGGCTTTCAACGGTGGGAGTGCTCACCTGGGCTGCTTTGGCTATCTGGCGGAAGGCCTTCCTTCCGTCCTCCATCAGCTCCCTAAGTATAGTCAAGTCAACTTCATCTAACTCGATAGGCATGAGGCTTAACCCTATCACATGATCTCCGCTGAGAAAATAAATGTTTAGAATAGGCGGACAGCCTTACGCTAGGTAGAGAGCCTCTGCTCTAAGGATACTAGCTTTATTATCCTCAGAACCTCTTAATGGTGAGGGAGAAATGGGAGAAGAAAGAGAAACCGCGCTTCAGAGAAACGGAAACCTCCTGAAGTTGAGCTTAGGGCCCTTAACCATCGAGCTCAAAGGCTGGAAAACCGAAGGATTTGGAGAATCCCTGAGAAGCATCTTAGAGGCGGTGAGAGATAATCTAAGCCTGATGAAGGAGGTGGCGGAAGAGTTCACCCGAAGCCGGCTGCCGTCCGCCCAAGTCCCACCTCCAGCCTTTACACCCAAGGCTCCAGCCGCGCTTTCTCTCGGGGAGCTGTCCTTGGTGGAGGTGCTTAAAAGGTCCGGGGTGAAAGCTCACACCGAGAAGGCGCTGCTCATCGTCTACTACCTCTACAACGTGAGAGGGCTTCAGACGGTTAACGCCCGAGACCTTCAAGAAGCCTACGCGGAAGCCCGTCTGGCCGCTCCGGCTAATTTCAACGACACCCTGAACAAGCTGGTCACCACAGGCAGGCTGACTTCGGCGGGAGTGGACAAAGACGGGATGAAAGCCTTCCGGATCACCCAGACGGGGGATGAGGAAGCGGAGAGGCTGCTTTCACCGGTTTTAAAGCTTACGGAGAAAGTTGAAAGGTAGGCTTCCTCGGGCTTTTGGATTTTTCCAAGCCGGCCAGCATTCGACTTGGGCTATGCTTATCAGAGCCTACGGTCTCCATGAGTGTATAGGTGTAAAGAAGCTTTGGCAGTCATCGAAGCTCAAAACCTGACGAAAGTCTACGATGGGAAAGTTAGGGCTGTGGACAGTGTTTCCCTGGAGGTCTTTGAGTCTGAGATATTCGGCTTCCTAGGGCCCAACGGCGCCGGGAAGACTACGCTGATCCACATGCTCTGCACCTTGCTGAAGCCGACCTCCGGCGTGGCTAAGGTGTCAGGCTATGATGTGGCGAAGGAGCCTGACTTGGTGCGGAAGTCGATAGGCATAGTTTTCCAAGACCCCAGCCTCGACGAGAACCTCACGGGAAGAGAGAACATGGACTTCCACGGGAGACTCTACGGCATGGCTACGGGGGAAATCAAAGAGCGAATCACCGAGCTTCTCAAGATGGTGGAATTGGAGGATAAAGCCGACAGACTGGTGAAGACCTACTCAGGCGGGATGCGGAGGAGACTGGAGATCGCCCGCGGCCTCATGCACCACCCTAAAGTGCTCTTCCTCGACGAGCCGACTCTGGGCTTAGACCCCCAAACCCGCCGTCACATCTGGGACTACATCCGGGAGCTGAACCGGAGGGAGCGGGTGACCATCTTCCTCACCACCCACTACATGGACGAGGCTGACAGCCTCTGCAACCGGGTGGCCATCATCGACTACGGAAAGATCATCGCCTGCGACGAGCCTAAACACCTGAAAGACCTGCTGGGCGGGGACATCATCGAGTTGAAGGTGGCTGGGAAGGCGGATGCCTTAGCCTCAGCCTTCAAGGAGAACCAGGCTGTCAGAGCCGTTAAAACCGCGGAGGGAACCCTCTGCCTCACCGTCTACGATGCTGCCAAGATGATCCCTCAAGTCCTAGAGCTGGCGGAGTCCTTGGAGGTGGAAGTGAACTCCGTGGACCTCCACCGGCCGACCTTGGACGATGTCTTCCTCACCTACACCGGGCGGAGGATAAGGGAGGAGGAAACAAGCCCCATGGAGAGGATGCGCCTGCTCATGAAGAGGTGAAAAGCCACGATTGAGAAGAGAGCCGTCTACATTTTGTGGCTTAGGGAAGTGAAGCGCTTCGCGAGGGCGAAGTCCAGAGTTGCCAGCGCCATAGCCATGCCCCTCATGTGGCTGGTTTTCTTCGGCGTGGGGTTCAGCTCCTCCTTCGTCTTCCCAGGCCTGAAAGGAGGCTACCTCGCGTTTCTGGCTCCGGGGGTCGTGGCTATCGCCCTCCTCTTCAGCTCCGTCTTTTCAGGGGTCTCCGTCCTCTGGGACAAGCAGTTCGGGTTCCTCAAAGAAATTTTGGTAGCCCCCGTCTCTCGCACATCCATCGTTTTGGGAAAAACCTTGGGAGGCGCCTCCACTTCCATGGTCCAAGGCCTTGCCATGCTGGGTTTGGCTATCTTGGTCGTAGGCAGATTTCCCGGGGTGCTCCCCACGCTGGCCATGGTGGGCGTGTGCATGCTGATTTCTCTGGCCTTTGTAAGCTTGGGAGTTTCCTTCGCCTCGACGATGGAGGATCCCCACGGCTTCCAGTTGATCATGAACTTCATCGTCATGCCCATGTTCTTCCTCAGCGGAGCCTTCTTCCCCCTCACCGGGGTGCCTACGTGGATGAGGATTCTCTCCTACGTGAATCCTATGACCTACGGGGTGGACGCGCTGCGGGGATTCTTCAGCGGAGAAAACGCCCTACCCCTCCTCCTCGACCTCTCCGTCCTCGTAGGCGTGTGCGTAGGCTTCCTCTTCCTGGGAGCATACCTGTTCAAAAGGAAACCCTAACCGAGGGCAACGTCTTAAGGGCGGTCAAATTTTCTCGGCTCTTCGAAATTTTTTAGCTCTTTCGTTTTTGAACACGTCAGCCTCCGCCCAAACGCTGGCCGGCAGAGCGTCGGCTTCGGCTAGGCAGCGGATTTCTCTAACCTCTTCGGCGGTCAGCCCTATTTTTTCAGCTATCGCCTTGTCGGAGAGCGGCGGAGGCGTGTAGGTTTTTCCATCGTAATTTTGAATCGCCAAACTTAACTGGAACACGGTATCCCTGTGTCTCCGGTATAGTTCTGCGAATGTCAGCTTCAAGGTTTTCCACCCCTCGGGATAGGCCTCAGCGTAGTGGCCTTTATGCAGACAGGGCAGTGTCTGAGGCATTCGATGCATCCGCCAACCAGTTCGCTGGAAAAGGCCAAGGACCTGACTATACGGCTGAAAAACTCTCCGTAGACCATCTGCTTTCTCTTTTCAAGGTCGGTTTCGTTGACAATTTCCAAAAGCTTTTGGCGGAAGGCCGTGGTCGAGGTGGTTTGAGCCCGAGGCTCGCAGAGGTATCGGCGGAACTGCATCCATTTTATTCTTCCTCCTTCAAGGAAGCCTGAGAGGCATGTGGGGCAGGCTTCCAAGCACGGTGTCGTATGTTTCGCTTCCCAGATTTTGATGCAGGAATGATGCGGGCATACAGGCTCCTCCATCGGACCGTCGGGTTTTAGAGGCATGGAGGTGACCACGCAGCTGAAGTTTAGCAGGCCGTGGTCTCTGTTTAATATCACGCCTCCGGCTAGGGCTCTTGTTCCCAGCCCGGCCATTTCAGCGCAGAGTTTTAGGCTTAGGAAAGGATTATGCCCTGACTCAGCTTGGCCGTCGTAAAAAACAGCGTAGTATCCATATTCCCTTTCGATCAGGGCGGCGAGTTTCATGACCACGGTTCCCCTTATCATGGGGTAGACCCTCGTGAGGGTGGTTATACGCGGGTTGGGGCTTCTCCAAGCTCCCGCCGTCGTAGGCGGCCCGCCTGTCACCACTACGCTTTTGGCGCCGGGCAGGATGTCGTCGGGCCTATGCCCCTCAGGGGCATACCGGTTGATGTCTTCCACGCTGGCGATTCCAGCCGCCAAAGCTCCGCACTCTACTGCATAGTTTTTAATTCTTTCCTCCGCTGACATCTGTTTCACCTGCTCAGTTAGAGAATAGGAGGCATCGAAGCCTATTTACGCTTTCAACTTGTCTGCGCTACTTTCCATCGGAGGAACAGAGCTGTGTAAACTGGAGGCGGCGGATTCTCGCCAAAAACTTTCTTCCTCAGCTTACCATGCATCCCCTGCCGTAGGGGATGAGGGCGATGAAGTCTTCCAAGGGAATCTTCAACACAGCATCTCTCCATTCTTTGGGCGTCTTCCCCGCTAAGGTGGACCTTACTTTTAGGGCGAGTTCTTTGGCGCGCAGGTTCCCCGGAGCCAACACAACGTGGGGCTGTGGGGGTTGGAAAACTTGCGGGGGCGCAGCGTAAACCTGAGGCATCCCCCCCTCCAGCTTGACTCCTAGGGCTATTCTTAGGGGGATGTTTCGAATGTACATTCGAGGCCCGCTGACGGAGAAGGCGCCTCTCCCCAAATACTGGCCTGAGGGAGCAGCCTTACTCAGCTGGCCGGGGTTCACATGGTAGGCGTCGGCGGCGTTCAAGCCCTCCCGCCAAGCTCGACTGTAGCAGACGGCGAACTGGGCGGCTTCCCGAAGGTCGGATTCGGAGGGTTGTTTCCCCCCGGTTTTGACAACGGCGAAGGGGGCGCCTGCTATGTCTGTGTGAAAAACCCGGTCCTCAGGCTCCGCGTATCTTTTAACCAGAGCCTCGTTGGAGGAGGCATCCCTGCCGGCCACGACGAGAAAGCCTCCGGAGGTGAAGAAGAACCTAAACTTTTCAAACCATTTTTTTTCCTTAACCTTAACAGGATGCAGGGGCTGCTCCCTCAGGGCCTCTAGGTCTTTTTCCAAGGCCTCCATCTTCCGCTGTGTTTCCCCTAGAGCCTCTTTCAGGCTTGAGATTTTCCCTCGGAGGTCCTTTGACTCCTGGAAATGGGCGGAGGCGTTTTCGTACACCGACTTGCCGACGGTGAGGTCGAATTCTAAACCCTCCACTGAAAGCCTTAACCGGCGGTCTTTGGGATTGAGCCCCACCACCCAAGAGTAAGGGGTCTCGCCCTTGTTTTTCCTCAAATCGATCTCCCGGCTGATTTCCGGCCAAGGCTTTCCGTTGAGGACGTTTTTCTCCACCTCTCGGAGGAGGCTCTGGAGTTCTAGGGAGTGGTGGAAGATGGTTTCCCCCGCCTTTCGATGCCGGGCTTCCTCCTTTTCCAGCTCCCCGAGCTTGGCTTCCTGTTCCTTCAGGATTCTCTTCAGCTCCCCGAGCTTGGAGGCGACCTTTGCCTGGCGTTCCCCTTCAGCCTTCCCTGTTTCAAGCTTGGTGAAATACTCGTCGAAGGCCTCGTTGAGGCTAGGATAGCTCTCCACCTTTTTTCCGGAGTAGACTTGGAGGGGGAAGGGAACGACGTCCAAGGGTTCACCGTCTTCATCCAGCACCACCGAAGGCCGGGGGTCTTCGATTTCCCGGAAAACCCTCTGAGCGGCTTGGAAGATCCTCTCCGCCATGGTGAACGTCACCTCCCCTCCGGCCAGCTTCTTGTCCACACCGGCTCGGAGGAGAATTTCCTCCGCGTAGGTGCCTCCAATCCCATATATTCGAGTAAGAGCCTTAACCACCTCGACTTTCTCCAGCTTCAACTTTTCCAAGAGTATTTCCGGGCTGGAAGGCCTCTGGCCGAGGCCTAGGGGGGGTGGTGGGGCAAGCTTCCGGCCGCGGGCCACGAGCCTGTCCTTGGTTTTTCTCTGCGCTAGGGCATGGAGCACCTTGTCCTCACCGTCCGTCAGGATGATGTTGCCTTTCCCGAAGAACTCAGCAGCCAGCTTGAAGTTTTCACCATGCGCGAAGATGTGAAGAATGAGCATTCTCTCAAAGTCGGGCTGCTCCACCTTTGAAACCCTGCCGTTGAGGAGGTACTTTCGGAGGGCGGAGCAGAAGGGCGGAGGCCTCAGAGGTTTTTCCACCGAGTAAGCGGTGAGGTGAACCCTTCTCCCAGCTTCGATGAGGAGGTTTCTGACGGGTGAGGCAGGCTTGTTCAACTTCACCAGTAGGGTGGTCGGGTTCACTTGGTAGATGTTGTCCACGTAGTAGTCTTTCAGCGCCCTGTCTAACTCCGCGGATAGAACCGCCAAGTCGAAGCTGCTCGGCTGCGTCTTCACCCTGTTCTTCTTCAAACCGGCCTTAGGCCCCTAAACTTAGAGAGGACTGGGGGATAAATATCTTCGGAGGAAGAAGCCGCCCTAACAGAGTTTATATCCTTTTAGCAGATAGTTTAATCTAGCCCGAAAGATGGCAGATGCCCACCGACGGGGGAAGATGTTCGCTGTGACATCCTTGGAGAGGACAGGTGGCGCCGGTTGAGGCTTGTCGACAAAATCTGGTGGTTTAGATTCGGCCTTGCCTTCGCAGCCGCGGCCCTCACAGCCTACCTGAACGTGGAGGGATTTTTCGAGGCCTCCAAGTTTTTAGCCCTTTTCCTCGCCATCGGCATCTACATTCTCTCCTACGTGGTGCTGCGGTATGCCTTCGCCATAAAGCCTGAGCAGCTCCCCAAAAAAAGAGACCTCGCCCTTCAGGGAGTTTTCGCCTACATCATCGTCTGGTTTGCTTTCTGGGTGTTCTTCCACACCATGATTGTGAGGTTTGCCATGTAGCCGGCCTTAGGAGGCGGGGCTTTCAAGTTCCTCCTCTTTCACCTCAGTCGGCTTCTCAACCTCGATGAGCCCCTCAGCCACCAGTTGAGCGAAGTCAGCCCAAGCGTGAAAGAAACCCCTGTCGTAGTCAGAGCTCACGTAGCTCTTCGACTTCAGACGAAACTCCTCCAGGAGGGGGGCTACTTCCTCCTTGCTGGAGGGAAACCTGTTAATGAGAGCGTACTTGTCGTTTCTGTTGCGGTAGGCTGTGAGCATTCCTTCCAAGGCCGCTAAGTAGCCTCGGCCCCACTCAGCCCTCGCCAGTCTACCTCGAAGAGCCTCCAGCTCCCTTTCAGCTCCGGCGAAATCCCGGTCCACCCTGAGTTTATGAAACCTTTGAACAAAGGCCTTGGATATCTGCATGGGCTACCTCTTTCACCGCCTCTTTTCCAAGACTGTGTCTTCTATGCCTCTCTCGGAGATTTTGAAGATGCATTCCCTTCCCTCGGGGAGGGAGGGGCTGACCATCAGCCTGGCAATCCTGACATGAGGCGCCGCGGCTTTCCTCAAAAAAACCCTAGTATGGCTTGTGTGAGCTAAAATGTGGCCGCCCGTGGGCCCTACGGCTTCGGAAAGAAAAGCGTCAGGCCTAGCCATCACCTGGTTTGTGACAAAGGCAACAGCATTGTAGGCCCGGGCCAACCGGATGAGTTTGTGAAGGTGCTTCTCCAGCTTCTGCTGCCTTTCCGCCAGCATTTCCCTTCCGATGAATTCGCTTCTAAAATGGGAGATGAGGGAATCCAAAATTATCAGCCTGATGTTGTTTTCCTTAAACTGGGCGCTGGCATTGTCCAGCAGGTGCATCTGATGGTCGGAGGTTAAAGCCTCCGCGTAGATTATGCGGCTTAAAACCCTGTCAGGATCCAAGTCCAGATGCTTAGCTATCTGCACAATGCGCTCAGGGCGGAAGGTGTTCTCGGTGTCGATGTAAAGGACGCCTCCGTCCAATCCCCCCTGCTCTTTGGGAAGCTGAGCGTTGACGCAGAGCTGATGGCAGATTTGAGATTTCCCCGTCCCATATTCGCCGTAGACCTCGGTGATGCTTTGAGACTCAACCCCGCCGCCTAAAAGTTCGTCCAAAGCCTTACATCCGGTGGTCAGCCTTTCGACGGTTGAGCGGAACTTCAGGTATTCGTCCGCCCTCATGAAGGGAATGGATATGATGCATTTCCTAGCTTCTGTGATGGCGGTGTAAGCGGTTTTCTCCCCCAAAGTTTGGGTTAACTCTTTTAAGCTGGCGGTGGCTAGGGACTCGATGGTGGAGTAGCCCAGCTTCCGAAGCTTCTCAGCTGTGGCTGGGCCGACTCCGGGGATCTCCTCTATCTCCCTATACTGGGGAGTTTTCCCTTCTCCGGATTCCTCTTGTCCGCAAGCCAAGGAGGTGCTCCTACCCAGAAGGACCTTTTAGGCTTTTCCTCTATTTAAGAACTGTGAACAGTTTTAAAAGGGAGAGCTGGCTGAAAATATCTTTAAAGGAGTTTGCTGAATTGGAATGAGCTCTTGGGCTGAAGTTTTCAGGGAAACAGGCTTCCACCTCCTCCGAAGGGCTTCCGTCAGGCTTCCCTCGGATGTTAAGAAAAGGCTGAGGAAAGCCTACGGGGAGGAAACTTCTCCCACAGGGAAAACCCAGCTTAAAAACATCTTGGACAACATCGAAGCTGCTGAGCGGCTCGGAAGGCCTATATGCCAAGACACCGGCCTCATATCCTTTTATGTGAAAACGAGGAAGCCGTCCCTCCTCCCCGAACTCCGCAGAGCTTTGGAAAAAGCCTCAGCTGAAGCCACTGCCCAGCTGCCCCTCAGACCCAACGCTGTTCACCCTTTAACCCGGAAAAATTCCGGAAACAACCTGGGAAAGCGCATACCCCACATCGAGTGGGTCTTCAACGACTCAGACTGGGTGGAGTTAACCGTCGTCCTCAAGGGGGCGGGCTCCGAAAACATGAGCGCCTTCGCCGTCCTGTCCCCATCGGAGGGAGAGAAAGGCGTAGAAAAATTCGTGGTGAACAGGGTTGTGGAGGCTGGGGGGCGGCCTTGCCCTCCCACGGTCCTCTGCGTGGGCATAGGGGGGACAGGGGACTTGGCCTTCAAGCTGGCCAAACTGGCCCTCCTCAGGCCTTTGGGGTCCCGGAACCCGGATGAAGCTGTTTCAAAGCTGGAGAACAGGCTGGTTAAGCTGGCTAATAGGACGGGCATAGGCCCCATGGGCCTAGGTGGAAAGTTCACCGTCCTAGACGCCAAGGTGGAGCACGCCCACTGCCACACGGCCAACCTGCCTGTGGCCTTGAATTTTCAATGCTGGGCTGACCGAAGAGCCACGGCCCGTATTCACTCCGACCGTTCGGTGGAGATTCTGGAATAGGAGACTGACGGCGCTTGGCTACGTTTAAACTGGCAGCCCCCCTAAAGAAAGCGGATGTCCAACGCCTCCGGGTGAAGGACACCGTCTACCTTTCAGGAGTTATCTTCACCGCCCGAGACCGAGCTCACCTGCGGCTGGTGGAATACGCCCAGAAGGGTAGGGGGCTTCCAGTGAATTTGGAGGGAGCGGTCATCTACCATTCAGGACCCTTGGTCAGAAGGGGAAAGAAGGGGGGCTGGGAGCTCTTGGCCGCAGGTCCCACCACCAGCTCCCGGCTGGAGGCTTTAACGCCTCCGCTGCTGGAGGCTTACGGAGTTAGAATGCTCGTAGGGAAGGGCGGCATGGGTCGGGAGGTGGCTGAAGCCCTGAAGCGACGGGGCGCCGTCTACTGCCACTTCACCGGAGGAGCCGCTGTCTTGGCTGCGGAGAGGGTCCAGAGGGTTGAAGGAGTGAAGTGGCTGGACCTCGGAATTCCCGAAGCCCTGTGGAAGCTAAGGGTTGAAAACTTCGGCCCGCTTACGGTCACCATCGACGCTCATGGGAACAGTCTCTACGAGGAGTTGAAGCTGAAGGCGAGGGTCGCTTTGGAGAAGCTCAGCAGCCAGCTTCTCTGAGGCTTAGGGGGTTGAGAGGGACCTCCTTCTCAGGGAGAAACGTTCGGGGGAGTAATCACGTCCGTCCGCTCCTTTGAGAACCCCAAACTGAGGGATGCTGCAGACATCCTTCGGGAAGCTCTGACTAGACATAACCTTGTGGTCATGAGCGGAAACTGCCAAGTCAGCTACGAAGGCAGAGCCTCCTCAACCCTCGGATGGGGAGAACGGCTTCTCATCATCAAAACCGACGGCTCCGTCCTCGTCCACAGGCCTGAAGGCTACGAGCCCGTCAACTGGCAGCCGGCTGGGTGCGTCTTCCAAGTGGAGGTGGAGGATGAGGAGCTCAGAATCAGAGCCGCCCGGCTTCAACCCCGAGAAGTCCTCAACATATTTTTCAACCGGGTTCTCCACCTGTCAACCTTGACCCTCACAGATGAGGGAGATTTCTCCCTCTACGTTTCGGAGCAGGACATGAAGAGGGCTATCCTCCTCGCGCCGAAGCTGGTTGGGGAAGACTTCCGGCCGTTGACCTCCGAGAAGGAGCTGGGAGCCGCAGGGTTTGTTGACGTGGTGGGGGAAGATAGTGAAGGCCGCTTGGTTGTGGTGGAGATCAAACGGAATCCCGCGGGCCGGGAGGCGGTGCGTCAGCTGCAACGCTACATCAAAGCGGTGGGCATGAGAACGGAGAGACCTCTCAGAGGCATCATCGCAGCGCCCAGCCTGACCCGGGAAGCCCAAGCGCTCCTTTCCCGGGAAGGGTTGGAGTTTAAACCTGTGTCGCTGAAGAGATGCTACGAAGTCTTAAAGTTTGAGAAAACCCGTAAGCTGAGCGAATTTTTCCCAGAGTAAAAAAGCCAGCAGAAGGGGGCCTCCGTCGATTTTCCCAGACTTGGAAACGCTGGAAAAAAGAAAAACCATGGCTCACTACGACGCCATCGCCGACTCCTACGACAGCCTCTACGGGGAAGAGCAGAGGGAGAAATACCTCCAAGCCTCTAGGCTTACGGAACTGGCCACTGGAGGGAGGGTTCTGGACGCGGGCTGCGGCACAGGGCTCTTTGCAGAGTTCCTTCAAGCCGGTGGAGAGCGAAAATGCGAAGTCTTCGCCGTCGACCTTTCCCGAAACATGCTGAAAAAGGCCAAAAACAAAGGAAAAACCTCCGCGGCGGAGATACACCTGGTTCGCTGCGACGTCAGCCTACTTCCTTTCGTCGATAGAATCTTCAACCTCTCCGCAGCCTTCACTCTGCTTCAGAATCTCGTAGACTCGGAAAAATTTCTTCGAGAATTTGTGAGAGTTTCCAAGGAAAAAGCTGTCTTCGTCATCACTCACCTCAAAGAGAAGGTTAGTGCCGAAAAATTTGTCGAAACTTTAGGGAAAGCTGGGCTGAAGGTGAAGGTCTGCTCGGTGAAGAACGAGTTTGTCGCAGTAGGTCGCCGAAGCCTCGCCGAGGCTTAGCCTAGAACCCCCTGCCTCAAGGAGGACTCGAACATGAAAGTTTTAAGCGGCAGAATGCCCTGTAATACTCCGAACGGGAGCTGGCTTGGGATGGTAAAGCTCACGGAAAGAGTGCGAAACATAGAATACGCCATCAGGGATGTGGTCGTCCACGCCAAGCGGTTGGAGAAGGCGGGGAGAAAGGTGATCTACCTGAACATAGGCGACCCAGTCAAATACGACTTCCCCACCCCCCAGCACATTAAGGGAGCGCTCATCGAAGCGGTGAAGGGGGACTTCAACTGGTACGCTCCCTCCGAAGGCCTCCCGGAGCTGAGGGAAGCCGTCTGCGAGAAGGAGAAAAAATACAACCGCGTGGACCTTTCCCCGGAGGACGTCATCGTCACCCACGGTGTTTCCGAAGGCATCCAAATGGTCATGGCCGCCTTGGTCGAGCCCGGAGCCGAGGTCCTCGTCCCCGGCCCATCCTACCCGCCCTACCCAGCCTTCATCAAATTCTTCGGGGGGAAACCCGTCGCCTACAGGACGGTGGAGGAAGCCGGCTGGCAGCCGGATGTGGAGGACATGGCCTCCAAGGTCACGGCGAAGACCTGCGGCATCGTAGTGGTGAACCCCAACAACCCCTGCGGCGCCCTCTACGAGGAGCAAACCATAAAAGACATCGTAGACTTGGCAGCCCAACACGGTCTTCCCGTCTTCTCCGACGAAATCTACGACAGAATAGTCTACGGCAGAAAATTCACCAGCACTTCCGCCGTCGCCGGGGAAACCCCGGTCATAGGCCTCAACGGCTTCTCCAAAACCTACCTGATGACCGGGTGGAGGCTGGGCTACGTTTACATCCACGACCCTGAAGGGAAACTGGGGGACCTTAAGCAGAACATCGAGAAGGAGGCGAGAATAAGGCTTAGCGCCAACACTCCCATGCAAAAGGCCGCGGTGGCCGCCTTGAGGGGGCCGCAGGACCACATTCCAGAGATGGTTGAGAAACTCCGGGCGAGGCGTGATTACGTCTGGAGGCGTTTCAACGAAATGAAAGGGCTAAGCTGCGCCAAACCTGAGGGCGCCTTCTACGTCTTCCCCAAGATCGAGGACGTCAGCCGGTGGGGAAGCGACAGGGATTTCGCCCTAAGCCTCCTAGACGAAACCGGCGTCCTCTTGGTGCACGGGTCAGGGTTTGACACGGTCTACGGTTTCAGCCATTTCAGAATGGTCTTCCTGCCTCCCCTGGAAACTTTGGAGGAGGCCTTAGACAGGCTGGAAAAATTCATGGCGAAAAACTGAAACGGCCCTTCGAAGGCTGCCGGCGTTTTTCTGGCAGATATAATAAAGAGTTTCCTTCTTTTTTCCATAGGGCTGGTTTAAGATGTTTTGGGCTGAGAAGACATCCCCTGAGCTTCAGGAACTCATCCCACGGGAAACCTGCGTGATCTTGCCCCTGGGAAGCACGGAGCAACATGGTCCCCACCTTCCCGTGGGAACCGACTACATGAACGTCTGGGAAATGGCCGTGAAGGTAGCTGAGGAGGTGGGGGGACTGGTCCTCCCTGTTCTGCCCTACGGCTGCTCTGAGGAGCACTTCCCTAGGGCTGGAACCATCAGCCTCAAGGCTGAAACCCTGAAACAGGTCCTCGGGGACATTGCCCGAAGCCTAGCCAGAAACGGTGTGGAGAAAATGGTGCTGCTCAACGGCCACGCGGGACAATGTGAATTGGTGGAGGAGCTGGCGCAAAACCTCAGAAAAGAAGGCTTGAACGTTCACCATCTCTGCCCTTTCACCGTCCTCCCCACCGAAGTCTTGGCGAGGGAGATCCCCTTGGAGGAGGAAATATTCGTCCACGCTGAGGAGCTGGAAACCTCCCTCATGCTGGCCGTCTGCCCTGAGAGGGTGAAAATGGACAAGGCTGCCAAGGAGACGCCGGAATGGCTTCCCCGAGGACTCACCACTGCCAACCTGCAGGCGGCAGCTCGGGTCTTCAGCTCTGGAAAATCCATCGGCGGGGACACTGCCACGGGGGTGATAGGCGACCCTACCCTAGCCAGCCGGGAAAAAGGCGAAAAGGCTCTTCAACTCATGGTGAGGGCGCTGGTTGAAGCCGTTCGGAAGCTTTAACCCCTTGCCCCTTCAACCCAAGTCTCTGAGGATGACTTCAGCGACTCTCCGGCCTGAGAGAAGCATGCCGCCGAAAATCGGCCCCATGCGGGGTGTCTGGTGAACGGCTCCCGTGGCCATTCCAGCCACATAAAGCCCGGGGCAGACTTGCCCTGTCTTCTCCAGCATCAGCCTCTCCGCCTTGGGGGCCCACATGGACGCTTCCCCGGGCACGGTGAAGCCCAGCTCAGGGTTTTTCCTCGAAGCGATGACCAAAACCTCCGCGTCATGCCCTGTGCAGTCCACCACGGCTTTGGCCTTCACCCCCAAAGGGTCCACGTGAAGCCCGGACATGGTCACCGCCGTCCACTGGACTACAACCCCCGTGATGGTGGGGGTTTCCCCTCGGATGATGACGTCGTCCACCACCAAGCCGAGAAGTATCTTAGCCCCTGCGTCCAAGGCCCCTGCTGCCAGTTTGGCCATCATCTCCGCCGTGTCCACCACGTAGACGCCTTCCTCCAAGGGCTCCAGCCTGCAGTTTACCTCCCTCAAGACAACGTCGGCGGGAGACTGGATGACCAGCTTGTGGAAGAGCATGCCTCCTCCGCCCATCCCTCCGCCGAAGGAAAGCCTCCTCTCAAAGACCACGGTCTTCAACCCGGCCTTGGCCAGGTAGCGGGCTGCAGTCAGGCCGGAGGGCCCAGCGCCGACCACGGCTACATCGACCTCGGAGAGGCTGAGCCAGTCTTCCATGGCCTTCTCCACGATGGCTTTGGTGATGGTGGTTTCTTCTACTTCCTTCAAGCTTTCAACGTCCATCGTTTTTCACCAACCGGGGCTGTTCGCGATTGCTGGGCAGTATAAAGGGTATTCGGTGAAGCTGAAATATAACGGTAGTGCTCCGGCGCAGCGAGAGCATGGCCTTTTAAGTTGAGGAGTTACACTACAAAATACTGGGTTGGAGGAGGGAAACCTTGACCCGGTCAAAAGTTACCAGGATAAGTGTAACCCTGCCGAGGGAGCTTAACAGGGAGTTTGAGGACACAGCTAGGGCTATAGGTTATCGCAACCGCTCGAAGGCCGTGGCGGACGCGCTTCAAAAATTCATAGCCGACTACCAGGCTTTAAGCCGAACCCGGGGGGGAACCTTCGTGGGGACTATCACCTTCACCTACGCCCACGAAACCCCGGGGCTTCTCCAGAGCCTAACCGAGATTCAGCACGCCTACTCGGAGGTCATAACCACCACCCTCCACATTCATCTCGACAGGCATCGGTGCCTAGAGACCCTAGCCGTGAAAGGCGGCATAGACCCTCTCAGGAAGCTGATTCAGAGGCTGAAGACCTTGAAGACTGAAAACCTTCAACATGTGCTGCTGCCTCAGAAATTAGAGGGAAAACCCTAGCTTGAAAGCGGGGAAAACAGTGGGAGTTTAGACGTTCATTCGCCTCTCATTCTGGGTTGGGGAAGAAGTTTTATGTAATCGGCTCCACGGGCTGCCCTCGAGCCTACTAGAACTCTTCGGTAGGTTTTTCCGCTTCGGAGGTCTTCCACCTTCTCCAGCAGCCCTCGGGCGGCAACCTGCTCCCCCTTCCGGTAGACGCCTCCGTAGAGGCCCTCGTAGGAGACGAGTTCTGTGAGGTCTTCGACCGCAGGTCCTTCCGTCACTTTCACTTCCCGCACTTTGTAGACGGAGGGAAGGAAAATGGCTTCCCCATCATCCTGAATTCTAGCCTCAATCTGGACGATGCCCTCCGGGGTTGTCTTTTTTCTTCCGTAGGCATCCTCAACCTCAAAGTCCAACCGCACGGGGTGAACGGAGAACATGACGCCGCGGAAGACGCCTCTATTCCAGGCCCGCTGGTAGAGGAACTCAGCCTCCTCAGGGGTGAGGGGGTGAAGCTGGGTTTTCTCTAGGCACCAAGCTTTCAGGCGTTCTCCCTCAAACCTCCGCACCTCCGAGTCTCCTTCTCCGTAGAGGGTTAGGAGGGCGTCTCTGACTTTGAGGCTGCTGTTTTTTCCGTAGACGATGAGGTCTATGTCCGAGTACCGGGGGTTATGCAGGCCGATGAGGATGGAGCCCGTTAAGCCCAAGGCTTGGGTTTCCNCCCCGCCCCGCCGGCTGAGGAGCACCGCTAAGTCTCGGGCTTTCCTCTCCAAGTCGTCTGGAGCTCCCTCGGCGAGGAGGCTGCGGAGTCTTTCCTCAGGGCAGTAGTGGCAGGCTATATCCTCCAGAGGGACAGCTGAGAACCTTAACCCGCTGAGGGGGTCTAGGAAAAGGTAACGAGGGTGGTTTTTCTCCAAAAACCGAAGTGTGTCTTCCACGTGGGGCACGGAGTAGAAGGGCAGAGCCCTCCGGTATCGGCCTCCACCGCCCTTTTCAGGGGCGTATTTGAGGTAGGCTGTAACCCGGCCGGGAGGGTGAACCTCATCCACCACGCAGAAGAAAAAACTCTCCCCCGTCTTGACGTAGTCCCGGTCCCTGAAAACCTTCATAGCCCTCATTTTCATTTCTCCAACTGGCCAGACTGCCTTCGCTCAGCCCGGCTGCGGACTCCTTCCAGCGGGGGGAGAGGGAAGAAGAAATCCCCGGGGGCGCTCCCCACGAGCAGCCGGAAACGTTCACGCTCGGAGGAGACAACCTTCTCCAGCTTCCCGAGGACGCGGATCTTTTCCCAGCGTCGAGCCTGCTCGCAGAAGCGTCCCCTGTGGGAGACTATCTCCGCTACCAGCCCAGGGGCTTCCCCCCGGAGGAAGGAAACCTCCTCCAAAAGGTAACGGCAGGGGGTGAAGACGGCCTCCCCATCCTCAGCCACCACGGCTTCAATCTCCACGCTGCCCAAGGGGCGGTATTTCACGGCGCCATATTCTTCTCCCAGTTCTCCGCGTTTTTTCAGCAGCCTCAAAGAGTAGCCTCGCCCGCAGAACTTTCCCTGAAGAACTTTTCTCTTCTCCACTTGGAGGAAGAGTTCAAAATCCATCGGGGTATCTGCAACCCTTGACTGGTAGAGGCCCGCCAACTCGCCGTCGGTGAAGGGTTGGATGGGGGCGCCCTCCTTCCCCCTCAGCTGGGAGAGAACTCGGTAGGCTTTCCGGCAGTTTTCCTCCCCGTAGATTACCAGGTCTATGTCGGAGGTGGAAGAATGGAGGCCCAGCATCACCGAGCCGGATACACCCAAGTCACTGAGGGGAATGCCGGCTGCCTCCTTGAAGAACAAGGCCATTTGTAGGATGTCCTTCTCCACGGGGTCGAGTTTATCCTTCTCCGCAAGCTGAGCTAAGGCTTGGGTCGGCGTGTGGTAGCGGGCGATGTGGAAGCGGGGAACTTGGATGACCTCCCCGCCCAACACCGGGTCGAAGCGGAGGTATTGAGGGCAGTTTCTCTCCACGTAAGAGTAGAAATCCTTCAAGGAGACAAGTTTAGCGTACCGCCTTCCTCCTCTGACCCTTGAACCCTCCGGGCTGGGGTAATACTTGGGGAAGGCGACGACGTAGCCGGGAGGATGCAGAGGCCCTTTGACGCTGAAGATGACGCCTTGGAAAGTCTCCAGATGGTCGCCCTCCATGGGTTGGAGACCCAGCTCCACCACCGCACCGACGCTCCTGATTTCGCCGCCTTCCCACTACCCCATGCCGCCGGGGAAAATTTAAACAGTTTCCTAACGGTAAAGACCGTGAGCTCTAACGGCGTCCATCATGGCCTTCAAGTTCTCCGCCGGAACAGGCTCAGGCACCCCGCAGCCGGGCATGAGGATGAAGCCTCCGCCCCCGCCGGCCTTTTCGATGGCTCCAGCGGCTTCCCGTTTCACGTCCTCAGGCTTGCCTTCCATCAGCACTCTAACCGGGTCTAGGTTTCCGGCGATGCAAACCTTTTTTCCCACGGTTTCCTTGGCGAATTGAAGGTCAACCTTGGCGTCGAGGCTGAGGGCGTGGATGCCGGTTTCAGCCATCAACCCCAGCCTCTCCGAGGTGTTCCCGCAGATGTGAAGCATGGTATAAGCGCCCAGTTCCCGGAGGCAGGACGCGATTCGCCTCTGATAGGGCGCCGCGTAAAGCCGGTAGTGCTCAGGGCTGACGAAGCTTCCGGAGGCCATGGGGTCGTTGATAAGAACCATGTGAGCTCCGCTTTCCACCTGCTCCTCCGCGTAGGAAACAATGGTCTCTGTTGCAAGCTCCAAGAGAGCGGGCAGGTGGCTGCTGCTTCGAGCTACGTCGCGGACCAAGTTTTCCGCTCCCCGGAGGTAGCCGGCTAAGGTGAGGGGACCCACCACGTCGCCGCAGATCATCAGCTCCGACTTCCGAAATTCCTCCTCAGCCCTTCTCAAGGCTTCCAGCACAAGGCTCATACGCCGGTTTTCTCGAGGCTTGGGAGGCTTGAGGCTTGGGAGGCGGGCAGCGTCCTCCAGCACAGGCTTCACCACCATGGGGGGACCTTGAGGGGGGAAGGAGCTCTGACAGCCTAAGGCCTGAGCCTCGACGGTGATGTCGCTTCCGATGTAGACAACCTCGTGGCCTAGAAGCCTCCAAGCTGTCTTCTGGCTTTGAACCATGACCTCCGGCTTCAGATAATAATCCTGAACCGTCGACCCGGTAAGCTTCGCCGCCCACCGGCTGATGTGAGGGTGCACTGGAACCCGGTCAGGCTGCCTCAGCCTCAAAGCCTCCTCCACCCTCTCCCTAGGATTCATCCCTTCAACCCCTTTCACCGCCACACTACCTTGGCATCAACACCAAACCTTTCTGCCAAAAAAAAGACTATGCCATATTTAGCCATATATGGCCAAACTCCCTAAAGCCGACAGGGCGCGGAGTTCGCAGCGGGAGGAGCGTTCACCTTGCTTTAGCTTCCTTCTCCTTCCTCTCCAACAGCCGCTCTTCCACCCATTCAAAGAGACCTCCCACGGCGAGGTCTTTGGACCCCATCTCCGACAACTTGGCTAACGCTGCCTTATCGCCGTTTAACGCAGGCGCCAAAAATTTCAAAGCCTCATCCCAGAGGCTCTCCTTCAAGGTTACACTCTCCCTCAGCCTTTGGCTGACCCACGCTGCTTCATTAGGGTACTTGGCGAAGACGCTTTGCGTGAGCTCTAAGCGGTGGGGCAAGGTGTAGGTCATGGCCCAAAGAATGTCGTCGAAATAGATTTCATCCCGGGCTTGAAGCCACGCCCTAGCCTTCGAAAGCTTCACCGAAGAGTCAACCCAGCGGTGGGCTAGGGGCATGATAAGGTCCATGCAGACTTCCCCGTAGAAAGGGCAGCCCACGTGGGACAGTTTATACCGGGAGGACATGACAGACCTTTCCACCCTGACGCATCTTCTCAGCAAGGTGGCCAGCAGGGAGATTCGGTGGAAGGTTTCCCTTGAAACCCAAACTCTCTCCACGTCGCTCCATATCTCCGTCATCTGCTCGTAGGTCAGCACAGGCTCAGCCAGCGTTCGAAGGTCGTCGACATGGCGGTCTCCGTATTTTATGACCAAGAGTTCCGTGGTGTCCCCGGTTCCCAGAGGCGTGATGTTGAGGGAGAAGTCTATCCTGTCCATCAAGGCTCTGACCAAGCCGACTGTGCCGATGTCATGAGGATTCATGTCCAAGAAGCAAACGTAGTCAGGGGATTCTGCCCGCACATCTGAGAAGACAACGTGCTTGTCAGAAAGAAGCTCCAAGAGGGCGTTTTGACATTGAGTGTTCAGCCTTTGAACCTCGTTTATGAATTTAAAGGGCGCCGTGATCAGGCTTCTCGGGGTTATGGCCCCTATCTTAGACTGGATGAATTTCTGAATGTCCAAAGCCCAGAGGATGTCGAAGGTTGTAAGCTCCTGATGAGAGCGAACTATTCCCAGCTGGCTGCTGTAGAACATCTTAGCCGCCATTTCGATGAACGTGGTCTTCCCGGTCCCGTACCCCCCGGAAAGGAGAGTTTTAGAGTCCCTGCAGATGAGGGTGCAGGAGAGAAACTCTCGGGAGGCTTCGTCGGTGATGAAGAGGGAGAAAATCTTCTCTATGCCCTTAAGGTATTCATCCCGGTATTTGAACGTAGGCTTAACCTTAGGAGGCTTCCCCCTCAAAGCGACCAGTTCAGCTTCCAAAGACTATAACCTTTCATATATTTTATGTACTCAGATAAGTTGTAAACGATATTAAGGCTATCGTCTCAGAAAACGTTTTTTGTTTTCCCAACAGCTTTTTCTTTCAGGTTCACCATTATGGGCAGATTTGTCAAAGTAGCCAAGACGAGTGAGATACCTGAAGGTAGGTCCAAGGTGTTCACCCTAGAGGAAAAGAGGGTGCTTGTGGTCAATTTTCAGGGAAGCTTCTACGCGGTTGAGGACCGATGCTCCCATCTGGGATACTCTCTCTACCTAGGCAACGTAGAAGGCAAAGTGATAACCTGCGGCTTCCACTACGCCAAGTTCGACATAACCACCGGAGAAGTGTTGGCGCCTCCAGCCGAAAAGCCTCTTAAAACTTTTCAGGTCGCCGTCAAAAATTCAGACATATGGGTTGAGCTGTAGACAGGCGCACCCTCACCTAGCCGAAAAGCGTGTCCAGTAGCATCATGATCACGAAGCCCAAGATAAGCCCGAAGGTAGCTGGTCTTTCATGACCTTTACGGTGGCTTTCAGGGATCATCTCATCGGCTACCACGAACATCATAGCCCCGGCTGCGAAGGCCAAAGAAAAGGGAAGAATAGGGCTGGCTAAGGTGACAACCAGCAAACCCAAAAGGGCGCCCGGAGGCTCCACAAGCCCTGTGAGCGTCGCGTAGCCAAGCGCTTTCAACCGACGGTAACCGATGAGGACTAAAGGCAACGCTACAGCTAACCCCTCCGGCATGTTCTGGAGACCTATCCCCGTGGCCAAAACCATTCCCGCTCGAATGTCTCCGCTTCCGAAACTCACCCCCACCGCCAACCCTTCAGGAAAATTGTGGATGGTGATGGCTATTACCAGCAGCGAAACCCAAGCCAGATGCGAAGAAGGCCCTTCCGGACCTAGAATGAAGTGTGCGTGGGGAACATAGCGGTCAACCAAGTGCAGAAGCAACACGCCGACGACAAGTCCTAACACCGCCATCCACACCCCGCCAAGGGATATGGCCGGGATGAGCAGGCTGAAGAAAGAGGCGGCGAGCATGATTCCGGCCGCAAACCCTAGGAGAACGTCCATCAGCCTGTCGGAGATCTTGACGATGAAAAGCACGGGGATGGCTCCCAGCCCTGTGGCAGCACCCGCCATCAGACTGGCTAGGAAGCCTATCTGAATTAATTCTAAACCGAAGAGCATGGGTGGTTATTCCTTTAACTGGTTTACTCAAAAAAAAGGGAAAAAGGTTATTTTTTTGAGAAACGTTAGGGCGCTTCGATATGCCTGAACTTTTTGGTGTAGGGTCCCTCTCCGGGATACCTCCGCCTGAAGTGTCCGGACGGTCTGTCTTCCAGCATTTCTTGGAACCATGCCTCATGCTCGATCTCCTCATGAAGTATGGCTAGGGATAAGTCGTAGGTTCGATGGTCTTTTCCCGCGGTCATATTGCAGATTTCCGTGTAAACCCGCACAGCGCACCTTTCAGCTTCCAGCAGAACCTTGAGAATCTCCTTCACGTTACTGGGGTCTTTGGGGAGATAGGCGGCGGCGCACGCCGCGTCGTCATGAAGCTCCTTCAGGTCTCGGTAGAGTTCGCCTCCCAGCTCATAGATTCTGGGGACAAGAGTTTCGAAGTGCAGGCGGTCTTCAAGTCGAGCGTCCTCGGCTATCTCCTTGACTGTTTCACCCTCCAAACCTGTGCAGTGCATTCTCAGGAGGGTATAGTAATAGTAGGTGGTGAATTCAGCTGCCGCAGCCTTCTTAAGCTTATCTATCAAAAGTTCAACATCAACACCGGCTTTCTCCACCATTTCTCTTCCAACGTTCGCGGTCTTTTCCACATTTATTCACCTCCATCTATTTATCACAATAAGTGATAACAGGTTACGATGACTAATAATTATTTTGAAAATAGACGTTAACAGCAAAAATGAAGACAGCCACACTATTCAAAGCAGAAGGGCGGCTAACAATTGTTAGAATAAAAGGATAAATATCATGATTAAGTTTTCGAAGATAAGACACATCATCGGAGGTGACAGAGTGTGAAGATAGTGACCCTATGCGGAGAGGGCAGCTGCTGTCCAACCGTAGAAGTCGATGAGAAAGAAGTCCGAATAGGCGAAGAGGGAAACCTGTGTAAACTGACCCCGGAACAGTGGAATACACTGGTGGATAAGATATCCTCCGGAGAGCTGGGCAGAATTTAACTTGTCAAAGCAACCCGATGCCTCGGGCCGAGCATTCTTTTTTCCACCCTTTTCCAGCTCTTTTTCTTTAGGTTATAATTTTCAGCGAGCCGCGCTGTTAATTTACCATTTAACGCTTCAGAGACGGTTAACGAACCTGTTTGGCTGTCGAAGCCGAAGGAGCATAAAAACGGGAAGCCTGAAAAATTCTAGATAAACTCCCGCTTCCGAACCACATACGCCACGTAGGGCTTCCTCCGAAGACTTAGCACCATGAGGAAAGCGGCTGTCACGGTTAAGACCGTGGATACCCTGATGTACCCTAGCTCCGGTAGAACCAGCCAAATTCGGTCTATCATCTTCTTCCCTGTCTTTAACAGCCCTTTCCGGCTTATTTTGCTTGAAGCCGGGAGGCTGCAGCCCGCCTTCCAAGCCACGTTTACGGTGAACTTTCGCTTATTTTAATTGAGATTAGCCTAAATCCTTATATTAACCTCAAAATCTTTTAATGCATACGCCGTGATCGAGCTTGGCTGAAGGTTTCAGGCATATCATAAGAATCTGCGGAACCGACGTGGAAGGTTCCAAAAAGCTAACCTACGGACTAGCTAAAATTAGGGGCTTAGGCATAAACCTCGCCAGGGCCGTGGTCAAGGCGGCTCAGCTTAACCCTGAAGCTAGAGTCGGAGAGCTCAGCGATGAAGCTGTTCAGAAAATCGAGGATATCATCAACAACCCTGAAAAGGCTGGGCTTCCCAGCTTCCTCTACAACAGGAGAAAAGACCCTGAAACAGGGGCGGATAAACACCTTCACGGGTCTGACCTGGCTTTGAGAGAAAGGATGGACATAGACTTCATGAAGGAGATAAAATGCTGGAAAGGCCTCCGCCACAGCCTAGGACTGAAGGTCAGAGGCCAGAAAACCAGGACGACGGGGAGAAAAGGAAAAGCTATAGGTGTGAGCAGAAAGGCTGCAGCCCGCCGTGAGTCAGCTTAAGGCTTCAGAGGCAGAGAGAAATGGGGGATCCGAAAAAACCTAGGAGGAGATACGAATCCCCTAGGCAGCCTTGGCAGGCGGATGTCTTAGCTGAGGAGCTAAAGCTGCTAGGCCTCTTCGGTTTGAGAAACAAGAGAGAACTCTGGAAACACAAAACGGAACTCACCAAGTACAGAAACATCGCCCGCTCCCTTCTAGGTATGCCCCCTGAGAAACGGGCGAAAATGGAGGAAGAGCTACTCTCGAAACTCTACAAGCTCGGCCTCATCGAGAAAGGGGGAACCGTGGAAGACGTCCTAGACTTGGTTGTGGAGAACATCCTAGAGCGGAGGCTTCAGACCGTGGTCTTCAGGCAGGGTTTAGCTAAATCTCTTCACCAAGCCCGGCAGTTTATCACCCACGGCCACATTCAAGTTGGAGAGAAAAAGGTGACAGCTCCCAGTTACATGGTTCGAAGGGATGAGGAGGGTCAGCTCTCCTTCAGCCCCGACAGCCCCTTCAGGGAAGAGGAACACCCTGTAAGGAAGACCCTAGGCCAATAGTTGGGGGAAAAATCCGTGAGCGAAAAAGACAAGTGGGGTATCGCCCACATCTTCAGCTCCTACAACAACACCATCGTCCACATCACCGACATTTCAGGAGCTGAAACTGTAGCCCTATGCTCAGGAGGCATGTTCGTCAAAGCCGACCGGCTGGAGTCGTCCCCCTACGCTGCCATGCAGGCAGCGTCCAAGGCCGCTCAAATGGCCAAGGACAGGGGATTCGTAGGCGTCCACATCAAAGTTAGGGCGCCGGGAGGGCATTTCCAAAAAACCCCCGGCCCTGGAGCTCAGCCGGCCATCCGCGCTCTCGCCAGGTCAGGCTTGAAAATTGGGAGAATCGAAGATGCCACCCCCATACCTCATGACGGAACCCGAAGGCCGGGAGGAAGAAGAGGACGGCGAGTGTAGGGGAGAATGGCTTTGGAGGTTAAAGTTTTAGAGGCGGAAGGAAACAGCGTCCGTTTCATCCTTTCCCAATCTTCCCCTGCCTTCGCCAACGCCTTGAGGCGTATCATGATAAGCGAAGTCCCCTGCATGGCCATTGAGGACGTTTTCTTCTACGAGAACACTTCAACCTTGGATGACGAGACCATAGCTCACAGGCTGGGCTTAATTCCCCTCACCACCGACTTGGACTCTTACGTTCTTCCCGAGGAATGCGAGTGCAAAAGCGAAATGGGATGCAGCCGATGCCGGGCTACGGCCACCTTGGAAGTAGAGGCCCTAGACGGGCGGAAGACGGTGTATTCAGGCGACTTGAAGTTCGACGACCCACACATTCGCCCTGTTTCCGACAAGATTCCCATCATCAAACTGGAGGTAAATCAAAAGCTTAAATTCGAAGCCTACGCGAAGCTGGGAACAGGTAAAAAGCACGCTAAATGGCAGCCGGTCGCCGTTGCCGCCTACAAGTACATGCCTAACATCAGGATCAACCTCAAAAAATGCGACGCCTGCCGGGTGTGCGTTGACGCCTGCCCTAAAAACATCCTCCAAGTTGAAAAAGACGTGATAGTAGTTGTGGACCCCGTTTCCTGCACCCTATGCTACGAGTGTGTGAAGGCATGCCCCCAAGACCCCTCAGCCGTGGATGTTTCCTGGGATGATACAACCCTCATCTTCAACCTAGAATCGGTAGGAGGCCTGTCTGCCAAGCAAGTTCTATTCAAAGCAACAGAGATTTTGAAGAAAAAGGCTGAAGAGGTCACCAAGAAGCTCGCCGTCAAAGGTGGAAAACAAACGTGAGGAAGGCTGAAGTCAATCCTGAAAGAGCTGCCTTGACTAGGCTTCTCCGTAAGGAGGCTAGAGCGCGGAAGGTGAAACTTTGGAGGAGGGTAGCTGAACTCCTCGAGAAAGCCAAGCGGAGGAGAATCGCCGTGAACCTCAGCACCATAAACAGGCACACAGAGCGCGGCGACCAAGTTGTGGTTCCGGGGAAAACCCTCAGCGCCGGGCTTCTAACGCATCCCGTGACGGTGGCGGCCTTCTCTTTCTCCGCCAAAGCTAGGAAAAAGATAGAGGAAGCTGGGGGCAAATGCTTAAAACTGGAAGAAATGCTCTCCATCAACCCTGAAGGGAAGAAAGTGAAACTCTTAGCGTGATAAAATTGCCTACAACCCTACCTGAAGACTTTACAGTCATCGACGCCCGAGGCCTCATCGCCGGCCGGCTGGCGAGCGTGGTGGCTAAAAGGCTTTTGAAAGGCGAAAAAATTTCCATCGTCAACGCGGAGAAGGCAGTCCTTTCCGGGCGGAAGAACAGCCGCCTCAAGGAGTTCAAAGCTTACAGGGAGGTCGTGGGGAGAGGCAACCCCAAATACGGCCCGAAACATGTGAGGCGGCCGGACAGAATTCTGAGAAGGATGGTTCGAGGTATGCTTCCGAAGGAAACCGCCAAGGGGAAAGCTGCCTTCAAAAGGCTCCGCGTGTACATAGGCCTCCCAAAGGAGGCGGAGGGGAGAAAGATGCACACCGTGGAGGAGGCTTCGGCTCAAAGGCTTCGATGCGGCTGGGTGACATTGGAGAAGATTTCCCGGGAACTAGGCTGGAAGTGAGGCGTGAAATAGGATGCCCGGTAAAAAACCTGTAATCGCCGTAGGGAAAAAGAAAACAGCCATAGCTAAGACTGTGATTAGGCCGGGAACGGGAATTGTGAAGATAAACGGGGTTCCACTGGAATTTTACCAGCCTGAGGTGGCTAGGGAGAAAATCTTAGAGCCCCTAACCCTGAGCGGCGACGCTTGGAAGCAGGTGGACATAGACGTCACCGTCAAAGGCGGAGGCTTTTTCGGGCAGGCTGAAGCGGTGAGGATGAGCATTGCCCGAGGCCTTCTGAGCTGGTTTAAAAGCAGCAAGTTGAAGAAACTCTTCTACGCCCAAGATAGGTCGATGCTGGCAGGAGACGCCCGGAGGAAGGAGATGAAAAAGTTCGGCGGGATAGGGGCTAGAAGGAGAAGGCAGAAATCATACCGGTAGTGGAAGTTGCTGCGAGGAGGAGGTAACGTCTAAATAGTTTAGCTGCCTCTGATCCCTAGGCAGCGAAGGGGAGGCTGGAAACCGTTATCGTGCCTGTGAGATGTTTCACCTGCGGCGGGCTTATCGGAGACAAGTGGGAGGAATTCCGAAGCCGGGTGGATGGGGGAGAGGACGCTGGGAAAGTCCTCGACAGTCTGGGGGTAACACGATACTGCTGCCGCAGGATGCTTCTCTCCCATCTGGACATCCTAGATGAAATCCTAGAGTTCTCGAAAAAGTTCACCAAAGGCAGCCGGTAGTGACAGCTCTCCGGTTTGAGGAAAAATTTTTTCTCCCTAAACCTCTGATCTGGTAGGTGAACGGTATCTCCAGTGTAGGAGGAAAGCTCCATTGACCACCCTCACCATCATCCAAAGCGTGAAGGCGAGGATAATCTTCAACAGCCGGGGAGAAGAAACGGTGGAGGTTGAAGTTAAAACCTTAGGAGGCTCAGGTCGGGCTTCCGCCCCGGCTGGAAAAAGTAAAGGCAAGTATGAGGTTGCCTACTTCCCTCCCGGAGGCGTGAGGGAGGCTGTGGAGAAGCTGCGAAGCACGGTGGAACCTCGGCTGGTGGGCTTGGACGCGGACAATCAGAAGCTGGTGGACGAAACCCTCCACGAGATTGATGGTACGGAGAACTTCAGCCGGTTGGGAGGCAACACGGCCTACGCTGTCTCCTTGGCTTCCGCTCAGGCTGCCGCTTCCACCCACGGCGTTCCCCTTTTCGCCCAGCTGGCGGGAGAAACCTCGAACCTTCGGCTGCCCCTCCCGCTGGGAAACGTCCTAGGAGGCGGCAAGCATGCGGGTAAGGGTGCTCCTGACTTTCAGGAATATCTGACGGTGGCTGAAGGGTGTGGGAGCTTCCGCCAAGCCTACGAAGCCAACCTTCAAGTTCACCGTCGCCTAGGGAAGCTGCTGGAGGAGAGAGCTCCCGGCTTCACCCGGGGGAAAGGCGATGAAGGCGCGTGGGCGCCTAGGCTGGGAAACGAGGAGGCTTTGGAAGCGGTTTCTAAGGCTGCGGAGGAGGTTTCCGGAGAAATGGGAGTCAAGGTTAGGGTTGGATTGGATGTAGCGGCCTCCTCCTTCTGGGACTCGAGATCGAAAGTCTACAGGTATGAAAGCGAAAGGAGAACCTTGGGGAGAGAAGAGCATATGGACCATGTTCTCCGGTTGATTCAGGAATACCGCCTAGCCTACGTGGAAGACCCCTTAGAGGAGGAAGACTTCCAAGGCTTCGCGGAGCTCACCGAAAAGGCGAAAGGATGCCTCATCTGCGGAGACGACCTCTTCGTAACCAGCCGAGAAAAGCTGGAGGAGGGCATAAGGCTGAAGGCAGCCACCGCCGTCATCATCAAACCCAACCAAGTGGGAACGGTGAGTGACGCCTTGGAAGCTGCCAAACTCGCCCGAGGCTCAGGCCTCGTCCCCATTGCATCCCACCGTTCAGGGGAGACCTGCGAAGGCCATCTGGCCCATTTGGCTGTTGCCTTCGGCTGCCCCCTCATCAAGGCGGGAGTGCTGGGGGGAGAGAGAGTTGCCAAGATGAACGAGCTTCTGAGAATCGAAGAAAACTACGGGAGAGCTCTGCCCCTCGCCTCCCTGAAAACCTAGCCGCAGGTTACTCGGACCCTCCCCGGATCCCAGACTGACGAGGAGAGTCACCACCACTTGGCGCTTAGCTTAAACTTGGTTGTTTTCTCTTCTTTTGAGGGCTTCCGGAATACGAAAATGTGCTCATGCATGATCTTGTAGAAGTCATAGTAGGCTTTCCGCCACTTCCCTCGGTCTGTTAAGACTTTGTGTTGCAGTTTTACGATGTCTTCTTTCAGGATAAAGCCTGCCTCTAAAAACTTCTGCATCACCCGGAAGGCGAGGGGAACATAGTGCGCGTGTCTGCGGGTGTCCCCTATGAGGATGCTGCAGTGTTTCCCTCCTTTCAACACTCTCAGGGACTCCTGCGCTATCTTCCTCATCGCCCTAAGGTAGTCGGGGAGGCTCAGCTGGGAAATGTCCCCCTCCAAGCCTTTCCTGGTGTATCCTATGATGTAGGCATAGGGTGGATGGGTGACTATCAGGTCTATGCTTTCATCCGCAACCTCGTTTAAGTTTCTCGCATCCCCCACGTATGTTCGAATGACCGGCTCCTCGTAATCTGAGGAGGGGGAGTTGCAAGTGAAATTCAGTCTATCCCGCGCAACCATTATTGCTTCAGGATTGATGTCTACGCCTATGGCGTTCCTCTGAAGAAGTTTGCATTCTACGAGGGTTGTTCCGCTGCCGACCATCTGGTCCAGCACCCAGTCGCCTTTCACCGTGTATTTCAGAATGAGGTTCCGGGGGATGAAGGGTGAAAAGTTACCTCGAAAGTTCCCTACATGAGTGGCCCAGCAGCCTCTGTCCGGAAAACTCCAGACGGTTGTACCCTCAGGCTTATATTCTCGATCCGGCTCATACCGGCTGATCCTCCAGCTTTTCCCGATCGGAATCTCACTCTGCTCAACGGTTACGCGGTCGTGGAGTTTCACAAATTCTTCGTAGTCCCGCTGAGTAACCAGACGCATGCGCATGAATCTTTCCGAGGTCTTCGTATTCCGCACAGCCATCCCCTGATCTATTTTCCCGTTCAAAGCCGAGGACAGATTTTTGACGTCGTAGAAATTTAAATACGGAGGAAAGGAATAAGCTTTCTCTAACCTAGGGCTTTTCCGCTCTCATCCATCGTGGAAATGTTATTAGGGACTTTGCTTAATTTTTAGTCGGCGGCTTGGTTTATGGGAAACTACACGTTGGTCATCGCCGAGAAACCTGACGCGGCGGAGCGCATAGCATCAGCCCTCGCTGAGGGGAAGCCGAAGAGGAAGCTTTTCAGCAAGATTCCCTACTTCGAGCTGGAGAGGGCGGGCAGAAAAGTGGTGGTGGTCCCGGCTTCCGGTCACCTCTACACCGTCACCCAGCAGATGGGAGGGCGGAACTTTTACCCTGTCTTCACCTTCAAATGGGCTCCCCGCTACGAGGTGGAAAGGGGAGCTGGGAGAACCAAGGCCATCATCCACCTCATTGAAAAGCTGGGAAAGGACTCCGACGAGCTGGTGAACGCTGCGGACTACGATGTGGAAGGCAGCCTCATCGGCTACATCATCCTCAAACACACCTGCCACGGCCGAGAAAAGGAAGCCAAAAGGATGAAGTTCTCCACCCTCACCCCTCGGGAGCTCAACCACGCCTACCAGAACCTCATGCCTCGCCTAGACTTTGAAATGGCTGAAGCCGGTCAGACCCGTCATGAAGTAGACTGGCTTTACGGCGTCAACCTCTCCCGGGCGCTCATTCTTTCCGCTCTCAAACATTCGAAGAAGTACGTTACCCTGAGCGTCGGCCGAGTGCAAGGGCCCACCCTTCGACTGGTGGTAGAGAGGGAGAGGGATATCCGAAGCTTCGTCCCCACACCCTATTGGGAAATCAAAGCCTCCGCCCAAATAGGGGAAAAAGAGTACGAGCTTAAATTTGAAAGGGAAAAAATCAGCCGCCAGCGGGAAGCAGAGGAAATAGCGGAAAAATGCAGCGGGAAGACGGGGAAGATAGTGGGCGTGGAAGAAAAAGAATTCCGCAGGCCTCCCCCGGAACCCTTCGACTTGGGGACGCTGCAAAGGGAAGCCTACCGGTTCTTCGGCTACACCCCAAGAAGAGCCTTGGACATCGCGGAGAGACTCTACTTAGAAGCCTTGATCTCCTACCCCAGAACCAGCAGCCAGAAGCTGCCCCCCACCATCGATTACCGAAACGTCTTGGAGGGGCTGGCTGAAAACCCAGCCTACGAAAAACTTGCAAGGAAACTTCTCTCAGCCAAGGAGCTTAGGCCTAGGGAGGGGAAAAGGGAGGACCCAGCCCATCCGGCTGTCTACCCCACGGGAAAAAAGCCTGAAAGAGATTTAACCGGCGATGAGGCTAAAATCTACGATCTCGTCGCCAAACGGTTTATGGCCGCCTTCGGCGCGCCCTCCCTCCGGCTTAGCACAAAGGTCACGGTGAACTGCGCAGACTACCGGTTCTTCCTTTACGGGCGGAGGATGGTTGAAGAAGGGTGGACTGTCTTCTACAAGCCTTACTTGGAAGCGGAAGAGGTCCTCCTCCCGCCTTTGAAGGTGGGGGAAGAAGTCATGCTGAGAAAGGTGGAAGGCCTCCTCCACCACACCGAGCCTCCTCCCCGCTACAATCCAGCCAGCCTCCTCAGGGCCATGGAGGAAAACAACCTCGGAACCAAGGCGACGAGGGCTGAGATCATCGAAACTCTCTATGAAAGAGGATACATCAGGGAGGAAAGAATGGTGGCCACAGACCTAGGCTTCGCCGTGGTCAACTCCCTAGGCCGATACTGTCCGTCCATCGTCTCCGTGGAGTTAACCAGAATGCTGGAGGAAAAAATGGAGAGGATCGAGCAGAGCTTGGAGAGGAGAGGAAGCGTCCTCAGAGAAGCCGTCCAAGAGCTTAAGCCCATCCTCGCCCAGTTGAAGAGGGTTGAAGAAGCCCTAGGCGTGGAGCTGTCGGAAGCCATCAGGGCGGAGATGCTCAGGAGGAGAATCATCGGACCCTGCCCCCAGTGTGGAACAGGCCGCCTCATAATTCTCAGGTCCAGAAGAACCGGGAAACGCTTCATTGGATGCACCAATTTCTTCACGGGGAAATGCAACAAAGCTTTGCCTCTCCCCCAAAAAGGCAGCGTTACCCCCACGGAGAAAACCTGCAAAACCTGCAACTGGCCCATCATAGTCTACAAAACAGCCGGCCGAAGGCCCTTCCAGTTCTGCATCAACCCCGAATGTCCCTCCAAGGCTGAGAGAACTAGGAGCTGAGGGGAGTGGAGAAACCGGAGAGGAAATGCCCCGCCTGTTCTAGAGAGGCTTTACCTGAAGACTCCTACTGCGACCGCCACAGCTTAGCCTACCGAAACCTGAAGGAAACCTTTAAACAATGGCAGGCCGCCATGGAAGTCGACTGGGAAACCTACCTCCGGGAAGTGATGAACAACCCTAATACGGGAAGCTGGGTGAAGGAGGTTGCCGCCCATGTTCTCCAGAAGAAGAAAAGCTAAAAGAGCCAAATTCGCGAAAAAGTTCGGCCGGCCTCCCATCTTCGAAGTGAAGTATCCAAGTTTCATCCCCCAGCTGGCTCTTTTCCTCCTCATCGCCGCCGTCCTCTTCCTCCTAGCCGGGGGACTGTACATGGTGGTGAAGGGGCCTCCGCTGCTGATCTCCCTTAGAGGAGGTCCGGCCTTTATGGTGCCAGGTCAGATAGGTGAGCAGACTTTGGCGGAGGGTATTCTTTTCATGTTTTTCTTAACCTTAGGTGTTGCCGGTGGATACATGGCCTATCATGGCTTGAGGGAAAACCACCGACTAAGACGCTCTTCCCTGCCTTTGGCAGTGGGCATTATCCTTTTTGCCTTAGGCTTATTCGGAGCTCAGATGCTCCTGCAGCTTAAGATAGCATCTCCCTAACAGCTTATTCTAAGCCTTGGCCGGAGATGCGGAGGTGGCAGAAAAGCCGAGAACGGGGGCGGCCGTTAAGCTTCTCCAGAAAGGCGACCTTCACGTTAGGCCTTGGGGTCGGCTTCAAATGTAGGATGGTGGAAGCCCAGAACCGGAGAGTTCTGGTCGCTACAGGTTCCACCTTGTCGACTTCAAAATCCTCCTCCAAAACGCTGCGAACTTGGCTGGTGAGAAGCACGGGCAGGGAGTGGGTTTTAGAAATATGCGCCAAGTAGGCAAGCTGCCTGTTCAGCTCTCTGTTGGAGGCTGGAAGAAGCTTGGCTTCCGAGGCTGCGAGGCGGTAGAGGTTGTTAACAGTGTCCACGACGACCAAACCTACCCGGGGGTGGATGTAGCGTTCCAACCCCTCGATCAAAACGGTTTGCTGGTAAAAATTGCGGGGGGTGAAAATTCCTATGCGCTCAACCTCCAGTGGAGGGCTGGAGGCCATCTGCTCCAGCCTTTGGGCGGACAGGGAGCCGTCTGCGTCGATGTAAAGCACTTGGAAGCCTTGTTTAGCACAGAGGAGAGAGCATTGGAGAGCGAGGGTGGACTTTCCGGAAGCTGCTTCCCCGTAAACAAGAGACAGTTGCCCGGCTGGGAAGCCGCCGTGGAGAAGCTTGTCTAGGGAGGGAGAACCTGTGGACATCCTCTGCCATCTTTTTATAGGCTGGGGGAAGGTCAAAAGTTCTCTACTGGAGATAGTTTAGGCTGCTTTTAAAAGCCTACTCCAACGGAGCGCCCTAACGTTTTCTTCCCATGTCCTTCGCGCATCGAACGCAGAGGCCGTGGTGGTAGCTGCATTTTTCGCAGACTTTTTTACCGCATCTTCTGCACACCGCATAAACTACTCTAACTTGGCAGAGTTGGCACTTTTTGTTCAAGGGGAAAAACCTCGATGGGAACGCTGAGCACATTTTGGGGGAAATGATCAACTTATAAGTTGGCCGCCATAATACTATTTTTACTTAAAGCACAACTTCATCTGGTGGTTTTGGTTTGCTGATGCGCTGCGAAGTCTGCGGCAGGCAGATCCGGGAGAAGCCTTTAACACGGAAGACCTGCTGCGTAAACAAACTCTACGTTTTCTGCTCAGAAGCATGCCTGAAAAACTGGTCTCGAAGATGGCTCAGCAACCAAGAACAGGTTACCCGTCAACCCTTAGCCGCTTCCAAGTTTAAGGAGCGGAATAAGGCTTTAGCTATGTAGCTGCCCTTCCAGCTGGACGTGGGTTCGAATCCCTAGCCCAAACCGGGTTAACGGCTGGAACGCATTCCCATGATGATGTCCATTTTGGTGATGATTCCCATCAAGCGGCCTTTATCCATGACCAGCACAGCAGGCTTCTCCCGGATGAGCGCTGCCAGAGCTTCCTCGATTCCAGCGTTAGGCCCGAGGATTGGGAAGACTTCCTCCATGATGTTTCGCAGCTTTGTCCTGAAGACTTCTTCGGGGTTTTTGCTTTGAAAGATTTTCTTGATGAGAGTTCCTTCCTGTACGCTTCCTACGACGACGTTTTTCTCCAAAACTGGAAGCTGGGATATTCCATGTTTCTCCATGAGGTTTACAGCTTTCCTCACAGGTTCATCGGACTGGACGGTGATGACAGGGCGGTGCATGACGCTGGCTACGTTTTTCACCTTCCTGATGCTAGAAATAGAATCTAAGATTTTTTTGAGGGTGGAAACCCTAGGGTCCACCGTCCCTGCTTCGATTCGGGAGATAAGAGATTGACTTACCTTGGAGTGGAGGGCCAGTTCTTTTTGGGTTAGTCCAGCTGCCTTCCTTAGGCTTTTTAAATCTTTCCCGGAAGGAATGTGCAGCGACATAGCTCGAAACCTTATTATTACTCATAGTTATTTTATTATCGGGAAGATTTAAATATTTAGCATATTTTATCTCTAACCTATAAGGCTTGACCGCTAAGTGGGGAGTTGGGCTGGAAAAGAAAATCTTCTTGAAATGCAGAGAATGCGGTCGAGAGTACCCACCGGTTAGACTCTACGCTTGCGAGGACTGCTTCGGCCCCTTGGAAGTCGTCTACGACCTAGATTCCCTAAGTCTCAGGAGGAGTTCTTTCGAGGGGAAGCCTAAAAACCTCTGGCGATACTTTGAACTGCTTCCCATCAACGATAAGGCTAACATAGTAAACTTGGAGGCGGGATATACCATCCTTCACAAGAGCAGTAGGTTGGCTGAGATGCTAGGCTTGAAAAACCTGTACATCAAGGATGACACCGTTAATCCTACCTATTCTTTCAAGGATCGGCCTACCTCCGTCGCCGTTTCCAAGGCATTGGAGTTCGGAGTTCAAGCAGTGGGCTGCGCTTCCACAGGCAACTTGGCTTGTGCCACCGCTGCGCACGCGGCGAAGGCTGGACTTCCATGCTACGTCTTTGTTCCCAGCGACATCGAAATGAACAAGATAGTTCAAATATCGGTCTACGGAGCCCGCATCGTGGCGATAAAGGGAACCTACGACGACGCTAACACCTTGGCGGCTCAGGCTTGTGAAACCTACGGCTGGGCTCTGGTGAACATCAACATGAGACCCTACTATGTGGAGGGTTCCAAGACCTTGGCCTTTGAGGTCTGCGAGCAGCTCAACTGGGAGCCACCAGACCACGTAATAGTTCCCACGGCCAGCGGCGCTCTCCTCTGCGCCATAGCCAAGGGGTTTGAGGAACTTCACCGGCTGGGGTTGATTTCCAGAAATGATGTCAGAATCTCCAGCGCTCAACCTGCGGGCTGCGCGCCCATCGTTTCAGCCTTCAAGGCTGGAAGCTTGGAGGTTACACCCATCGAACACCCTGAGACCATAGCGAAAAGCTTAGCCATCGGAGACCCTGCGGATGGAGTTTACGCCTTGAAGACCATAAGGGAAAGTGGAGGCGTAGGAGAAGATGCGACGGATGAGGAGATTTCGGAGGGTGTTCAGCTTCTGGCTAAGACAGAAGGCGTCTTCGCAGAGCCTGCGGGAGGCGTGGTCATCGCGGCCTTAAAGAAAATGGTGGAGCAGGGAGACATTCAACCTGACGAGAGGGTTGTCTGTTACATAACGGGAAACGGCCTCAAAACTCCTGAGGCGGTCTCGGAAATTCTGGCTCAACCCACGGAGATCGAGCCTAGGATGGATTCTCTGAAAAATATCATCGACTTGAAAGGGGGAGAAGGCTAAAATGGGTAAGGTTAAAATTTCCTTTCCATCCGTCTTTACGGCTTTAACTCGAGGGGAGAGAGAGGTGGAGGTTTCAGCTTCTTCTCTCCGAGAAGCCTTAAGCCAGCTGGTTGAAAGATACGGGGAAAAATTTAAGGACAGAGTCTTCGACCAAGCGGGGAACCTCCGGCGGCTGCTGAACATCTATGTCAACGGCAAAAACATCAGACACCTCCAAGGCTTAGAAACCGCATTGAAAGATGGAGATGAAGTCTCCGTCCTCCCCGCGGTCAGCGGGGGATAGAAGAAAACATTCTTATCATTTTATGGGTAGGCTATCCTTTCAGGGTAAGTGTACACGTTCATCCTCCGGCCTCGGACGAAGCAGACCAAGGTTGAGCCCACCTTCTCCGCGGCCATAACCCCCGAGTAAAGGGGGCCGGCTATGGAGGAGATGATGGGGATTCCGACTCTGGAGGCTTTCATGACGATGTCGCCTGACAGCCTCCCGGTGCTGGCTAAGAGGCAACGGCCTAGGTCTCCCTGAAACTGGAGAGCCTCCCCCACAACTTTATCCACCGCCGAATGCCGGCCTACATCCTCCGCAAAAGCTATGGTCCGATTTTCTTCTGTGGAGTAGACCAAGGCGGCATGAGTTCCACCGGTAAGCCTGAAGACTTGCGCCTTCTGGTTGAGCTCCCCCACAATTTGGAGGATGACTTCAGGGCGAACTCTAAGCTGGGAGCTTACCCTAGGCTGGTCTAGGCGGTCTAAAAGCCGAACGAAATCTTCGATGCTCCCGCAAGCCGTGGTGACCAGCCGGGTTGTCTGGTAGGCTTTCACCCTCAGTTCCACGCTTCCGCGGGTCTCAACCCTCACTTTAGAGTCTTCAACTTCTAGGCTGCGCACATCCTCCTTCGACTTGACGATGCCTTCTCCGACGAGGAAGCCTAAGGCTAGTTCCTTCAACTTCTCGGGGGAAGCCATGATGGTGACCAAATGTTCGCCGTTGAGATGAAGGCTTACTGGAGTTTCGGTGGCGACGAACTCTTGGAGGCTTTCTTTGCTTTCAGTTCTGAGGCTGACTTTAACCAGTTTAACTTCCTTCACGCTCAAGGTTTCAGCAACCCTTCCAGCGGCTGTTAACAGCCTATCTTATTAGGGAAGGTGAAAACGGTTAAACCTTCGCTTACCAAGAGGGGCTTCCCTGTCCACGGAATAATTCTCCATGAGCTTAAGAAAAGGAAGAAACGATTTTTAACCTGCTAGGCTTAATTTTCATAATCTTCGGAGGCCTTCTCTCGGCGTGGACGTTCAAAAAATCCGGGAAGATTACCCGATTCTGAACACAGGCATAGTTTACTTGGACAGCGCATCCACCAGCCTCACCCCTGAACCTGTCTTGGAAAAAATGCTGGAATATTACAGAGAATACAGAGCCAACGTGGGCAGAGGCCTTTACAAGCTTTCCCAGCGGGCAACAGAGGAACTGGAGGAGGCTCGGAAAAAAATCGCCGGGTTCATCAACGCCAAACCCGAGGAAATGATCCTAGTTCGAAACACCACCGAGGGAATCAACACCGTCTCTTTAGGTCTTTCATGGGAGAAAGGAGACAACGTCGTCACCACGGTCACTGAGCATCATTCCAACTACATGGTGTGGCTGAGGGTCGCCCAACGGTTCGGAGTTGAACTTCGAATCCTATGGCCTGACAGCCGAGGTGTAGTTCCGTTGGCGGAGGTGGAAAAAAAGGTAGACGACCGCACCAAGCTGGTGAGCATAGCTCAGGTCTCCAACGTTTTGGGAACTAAGCTTCCCGTGGAAGAGTTCTCCCGAATCGCCCACGACCACGGGGCCTACATGCTGGTGGACGGTGCCCAGTCGGTGCCTCACCTTCAAGTTGACGTTCGAAGGCTGGGCTGCGACTTCTTGGCTTTTTCAGGCCACAAGATGTGCGGCCCCACGGGTTCCGGCGGCCTCTTCATCCGGGAAGAAGTAATGGAGGAAGTGGAGCCTCTGCTTTTGGGCGGAGGAGCCATCGTCGACGTGGATACGGCCTCCTACCGACTGGAGGAGAAGGCTAGGAGGTTTGAGGCGGGAACTCCGGCGGTGGGGGAAGCCATAGGCTTGGGGGCGGCTGCGGATTATTTGAAGAAGATCGGCTTGGAAAAAATCGAGGCCCATGAAAGGAACCTGACCCTGCGAATCTACGAGGCTTTGAAGGCGATCCCCCGCCTCAGAGTCCACGGGCCTGAGCCTGAGTGGAAGGTTGGCATAACCTGTTTCAACATCGGAAACCTCAACCCCCATGATGTAGCCCTCTTCTTGGACTCTGTCGCAGATGTGGAAGTCCGTTCAGGGCTTCTCTGCGCTCATCCTCTTATGAGGGAGGTTCTGAAGGAGCCCCAAGGGGCGGTGAGGGTTTCCACCTACCTCTACAACACCCAACAAGACGTGGAGAGGTTCATCTCCGCGGTGGAGGAAATCGCCCACGCCTTCAACTCGAAGGAGAAAGGCGGGACGGTAAAGCGGGGATAGGACAGATTAAGCCTGCCGGAGAGATGGATTAAACCTTTGAGGTTGAGCTGAGCTATTTTTGGCGGAGTATCATCCCATCTTGAAGCCTATGCCGAAACCTACCACGAAGCTTCCGGCGAAGGGCACGTTGCTGGTTATAAACGTGGGGAGGGTAAAGTCCCCAGTTTGAAGACTTGAGATCAGACCTTGGAAGGCTCTGGAAATTTTGTCGTAGTTTATTTCTATGAAGTCAACATAGGCAAGATACATGAGGGCGACAAAGAAAAGACCTACGAGCACCACCAGTATCTTCAGCAGCTTTTTGAAGGCATAGCCTACCACCAAGCCGGAGAGGCCGCCGAAGCCCAGCTGAGCGGCTAGGGGGGTGAGCGTTTCAAAACTCAAGTTTACGGCTCCCTGAGAAGATAATTTCCGTTAACTCCCCCATAAAACTTTACTCGCACTCAGACCATCCGCAGTTGGAGATGCATTTTCTGCAGCCCTCCACCCAGACCACGGGGCTTCCGCATTCAGGGCAAGCTCCGTTGGCGGCCCGCGTGGTTTCTCCTTCCCAGGGGGGGACAGTCTCAGGGAGGCTTTTCACCTCTTTGGAGGAACTCTTTTCCATCAGATATTTTTCAAGAGCCTTCCCCAAAGCGTCGGCGCAGGAGAGAACCTTGTTTCGGCCAAGCCTGAAGGGCCTGTCGCAGCTTATCCCCTTGTAATGCTTGACCACCTCCCAGGGGTCGATGCCTGAGCGGAGAATTGTGGAGGCAGCTCTCCCCAGGCCTTCGGTTTGGGCGGAGGCGCAGCCGCCTGCCTTCCCCAAGCGGGCGAAGACTTCGAAGGGTTCGCCCCGCTCGTCCTCGTTGATGGTCACATAAAGGGAGCCGCAGCCTGTTCCAATCTCGTAGGTGACGCCATAGGTTTTCTCAGGACGGCTTCGGGGTTTGATGTAGCTTCTGAGCTTGGAGGTTTCCCCTCTCTCTAAGACTTGCTTTTCCCGGCTGCCGTCCCGGTAGATGGTGATGCCTTTGCAGCCTAGGCTGTAGGCCAGCTTGAAGGCTTTCTTCACATCCTCCACCGTAGCGTGGTGGGGGAGGTTGATGGTTTTGGAGACGGCGTTGTCCACGTGCTTCTGGAAGGCGGCCTGCATGCGCACATGCCACTCGGGGTCGATGTCCAAGGCCGTCACAAAAAGCCTCCGCACATCCTCCGGAACCTCCCCCAGCCCCCTCAAAGAACCTTTCAAGGCGATTTTTTCCATGAGGGCTGAGCTGTAGAAGCCTCGTTTTTTGGCTGTTTCCTCGAAGAGGCTGTGGACTTCCACCAGCCTCTGCCCGCTCAGAACATTGCGAACGTAGCACAGGGCGAAGATGGGTTCGATGCCGCTGGAGCAGTTGGCAATGATGGACAGGGTTCCGGTAGGCGCCACGGTGGTGGTAGTAGCGTTCCTGAGCTTCCGCACCCCATCGTAGATGCTGCCCTTGTAATTGGGGAAAACCCCTCTTTCTTCGGCTAAAGCCTCGGAGGCAGCTTTGGATTCCTCTTGGATGAACCTCATGACGGCTTCCCCGATTTCCAGCCCCCGCTGGGAGTCGTAGGGAACCCCCAATTTGATCAACATGTCGGCGAAGCCCATGACCCCCAATCCGATTTTCCGGTTTCCCTTGGTCATGGTTTCGATAATGGGCAGCGGGTATTTGTTGACGTCGATGACGTTGTCCAAGAAGTGAACAGCCCGTCTCACAATTTCCCTCAGCCTCTCCCAGTCTATGTTTCCGTCCTTCACCATCTTGGAAAGGTTGATGGAACCTAGGTTGCAGGATTCGTAAGGAAGAAGCGGCTGCTCCCCGCAGGGGTTGGTGCTTTCAATGGGCCCAAGCTCAGGGGTGGGATTGTCCCTGTTAACCCTGTCCAGAAAAACCAGTCCAGGGTCCCCGTTTTGATGGGTCATCTCGGCCATGAGGTTGAGAACCATGTCGGCTCGAAGCCTTCCCGTCACCTCGCCGGTCCTAGGGTTGATGAGGTCGTATTCTTCCCCCTTCTCCGCCGCCTCCATGAAGCTCTCGGTAACTGCCACGGATATGTTAAAATTATTCAGCTTATCCCCGCCTTTTTTGCAGGTAATGAACTCTAGGATGTCAGGGTGATCCACCCTCAGGATGCCCATGTTGGCTCCCCGCCGGGTCCCTCCCTGCTTGATGGCCTCGGTGGCTGCGTCGTAGACGGTCATGAAGGAAACAGGGCCGCTGGAAACACCCTTAGTAGACTTGACCACATCGTTTTTCGGCCTAAGCCGGGAGAAGGAGAAACCCGTCCCCCCGCCGGACTTGTGGATGAGGGCTGTGTGCTTTATGGTTTCAAAGATGCTTTCAATGGAATCCTCCACCGGGAGGACGAAGCAGGCGGAGAGTTGCTGAAGCTCCCTCCCGGCGTTCATCAGCGTGGGAGAGTTGGGGAGAAACTCCAACCCCGCCATCATCTTGTAGAAGCCTTCCGCTGTCTTTTCAACCTCGTCCTCGGTTTTCCCGTAAAGCCTATCAGCGGAGGCCACGTTTTCAGCTACCCTTAGAAACAGGTCTTGGGGGGTTTCCACCACCCGGTTGGCTTCATCCCTCTTAAGGTACCTTTTTTCCAAGACCTTGAGGGCGTTGGGCGTAAGCTCTGAGGGAGGGCTTAAACCGTACAGTCTGCTCATGTTCAAACTCCCAGATCAACGTGAAAGGTTAAGAGACAGGCTCAGCGCTGGTGCGCAAAAGGCATAGGGCGACAGATCATATTTAAATTTTTTGATAAAAAAGTATAAAAAAATTTAGCTAAAAATTCCGCAGATTTCCACCGTGTCTTAAAACAGATTTAAGTTACAGAAACAAGCCACGCCAGCCTTCCTAGCGGAAGCCGGTTAGCGGAACGTGCTTACCACCGTGCTCAGGCATTCGAAGGAGTTTAATTTTTAAGCCAGCTTATAACTTTAAAGCGGGTTGCAGCCTTCCAAAGGTTGATGGCCTAGTTGAAAATTTTCTCCACCATGGGAAGTTGAGGTGGCTGGGGTGAACGGCAAAAGCTACGAGGTTCCTGCTTTAGCTTGGTTCGGCCGAGAAAAACTTGAACTCCGCTTCCCGGAAAACTGGCATGTGGAGTTCCTGCCCATGAACGGCTACGCTAGAGCCAGCGTCGGCGAAGGTGAAGTGAAAAGAGCGCTGAAGGAGCCTTGGGCCTGTAAACCCTTGGAAAAGCTTGCTGAGGGCAGAGGGGAAGCCGTCATCGTAGTCGACGACTTGACAAGGCCTACCCGTGCATATGAGATAGTTCCCCACGTGTTAGAGGAACTAAAAAAGGCGGGAATATCCGACGAGCGTATCAGGTTCATCATGGGCCTAGGGTTGCATGGCGCCCGTTGCAGGTATGATTTCGCCAAGAAGCTGGGGGAAGAGATTGTGCAGAGATACCCTGTGTACAATCATAATCCTTTTGCAAACTGCGAAAGGGTTGGGGAAACCAGCTGGGGGACCCAGTTGGAGATAAACGCGGAGTACCTAAGCTGCGACCTGAGGATTGGGATAGGCTGCGTGACACCTCACCCCATGACAGGCTATGGAGGGGGAGCGAAGATGATACTCCCCGGTCTCGCCTCCTATGCCGCTGTCTACCACAACCATGTGAATCTCTGCAGGCGGATGGGCGCCGTAGATAGAAGGAACTTGTGGGGGATTCTAAAAGGGAACACCGTCAGAGAAGACATAGAGGAAGCAGCGAACCTAGCCGCCATGGATATGAAAATAGATGTGCTCGTCAACGGATTCGGCGGCAGCGCCCAAATCTTTGCCGGAAACGTCCATGAAACGTTTAAACAGGCAGTAGAAGCGGCGAAGGAGCACTATTCAACGAGGTTTGAAGGAAAGTTCGACGTGGTCGTCGCCAACACCTACGCTAAAGCCAACGAAGCCACCCTTGCTCTGTCCAACTGGAAGCATGCGGTGAAGAAGAACGGAGTCATGGTGATCATCGCCCAAACACCGGAAGGCCAGGTGACGCATTACCTGTATGGAATGTTCGGAAAGAAGGAGACTGCCCCTGGGGCCGGCGCGCCCTCAAGGCCGGAGTTTGGCAGACTGATAGTTTTCTCTCAATATAAGACTCCTCATCCCCTGCTGCCCGTGGGGGACCCTTCCTCCACCCTGTGGCTGAACAGCTGGGAGGAGGTCCTCGAGGAAATTAAGGCATCTTGCCCCCTCAACCCTAGGGTGGCCATACTGCCCAATGCGGAGATTCAGTGCGCTGAAGAAAAACTGAAGAGGCCGTGAGGGAGTAAAACTTATAAATCCGCAATTTTAAGCTTTTTAGCACCTTTTCAAGCTTGTTGGAGTGAACTCAAGGTGAAATGTTTCTATCTTTTTCTAAACAGAAGCGTGGGCTCGTATTTTCTTGAAAAACCCTTCAGAGGGGGCTGTGTTCTGTAGGACATGTCAGACCAAACGGAGGGAGGGAAGGCTCCGAGAGGGAAAACAGTGAGGTCTGAGGGAGATTTGACCATCATAGGGCCTCCTAGGCTGACGAGGTTTGAGCGGACGAGAATCATTGGGGCTCGGGCTCTGCAGATAACCCTAGGGGCCCCTGTCCTTGTAACTCCGCCTGACCATGTTAAGAGGCCCATAGAGATCGCCGCCTACGAGCTGGAAGCCGGAGTTCTCCCCGTCACAATTCGGAGGAAGCTGCCCAACGGCACCTATGTGGACATACCGTTGGAGAAGCTGTTGAAGGCTGAAGAAAGGGAAAAGCCTAAAAAACGCGGCTGATAACGCATATTTTCAGGTTGCTGGTTTTCGGATGGGAAACTTTGGAGGCTGGGGTTTATCCTCCTTGATTCTCGCGGCTGTAGCCGCTGTCCTCTATTTCATGAGAATTCTGGGGAGGCCCGTGTTTGCCTTGGAATTCGAGGCCGGCATCTTCTACATTCCAGCTGCCCTTTCCACCCTCATCCTCCTCCGGCACTGGATTAGAAGCCTCAAGGTAAGCCCAGAAAAAGGCGGATAAAAGCTTCTCCGCTCTCCAGCAGCAACCCTAAGCTTTTGACGGAGGCTTCGTCGAACCGCTTCGCCGGCTTGGAGGAGGCTTCGGCTTTGCGGTAGACGGCGAAGGGCACGGGGTCGCGGGTGTGCGTTCTCACCTCCACGGGAGTGGCATGGTCAGCTACCACGCCTACGGTGTAGTCGCCCTCAAGCCCGCTGAGCAGCCTGCCTAGAAGACGCCTGTCCAAGTCTTCGATGGCCTTGACTTTGAGGTGGAAGTCTCCTAGGTGCCCTGCTTCATCCGGAGCCTCCACATGGACGATGACCATGTCATATTTCTCCAGAGCCCGGAGGGCGTAGTCTGCTTTCCCTTCGTAGTCGGTGTCAAAATAGCCTGTGGCTCCGGGAACGGTTATCAACTCCATGCCTGCGCAGAGTCCGATGCCTTTGACGATGTCCACCGCCGAGATAACCGCCCCCCGGAGGCCGTGAAGCTCATGGAATAGGGGGACACGCGGCCTTCGACCTGGACCCCAGAACCAGGCCATGTTCCCCATGCTTTTGCCCTCCGCAGCCCTCCTCATGTTCACCGGGTGGCTTGTTAGGAGGGCTTTGGATTCAGCTGCGAGCCTGTTGAGAAGCCGGGCTGTCTCCTCAGCCTCCTCGGCAAGAGGGGTAACAGGAAGAGTGGAAACAGGGTGGCCGACAAAGGAGTGGGGAGGAAAACAGCGAACTGCAGGGGAGTATTTTCTCCCTCGGAGGACGAGAACATGCCGGTAGGAAAGCCCAGGGTAGAAGGCGACCTCGCCTCGGCCGAGCTTCTGGTTTAAGCCTTGGATTAGCTCCCTAGCCTCCTCGGTGGTGATGTGGCCGGCGGAGTAGTCTACAAGGATTCCGTCCCTCTCAGTTACGAGGTTACACCGGAAGGCTACGTCATCCCAGCCTAGGGGCGCTCCGACTGCCAAGGCTTCTAGGGGCCCCCTTCCCAAGGAGTATTTCTCCGGGTTGTAGCCTAGAAGGGAAAGCGTAGCCGCCTCAGAGCCTGTGGCCGCCTTGGGGGGGATGGTTTGAAGCAGCCCGCAGGTTCCTTTGGAGGCGATTTCATCCATGTGGGGATGGTGGGCTGCCTCCAAGGGGGTTTTTCCCCCAAATTTTTCCACAGGACGGTCAGCCATACCGTCTCCGATGACTAGGACGAACTTCACAGATAACACCCTGCGCTTGAGAGGGGTTAGGCAGTAGAAAGGCGAGGTTGATTAAAACTTTTATGGGATGGCGTGAAAGGTCTTTCTGCCACATTCCCACAGCGGAGAGGAAAACCATGACGGAACTTACCGAGGAAGAAAAAGAAAGCATAGCCCGCTCGTTGGTTAATGAATCTCTGAAGATCGGGAGAAAACCTGACGGAGGCTTCGAGTCGGTCAGAATCCTCTACAACGCCACCGACCCCACCTGCGTTGACTTCGCCTTCAAGGTGGAGGAAGAATGCTGGAAGGTGGGCGCCCACACCCTGACGCTGACCTACAGGTCTGGGAGGGAGAAGCTGAAATACAGCTTGAAACCCGAGGAATCCCTCCGGGAAATGGACCCCCTGGCCAAGGCTTTAGTTGAAACCGTGGACGTAACCCTCTTCATCGGGGAGGAAGACGATCCCCAATGGTCCAAGGACCTCGCGGAAAGAATCAAGCTGACCGCTCCCAACCGGCAGAAACTCAGAGAAATCCTAGACGCCCGGAAGGTTCGATGGGCCTACATGGGATGGCCTATTCCCGGAGCAGCGGAGGGCTACGGCTGCCCAGTGGAAAAGTTTAGGAGCATCTTCTTCAACAGCATCCGAAACTCCTTCACAGACAAGCTGCAGAGCCTTTGCAACTTTTACAGAGAAGCCTTGGAAGGCGGTGGAGTCGTGGAGATCAGAGCTGAGGATGGCACGGAATTGAGTTTCGAGATAAGGGGGAGGCCTATCCTCGTCGACGACGCCGTTATCTCCGAGGAAGACCTGAAACGGGGGGATGTGGGCTTGAACATTCCTTCCGGCGAGGTCTTTGTGGCTCCCATCGAAACCAGCGCCAACGGTAGGATCTTCTTCGAGAACGTGGCCATTCCGGGTTTCGGAAAGATTCGAGGCCTATGGTTGGAGTTTAAGGATGGGAAAATCTCCAGCTACAGGGCGGCTGAGGGAGAAGAGGTCTTCACCAAGTTTCTCAACGCCAACACCGGGGAGAAGGACAGGATCGCTGAGCTGGGAATCGGCTGCAACCCCGGAGCCGAATACACAGGGGGAAGCATCATCATCGACGAGAAAATCTACAAAACCATCCACCTGGCTATCGGCAGCAACACAGGCGCCTACCACGGGAAAAACAAGGCTTCCTCCCACTTGGACATGATAAAGGGAATGGAGAAAGGGGAGCTCCGAGTGGATGGCAGAGTGGTCATGAAAGCCGGAGAACCTATTCCCCGGGGCCTGAACTTTAAGGCTGATTTTCTTCAGGGCTGATGATTATCTCCTTGGGGAAGCGTTCTTCCTCCTCCTTCTCCAAAGGCAGCCTGCGGCCCATGACTGAGGCGGCTTCGCCGTTGAGGTAGTATCCCTGAACGGTTTTCATGGGTTTAAACCCCAGCTTCCTGTAAAGGTTGATGGCTTCCCGGTTGCTGACTCTAACCTCCAAGTAGGCTTCGCTGCAGTTGTAATGGCTTTGAAGAGCCTTGAGGGCGGCTGTGAGCAAAGCCAGCCCTACTCCCCGGTTTCTATGCTCAGGCAGCACGGCCACGGAAATTATGTGACCCTTCCGAGAGACTTTAAACCTTTGAAGCTCAGAGAAGCCGAACTCCACCCTGCACATGATGTAGCCTACCACTCTGCCCTCATGCTCAGCCACCATGAAAGAGTGAGGGGCATCCTTGTGGAGGTCTAGGAAAAATGCTCCGCTGTAGTTTTCCGGCAGGCAGGCTCGGTTGATGGCCATGACGCTGTCTAGGTCGCTGGCTTTGAACCTTCGAAGCCTGTAGGGTGGAGGAGAGGAAGGGGGAAGCTTAACCTCCATACCTAGACCAAATTCACAACTTTTTTATTAAGCTTCCCGGCTATCTAATTTAACATCCAACTCCTGGATTCCAATGGATGTCCGCCTTTGCTTTCAAAGGCATTCTGAAGGAGAAAACTCCCTGCGGTCGAAAACCTATGGGCTACAGCCCCTTTGACTCTGCAGTTTCCCCCCCTCTTACCTTGAGGGAGATGCACAGCCTTGTAGCCTCAGAGTTCTACGTGGAGGCTTCCATGTTCGAGTTCGACGTCCCCATCTTCATCGTTCACCTGAGGGATTCATCCAAGGAAGCCTTTGAACACCTCGTCCATAAGATGAAGCCCTACGGCCTCATGCCCTTTCTCCGAAGGAGAGCCGGGCGGACGGTCATCCAGGTTTTCCCCAAACCCCAGAGAAAGCCGGGGAGAGGGGGAAGGCTGCCTCTGATTCTTTTCCTCGTAACCTTCGGCACCATCTTCGCCAGCGGCTACTTCAACTCGGTTTCCTGGGCTGAGCTCTTCGGAGAGGACGTTTTCATCCACTCCCTCTACTTCACCGCCGCCCTGCTGGGCATCGTAGGCCTCCATGAGCTGGGCCACAAAACCCTAAGCATGAGGAGAGGCTTGGAGGCTACGGTTCCCTACTTCATCCCAGGACCCCCTTTCCCCATAGGCTTCGGAACCTTCGGGGCGGTGATAATGCAGAAGGAGCCGCCCATCAACCGAGACCAGCTCTTCGAGCTGGGGATCAGCGGTCCTCTCACAGGCTTCGCCGTCACCCTAGTGGTGGCTTACCTATCTCTCCAAACCGCCCACCTAGTGGATGAGGCCTTCTTAAAGCAGTTGGAGGCGCAGGGAGCCTTCCTCCTTGAGATGCCTCCCTCCTTAGCTTGGCTGCTGCTCAGCTCCTTGGTAAACCCGGAGGCGCCCTTGGGTTATGTGGCCTTGGTTCCGCCCATCGGGTTAGCCGCGTGGCTGGGCTTCGTCATAACTTTCCTCAACCTTCTGCCCATATGGCAGCTGGACGGAGGCCATATCGCCAACGCCATGTTTGGGGAAAAAGGCCATAGGGTTGCATCCATGGCAGGCATGCTCATAGCTTTCGCCACCGGGTTTTGGTTTTTCGGCTTGCTGATTCTATTCCTCATGGCTCAGGGCAGAGGCATAGGCCCGCTGGATGAGGTGTCGCCTCTCTCCCCTAAGAAGAAGGTTTTGGGCGTCCTGGCCTATGTCATCCTAGCCTTGAGCGCTGTCATCTTGTGGTGAGAAAACAGGCAGAACCTTCATGGCGCGGGGAACAACCCAGACCTTGGATTTTCTCCCCGCCAGCCTGAAAGCTGTTTCCATGGCGTCCCCCACCGAGCGGGCTGTCCGAAACCCGAAAAGGTTTGAAGTGATGTTCTCCGGGAGGGCTGTGACGGCTATCACCCGGGCTTTTTGAAGACTGTTCCTAAGCTGGAAGACCTTGTGGAAGCCGTAGACAGGACCTTTTCTCAGCAGCTCCCTAACGTCGTCGAGAGTCCTAGTTTCATCGATCCATTCCAAGTATTCGAAGCCGCCGAATCCTTGGCTGCACTCCGCGGCGAAGACCACCACCGCCTCCTCGTCGAGGATACCCATCACCCGCAGCAGGGCGTCTTGAGCCTCGTAGAGGCTCACGTCGTAGGGATGACCTCCCGGGCTGACGGCGATGATGCCGGCTTTCTTCCCTACGGGAACCTCCCACAAGCTTCTTGCGGCCTCAACTCCCTCGTGGAAACTGGCTTCCAAGCTTCCAGCGAAAGCCTTCAAAGGTTGGCGTGCCTCGTCGGTCAGCAGGTTTACTGCGAAATCAACCCCTACCATTCTAGCCGTTTCCACCCCATCCAAGTGGACGGGGTTTTCCGCCAGCCGGCCGACTTCAGCCCTGGGGTCGAAGGCGAGGGAATAATTGTGCTGAAGAGTCCTCAGCCCGCCGACGGCGTTCAGGACGGCCTGCGCGCCTCCGCTGTAGCCGGCGTAGGTGTGGAGTCCTATCCTTCCGAGGGCAATTTTGACATCCGCTTGGGAAAACCTCCTGTTGACGAAAACCCTCGTCCTGTAGCTGGTGGTTCCCAGCTCCACCAAGTTTTCAGCGTCTGAGGGGTCGTGAACCTCTATCCGCATTTCTCCTCCAGCTTCCCCCAGCAAACCTGAAACCCACTCAGAGGTGGGGGGTTTCATCAAACCTCGGCCGAAGAAAACAGTGATGTCGGAAGTTAGGACACCGCCTTCCTTTAACTCTTCTCTTAAAAGAGAAAACAGAGCCTGCAAGGGAAGAAACTCCGCATCGCCGTCGATGGCTATGGCCACCTTGTCTCCGGCTTTGACAAGTTCCCTAAGCCTAGGAGTTCGAAGGGGGTTCTCCAAGGCTTTTCGCAGTTCAGCCTCAGCCTCCACTGGGGTTTGAGGGTGGAGCTTAGGCTCTATGGTGCCCAAAAAGTTTTCAGCGGGTGCCGTAAGACATACTTCCGTGATCCCGTAGGGAATCCATACTTCAACCATCCAGCCTACCTCGGTCTTATCTTTATAGGGTGGGAGTTTATTTTTATTTCGAGCGGTTCAACATGAAAGGGAAGCTCCGTTCTCTCAAACGGGAAATCTCCCTCCTCCTAGCTGAAGTAGAAGCCGTGAAATTCGGCTCCTTCAAGCTGACCAGCGGCAGGGAAAGCTTCTACTACATCGACTTGAGGATTGTGCCCAGCCACCCTCAGGCTTTCCGGAAGATTGCCCGTCTCTACGGTGAGGAGGCTAAAAAAATCGGCTTAAAAAATTTTAACTCGGTGGCAGGTATCCCCACCGCCGGTATGACTTTCGCCTCAGTTTTAGCCTTCAACCTTCGGAAGCCTCTGATCTACGTGAGGAAAGAGGCGAAGGCTTGGGGTCGGGGGAAACGGGTGGAAGGTTCGGTGAAGCCGGGGGATTCGGTGCTCCTCGTGGACGATCTCATCACCACCGGTAAGTCGGTTTTGGAGGCCGCGGAGGCCGTGTGGGAGGTGGGAGGGAAAACCCCCTACGCCCTCGTTCTTATAGACAGGGAGGAGGGGGGAGCAAGAAACCTTGCCTCCAAGGGAATTAAGCTGCATTCCTTCCTCAAGGTCAGCGAGCTTTTCAACCACCTTTACAAAGCCGGCTACTTGGAGGCGGAGTATCGCAGGAAACTCTTTCAACAGTTAAAAGCAGACTCCTCTCCGGCGGTCGGTAGGTCGATAGACTTATAACCGCGTTATAGTTAGGGTAGGTTGGAGAAGAAAACCATCCAATCTACCCGCAGGTTTTTTGGGGGTTTAAGAAGCTTTGCCTAGGAGAATCTACTTAGACCACGCGGCCACCACCCCCGTAGACCCTGAAGTGGTTCAAGCCATGCTGCCCTACTTTTCTGAGCGGTTTGGAAACGCCTCCAGCCTACACCGCTTCGGCCGGGAGGCCCATGAAGCCCTAGAGGCCGCCCGGCGAAGTGTGGCCGAGTTGATAGGGGCTGAGGAGAGGGAGATCGTCTTTACCTCCGGAGGCACAGAATCTGACAACCTAGCCATCAAAGGCCTAGTGCTCGCGCAGGGGAAAAAACCCGGAGGCCCCCATGTGGTCACTAGCCGGGTGGAGCACCCTGCAGTGTTGGAGAGCTGCCGCTATCTGGAAAGTTTAGGCTTTCAGGTGGAATATCTCCCTGTGAACAGGGAAGGCCTCGTGGATTTGGCAATGTTGGAGAAGGCCATCAGCCCTGCCACGGTTCTTGTAACCATTCAGCACGCCAACAACGAAATAGGCACCGTTCAGCCTCTGGAGGAAATAGGCGAGATAGCCCGGGAGAAAGGTGTACTTTTCCACACAGACGCTGTTCAGTCGGTGGGGAAGATACCGGTGGACGTGAAGAGAATGAACGTGAACATGCTCTCCCTCTCCAGCCACAAAATCCACGGCCCTAAAGGCGTGGGAGCTCTCTACGTTCAAGGAAACCTCGCCCCCATGCCTCTCCTCCATGGCGGAGGCCATGAAAAAAACCTCCGTTCAGGAACAGAAAACATCCCCGGCATCGTGGGCTTGGGAAAAGCCGCTGAGCTGGCTGCCCAGAGAATGGAGAAGGACAGAAAATATCTCACCGGGTTGAGGGACAGACTGATCCGAGGCATCCTCGAAGGCTTGCCGAAATCGTGGCTTAACGGCCATCCCACGCAGAGACTGCCTCACAACGCCCACTTTGGCTTCGCGGGAATAGAGGGGGAAGCCCTCATCCTAGGCCTAGATGAGAAGGGCATAGCCGCCTCCACCGGCTCCGCATGCTCCTCCAAGAAAAGCGAACCTTCCCACATCCTGAGGGCCCTAGGGCTGAACGATGTGGAAGCTCGAGGGTCGTTGAGGCTGACGCTGGGAAGAGAGAACACCGAGGAGGAAGTAGACTACGCGGTGGAGGCTGTGTGCGAGGTTGTCTGCAGGCTAAGGGAGATGTCTCCCCTCTGGGAAGAACCTATAATAAAGAGGCAGCTGACTTAAAGTTGGAGGCTTGAAAACGCGGAAGACCGGGGGTAAGCTGGGGGTGCAGACATGTATTCTGAGAAGGTGATGGAGCATTTCCGCAACCCTAGGAACATGGGGGAGATCCCCGACGCTGACGGAGTAGGCCGGGTGGGAAACCCCGTGTGCGGAGACTTGATGACCATCTACATCAAAGTCAAAGACGGCCGGCTGGAGGATGTGAAATTCAAGACTTTCGGCTGCGGAGCGGCCATCGCCACCAGCAGCATGGTGACGGAGATGGCTAAGGGTAAAACTCTGGAAGAAGCCCTCCGCATCTCCAAGATGGACGTAGCTCAGGCGCTAGGCGGTCTGCCCCCCATCAAGATGCACTGCAGCAACCTAGCCGCCGACGGGTTGCATGCAGCCATAGCTGACTACCAGAAAAAGCAGCAGAGCAGAAAGTAAGGCTGCTGGGAGAACCTCAACCCCCTCCGTCCTCTGATTTGTTTGACTTTTGAGTTTTCAACTCGTTGAGAATGACCAAAGCCTCTCCTAGGGGGATGCCCAAGCGGAGATGTACTTCTGAAGCGTCGACAGTTGGGTTATCCCGGAGGAGGACGTCTCTGACGTAGCTTTTGTGGTAGGGATAGGTTGGAATGGCGTGGGCTGTTTCAACCAGTAGAGGCCATAGGGGACTTTTCAAGCACTCTTCCAAATTCAATGCCACCATCTACACCCGGCGCAGGTTTACTCTGAACTTTTCACCGTTGATGGGAAACCGGTCATGCAGATAAAGTTATCAGAGGAAATCATATTTCTAGAGAAGAGCTGGCCGTAGAAGAGGATGCGGGAATGCAGGTCTTTCGAGCCTATGTTGAAATCGCAAAACCTCGGAGCATCGCTCTCCTCCTCTTCACAGGAATCGGAGGCGCGATCTTCGCTGTCGGCGAGGAGGTTTTTCACAATCCTACGCCCCTCCTTGTGGCTGTGATATTCTCAGGAACATGCGCTACGGCAGGAGCCAACATGCTTACCAGCTACTTGGACAGGGAGGTAGATTCGAAGATGCTTCGAACGAAAAAGAGGCCTTTACCCGCTGGTAGGATAGCGCCTCCTGAAAAAGCCTTATACTCAGGCCTTTTTCTGGTCTCCTTATCCTTAGCCGCATCCTCCACGGTCAATCTACTTTGCACTTTCCTGATTTTTCTGGCTGTCTTAGATAATGTTCTAGTCTACAGCAGATTTTTGAAGAGGAAGAATCCCCTCAACATTCTGTTTGGAAGCTTCTCGGGAGGAGCCCCCGTGCTGGTGGGCTATGCTGCGGTTACAGGCACATTAACTCTCTCCGCGTTTCTGCTGGCAGCCGTGGTGGTTCTGTGGATCCCCACCCACATCTGGAGCCTAGCCATAAGGTTCAAAGAAGACTATCGGAGGGCGAAAGTTCCCATGCTTCCCACCCTGGTGGAGGAGAAGAAAGCCGTCCGGTGCATAGCCTTCACCTCAACTCTACTGGTAGCCTTTTCCTTCCTACTCTACATGACAGACGGATTAGGATGGGGTTATCTCTTTTCCGCCCTCGGGCTGGGCGCTGCCATATTGACTTTGAACGTCTTCCTCGCCCTTCAGCCCACTGGAAAAAATGCTTGGATCGTGTACAAATATTCCAGCCCCTACTTGGGGCTGCTGTTTCTAGCCATAATCTTAGACGTGCTACTCTAACACCGAGGCCCCAGACCTAAAAATAGGATGGCATGGACTTGCTGCCCGCTGATGCGGGAAGCGGCTGAGCGGGGATGCCAAGCTTCCGCCTGATGCTTTCAGCCAGTTCTACGTTGGAGCCGAAGCATGTGTAGACCAGTTTAGGCTTAGCTTCCTTGACATAGTTGAGAAGTTGAGGGAAGTCAGCATGACTGCTGAGGGGGAAGACGCCCTCCCTGAGAGATGTAAACTTTAAAGCCCAGCCTGTGGCTAGAGCCGCGACTTGGTTTCTCCCATCAAACTCGTTCCGAAGCCTACGCACTGGATACACTGCAACGCATTTTTCTCCTACTCCATCCCAGGGGGACGCTTCAAGTTTAACGTTGAGGCGAGTGTAGGCTTCGTTGACCTTGGCAATTTGGGGGTGAACCTTAACTTTGATTTCCGTAAACCGGTTAAGCAGCCGAATGACTTCTTGGGCTTTTCCGATGGGATAAACATAGAACACGGGAATTCGCCCCTCATTCACTTTTTCCACAACCCACTGAACCATTTTCCGGTAAAGGAAATCTCGGGAGGGAAAGGAGAATTCAGCTCTCCCGTAGGTGGATTCTATGATGAGGATGTCGCAGGAGACGAGCTGCGCAGCCTTGGAGACGAGGGTGTCAACGCAGTTAAGGTCACCGGTGTAGACCACTAAACCTTCTCCTGTGTGAACGCTGAAGGCTGCGGAGCCTAAGATATGCCCTGAATCGAAAAGCTGGATCTCGAATCCGTCGACCTTGAACTTGTCCCCGTAGTTTAGCTTTTTGATTTTTTCCACCTTTCTCCCGAAAACAGTTTCGTAGATGGAGACAGTGGCGTGGGTTGAGTACTTGGTTGGCCGAGGAGACTTGAAGCCGTCAGTATGGTCGCCGTGGGCATGGGAGATGAAAACATGCGGATAGGAGGGCTTGGATGTTTGAGGGTCGAAGCACAGGGATGAATCACCGACCTTAACCACGATGCCTTCATCCCAAAAAATCTTAAGCCTTGAAGACCGCAGTACCCCCGCCGCCCCAAATTTTTTAAAATAACTTTTAAAGAAACTAATATCGTTAACGCTTAAGGCTGACGGGAAAAGTTAATAGACTCCAGTGTCCCAATAGGATTTAGGCTGCTCCGTCGGTAGGATCACCATGAGCCGGATGAAGAGAAGAAGAGAAGAGGCGCCTATGCCTAGCACGATGGCCGGTCTTCTCCGTTTCTATGAAGAGGAGTCCTTCGGCGTTAAGATAAAACCGCAGGCCGTCATCGTGGCTGTTGTAGTCGTGATCCTGATCATCAGCTTAGCTCCTTTCTTTCTGTCGCTCTAATCGCGGCTTTTACCGGTGCTGAGCACTTCGACCCTCTGCACTGAATTCAGATGGATGAAAAGTTCGCTTTTCTTCTCCCTGCTCACAACTCTGGGAATGGGGTTGACCATGGTAGACCGCAAAACCACAGCTTCAGCTTCAGCCAGCCAGATGCCGGGGGGTATGTGGGAGACAGCTTCAATCTTTCCCTCGTAGCCGAAGTCCCTGTCCAAAATGATGACCACCCGTTTCCCCACATGCTTCTCCAGAAAGTGGAAGACCGTGGGGCTCACGGCAGGCTCGCTCAACGCTCACCGCCTCCTCTGGAGGCTTCGCTAAACCTGAAGTTAAAGCCCCAGAGCTGGAAAAGTCCGGACACCGCATCGGAGGAGGTTGGTGTCATCTCTTCCGCCGGCCTTTGGAAACGTTAGGCTTGACTTGGCCTTGTCCAACCATAAAATTCGGCAAGGCTCCTATTAGATGTTGCCCCCATCGGCGGAGGGAACATGCACATTCGCTGCCTTAAGGTGCAGGGAGACTTTTTACGAATTTTATTTAAACTTTGGGGCTGTTGAAGTGGTTGTTAACTGGATGGTTAACAGTTTTATGCTTATGGATGCCCCGATCGACTCTAGGACCCTCCCGGTGGATGCCTGCAGCTAAAAGGGAGGAGACCAAAATATTTTTCAACCCCATCGGATGATATTTTAAACACCGCAACGGTAGCCAAGAGGAGTTGATGCGAATGGCAGAAGAAAAACCCGAGGCCCAACGGAATGTGGTGTTGGTTGGTAGAAAACCCGTCATGAACTACGTGGTAGCCTGCGTGACCTTCTTCAACCAAGGCTACAACGGAATCGTCGTAAAAGCCCGAGGCACCGCCATCAGCAAAGCTGTGGACACGGTGGAACTGTTGAGGAGAGCCTTCGTGAAGGACTTGGTCATCAAAAACATCACCATAGGAACGGAAACCGTGGAGAGGGAAGACAGAAAATCCAACGTCAGCACCATGGAAATCACCTTGGAAAAACCTGCGCCCTCCGGCTGAAGGCTGACCTCTGAATTATTATTTTCCAAATCTCGGATGAGAATTCTCCGTTTCAGTTCAGCCGGGGCTTTGCTATTATTTCTTTTACCTTTAGGCTGAAAACTCTAGTCGTGTTGGCAGGCTGAAGGACTAGGGCTGTGTCGGCTCCTCTATTCGTTCCGGCTATGGCGATGATTTCCCTGTCATGAGGAATAAGCCCTGCGTCCGCTGCCATGAGGGATATCTCCACTGCAACCTTCACGCCTTCTCCGAAAAGCCTTAGGGTTTGAGCCATTATTTCGACAGGGTAGGCGGTGGCGAACTTTTCCCTTATCCCCCGTTCCACACCTTGGAAAGCGTGGGTGCAGGTGAGAAGTCTACCTCCCAGTTTTCGGATTTTTTCGCGGTTTTCAAGGCTCATCTGCTGGACGCCGGGCTCCTTGAAACCGGTGTAATGGGAGACAACGGTGAGGTTGTATCCTCTGAAATACTCGCAGGCTTTTATTCCAGTTTCACCGGTGGTGGAGGCGACGACCAAATCCTTTATTCCCAGCTCCTCAGCCCGTTCTTTGGCCCGTTGAAAAGTTTCTTGAGTGCACTGCTCCCCCGGAACCTTAAAGTAGAGGATTCTTTTATCAACCGACAATTTCACCGTCCCCTATCCTCCGAGGCGGTCTTTTTGAGTCTAACTTTTCGGAGGCTGAAGGAAAAACTCCGTGTAGCGGCATGAGCTACAGATGTAGGCGTTAAAAAGGTAGCTTTTCCGCCCTAAGGTTCCATGTTTTCCTAGAATGGAAACTTCTTCGCATACCATCCTTCCACCGCATTTCGGGCACTTATTCCACATGGGCAACACATCCTAGGTTCAGCCATCTTGAAGTAACTATTTATGCGGTTATTAGGTTTTGCCGCCCAGTTGCCCTTCCCGGATAGTTTTTTATCCGCACTCCCCCCTTCTCTATCTACAATTGGAGGTGGAAGAATGCCTAGGGTTTTCGTGTTATCGAAACTTCGCCCTGAAGCCAAAGCGGAGGAATACGAGAAGTGGGTTCATGAATTTGATTNCCCGACCACCGAGAAATTCTTTAAATCCATAACCTCCTACCGCGTCTACAAGCTCAAGGAAACCTTGGAAGGGAAGCCTCTTCCCTACAACTACATCGAATGCATCGACATCAAAAACGTGGAAGAGTATAAAAAAGACCTGTCCACCCCAGAGGCTTTGAAGCTTCTGAGGCAGTGGGCGAAATACATCGAAGGCGTAACAGTCTTCACAGAAACCATCTAGGGAAACCCGAAGACACCCCCAACCGGGTCCGGCCGGCTAAGGATGTTTCACAGCAGCATGACGAAGGTTCAATCTTAGGTTTTCTAAAATGTCTCTGATTTCTCGAAGAGGCCGGGTTCCAAGATAGTGAAGATGGCCTCTGCAAGCGTTCTTGCAGTCGGAAGAGCCGAATTTCGGTATAACCGCCTCTGCCAAGGCTTCAAGCCTTCGGGAAACAGCGCATTCCAAGGGTTCCGATGACTCGATGAGGATGGCTTCCCTCCAACGGAAGCTGGGCGAGGCCAGAAGGTAGTCGATGTGCCATCTTAAACAGCCGGCTTTCGTTTCGGCTAATCTTTTATGTCTCTGCACCCGTTTCTCTAGGTTCAGTCCTCTTCCAAGGGCGGAGCCCACGTAGGCGTAGTGTCCTTTTGCCAGCTTTATTTCTCCTAGGCTTCCAACCTTAACCTTCGCGTTTTCCTCGGCGGAGAGGAGGAGAACGTAGGCTCCCTTCATGAGGAGAGAAACTTGCTTGAGGCATAAAAACATCGCAGTCGAAGTTAGCCGAAAAGATTTAACCTTCTTCAGGGATAGGTTGAAGGGAGGAAAACAGGGTTTCAGGCGGCCGCTTTGAGGGTGTTTCTAGACGGCCACATTCACTCCCGATACAGCAGAGCTACCAGCCAAGATATGACGGTGACTTCCATAGCGCGTTATGCTCAGATTAAAGGATTGAAAGTGGTGGGCACAGGGGACTCCACCCATCCCCTATGGTACAACGAGCTGAAGGCGTTACTGGAAGAAAGCCCGTGGGATGGGCTTTACACTCTCAAGGAAGCCGAAAACCCCCAAGTATATTTTATGGTAAGCTGCGAGGTTCACACCCTTTTTAGCTTTGAAGGTAAACAGAAAAAAATCCACCATGTCATATGGATGCCCAGCTTGGAGGTGGCTGAGCAGCTGAACGAGGAGCTCCGAAAATACGGCTCCCTAGAAGCCGATGGAAGACCGACTTTGGAATTGACGCCTCCGGAGCTTGTGGAGCTCACTCTCCAAGTCTCAGAGGAAAACGTTGTGTTTCCCGCCCACGCTTGGACTCCCTGGTTCAGCCTCTTCGGAACCTTCAGCGGCTTCGACCGCCTTGAAGACTGCTACCAAGACAAGACCTCCAAAATCTTCGCCTTGGAAACAGGCCTTTCCTCGGATCCTCCCATGAACTGGAGGATAAAGGAGTTGGACCGTTTAGCTTTGGTCTCCAACTCCGACAGCCACAGTTACTGGCCTTGGAGGCTGGGGAGGGAAGCCAACGTTTTAGAGTTGAAAAATCTGGGCTTCCGAAATATCGTGGAGGCCATAAAATCCAAGGACCCCCGCCGCTTCCTCTTCACCGTCGAAACCAACCCCGCCTACGGGAAATACCACTGGACGGGACATCGGGCTTGCGGCGTCTCCCTCCCAGCCCAAGAGGCGGAGAAGATGGAAAGCTTGTGCCCTGTCTGCGGGCGGAAGATGACCAAGGGGGTTGAGCAGAGGGTTGAAGAGTTGGCTGACAGACCTGCGGGGTTCAAGCCTGAAAAGACCCCGGCTTACGTGCATCTTCTCCCCCTCTCCGAGGTCATAGCCACAGCCTTGGGGGCTGACAGCCTGTCCAGTCAGAGGGTTTGGCTGCGGTACAACGCCTTGGTGAGGAGGTTTGGAAACGAGTACACGGTTCTGCTCGACGCCTCCTACGGGGAGCTGTGCGAAGTTGTAGAACGCCCTGTCGCCGAATTGATCGTGAGGGTTAGAGAGGGTAGAGTAACGGTAAAGCCGGGCTACGATGGAGTATACGGGAAACTGATAGTAAAAGAAGAAACAGGAAAACCTGCTCCCGGGAAGAAAAGAAAACCCAGCCTTAGAGACTATATGTAGACCCTTCTTCTCGGGGTTGAACAAGATTTTATATAGTCGAAACCACCCAAGAAACCTTAATCTTACTTTCAGCGGAGTTGCGGTGAAGGCTTTGTCTTCGGTGGAAACCCTCAGGAAAATCAGGGAAATAGAAGAGCAGGCTAGGAAGATCATAGAGGACGCAGAAAGCAGAAGTAGGGAAATATTGAGGAAGGCGGAAGCGGAGGCAGAAGCCATCAAAGCAAAGGCCTCCGAAAAAGCGAAACATCGAAGGGAAAAAATGATAAAGGAAACCGATGCCCTCATCCAAGAAAAAGCCGCCAAAATCGAAAAGGAAGCTGAGAACCAAATCAAAGCCTTGAGAGAAAAAGCATCCAAAAACCTTGAAAAAGCGGCTGAAAGAATCGTGGAGGAAATTTTGGGGGTTAAACTTTGAGCAGCCAAGTTCTGGCCAAGATCGGTGAAGAAATTTTAGCCGACGCCCATGCTGAAGCTAAAAAGAGAATCGAAGAAGCTGAGAAGCAGGCGAGGGAACTCGTCCAGAAGGCTGAAGAAGAAGGACGGAAAGTGGAGGAGAACGCTGAGGCTGAAACTCGGGAAGAGGCTAAGCTCATTGAAGATAGAAGGCTCAGCGAAGCCAGAAGGGAGGCGTCCCTGAAAATTCTGGCGGAAAAAAACAGGCTGATAGGTCAAGCCTTCAAGGAGGCGGAGAAAAAGCTTCGAGGAATCGTCAAGGGGGAAGCCTACCTCAAAAGCCTCCGCCATCTCACAGCTTTGGCAGCGTCTCAGATAGGCTCGGAGAGCATCAAGGTGAAGCTTAACGAAAAAGACCTAGAGCGCTCCCAGCAGGTGCTTCAAAAACTGAAGCTGCCCTCAAACATGAAGGTGACGTTTGACAAGAAGCCGCTGAAGTCTATAGGAGGCTGCGTGGTCTCCACACCGGATGGGAGAGTAGTCATCGACGAGACCTTCGAGACGAGGCTTCTTTTCGCTGAGAAAACCCTAAAAAAAGAAGTGTGGAAGATTCTTTCCGGAGGATAGCGTCCTCTAAACCCGCAGGGTCTAGGCCCCAAGGGTTTTATTCTAGCTTAGAGAGCTTTTCTTTCGCCTTCAGTTTATAGGCGGCTGTTATGGGTGAGACGAAGACCATTCCGTCTCCCGGTTTCTTAGTGCAACAGGCTTTCCAGATGGCTTCGAAAATTTTGTCAACATCCTTGTCGTTGCACATGATCTCGATTTTCGTTCGGGGTAGGATGTCTTCTTTGATGGGAATAGCCGAGATGCCCCTAGGGACGAATCCTTTAACTTCTTCCTCTCTGCCGTGACCTGTTACGGCATAGTAGGTGAAGCCGGGAACGCCGATTTTCTTCAGCTCGTGGATTGCTTCCTTTAATTTATCAGATTTTATATAGGCTTCAATTTTCTTCATGACCTAGTCCTCAGAAAATTTTATTATTATATTTATTATATTTACTATTTTAAAAACATTTTCTCCACCCCAGCGCGAGAAAAACCTGCCTGAACCTAGGTTTCAAAGCCGACTGACCTTAATCCGGGCTCCCGCAAAAAAGTGTCACAAGATGGAGAGGATGGCTTGGGGGAGATGGTAGAAACTTCGCATATAGGAGTATTTCCCCCTCCCAGCCTTGGCGAGGGTTCGGCACATGTCAGGGTCTCCTCCTCCCACACCCAGAGGAACCTGGATCACATGAAGACGGGGATATTTCTCAGCGATCTCCACCGGGTCTCCTCCGTAGGTAACCCATCCGTCTGTCACCATGATGCCCAGTTGCCTGTGGACTTGAACCCGCTCCAGTTCCTCCAAACCCTTGGCTAAAGCGTCCCGGATGTTGGTCAGTCCTCCGGGCTGGTGGTCTAGGATTCTGCCCACCAGCGTTTCGATTTCCAAGTTCTCCGTCATGCCTTTTAGGACTTCAGGCTTTTCCTTGAAGGTGATGATGGAGTGATGGTCTTCCTTCAGCTTGTAGGCTAAAACCCCCACCGCCAAGGCGGCGGTTACGATCTTACTCATCTGCATAGAGTTACTGGTGTCAAACATGATGGCCACGGCGTTTTTCTTCCTGAATTTTTCAACCCCCACGATGTCCTCGGGGCCGGGGCAAGGGTTACCCAGCCAGTTTTCGTAGGTCTGCTCCACGTCGAACTCTTCCATTCCCGGTTTGAAGGGCACGCAGCCATAGTAGGTGGCGGAGAGACCTCTCCAAGATATTTGAGCCGCAAGCCTTACGATCATCCTGATCAGAAGCCTTTTCGCAAGCTCTTGGTACTCCGGCTCAAGCTCAGGCTTAACCGAAGCCAGAAGATGCAAACCCAGCCAGCTCGGCTCAGCCTTTGTAATGGCGGCCACCGCTTCCTTAAACAGTTTTCCTTCGAGAAGAAGTTCGCCTACCGTTTCCGACCTTTTCGGAGCTAACATGTTCAGTGGGGGTTGAAATTTTTTACCTGTAAGCCTGTCCTTTAGGGCTTGTTGAAAACCTTGTCCCCCAGCATGGCCTCCGCGGTCACTTTTTTCCGGCTGGGAAGATGTCTTCACCGGCGCTTCGGCTTTCACTTCACTTAGGCTGGAGGTGACTATTTTCTTGATCAGCTCGTCGACTTTTCGCGTGGTTTGGTCCTGAAGCTCTATCTTGGTCGGCAGGGCTATCATGGCGGCTTTTACCCAAACTTCCACGTCCGCGGTGAAGCCTCCTGCAAACTTTCTGACAAGGTCCACTAGGTCGATGGCCCCTCGAACCGAGGAGCCCCGCCTTATGTCAGGGTCTTCTCTGGTTTTTCTGGCGATTTTAACGGCTGTTGAAATTAAAGCCTCATCCTCGCAGCCTGTCTCCTTTTTGACTATTTCGCACTCTTCCACCCCCGACTGGTAGTTGAGGCGAATCCAAACGAAACGGTCCTTTAAAGCCTCCCCCAGCCTGCTTGTGCCCACGAATTCTTCAGGGTTTTGGGTTGCGATGATGAGGAAGGTTGGCTTGGACTCCACTACTCCGATCTTAGGGATGTTTATCCGCCCTTCATCCATTGCGGGAAGGAGGACGTTCTGAGTGCCTTCAGGCATTCGGTTCAGCTCGTTGATGAACAGGAGAGCGCCCTCCATCATGGCCTGCGTCAAAGGTCCTGGGATGAAGGTTTCCCAAGAGTAGCCCTTGGCCATCACCGCGGAGGGGTCAAACCAGCCGGTGAGCTTATGCTCGGTGTAGCGTTCGTCCCCGTCAACCCGGTAAAATTTTCGGTTAAGATGTCTGGCTAACGCCAACGCTATGACGGTTTTACCTACCCCCACCGCACCCTCCAAGAGGATGTGTTTCCCAGCATAAGCGGCAGCCAGAGCGCAACTCAGCTCTTCCTCACGGCCGATGATTCTGTGCTGTTGCTGGATTTTTTTGACTTCCTCTTGGAACATTCCACTCGAAACCTCTCTCAACCTCTGGGGGGAAGCATCAAGGGTAAACGGTCCTATCAGCCGGCTTAGAGTATAGCTAGCGGTTTCACTTTAAATAGTTTTGTCGGCAAGGCCTCTTCGAATAGGAGGAAAAGTTTTCTCCGGGAGGGTTGAAGGTGACTTGGCTGAGAAGCCGGGATGCTTTAGGGCGGAGGTCTCTCCCCCAACATCAACTCCACGGTGAGGACTTGTCCCTCCCTGATGATGGTGAGGGTGATCTCGTCCCCGGGCTGTTTGTTTCTCTCGATGTAGACGATGCCGTCCCTCAGCTTCCTGACTTCCACGTCGTCCACGCCTATTATGACGTCGCCGCCTAGTTTGACCTCCAAGCCTTCGATGGTAACGGTTCTGCTGCCCCCCCGGAGCCCCGCCGCCTCAGCTGGGCTGCCTTCGACGACGTCGGTGATGAGGAAGCCTTTCACTTCCTTCAGCCCCATGGCCTCCGCGATCTCAGGGGTCACGTCGGTTCCTGAGATGCCTATCCACGGATGCTTATACTCACCCGTTGCTATGAGGACAGGCACTTCCCTTTTCACCGTGTCGGAGGGAATGGCGAACCCGACTCCGGCGGAGGTTCCTGAACCTGAAATGATGGCCGTGTTCACCCCCACCACTTCCCCCTTCATGTTCATCAGAGGCCCTCCGGAGTTCCCGGGGTTGATGGCGGCGTCAACCTGGATGACGTCGATGATGATGTAGCCTCTCGGAGCTCTTAACTCTCTTCCCACTTGGCTTACTATCCCAGCCGTCATGGTGTTGCTTAAACCGAAGGGGTTTCCGATGGCCACGATGGGGTCTCCGACCGAAAGCTCGGAGGAGTTTCCTAAAGGCAGAGGCTTCAACTTCTCAGCCGGCAGGTCTACCTTCAAAACCGCCAAGTCACTGTAGGGGTCAGCGCCCACAAGCCGAGCCTCGACGACCGTTCCGTCTGGGAAGACAACCTCCAGTTCGTCGGCTCCCTCCACCACGTGGTTGTTGGTTACTAAGTGGCCTTGGGAGTCGTAAACGAAGCCGGAGCCCTCTGATACTTCAACACCGAAGATCGTTAGGGACTCCGCTCTGATGAGGACGACGGAGGGCTCAGCCAATTTGAAGACCTGCTGGGGGGTGAGCAGCGCGCCCGCTTCAGCGGGTTGGGGCTGGAGAGCTTCCAGCTGGGAGCGAAGCCTCCTCAGTTCAGCTTCCACGCTGGAAACCTGCGACTGGAGGCTGGAAAGCTGAGATTCCAGCGCTGCGTAGTCGGAGTGGAAATCCTCCACCTGCGACTGAAAATTCAGGTAGAGGTAGGCGGAGAAGCCGGAGGCAACCACGGCAAAGGCGATTAACACGACGCCTAGGTAGACCCATTTGGCAGGACGGGCTGCTACTTCGGCTGGAGGTTTCTCTTCATCCCATGTGACCGTCATGGCTCTAACTGGATACTCCTCTACGCATTTTAAGGCTTCCTGAAATGTGAGGAGGCATAATTTTAATTATCGCCGCAGTATCTTAAGCTATGCGTGTGCAAAGGTTAAACGCATGGAACCCATGCGGCCCTGAGGAGAGGTGGGGAAGCGTGAGCCAAGAGCCCTCAAGCCAGATCATAGCCACTATCGTAGAGAATAAGCCGGGTGTCCTCTTCAAGGTTACGAACATGATCCGTCGGAGAGGCCACAACATCGACAGTATCTCCGTGGGCGCTCTTGAGGGGGGAAAGCTGGCTAGGATGACCTTGGTCATCAGGGGAGACGAGTGGGCTGTGGAGCAGATTGTGAAGAACCTCTACAAGCTGGTGGAAACCGTCAAGGTCACCCGGTTGAATCCTAAGCAGTCGGTGCTCCGGGAGCTGGCCCTCATCAAGGTTCATGTGAAAGACTCCAAAGCCCGGTCGGACCTCATTCATTTTTCCCGCATCTACCGGGCGAGGGTGGTGGACGTGACCGCGGACTCCATGGTCATCGAGATCACAGGGGAGCCTAGGAAGATCGACGCTTTCCTAGACCTCATAAAAGAATACGGTGTAAAAGAAATGGCCAGAACAGGCATCACAGCTCTCCTCAGGGGAAGCGAAGCCATAAAAGTGTGAAAGGGGGAACAGCCGTGGTTAAAGTATATTATGACCGAGATGTGACCACAAACTACCTGAAAAACAAAACCGTGGCTGTGATAGGCTACGGAAGCCAAGGGAGAGCTCAATCGCAGAACCTGCGAGACTCAGGCTTAGATGTGATCGTATCAGACCTGCCTGGGAGCCTCCAGTGGAAGACAGCTGAGAAAGAGGGTTTCAGGGTTTTCAAGGCGTCTGAGGCGGCTGAGAGGGCGGAGGTTGTTCAGATGCTGACCCAGGACATGGTTCAGCCGTTGGTCTACGAGGAGATTAAGCCGCATCTGACGGAGGGTAAAGCCTTGGGTTTCTCCCACGGATTTAACATTCACTTCCAGCTCATCGTTCCTCCGCCCCACATCGACGTGTTCATGGTAGCTCCCAAGGGACCGGGCCCCACGGTGAGAGGCCTCTACCTCGAAGGCTTCGGCTCCCCAGCTCTTCTGGCTGTCTACCAAGACTACACAGGAAAGGGAGAGACCGTGGGGTTGGAGTACGCTAAGGCTTTAGGCTGCACCCGAGCGGGGGTGCTGAAGACCACCTTCAAGGATGAGACGGAGAGCGACCTCATCGGAGAGCAGACGGTGCTGGTGGGCGGCTTGGTGGAGCTTCTCAAGAAGGGCTTCGAGGTCTTGGTGGAGGAAGGCTACCCGCCGGAGCTGGCCTACTTTGAAGCCTGCAACGAGGCTAAGCTCATCGTGGACATCATCTACCGGAAGGGCATCTTGGGGATGCTGCACGCGGTGTCGGAGACCGCTCGGTATGGAGGTCTGGCCGTAGGCCCGAAGGTTGTGGACGAGCATGTCAAGGAGAACATGAGGAAGGCGGCTAGGGATGTGAAGGAAGGCATCTTCGCCCGGCAGTGGATTGAGGAAGCCCGGAGCGGCCGGGAGAACCTACAGAGGATGCTTAAGGAGATGGAAGACCACCCCATCGAGAAGGTGGGGAGGTTCATCAGGAAGATGTCGGGGTTGGAGGAGTCCGAGTAGGCGGCATGAGCAGCGGGCTTACTTTGACGGAGAAGATTCTGGCCAGAGCCTCCGGCCTGCCGCGGGTGGAGGCTGGGGGCTACGTGGAGGCGGAGGTGGACTTGGTGATGATGCACGACCTGACGGGTCCTCTGGCCTTGGACGCCTTCGAGAGGCTGGTGGAGCGGAGGGTTTGGAACCCCGGCCGGGTGGTGGTGGTCTTCGACCATCAGGTTCCCGCGGACACGGTGAGGTCGGCGGAGCTTCAGCGGAGGCTCCGCCGGTTTGTGGCGGAGTATGGGGTGAGGAACTTCTACGACGTGGGGAAGGGGGGCATCTGCCATGAGGTTCTCCCGGAGAAGGGTCATGTGAAGCCCGGGGACTTGGTGGTGGGGGCTGACTCCCACACTTGCACCTATGGGGCTTTGGGGGCCTTCGCCACGGGGGTGGGCTCCACGGACGTGGCGGCTGTGCTGGCGCAGGGCCGCCTCTGGTTTCGGGTTCCTGAGACCGTGCGGGTGGTGGTGGAGGGCCGTTTTCAGAGGTACGTCTCCGCCAAGGACCTGATCCTCCACATGGCCGGCTGCTTGGGGGAGGACGGCGCCAACTACAAGAGCTTGGAGTTCACCGGGTCGACTGTGGGGAAGATGGGTATGGACGGGCGGATGACCCTGTGCAACATGGTGGTGGAGTTGGGGGCTAAGGCTGGACTTGTCCCCCCGGATGGGGTGACGTTCCGCTACTTGGAAGGCCGGGTGGCGGGGTCTCTGCGGCCGCTCTACCCGGATGAGGGGGCGGAGTATGAGGGGGAGCTGTCTTTCAGCGTCGATTCCCTGGAGCCTCAGGTGGCCTGTCCGCCGAGGGTGGCCAACGTCAAGCCTGTGGGGGAGGTAGCCGGGCTGCCGGTGGACCAGGCGGTGTTGGGGTCGTGCACCAACGGCCGGATGGACGACCTTCGGGAGGCAGCGGGGCTGCTGAGGGGTCGGAGGGTGAAGGACGGTGTGCGCATGATCGTGCTTCCTGCTTCGCAGGAAATCTACCTGCGGGCCTTGGAGGAGGGGCTCCTGGAGGTTTTCGCCCGGGCTGGCGCGGCGGTGGGGCCTCCCAACTGCGGGCCGTGTTTGGGGGGGCACTTCGGCCTGCTGGCGGAGGGTGAAGTCTGCATCAGCTCGACGAACCGGAATTTCACAGGGCGGATGGGCAGTCCGGGGGCGAAGGTCTACTTGGCTTCCCCGGCTACGGTGGCGGCCTCCGCGGTGACCGGCCGGATCACCGACCCTAGGGAGGTGGGTGGGCGGTGAGGGTGGAGGGTCGGGCTCTGAAGTTTGGGGACAACGTCAACACCGACCTCATCCTTCCGGGGAAATACCTGGTCCTGACCAGGCCTGAGGACTTGGCGGCCCATGCCATGGAGGGGTTGGACCCGGGGTTCCCCCGGAAGGCTCAGGAGTATGGGCTGGTGGTGGCGGGGGTCAACTTCGGAGGAGGCTCCAGCCGGGAGCATGCGGCCTTGGCCCTCAAGCATGCGGGGGTTCGTTGCGTGGTGGCGGAGTCCTTTGCGAGGATTTTCTTCAGGAACGCCATCAACAACGGCCTGCCCGCAGTGGCCTGCCCGGGGATATCCTCCAAAGTGGAGGAGGGCGACCGGCTGGAGGTGGAGCTAGAGAAGGGGCTGGTCACCAACAAGTCTAAAGGCGTGACCTTGCAGGCCAAGCCGTTTCCAGGATTCCTGCTGGGAATCCTCCGAGACGGAGGCCTCATCCCCCACCTAAACAAAAAACACAGCGAAAACAAACCTAGCCTTGGCGAAGGAAAACCCTCAAGGCAAGGTGTTTCTTCGCCTTTTTAAGAAAATTATGCGGATAAACGCGCAAATCGTGTCTGAATAGCATAATTATTCGGACGTTCAATGGTTGTTGGGGATGTCCCTTAATCACAGGAAATTGGACATTCTGGCGTCTATTACGGTTCAATGGTGTATGTCTCAAGAGGTTGTTTTAGTATTACATAATGGTTATATGTGATACTTTTTTAATAGAAGTATAGTGAAAGTGTCTTGAGTTATACTGTTACGCAGAAAGGCACCGTGACCATCCCTGTGGAGATTAGGAGAAAGTACAAACTGAAGAGGGGCTCCCGTATTAAGTTTGTTGAAGCTGATGAAGGGGTCTTACTTGTTCCCGCCATTCCGTTGGAGCAGCTCTTCGGCGCGGATAAAGCCATAAAGGAAACAGTATATCAGATGATAAGGGAATTGCAAGAGGAGAGGAGGAAGGAGGCGTCTGAGGAAAAGTAGGCTCGTCTTTGACACAGGGCCTCTCTTTCTTTACTTTGCTGAAGATAAGCGTGTCAAAGAAATGTTTGACGAGGTTGCAAGGGGGAGGGTGGAGGGTTGCACGTGTGAGATTAACCTCGCCGAGTTTTACTATAAAACTTGTGAAAAATTAGGCCGTGAAGCTGCGGAAGTGAGACATGCGTCCCTCAGAAACTCTGAGCTGTCGATTTTAGCTATAAATGAGAGGCTTACGCGCGCCGCAGGGGGGCTGAAGTGCGTTCATAAAGGCAGGCTCTCTTTGGCAGACGCTTATATTGTGGCAGTTGCAAAAACGCTGGGAGGAACCTTGGTTACAACCGACTCTAGGATCGGGGAGCTTAAATTAGTGCAAACCAAGCTACTCAAGATTCCTTAACTTTACTTATGTAAAGCTTTTTGCAAAGTGAGGTGGATGTGAAAAAATATCCAACCTAAACGAGGTAATTCCAAAAGTTTACCATGCCATGGAGGAGGTTGACTTAGGGTTTGCGGGGAAGACCCTGAAGGCTGGGCCGTTCCCCGAATTTTCGCTGAGAATCCTCAGATGCGGAGGCCTTATTGAGCATTTAAACAAAGAAGATAGCCGACGGTAAGGGGAGCTGTATTATGCTCGGGTTCTCAGGCGTCTGAGCTTCTGAAGCTCTCGGAGGCCCTCTTCAACCTGTCTCCGCTCCTCCTCTGTTAACCCCAAAGCGTCGTAAACTGCTTCGTCCAGCTTCTTCCTCGCTTCTTCCTCAGCCCTAACAGCCCTCTCCAACTCCCTCCGAGCCTCAGCCTCAAACAAACCTACATCCCGATCAGCTTTCGACCTAGCTTTAACGCTCTGCAATTTCTCTTCAGCCATTACCCGTTTATCCATTTTGTTTGCTAACTGTTTAAACGCATTTGAAATACGCAGTCGTTCTTCATGCGTAAGCGTATTAGGGTCTAGGGTAGGCAGTTGCTTTAATTCATAGACTTTAAGGTCAAGCATACCAGTATACTGTCGCCCATACAATTCAGCTAGAAGCATGGCGACAGAGGAGTTTAAATATCCAGCAAGAACCGTGGGTTCTCCTTTTTTTACAACCACATAATAAAAGACGTCTGACCCTTGAGCTTTAGCTTCATTGTAGAAGGCTATAAACCTCCCTCTAATCAGCTTCGGGAACAAGATATGTGGTGACGCAAACCTTGGAAGTGCATACCAAAACGGCTTCCTATTCTTTACAGTTTCCAACTCCGGTAAACGTCGCCTGCCACGCTGAGAACCTCTTCTAACTTCGATTTCTAGTCTCTCACCAAACTCTATATATTTCAAAGCATTGGTTCCACGAAGTTCGTGCTTAGGCTTATCGACAGCAAAGAAGTATTCATCTATGTCATCCGATTTGATTATTAAACTCCCAAACTTTTTAGGTGATGAAGCACAGGGCATCAGGAACTCGTCTTCTATACCCCATTCTTCAGCCTTTTCAACAGATATTATAAAGTAATCGTTCCAACCAGAAGTTGGTCCACGAAATATCTCAACGATTTTTCCAAGTTTCTTCACCTTTGGATGCGAAATAATTTTCGGGTACACCGGTGGGGCTCTAAGGTACGTATTCCATTTTCCAAGTTTTAGTTTGCCTTGCCTGATGATATTAACCCTTAAGGTGTCATTCTCAAAGCTTTGACTGATATTTTCTATAGTCTGAACCATATTCCTGATGCCCATTGGCTTCTTGACGCGGACAAACTTTACCTCATTAGCCTTTTTAGCAACCTTATTTGACTCCTTTTCAACTATGGTTATAGCGGTATCCACTTCAGCGTCGGGAAATACGGCTCTGTCGAATTCAACCACGTAGAGAATCTTAGCGCTGTCTAGAAGAAATTGCTGAAACGGTTCTCCGTAGCCTACCTCTAGCCATTTGTTAGAAGAGATAAAACCTAACCTTCCACCATTCTTCAGAAATCTTAGTCCGTGAATGTAGAAGTAGATGTATATGTCGCTTTGCCTGTCGAGGATAACCGCACCCTTCACCTTCTTTTGGGGAGCACCGATGAACAGCTTACCCTTATATTCGCTTTCGATCAGCGACTTGATCTTCGCTTTCTCCTTCTCACCCAGCAGCTCTTGACGGATGTAAGGCGGATTAGCCACCACAGCGTCGAAGGCCGGAGGCATCTCTACCAGCGTGGGCTTACCTTCAGCTGTGAGGCTCTCGAACCCTGAAAGCGTCGCCTGCCCCGGCCTGACGTCGAAGATGTCGCTGACAACAGCGTTCACCTTCTCAATTCTGGCTTTGGGGTTTTGAACAGCCAAGTTTATGACGGTAAGGTGGGCTGGAAACTGATTTATATCCACCCCATATAAGCGCTCCAAAAGCTGCTGGTGAAACCTCTCAGCCAGAGGGCCCTCTATCACCCTAGGGATGTGGTTCAGCTCCCTCAGCCTGTGGTAGGCTCTGACCAAGAAACCCCCTGAACCGCAGCCGGGGTCTAAAACCACAGCCTCAGGCTTCGTCACCGTCAACTGCACGATAAAGTCCACGATCCCCGGCGGCGTGTAAAACTGCCCAAGCCTCTTCCTCTCCAACGGCGGTATGAGCTTCTCGTAGATCCGCCCGATAAAATCACTCTCCATCTTGGAAAAATCAAACTCGTTGAGAGTGTCCAGTAAGGTTCTGATCCGCTCCTGAGCCCTCGGCGTCAGCGGTATCTCACTTATCACATCACTCTGGTAGATGGGCGCATAGTCTATCTTCCGAGCATCCGCAAAGAAACCAGCCAAAGCCTCGGAAACATCTTCCTCCTCCCCTATCCTCAGCGGCCTCAACCTGTCAGGGTAAATCGCCCTTATGACCTGGTAGAAGAGAAGCTTGTTAAGCTGGAGGTAGGTAGTCTGCTCCGCAATCAACCGGTTGGTCTCATCCGAAAACTTAACACCCTGACTTTCCAGCCAGTCAACATACCGCTCCCGAAATTTCTTATCCCGAAGCCTTCCTTTCAGGGCGGAGAGAAACTCCGGGTAGAGGTCAGAGGAAGCTTCATGCAACGTATCCACAAGCGTGTCGTCCAAAGGCTTAAGGCGGACGGGAACAAGCTCCAACACCGTCTTAAGAAGACTTTCAGCCCAGTCAGGGCTACGCTCATACTCAAAGGAGGCAATCTCACTCTCCAGAGCCTTAGCCTCAGGCTTACGTTGAAACAGAATGAGCCTCCGCACGTTGCAAGTTGCATAATAAGGAAAACCACCCCACCCCGCATAGTCAAGAGCCTGCCTCACCACCTCAGGGTCCCTAGGCTCAATGTCCCTCTGAACTCGCCCTACCTTCTTCTTGAATTTAGCCTCAACAACAAACAGACCCCTACCGCCTTTCTCAGCTGTCAAGTCAGGTGTCCCGTTGATAGGCTTCTCAAAAAAGAAGTCAACCACATCAGCCACACCGAGCCGTTCAGCAGCCTCCCTAAGCTTCGGAAGTAGAAACCTCGCAACAAAATCCCGCTCAGAAGCATAACGCGGCGTCTGAAAACCCAACTCTGCCCCTACGGGTATTTTCTAGGGGCCTGTTTAATTAAAACGTTTGCTAATGGATTTTCGCTGCGATGGCGTCTCCGACCTGGGAGGTGGAGGAGGACCCTCCCAAATCTTTGGTCAGGGTCTTCCCCTCCCTCAGCACCTGGCCTATAGCCCTGTCCACGGCCTCCGCAGCGGCTTCCTCCCCCAGGTGGCTGAGCATCATCTGCCCAGCCCAGATGGCGGCGATGGGGTTGATGACCCCCTGCCCCGCGTACTTGGGCGCCGACCCGTGGATGGGCTCGAACATGGACACCCCCCCCGGGTTGATGTTACCCCCGGGAGCCAGCCCGAGGCCCCCTTGGATCATCGCCCCCAGGTCGGTGAGGATGTCCCCGAACATGTTGGGGGTGACCACCACCTGGAAGCGCTCAGGGTTTTTGACAAACCACATGGCCGCTGCGTCCACGAACGCGAACTCGGCTTCCACACCCTCATAGTCCCGGGCAACCTCCGAGAAGACCTCCCGCCAGAGGCCGTAGACATCCCCCAGCACGTTAGCCTTGTCCACGGAGGTAACCCGGCGGAGACCCTTCCGCTTGCAGAGCTCAAAAGCATAGCGAACCACCCTTTCGACGCCCCGGCGGGTGGCTATCCCCAGCTGGTAGGCTACCTCGCCGGGAGCCCCTTGGACCGCCACGTCCAAGCTGAACCTCAGCCTGTAGAGCCTCCGGTTCACCTCCAACCCAGCCCTGTGGCTTTCACCCTTGAACCTCCCCCCAACCCCCACGTAAAAGTCCTCAGTGTTCTCCCTGACCACGTAGAAGGCAATGTCCCCCGGGCCCTTCCCACGTAGGGGGGTCTCAACCCCGGGATAGAGCCTCACCGGCCTCAGGTTCACATACTGGTCGAAGTGAAACCTCAACCTCAACAGCAGCCCCTTCTCCAGCACCCCCGGAGCCACCCTCGGGTGGCCTATGGCCCCCAAGTAGATGGCGTCCGCTCCCTCCAGCTCCTTCAACGCGGAGTCGGGGAGCACCTCCCCATGCTCCAGATAATAGTCGCCTCCGAAGGGGTAAAACTTGAAGTCAAACCTGACCCCGTAGGCGTCCCCCGCAGCGGTCAGCACCTTGACGCCTTCCTCCACCACCTCAGGGCCTACGCCGTCCCCGGGGATCACGGCAATCCGATACCTCACCGCCAAACCTCCTACCTCAGAGATGGCACCGTGGGGCTAAACATGTTTTCCCCGACTACATAAACCTTTTCACCCAGGAGGCGGAAAGCCCTTAATACAGGGCAGCGAGATAACCATTACACGGAGACCGCGGCGCAAATGCCCCCCAAACACTTGAGACTGTTCGACACCACCCTCCGAGACGGAGAGCAGACCCCCGGAGTAGCCCTCACCGCCGAGGACAAACTCCACATCGCCCGCCAACTGGACAGGCTGAGGGTGGACGCCATCGAAGCCGGGTTCCCGGTCACGTCCAAGGGGGAGATGGAAGCCGTCAGGCTCATAGCCCAAGCTGGGTTGAAGGCGGAGGTCTGCGGCCTCGCCCGAACCACCCGGCAGGACGTGGACGCTGCGTTGAAGTGCGACCTCCGAAGCCTCCACCTCTTCATCGCCACCTCCGACATCCACCTCCGCCACAAACTCCACCTAACCCGCGGGCAGGCCCTCAGGAAGGCGGTGGAGGCCGTGGAGTACGCCAAAGCCCACGGCCTGCAGGTGGAGTTCTCCGCCGAAGACGCAACCAGGACGGACATCGCCTACCTCAAACAGGTCTACACCGCGGTGGTGGAAGCCGGAGCCGACAGGGTCAACGTCCCCGACACCGTAGGTGTCCTCACCCCCCAGCAGACCCGCCGGCTGGTGGGGGAGATAGCTGAAGCCGTCAAAGTGCCCATCAGCATCCACTGCCACAACGACTTCGGCATGGCCGTGGCCAACTCCCTGGCCGCCGTGGAAGCGGGGGCCACCCAGGTCCACGTCACCGTCAACGGCCTGGGGGAAAGGTCCGGCAACGCTGCGTTGGAGGAGGTGGCCATGGCCCTTTACTCCCTCTACCGGAGGAGGCTGCGCCTCCGCACCCGGCTTCTCTACGAGACCTCCCGGCTGGTCTCCCGGCTGACGGGGGTGCCCGTGCCCCCCAACAAGCCTATTGTGGGGGAGAATGCCTTCGCCCACGAGTCAGGCATCCACGCGCATGGGGTCCTGTCCATGCCCCTCACCTACGAGCCCATCAGCCCTGCGCTGGTGGGGAGGGAGACCACCATCGTAGCTGGGAAGCATGCGGGCGTGCACGGGGTCAGGAGGAGGGTGGAGGAGCTGGGCTTCAAACCCAGCGAGCAGCAGGCGAGGGAGATCGTGGAGAGGGTGAAGGAGCTGGGAGACCGGGGGAAATACGTCACCACCACCGACTTGCTGGCCATAGCCAGCGCCGTCTGCGGTCAGCCGCTGGCCGAGGAGAGGGTGCTGGAGCTGAAGGACCTCGCCGTGGTCACGGGCACCGACGTCATTCCCACCGCTTCGGTGAGGCTTATCGTGAAGGGCAGGGAGTATGTGGCCTCGGAAACCGGCGTAGGCCCGGTGGACGCGGCTATCAAGGCCATTCGGAAGATCACCGACAACCTCATCAACGTGAGGCTGAAGGAGTACAGGCTGGAGGCCCTGACAGGGGGCTCCGACGCCCTGGCGGAGGTGGTGGTGAAGATCGAGGACGCGGGGGGGAAGGTCATCTCCGCCCGAGCCGCCAGCTCCGACATCGTCAAAGCCAGCGTCGAAGCCATGGTCAACGGCCTCAACCGACTCCTCCAAACCCAAACAACAAGATAGTTTTTTAATATTTATTCGGTGTTTTATAAATATCTGAAATATTAACTTTGATGAGTCCTAAAATAAATTTTTATTATTGATTTTACAGTTTTGTTATTTAATAAGTCGTGGAAGTTAGAAGAAAAATGTTATGCTCCAAAAGTAATTAAAATACTATTTCACAAATTAATAAAAGATGAACAAAGATACTAACTTTGTTTGGTGAAAGGAATGAGTTCATCTAAGCCGGGTCTTGGTCAGGAACCTATACATATGCTAATCGAAAAAGCAGCAAGTGGAAAAATTGATATACCCGAGTTTCAAAGAGAATTTGTTTGGACAAAAAACCAAGTTGCTGACTTGCTTGATTCTTTAATAAAAGGTTATCCGATAGGCTCTATTCTGGTTTGGGACTTGAGTGATTATACTCAAGGTAAACATGTCTATGAAAATAAGTCAAAAGAATGGATGGTAGATGGACAGCAAAGAATAGTTGCACTCTGCATCCTGAATTTAAGAAAACCCTATTGGCTTGATATAAATATATGGAATGATTTAGTCAAAAAATATAGAGTAAAAATTAACATACTAACTTTGGAAGTTTCACTCGAGTATCCAGCGATTAAGCAAATCCATGAGTGGGTATCTCCGTATGATATTTTTAATGCTGAGGACATAAAAAAGTTAGCTGAAGAGTTATCTTACAAATTAAATAGACCAGAGCTTTTCACAAAAATCTACGATAATGCTAGCAAGATTAAGGCCGCTTTAAATATGGATATTCCGGTAATTAAGATAAATACATCCTTAGAAAATATAGCCACTATCTTTGAAAGGCTAAATAGTTCTGGCACAAGGATAAAACAAGCGGATATAACTCTAGCTTATGTTGCTGCATACAATGAAGGATGGGTAAGAGAAGAATTTTCTAGATACCTTGATAGTTTAGATGAGGGAGGTTTTTACTTTGATCCTACACTTCTTGTTAGAGCAATAACCTCAGTAGGAGAAGACAAAGCAATTTTAAGAGAAGTAAGTGATGACTTTCTGAGAAATAAAAATAACTTATTAGACTATGCCTTTTCAAAGTTTAAAAATAGTCTTAATAGACTAATATTAGAATTTAGAAATATTGGAATTCTATCTTCAGAATTAATTTATGCAAAAAATACGATAATACCCTTAATATACTTGCGTTGTAGATTCGAAAATCAGTTTGAATTTAAAAAGGCTTTTCTTTTTTTCCTATTAGCTTTGTGGCAAGGAAGATATAGCGGTTCTGCGGAGACTACCTTACAAGAGGATATAAACAAGATTAAAAATTCAAGAACCTTTGGGGAGGCAGTGAACCAGTTAATCGGTGAATTAAGAGTTGACTCAATTAACAAGGAGGCTATTAAAAACGCGATCCACTATCAAGGAGAAGGTAGGTTCTTTAAATTACTCCTTTACCTAATTACTTATAGAAACGAAGCAGTTGACTGGTTTACAGGGGTCAGGATAGGCTATACAACACACAATGAGATAAATAAGGATTTTACGATCGAAGAGCATCACTTCTTTCCCAGAAGTCTCTTAAGAAGTGTAGGAATCAAGAAAGAAGAAAGAGAACTGTTAGGGAATATAACTTTCATTAATCCGGGCACAAATAAAAGACTCAGATATCAACCTTATACCTACATTCAAAAATATGGTATTGATAAAAGTGAATTACAAAAACAGTTAATACCCTTAGATGAAAATCTTTGGAAACTGCAAAATTATAAAGATTTTATAGAGAAAAGGTCTGAACTAATTGCGGAAGAAATTAATAAATTTCTGAAGCCTTAATTTCTTGAAAGTTGAATGCTTAGAATGTTTGAGATTAATTTTTATCTCCGGAAAAAGGACTATGCGCGGTGAGCTTGGTATGTCTGTTCTTAAGAGGACTCTTTACCTCTTCCGTGAGCCTGGAGAGAAGAACACGGGGAAGGCCGTAGAAATCGCCAAGAAGAGGACTTTGGAAGAGGGAATAAAACATGTGGTCGTCGCTTCAGCCAGAGGCCGGACCGGAGTTAAGGCTGCTCAAGCCTTCCGGGGCACCGGGGTCAAGGTTGTGGTGGTAGCTGAGTCGCCGGAGTGGGCTGAGCTGGAGGAGGCCAGCCTGAGGAAGCTGAAGGCCTTGAAGGCCACCGTCCTCCGAGGCGTCCACGCCTTCCATGGGGTGGAGAAATCCTACACGGCTCTCCGAGGGGGAGCCAGCATAGCCGGGGTTGCCGAGGACACCCTCAGGAGGATTTCCTAGGGCACGAAGGTTGGTGTGGAAATCGCCCTGATGGCCGCGGATGCGGGGGCGATTCCCCTTAACCGGGAGGTCGTCACCATAGCCGGAAGCGACCGGGGAGCCGACACCGTGCTCATCGTCCGCCCCTCCACCTCTGGGAGGTTTTTCGACAAGAAAAAGGGCTTGGAGATCAGGGAGATCGTCGCCATGCCTCGGAAGAAAATCTTCTACTAAGCCCTTGCACCGCTCTCAGGGTAGACCTCGGATGATCTCCGCCGCCTTATCGCGGGGCACAGCTACCAGCGTCTCCGTGCTCACCGCCCCCACGCTGCCGATGGTGAGCAAAGCCTTCAGAGCAGCCTCCTCGCCGGGGGCCTCACACACGGCCACGAAGTCATACCGGCCTAGGGTGAAGTAGAAGTCCTTGATCTCCCCTCCCACCGCCTTGAACGCCTTCTGAGCTTCCTCCCGCCGCCTGGGGTGGTCTTTTATGTTCGTGATTCCCTCCCGGGTGTACCTGCCTAGGATGATGTAGGTGGACATGGTTTCACCTCCGAAGTTGAAGCTTGCTCATCGGGTCCATTTAAGCCTTCACCCTCTTTCGTCGAGCAGCCGCTTTTCCCCTTCCAGCTTCCTTATCCCCGTGATGTCCTGGTTGACTTCCAACGTCCCCAGATAGTTTCCTTCCCTGTCCCTCACCGCAAAGTACCTGATGTACACGAACCTTCCCCTGTGGTTGATCCAGAAGTCGACAAAGTCCCTGCTGCCGTCCTTGAAAGAGGCCAGAATCTTCTCCACCACATCGACACTTTGGGGAGGATGACAGTTCTGCACCTTCCTCCCCAAAACCGACCTCGTCCTGACGAAAATCCTGTCCCGGGTGTCCGAGAAATACCGGACCCTGTCGTCCTTGTCCACAAAGGTAAGGTCCACAGGCAGCATGTTCAAAACGGCCATCAACTCCTTCACATGCAGCTCCCCGGTGGGAAAAGAGACCACGCCGTCCTCCTTCACCGAAGGCTCCTCCACCACAAACTTCCTGAACTCCTCGACGAGGGCCTCGGTTTCCTTGGGCTTCTGGATGAAGACATAGCCCACGTCGTCGCTTTCCCTCAAAACCGTAACCCACTCGTCGGCGGCCAGCTTTTCCAAGGCCGTGGGGAAGAGGATGCGCTCCTCCTTAAAGATCATGCCCTCCACCTCCTCCACCAGGGGGGTGAGGGTCTTTTCCACATACTCCCTGAACTCCGCCTCTGTGGTTACACCTTCAATGTCCGCCAGGCTTTTGTTCAGCAGCTCCCTGATTTCGTTGTCCTTCCCCCACATGACCTTTGAAGGCCCGAAGAAACCATGCTTCTCCAAGAAGGGGAAGAGAATCTGCTCCTTCCTCGTGTAGTGAACGTCTACACCCTTCAACCTCGCCAGCAGGTCTTTTATCTCCCGCTTCAACCCGGAAAGCTCATAACCGCCCACCTTTCCCGCCGCTTCCTTCAGGGCGGCGGTGAGTTTTTCGATCTCCCTGTTCTCAAGCTTGAACAAGTGCACGGGGTGGGCGGGAGATTCTTCCTTGGAAACCGTTTTCTCCAGCGCCGACTGGAAGAGCAGAGCGTGAACGTTGCAGAATTTCTTTATCTCCTCGGGGGACAGCCCCTCGTCGATGAGGGACTGCTCCACCTCCGCTATCTCCGTGGAGCTTATGCTGCCAACCTCCCTCTCAAACCGCTGCTTGGCCTCCTCCACCGATAAGCCCTGATGCAGCCTCCGGATGATGTCCCTCATTATCTTCTTTTTCCGCTGTTTCTCAGAAATCCCACCCAATCCTTTTCCAGCTCCATCTAAACGTCTTTTAGACGACAGAGTTATATGAGGCTTGCCTGTTAAGGATCGACGGCTGAATTTTTGGTTTAATTAGAATTACATATTTGGTTGACGTCGATCATTAAGTCTGCCAGCAGCTTTTCCATCTATCCGTTCAAAACCGCCTGTTTCCATGAACACTTTTTGGCCGAAGATAACTTCTACTGGAGCCCTAGGTGAGCGTACTCATGTTTGCTGAAAAGGGTGATTTCCAGTTCATCGCCCTCCCTGAGGGTTTCCATGGGGGGAAGGAAGGCGAAGCCGTTGGCCTTGACGAGGGTCGCCAGGACGTTGGAGCCGCCATGCACAGGCTCGGCCACAAAGCCGTCGCCTCCGTTCTTTATGGAAACGCGCAGGAAAAGGGAGCCTGTCTTACTTTTGACCTCCCGGTTTAGGGTTGCCTTTACAGTGGGAAGCAGACCCCGGGAGCCAAGGCCTAGGTGCCAGTTTATGAGGGGGGCGATGAAGAGGTAGAAGGCCATCGTCGCCGAGACCACATGTCCGGGAAGCATGATGACGGGTTTCCCGTCAACTACACCTGCACCGGCCACGTGGCCGGGTTTCACTGCCACCCCATGGACGATGACCCCTGGGCTTCCGAGGGCATTCACCGCATCGGGCACCAGGTCTTTGACTCCCACCGAGCAGCCGCCTATGGTGGCAACGATCTCAGCCTTGGAGATGGCTTCCTTAAGCTTAGCCTCGATGAGGACCGCATCGTCGGGGACCAGTTCAGCCTTGAGGGGCTCCGCCCCTGCTTCCAGCGCCAAACCTGCTATGAGGGAGGCGTAGTTGTTCACCGTCTTGGTGGGGTCGGCTTTTCCGGCCTCGACAAGTTCGTCTCCCACGGAGATCAGGGCCAGCTTGGGTTTTCTCCAAACCCTGACGCTTTCCTTTCTCACACCCATCAAAAGCGCCATGTCCTGCGGCCTGAGGATTTGTCCCTTTCTCAGGATTACGCTGCCTTCCTTTACCTCCTCCCCGGCGGAGGCTATGTTTTCCCCCACCCTCACCGGGCGGCTGACCTTGATGCATCCATCGTCGGGGGTGACTTCTTCAACTTTCACCACGGCATCCGCTCCCTCCGGAACAGGGCCTCCGCAGGCCACATAGACCGCTTGGTGGGAGGAAACCTTGGTGGAGATGGGAAAATCAGCTGGGAAAACCTCGCCAACGACCCTCAGAGCCACCGGCTTTTCAGGCACGGCTTGGGCTGTGTCCTCGGAGCGGAGGGCGTAGCCGTCCATGAACGTCATGGTGTAACGGGGGATGTTGAGGGGCGATACCACATCCTCAGCCAGCACTCGGCCTACAGCCTCTTCCACCGGCACCATCTCTGCCAACGGCCTGATTTTGACCTGGGCGAGGAGAGTTTGAAGAGCCTCCTGGAGGGTTTTGAGCTTCAGGGTTCTTTTGAGGTCGGTTCTCCGGGGGGTTGAAAGCGTCTCCATCTTCGTTGCTCACCCACTCCGCTCTGCCACGTCCAGGTAGGCGTTGATTTGGCTGTGGTCAAACCGGATGAAGCTCTTTGTTATTTTGGCGATGCCCCGGTAGAAGCCGAGTGCATCCTGCTCCACGACCTTGTCGCAGAAATCGTAGACCCATGCCGTCAGGTGCTCGTTCAGGAAGCCTTCCTCCAGCCTTAAACATCTTAAGACTTCTTTTCGGTTCCGGTTTTTCCAAGCCTCCGCCTCCCTACCGCACAAGAGGCGCATGAAATCCAGTTCGAAGCCGATGTGGTCAGGGGGCTCACCTCTGAACTCGTCCTGAAGACCTAAGCCGAACTGCCGGTATGTCCGTAGTACCTGAGCGGCGGATTCGCCCCATACTGTACCTTCCCTGTACACCGACTCGTATGGGGGAGGCGGACCGTAGGAGGGTTTTATCCCGCGGAAAAGCCGGGTATATTCCACGGCTAGACTTTCATGAAGTTTGAAGCCGGCGTCCTTCAACCGGCCGATGAAGAGTTTGATGCTTTCTACCCCTTCCGCAGCGTCGGCCGGTAATCCTTCAAGCTTTTTCACGGAGCCCAAAAGTGGAAGGAAGTCTTCACCCATCAAAGACTTTAGAAACTCTCGGCTTGGAGGTTGAATGTAGAAAGCCTTCAAAAAATCATAGGTTTTGCTTCGATTCTCAGCCACTTGGGCTAATTCCGCAAAGGTCGCTGTGTCGGCATCCCGGTTTCCGCCTCCGCCTTTTCCCAGCCATCTGGAAGCCATGAGTTTCCCTGACCTTTCAGTGTCATGGAACAATCAAGGAAAGGATGCCGCTCAGGATGAACACCGACGCCACCAGTAGGAGGAGAGTGCTTGCGACGAAGCCGTAGAAGAAGCCCGTCAGCTTCATCATCCTCGGCCGGCCTACCGCTGCTGCTACGAGTAAGGCGTAGATGGGCAGCATCAGTATCACGAAAATCAGGACATGGCCGACCAGCTTTGAGCCGGCGTACCATGCGGCTACCGAGTCGAATGTGGCTAGGGTTATGACTGCAGCTGGGTTTATCATTTCTCCTTCAACTCCATCATGGGAAACGTCTTCACTAGGAGCATGTAGAGGAGGACTGCGATGGCGAAGGTTCCTACCACCAGAGACCATTCGACGAACGTGGGCGTATATGTCCCCGGAGGATAGGGCATCCGCGGAAACAGAAGAGAAGGCACGACGATGAGGTACCGTTTCACCCAGAAGGCCACCACCATGACTGCGGCGCTTAGGACGGTTAATCTGAGACTGAAGATTTTCGGATAGACAGTCTGGGCGAACAGGTAGAGGAACGGAATCGCCAACCCCAAGACCACCGGCCAGTACAGGGCTGCGAACTCCCCTAAAAACAGAGCCTGAGATATTCGCATTTCCGCCACAGGCCCCGCGTATCTTACGGCCGTTTGCTCCTGAAGCATCATGTACAGGTAGGTTAGGCTGAAGATGCCCAGAAGCGTGCCAAGGCCGCGGAAGACCTCGGGCTTGATGTAGTCCTGCCACTTGAAGACGCTTCGAAAGATGGCGGCTATCACGATGACCGCTGCCAGCGCCGAGGCTAAGGCTGCGGAGAGGAAGTAAGGCCCTGAGAAGGCTCCGAACCATAAGGCTTGAGCCGGTATCAGGCCGAAGATCCAAGCTATCATTCCGCCGCTTAGCAGGGTGATGAGTCCCAGGATCGCCATGGCCAGCCACCAGGTTATCTGCTCAACCTTAGGCTTTTCACCTTTATCGTAGCCTATGAGGAGAAGCCTGTAGAGCCTCCTCAACCTTTTGGGGGCATGTTCCATGTAGGCGGCTAGGTCCTCCCGTAGGGAGAGGGTGAAGTAGGCGGCGCTGAGGGTGAAGTACAGGAAGATGACAGTGATGTCCCAAGTCATCGGTGACTGGCCTATTCGTTCAAAGTAGAAGACCAGCATGAGATACAGCCTATCCGGTCTCCCCATGTCTAGGACGATGCTCAACCCGGCCATGGCTAGGCTGATGAGGGTTAAGACCTCTGCAATCCTAGTTACGGGCCGGTACTTCTCCGCCTTCATAACCCGCACCGCCGCCGACATGGCTATGCCACCGTGGGCGACGCCGATGAACCAGATGAAATTGGTGATGTACAGGCCCCAAGGAGCTCCCGCGTAGGGTGCACCCACATCCCGAAGCCCCGTGACACCCAGCCCCTGGGTCAGTTGAAAGCCCCAAGCATAGAGGAACAAAGCCGTCAAGCCGAGTAGCACGGCAACAACGCCGTAGAAAGCCTTACTCGTGTAGGTGAGAGGACGTAGGATGTTTTCATCCAACCTGTTTCCCATCAGACTGCCACCTCCTCCCTCTCAACAAACTCGCGTTTGATGCTTTCTATAGTTCGAGCTTTATCTGAAGGCGGATAGCCTATGTAGAAGACCCTAGGCTCTGTGCCAAGTTCCTCCAAAAGTCGAAACCAGCCGTTTTTGCGCAACAGTTGCGAAACTTCGCTGTTGGGATCATCGAGGTTGCCGAAGTGTAAGGCATGAACAGGACAATTCGCCACGCAGGCGGGCTTCAAACCCTTCTCTAAGCGGTGTACGCAGAATGTGCATTTTCCTATTATTCCAACCTTGTGGCTGCCTCCTGAGGTAAGCCTTCTTTCTTCTCCGTGAAGCTTGTCATGGTCTGGATTCCTGTAGGGTGGGATAACGCCTTCAACCTCCTTCCGGACGGTAACATTCTTCCAGTTGTAGTACTGGTTATCCTCGGGCTTTTTCCAGTTGAAATAGTTCACCCCATAGGGACAGGCGATTTCGCAGTATCGACAGCCGATGCAACGGTTGAAATCCGTCAAGACAAGGCCGTCCTCCCGTTTAAACCTCGCCCCAACAGGGCACACCTTCACACAAGGCGGGTTATCGCAGTGCATGCAAGGTCTGGGTAGGAAGGTGTATCTCACGTTCGGATACTTGCCTTCTTCAAACCTGAAAACGTACATCCAGAAGACACCCTGAGGTGTGTTGTTTTCAACTTTGCACGCCTCTACGCAGGCCCTACATCCCATGCACCGCCTGAGGTTGATTACATAACCGTATCTAACCATTGCCCTCACCCTACTCTTTGTACACCTTCACCTTTACATGGAAAGCCTGATCGGCTGTGTTGGCGACATAGCCTTCGCCGGTGTAGAAGATCGAGTTAGGCGTCGGCCCGCTTCCCTTGGTCCAAGGGTGCACCCAGAATCCGTAGTGATGGAAGAGGGATACGGTATCAGGTCTTATGCCTTCCAAATACCGTGCCTTAACTCTCAACTTTTTTGTCTCCCCCGTCACTGCGTTCTGGGATTCCACCCAGAGTTCATCCCCATCCCGAATGCCTTTCGCCATGGCCGTTGCAGGATTTATCTCCAAGCTCTGTCTCGGTGCAAGTTCATTGAGGGGGGGGATGAAGGTGGACCTCGACTGTTTGAACTCAATTTTCTTGGAAGAAATAAGGTAAAGGTCATACTCAGAGGGGGACTGCTCCATGGTAGGATTTCTCCAAGTTGGGAGAGGCGTGTAGTCCCTCCAGAAAATCTCTGGGGCGCCCTTCTCCTTCATCACATCCTGGTAACGTTTGAGCGACTCTCCGTAAAGTCGGTGTTTGATTCCCCCGTAGGGTGGGTCCCAGGCTGGTGCATACAGCTTATTCGCGGGAATGGGCTTCGCCTCGGTCACTCCATGCTTTTCAAAGTAGCCTAAGCCCTCCGAGATGCCCGTGGACTTCGCCCAACGGTCGAATATGTCTCTGACATCCGGCTTCGTGTTCAGGTCGAGCATGTAGGGTTCCTTTAGTTTAAGCTCCTTGTTGAGGTGGTCGATGTAGCCTCCTTCACCGTACAGTATACCAGCCTTCTCGCAGAGGTCGATGTAGATGTCGATGTCGCCTCTGCTCTGGAAGAGAGGCGGCATGGGAGGCAGCCTGAGAGCTTTAGCCTCCACATACTGGTCATTCACGCTCTTGGGGCCCTCGTACTTTTCAAGGGTGGCGGCGGGAAGGACCAAATCCGCGAAGAGGTCGGCTGTTTCGCTCAGCCAAGGGTCGATGACGATGATGAACTTGAATTTCTTATACGACTCGATGATGGCTTCCTGGTCTGGGAACGACAGAACCGGGTTAGCCATGTGGATTATCAGGACTTCAGGCGTGTAGTCTACTCCGTATTTTTCCGGATTTAACATGACGCGGGCGACGAGGGATGAGTTGTTGCTGTTTATGGGAAAGAACTTGCTGTCCTTCAGGTAGATGTTGTAGGGGGGGTCCTTGATTTCTATCTCATCCAGCTTCTTGAAGTTTTTATGCAGCTTTCTTCCCAAGTCCACGCGCAGCCCGCCTACGGCTTCGATGGCCCCCAGCAACATGAACACCATGATGGCAGCCCGAATGGCTTGGAAGCCCAGCTCTTGCTGAGTCACATGGTAGGCCATTATGCCCACGGGACGATAGGGTATTTCCACCCCCTCCAAGACGACGGTGCTGCCGATCATGGCGTTCTCACCCAGCTCCTCGGCAACTCGCCTGATCCTCTCCGCAGGCAGGTCGCAGACTTCAGCAGCCCATTCAGGCGTGTAGTCGGCGACATGCTCCTTGAAGGCCTGGAAGGCCGTCTTCACCTTCACCCCTTGGACGGTGAATTCCCCCTCCAAGGCCGGTTTGATCCCTTCCACATCATGGGGCTTGGGGGAGTTGGTGGCGGTGTCCCAAACCTGCTCCTTACCGTCCACCCGGAGGAAATATCCGTCGTCCTTGACCAAGAAGGGAGCGTTGGTATGCCTCACCAAGTACTCCTCATCGACGTAGCCCTTGCTGATGAGAACGTGGGCTACGGCCAGGAAGAAGGCGAGGTCGGTGTTGGGCTTGATGGGCAGCCATTCATCCGTGTGGGGGCCCATGCCCCGGAGCCGAGGATCGACGGTGACCACCTTCATGCCTCGCTCCCTTGCATCCAAGAATTGCTGAGGCCAGGTGATCCAGCAGAACTTGTTGCCTCCCGCGTTAGTCAGGTTCCAGCCCCAAGAGAGAAGGTATCTGCAGTGGCGAAAGTCAGGGTGGAGGACTCCGTGGAAGCCGACGGTGTACTCGGCAGCCCGGTATCCGGCGTCAGAGCAGAAGGCTCCGTGGTGGAGCTTGGTAGCCCCTGAGGTTTTTACAAAGGCCGCATCGTAGAATTTCTTCGCCTTACTCCTGCCCTTCTGCCAGACGAGGAGCCGCTTATCCTTAGCCCTAGCCTCCTTGATCTTCTCCCCCGCCAAGGACAGGGCTTCCTCCCATGAAATCTCCACCCATTTCCCGGGCACGCCTTTCTCGTTCACCCTCTTGAGGGGTGCCTTAACCCGGTAGGGGTCGTAGAGGGAGATTATCTGGGCCTGACCCTTGGGGCAGAGGGTTCCCCTGTTCAGGGGGTGGGCGGGATTCCCCTCCAGCTTAACGATTCGGCCTCCTACCCGGCGGGCGAGTATTCCGCAGTCCTGTTTACCGATCCAGCAGGTGGTGGGTATCCATTCCTCCAAGGGAAGCTCTGCTTCTTCCGCCCGCGTTCCCAGCGGATAACCTGCTCCTAAAGGAAGCATGCTGCCTAGGGCTGTAAACGCCCCTAGGGCCAGAGAGATTTTAACAAAGTCCCTCCTCTTCAAACCCATTTTAAACAATCCTCCGTTAAAACCCTGCAACCAAAGGTATGGCCTATTTTCTCCAACCCCCTTTTGAGAGGAAGGAAACGAAGGGCGTCGCTTCCCTGCTCCCGGGCGAAACGTGAACCCCGGCTACTCGAGGAGTTTACCAGGACTTTTCCCTCGAAACATATTTTTTATAAATAACATAAAAATCAATTAGCACTATGCCAAAAGTTGGCGGAATGCCGCCATGCAGATTAACGACCCGGCTATGAAAGAAAGGGTGGCGAAGGCCGTGTCAGACCGCCATGTCCGGGAGATAGTTTCCGCCACCATTGCTCGGGCGAAATCCGCCTCCGAACTCTCAGGAGAGCTCGGAATACCGGTTCGAAGCGTCTATCGGTACTTGGAAGAGCTGAGCAGCCTGGGTCTTCTCACGGGTGAGCGTTCCGTCTTGATGAACAGTGGGGGAAGATACACGTTGTATAGGAGCATGGTCAAATCCGTCACGGTGAAGTATGGAGGGGGAAGTCTGGAGGTGGACTTGGTGCCCAACGAAGACCTCTTGGACAGGTTCATGAGGTTCTGGAGGTACATGAGTAGGTGAAAGAAAATGGCTTCAGCCCTCTTCTGGTACATCAGGCTGGTGGAGCTTCTGTCCCTTGCTGTCGCCTTGGTCCTCGTAACTCTGGCCTACGGAGGCTACCGGAAAAGCCGCAGCAAAGCCATGCTTTCAGCCGCCCTAGGCTTCGGAATACTAGGAATAGCCTCCCTGTTGGAGGGCGTGCTCTTCGAGGTGGCAGGACTGTCGCTGGGTGAAGCCCATGCCTTCAGGTCGAGTTTCACGCTGATCGGATTCCTTATACTTCTGTACTCCATCCACAAAACAAGCTGAACGGCGGCCTCGACCCTTGAGCTCTCTCAGCCTTACCTGCAAACCTATTTTGCCGGTTTCCCTGCCAACTTGAAGACGAAGCCGGCGGCTCAATATTTGACGGTTTTATCCGCGTTGAGGTTGAGGATTATCTCAGCTATGTCAGCTCCGTATTCAGCTGTTCTCCTGATGCTCTCTATGACCACCCGCAGCTTGATGAGAAGCGTGTTCGCCAGTCTGAAGTTCAGCAGCTGTTCTACGATCTCGTCCTCTAAAGCCCCTATCTGTCGGGTCTTCGCTATGGTTTCGTGGGCGAGCTTTATATCCGCCTTGTAGAGGGCCTTAAGGGAGTCGGCGTAGACCTCCTGAGACAGGGAGCTCATGGCGGTTATCCCCCTCAAATATTTCTCATCGGGCAAGCCGTCCATTGTCAGGACCGTGTGGGCTATTCTGGCCGCGTGGTCAGCGACCCTCTCTATGCTTTTCACTATAAGCCTATAGCCGAGGCAGTCCCGGGGAGTCGCCAAGCCGAACTCCCTGATCATCGCCCTGTTGTAGACTGCCTTTTTCAGCTGCCGGACCATGAAAAAGTAGAACCTGTCCACTTCGTCGTCGCGGAGCACAACCTCATGGGCCAGCATGTGGTCCCAGTTGGTCAAGGCTGCCAAGGCATCCTTATGCATGAGGGAGGCCAGCACGCTCATGCGGTTCAACGCCCGGTCCACTGGGAGTTCTTTGTAGCCTAGCAGACACTGCGCCGTCAGCCCGTCGGCGGATTCTTCTATTATCTCTACGCCCATCAGTTTCCCTTTGATGATCTTCTTCAAAGCATCCCGGTGTCTGGTGGTCTGAAGCCCGAACTTCACTTGGATGAGGTCGTAGCCGACAAGGTAGCGGGCTATAAAATCGCGGACAACCACCTCCGGGTCCACCTTGGGGGATACCTCGAGAAGTGTTTCCTCAAAGCTCTCTCGCTTCGTGTCTCCTTCCGGGACGATGAGGAGGGAGGCGTCTGGTTGGCGGAGTAAGGCCACGGGGCTTCCGGGGGTTAATCCGACTTCCTTGGCCCATTCTTTGGGCAGGGAGACGACGTAGGTGGAGCCCCCTGTGAGTTGGATTTTTCTCCATTCAGACGGGTGGTTCATGACGGGTGCCTCGTCGATATAGTCTATAGAGCCTATATATCTATTTTTCCCCTATTGAGTTTACGTCGAAAATCTCTATATATCTAAACCACCCTCTCAGCCCTCGAAGTCTAACTCACGCCTCCAAAGGTGTGGAAGAATAAAAAAAGCCGGCTGCATACCTTACCGTCTCCAATCCCCGCGTGCAAGCCGCCGCGCATCCTTTTGCTCTAAGCCTCTCAGACCAACCTTTTCCTCCAATGCAGATTTCATCGTCCATCCTTCTGAGGAGAACGCCCCTTGATTGAGGTCTGGGTTTTCATCGTCGGACTTGTGCTCGCTCTGTCGATAGCGTGGTCTCTGGGCGCCAACGACGCTGCTAATCCGACGGAGTGCGCCGTGGGCAGCGGGGCTATTACGCTGCGCAAGGCCATAGCTCTTTTCTCGGTGTTTGTGGCTTTGGGCGCTCTGCTGCAGGGGCACATGGTGATGAAAACTCTTTCCCGGGGGATAGTTCCCCACATCGACCCGCTGGCGGCCTTCACGGTGGTGCTCTCCATCGTCCTCTGGCTGGTCCTCTGCACTTGGAAGGGCATACCTGTCTCCACCACCCACACCACCGTCGGCAGCGTCATCGGCTACGGGCTCATCGCCTACGGAGCGAACCTCAACTGGGGGGTTCTCTTCAAGGTTTTCTTAGGCATCCTTCTGTCTCCTCTTCTCTCCCTTGTCTGCGCTGCTTTGCTTTATCTGGGGTTAAGATCGCTGCTGGGGAAGTTTTCATCCACCCGAAGAATGGAGCAGGTCGTCAGATACTCGCTAATAGGAGCCTTGGCTTTTTCAGCCTACTCCTTCGGAGCCAACGACGTGGGTAATGCCACAGGCGTCTACGTCTCGGTGACTGAAGAATTCGTCGGGCTGCCCACCGCGGAGACGATGCTTCTGCTGGCGGCTCTTGGCAGTGCAGGTATTGCCTTGGGCGGCTTCACTTGGGGTTACAGGGTTATCCGCACAGTGGGCTACAGCATCACCCGGTTGACGTTGACCTCGGGGCTGGCTGCGGAGCTGTCCAACGCCCTCGTAGTTTGGAGTTTCACCACCGTTCCCTATGTCCTCTTCGGTTGGGGTCTGCCCATCTCCACCACCCACAGCAGTGTGGGGGCCATCATCGGCGTGGGGTTGGTCACGGGGTTGAAGACGATGGGCCCTAGGGTTATCGTTAAAATCGTTTTGACGTGGGTTTTAACTATTCCCTGCGTCATCCTTATAAGTTGGTCTATGTTTAAATTGGCTTCCGTCCTCATAACATTATAAGGTCAGAGTAGGATGTCCCGTTTCAAATCCACAAGCTCCATCATATGGCTGGGCAGGGAGAGGGATAAGAAAATTCTGGAGCTGTGTAAAACTCACCTCAAAAAAATCCTCCAAGTGGTGGAGGAGATGCATAAGGCCTTCGAAGCCTTCCACAAGCTCGACCGAAAAGGAGTGGACAAATGTTTCAACGAAGTTTTCGAGCGTGAAAAGGAAGCTGACGAAATAAAAAGAGCCATCCTAGAAGAGCTTTCCAAGGGCCTGTTTCACCCCATCAACCGGGATGAGATCATCCGGCTTACCATGACCTCCGACGACATAGCCGCCTACGCGAAGGCCGCTGCCAGAAAGCTGAACTTCATATCCCCGGAAAACTTGACTCCAAATCTGAGGGAGATCCTCAAAATCTTCGCCGACAACCTTCTGAAGATCACCGGGGATGTGAACGCTGCCTTCGAGGCGTTGACGAAGAAAACTAACCTCGCCATTCAGATGTCTCAGAGGGTTGAGAACCTGGAAGAGCGCATCGACGACTTCAGGGTGGAGTCTGTGGTTCCGGAGTTTTTAAGCTGGTGTAACGACTGGAAGGCTGTCGGCCAGTGTCTGCTGCTGAAAGAGATAATAGACGAGATGGAGAACGTGGCTGACAGATGCGAGGATGTGGCTGACGTCATCAGGGACATAGCCCTCAGCTCCGGATAGCAGGGGAAACAGAGCCTGCGGGAGGCTGTTTTTAATTAGCATCCCTGTTTTTCCTTCTAAACGTTTAATAGCCACCAAGCTAATAGTTTTGCACGCAAAGCCGTTTTCTTTTCGGTTCTGATGCCGTTGGAAGAAAACTAAGTTTTGCCGAGGAGTGTCAAAATAGAATGAGTGAATTTCAAGAATTTGGCTTAGACCCCAGAATAGTCAGGGGGCTTGACAGTTTAGGGTTCATGGAGCTGTTCCCCATCCAGGAGCGGGCGATAAGCCCCCTGCTGCAGGGAAGAGACCTCATAGGCCAGGCGAAAACTGGCACAGGTAAAACCGCCGCCTACGCCGTCCCCATGCTTCACAGATTAGACGCTGGAGACAGGCGCATCCAAGGGCTGGTTCTCACTCCGACGCGGGAGTTAGCCGTTCAGGTTGCCCGTGAAATCAGGCGGATGGGAAAATACACCGGCATCCAGGTCGCAGCAGTCTACGGAGGTCAGCCCATTGGTGTTCAGCTTCGCCGTCTGGAAGAGGGCGTGCAAGTTCTGGTGGGAACCCCGGGAAGGACCATCGACCTCATCCGCAGGGGGGCTGTTTCGTTGGGGGGAGTGAACTTTGTGGTCTTGGATGAGGCGGACACCATGCTGGATATGGGATTCATTGAGGACATCGAATATATCCTAGGGAAGACCCCCAGCTCAAGGCAGTTAAGCCTTTTCTCAGCCACCATGCCCGGGGAGATCATCCGCCTGTCCGGGAGGTACATGAAGAACCCTGAGAAGGTACTGGTGGACTCCGACGAGCCTTCTGTGGAGACCTTAGACCAGAGATATGCGACTGCGGATGAAAAATCCAAGCTGAGCGCGCTGGCTGAAATCCTAGGCCGGGAAAAACCCTCCACCGCCATCGTCTTCTGCGCCACAAAGGCCCGCGTCGACAGGCTGGCTGGAAGCCTTAGGAGGCGGTTTCCCGGCGTGGAGGCCCTTCACAGCGGCTTCAGCCAAAACCAGCGCGACAGGGTCATGGAGATGTTCCGGGGGAAGAGGCTCAGAATCCTCGTAGCCACGGACATCGCAGCCAGAGGATTGGACATCCCGCATGTGGACGCTGTCATAAACTACGACGTCCCGAAGAATCCGCTGATCTACTTTCACAGGGTCGGCCGGACGGCGAGGGCAGGGGGTGCAGGTAAGTCCTTCATCCTAGTTTCCCCCAGGGAGCTAGAGGATTTCACGCGCATACAGGACCGCACGTCGGCGGTTATAAAGCCGGCGTACCGGGAAGGGGGGGAAGCGTCTCCCAGTAGTTCTATCCAGAAATACTGCGCCCGATGCGAAAGATGGGTCAACTTCCTCACCGTGGGAAACCTCTGCAAGTGCGCGGACTGCGGCAGAATACTGGGCTTCAGCGAACAGAAAGAAAGGAGAATGTACCCTGTTACCTGCTCGGAATGCGGCAGGAAGGCGGAGGTTCCCTTCAAGCCCCTAGAAGGCAGGGCAACCTACTGCCGGGAATGCTACAGGAAGCGGGGAAGCCGCCGGCCTCCAAGGAGGCCTAGCCGCAGGCGGGAAGGGGGAGCTGAGGCGGCTTGAAGAGGAAGGTGCTGAGCGAAGAGGAGCTTCAAGACCTCATCCTCCCAGGCGAAGGCCAGGTTTTCGGGATGGCCGTCAAGATGTACGGCTACGACCGCATTCTGGTTAACTGCGAAGACGGCAAGGAGAGGCTCTGCCGCATCGTGGGGAAGCTTAAACGCCGAGTCTGGATAAGGGTAGGCGACCTCGTTTTGGTTTCTCCATGGGAGTTTGACTCCAAACGCGGCGACATCGTCTGGCGGTACATGAAAAACCAGAGATACTGGCTTAAAAAGAAAGGCTACGTAAAACTGAATATTTAGAACTCTAAGGCTTTTATGAGGTTCATGATCAGTATACCTATTGAAAGTATACAGTGAGGGAAGATATGCTCGGGACAAACTGAGTTGAAGATTCGAGGAATTGGCATCTAACTGTGAGACATTGGAAGTTAAAGACAGAGAAGGAATGGCTGATTCATATAAGAATAAAATGGTTAAAATAATGAAATATAGCTTCACAAGACTATCATCCAACAATTATTTAATAAAATAATTAATTCAAATAACAAAAACTCAATACAGATAATTCATATTGTAATTATAGCTCTTCTTCATCTTCCTCCTCCTTATGTTTAATTTGTCTTTCACTTTCTTTTTCTATTTCTTCTTCGATTATCTCTCCGACCTCGGCTACCTCCTCTTTAAGAGGGAACAATGTCCATGAGATATTGCCAGTCTCAATAGCTTCCTTCACCATTCTTTCTCTCCTAGTTAGCTGGGGACTTCCACTTTTAACTTCGATAAAAATTATCTCTTCAAGGTCATTTTCAGAGAGACCCTTAAATGCTACAAAGTCTATTGGAGTCCCCAAGAATCTTAGGTCTCTTAGGTCAACTTCAAGCTTTGTAGCTATGAGGAATGGGGCTATTTGTTCTGATACCTTGCCTAATAATGTCCTTATCGACCTCCTGATCGCATCCTCTCTAATGTCTTTCTCACACTCAACTTTCCACTGTTCAAATAATAACTTGTACTCGCTATCTTTCTGTTGTTCAACTTCGCCGATCTTTTTTTCAACCCACTCCTGATACATTTTAGAAGCGAGAGTGTTAGCGCCTTCAGCAACCATCCTTGAAAATTCGGACTTTAGTCTAATATACTTCCATAGAATAATAAAAAGAACAATGGGGAGAACGAATAAAAAAATACTGAACAATATTATTTCGAGCATGTCGATCATAGCTAACTTGCTTTAATGTCATATTTAATTTGACCTGCCTATAATAGAGGGGTGCATGAAAGATTTTTTATCAGACGGACACATATGACTTTATAGGACTATTATTAATAGCCTTAATTAATTCAAAGAAACAATTACAAACTAGAATATTAGATTTAAACATCATTTAAAAATAGAATAAAATTTACATTTAACAAGATATTTAGCAAAAATAAATCCAAATCATGCCCGAACAGCAGAAGTTTAGTGGTAGCGGGGCGTGGATTTGAACCACGGATCTCGGGGTTATGAGCCCCGCGGGTTAAACCTGGCTACCCCACCCCGCTGCTGAGCCGGCATATGGAAGGATGCCGTGCGTGGTTAAATACATGAAGCTTCCGGATTATTATCTTTTCTCCCTCGAAGGGGAAGAGAAACATTAAGGACGTTCGACAGCCATCTATGCGCTGGGAAACAGGGGTGCCTTGGGATTATGGAAACCTTCACCCACCTTAAGCTTTTGAAGGCTCTGAGCCGCGTGGAGAGGAAGCTGGGAAGGAAGCTGGGGGAAGGCCAGAAGATCCTCCTGACCACCGACGGCTCCGTCACCCGGATTCTGGAAATCCTAACCGGGAAGCCGGTGGTGGTGAAGACGCTGAGCCGCAGGGTTGCCCCCGCCGACGCCCAGACTGCCCGGTGGCTTCAGGTGCCGAAGGGAAGCAGAGTTAACTACAGGATGGTGGAGTTGAGGAACCCTCGACCCCCAAGGGTTCTCGCCGTAGCTCGGTCGTGGACGGCGTTGAGCAGGCTGGCCGCTGGGATACGCCGGGACCTCACCTGCACCGACCTGCCCATTGGGAGGATTATTTCCCGGCATCGGTTGGAGGTTCGGAGGGAAATCCTGAGCATCCGCATGGTTTCCGCCTCCGGAGTGTTGGCTAGGTCCTTCAGAGTTGGGGAAGGCACGTCTTTGCTTTCCAAGACCTACAACATCATCCACGGGGGGAACATCCTCATCAGGATCGAGGAGTTTTTTCCACCTGTTTTCTAGGCTTAAAAAACAATGCTCATATGTGCCACTTTTTCACACTATTTTTCAGCCAAGCTTCAAGTTTTTGTTCTGGGAGAAGCTGGAAGCTGGCTCCATCGTCTACGTGTCGGCTGGATGGGGGAAACGAGGTCAGTCCGCCCATCGAAGTTCCTCATCGCAAAGGCTCAGCCAAGGCTGAATTCATCATCAACGGGAGAATGTGGGGGCCTTTTTATTTAAGCCTTTTCTGAGGCTGCCTAGTCTTCTAGGAGTATCCCCTGCCTTTTCAGGGCGGTTTTGATCTTCTCCAGCTCCTCCTTGAGTTCTAGGATTTCCTGGTAGAGGCTGGTGAGGGTTAAAGGCTGCGGGGGAGAGGGAACCCTCGGAGCGTCGGGCAGCAGAGGCTTCTTCCTAGCGCGGGTCAGCCTTTCAGGCTTGAAAACTTCTCCCAACTCTACCTCCCTTCACAAGGGAGGGCGCCAAGAAGGCTTTAAACCTTTACCGTCTGATGTGGAAGCCTTCGAACTCGCCGGCGGGCGTCTCCCAGATGAGTTGGATTTTTTCCACCCTAGCCCCCGGGGGGCCTCGCCGGCAGAATTCCACCAGCTTCTCCACAGCTTCCTTTTCCCCTTCGAAAACGGCTTCCACTCTTCCGTCGGGGAGGTTGCGCACCCAGCCCTTCACCCCATGCCTCACCGCCTCGTCCCGGGTTTCCCAGCGGAAGAAGACCCCCTGAACCCGGCCGCTGACGAAGACGTGGGCTCTAGCCTTCAACCTCATCCCCGGAAAACTTGGGAGAAGAGGCTCCATATAGGATTTACTGCTCCCAGCGGGAGGCCAACGCCTCGAACCGAGGGCCTTTCCACGCGGTTATCTTCGAAGGCTTAACTCTCACCCACCAGAGGCAGGCGGGTTTGACGTCGGCTAGGGCTCCCCTCAGCCACTCCCTAAACCGGGGGTACTTCTCCTCGAAGCGGCTGAGCAGGGGCTTCCACTCCTCCAGCTCTTTCTCCTCCAAGGAGGCCATGGAGCCTAGGATTTCAGCCTCCCCGCGGATGAGGACGCCGAAGTTGTTGAGGGGGTCCACCGGGTCTCGGATGTCGACGGTGAGGGACAGGCGATGGTTAACCCTGAGGTTCGCCAGCTTTTTGGTGGCGGAGAACGCGGCGAAGTAGAGGGAGGAGGCTGAGAAGTCGAAGGTGAAGAAGATGGGAGTCACATGAGGCTGGTTGGAGGCGTCCACTGTGCAGAGGTAGGCGAAAGGGGAGTCCCTGAGCAGGGCTTCCAGCTGGGGGGTTAGAGCCGTGGTCTTCACCGTCCTTCCAACCTCACCGAAACCGGCCGGGCTTCCCTCATGTAGACGAAGCTTTCAACATCCAACCGGATGAGAACCCTGCGGAGGAAGATGGTTGTCCCCCATTCCTTGGGAATCCTAGCCTTCTCCGTCCGGTAGACCCTCATGTACTTGGGGTATTTCTCGTCCAAGAGCCTTCTAACCTTCCAGAACTCCCTCAAGTGAAGCAGCCCGTCTAGCAGGCCGTAGATTTTCACCCGCCCCTTAACCAGCACAGCCCTGTTGTTGTGGGGGTCAGAGGGGTCTCGAATGTCTACCAAGAAGGCTACCTTCGGGTTTTCCCTCATATTCCTAAGCTTCTTAGCCACCTTGGAGGTTAGGAAGTAGATGCAACCGCGGTCGAAGACAAAGATCACTGGAGTAACATGGGGCTCCATGCCCTTCCCGGAGGTTCCAAGATAGCCGAAGAAGCCTTCCTCCAACAGCCAAGCGACTTCCCCCGGCAGGGAGGCAGGCTTCCGGCGGTTTGAGGGTTTCTCCACAACAGCCCAGCCGCCAAAGGATTATCCCCATTAAAGGGGCATCATAATGGATAAAACTTTAGTGGGATAAACTCAAGATACCCTCCAGCCAAGTTCGACGGCAAAGGCCGCTGAACCCCCGGAAGGAATGCCTTTGACCTTCAACCCCCTCATCCTTCTCACCTTCGCCTCCGCGGGCTTCACCTTGAAGGTGGCGGACGTTTGGGGGGAGAGGAAAAAAGGCCTCCCCGCCTACGGGGCCTCCGCCGCGGCGGCCTTCCTCTTTTGGCTGCTGCTGCAGACCGACGGCTCCACAGCCACCCTCATGGTCGCCGTGGTGTTGGGCAGCTTGGCCTCCCTGAAGGTGGACAGGCTGAACCTGGTCTTCGGCCTCGCCTTTTTGGCTGCCCTTTCAGCAGGGCTGGGATTTCAGCATCCTAAACCGGTGCTCTTGGCGGCTTTAACAGCGCTGGGCTTCTTGGACGAGAAACTCCACGACCACTGGGGCAGCCGCGGAGGAACGGCCTTCTGGTTTTTCAGGCTTCGGGGACTGATGAAGGTGGGCGCTGTGTCCCTAGGCCTGACAGGGCAGCTGACCGTCTTCAGTGTGGCGGGCTTCATGGTCTTCGACAGCTGCTACGACCTCTCCAGCCTCCTTCCAGCCGGGCGGGTTCCGGAGCTAAGCCGGAGGCCCTAGGCCCCAGAAGGCTTCAGGCCGGGGTGGGGAGCCGGGTTTCCCGGCTTTTTCCAGCCCGTAGCGGCTGAGGGGTTTGGTTAGATGTCTGTGAGCTCGAGGCGGAGGCATGTAGAGCCCGCTGGACAGGCTTCGGGGGATGGGGAACGGAACCCTGCGGAGGGTTGAGCTGCGGTGTTTGCATTTTTCACACCGGAACCCCTTGTGGGCTCCCATGGAGGTCATTCTTTTCCCGCACCGAGGGCAGAGGGGACTGCGGAACTCCACCACGGGAGCCGTTTCCAAGACTTCCAGTTTTTCCAGGTTGACGGTCCTAGGGCCTAAGGGCTGGGCTTTCCTCAGGCCTCCGTAGACTTTGACCCTGTCCCCCACCCTCAGGGCTCTGACGGTGTTCCTGAAGTTTCCTGTGGGCTCGTAGGCGGCGCAGAAGATTTCACCCGTGGCATCCTTCAACCTGAAGATAACATGGCCTCCGGGCGCGGTCTGAGGCGGCTGGGCTACGAAGCCCTCCACCACCACCGCGGAGTAGGGCGGGATGTCCCTGATTTTAACCGTCTCCCCCAGGTGGGCGTCGGTGCCCTGATTGGTTCTGAAGACCGCCCACCGCTCCGGCTTCTCCCCGGTTTCAACCATGCTCAGGGCTTTCTTGACGGCTTCGGGGGTTTCCCCCCGCACCCCTAGGAGGACGGGGTCCGGCCCTCGGGGAGTCACCAGCACCCGGCCTGTTTCAGGGTCGAGGTTGTTGAAGGTCCACGGCCTCGTAGCCCTGTCCATCTCCACCACCGAGTCGAAGCTCACCGCCCGAGGCTCACCCCTGCGCTCCGGCAGCCGGTAGGCCACCGCCTCGTAGGTGTGGTCTCCTTCCAAAGTCTCTCCGACGGCAGCCGCAGCTCCCACGACACCCTGTCTTCCCTCCAACTCCAAGGCTTCCCCCCCGCAGGCGCGGAGAACCCTGAGGGCTTCCCTCGGCTCCACCACCCTCCGCAGGGCCTTCTGGGAGAGGCTTCTCAACATCGGGGGGACGCTTCCCCGGAGGAAGGCGACCGCCGGCTCCGTGTCCTTCCAAGCTTTCTCGTAGTGGCTGCGGATGAAGGCGAGAACGGTTTCCTTCAACTCCTCGTAGTCGCCTTCGCCGCCTACGGAGAGGCGGAGGCAGACGGCGCCGTTGCCCCGGGTCTTCCAGGGAATGTTGGGGTTCAGCCTCACTAGGTTGGGGTAGTCTAGGAAGGCGAAGCCTTTCTCGGCCAGAATTTCAACCAGCCGGGCTCCGATGTAGGTGGTGCATCCTCCCAGGGGGGAGTCGGTGTCGTCGAAGCCCACATGAACCTCTAATGGCATCTCCCATTAGCCTACTTCAGAGATAAAATTAGCCGGGAAAAAAGGGTTCTGTTCGGCTGAGAGCCAGCTGGGTTATGTTCCAGGCTCGATGACGATCATGGTGAGGGTGGAGCGGACTTTCTCCAGGCGGCGGATGTTCCAGGTGATGCATTCTTTGAGTTTCTCCATGGTTTCAGCTTCCACCTTGGCGATAATATCGTAGACCCCGTAGACCACGTAGGATTCCACCACGTTTTTTATCTTCCTCAACTCTAGGAGAACAGCTTCTTCAGACCCTATCTCCGAATTGATCAGCACGTAAGCCGTCGGCAAAGGTGTTCACCACCTAGAATCTTCCACCACCATGGTTATAAAACTACCCCCCGCCGCCCACTAAAATCTTTAAGGCCTTCAGACCCTCTACAAAGATGAGAAGGGAGAACCCGTGAACCGGGAAAGCGTAACAGCCGAGGAAATGGCAGCCCTAGAGGACAACGCTGAGTATTTGGGCGTGTCCAAGCCGCAGATGATGGAATGCGCCGGGAAAGCCGTGGCCGAAGCCGTGGCCGCCTTGAAGAAGGGGAAAACCTGCATGTTCTACCTGGGAACAGGGCGAAACGGCGGCGACGGCATGGTGGCAGCCCGGCATCTAGCTTCCAGGGGCTTTCAGGTCTCAGCCGTCCTGGTCGGGGGGGAGGAGAAAATCTCCGACCCCAGCGTCGCCCTCAACTGGAAGGCCGTCAAAAACATGGACTTAAGCCTCCGACTTTCCACCGCCAGGGATTCGTCCCTCGTCCCCAAGGCGGAGGCCGCGGCGGCGGTGGTGGTGGACGCCCTGTTGGGCACGGGGGTTAGGGGGAGAATCCAGCAGCCCATCCTTCAGGCGGTGAGGGCCATCAACCAAGCCTCCGCCTACCGGGTGGCCGTGGATGTGCCCACGGGCATCGACGCCTCCACCGGGGAGGTGCTGGGGGAAGCCGTCAGGGCGGACATGACTGTGACCTTCCACGCCCCCAAAACAGGCCTCCTCAAGGCCTCAGCCTACGCGGGAAAGGTCGTCGTAGCCGACATCGGTCTTCCCCCGGAGGCGGAAGCCTACGCAGGCCCTGGGGATGTGAGGAGAACTCGGCGGACCCGGCCGGCTGACGCTCACAAGGGAGACTTCGGGAGGCTGCTGGTGGTGGGAGGCAGCGGAACCTACACGGGCGCGCCGGCCTTGGCGGGGATGGCTGCTCTTCAGACGGGAGTGGACCTAGTCTACGTGGCCGCTCCCCGGGAGACAGCTCGGGTGGTTTCCTCCTACTCCCCCAATCTTATCACGGTGAAGCTGAGCGGAGACTACCTGGACCCTGAGGACTTGAAAACCCTAGAGTCCTATCTCCACCGGGCCACCGCCGTCGTCCTAGGGCCGGGCTTGGAGACGAGGGAAAGGACCAAGGAGGCTGTGGAGCTTTTGTTGAAGGCCGTGGAGGGGCTGGCTAAGCCTCTGCTGCTGGACGCTGACGGCTTGAAGCTCTTCGGAGCGCTGAGGCGGGAGGCCAGAACAGCCTGCGTGCTCACCCCCCACGGGGGAGAGTTTGAGCTGGTCACAGGGGCGAAGCCCCACAGCGGCCTCCGAGAAAGGGGAGAGCAGGTGAAGGAGGCCTCAACGAGGCTGAAGGCCGTGGTCCTCCTCAAGGGAAACGTGGACATCATATCCGACGGCCGGAGGGTCAAATTCAACCGCACGGGCAACCCGGGCATGACCGTGGGGGGCACAGGCGACGTCCTCTCCGGCATCGTGGGGGGGCTCATGGCCTTAGGCGTCAAGCCCTTTGAGGCTTCGGTGGCCGGAGCCTTCGTCAACGGGGAGGCGGGAAACCTGACCCTGAAGAGGAAAGGCTACCACATTCTGCCCACGGACCTTTTGGAGGAGGTGCCCCGCCTCATGGAGAACCCCATGCTTCTCAGGGAGAAGCCCTAAGCCGGGGCTGGGCGGTAGGATTCCTCAAGCCTCAAGACCTCCTCCCGGCTTCCAGCTTGGCGGTAGGCTTCCAGCAGCTCCCGGTTGAGGGAGAGAAAGCTGGAGCCCCACTTGTAAAGGGCCAGAAGCCGCTCGCCTTCAGCCTTGAAGCCTAGGATGTGAAGCGCAGCGGCCAAGGCCTCCAAGGAGCTCAGTTTTCCAGGCTGCCCGTAGTTGACAGGGTTAGCCGCCACCAGGAAGGGGAGACGCCGGCCTACGCCTCGGAGCCTCCGGGTGAAGACCTCCTCCACCCTGTTCCAAGAGCAGTCCACGGCTACGAGGCCCCACCGCTCCACCCTCGGCCTGTCTTCGGAGGCCAAGGGGACAGGGGACGAGGGGTCTAGGAGAACCGCCTGCCGAGGAAGCTGGGAAGCCCGCCTTATCCCCCGGGCTAGGTGGAACCTGAGCAGCTTGGCGGAGGTGCACTTCCGAGGGTCATCCTGCTCCAGCATGTAGGCGTAAAGCTTGACGGGGGGATGCTCACCGTTCAACTCCCCAAACCTCCGCCTTCGACCAGCTTTCTGGATTTAACATCAATGGAAGGAGAAATAGGTTTACTATGTTAACTGTCCTTATAAAAAATAAGGAAGCAGTGAAACTGAAGTAGGTATAGCCAAATCGGACTAAACCAAACTGCTTATGACCACGCATAAAAAATATACGCCTTTGGATTTATATTAATCTCAAGAGGATGATGCTTAAGGATTGACAAAGAAAAAGAAGAAGCTGAGTGAGTGGTTAGTTGACACTTACTCTGTTCCAGGTGTAAACGAAATTAAATTGTCCCCCAATATGCGTCATCCGTACACCTGGACACATAAAAGGGAAAAACGCAAGAAAATCGCTTACATTATAAGTGGAATTGTTGCAACTGTGTTAATTCTCCTTTATTTCGTGTTTATGGTTTAACAATGAAAAGCTAGTTCAGCTTTAGGAAAGAAACAAAACAAAAAATTGAGTTCTAGGATTCTTTGGGTGAATGCTTCAAACCGAAAGTTGGCGTATGCATTTGATGGGTTGGCGTGCAGGCCGTAACCCGCTTTCTGTTTTAGGCGACATGCGGCTACGCGGGCCACCCGCGTCTCAGGTGGAGGTTCATCGACGCCTATTCGCCCTTGCACCTCGCGAAGCAGCCGTTTCAATGCTTCCCAGCCCGTCCTCGGCGACTTAGCACGCCCCATCGCCATGCCAGGCTGGGACATTCCGTTTCTGCTCTGGGGTTAGGACTCTCGTCCTATGCCTTGCGGCACCGCGAGCTCCACCGTGTGAGCGGAGTTTCCTCCAACCCCTCCTAGGGGCTGGGAAGTCGCCCACCTGCTCGCCAACCCAAAAGAACAGCTCAACCCTCCCAGTTAAGCTTTCCCCCAAGAAGGAAAAGCGCAGAGAAAAACCTGGTAAAAAAGAGCACTCGCCGTGCAGAGGATTTTTCGCCCAGACGTAGCTTCGCACTTAAACCCGACACCTCGGGCGGTTGGGGGTGGCACGCTGAACGCCTCGGCCCGAAGGCCTTGGCGCGTACACGTCCACTCCATCAACGGGGTCTTCTACCCCAGCCCTCGTTCGCGGCAACCAGCCCTGTTGCCAAGCCGGCGTAGGCCGCGAAATGGCCGCCTATTTTCGGGAGGGGCTTCGAGCTTAGATGCTTTCAGCTCTTATCCCCGACAGCGCGGCTGCCCGGCGTTTGCCCTGTCGGACAACCGGTAAACTGTAGGCTGCGACACCCCGTTCCTCTCGTACTGAGGGCACCTTCCCCTCAGGCGGCCAACACTTCCAACAGGTAGAGTCCGACCTGTCTCACGACGGTCTAAACCCAGCTCGCGTTCCCCTTTAATGGGCGAGCAGCCCCGCCCTTGGCAGCTGCTGCACTGCCAGGATGGGAAGGGCCGACATCGAGGTACCAAACCGCGGGGTCGATGGGGACTCTCACCCGCGACGAGTCTGTTATCCCCGGGGTAACTTTTCTGTCACCTCCAGCCCCCACCAAGGGGGACATGAAGGATCGCTAGGCCCGGCTTTCGCCTCTGGATTCTCTGCTTTTAAGAATCCAGTCAGCCCGGCTTTTGGCCTTGCCCTCTACACCGGATTCCTGTCCCGGTTGAGCCGAGCTTTGGGCTCCCTTGATATCTTTTTAAGGGAGTGCCGCCCCAGCCAAACTGCCCACCTGCCGGTGTCCCGAGGCCCAAGCCCCGGTTAGGGACACAGCCCCAGAAGGGCGGTGTTCCATCGGCGCCTCCCAAGGCTCCCGGAGAAGCCAAGGTCAACGGCTCCCGCCTACGCTCTGCATCCAGAGCCATGCCCCAACGACAAGCTGCAGTAAAGCTCCACGGGGTCTTCTCTCCCCGTTGGAAGTTCCTGGACTGTTCGTCCAAGTTATGTGGCTTCACCGGGTTCCGGGCGGGGACAGCGGGGCCCTCGTTGTTCCATTCATGCACGTCGGAACTTACCCGACAAGGCATTTGGCTACCTTAAGCAACATCCACCATCTTGGGAAATGGGGATACTGGACCATATCTTCACCCCAACCTTCTAGGCTGAAGGCTGGCTTTGGGGTGCCCGGCGTATGGTCTCTGAGGCGTCCACCCTTTCATCGATCTCCTTCAGTATACCGTCAAGCTCATGTTTTCGGTCGGCGGAGTGCTCGTAAACGTTTCTTATGAGCTCTTTGAAACTCGACGCTTTTCTATGAGCTCCCTTTTCAAGGTTTTCCACCACCTCGGCGAAGAAGCTGAAGGCCTTGGCTTTGGCTAGGAGGCGATGCTTTCTGAAGAAAGGTATGACCTTTTCTTTCAGCTGCCTTCTGTTGTCGACAACGTATTGGAGAAGGTTCTCCTGGCCCGGCTTCGATATTATTCGACCGCATTGCAGCATTCTCCGAAACAACTCCAACACCAGCCGGTTGTCTTTATGCTGCGTCACATGGAAGACAGGGTCGACGACCCATCCGAATTTTGTGTCATTCTGCCTTTTGACTGAGATTGAAAAGCAGCCTTCACCGTCGGCGAAGCCAGCTAGGTAGTAGGCTAGGTATTTGCGGCGTTTCGGCAGCGCCTTAACGTCGGCTAGGTCACTGAACTCATGGAGCACCATGGACTCTCACGCCCTGTTATGGTGTTGCATGCGCAGTTTTTGTGGCTTTCTGGAGGGTGGTTCCCTGCTGGTCACCTTCAACGCCCAACGCTCTTTTCCCTCTCTCGGGGGCGCTGGGTTCCGGTTTCCCAGCATACAGCCGGGTTTAACGACTCCCTTTAAGCTCGAGAGTCAGAGTTACTCCCGGCGTTTAACGGCCCTTAGCTCGGTTGTACCCGAGTTTCAGGTACCGTCACTGGCCAGGATTCAAGAGCCGTACACACCCTTTCGGGCTTGCGGCTCCCTACGTTTTTAGTAAACAGTCGGGACCCCCTTGTCACTGCGACCTGCTGTTCCAGCCGAAGCCGAAACGGCAGGCACCCCTTATCCCGAAGTTACGGGGCTATTTTGCCGAGTTCCCTCGCCCCGGAGTACACCCGACACACCTGAGGCTTCTCACCTAGGGCACCAGTGTCGGTTCTCGGTACGGTCTGCAGGAATCCCCTTTCCCAGCCTCCTTTTCATTGACTCCAAGGATCGGGGAAACCGCCCTAAAGGGGGCGGCTATTCCCGCCTCGAACCGGTTCTCGCCATTACGGCGCTCCCCGGCCCTCGGCCGGTTAAACAGGGCGACGACCCTGCTTCCCCTACCTTGAAGTGTCAGAGGCTAGGCCTGCGTTGCCGCATGGTATCCTGCAGGCACCGGAATATTAACCGGTTTCCCTTTCGGTCTGTCGCGGTTAAGCTAGACCTTAGGACCGGCTTACCCCCGGCCAACGACGTGTTGCCGGGGAACCCTGGCCCCTTCGGCGGAGGGGATTCTCACCCCTCTTGGCTGTTACTACCACCGGGATCTGCACTCCTGACCGGTCCATTGAACTTCACAGCTCAACTTCTCCCCAGTCAGGACGCCCTCCTACCAGGTTGCAACCTAAGTTGCACCCTGAGGTATCGGCAGCCAGCTTAGCCCCGTCCATTTTCGGGGCTCCTGGCCTCGGCGGGNGAGCTGTTACGCACTCTTTAAAGGATGGCTGCCTCTAAGCCAACCTTCCCGCTGTTTTAGGCCAAGAACGCCCTTTGGTTTGACGTTTAGCTGGCATTTGGGGGCCTTAACCTCAGTCTGGGTTGTCCCCCTCTCGGTCCAGGAGCTTACCCCCTGGAACCCGTTTCCCCCCTTCTCCGACGTTGAGGGATTCGGAGTTTGAAAGGAAAGTGGGACCTTTCGATCCCTTGCTTCCCAATCAGTGCTCTACCCCCTCAACAGCCTCCGGGGGGACTGGGCTGCGACCCACTTCGGAGGGAACTAGCTATCTCCGGGCTAGATTGGTCTTTAGCCCCTAGCCCCAGGTTAGGGGAGCGAATTGCACGTCAGCACCCTTGCGGGCCTCCACCGGGCTTTCGCCCGGCTTCACCCTACCCAGGGCTAGATCGCCCGGCTTCTAGTCTCACAGCTGTGACTCCAGGCCCTTTCAGACCTCGCCCCTCACCGAGCCTAAGCTCGGCTGCAGGCCTGTCGGTTTCCCTGCGCCTTCGGCGTTGACAGCCTTAAGCTCGCCACAGCCGTGAACTCCCCGGCCCGTGTTTCTAGACGGAACGCCCGACCCTGGTCCTCCAGCCTCGTCCTCCGCGTTGCCGCGGATTCCTTTGGCTGGAATCCACCCTTTCAGGCCGGTGCGCGGTGTAGCTGCCTGGTTTCAAGCTCTTTTCACACCCCTTCCGGGGTCCTTTTCAGCTTTCCGTCACCGTACTAGTGCGCTATCGGTCTCAGGACGTATTTAGCTTTGGAAGTTGGTTTCTCCCAGCTTCGCATACCAAAACCAAGGTATGCTACTCAGGAAGCCGACCCAACTCCTTCCAGCTTACGCTTACGGGGCTATCACCCTCTCCGGCAGGCCTTTCCATGCCACTTCAGCTTCGCCGGTTAGGAGGCAGTCGGCTCCGCAACCCCACATCGGCCGCGGATTTCTCCACGGTCTTCGGTTTGAGCTGTTCCCTTTTCGCTCGCCGCTACTAGGGGAATCCTAGTTAGTTTCTTTTCCTCCCCCTAATGAGATGCTTCACTTCGGGGGGTTCCCGCTCCGTGAAGGAGCACCGTTGGACCGAAGTCCAGCGGTGGGATTCCCATTCGGGCATCCCCGGATCGAAGGCCGCTTGCGCCTACCCGGGGCTTATCGCAGCTTGCCACGCCCTTCCTCAGCGCCTGAGCCCAGCTATCCACCAGGCAGCGTATCATGTCGGGTTCTCGTTGAAGCCACGTCCAGCTTGCGAAACTCTGCACGGCGACCATTGCAAGCCTCTGAAAGGAGGCCTGCTCCGCCCTTCATCCCACGAAGATTCTCTTCGGGAATTGCATTTGGTTACGCGGAAAAAGTGCGGGTTTACCGCTTCCCCTTTCGCCCTTAGTCGAAGGGTTTCGTAGGAGGTGATCCGGCCGCAGGTTCCCCTACGGCCACCTTGTTACGACTTCTCCCCCCTCGCTGAGCTTAGATTCGACATGGCCAACGGGGACCATGCCTCATCTAAACCCAACTCGGTTGGAGCGACGGGCGGTGTGTGCAAGGAGCAGGGACGTATTCACCGCGCGCTGATGACACGCGATTACTAGGGATTCCATGTTCACGAGGACGAGTTCCAGCCCTCGATCCCAACTGAGGCGGGGTTTGGGGATTACCTTCCCCTTTCGGGGTCGGAGCCCATTGTCCCCGCCATTGCAGCTCACGTGTGGCCCGGGGGATCCGGGGCATACTGACCTGCCGTGGCCCACACCTTCCTCCACCTTATCGGTGGCGGTCCCCCTAGAGTGCCCGGCGTCCCAAGGACCCGCTGGCAACTAGGGGCGTGGATCTCGCTCGTTACCCGACTTAACGGGATACCTCACGGCACGAACTGGCGACGGCCATGCACCTCCTCTCAGCTAGTCTGGCAAGACCTTTAATCTGGCCTTCATCCAGCTGTCACCCCCGGTGAGATTCCCGGCGTTGACTCCAATTAAACCGCAAGCTTCACCCCTTGTGGTGCTCCCCCGCCAATTCCTTTAAGTTTCAGCCTTGCGGCCGTACTCCCCAGGCG